>ERZ1027208.13-NODE-13-length-194987-cov-108.658645_pt1 | contig 194987 bp, 177 predicted proteins | sample MGYA00520867_ERZ1027208 | MGnify/ENA primary metagenome ERZ1027208 (study PRJEB33311, sample SAMEA4378413) | marine metagenome | biome: Marine biome; feature: Fjord; material: Water | collected 2014-07-20T08:00:00Z/2014-07-... | depth 75 m ... | reverse complement strand
GCTAACGGCCCTCAGAGGAGGCGCACATCTTACTTGCCAGAAAAAAAAGGTCAAGGGTAATTTTGCATTTTAGGCGTATTTTGTTGGATCGGCGACACCGGCAGCCGAAAAGCCTTCCGTCCGTAATCGACAGCTATCGCAAACACCACAGGCGAGGCCTTTGTCACTGGCCTGATAGCAGGAGACCGTCTGAGCATAGTCCACGCCAAGGGCGAGACCTCGAGTAATAATCTCAGCCTTGCTGAGAGACATCAGGGGCGTGTGGATGCGCATCTGCTGCCCTTCGACACCCACCTGGGTGGCCAGGTTGGCGACGGCCTCAAAGGCCGCTATAAACTCGGGGCGGCAGTCCGGGTAACCGGAGTAATCGACGGCGTTAACACCAATGTGAATCGAGTTGGCACCGAGCACTTCAGCCCAACCCAGAGCAAGTGACAGAAAGACGGTATTGCGTGCCGGCACGTAGGTGACGGGGATGCCATCGGACTCCTCTTCGGGCACATCGATGCTGTCATCGGTCAGGGCAGAGCCACCGATGGCGCGCAGATCGAGAGTCACCACCTTGTGGGCCTTGCAGCCGAGGGCTGTGCTAATGTTTTGCGAGGCATCGAGCTCTGCTCGGTGGCGCTGGCCGTAGTCAAAGGCCAGTGCGTAACACTCGTAGCCCTCGGCGATAGCCATGGCCAATACTGTGGCAGAATCGAGGCCGCCGGATACCAGCACTACCGCTTTGTTGTTTGTCGTCATAGTCGCACAGCTCTCTGAATTTCTAGCAATTTCTCGCAATGATTTTGTCTTCTCTCAGCCCACCCGGGGATCAGCCTCTCAGGTACCCGGCTTATCGCCCCACAGCTGCTTGTGAAGCTGCATTTGCAGGCGTACGGGCAAGTTGTCCTCCATGATCCACTCTGCCAGCAGCGCGGGCTCTAGCTGCCCCTGGCTGGGCGAGAACAAAAGTTCGAAGCGGCCGTCACTTAAGTTGTATTGATCGAGCTTGAGGCGCACCCACTCGTAGTCGGCACGATCACAGATCACAAATTTAATTTCGTCGCCCGCTTTTAAGTGGGGCAGGTTTTCCCACAGGTTGCGCCCCGACTCACCCGATGCCGGGGTTTTTAAATCGAGGATCACCACCACGCGCTTATCGACATCATCAATGGGCAGCGCACCACTGGTTTCCAGTGATACTCGATAGCCAGCATCACAAAGCTCTTCGAGTAAAGGCAGGCAATTGGGCTGGGCCAGAGGCTCACCACCCGTCACAGTGACGTAACGTGCCTGATAGGCTTTTACCTGATCGATCACCTCGCTTAAGGGGTATTTCTCGCCGCCAAAAAATGCGTATTCGGTATCGCAATAGTTGCAGCGCAGGGGGCAGCCGGTGAGGCGAATAAAGGCCGTGGGCAAACCGCTGGTCGTGGTTTCACCCTGCAGGGAATAGAATATTTCGGTAATACGAAGTGTGGTTTCTGACATCGACAATCCTGGCACAAGTGCGGCCTACTGCAGCTCGTACAGCGACGCCGCACGGCATGATAGGAATTAACGCGGGGAGTTTACCGGAATCAGCGAGACCGTGCCCAGTGGCGCGCAGAGCGCCTGGCTAGAGGGGCCTAGAAATTGGCCTTGAGGTAATCCCCCGCCAACTTGCCAACGCTGCCTTTTGTCGCGGCAACCTTAGCTAACAAAGCTTTGGCTTTTTCGTTCTTGCCCTGCAGGTGATACACCTTGCCCAGCTTGAAACTGGCGTCGAGCATTTTGCGGTGGGCCGGATACTGCTCCACGACAACGGCAAAGGCTTCACCCGCCTCTTTTAACTGATTGTCGAGCATGTAAATTTCGCCCAACCAGTAATAGCCATTGGCGGCGTAACGGCCTTTAGGGTATTGCGCAAGATAGGCGCTAAAGGCCTGCTTGGCTGCGGCGACCTGTCCCGACTTCAGTACACCGTAGGCCTTTTCATACGCCGCTTTTTCGGCATCACCTGAAGCCCCGGGTATCGCCCCGACGGGAGGAAGGGTGCTCCTCCCACTAGTAGCAGGGCCTGCGGACGACTTCCCCTGAGCGCTGACACCCGCCGCCGTCAGTCCACCAAGACGACGGTCGAGATCGAGATAGTCGTCGACCTGGCGCTGCTTGAGCAGGCGTATGGTATTGCCCTGCTCCTCAACCATGCCACGCAAGACACGCAGTTCATCGCGTAAACTTTGCAGCAGGTAATAGGTCTGCGTTGAGGGGTTGGCAGGCTGTTGTGAAGTATTCACTACTGCTTGCCTGGCACCGGGGGCAGCGGCAATATCCGCCACCGGCGCCGCGGCGCGAGCGCTAAAAGCCAGACTGCTCAACACCAGACTGAGCACCACAATGGAGCTTGTATTCCACATCACTGCGCAGTGATCTCCTGCATCAACATTACCTGCATCGACATTGAACGAGGCTATTTAAGCAACAACGATTAACTAGCAAGGTCAGTTTTACTTAATTTCAACGCGACGATTTAAGGCCCAGCTGCTGTCAGTGCTGTCCAGGGACGCGGGACGCTCTTCACCGTAGCTGATCACTTCCAGCAAGCTGGCATCGACACCTTGCAAGACCAGAAACTCGCTCACTGAACTGCCGCGACGCTCACCCAGAGCCATGTTGTATTCGCGAGTACCGCGCTCATCGGCGTGACCTTCTAGGCGCACATTGACGGGGTTAGCGATCAGGCGTTGGGCATGAATACGCAGCGCCGCCAGAGATTCTGGTTTCAGGGTTGACTGGTCAAAGTCGAAATAAAAGACTGTTTCAATACCATCGGCGGTATCGATATCACTACCACTGAGCGAGCCATCGTCAACACTACCCGTAGACACGTCATTACCAGAAAGTGTTGTAGAACCACTGTTGGCATTTGTTGAGCTTGATGAAGTAGAAGGGGTGCTCGAACAGGCAACCAGAAAGCTCGACAATAATGCGCAGGCCAGGATGGGTTTCAGTGCTACAAACTTCATAATATTTTCCTTGTGGGTGGGATCAATAACAAACGGGCGTACTTTAAACCATTCTCTTTAAAAGGGCGACCATGCGGGCTCACGAACATCACCGCGGCGTGAGGGCAGTAAAAACCGACTGCCGGCATCAATCGAAACCGCCGCTAGCACACCCTTATTACCGCGCTTGGTGGCGTACATCAGCATCGCCCCATTGGGCGCCACCGTGGGCGACTCATCGAGACGGGTCTGGGTCAAAACGCGTAAATCACCGGTGACTAAATCCTGGGCGGCAATGTGAAAAAGGCCCTGAGAGCGATGCACCATCACCAGCGTTCGGTCATCCGCCGACAGGCGAGGCCGCGCATTATAGGAACCACTAAAGGTGAGGCGCTCCACTTTGCGGCTAATAATATTCAGTTTATAAATCTGCGGTGAACCACCTCGATCAGAGGTAAAAATAAGTGACTTGCCGTCACTCATCCAGTTCGGCTCGGTATCAATCGAAAAGTGGCGCGTCAGCCGCGTAAAGGCCTTGCTGGCAAAACGGTAGAGATAAATTTCCGGGTTGCCATCTTTGGACAACACCAACGCCAGGCTTTTGCCATCGGGCGACCAGGCGGGCGCGCCGTTTAAACCCTTAAAATTCGTTAATTGTTCGCGCTTGGCGTTGTCGAGGCGCTGGCGAAAGATCGCGGGACGACCGGTCTCAAAGGACACATAGGCCAATTCTTTACCATTGGGCGACCAGGCCGGCGACATAATCGGTTCTTTTGATTTCAGCATCAGCCGCTCGCGCGCACCATCGGCATCGGACACCATCAAACGAAACACCTGCCGCCCACCCTCGTTAATGGCCGTGACATAGGCCAGGCGTGTGGAAAAAGCGCCTTTAATACCGGTGATGGTGTAAAACACTTTGTCACTGATATAGTGGGCGATATCGCGCAACTCGCTATCGCGCCCCTTCACCACATGGGTGAACAAGACCCGCTCACCCGCCACTTCGACCAGACTAAAGGTGGCACTGAGGCGACCATCACTCTGGCGCAGTACACTGCCCACCACTAAATACTGCATACCGACAATGCGCCAGTCGCGATAATACACATCGGATAAAGTACTGGGATTAGACAGCATATTGGCCCGCGACATGGCGGCAAACAGGCCGCTCCTGTCGAGATCAGCAGCGACAATGGCGCTAATATCTTCAGCCAGTGGCGCACCCTTCATCATCATCGGTGAAATGGCGATGCTGGTGGGATTATCGACGCCACTGGTAATTTCTATGCTCAGCTCGGCGAGCGCCGACAGGGGCAGAAGAAGAAACAGCACAACAAGTTTATACATTCTTAATAACACCGCTGACCTCTAAAACATTAAAAAACAAAAAGTATCGAGCCTAAAGCCGCAAATCTTCCGGTCGAAAAACCAGTTGAAACTGGCGAAAGTTCTTTTCAAAAACCGCTGGCGATTGTCTCGACAGCTGCTGTAATTTTTCAAAGCGCCCAACCTTTTTAACCGCTTGTTGCGCTGACAGGTCAAAAGCCTGATTGCCACTCGACTTCAGTACCGAGACGCCAACCACCTGACCGGTCGGCACCAGCTGAATGGTCAAAATGGCCTCCATGCCACGCCGGGCACTGAGGGGACGATTCCAGTTGGCAATAATCCGCTGCTGAATATAATCCGTATAACCCTGTGCCAGTTGTGAATGCTGTTCATCGGCGAGGAATTCATCCTCGCTATCCAGCGCACTGGCCAGAGCCTGGGCCCGTGCCTGGCGTTGCAGTTCTTCCTGCCGCTCCTGTTGCAGCGCCTCTTTGGCTTTCTTGTCACGTTCAGCCTTTTTCTGCGCGGCGATTTTGCGCGCCTTGTCATCGGCCTGTTTTTTCTTCAAGGCTTTATCACGGCGAACTTTTTCGGCTCGCGCTTTCTTCTGCTCGGCCTTTTTGCGCTCTGCTTTTTTACGCTGCGCTGCCTTCTTTTTACGGGCATTGTCCCGGCGCTTTTTCTCCGCCCGCTTTTTCGCGGCAGCCGCGGCCTTTTTCTTCGCTGCCTGCTTCTCCTGGGCTTTCGCCCTGGGCTCCACCTGAATCAATGTCGCCTGTACAAAGGTTGGCCGCTTAGGTTTATGAATTGAGTTTTTTTCCGTCCAGCCCACCAACAATAAAAAAATGACGAAACCATGCAGAGCCAAACTAAACAGGCCCGCCAGGCTATAAACTGCAAACTTCCTCAGGTTTTTACTAATGCGCATTTAAGGAACCGACGTTGGCGCTTCCGTCACCAGGCCGACACTTGGCGCACCGGCAGTCTGTAACTGAGTCATTAAACTGACCACCACACCGTAATCCACCTTGACGTCACCCCAGACAAGAACGGGGGTATCGGGCTTTTGACGCAAAACTTTGGCGACTTTATCGACAATCTCCACCAAGGGTTTTTGGCTATTTTTTCCGCTACCCAGGTCGAGGTAGTAACTGCCATCGGCTTTAATGGAAACGATGAGCGGCTCTTTATCTTTATCATCCAGGGGGCTGGACGGCGCCTGGGGCAAATCAACCTTTACGCCCTGCATCAACAGGGGAGCCGTCACCATAAACACAATCAACAGCACCAACATCACGTCGATGTAGGGCACGACATTAATTTCTGCGACAAAGCGCCGTTTGGTGATTTTCCGTGTCATCAGACTACCCGCTGTGAACGCGGCGGTGAAGGATGCTGGTGAACTCGTCGGAGAACGTATCGTAGCGACTATAGAGGGCATCGGCATCGGCAGAAAAGCGGTTGTAGGCCAGCACCGCCGGAATCGCCGCAAACAGGCCCATGGCCGTAGCAATCAGCGCCTCGGAAATACCCGGTGCCACCACGGCGAGCGTCGCCTGCTGCATGGTTGCCAGGCCTCGAAACGATTGCATGATGCCCCACACCGTGCCGAACAAACCGATATAGGGGCTGACTGAGGCGACACTGGCGAGAAAGGGCAAGTGAGTGTTGAGCTTCTCTTCCTCGCGGGATAGCGCCACCCGCATCGCCCGCTCGGTACCCTCCATCACCGCATCGGGATCGGTGCCTTCATTTTTGGCGAGGCGATTAAACTCGCGAAAGCCCGAGCGAAAAACATTTTCAACACCGTCGACCGCTTCGTTATCGCTGATCCGCAAGCTGCCATCACGAAATAATTCGTTGAGATCGACACCCGACCAAAAGGTGATTTCGAAAGCCTTAAAGCCGCCATTCATTTGCCGCAAATACCACCAGCGCTGGCCAATCATCAGCCAGGAAACCACGGAGGCAATCAAAAGAATAAACATCACCAGCTGTACGGGGACGCTGGCCCCTATCACCAGGGAGAGTATAGAAAGTTGTTGTTCGGGCACGCATCACTCCACTTATTATCATTGGGCCTGCTAGCAGGATTGGCTAAATATTCTTTCTATCATTTCTCGCGGCATCGCCGTTGGCCGGCCGCTGGCCTGGTTAACACAAGCCACTTTGATGCTTCCCTCGCAAAGTAGTTCATCGCCACGGAAAACTTTTTGCTCGACCACGAAATAGGCCTTGCCATAATCGGTCGCCCGGGCCGTCACCACGATCTCGTCATCAAGTTTGGCCGGCTTGCGGTAATTCGTTGTCAGCGAATGAACCACATAAATCTGTCCTTCGTCGCCAAAGGCCGGGCGATGAAAGCCGTAACTGCGCAGCCACTCGGAGCGGGCGCGTTCCATAAATTTAAGATAATTAACGTAGTAGACAATGCCCTGGGCATCGGTATCTTCGATATAAACGCGGATCGGCAAACGAAACTCTGTCACTCGTCGCCCTCGCCCTGCATTGCCTGTGGTTCCAGCCCCTGTAGCTCAAGCAAGGCCTTTGGCATTTTAAAGCCGAAGTGTTCATAACACTGACGCGTCACCACTCGCCCCCGAGTAGTGCGCATTAAATAGCCCTGCTGAATCAGGTAGGGTTCGACCACATCTTCGATGGTGCCGCGCTCTTCACTAATGGTCGCGGCGAGACTGTCAACACCGACCGGGCCACCATCAAACTTTTCCATCACACTGAGCAGTAAGCGCCTGTCCATGTGATCGAGGCCGAGCTGATCGATATTGAGCATCGACAGGGCCGCGTCGGCGACCGAGGCGCTAATGCGCCCATCAGATTTCACTTCGGCGTAATCCCGTACGCGGCGCAATAGGCGATTGGCAATACGCGGTGTGCCCCGTGAGCGACGCGCCACTTCGACGGCACCGTCAGGCTCCAGGGTCACCCCGAGAATATTGGCGGCGCGACTGACAATCGTCGCCAGCTCATCGACGGAATAAAACTCAAGGCGCTGCACGATGCCGAAGCGGTCGCGCAGTGGCGAGGTCAGCAAGCCCGCGCGCGTAGTGGCACCGACTAAAGTAAAGGGCGGCAAGTCGAGTTTAATCGAACGTGCCGCGGGGCCTTCGCCGATCATAATATCGAGCTGAAAGTCTTCCATCGCCGGATAAAGAATTTCTTCGATCACCGGGCTTAAGCGGTGAATTTCGTCGATAAACAGCACATCACCCGGTTCAAGACTGGTCATAATCGCCGCCAAATCGCCAGCTTTTTCCAGCACCGGCCCGGAGGTTGACTTCAGACTCGTCGCCATTTCATTGGCAATAATATTCGCCAGGGTGGTTTTACCCAAGCCCGGAGGACCAAAAACGAGCGTGTGGTCGAGGGGCTCACCACGACCCTGGGCGGCACGAATAAAAATATCCATTTGCTCGCGCACCACTTGCTGGCCGATATAGTCGCTGAGCTTTTCGGGGCGAATGGCCCTGTCCATGCGTTCTTCGACTAAGGTGGGTTCTGCCGCCACCAGACGGTCTGTCTCTATCATTTCAGTTCTGCTTTCCCGTGTTCAATCAATATGTCTTATCTAGCTAACAGACTATGCCGCTTTGTTTTTCAGCGCGGCGCGAATCAGCTCAGCACTGCTCGCCTGTTGATTATCAGCACTGACGGCAGCGATCATCTTCGCCGCTTCCGACTCTTTATAGCCGAGAGAGATCAGTGCGCTCTCCGCCTCTTGCACGGCACCACTACCTTGCTGGCTACTAACAGCACCCGTGCTATCACTGGCCAGAGCCCATTTCTCGACGCGATCATGCATCTCAACCACCAGACGTTCGGCGGTTTTTTTGCCGACACCGGGCAGGCGCACCAGGGTGGCGATATCTTTACTCTTCACGCAATTGACGAATTCCGCGGCATTCATGCCCGATAAAATCGTCAGCGCCATCTTCGGGCCAACGCCGTTGACTTTAATCAGCTCACGGAACAACTGGCGCTCGGCGAGGCTGCTAAAGCCATAAAGTAGCTGGGCATCTTCCCGCACCACAAAGTGGGTATGCAGGGTCGCCGGCTGATCAATATCGGGCAGTTCGAAAAAGGTCGTTAAAGAGGCCTGTATTTCATAGCCCACGCCCTGCACATCGAGCAGTAAATGGGGCGCCTGCTTCTCGAGCAAGATACCGCGTATTCGTCCAATCATTTTTGTTTCCGCTGATGGCTACTTGAGGAAAGCGTGTTATTACATCGTGCTCGAGCCAGCTCTAGTTTACTACCTGATGCCTTTGCACGAGAGCTATTTTAAGCGACCACGGGCATAGCCCGTAACCCCTTTTACCGCTATTTGATGATTCATGCTGTGGGCATGGCAAATGGCAACGGCCAGTGCATCGGCGGCATCTTCCTGGGGGGGAGCGGGTAGCTTCAAGAGGCGCATAATCATTTGCTGCACCTGATCTTTCTTCGCCCCGCCATTACCGACTACTGCCTGCTTAACGGTTTTGGCACTGTACTCCGCCACCGGAAGGTTCGCTGTCACCCCGGCAACGATGGCGGCCCCTCGGGCCTGCCCCAGCTTTAAAGCAGCGCGTGGGTCTCGAGCAAAGAAGACATCTTCAATGGCCATTTCAACGGGCTGGTATTCGCCGATCAACTCACTGATATTTTCGAAAATAACCTTTAAACGCTCCGGCAAGGCCCCCGTTGGCAGACGGATAACACCACTGGCCACATACGCCGTTTTGCTACCCGTAACATCGACAATACCGAAGCCCGTGCGCCGTGAACCGGGGTCAATGCCGAGTATTCGAATCATCTATCGAGTCCGCGTTTAAGAGTTGAATTCAAGTGGTCGTCAGTGTTGCAACGGTGGGGATGCCCGTCAAGCCAAACAGGATTCTTACCGGGGGTTTTAACGTAACAAAAACACAATAAAAAAGGGTAGCTCGCGCTACCCTTTTCAACATCTTTCAAACAGCTAAGTTATTCAGCAGCGGCTTCTTCTGCTGGTGCTTCTTCCGCTTCAGGCTCCGCAGGCTTCGGCGCAGTCAATTTAATCAGCTCTTCGGCCAATAAAATTTTGGCTTTCTCTTCGCCATTGATTGGGCTGCCATCGGCAGCGACGACCGCATAACGACCCGAACGCTTTTGGCTAACAATATATTCTGCAGTTTGCTTAATGACTTTCATCTTCATGTTCCTTGTAATTGATAAGTATGACTACTCGTTAAAATTAAAGTGTTAAACAGGTTGTTGAAATTCGCTGAGTTGAGTCATATACAAGGCAAAATCAAGCGAAAAAGCGGAGTTTACTCGTGTAAATGAGCACTTTGAGCTTGGTTTTAACGCTGTAGATGGCCTAGTCAGTAGAATTTCAACAGCCTGTTGGAGAAACTATTCGCTCAGTTGCTCCAACACTTCGGTGGAAATATCGGCATTGGTATACACATTTTGTACGTCGTCGAGGTCTTCCAGACTGTCGACCAGGGCGATAACTTTTTCGGCACTGTCTTTATCGAGCTCGACCATCAGGGAGGCAATCATCGTCACCTCGGCATCGTCGGGCGCAAGCCCCGCTTCAATCAGACCTGCTTTTACAGCGAGAAAGTCTTCCCGACTCGTCATCACATCGATGGAGCCATCGTCGTGGGTGACAACGTCATCGGCACCCAGCTCCAGTGCGGCATCCATGATTTTCTCTTCGTCACTACCGGGCGCATAGCTCATTTGCCCGGTGCGCGTGAATAAATAGGCGACAGAACCATCTGTACCAAGATTACCGCTGCGCTTGGTAAAGGCATGGCGCACATCGCCCACGGTGCGGTTGCGGTTGTCGGTCAGGCATTCAACGAGCACGGCGATACCACCATGGCCATAACCTTCATAGGTCACTTCTTCGTAGTTTTCGCCCTCACCGGTGCCGGCACCACGGGCAATCGCCTTGTCGACGGTGTCCTTTTTCATATTGGCGCCGAGGGATTTATCGACGGCGGCGCGCAGACGTGGGTTGTCATCGGGATTGGGACCACCAGCTTTCGCCGCCACCACTAACTCGCGAATTAACTTGGTGAAAACCTTACCGCGCTTGGCGTCCTGAGCCGCCTTGCGATGTTTGATATTCGCCCATTTACTGTGGCCCGCCATAACTAACCCCTACTCGTTTTTTTCACTTTTTTCGCTTTTTGTTTTCTCTCGCAGGCGAATATTTAGCTCACGCAATTGAGCGTTATCAACCAGGCCGGGGGCGTCTGTCATCAAGCACTGCGCCGACTGGGTTTTCGGAAAGGCGATAACATCGCGTATCGACGCCGCACCCACCATCAACATAATCAGCCGGTCGAGACCAAAGGCCACGCCCGCATGGGGTGGGCAACCGTATTTCAGGGCCTCGAGCAAGAAACCAAATTTCGCCTTCTGGTCTTCTTCATTAATATCGAGCACTTCAAAAACTGTTTTCTGCATCGCAGAATCGTGGATTCGCACCGAACCACCGCCCAGCTCCGTGCCATTGAGCACCATGTCATAGGCATTGGACAATGCCGCACCCGGATCGGCGCGCAATTCCTCGACCGAGCACGAGGGCTGGGTAAAGGGGTGATGCAATGGCGTCCAGCTGCCGCTATCGGTTTTTTCAAACATCGGGAAGTCGACCACCCACAGCGGCGCCCACTCACAGGTGTAGAGATCGAGATCGGCACCGAGCTTGCAACGCAGAGCACCCAGCGCTTCGGAGACAATCTTGCCCTTGTCGGCACCGAAGAAAATCAGATCGCCATCTTCCGCCTGCAGTGTGTCGAGCAATTGCTGACGCACCTCGTTGGGCAGGAATTTAACGATGGGCGATTGCAGGCCCTCTTCAATGTCGCTCTTATCATTGACCTTGATATAGGCCAGTCCGCGCGCACCGTAGATGCTGACAAACTTGGTGTAGGCATCAATCTTCTTGCGGCTGAGTGAATTACCGCCCGGCACTTTCAGCGCGGTAACGCGACCATCGGGGTCATTAGCCGGAGCGGAGAACACTTTAAAGTCGACATCCTTCATCAGGTCTTTGACTTCAACCAGCTCTAAAGGAATACGCAAATCGGGCTTGTCGCTACCGAAGCGATGCATGGCCTCGGCGTAGGTCATTACCGGGAAGGTGCCCAGCTCGACCTTGTGCAGGCTCGAAAATACCTGGCTAATCATCTGCTCAGAGATGGCCATAATATCTTTATCGTCAACGAAGGAGGCCTCGATATCGATCTGGGTGAATTCGGGCTGGCGGTCGGCGCGTAGATCTTCATCGCGGAAACACTTCGCCACCTGATAGTAACGGTCAAAACCCGAAACCATCAGCAACTGTTTAAAGAGCTGGGGCGACTGGGGCAGCGCAAAGAACTTGCCTTCGTGGGTGCGGCTTGGCACCAGATAGTCGCGGGCACCCTCGGGGGTTGCTCGGGTCAGGATGGGCGTCTCGATATCGAGAAAGCCGGAGTCGTCGAGAAAGTTGCGCAACGCCGAGGTCACCTTCGAGCGGAAGTAGAGATGCTCCTGCATTTCTGGGCGACGCAGGTCGAGGAAGCGATGTAACAAACGCACCTCTTCACCCACCTTGGTGTGCTCGTCGAGCTGAAACGGTGGCGTTTCGGAGGCATTGAGAATTTCCACGTCGGTGGCATAAATTTCAATTTCGCCGGTCTTCATTTGCGGGTTAATGGTTTCAGCACTGCGCGCACGCACTCGCCCACTGATTTTCAGCACATACTCACCGCGCACGCTGTCAGCGGTATTGAAGTGCTCGCCACTGTCGGGGTCACAGACAATCTGCACAATGCCCTCGCGGTCACGCAGGTCGATAAAAATCACCCCGCCATGGTCGCGACGACGATCAACCCAGCCGCATAAAGTGACTTCTTGATCTAAAAAGGTAGTATCGAGTAAACCGCAATAGCTCGAACGCATAATGTCTCTGATCCCTAAATATCGATATGTAAATTAACTGGTTGAAATGCTCTGCTCGAAAAACCCGCTACCCGCGGCTTATCCACAAGCCTTAGCTGTCGCTCTATGCCGATTTTTTAGCACTATCGGAACTGGAACTACTGGCCTTTTTAGCGCCACCATCGGTACTGGCCTTATTGCTCGCTTTTGAGCCACCTTCTGAAGCACCGCCACCGGCGAGGTTTTTCTTTTTGTCGCCGGTTTTAAAATCGGTCTCATACCAGCCACTGCCACTGAGCCGAAAGGCACTGGCGGTAACCTGCTTTTTTAAAGCCTGCTCACCACAATTGGGGCACTCGGTTAACAGGGCATCGCTGAGCTTTTGCAGGGCCTCGTGGGTCTCCTTACAGGACTCACATTGGTATTCATAAATTGGCATCGTCTATTCACTCCACTTCACAAGCCGGACACGGCGACCACAACTACCTCACTGCACGAGCAGAAATAGCTGACAACCGAGTATCTGGAAAGCAAAGATCCAGAGAGAGGCTGGTCCAAAAAAGGCGCGCATTATACCCCAGCTAGGCAAGCGGCTTAAAGCCGCTCGCGCATCGCCATTAGCGACCGACGGGGGGAGAAAGTAACGGAAGTCATAGTTTTTGCTAAAAAACACTGTTTTATAGGGTTTTCTATTGCCTGCACCCAATAGATGCTATATATATTGCATCCCGAGGGGCCAAAGGTTTTTGCTTGATGTAGTCAGGCCCTCAACGCTGAAATCCATCAAACAATAAACGCAAGGGAAACACCATGGCCGCCAAGAAAGCTCCTGCAAAAAAAGCCCCCGCTAAAACAGCACCCACACGCAAAGTTGTCGCCGTATCGGAACGCTACACCAAAACACAACTACTCAATGAACTCGCCGAGAAAACCGACTTATCTCGCAAGCAAGTCGGTGCCGTTCTCGACGAACTGGGCATTGTGATTGAGCGCCACATTAAAAAGCGTGCCGTTGGCGAGTTCACCCTGCCCGGCCTGCTAAAAGTCAAAACCGTGAAGAAGCCAGCGCGTCGCGCTCGCAAGGGCATCAACCCTTTCACTGGTGAAGAGACCACTTTCGCAGCCAAGCCCGCTAGCACTGCCGTTAAAGTCACGGCACTAAAAGGCCTGAAAGATATGGCGAACTAAGGCAGCCACTCTTTACACTAGGCAAAGCCTGATCGTCTAAAAAAGCCCCTTCTCGAGGGGCTTTTTTAATGCTAAGCAACTATCTCAATTTTCCCCAACAGGGCATTGCGCATACTTTCAAGCCTTTGCTCCAGTACCGAGGCCTCGTACTGCCCCGCCGGTGCCGCCCCCCAAATTGGCCCGGGCCAGCTAATGTCCGTTTTAAAACGCGCGACATGATGAATATGTAACTGGGCGACGATATTGCCCAGCATGGCTATATTCAGCTTGTCAGGTAAAAACAATGCCGCCAAAGCCTCTGCCACAAGGGTCGACTCCGCCATCAGTAATTGCTGTTGGGCCGGCGACAAGTGATGAATCTCGGTTGCGCCTTCACACTGGGGCACCAAAATAAACCAGGGGTAGTTACTGTCCCGGTGTAGCAATAACAGGCACAGCTCGAAACGGCCGACCACCCGCGTATCTTTCTGCAAACGCTCATCAAGTGTAAACATCGTTTTCCCCTTTCTATTGCTATGCTGTACCCCGCGTCGACAGCACCGTAAAATAGCCGCCAAAATACATCAACCCCTATCGCTCTACGCCGGAACAGACTTATGCGCGCCAGCCGTTTTCTTATTGCCACCCAGAAAGAAACCCCCGCCGATGCCGAGGTTATCAGCCATCAGCTGATGCTTCGCGCCGGATTGATTCGCAAGCTCGCCTCCGGCCTCTACACCTGGCTACCTCTGGGCCTGCGCGTGCTGCGCAAGGTGGAAGGTATTGTGCGCGAGGAGATGGATAGCGCCGAGGCACAGGAAGTTCTTATGCCCGTGGTGCAGCCCGCAGAGTTATGGCAAGAGTCTGGACGCTGGCAGGAATATGGCGGCGAGCTACTGCGCATCGCCGACCGCCACGGCCGAGACTTTTGCCTCGGCCCCACCCACGAAGAAATTATCACCGATTTAATTCGCGGCGAAATCCGCAGCTACAAACAGCTACCCGCCAATTTCTACCAGATTCAAACCAAGTTTCGCGATGAAACCCGCCCGCGCTTTGGTGTGATGCGCGCCCGCGAATTTATTATGAAAGACGCCTATTCCTTTCACGCGACGGCAGAGAGTCTGCAACAAACCTACGATGTGATGCACGCCGCTTACTGCAAAATCTTCCAACGCCTCGGCCTCGACTTCCGCCCCGTACTCGCCGACACCGGCAGCATCGGCGGTAGTATCTCCCACGAGTTTCACGTACTGGCGGATTCCGGCGAAGACGATATCGCCTTTTCCAACGGCAGTGACTACGCCGCCAATGTGGAAATGGCCGAAGCCGTCGCCCCCAACGGCGATCGCCAAGCAGCAACACAGGAGATGGCCGAAATAGCCACCCCTGGCCAGCACAGCATCGACGACATTTGTAGCTTCCTAGACTGCGAGGCTGGCAGTACCGTTAAAACACTCATCGTCAATGGCGAAGAAGAAGGCAGCCTGATCGCACTGGTACTGCGCGGCGACCACGAACTGAACGACATTAAAGCGGAGAAACTCGAGGGCGTTGCCAACCCACTGACCTTCGCCAGTGAGCAGGCCGTACTCGCCGCCACCGGCTGCAGTGTTGGCTCCCTCGGCCCCGTTGGCCTGAGCATCCCGTTGATTATTGATCGCAGCGCCGCCCATCTCAGTGACTTTGTCTGCGGTGCCAATAAAGAGGGCGTGCATTTAACCGGGGTTAACTGGCAGCGCGACTGTGCCACTGACCGTGTTGAAGATCTTCGCAATGTGCTTGCCGGCGACCCCAGCCCCGATGGCCAGGGTACGCTGGAGATTAAACGCGGCATTGAAGTGGGCCATATTTTCCAGCTCGGCACTAAATACAGCGATGCCATGAACGCAAAAATTCTCGACGAAAATGGCAAGGAACAGGCCATGCTGATGGGCTGTTACGGCATCGGTGTTAGCCGCATTGTCGCCTCGGCCATTGAGCAAAACCACGATGACAAAGGCATTATCTGGCCCGAGTCGCTGGCACCCTTCCAGCTCGCCATCATTCCCATCAACCCCCACAAGTCCGAGGCCGTGCGCGAGGCCAGCGAGACCCTCTACACAAAACTGCGAGAAGCCGGTCACGACGTGCTATTGATGGACGAAAAGAAAGCCAGACTCGGTGTTATGCTCGCCGATGTTGAATTAATGGGGATTCCCCATCGCCTGGTAATCGGCGATCGAGGTCTGGAAAATGAAGCTATTGAATATAAATATCGCCGCGACGCCGAAAGCGCAGATATTAAACTGTCTGAACTCGACGACTTTTTGGCCAAGGCTCTCGCCGTCGATTAAGCAGGGCCAGCCCAGTAAACTAAACCATGCTGCTATTTAAACACCCCAAACCTCGGCGCTACCTCAGCCTGTTAGCACTGCTGCTAACAGGCCTGCTGGTAGCGCCGTCGGCATTCAGCACCCCGGCGAGTGATCCGGAGTTATTGCAAATATTGCGTGACACTGTGAATCAGGCCGATAGCTTTGATGACCGCTACGACGCCGAGGTCTGGCTGCTAACCAAGTCCAATAGCCTGGCGCGTTTTTTACCCGACAAAAACCGTCGCCTCGAACTACTGCGCAAAGTCCACCGCGCCGCAACCAAGGCCGAGCTTCAACCCGAAATTGTCCTCGCGCTAATCGAAGTGGAAAGCCATTTCGACCCCTACGCCGTATCCCGTGTCGGCGCCCAGGGTTTAATGCAAATTATGCCTTTCTGGAAAAAAGAAATCGGCAGACCCAACGATAATCTCACCGATACCGACACCAACCTGTTCTACGGCTGCACCATTCTCAAACACTATTTAAAGCGAGAAAAAGGCCGTCTGGCCGATGCCCTCGCCCGCTACAACGGCAGCTATGGCCAGTACTGGTATTCCGAACGAGTACTCGTGGCGTGGGAAAAGCGCTGGCGCTAGTGGCTTAAACTCATCTCAACTCAAGCACCGGCAATTGCGGTAATTTTCCCGCAACCACCAGCCTCCTCCGGATAAGCCGTCTGCCAGACCGTAACCACATCCTCCATACTCAAACTCATATCACCGTAATACAGGCCCGCTTCGCCCAGGGCCTTGGCTTCAGAATCAAAGCCACCTCGCACACCCCACATGCCACGACTCGCATCGGTGCTTTTGCCATAGCGTAAATCTGACATCTGCGCGACAAAGCCGTGTTCGGTGCGCCTCACCTGCTCCGCCACAATACCGCTGGCAAACCAGTGGAAGACCTTGCCCGCTCGCGTATCGCGCAGCGCATCGATGGCCGGGTGTGCCATTTTTGCTTGCACCTCCCAGGCAATATCACAACTCTGGTCGAGGGTGATGAAACCGACATAAATCTGCCGCTCATTGATCGCCACCACTCTGCGCAGTGGCATTTGAAAAAAGGTCGGAAAAGCGTAAACCTGCACATCGGCCACACCATCGCGGGCCAACTGGCGCCGGGCCAAAGCTATCGCCTGTTGATTTAAGGCCCAGCCCCACAGTAGATATTCACTCGACAATACCAGCGTTAACAACGATACCAGCCAACCAAAGCGACCCGCATAACGCAGCAACAAAAGGCCGATCAGCAAAATCGCCGTATACAAGGGTTCGATAATCGGCACCGCATGCCAGGCAAAGCGCGCATCGGAAAACGGCGCTAATAACTGCGTGCCGTAGGGCGTGCAAGCATCGAGCAGGGGATGAGATAACAGTGCCAACACAAACACGGCAAGCCAACTCAAGAGCGAACTTGATTCGCCCTTTAATTGATCCCGGCGCCAAAAACACCAGCCCGCCACACTACCCACCACCGGGGCGAAAAATAGCGAATGGGTAATACCTCGGTGCAACTGCAGCTGAGCAATGTTGTCGGCAAATAAACCAAAGGCCACATCAATATCGGGGAAGGCACCCGCCAGCGCACCCCAGCCCGCCGCACGCAGACCAAGCTTGCGACTCGCCGCCGCATGGGCAACGACACCGCCGAGTAAAGCCTGACTCAATGGATCCACAGTTTTTCCTTTATCTGGAACAGCAAACAGGGGATAACGTGGGAAGACTTAAACCTAGTGCCCCAAACTCAACACAGCATAAACCGAAAGGAAGGGGCCGCGAAACCTTTTGCATTCGAACCATCAGATAAGCCACCACAGCCAGTTTGCCTTAAGGAGCCATATGGCATGTGAGCAGAAAAGAGCTCGGAAGTTGGTTAGTACATTACCCACTCAAAGCCCCGTGTTAACATCTGATGATGTGATCGATAGTATCCGCAGTTTTTAAAAAGCTAATAGCAATCAATAGGGTATTGTGGTGTGTAAACGCGCATGCGCAGTATATAAATGCCAGGTGTAAGGGAATATGAGAGTTTTACCAACTATAAAATGGTTTTTTAGGTCTTGGCCTATTTCAATTCCAGCAATACTCGTTCTCACCCACTACTTCACTGCCATACTTTTTGACATTGAGCTTAAGAGTACCAATAGAGCTATTTCTTTGGGGCTTCAAGTTTTTGGTGGCCTCTTAGTTTTATATTCAATTGACTCAAACTTAGGTGTAGTAGGCAATAAATCTCTTTCTAACATCTTAGTAAAATGGCTTAAGGCGTTCCCCCCGACTGCCAAGCCGATAACGATTACTCTGGGTAAAATAACTGAAAAGGGCACAGTTAGCCCAATAAAAGCTAGAACCGGGTGCCCTGGAACAACAACAGAAGAGCATTTAGCTTATCTCCAAAAACAGATAAATTGGCTCGAAGAAGATCAAATAGAGAGTTTTGTACTTTTGGAGAAAAAAATGGCCACAATTGAATCAAACAATGGTTCTGACCTAGCGTCTATCAGGTCTTCGCTTGGACTAATGAACAATAAACTAACAGATGTTTCGGTTGGCGGTATTAAGCTTCAAATATTTGGAGTAATACTTGTGATATATGGCTCCGTTGTGAGCTATCTCACCTAGCATCAAGCTTGAACTGTGACAGTAGCAGACAAATGCCCACCTTCACTTTTTTGCAAAAACACGAGAAAATCTCGCCATCAAAAATTTGTTCGGTGAGTCGGACGTGATCTGTAAAAGAGAATCTAAATGCTAAGACAATTACTTAATAAATTTGGCACTACCGTTTATCTGCAAATCTGGGAAAACAGACTCAAATTAACCGATATACGCACAGGGCTGGTTTTTGATGAAAAACCATTGGTCGCCATTGAATCAGACAATAAAGGAAGTTTGAGTATCGTTGCTGTTGGAAACTCTGCTAGAGATGCCATAGATGGCAACATTGAAATTACCAACCCCTTCTCACATCCACGGGTCTTGCTTAGCGATTTCAAGGTCGGCGAAAGATTACTACAATATGCCTTCAAAGAAATCCTTAGCAACACGATATTGCCACCATCACCGCGCCTGGTGGTGCACCCCATGGAAAAAACAGAGGGTGGCCTGACAATGATCGAAGTCCGTGCCTTTAGGGAGCTGGCTCTGGGTGCCGGCGCCAGGGATGCCATTATTTATCAGGGTCGAGAGCTATCCGCTCAAGAAATAGATTTCGAATCTCTCAAGGAACAAACAGACGAGTGATATCAGCAACAGACAAAAAAGCTAATGCCGACACTGCTACATTGAGCTCGACGTACTATTCCCGCCCCACCATTTCGGCAACAACCTTAGCGCCACTCAAGCCCAAACCCGGTAGTAATAAATTATGCGCATAATTTCCATCATCGCTTTGTCAATTTTTATGTCACATGCGGCATTATCCGAAGACAGAGTCACGCCAGAAGAAGCTGTTGCTGCCGCCGAGAAAGAGAAAGAGAATCTATTGCTCAAGAATTTTTTAAAACTTAAATCTTCAAGCATAAAATATCAATTTGAATTTATATGCGGCTTCAATACCTTTAAATTAGAGAAATCAATTTTTAGCGGGGCAAGCATCTATTGGCATACCGGATTAGGCTGGGAGGAAATGAAGCAACTCAATATAAAATCCAGAGGCATCAGCTTTGAGGGCCTTGGCAGCAAAGGCGGCGTGCCTAAAAAAAGACTCAACATTAAGCTCAGCCTGCCCCTATACAATATCGTACCCGGATACGCCTCCTCCCTTGACTACTTCACCCTGGCCGAAAACAGCACATTCGTCCCCTACGGCTACCATATTGACTTTTATTCTAAGGAGTTTGTTAAAAGGAATATTACGGAGATTACTGACTTCCTGGCATTAGACTTAAGCACCTATATCAAAAACCAGCGAAGCGTTAATACAGACAACGCTCTCGTAGCAACCCCTGCTGTTGACAGCGAAGACAGTAGCAGTGAAGCCTTCAACTGGGAACAAAGAAAGAAAAAAGCAGGTGCAGAACAAGCTGATCGAGACGCGGCTATCAGAGAGGCGATCAAGGGCTATAACAAACCAACTAAAGTCATTACCAAGGTCTACGGGTACAGCAATGTTAGTTATTGCCGTCTGAAAGAATAAAGCACACCTTCTCGCTCACCGCTTTACAACAGCATCACGCGCTATTTATCGCACAACCAGAGAGCACTCTTGAAGAAGTCGCTAAAAGTTATTATTTCCATCGCAGCAACAGCCCTTGGCGTGCTGAGCTATGGCTATTGGCATGCAATAAGCCACGGGACAAGCTATATCGAGCTGGTATTTGAAACACCCGACGCCGACAAAACCGATCGACTGTCGAACGCCGAGGTGGTGTTTCTTGATGCCGATGACAATATTCTGGCCAAAGGCCGTAGAGATGAAAAGTATCATTTTATTCATTTAATTCACCCCAGCGCCGGTGATTGCCATCGATTTACACAGGGTGTCCCACCGTCAAAGGAAGCGAAAAAATCGTGGTATGAATGCTTCGAAAAGCAATCCACCTGGATTCCAACGTGGATGAATGATGTTAGGCAGGTTCAAATAAAACATAGCGCCTGCCTATCGAAGCCACTACCCATCACAATTTCAGCCCATAACAACGAATGGTTTTTGTGGTGGGTTCCCCATCCACATATCGGCGGGCTGCCCAGCACCTACTTTAGGTCGCGCATCATCGTTTCAGCAAAGGACTGCGTGCGATGGGCTGAACAAGCCTCAGCAGGCGGATAAATTCCCTCTACTGGCGGCGACAAGCTCGAAGTAGTACCTGGTACTCATTGTGGGCTTGCGAGAGCGTCCCTGCTGAAATTTTAGACTAAGATAAATTCAAGGCTGCAAATCAAGCCAGGGAGTGCTCGCAGCCCAGAATAAAGCCCGCTAGAGGTTTATAGTAATGCCATGATGGATCGTAAACTGACAAACAATACCGCCGCATTAAGCCCGTTCCAGCTTAAGCCCTTGCGCTTTATCGGGTGGCTAGTGCTGAGCTTCTTTGCCCTCGGCTTTGGCCCCCAGGCCATAGCCGATTCCACAACCTTGCCTGGCCCTGCTCGCGATCAATCCTCTGCTCAGCACTTAGATAAGGCCCCAGCCAGGCTTGCCTCCTACCATTCCACCCTGCAGAACCACGAGGCCGAAGGCCCCTACCATCAGAACTCATCCGAGGTGCTGTACAGCCTGGGGCTGGAATTACAAAAAGGCGGGCAACACGGCAAGGCTTTAAAGGCACTGCGACGCTCGATGCACATCAACCGCGTCAATAGTGGCCTCAACAGTTTGTCCCAGGCACCCATGCTGCGCAGTATTATTAAAAGTCAGAAAAACTTGATGCGCTTTGAACCCGTCACCACCAGCTACCAGCAACTACTGCGCATGCAAATCGCCAGCTACGGCAGGCAGGATCCCCGTATAGCGCCCCTGCTCAACGAACTCGCGCTGTGGCATGTCGATGCCTATCCCTTCGATGAAAGCGGCAAGAAAATTGACCACCTGACATCGGCCAATAGCTTAATTGCAGCAGCACTGAAATTGAATGGCGCGCAAACAGTGCCTGAACCCCGCGAACAAATAAGCCTACTGCGCAGTGCCGCCCTGATCAGCTTTCACCTCTCCCGCCACGAGGGCGATGAGTGGTCTGCCTCCACCGACTCCCACTACAGCCTGAGTGCCGATGGTTTTGCCACTACCAACCCCCAGCGTACCGGCATACTCAGCGGCGCCAGTTTTCGCCGTGGCCTAATTTGTCACCAACGCATTGTTGCACTCACGGCAGCCATCCCCGACTCCACTCTGCAAGAGAAGCTGCAGGCAGAAACAGAACTCGCCGACTGGTATTTAATCTTCAACCGTCGCAAAGAAGCCATGGCTCACTATCAACAAGTATTAGCCGGGGTGGCCGCTTCTGAACAGGCAGAGGCATTGCATGCAAAACTCTTTTCCACACCACAACTATTGCCAGCAATGCGCATGGAAAACGACAAGGGTACCAACGGTATGCTACTGATGGCAGCCGACGTCGATGTTTCTGAGAAAGGCTGGGGTAGCCACATTGACAATATCGGCGAGGTATTATTGTCCGAGCAAAGTCCGGCAACTAAAAACAGTCTGCGCTATCTAATGATAGATACCATCAAAGGCTCTCGCTTTCGGCCACAATTTGTTGATAATAAACCGACCTACGTCAGTGATGTCAGGATCGAGATACCCTTAATACACTAGTCACCCTTTAAGGAAAGCAATGTTTCAGCGCAGCACTTTTACCTCCCCTCTCGGTCCTGCTCTTTCAGGTCGAGATGTAAATACTGCTTTTTTTACCGGCCTTTTGTTGCTGCTTTTACTCAACGGCTGCAAAACTGCCAGCACCCCCACCCAGACACAAACGCCAGCACAGCCCCAGAGCCAGAGCCAGGCGAGCGAAGCTCAGGCACCACAAAGTGCTTACCCAGTGAGCGGCAACACTCAGCCCGCGCGCAGTGATGACGAAATTATGGGTGATTTTGACGCCGAACTCGATGCTTCAATCGCCGTGTTTGATGGCATGATTCTCGAAGAGCGCGCTAAAGCCGAGGCCATTGAAGCCAGCCTCGGCGGTGGTCAGGCGGGAGGTGAACAGGGTGGCGGCGCAGACGGTGGCTCTGGCGGTGAAGACTCACTGTTTGAAGACGGTGATATTTACGAGGGCCTGCCCGGCTACGGCGAGTTCCCCGAAGGCGAGTCAGACGGCGACACACAAGAGGCCGGCAACGAAGGCGATGGCTCCGGCGCGGGTAGCACCGCCAGTGCCGATACCAGCGATAGTGACAGCGCTGACGAAGGTAGCGCCACTAGCCCCGGCGGGCTGGAGACCACGCGGCGCGGTGGTATACCCGAAGATATTGACAGCGGCAGTGACGACGATATCGTCGCCCGACAAATACGCGAAGCGGCACTAAAAGAAAAAGACCCCGTGTTGCGCGAAAAACTCTGGGATGAGTACCGTCAATATAAAAACCAATAATTAATCACACAGTGACGTGGAGAATAGGCGTTAATACATCAATTCAATCTGTCCGCCCAGGCGGCTTCTATGGCGCTGCCTGCCTGCTTTTAAGCCTGCTGCTGACGGCCTGTAATGCACCCATTCAGGTGAAGTCCACCACCTACACGCCCCTGCAATTGGAGAGCGCAGAAATTGCCGAAGCCGAGCTACTCGATGTGGGCGTACTGGCTTTCGATCCCGGCCTGGATGATCTCAGCGACCAGCAGGCAGAAATTGTACTGCCCGCGGTGCGCGTCGCCGAGGGCCATTACCTCGCCAATCAGCTCGCCCGCACCATTCAGGATAGCAGCGCCTGGGGTGCCGTGCGTGTGCTACCCGACGCAGCGATAATTACCGACGTCTATGTTGAAGGCATCATTCTCCATTCCGACGGCGAAAAGCTGCAACTGGGTATTACCGTTCGCGACACCTCCGGCCGACAGTGGTATCAACGCAGCTATACCCAGGAAGCCAGCGAGTACGCCTACGAGCGCCGCAAAAGTATTCAGCGCGATCCCTTCCAGGGTCTCTTCAACCGCATTGCCAATGATCTCAGCGAGTTCCGCAAGTCATTGAGCGGCAAAGAGGCGACCAGCCTGCGCAATATCTCGACCCTGCGTTTTGCCAAAGATTTCAGCCCCGAGGCTTTTGACCAACACATCCAGGCCAACCGCAAAGGCGTACTAGAAATCAAGCGCCTGCCCGCCACTAACGACCCCACACTGCTACGCATACAGCGGATTCGCGAGCGCGACTACTTGTTTGTCGACACCACCCAGGAATATTACGACGCCTTTTCACTGCAAATGGCAGCGCCCTACCAAAGCTGGCGCAGGCAAAATTATGAAGAAGTGCTTGCCACCCGCCGACTGACCCGCCAGTCGCGGGAGAGAACCATCGGCGGCATCGTCACCGTTATTGCCGGCATCGTGGCGGCCGGTAGTAATAGCGGCGCCTCGCGAGCGGCAGGCGCAGTGGCCATCGGCAGCGGCGCCATGCTGGTCAAAAGTGGGCTGGCGAAAAAGGGCGAGGCACAAATTCATGTCGAAACCCTGGCCGAGCTGGGCCAATCTCTGGAAGCCGAGGTAGAACCGCGCACCGTGACCCTGGAAGATCAAACCATTACCCTCAACGGTAATGTGCAGGCGCAATATCAGCAATGGAAGGCATTACTGCAGAAAATTTACGCTATCGAGCGCGGCACGCCAGCCCTCATCCGCAACGACGAGCAAGCTATTCCGTAATGCCCGATAACAGTGACGACCCCAGTAAAAATAACAACGAGCCCCTTGCGCCTGAAAAATTCGAGCCCATCAAAGCCGCCGATATTCCTCTTGCTCAGGGGCCTATTCAAGCCACCAGCGCCGGGCCTGCCAGCTCAAATAATACGACCAACCCTGAAAACAAAGAACCGGAACAAGCACCCCGGCAATGGGCTTACGCCGCCATACTGCTCGCACTGGCCTGCCTGGTATTGCTGTTTTTCGCCACTATTTACCAAAGTGATCCAGTAGATACCGTACACCCCGTATCCGAGGATGAGCCAAGCAGTGCGGCGCCACAGCCTCCCAACCTGGAGGAGAGCCCCTTCGAAAAGGCTCAGCTCGCAGCGGCCCGCCGCAGCGCCCAGGATATTCTCGCCAGAGTGCTAGCAAAACAACAGACACTGGAAGCCGGAAATATTCAGCAATGGGCAAGCCAGGCCTACCAGCAAGCACTGGCTAGCGCCAATGCGGGCGACCAGCTTTACCGCGAGCGCGAATTCAAAGCGGCCATCGAGCATTTTCAAACGGCCGAAAGCCTGCTCGACAAGCTCGAAGCCGCACGCCAACCCCACATTGCCCAGTTACTGAGCCAGGGTTTGGCGGCGCTTAATCAAGGACAAGTGGACCTCGCTCAACAGGCCTTTGAACAGATACTGCTAATTTCGCCAGACCAGCCCCAGGCCTTGCAGGGCAGACAGCGTTGCGCCTCACTGCCCGAGGTCTTTGCCGCCACCGAGCGCGGCCAGGCGCTACAGGCCTCGGACAACTATGCCTCTGCTCTGCAGCAATACGCCCAGGCCCTGAGTCTCGACCCCTTATTTGAGCCGGCAATAGCGGGGCAAAATGAAGCCCAGCGTTTACTGCTTGACGAGCAGTTTCAGACGGCCATTAATCAGGGTTACCAAGACCTGCACAGTGGTGCGCTCAACACGGCACGAAAACACTTTAGGCAAGCGCTCGCCATCAAGCCCCAGTCGACTGCTGCACAAACTGCGCTGACACAGGTCGACAATGAAATTGCCCAGGCCGCCATCGCTCGCCTGCTCAACAGCGCCCAGGGCGATGAAAGCAAAGAGCAGTGGCAAACCGCGCTGGATACCTATAACAAAATTCTCAGCCGCGATGCCGCGGTTACAGCCGCCACTGTGGGTAAAATTCGCAGCGCTGCACGGGCGCAGCTGAATGCCAAACTGGAGACTTTTATTCACCGGCCCCTGCGCCTGGCCAGCCCCTCCGTCTATCGCGAGGCCCAGCAAAGCCTTAGGGACGCCCAACAAATTGTCCTGGCCGGGCCGCGACTTAAGCAGCAAATTCATTCCCTAAGCCAAATACTACTCAAGGCACAACAGCCACAAACGGTGGTACTGCGCTCTGACAAACTCACCCGTGTACGTATTTTCAAGCACGGTGAATTCGCCCCCTTTATGGAAAAAACCCTACAATTAAAGCCGGGAAAATATATCGCCGAAGGCATACGTGAGGGCTATCGGGATGTGCGAGTAGAATTTACGGTACTGGGCAGCGGCACAGCCCCCGTTGTCGTGCAATGTCGTGAGACCATTTAATGACGAACCAAAAGACCGCTAGCAACACGGCTGAAACGGCCAGCTCGACAATAAGGCCCATCGACTTTACCCCCGTGGGGGGCAGCCAAAAAAGCAGGGGCCCACAACTACGCCCGCTGCCAAGTCTTATCACCGCATTATTATGCATCGCCGCCGGCCTGCTCTGGTTCCTGCTCACCGCCCGCTCGGTAGAGCTCAAGCCCTCCCCACCGACGGCAACTGTTGAGGTTTCCGGCGGCCTTACCTTCCACATGGGTGGACGCTATTTGTTGCGCCCCGGTGCATTCCAACTGCAAGTCAGCGCCCCCGGTTATTTTGGCTTAGAGCAGGAATTGCTGGTCAGCGAGGATGAGCAGCAAAGCTACTCTCTGGCATTAGAGAAAATGCCCGGCCACCTCAGTATTAACGCCCACCCCCAAACCGTGCAAATTAGCCTGCAAAATGCCACTCAGAAAAGTCGGCAGGGAGAGACACCCCTGACCCTGCACGACCTTCCCGCCGGTCGTTATTCCTTAGAGGCAGAGGCAGAGCGCTACTTTCCCCAAAGCATGGCTATCGACATAGAGGGCATGGACATTAGCCAGCAGGTCGCTATCGATTTACAGCCCGCCTGGGGGCAGGTGCATATCGACTCTAAACCCACCGGTGCGGACATACTGGTCAATGGTAAAAATCAGGGACGTACGCCCCTGCAGATAGATATTCTTGAAAGCGGCGAAGCCGTGACACTGCAGCTGGCTGGCCACAAAGAGTGGCAACAGGTATTAAGTGTCCCCGCCGGCGAGCAACGAAAACTGCCATTAATTGAGCTACAGCCGGCCGATGGTATTTTAAGCCTTAGCTCTCAACCCCAGGGCGCGGGCATTACCCGCAACGGGCATTATGTGGGCACCACACCGCTGCAAATAGAGCTAGCACCCGGCGGCCCACAGCAATTACGACTCACTCTCGATGGCTACTACCCCGCCACTCAGGACCTGAGCATTGCCTCGGGTGAACAACGTGAACTGAAAATCACTCTCAAGCCGAAACTCGGCAAGCTTAAAATTAGCGCCCAGCCCGCCGATGCCCGGCTGTATATTAACGGCGTCGCTAAAGGTAGTGCCAATCAAAGCCTCCAGCTACTGGCCCGATCCCAGAGTATCGAAATTCGCAAAGCCGGTTACACCAGCCACTTCGCCACACTCACGCCACAACCCGGTGTGGAGCGTGCACTGCGCGTTAATTTAAAAACGGTGGCGCAAACCCGCGCTGCCAGCATTCCCTCGACAATCACAGCCCCCAGCGGACAAACATTAAAGCTATTTCGCCCCAACACCAGCTTTAGCCTCGGGGCATCGCGCCGTGAACAGGGCCGTCGCGCCAATGAAATACTGCGCCAGGTAAGACTGCAGCGACCTTTTTATCTCGCCAGCACCGAAGTGACGAACCAGCAGTACCACCAGTTTCAGCGGGAGCACACGTCCAATCACGCCAGTGGTAACACCCTCAACCAATTGAAGCAGCCGGTCGTTAGCCTTACCTGGGCCAGTGCGGCACGCTTTTGTAACTGGCTCAGTCAGGAGCAGGGTTTAGCGCCCTTCTACCTTGAAGAAAATGGCGAAATCACCGGCTACGCCAGCGAATCGACGGGCTATCGCCTGCCCACAGAGGCCGAGTGGGCCTGGGCCGCACGCTGGAATAAAGGCAGGATGGAAAAATTTCTCTGGGGTGAAGCGCTTTTACCCGCTGTAAAAAGCAGTAATATCGCCGATAAAAGTGCCGCAAAAATTCTGCCCCGCGTACTCAGGGGCTACAATGACGGCTTTGCGGTCTCCGCCCCGGTGGCGAGTCTAAGCGCCAATAATAAAGGCTTATACGACATGGGCGGCAATGTTGCCGAGTGGGTAAACGATTATTACAGTATTGCGGCCAGCGCTGCTGGTGGGGTAGAAACCGACCCCCTGGGGCCCACCAAAGGACAATTCAAAATTGTCCGTGGTGCCAGCTGGCGACACAGTGGACTGACTGAGTTGCGCCTGTCCTACCGGGATTACAGTGAAAAGGCCCGTGACGACCTGGGTTTTCGCATTGCCCGTTACGCTGAATAAGGTGGGAAATAAATATTATGCGAACAAAAATAAGTAATGCATTTTTTAAATATCATTTATCGGAATCAATAAAACTGCTTTTGTTCATCGCTTTGACGCTATTTATAAACACTCTAGCTATAAACACTCTAGCCGCAGGCGAAGAAGAACCACAGGCCGAAGCCAACAGCAGCGAAGATAGCAAAACATTAAGCCCAGAAAAAAAACCAGAGCCTAAACAACAGCCTTCTAAAACACAATCCTCTAAACCCAGGAAGGTTTCAGGTTATAAACCCAGCGAAAAAATATCGGAAGATTATTCCGTGCCCTTTCCGGTCGACATTTAAGTCTTTATGGGTTTTATTAATGACTTGAATGCAGGACTATTTCAACTTTCAGCTTAAACATTACCCGGGCCAAAGCCCACTGGATTTAAGATGAGCACCAATAGTAAGAACATTAACAGCCAGCTCTCCAGCGAATTTCTCTACCAGGTTTTCGCCCTGCTAGCGGCGGTTATTGTCGTACACACGCTTTATCTGACCCTGATTCGCCCCAATGCTGCGGCCATTATGGAGGAGCAACTCGCCCGCGAAGCGGCTGGGCAAACCATCGTTGCAGAGCGCTCCTTTTATACGGTGGTCAAAGATTACGAGCAGGAAACCTGCTTTATTCTGCTGATCTGGTCGACGGCGATTATGGGCTTTAAAGCCCGTCGCGCCTTGGGTGAGCGCCAATTATTACAACAATCTCTGCTACAAATTGGCGAGGGCAACCGCGTACTCCCCGAAGATGCCCGGCAATTATCGCGCCCGCTGGAGGCACTGCCCCAACAACAGCGCGGCTTTCTACTGGCGCGAGCACTGCTCGCCGGTCTGCAACGCTTTGGTGCCACGCGCAATATTCAGGATGTCTCCAGCGCCATTAGCGATGTTTGCGATAGCGAATCCGATCGGCTCGACTCCGAACTGTCCATGGTGCGCTATATCGCCTGGGCGATTCCCTCCATTGGTTTTATCGGCACGGTACGCGGCATCGGCGAGGCCCTCAGTCAGGCCCACCGCGCGGTGCAGGGCGATATTGTCGGCGTCACGTCGAGCCTGGGTGTGGCGTTTAACTCCACCTATATCGCACTGGTGATCAGTATCGTGGTGATGTTTTGCATGCACCAATTACAGTTATTACAGGAGAGGCAAGTACTCGATATTCACAGTTACTGTGATCAAAATTTACTGCGCCATTTAAAGGCTGACTAGCCAATGCATAAATGCCAATGGACAAGGAATAAACCTTGAGTACAGCAATTATTGAATTAAACGACAGCGGTATTCTTTGCCACGCCCCCGGTCACGTAGAGCTCTCATCCCCCTGCCCCGGTTATGCCCTGCTGCAAAACCACGGCGTGCTCACTGGCGAGCAGGCACTGCAACAAGCCTGGTTGCAGCCTCAGCAAAGTTTTAATCAGTACTGGTATCAGCTCAGCCTGTCACCGCTGAGCAGGAGTAATCAGCACGCCCGCCACCATGCGGATCTGGCCTATGCCCAACTGCAGCAGCTGTATGCCGATGCCGGACAACCCGAGCAAGTGATTTTTGCCATGCCCAGCAATACCACGGCGGAGCACCTGGGTATTTTACTCGGCCTGGTTAAGGCCTCACCTTTTAATGCGGCAGGCCTGGTCGATGCCGCCGTTGCCGCCGCCAGCCAGTCGGGCCTAAAAGGCAAGTTATTGCATGCCGACATTCAATTACACACCACCGTATTAAGCACATTAAATAGCACCGAGCAGGTACAGCGACAAACGGCCAGCCAATACCCTGACATTCCTTTAAAGGGAATTCACGACACCTGGGCACAGTTTATTGCCGACCGTTTTATTCGCGAATATCGCTACGATCCCTTGCACACCGCCGCTGGTGAACAGCAATTACACGACCGACTACCGGGCTGGATCAAGCAGTTCAACACGCAGTCCGAAATCGAAGCCGAACTCAGCGCTCCCCAGGGGGACTTTCACCTGCGCCTACAACGCAGTGAATTTATTGCCGCCAACCAACGTCGCTGGCAACGGCTGGCCGAAGCACTTGCCGGCACGCCCTATGACAGTCTCCTGCTCAGTCACCGCCTCTCCAGCCTGCCCGGTGTACTCGATAGCCTGGAAGCCGCCGGGCACGACAACATTGTCACTCTCGCCGCCGACGCCACCCTTGCCGCCTGTTTGGCACAGGGTGAGGCCATTGCCGGCGCAGTCGATAACAACAGCTCAGATTCACAATTGCGCTTTATTACGGCTCTACCGGCTTTATCGTCGCTTGGCGCGAATCCGGGGTCTTCGCCAACACCGCGAGAACAAGGCGCGGCAAGCCACCTGCTCTGGGGCCATCGTGCCTACGCACTGGACCAGGGCTTGCTACTACTCAGTGATGGCACACCCGTAATCGCTGCAGAAGCCACTAAAGATTTAACCGACCAGGCTGCAGCCGAAATCACGCTTAACGAGGGGGTTCTTAGTTTAAAGAAAAGAAATAACGCAGTCGCCATCACCTGCGACGGCGACTGGCACAACCTACGCAGCGGCGATGCCATTCATATCGCCGATCAAACCCTGACGCTGATTGAAGTCGGCTAATGTCTCGACAACGTCGCCAACTCAATACCTTCAGCCTGTCTTTTCTAGACATTATGGCCTGTGGTTTTGGCGCGGTGACACTACTGTTCCTGATCCTCAAACACGACCCCAGCACCGCTAGCAGCGAAGGCGAGGAAGGCACTCAGTGGGAGGCGGCACAATTACAGGCGGATATTTCAGACGGCGAACGCCAACGGACAATACTGCGCAACAGCCTGGCTGAAGTGGAAGATCGGCTGGTTGAAACAAAGGGTTTATCAGATCGTGTGCTGGATGATATCGACGACAGCCGACGGGAACTTAGCGCCCAGAGTGACCCCGATCAACAACTCGCCCTGTTGCGCCAGCAGGTCGAAACACTGGAGCAACAAACAGCAGAATTAGAGGATGCCGGTGCCAGCCAGGATCTGCGTCAATTCGTCGGCGACGGGGATCGACAGTATTTAACTGGGCTTAAACTCGGCGGTAGTCGAGTGCTAATACTGGTCGATGCCTCTGCCAGCATGCTCGCCGAAAGTATTATTAATGTCGTGCGGCGGCGCAATATGAGCGCTGCAGTAAAGCGCCAGTCAGCCAAATGGCAGCGCGCACTGCGTACCGTCGAGTGGCTTGTCGCTCAACTCCCGGCGCGCAGCCAGTACCAGCTTTATAGCTTCAACACCGAAGCGACACCGGCACTGAGCAATAGCCACCAGCAGTGGCAAGACGCTGCCGACAATATCACCATGGATGCCGCCATCGCTCAATTGAAAACGACCCTACCCGCCGGTGGCACCAGTTTAATAAATGCCTTTGCCGTGGCGAATGCCTTTACCCAGCGCCCGGATAATATTTTTCTGATTACCGACGGCCTGCCCACCCAGGGCGAAAACAAACCCAGTCAATCCACCGTGTCCGGCAAGGCGCGCGCTAAACTGTTTGAAAGTGCAGTGGCGACCCTGCCGAAGGGTGTGCCAGTGAATATTATTTTATTCCCCATGGAGGGCGACCCCGAGGCCGCCGCGCTGTTCTGGAAGCTGGGTCTGTTCAGTAAAGGGGCATTTTTAAGCCCCTCCCGAGATTGGCCCTAGGCCGGGCGGAGATGAAACGATGAAGCGGGCTCGACGCCAGACTATCGAAATTAGCATTTCTTTTCTCGACGTTATTAGCTGTGGCTTTGGTGCCATTGTGCTGCTGTTATTAATCGCCAAAACCGTTGAATTTACCTCGCCCGAGCAAAGCCAAACGACAGCGAATAATCAGGGTGTCACCGTACTGCAGGAGCAACTCTTTAGCCTGCGCGGTGAAACGAAGATCATGGCAAAGACCCTGACCAGCAAGCAGGAGCAACTGTCTGAGCTGGAAAAAAGCATCGCCCGCCTGCGCGAACAACTGGCCAGTGTTAATCGTCAATTACAGGCATCCGCCCAGGTTGATACCACGGAGCGCGATGAACTGATTCTCGCCCAGCAAATACTCAGCGAAGAAATGCAACGCCTGCAACAACTGGGCAGCCCCAATGCCAATCAGTTGATTGGCGGTATTCCCGTGGACAGTGAATATCTGGTTTTTATTATCGATACCTCCGGCAGCATGGTCGATTACGCCTGGCCCAAGGTGCGCGAAGAAATGATTAATATTCTCGATATATATCCCACGGTAAAGGGCATTCAGGTGATGAACGATATGGGGGACTATATGTTTCCCAGCTATCGCGGCAAGTGGTTGCCCGACACCCCGGGGCGCCGCCGCGCCATTATTAAGCAGATGACCCACTGGCGGCCCTTTAGTAACTCCAGCCCGGTGGAGGGTATCCAGCGCGCGATACAGGCTTTTTACGCCTCGAATAAAAAAATCAGTCTCTATGTTTTTGGCGATGACTTCACCGGTGGCTCTATTCACAAAGTGCTCAATACGGTCGCCCACAGTAATCGCCAGCGCGGTAGACAACGTCAGCGGGTACGTATCCACACCATCGGTTTTCCCGTCCACTTTTTAGCCCCCGGCGGCAGAATGGATTCCGCCAGCCGTTTCGCCACATTAATGCGTGAACTAAGCTATCGTAATGGTGGAACCTTTGTTGGCCTCAACAGCCTCAATGAGACGCGATAAATGTCTTTAATAAAAGCGATAACAAAACCTGCCGCCAGTCTGCGGCATTTGCTCGCCCTCAGCCTTGCACTGGCCGGCCTGCTGCTCAGCGCCTGCGCCACCCAGGTCGAAGTCGATGGTAACTTTCCCCCAGCACTGACCCAGCAGTTGCCGCTGCGCACCACGGTGGTTTTCGAACCTGACTTTTCCACTTACCGTTTTCAAAGCACCGAAGGGCCAGAGGTCAGTATTGCCGTCGGCCAGATTCAGCAAGAATTGTTTACCGGCCTTGCCGATAGTTTATTTCAACACAGCTCAACGGCAACCAGTATGCCCACTCAGTCTGAAGCCGATTTAATTTTGCTACCTCGGGTCGAAGATGTGCAAATATCCATGCCCAACGAATCCCAGCTAAAAGTCTTTGAGGTGTGGATAAAATATAATTTACAGGTTTACAACAGTGCCGGTGAGCCCCTTGCCGACTGGATTATGACCGCCTACGGCAAGACCCCCACGCGTTTTTTAACCTCCAATACCGACGCCCTGCACCAGGCCGCCATGGTCGCCATGCGCGATGCCGGGGCGCACTTTATCACCGGCTTTGCCCGGGTGCCTGAAATCCGTCAGTGGCTACAGACCCGCCAGACCAGGCTCTCCAGCACCGATAAGGCGGCCGAACCATGAAAAACTTCGCCGTCAGCATTAGCCTTTTATGCCTCCTCGCCCTCGGTGCCTGCACCACTACCACCGTTGATGAATATCGGGAAAACAGTACCACCCTGGCGCTAGATAGCAGTGAGCGCGTCGTGGTGCTGGGCAGACGCCACTATGCCGACTACGAAACCGAACCCGATTTTATCGACTGTATTGGCGAAAAACTCAATGCCGACCGCGAGGTCTCAGTACTGCCTGAAAGGGAATTTGTCGATCTACTGTATCCCTGGTTCGAGCCCCGCACCGCACCACTGGGTTTGAAACGCCTGACTAAAATGCTCGACGAGCCGATGATTGCCCAGCGTTTTAAAGAACAGGGCCTGCGCTATATGATCTGGATTGATGGCAGTACCGAAACCACCGATCGGGATGGCTCGGTCAGTTGTGCCATCGGCCCCGGCGGCGGGGGTTGTTTTGGCTTTGCCACCTGGGAAAAAACCGGCACCTACGAAGCCATTATCTGGGATTTACAAACGCTGCAAGAAAGTGGCCGGGTGAAGGTCGAGGCTCGAGGCTCCTCCTATATGGTGGCCATCATCCTGCCGATCCCCATCATTGCCCAGGTGCAGGATCAGGCCTGCGACGGTATCGGCCTGCAATTGCGCACCTTTTTTATCGGCAACAGAGTCGGTGAAGAGTCTTAATTTGATGGCAGCGCGACGTAAAGAATTACTCTTAATAAGCGCCCTGCTGGCGACACTTATCCTCCCTTCGCTTCATGTTCATGCTTCCCCACCACTGATGATGTCTGATAAAAAGGCAGCCAAAATTGGTCGGGAAATGTACGAGGAAGTGACCGCGCAAATCCCCATTATTAGCGATAAAAAAATAAGCGCTTACGTCGATAAAGTCGGGCAGAACATCGCCCGCCACAGCGATGAGCCCGACGATAAATACACCTTTACCGTACTCGACAGCCCCGAGATTAACGCTTTCGCCTCCCCCGGCGGCTATGTCTATATCAACCGAGGGCTGCTGGCCTATATGAATTCAGAGAGCCAGCTCGCCGCCGTGCTCGGCCACGAGGTCGCCCACATTACTGCCGAGCACGCCGCCAGTCAGCAGCTCGCACAAACCGGCTCCAGCATCGTTGCCGGGGTACTGGCCATCCTCACCCGCAGCGCCGAAGTTGGCGATGCAACAGCACAGTGGGGGGCCGCATCAGTCAAGGGTTATGGTCGCGATATGGAGCTGGAAGCCGACGCCCTGGGCAATAAGTTCCTGAACCGCGCCGGTTACAATCCCGATGCCATGATCGCCATTATTAGCCAGCTCAAGGCCCATGAACGCTACACTAAAAAGCGCAGTGCCGAGGCCGGTAAAAAAACCCAGACCTACCACGGCCTGTTTGCCTCTCACCCCCGCAATGACAAACGTCTACGGGAGATGCTAAAACTCTCAGCCAGTGAAGATGACAAAATTGGCGATACAATAAAGCCCAATGTCGACAGCGGCCGTTTCCGCGTTGCCACCAATGCTCTGGTTTGGGGAGATAATTCGAGTCTGAAGAAAAGAGCGCCCAACCGTTTCTATCACGACACATTGCGCTTTCAATTTGACTACCCAGAAGGCTGGGCCTTTAAAGAACAGGGACTCGTCATCGATGGCGAAAACGCAAAGAAATCTGCCCGCCTGACCGTCAATATCAAAGCCCGTACCCTCGCTAGCCCCCGCGACTTTATTAAAAATAGTCTCGGCATCCCCTTTATAAAAAAATCTGAAGATCTGCTGATTAATGGCCTCAAAGCCCACACCGGGATAGTCCCCATTAATACGGCTACCGCTAAAAACGGCGCGCAAGAGCAACGGATTATTGTTATTTACTATGGACGAAAGGCCTATATTTTTCGGGGGATAGTTAGCACCGGCAGCCTAAGTGACAAACCAGACACGAAGGCCAGTCAAAGTTATGACCGGGATTTTCTCGGCATTGCGGCCAGCTTTAAACCGCGCTCAATGCGCGAGCTACAAAACCAGAAACCCCAGGCTATTTACTATGTAAAGGCGAAAGCGGGAGCCACCTATGCCCGTCTGGCTCAACATCTCGGCCTCGGGCGCTACGGTGTTGATCAGTTGCGGCTGATTAATGGCGATTACCCCAGAGGCGAGCCGACGACAGGCCAATGGATAAAGATCATTCGTTAAGCACAGCTTCGACGCACACGTAGAACTGTCAATGTTGACAGTTTTTCAGCGCCAATCTGCCATGCTAATGTTTTACATTATCCAAAAAAATCAACACCAAAAATAAATAAATCGTAGCGCATTGCCCGTTGAACAATCGATTCTTCAGGCCATAGCCAACAACCTCCGCTTTCCGTCATAAAAGGTCTATTCAATGAAAATATTTTCACTTACAAGCCTCGTTATCGCCACCCTGTTTTTTTCAAGTAACCTGCTAGCTGAACGACCGGCTAAATTCTTACTGGATTTTAATATCAATTATTCCCAGTATTCCTCACTTGCTATTAGGAATGATGATCCTGCCGACGAGTCTGAAGAGCCCCTCAGTAACCCTGATGACTGCCGGCCTCAGGACCCCAGCGACCACCCCCTGCCCCCGGAACTGGATTTATCAATCACACCCTTCATTTATGATTCGCCGATACTCGCTGTTAACGCCTACCGCCCTATCAAGCTTATCGCCAAAAGATACCTTAGAAAGAGTTACGAGGTCGTCGATCACTACGCACAAGCCTACAGCTACCTTGTTGCGCCAACCGGCGATTACCCCTGGGGTGAATATATAATAAAGTTAAAAGGCCCAAGCGCCCTCAACTCTCTGGAAACCAGCTACGTGACGATCACTGTTTTCATTAATTATGTTGACGCTGAAGATGGCTACCGCACAACGGGTTATGATCTCCAACAACAAACCGTTTACTAGCCCAGGCAATGTCCCAGGGCCTGATACAGGCCTCGGGACGTTCTTTTCTCAGCGCAGCAAATTTTTGATCGTAAGTTGAGCAGAACTATATCCCACTATTGGGGCACAGGCTCTGCACCGAGCACACCATTTTTTTCCAGATCAGCAATTTCTTCACTGGAGAGTGACAGATACTCGCTCAACACCTCGGTATTTTGCTCACCTAAATAAGGTGCAACCAAAGGCAGGTGGCCGGGGAATTCTGAAAAGCGCAAGGGCATACCAGGCACCTGAAATTCGCCAATACTGCGATCAGAAATCGTGCGCACGGTTTCACGCTGAATCAAATGGGGATGGGCCATCGCCTCTTCCACTTCCAAAATAGGTGCCACGGGTATGCGCGCGTCTTCCAGTATTTTCTGCACAGCGTCGTCACTGCTCTGTTCTGCCATCCATTGTTCGATAATCTTTGCCAGCTCAAAACGGTTTTCAATACGAATTGCCGGCTCGGAAAAACGTGGATCCTGCTGTAATTCGGGCTTATTGATAGCCTCGCAGAAACTGGGCCATTGGTGGGTTAAGGCGACAATAAAGAAGTAGCGCTCTCGCCCTTTAAACATGCCTACCGGGGCCGCCACGTTGTGGTGGGTACCCAAACGTCGTGGCAAAGACTGCCCCTTACTGGCACTGTAATCCTGGACATTGACTTCGTGGTGGTGGAAGTAGGTATCGAGCAGGGAGATATCGAGATACTGGCCCTTGCCCGTGCGCTCGCGATGAAACAGGGAATAGCCAATCGCCGTCGCCGCATGGACACCCGTTGAGGTGTCACCAATGGCCAGCCCCACCAGTGAGGGCGGCCCGTCGGCGGGGCCTATCATCGCCGATACGCCAGAATAAGCCTGGGCAATATAATCAAAGCCCGGCAGGTGGGCGAGTGGGCCCTCCTGGCCAAAGGTGGAGATCGAACACATAATCATTTTTGGATTGAGCTTTTTCACCTCCTCCCAACTAAAGCCCAAACGCCCAATCACCCCAGCGGAGAAATTTTCAACCAGCACATCAAAGTGGGGAATCATCTGGCGAATAATGTCTTTGCCCTGCTCTGACTTTAAATCAATAGCCAGAGATTTTTTACCGCGATTTTGCTGGACGTAATAACCACTGCGACCATCGTCAGCCTTAAAGGGAAAATGACGGGAATTATCGCCGATTGTCGGCTCCTCAATTTTGACAATTTCGGCACCCATCTCAGCCATTAAGCGAGTGGCGGCGGGGCCGGCAAGAAACTGGGTGAAATCGAGAACTTTGATACCTTCGAGAATATGCGACTGGCTCATTTTCCTGACCTTTTAATAATTATTTTGCAGCTATCACAGCATAAGATTATCTTTAAAGCAATTGAGGGCGAATGGCTTATTTTCAGTCAAAAATTAAATTCCATACCTTAAAAACAAGGATGCAGCAGCACGACGCCGTTAAACAAAATAAAGTAAGATAGATCAATTAGCGCGACTAGCAGCTGAGGCGATACTCCAGCGCAATCAACATTTGCTCTGTGTAAAATAACAAAGCTGCTAATGCCACGCCCCAATCAGGCTCATTATTACTGTGATAAAAAAGCAATCCAGCCACCGGGCTGAGCGATATTATCAGCTTCAGGTTCGACGCAACCTTAAACGCAATTTTGCCGCCCACCTCGCCCATGGCCTGCTGGGGCAGACCGGTTTTCGCCTGCTCACCGCACCGACCTTCCTGCCCGCCTATGTGTTGCTGCTTTCAAATGGCTCCACTGTGGCGGTGGGTATTGCTCTGGCTATGCAGTCCCTCGGCATGGCAATCACCCCTTTGTTGGGGGCCAATCTTATTGAGCACAGAAAGCGTGTATTACCAATGGGCTTTCTTATCGGCGGCGGTATGCGGGCGATGGTGCTGTGTATCGCGCTCGCAGGACTTTTGCTTTCACCCTCTTCAGCCCTGCTGGCTATCTACCTGTTTCTAGCACTGCTGGGGCTTTTTCAGGGCATGCAGGGTGTCATTTTTAATGTGCTGATGAGTAAGGTTATACCGATTGATCAACGCGGCTGGCTGACAGGGATGCGATATTTTCTCGCGGGCATTACCGCCTCCGCTGTCGCCTATCTCGGCGGGCATTATTTGATTGGCGATACGCCGGATCCCTTCGGTTATTCGATGACATTTTTACTCGCCTTCGCGCTCACCAGTATTGGTTTAGGTATGCTGCTCTTCGTGCGTGAGCCGGAGCCACCGACCGTGGCCGCCGATGTCAGCTTAAAAGAACGTCTTTCCCACATCCCCACCCTGCTGCGTAACGACCGCGCCTTTACCCATTATTTTCTCGCCCGCTCCCTGGCAACGATGGGGCGCATGGCGATGCCTTTTTACATTCTTTACGCAGGACAAACCCTGGGCTTAACCGGCACCGTACTCGGCACATTAACCGTCGCCTTCACCCTGTCGGGTACCGTTTCGAACCTTGTCTGGGGCTTTATTGCCGACCGCCGAGGTTTCCGCCTCGCCTTCCTTGCCTCCATTGCCCTGTGGATTGCCTCAACCTTATTACTGCTCTTTAGCCAGGGCCTGTTATTAAATATTGTGGTATTTATGGGCATCGGTGCCGCGACACAGGGCTTCCAAAGCACCGCCATTAATCTAACCCTGGAATTTGGTCACCGCGATGATGTGCCCCTGCGCATCGCCATTGCCAATTCCAGCTCGGAGATCGCGGGGTTTATCGGCCCCCTGCTTGGTGGCCTGCTGGCGGCATGGCAGGGTTACGAGGCGGTTTTTATCTGCTCGGTCGTCTTTCTTATTCTCGGTGGGGTAATGGTCAATGCCTATGTGCCCGAGCCTCGATGGGCTGTAGCCAAAGACCAATAAATGCATCTGTGGCGTGACAACTTAAATCGGGCTTACGGCAAGTATCACAGCAAGCGCGAAGCTGCAGCCATCACCGGATAAATCTCTCCCTTGTCCCAATAACCCTGGCGCAGCGTGCGCGCCTCTAACTGCTCCTCGCTCGGAAGATTTTCAGCGAGTCTTTCAAAGGGCACAATGTCGTAAAAGGCTTGGCGCACTTTCTCCGACATAAAGGCAATCAGGTGCTGAGCTGCAGGATCACGCCTGACATACTGGCTCAACTGCAGCGACATGCCCAGGGTTGCCAGTCGGGCTTTGCCCCGATGCTCTGACTCGACCATAAAGCGCCCCATTTCCACCACCGACTGTAGTTCGATTGCCGCTGGCCATTGAATGCTAAAAAACTGTTGCACCGGCAAACCCAGGTCGGAGTAATGTGTAGCGCGACCACAGCCAATAATGCGGCCATTCTTCAGCGTCAGCACACTGACAGATTGTGAGTCGTAACGATCGCTAAAGCGCTGGTCGGGATAATGCTCTGGCTTGACGTAGCCCTCAGCCGTATAGACTGCAAAACGAAAACGGTAGAGGGCGTCCATATCCTTTGGCCCCGCTAATCTAAACTGCAAGCCATGGGCAATGCGGGCATAGCAGCGGAACAGCCAGGCGCCCGGGAATGTTTTTATAACTTGGATAATGGTCATTTCTGGTCTTTTTATACCTCAGGACTTCACCATGGGCTTTCCCTTACTTTCGATCATAGCGTGAAAAGCAGTTTCATCTGGCCGCTATCATGCCCTCTGCCTCTAAAACATAAACTCCTGTTGCGCGCAACGCAGCTTCGACCTTGCCAAGCCCATTGTTGACCAATCAGTCAAAAATCAGCCTGTTCCTCTGAATACCTTGAAAACGATCACAAAACAAGCAGTTATCTACAGCAAAACTCTACAGTTTTACTAGACTCCCCCCCGTACGTAGCAGTTTCAAACCTGAATAATTTTGCTGGCAAGTACAGAAAAAGATCGAACCCACCAATCACACTCGCACCGCGGAGGGCCCCCGTGCCTATACACATAAAGAAATACGACGTAGATTACAGCCGCCGATTCTTTTTAGAAAAAATGAACAAAGGCATAATGAGCGCCGGGGTATTAACCTCCCTGTGGCCGCTAATTGGTGAAACGGCCGATATCACCAAAGCCTACCCCGAAGAGCTACTGTCTATTGAAGCCTTCACTCAGGGCAAGCTGAAAGACGGTGATATTATCGATTCAAGTAATGTCGAGATCGTAAAAGATCTACTCGATCCCATTGCCTATCTACAGGTTTCCCAGCAGGGACGGCGCATTAAGTTAGTGCCGACCACCACCGATGTCACCCAGCTCTTCCCCCACGACTACCTGAAGGCCTCTCTGTCTAATCAGGGTAAGGCAGCCCTTGATCTCGACGGCAATGTCGTCGTCAAAGGCAGCAGCAACCAGTGGATTGGTGGCACACCCTTTGTCGACCCACAAAATGGCCTCGAGGCCTTTGCCAATATCACCCTCAGCTGGGGGCGGCACGACACCTCTATTTACGCCGTTGACGACTACGACATTGGCCCCAGTGGCAATATCGAATATCAATATCAAATTGCCTGGTGTGAAAAGAACTTTACCGCATTAGTGAGTAACCCTAGCGGCCCCTACCTCGAGGGTTTTGATGACAAACTGCGCCATCAATCTATTTGGTTTACCGCGCCTGACGATACCCGTGGCACCTCCTTTTTAAATATCTGGAAATACGATCAGCGGGAATTCCCCGATCTCTTTGGTTATTTACCGGCCTTTAAGCGCGTTAGACGCTTTCCCACCAACCAGCGTTTTGAACCGCTGGTACCCGGCATTACCTTCTTCCTCTCCGACGCCTGGGCTGCCGGTGACCCCATGCTCACCTGGGGTAAACACAAAATTGTCGGCCGTGGCCCCTTCCTCGGTTGCCAGTCTGGCATGTGGCAGGGCGACAAGGAAAACTGGTCCAAAGAGCACCTGGTACACGGTGGTAAAAAGGGCAAAACCTTTTACGAGGTCAATTACCAGCTCTGCCCCGAGGTCATTGTTATCGAAGCAGAGCCCACGGGTTTCCCAAGAGCCCCCGTTAGTAAAAAACGTATCTGGCTCGATGCCCGCAATATGGTGCCCATCGCCTATGTCACCTACGATCGCAAGGGTGAAATTTGGCGTTCCTTCGAAATGGGCTTTAGCCAAATGAAGCAGGGCAGCAATGCCAGGCTCGATGCCAATGGCAACCCCGAGTGGTCCTGGTCTTACATACATTCCCACGATGTACAGGGTGATCGTTTTACACGCTTTAACCAGGCCGAAAAAATAAAAGGTGGCATTAAAACTCAGTTTAATACTGATAACGCCTATGAAAAATATCTCACTGTGCAAGCCATTCGTAAGCTTGGCAGTTAATCACGACAACGTGATCCGGTGTATTTCAAAGCAAATCGCCAAACTGAGAAATTAATTGAGAAGGAAATGGCAATGAAAAAAACAACAACTCTCACCAAACTACCAGCGATACTTTCGGCAGGCCTACTCGCCATGCCCGCTGCCCAGGCGGTAGAGGTCGATGTATCGGGCTTTATTCGCCAGGAAATGGCCTATAGCATTAGCAACGACCAAAACCCGATGAATCGGGGCACTGCTGTGGTATCGGGGACATTACCGGATAGCTCAGGTGGGCCAGATTTTGTTAAACAGGATTTTGATTACGACAATGAATGGAACATGATGGCAACCCGTGCCGAAGTGAATTTCAGCATTGGTATCAGCGAAAATGTTAAAGCCTTTGTCAAAGTACGTGGCTTTTATTCTGCCGATGTTTTTAACGACGTCAGCGTTGAAAGTGGCGCAAAAGACGTCAACCAGTTTCGTGTCGACCACCACGGCAAATGCGCCAGCATTTTCGAAGTCTGTGACGATGACTTTATGATCGACCTGCCCTCCGCCTATATTGACTACTCCGAAGGCGACCTTTGGGTACGCTTCGGTGTACAACAAATTGCCTGGGGCGAAGCGATTTTCTTCCGGGTGATGGATGCCCCCAACGGTCTCGATTTGCGCCGCCACACCTTCCTCGATTTAGCCTCGGAAGAATACGCCGATGAACGCATTTCATCCCCTGCCATACGCGTTAGCTATAACTTAAACAGCAACTGGGAAATTGAAACCTTTGCGCAAATGTTTCAACCCTCGGTACTGCCACAGTCCGGCACCGCTTATAGCGTAATTAACAACCCCTTCACCGTCAGAAACGATATTGGTTTCGACAAGGTCAATAACAAAATCAACGCCGGTGTCCGCTTAGTCGGCCAACTGGGTGACCTTGGCCTGCAATTTATGGCAACCGCCCGCCATAACCCCGACCCCATTTTCAAGTGGCAGGCCGGTGGTCAAACTGCTCTCGACCCCGCTTTTGCAGGTCTTGGTATTGGTGACTTCTCCTCGCAGCCCTTTCGCAGCACCAGTGTTGCGGGTGCCATTGGCGCACCCGGCAGCGGCACCCTCGGTGGCGTTGACTGGATGACCGTCGCCCACCTGTCCGGTGTCGACGGCGTCGAGGCCGTCAATGTACTGGCCCGCGAGTTCGACTTTATCGGCAGCTTTTTGAGTGCTCAGCTCGGCCTACCCGGGCCGGACTACGCCACCTCGATAGAAGATGGGCGCCTGGTACTCGATGCCTTTTCTAGCGCCATCGGTGACATGGAGGCCTCCATTGTGCCCATCTATGCCTCCGAAAATGTCTTCGGTTTTGGTGCCAACTACATCTTCTATTCGGAACCCGACACCTGGCTTGACCAACTGGTGGTACGCTTTGAGATGACTTACACCCCCGACAAAAAATTCACCAATAATTTTTCCAGAAATTTTATTGAAGAAGATGAGTGGGTAACGGGTTTAGTACTGGAGAAGTACCGTCGCTTTAGCGATGATTTTCCGGCCACCTTTCTGGTGTTTCAGTGGATGCACAAATCGGAGAGTGACTTGTCCGGCAGACACCTGCGCTTCCTCGGTGGCGATGCCAATAAAGCACCCAGCGGCGGTGAAGAATCCGGTGGCTGGGACGCGGTATCTTTCGCCATTCAGCAACCTCTGCCTGGTTTAATCTGGCGGCTCGACATGAATGTCCTGTACGACCTCAACGGTAGCTATCTGATCCAACCCGGTGCACGCTATAAGCCCAACAGAAGCTGGACCCTTGAAGGCTTTGCCAGTTTCCTCGACAGCAAAGACAATGCTGGTGCTCTGCAGCCACTCGCCTGGGCCGACGAAGTCACATTGCGGCTGACCTACCAATTCTAACCTGCAGGTCTAGCCTTACAGCTCTAAGTAACGCTTAGACATAAATTGCGACATTAAAAAACCCGGCAATGGCCGGGTTTTTTAATGTCAAAAAGTAAAACCAATCGTTAAGCCGTACTTTCACCGAAGACTTTGTCGAGATGCTCTTTGGGCAAAGGTGAGCTAAAGAGTGAGACTACAACAGTGGTCAGTACAGAAAGCCCCTCACCCACCGTGGCACAGGCAAAAGGATTATTGGCCTGACTATTCATCCAGAATAAACCCTGCTGCAGCACGTTGCCGCCCGTATCACCGCCAGGCAACCAGGCATTGCGCAAAACAGTAAAGGAAATAGCGCCGATCACAAAGCCCCAGATGGCACCCTGCTTAGTGACACCCCGCCAAAATACACCGAGCATTAAAGGCCCGGCAAGTGCCGCCATCATTCCACCCAGGCCCGCCCAAACCATGAGGGCAATATTTTGACCAATGGAGTGCCACGCCAATACCCCCGCACCGAGCAATACTACGACGATGCTCCAGCGACTGATTTTCAGCACATTGTGGTCGACCTCTTCTTCAGACGCATTGGGGTGAAGAACCTTCGACAATGAACGCCGATAAATATCGTTGGCAAAGATCTGCGAGGTGGAAATCACCAAACCATCGGCCGTGGACATAATGGCCGACAGAATCGCGACACCCAGCAATGCCGCCAACCACTGAGGGAAGAGGGAAATGAATAATGCCGGTATGGCCTGATTGGGGCCGCCAGGGCTGGTCAGCAGCTCGTCACCCAGAACCGCACGCGCCAGCACGCCGCCAAAGATCATCGACGCCAGTACCACACCAAATACCAAACACAGCAGCAGGAAGCGAGTGCGCCCCACTCCCTCCTTTAAGGCCCAGACCTTATTGCCAATATGGGGCAACATACCCAGAGAGAGATGGGCGAGAAAGATGGCCGCAAAGTCCCAACTTGAATCGAGAATGCCCGAACCCTCATAGAAGACACCCACCATCTTTGGGTCCAAATTCTGCAAGCGTGACATCACGCCATCGAGACCGCCCTCAACACCGACACCGTTGACGAACATAACGACGATGGCGACAGCCAATATCAACATCATGGCACCCTGCACGCCGTCGGTAAGAATATCGGCGTGGGCACCACCCAATACCACATAGACCAGCAACACGAGAATGGTGACCGTCAGTGCCCAGAAGGCGTCGAGCCCGAGCATTTGCTCAAACATCACCAGGCCCGCCAATAGCTGGGCGGCCAGGTAGAACAACAGGACAATGGAAAACACCGCAACGATGATGCGCAGGGCATCGGACTGGTAACGATCGCCAATAAACTCAGGAATGGAGCGGTTGCCAAAGGCATTACCGGCCTTTTGCACCTGCCTGAAACACAACCAGACACCGAGATAAACGGCGAAGGGATAAACCAGAGCATAACCGAGAGCAGGTAAGCCAAACTTATAACCCAGACCGGGAATCCCCAAAAAGGTCGCCCCCGATGCCGTCGTGGCCGTCATTGCAAAGGCCAGAAACCACATGCCGTAACCACCGCGGGCCGTGGAAAAATCGTCACTGTTTTGTACCTGGCGCATGCCAAGGTAACCAAAACCAATCATCGCGCCGACATAGAGAAACAAAAACATCCAGGCCCATATTTGCAATGAGTCCATCAAAACCCCCAACTAGTTTAGATAATACTTTCTGACAGCAGTAGCAAGGGCCGAGTCAACCGACTCAGCCCTTGCTACTGCTTTTCACATTAATGTTGTTAGTAAATAGCAATCGGATCAATCATTGCCTGCACGGCACCGCGTACCCGTGGCACACCCAGCACAAAGAAAAACTCGTGGGCATTATCGCGCACTAAGACACCCGTGTTCATCGTTTCGAGCAGATAAATACCGTGGTGCAGCAATAAGGTAATGTGACCGGCGAAGATATTGCCTTCCACTTCTGGTGGTACCGGGTCGACACCCCAGGTATCGGCACCGACGGCGACAACATTTTTCTCCGCCAGATATTTTGCGGTGGCTTCAGATATACCCGGCTCTTTACTGCCCCAGGTACTCGGGTCTTTCACCATCATCGCGTCTGTCCAGCCAGTGTGGAAAAGCACAACGTCGCCTTCACGTATGGGTGTACCCTGCTTTTTTGCAGCGGCTTCAACATCTTTTACCGTAATCAACTCCCCGGCCTTCATATATTCAACACCGTGGAAAGCGGCCATATCAAGAACAACACCCCGAGCGACGATGGGCGGTACTTTTTCGATACCCATTTTTGTCACGCCGGTCGTAGTAACAAAATCAGGCCCCTTATGGCAATTATAGAAAACCTGATGTTGACCAACATGCCCTAAACCATCGAGCTGGGAACCAATGCCAAACCAGCCCTGAAACATATCGTCGTTGTAATTAAAGCCATTGGGGAAAGCTTCGCGTCCCCATTCCTGAGCGGGCTGCACAATCTGTAAATTGAGTGAGCGCGGGCCAAAGGCAGGGGTGTCTTTGTCGATAATAATACCCAGGTGCTGGGTTTTACCTTTTTTGACTAACTGGGAGGCCAGTAAAACACTTTTTGGTGTTATCAGATTAGCCGAACCAATTTCGTCATCGGCGCCCCATTTGACGGGCTTGCATTCCTCGGCATGGAGCTGGGCTCCCAGCACACCCACGCTTAAAAATACTGCCAAAGCGGCATTGCCGAAACACTGCAGTTTACGTTTCATACTGATCACCTTATTTATTATTCAACTTATTTTTAAAGTGTTATTCGTTTGTTAGACGCCATTGAATGAGTGACTGGAGAAAATAAGCCCCGCAAATACGGGGCTTATGATTAATTAAATGTCACATCATTTGCCTTTGTTCAGGCAGCGTTATTGAGGGCATCGATATCAGGTAATTGTTTCAACCTTGGCAAAACTTCTTTACTGAAGAGTTTAAAGCTATCCTCGGCCATATCAAAAGGCATATCGGCATAGCTGAACACGCCGTTAAAACCGTTGTTGCCAATCTTACTTTGAATATCGACAATTTTTTGATAGCACTGCTCGGGCGTTCCCCACACCTGCAAGCTCATAAACATTTCGGCAATGGTATCGCGACCGACATCATTAATCACATCCGACATATCGCCGTAGTATTCATAACCTTTACGTTTTTTGAAGTAATCCTGATTCATTTCGTAATGGTCGATCACACTCTGCCAATAGCCGGTCATGTATTTATAGGCGGCTTCTTTTGCAACATTTTCGTCTTCGTGGCAATAGGTCCAGCAGGCAGCCAATGGTGCCGGTGGGTTGCTACCATGTACCTGATTAAATAATTCACTGTAGCGGGCGATATCAACGGCAACTTCTTCCCAGGGTTTATGGGGAATCAGCAGTAAGCCCAAACCCAGTTCAGCCATGCCAAGGATGGAATCTGGCGACATGGAGGCCGCATAACTACGACCTTTAAAGCTTTTAATCGGTGCCGGGCGGATGGGCGCCTTCGGCTGCTTAACCAGCTCACCGTCGAGTTCGCAGTAACCCTTCTCAAGACCCTCTAGTACCATTTTTGCCGATTCCATAAAGGTCTCGCGGGCATCACTCTGGTTGAGCCCAAAGGTATCAAACTCAACACGCGCCAGGCCGCGACCAAAACCGATAATCGAGCGGCCATTCGACAGGTTATCGAGCATAGAAAATTGCTCGGCGACCCGCACCGGGTCGTGCCAGGGCAGGATGACAGCCATGGAGCCAAGCTCAACTCTTTCCGTTTTACCGGCGATAAACGACAACCACTGGATAACATCGGGGCACATGGTATAGCCGGTAAAGTGGTGCTCTACGCCCCAGATGGAGTCGTAACCCAGGGCCTCCGCCTGTGAGGCAATACGCACTTCGTGCTGGTAGACATCGTGGTCGTTAAGGTTATTCCAGGGGTTTTGAAAAATACAGGACAGTCCAACTTTCATATTTTTATTTCCTCGTTAAGTCTATCGTCGCTATTTATTTGAGCATTTATCCAGCTGCGCTCTGCTTTGAATTTTTATCTGTGTGCAGAATAGGGAGGCTGGCAACTAGTGGTCCAGGCATTATCACTCACTATTTGCTACCAGAACCGCAGGCAGTCTCGACCCGAGGGTATAGCGTAGATACCCTCAAGTAAAGCCGTGCAACAAATGGTGCTAGCCAGTCGATAAGAATTAGTCAGTATGAAAGGCGCGGGCAAAATTGAATATCAGCAGCCATCTACGAAGCATCAGGGCAAGCGAACAAGCGGCTAATACACAGTATTAGAAAGGCAGGTTTCACCTTTAGTAAAGGCTCGCAATAGTACGTCGCAACGAGTGTGCAGGTGTTGATACGCAGATATTAGAAACGGGAATTTAGCGTGAGACTAAAGCCTCAGGTGTAGTGCTCAGACAGCCACTAATTTACCTTTCCGGCAAAAAACACACGACGCGGTTGCGCCCTTCTTTTTTTGCCATATAAAGGGCTTTATCACTTTGATCGAGCAGGGCATCGTAACTTTCGATACCCTCATAATATTCACTTAAGCCCAAACTGGCGGTCACCGGGATGACATGCTCTTCGTGGTAGACGGGGGTTTCTTCTATCACTTCTCTGACTCGATTGGCAAAGATCATACCGCCGCTGGTATCGGTCTCGGGCAGTATAATCGCAAACTCCTCACCGCCGTAGCGGGCGAGGAAATCTGTTGTTCTGACGATGTCACTGATTCTTTTTGTCACCTCAATCAAAACCTGATCCCCCGCCTGATGGCCGTAGGTATCATTCACCTTCTTGAAAAAATCCAGATCGAGAAATAGCACCGACAACTTGCCACCGTAGCGCGCGACACGCGTAAATTCTTTGTCGAGTTCTGACTCCATAAAACGTCGATTATAGACACCGGTCAGGGGGTCGCGGTGACTCAGCTCTTCGAGATCGGCATGGGCTTGCTGCACCTCTCGATGGGAGATGGCGGTATCGGTAACATCAAATAAGGTGATACAAACCAGGCTTTCCCCATCGGAACCCTCGAAGGGTATAAAGGTACAATTCTGGTACATATGGGTCACGCCACCGGTAATGGGCCGGTGATGTTTGAAGTGAAAAAGATAGGGCCGTTGTTCCCAGGATGTAAAGGCAAAGTTATTCAAGAGCTGTACGCTTCTGACCTTTTTTTCTAGCCACTTGCCCGGTAAATCGGGGAAAGATTCAAGCAGGTTTTTGCCCACTATCGACTCTGCAGACACCTTGCTATTGGCCTCCATAAAGCGATTCCACAACACCACTTCAAGGTTTTCGCTCACCACCAAAATACCCACATCGACACGATCAATAATAAAACCGAGGCTGTTATCTCCGAGCGTCGCCGTCACCTAGTAGCTTTCCATAAAGCTGACCAGGCCAGTTCGTAATTGATCGATGGATGCCTCTGACATTAAGGTCACCAAATGGCAGGAGAAGTTACTTTCTTCTAAGTGAAAATTAACTTCGATAAGTAAACATTGATCCCACTCCCGATCCCGGCTGTAGAGAAGGTCTTTAATCGGCTTATCCATACCTACCAATGTCGGGGCGGCAAAATCTAGCTGCTTGCCAATTTGCTTGGCGACACCCATCAAACAGGCACCAATCAAAATATTAGTAATATCCAGTAGGAGCTCCTCCTGAGCCATACCTTCACTTTCATCATAGCCCATCAGCCCCGATAACTGCTGGCAGCCATTGGCGCCATAAATCGCAAAGGCTTCACCTTCGAGCTGATTGTAAAAGGCCTGGCGCACACCGGCCCAACTGTCGTCGCTGCTATCAACCAGCTCACCCACTTTCGCCACAAAGTCGTCATCATTGACCCAGCTGACCCGTGGCACAGATAAATTAACGAAGACATCAAGCAGTTTGGCCAGGGACGCTCCCGCCTGACCCATGCCAATATTAATGACTTCCTGGAGGATTTCATTCTCTTCTTCATTTAAGGGTTCAATCTTCACTGTAGACCCCGCATTCAGCCAGCGTGGCTGCCAAAGATTCTTTATTGAAAGGTTTTTGCAGGAAGGCTAGGGCACCCAGTGAAATCACTCTCAGCTTGGCCTTAGGCTGAATATCAGCAGACACCACCACCACCTTCGCCGTCAGCCCCTCGTCGCGGATACCTTCCAGCACACCGAAACCATCGAGTACCGGCATCGTGAGGTCGAGTAATACCACCTCACCCAAACCTTTTCTCAATGCATCCAGGGCTTCTTCACCATTGGTGGCCTGGGTAATATCTACATCCCAGGCTTCGGGCAGGGATTTCAACATCGCCTTGCGAGAAAACCCAGAATCATCAACGATCAGTAAAGCGACACTCATTTACATTATTACCTTTGTTGCTCTGGCCATTTTTATTATTACGGCTAGGTCCGTTAGAAGCGCTGTAAGCACATTAGGCTGAGAAGCATAGTCTCGCGCTTTAAATGCGTCTCGGACACAAGTCACAAGTCACTCGTTTTCCTATCAGGCAATTTTTATTGTCATGTCTACAAAACCATTCGGCATAAAAAAACGGCGACCTAAGCCGCCGTTTTTCGACAAGAATCAGTGCTAATTAAGCCACTTTGTGATTCTCTGTATCCCACTTCTGTACAACGGGAACAACCTCTTCAGCAAAGAGAGTCATACTCTTCTTGGCATAGTCGTAAGGCATGCCGGCAAAACTAAAGGAGACGTTCATGTTCATGGCACCGATAATGTCCTGAATACCCTGAATCTTCTCCAGGCACTGCTCAGGAGTACCCCAAATTTGCAGATCGGTAAAGCCCTTGCCCATCACATCATCGCCAGCAGCGCGCGCTGATTTGGCCGCTTCGTGGTAGAAGTCGTAGGCACCGCCACCTTTCGAGGCAAAGTGATCGCCGGTCATTTCATAGTGAGCCATGGCCGAAATCCAGTAGTCGGACATGTACTTATAGGCCATCTCTTCGGCTTTCTTGGGGTCTTTATCGCAGATCACAAACAAGTTGGCGCTGGTGGGTGGCGCTTTGCAGCCCTGCTCGCGCTGATAGTGCTCACGCCAGATATCAATTTCCTTGGCACGACTCTCCCAGGGACCAATGGCGAAGGTCATGATGGCACCGCCAAGCTTGGCCGCATGGGGCGCGGTATCGGGTGACATAGAAACAATGAGGGTGCGATCTTTGAAAGACTTGAAAGGACGCGGGCGAATTTCACGACGCGCCTGCTTAAAGTAAGGACCATCACCTTCCATAAAGCCGGTATCGAGAGCTTCGATAATCATCGCCGCCGACTCGTTCATACGATCGCGAGACTCGGCCATATCGATGCCAAAGCCATCATATTCGATCTGTGCCAGACCACGACCCAGGCCCATCATTGCACGGCCTTTGGACACGTTATCCAGCATCGACATACTGGTCGCCAAGCGGATGGGGTCTTTGTGCCAGGGCAGGATCAGCGCGGCAGTACCCAGACTAATACGCGAAGTCTGGCCGGCCATAAAAGCCAAAAACTGGGGGATATCGGGGCTCACCGTGTAATCGGTAAAGTGATGCTCTACCGCCCAGATGGAGTCCAGGCCGAGAGGCTCGGTCAGCAGCGCGATTTCCAGCTCATTCTGATACATATCGTAATCAGTCTGGGGCAGGTTGGGATGGTTTTGGAACAACATCAAGTGTCCAACTTTCATAGTGTATTCTCCGCAGGCTTAGCTATTGATGGGTAATCTTGAACGGGTATTCTGCCAGTACCACCCCAAGAACAAACGCCCAATATCAGCCCCCCTTGATCCAGAACAAGCAAATAAAAATTCACCACAAAAAAAGGCCGACACATTCCTGCGTCGGCCTTTTTTATGGATTAAGGCGGTCCAGTAGACCCGCTCAATCAACTAGCTTAAGACAAAACTTAAGCGCTTTTACTGTCTGACCAGTCGTTTTTCAGTACGGGCAATACCTTCTCGCCGAACAAATTCATGCTCTTCTTGGCGTCGTCATAGGCCATGCCGGAATAACTAAAGGTGACGTTGACGTCGATATTGCCGACCAGGTCTTCAATACCCTTCACCATCTCCAGCACCTGAGTAGGTGTGCCATAAATCTGGCAATCGGTGAACATCTTTGCCATGCCATCGTCGCCAATGTGCTTCAAGGCTTCGGCAGACTTGGCGTAGTGATCGTACTGACCACCACCTTTACCGGAGAAGTGATCACCCTTCATTTCGTAGTGGTCCATGGCGCTAATCCAGTAGCGGCCCATGTACTTGTGCGCCATCTCTTTGGCTTTGATGGGATCTTCATCAACATAGCAAATCACATTCGCCACCGAATTGGGTGCCGGACGATTCCACTCTTCCTGAAACTTCTCACGCCACAGGTCGATATCGGGTTTACGCTTTTCCCAGGGGCCGATGGCGAAGGTCATCAAGGCGCCACCAATCTTGGCCGCGTGGGGCACGGTATCGGGGGACATGGAAACCACGAAGGTACGATCGCGGAATGACCGCAGGGGGCGCGGACGAATTTCACGGCGCTCCTGAATAAAGTGACCACTGCTGCTTTCCATAAAGCCGGTGTCCAGGGCTTCGGTAATCAACAGCGCCGACTCGTTCATACGGTCGCGAGACTCTTCCATAGAGATGCCAAAACCGTCGTATTCGATTTGTGCCAGACCACGACCAAAGCCGGCCATGGCGCGACCACCCGACAAATTGTCGAGCATGGCAAAATCGGTCGCCACGCGCAGGGGGTCTTTGTGCCAGGGCAAAATCACCGCCGCCGTGCCGAGTTTCAGCGTCGTGGTGCGGCCGGCCATATAGGACAAAAACTCAATAATATTGGGCGACAATACGTAGTCGGTAAAGTGATGCTCGGTACACCAGATAGAGTCAAAGCCCAGGGGCTCCGTCATATCGGCAACGGCGAGTTCGTTCATATAAATTTCGGCATCCGTCATTTTCAAATCGGGATGGCATTGGAAAAATAGTAAATGTCCCACTTCCATGGTTCTATCCTCTCTGTCTAAGTGTTGTATTTTTTTAATTTAAAAAAGAACCTACGGCCTGTCTCTAACGGTCAGTGCGCCGTAAGATCGCGATTAAGCGAGCGAATACTAACAGGTTTTAAAGCACCCTAACTCTGAGACAAAAGTCTTGCCCCAGAGCCAGAGATATTATTTAAAAGGTCGACATTTAGAAGGCCGACATTAATTCCGACCATTGTTCAGTAAGCTCTTCACGGAAGTCCGGGTGAGCAATAGCAATCAGCGCCTCAGCGCGCTTTTCAACGGCGAGGTTCGACAGTCGTGCAATTCCGTATTCGGTCACCACATAGTCCACGTCATTGCGAATGGCCGTCACCGGCGCTGTTTTCAGCAGGGGCGCAATTTTCGAAATACTGCCGCCCTTGGCCGTCGATTGCAGAGCGATAATACTGCGCCCACCCCGAGACGAACGGGCACCACGCAAAAAGTCCACCAGCCCACCGCCGCCGCCAATTTGCTTACCCCGAATGGTTTCACTGTTGATCTGCCCGAAGAGGTCAATTTCGAGGGTGGTATTAATCGCCACCAAATTATCGATTTGCGACAACACACCGGCATTGTGGGTGTAGGACACAGGGCGCATCGACAGCCCGGAATAATTGCCACACCACTGATAAAACTCACGACTACCGGCGACAATGCCGGTGGTCATTTTGCCCTTATCAATAGTTTTCTTACTGCCGTTCACCACCCCCGCCTCGACCAGGGGCACAAAGGCTTCCGTCAATAAACCGGTGTGTACGCCGAGGTCTTTTTTATCACCGAGGGTTTGCAGAATAGACACCGGCAGTGCGCCAATGCCCAGCTGCAGGCAGTCGCCGTCATCAACCAGCCCGGCGATATGTTGGGCAATCACCAGATCGAGATCACCCCCCGCTGCAACACCGTACTCCCGCAAGAGTGTGTCTGAGCTAAGGCTGTAATCGATATCGGCCAGGGGAATCTGCAGGGCATCACTGATAAACGGCATATTAGGATTGATTTCAGCGATCACCACGTCCGCTTTGTCGAGTAATTCCTGTGAATAATCAGCGTGTAAACTGGCACTGCAAACACCCTGCTCATTCGGCTCAGACACCTTAATAAGAACAATATTAATATTGTAATCGTCTTCCATCGCCCGATAGCGCGCCGAGTGATAGGCCGGTACATATTCCAGTCGCCCCTGCTCATGGAAGGGCCGATAGGCACCGAGAAAAAAGCCGGTATTGAGAATGGCCTGGCTCGACAGACGATCAAGCTCGGTGGCCGTCATGCCCGGTACCGAGCAATCGATAATTCGAATTTTGCTACTGAGTGCGGCCTCTGCCACCACAGCCAATACCGCGTCGGGCTGACCACAACCCCCACTGATAAAGACGTTGGCGCCATCGACAAAGTGCTGGCGAATAGCCTCAATACACAAGGTCGCGGGGCTCTGATTGGCCTGAGTTGATGGTGCCATGCTAGTGGGTCTCCGTAGACAAAATGACAAGTAATTTAGCGGCACAATTTAGCACAGAGCCCGCGACCCAAACCAGCCGCATGACTAAGCCGCTATCCGCAGTACACAGAGGACAGAAACTGACTTATTTGAGTGCGGCTCTTCTTTGGCCACTTGTCTATCGGCCATTTAAAAAATGCTTAGCTACTTTTACACCCTGGCCTACTTCATAGTCTGATAACTTGCAACGTTTCAAATGCTGCTCCTGAAATATCTATGACTTAGCGGTGCCCAAAAAAACCACTCAAACGCCTGGCGCTTCATTAAATCCTGTACTAAATAAACTCGGCAGCCTAAAAAAAATCAAAATAATAAGGATATCCGCTTATGGACAAGCTAGCGTTTTTTTCATTATCGTACCTGCGCTTACTGCGTTTAACTTTCGGCCTCTGTTTCTTGGTGTTACTCACCCCCGCGACCGCCCATGCCGGGTGCTGGTGGGACTGCAACGATGACTATGCCAAGACCCAATACCCCATCGTGCTCTCTCACGGCTTCCTCGGTTCCGATCAGTATCTCGGTTCCCTCGATTACTGGTACGGCATTGTCGCTCACCTTGAGACGCAGGGCGCGACCGTTTACGTCACCAAGGCCTCACCGATCAATTCTTCCACGCTGCGTGGCGAACAAATCATCGAACAGCTCGATGCCATTCGCGCCATCCGCGACGAACCCACACTGAAATTCAATTTGATCGGCCACAGCCAGGGCGGTATCGACATTCGTTATGTCGGCGGTGTGCGCCCCGATTTAGTGGCCTCAATCACCACTATCGGCACCCCCAATGCGGGCTCAAGCCTCAGTGACCTGATCGACCAACTCGAAGCCGGTAGCGATGTCTTTGATGCCGTGATTGACAAGGCGGGAGAGGCCCTGGCCCTGTTGTGGGGACTACTCGGCAATGACATCCAGCCCAGCGACCTCCACCTCGCTTTCGACACCTTCTCGACGACAACAATGGCGGCCTTTAATGCCGACCCGGTCTTCGGCCTGGGTGCGGTGAGCAGTGTTTGCGGCGAGGGGGAATACATCAGTCAGACCACCGCCGGGCCACGTCCCAATTACTCCTGGACCGGCAATGCCTCGCTGACCAATATCTTCGACCCCCTCGACCTGTTATTTGTCATCACCGCACCGCTACTCGGTGGCGACAATGATGGTCTGGTGGACAGGTGCAGCGCCCACTTTGGTCAGGTACTGCGTGACGACTACGCCATGAACCACCTCGATGAGGTCAACCAGATCCTCGGCCTCACCGCACTGTTTGAAAGCGACCCAAAATCGGTGATTCGCACCCACGCTAACCGGCTTAAAAATGAGGGGCTATAAAAATGACCCCGCAGCGGCAAAACCGGTCCCCGTTGATCGCCGCGCTTGTCATCACGGGTACCAGCTTGGCCCTGCTGTTCGCGGTGCCGGGTAATGATCTCCCAGAGCCAGCGGCCAATACTCAGGCCCAGAGTCAAACGCCCAGATTAGCGAGTGATGGGACACGTATCCTGAGGGCAATGCCCCTTGCCACAGAGCGTTTCGCTCATGGAGAGCGACCCCTTTCCCTGCGCGGTAGCGATGTCGATGGCGCACTACTGGTCGACCGCAATGGCCACTTCCAGCCCTCGCCATCGGCCCTGGAATTATTCGATTATTTTCTCGCCGCCAGCGGTGAGCAAAGTGAAGCACAGCTGCGCTGGCGCATTATCGCCGAAATTGAATCGCGTTTAAGCCCCGAGGCGGCCTTCGATGCCACCTTATTGCTCGACACCTACCTGGATTTTCGCCACGCGCTGCGCGACCTGGCCCAAAGTAGCGCTGCGCCCGCGGAGCTCGCCCAGCGCTGGCAAAGCATCGGCCAATTGCGCCGTGAGTTTTTTGGTGAGGATGACGCCGAGGCACTCTTCGGTGAGGCGGAACAGGTGATCTCACTCGACCTGGAGCGACGGCGCATCCACCTCGACACCACCCTCTCTGCCGCCGACAAGTTGGTGCAACTGCAGGCCCTGAACGCAGCGCTACCCCCGGCTATACGAGCAGCTCGCCAACGCGCCAATGCTCCCGCACACAATTATGCCGCCGTCGCCACTCTACGCAGCCAGGGTGGCGATGATGGCGAAATATTTGCCCTGCGCGCCAGTGATTTTGGCAATGCCGCCGCGCAGCGCCTCGCCACCCTCGATAGGCAACAAGAGGCATGGCGGCAACGGCTCGACAACTACCGCGCCGCTCGCGACCAGGTCATTAAACAGGCCAGCGCTGCGGATCTCTCAGCCCTGCGTGCCATTCACTTCAGTGACGACAACGAACGCCGTCGAGTACGCGCGCTGGACCAGGTGACGCTTTAAGACTCACTCGCGCTGCCAACAGTCTAGAGCTTTCATGCCCTATTCTTATCCGCCCGCCTTGCTATTTATTACCCTGTCCTCCACCTAAAAACACATTGTCTAAGCATAAAAATTCTTCGATACCTCTGTTAAAAAACGCCACATAAGTCCAAGAGTCAATACGCTTCAAAAAAGAACAGGCTGCGCTAAGAGAGTACATTTCTTTCAATAATTAACGTTTAAGCGCCACAAATATCGCGCTTTAGCCCCTTAAACAAGGTCTTAGCTTTGGCACACAAATTGTATTGTGATGTTTGCTAGAAAAATATTGTCATCACATGACGATTCGCCAATTTGAGGAAAACGTTTATGCTGAAGCACTTAAGCTTAGCCACCCCCCTGACTCTCAGCCTCGCGCTATTGAGTCTATCCACTACCGAGTTTGTCCATGCCCAAGTCCTGCCATCGGGTATTGGCGCAGCCATACAGGGCGGCGATATTGATCTCCAGCTGCGCTACCGCTACGAATACGTCGATCAGGATGGCAAGCCCGAAGACGCCAAGGCTTCAACCTTAAGATCGCGAATCACTCTGACATCCGGCACGGTCGGCGGCTTTATGGGCCTGGTTGAAGCCGATAATCTTAGCTATATCGGCAGTGACCGCTTTAACAATAGCGAAAATGGAAAAACCAACTACCCCGTCGTTGCCGACCCCGACTACACGGAAATCAATCAGCTCTTTTTCAGCTACGCCTTTGATGGCAACAACAAAACCACCATCGGTCGCCAGCGCATAAACCACAGTGGACAGCGTTTTATTGGTGGTGTCGCCTGGCGTCAAAACGAACAGACCTTTGACGCGGCGCGCTTGCAATTTTCACCCATCGACAAGCTCAGTATCGACTACAGCTATATTTGGCGCGTGAATAGAATCTTTGGCCCCAATGGCGATAACAATAACTTCACCGGTGACAACCACGTTGCCATAGCCTCTTATCAATTTAACGCAGCACACTCGCTTTCGGGTTTCGCCTATTTACTCGATATGAATGAGAGCCCCGCACTTTCCAGCAGCACTTATGGCCTTGAATACAAGGGCGGCTTTACGATCAATGACGACATCAGTCTGGGGCTCAACTTATCCTACGCCGAACAAAGCGACTATAAAGATAGCCCTTTAAATTATGATGCTGGCTACTACTTTGGTGAACTCAGCGCTAAGCTCAAGCCTGTCACTATTGCCCTCGGTCATGAAGTGCTGGAAAGTGACAAGGGTATTAGCTTCAAAACACCCCTGGCAACCCTGCATAAATTCCAGGGTTTCGCCGATAAATTTCTGCTCACCCCCACCGACGGTATTAAAGACAGCTATTTAAAAGTGGCGACCCAAATAGGCGGCGTGAAACTGCTGGCTGTCTATCACCATTTTGAAGCCGAAAACGGTGGCATGAATTACGGCAGTGAAATTGATTTTGTCGCGGCTTATACCTTCAGCAAAAACTACAAGCTACTGTTTAAATATGCGGCCTACGATGCCGACGACTACGCCACCGATACCGACAAGGCCTGGTTAATGCTCACCGCAGCCTTTTAAGAAAAATGATTCAAGCTTAGCCGGCGGCTTGTTACAGCCCTGTAACAAGCCGTTTTTTTCAAGAATAAGATCCCCCATAAAGCCCTGGGCCTATTTTCAAACGATTAAAGTGGGCTGACCCCAGGTACTAGATGCTCTATTATCGCTCGCTGAATCCACGGGCATTTATTGGCAGGGAAAATGGAATTTACTTTCTTAGTGTTACACCGGTTTTTTTACGGTATTTCTTTAACCCTGCCACTGCTCGCTTTTCTCTTACTGCTCATCACTGTACTCGGGCAATGGGTGGGTCGCATTGAACGCTGGGATAGTTTCACCGCGCTGTACTGGTCTTTTATTACCGCCCTGACCATTGGCTACGGTGATATTCGCCCCATGGAAAAAAGCTCGCGCTTGCTATCTTTGCTCATCGGCATGTTCGGCATCATGCTCACCGGTATTATTGTCGCCATTACCATTGCCGCGACGACTCATGCCCTACAACTGATCGGTGTCGAATAGCCACGGGGACAATAAAGCCCAGTCAAATCGCGCTACCACCACTGGGGGCTAAAACTGAATGCTTAGGGAGTGCTGGTCGACGCCGCAATCTGCTCGGGAATCCAGCCACCACCCAGGGCCTGATACAACGCCACCAGTGCGCTCATCACCCGCTGATAGGACTCACTTTCATTTAACTCGGCAGAAAACAGGTTACGACTGGCATCCTGTACCTCGAGATAATCGGCGACACCGGCATCATAGCGAGCCAGAGACAAACGCTCGGCATTGCGCGCCGCCGTAGCCTGGCGGTGGTAGGCCTGGTATTCCTGTCGGTAGGTACGAATCGCCACCAGGGCATCGGCAACCTCGCGAAAGGCCTGTTGCAGGGTCGCCTCATAATTGTGCAGTGCCTGCTCGGCACTCGCTCGCTGCGCCTCGCTCTGGGCCTTTAATTGATCCCAGTTAAAAATCGGCGCGAAGAGACTACCGCCCACGGCCCAACTTTCTGCGCCACCGTCATTCAGATCATTCAGCTCATCACTGACCGCTCCGTAACTGCCAGTCAATGACAGGGAGGGATAGCGCAAGGCTTCGGCAACGCCAATCAACGCCGTCTCGGCATGCAGGGTTTGCTCAGCCGCAACCACATCGGGGCGGCGCTGTAAGAGTTCAGAGGGCAGGCCGGTGGGAATCTCGGGGAGCAGTTGCTGCTCATTAAGAGATAAACCGCGATTAATCGGCCCGGGGTTACGCCCCAACAAGAGGGATAACGAATGTTCGGTCTGGGCAATTTGACGCTGAAAAGTCGCAATCGCCACTTCCGCTACAGCCAGTTCAACCTGAGCCTGATTGACATCGAGTTCGCCAATCACACCCTTATCAAAGCGCGACTGAATAATCGCCAAACTACTCTGGCGACTGGCCACCGTGCGCTGGGCAATAATCAGCCGCTCATCCAGATCAAGCAATAGTAAATAGGCACTAGCGACATTGGCGACGATATTCAGGGCGATATAACGTTGGCTGGCCTCAGTGGCGAGTAAAGAGGCGCGGGCACTTTCGGTGGAGCGACTCAATTTACGCCACAGGTCGAGCTCAAAGGAAAGATTACCCATGACGGAAAAGCTTTCCGCGATAGCACCACCGGGTACCAGGAATTCACTTTGCCGGCCCCGCTGTGCGCCGCCGGTGATATCAAAAAAGGGCAGCTGGTTGGCGCGGGTGCTGGTTAGTTGGGCGCGGGCCTGGACGACACGGTTGAAGGCCACCGCCATATCTTTGTTTTCCGCCAGGGCACTGCGAATCAAACTTTGTAACTGCGCATCCTCAAACACCTGCCACCAGGCGAGGTTGGCGATACTTTCACCCGACTCACTGAGCGCAGGCTGGGCTTGATCAACAAAATAGGCGCTGGGCACATCCAGTGCGGGGCGCTCATAGTCCGGGGTCAGCGCACAACTGCTTAACAGTGCGATGGAGCTCAGTCCGACGAGCCGTAAGGCGGTAGTCATGCGAGTCATTTAAAGCTCTCCCTTGCCGGTAGCATGGGTATCAGCGCCAGCGTCGGGTACAGCGCTCGACTTGTCTTTATCGCCCACCAGATAGCGCTCCACCGCGATATACATTGCCGGCACCACGATGACACCGACCAGGGTCGCCACCAGCATACCGCTAAAGACCGTCATGCCCATGACTTTACGCGCCTCGGCACCGGCACCACTGGCAACCAGCAGGGGTAAAACCCCCAAAATAAACGAGAAGGCCGTCATCAAAATGGGCCTGAAGCGCTTGTGAGCCGCCTCCATCGCCGCATCGAAGGCCGACTTGCCCTTCTCCATTTCGAGCTTGGCAAACTCGACAATAAGAATCGCATTCTTGGCCGCCATACCGATCAGCATCACCAGACCAATTTGCGCGTAGACATTATTTTCATAGCTATCGCTGATGAGGCGCGCCAAAGCCAGGCCGCCCATGGCGCCGAAGATGGCGATTGGCGTGCCGGCTAGTACCGACAGTGGCAGCGACCAGCTTTCATAGAGAGCCGCGAGAATCAGGAACACAAACACCAGCGCCATCAAGAACACGGCACTGCCCGTACCCGATGCCGCATCTTGCTGATAGGACATATCGCTCCAGCTATAGCTCATATCATCCGGCAACACCTGGGCAGCCACTTCTTTCAGTGCCGCCATGGCCTCGGCGGAACTGTAGCCCTGTGCCGCCTGACCGGTGACTTTGGCCGAGCGATAGAGATTGAAGCGATTGGTAAACTCCGTGCCGCTGGTCTGTGTGACATCGATCAAGGTCGACAACGGCACCATGCCACCGTCTTTGTTGCGCACATAGAAAAAACGCAGGCCATCGGGGTCGGCGCGATATTCCGGTTCAGCCTGGACAAACACCTTGTACAGACGGCCAAAGCGGTTGAAGTCGTTAACATAGGCACCGCCGAGAAAGGCGCCTACCGAGGTCTGTAAATCCTGTAATGGCACACCCAGTTTAAGCGCCTTGCTATCGCTGATCTCCATCATCAACTGGGGTACGTTGACCCGGTAAAACGAGCGCGCACTGCCGATCGCCGGGTGCGCATTCGCCGCCTTGATAAAGGCCGCGCTTTGTTCAGCCAAATAGGCTGGGGGGTTGCCACCGCGATCCTGCAGCAGCATGGTAAAGCCCGAGCCGGTGCCGAGGCCCGGAATCGCCGGTGGGCCAAAGGAGAAGGCACGGGCGCTATCCACATGCAGTAAGAAAGCCCAGTTGAGGCGCATGGCGACATACTTGGCGTGATCTTTGATATGGGAGCGCTCGTCCCAGTCCTTGAGCTGAATAAAGACAAAACCGGCATTCGGTTGCACCGTGCCCGTCAACATGCTGTAACCGGAAACAATGGTGGCATTTTCGACCGCATCGATCTCGGCCACGAGTTTTTCAACCACCCGCATGGTTTCTTCGGTGCGCTGTAAAGAGGCCGCATCGGGCAGCATAATACTGGCCATCACGTAGCCCTGATCTTCCTCGGGGACAAAGCCGGCGGGCAGGGACTGAAACAACAACACCATGCCCACCGTTAGCGACAGGACGAGGATGGCGGCGCGGTAGAGTTTTTCGGCAAAAAACCGCACCAACTTCATAAAGTAGTGGGTGGCTTTATCAAACCAACGATTGAAAATATCGAAAAAACCCTGCAAACGACTTTTTTCTGTACCCGGCGGCCGTAACATCATGGCACAGAGTGCCGGGCTCAAAGTCAGTGCATTGAAAGAGGAAATGGCCACGGCCACGGCAATGGTGATCGCAAACTGTTGGTAAAGCTCACCGGTGATACCGGCCATGGTCGCCACCGGGACAAAGACCGCAATCAGCGCCAGGGAGGTCCCGACAATGGGGCCAGACACCTCACGCATGGCGGAGATGGTCGCCTCACGGGGGAGCATGCCCTCCTCCATTTTTGCGGTGACGGCTTCAACCACCACAATCGCATCATCGACCACCAGACCAATGGCCAGGACCAGGCCGAGCAGCGACAGGGTATTAACGGTAAAACCCAGCAAGGGGAATACCGCAAAAGCGCCGATCAGGGAGACGGGCACGGCCAGGGCGGGAATCAGGGTGGCACGACTGCTTTGCAGAAAAATATACACCACCAATATCACCAGCACTAAGGCCTGAAACAGGGTCACCACAATCTCATTGATACCGGCGGTGATCGGCTTGGTGGTATCGAGAGAAATCACATATTCCACATCGTCGGGGAAATCCTGGCGGATCCTCTCCAGGGTGGCCTTCACCTGTGTCGCCACATCGAGGCCATTGGCGTCGGGCAACTGAAAAACCTGCAACAGGGCGGATTCGGAACCATCCAGTCGAGCTTTTATCTGATAACCCTGGGTGCCGAGTTCGATGCGGGCAACGTCTTTTAACAACACATGGGAGCCATCGCTATTGGCGCGCACGATGACATTGCCAAACTCTTCCGCTGTTTCAAAGCGGCTACCGGTTTGCACTGTATAGGTGTGCTCAGTACCGGCGGGCGCGGGTGGCCCGCCAATTTGCCCGGCGGGCACCAGCACATTCTGCTGTTTGATGGCCCCGGTAATATCCGGCACGGTTAACGCGAGCTTCGAGAGCTGATCGGGCTTGATCCACACCCGCATCGAATACTCGGTTTGGCTACTACCCATGACTTCCGCCAAACCGACACCGCGAATTCGTGCCAACTCATCAATAATATTGATGGTCGCGTAATTCATCAGGAAGGTGTCGTCGTAGGTGCCCTGGGGGGAGACCAGCGAAATCAGCAACAGGGGGAAGGAAAGCTTCTTCTTAACCGTAACACCCTGTCGCGTCACCTCTTCCGGCAACATAGCCATGGCTTCCGAGACGCGGTTTTGCACCAGCACATTGGCCATGTCGAGATCGGTGCCAACCTCAAAGGAAACCCCCAGGGACATCTGACCATTGCTGGCGTTAGTCGATTCCATATAGAGCATGTTCTCGACACCATTAACCTTCTGCTCAATCGGCGTGGCGACAGATTGCTCGACATCAATCGAATTGGCACCCTGGTAGGTGGCGGAGACATTGACCATGGGCGGGGTGATTTCGGGGTACTGGGCAACGGGCAGGCCACCCAGGGAAATCAGGCCTAAAAGAACAATAACGATGGCCATAACCATCGCCACAATGGGGCGGCGTACAAAGAATTCAGCCATGACTTAAACTTCGGTGTGCTGGGTGGAGGGTGCGCCAGGACTTTCATTAAAGTCCTTTAATAAAGGTTTGATGGTCATACCATTTTTCACTTTTTGCACGCCTTCAAGCAGCACCTTTTCACCGGGTTTTATCCCGTTGGAGATAATTTGCAGGCGGTTTATTTTTGGCCCAACCTCAATTTGGCGGTGCTCAACCAGACCCTCGGCACTCACCACAAATACGGAAAAGCCGCCCTGTAGTTCGGTGATGCTGCGCTGGGGTACCAGCAGGGCATTTTTGACCACATCCACATCGGCACGCACCCGCGCAAACTGCCCGGCAAGCACCAGGTGATCGGGGTTGGGGAAATCCGCCTCCAGGGTAAAGGTACCCGTGGTCGAGTCAACCGTGGCATTGGTGGTCACGATTTGACCCTGATAATCATGCAGGGTGCCATCGGCGAGGATCAGTTGAAACTTCGCCGTCGGCCGATCTTCATCGCCCGATTTGTTGCGCCGGGCCAATAGTTTGCGTGCCACTTTGAGGTAGCTTTTTTCATCAATGGAAAAACGCACGCGGATCGGATCAACCTGGGAAACCAGGTTTAATTCCCCACTTGCCGAGCCACCCACATATTCGCCAACCTCAACACTGGAAATACCGACACGGCCGCTAATAGGCGCATAAATACGGCAATAGCCGAGGGATATATCGGCCTGCTTCACCTGGGCAGTCGCCGCCTGCACGGAACCCTGAGCTGACTCATAAGCGGCAATCGCCGCGTCGAGATCCATCTGGCTAATGGCATTGATGGCGGCCAGTGGACGCATGCGCGCCAGGTCAGCTCGCGTCTTAACAAGCTGAGTTTGCGACTCGGCCAAGACACCCTGAGCCTGGGCTTTTTGCGTCTGAAAGGGACTGTCGTCAATGGTGTAGAGCAAGTCGCCCTTGGCAACATTACGCCCCTCAAGAAAGTTCATGCTTTCAAGGAAGCCATCAACCCGTGCGCGAATCGGCACATCGGAAGAACCCCGGGTTTCACCGACCATCTCCAGGCTAATCGCCTGATCACGCTGAATAACAGCGACCACGGGAAGTTCCGGCATCGGGGGCACGGGACGCTTGCGCTCAAAACAAGCGGAAAGTAAAACCAGGGCGACAGGAAGAAGCAGGAAACAACGAAAGCTGGGGGAATTAAGCCGTAAACCAAAACCGGGGGGGGGCGACATTGCTAACACTCTGAACTCCTTGTATGGCGTAGGCTTTAGATTTTTTTGGCATCCTAACACAAGTCCCTATAAGCGATGTACGACTTACGACTTACTATTATTGCCACTACAACACACCGAGAGAAGGCCCCCAGGGGCTGTTGGCCATTGCAAGCTGTCCTCACCGCAAGCACGCGAGCCACGAGATTTCGGGTGAACAGTTAGGCTTGTTCCTGGCCCGGCTACCCACTCATTGCACCTACCGAGCGAGCGCCTCAAAATCCTCAAGCCCCGCCATACTGACATCCAGGTCGTGGATTAGCCCGTCTTTAATGGCATAAATCCAGCCGTGTACAGACAGCTCATTACCCTGCGCCCAGGCATTTTGCACCACCGTGCTGCTGCAAACATTGTAAGCCTGCTCAATCACATTCTTTTCACAGAGACGCTCAAAGCGAGCCTCTTCGCCGCTGCAACTGTCAATTTCCTTGCGATAGAAACGGTAGATGTCACGGATATGCAGCAGCCAGTTATCGATCAGGCCGTGCTTCTTCTTGCCCATGGCCGCCTTTACACCGCCACAGCCATAGTGGCCGCAAACAATGATGTGCTTCACTTTCAGCACTTCAACCGCATACTGCACCACCGACAGGCAATTCAGGTCAGAATGCACCACCACATTGGCGATATTGCGGTGCACAAAGACCTCACCCGGGGCCAGGCCGGTAATTTGATTGGCGGGCACCCGGCTATCGGAGCAGCCTATCCACAAATACTCCGGTGCCTGCTGCTGCGACAAATCGCTAAAAAAACCAGGTTTCTCACTCACGAGCTCTTTCGCCCAGCGTTTATTGCTCGCCAACAGGTGCTCCAACTCACTCATTACACTTACCACCTATTCTGATTTAATCGCGATGTTTGAAAGAGCTCTCATGTTTTTAAGCTCCAAAGTCCGCATTGTGCCCCAACAAAAGGCTTTATCACAATTAACTTTCATCCCAGAAGCCCAGACAGAATCGCACCCGCACAAGGCCTTAGCCGCCAAAAAACGCCCTCTTATAAAGCGCTCGCACCAAAAACAACCACCGCAACTACGAGCGGTACCCTATTGCATCAAAGCGGCGTATTATTCGCGGCGACAAAGGGTCTCGTGCATCACCCTCTATCACTCTTAAGCAGAGTATCTGCACCGCTCGTCCTTAATTAAGGACGAGTTCCCAGACCGAGCCTGACAAAGGGTTCATGGCATACAAAAGCATGGCCCAGGTGAATCTGGCACATTACATGCATGACTCATACCCTATGAGCCTGGTGCGACAGCCTCAGATTTATCTTAAACGGTTTTAAACAGCATTCTAAACGGACGACAAAATATCATGAGTAACAAGCAGCGAATCCTCGTTATCGGCAACGGTATGGTCGGCCACAAGTTTCTGGAAGCCATGGTCAATAGCCCGCAGTTCTCGGCCTTTGAGGTAACCACCTTCTGTGAAGAGAGCCGCATCGCCTACGACCGCGTTCATCTCACCGAGTTTTTTGCAGGCCGCAGTGCCGACGACCTGTCGCTGGTTGAGCCGGGCTACTACGAGCAACACGGTATTCGCGTACTCCTTGGCGACAAGGCGGTAAGCATTGATCGCAGCGCCAAAACGGTCACCTCCGAAAAAGGTGAGGTATTGAGCTACGACAAACTGGTACTGGCCACCGGCTCCTTCCCCTTCGTGCCCCCGATCCCCGGCCACGATAGAGACAACTGCTTTGTCTATCGCACCATTGACGACCTTGAAGCCATGCAGGCCGCGGCTAAAAATTCTAAAGTCGGCGCCGTGATTGGCGGTGGCTTACTCGGTCTTGAAGCGGCGAAAGCCCTGGTTGACCTGGGCCTCGAAACTCACGTTATCGAATTCGCCCCACGGCTGATGGCCGTGCAGGTCGACGATGGCGGTGGCGCCATGCTGCGCCAGAAAATTGAAGAGCTGGGCGTCAAAGTCCACCTCGGTATGAACACGCAAAACATCGGTGACGGTGACGAGTGCTTCCACAAAATGAGTTTTGCCGACGGCTCAGAAATCGAAACCGACATGCTGCTATTTTCTGCCGGCATCCGCCCCCAGGATGCCCTGGCTCGCGACAGCAAACTGGAGCTGGGTGAGCGCGGCGGCATCGTCGTCAACGACCAGTGTCAGACCTCAGACCCCGACGTTTACGCCATCGGCGAATGTGCCCTGTGGAGTGGCCGCATCTACGGACTGGTTGCCCCCGGTTACAGAATGGCCCAGGTGGCCAGCGACCACATCAACGCCGAAGACAATGCCTTCACCGGCGCCGACATGAGCACCAAGTTGAAGCTGATGGGCATTGACGTGGCCAGTATTGGCGATGCCCACGCCAACACCCCCGGCGCGAAAGAATTCACCTACGTCAATGGCACGGAAGAGATCTACAAAAAGATTGTCGTCAACGAAGACAGCACCCGCCTGCTCGGCGCAGTGCTGGTTGGCGATGCCGCCGACTATGGCACCCTGCTGCAAATGACTTTGAACGACATTCCCCTACCGGAATTCCCCGACGCCTTGATCTTGCCCCAGCGCGATGGCAACGGTGCCACGGGTATGGGTGTCGACATGCTGCCCGACGGCGCGCAAATCTGTTCCTGTAACGACGTCACCAAGGGCCAGCTCTGCCAGGCAGTTTCCGATGGTGCCACGGCGCTGGGCGATCTGATGTTGGCCACCGATGCCGGCACCAGCTGCGGCGGTTGTAAAACCCTGGTCGGCCAGGTGATGAACAGCGAACTGGAAAAAATGGGCGTCGAGGTCAACACCGATCTCTGTGAACACTTCCCCCACACTCGCCAGGAGCTTTACCACCTGGTACGCGTTGGCGAAATCAAAAGTTTTCAGGACTTATTGGCCCAGCACGGCACGGGCTACGGCTGTGAAATTTGCAAGCCAACGGTTGGTTCCATCCTCGCCTCCTGCTGGAATGACTACGTCCTCGAACCCGAGCACGTCGCCCTGCAGGACACCAACGACCGCTATCTCGGCAATATGCAGAAAGATGGCACCTACTCCATTGTGCCGCGTATTGCCGGTGGTGAAATCACCCCCGAAAAACTGATTGTGCTCGGCGAAGTGGGCAAGAAATACAATCTCTACACCAAGCTCACGGGCGGCCAGCGGGTCGACCTGTTTGGCGCACGCCTCGAGCAGCTCCCCGCCATCTGGAAAGAACTAGTGGATGCCGGTTTTGAAACCGGCCACGCCTACGGCAAGTCACTGCGCACGGTGAAATCCTGTGTCGGCAGCACCTGGTGTCGCTACGGTCAGAATGACAGCGTCGCTCTGGCACTGGAAATTGAGCACCGCTACAAAGGTCTGCGCTCACCGCATAAACTGAAATCTGCGGTCTCCGGCTGTACCCGCGAATGTGCCGAGGCACAAAGTAAAGACGTCGGCATTATCGCCACCGAAACCGGCTGGAATATGTATGTCTGCGGCAACGGCGGCATGCGTCCACGCCACGCCGATTTATTCGCCACCGACCTGGACAAAGAAACCCTGATCAAATACACCGACCGCTTTATGATGTTCTACGTGCAAACGGCCGACCGCCTGCAGCGCACCTCCACCTGGATGGATAATCTCGAAGGCGGCATCGACTACCTCCGCGAAGTCATCATCGACGACTCCCTCGGCATTTGTGAAAAACTCGAAGCCGAAATGGCCAAGGTCATCGACACTTACCAGTGCGAGTGGAAGACCACGATTGAGGATGAAGAAAAACTGCTGATGTTCCGTCCCTTTATCAACAGCAACAAAGCCGATAGTAATGTTGTCTTTGTCGAAGAGCGCGAGCAAATTCGCCCCGCCCGTAAAGACGAACGCGAATTAGTTAATTAAGTAACCCGCTCACGCCGAATTTGAGGAAGAAATAATGACAGCCGACCAGAACTGGACCAACATTTGCGCCCTGCAAGACCTGCCTTGTGATGCCGGTGTTGCCGCACTACTGCACGCCGACACTGCCGAAGAAACACAGGTTGCCCTGTTTCGTACTAGCGACGACGCCGTGTATGCGATCAGTAACTTTGACCCCTTTAGTGAAGCCAATGTGCTGGCCCGAGGCATACTCTGCAGCATCGGCGAACAACTCGCCGTTGCGTCGCCGGTATTAAAGGAGCACTTTGATCTAAGCACCGGGCAATGTTTTGAAGACGAGAACGTCTCCATCGCCACCTTTCCCGTCAAAATTGCTGATGGCAACGTACTGATTGCCGCTTAAGCCAAGGATACTGCTATGAGCTTTACTTATTACACGGCCGATGTTTTTACCGAAACCGTTTTTCAGGGCGCACAGATTGCCGTCTTCCCCGCCGCAACGGGTATGAGTGACGAGCAAATGTTGTTGATTGCTCGGGAACTCAATCTCTCCGAGAGCGTTTTTGTCAGCCCCGGCGCACAGGACAATCACTTCAAGCTGCGCACTTTTAGCCCCCTGAAAGAAATCAGCTTTGCCGGCCACCCGGTACTCGCCACCGCCAAAGCGCTGCTAGAAGACGGCCTGATTACCCTCGCCGACGGTAGAGCCAGTGTTTGCTTCCAGCAAAAAGCCGGCGACCTCAGCGTAAATATTGAGCAGCGCGAAGGCGAGCCTTTATTTGTCCAGTTCAGCCTCAGCAGCAACCCCGTGGTCGACCGTTACACCCCCCGCGCCAGCGAGCTCGCCGCCCTCTTGTCCATTGACGAAAGTGATATCGACACCCACACCTTTCAGACCCGCCTCGTGTCCATCACTCAGCCCTACTTAATCCTGCCCCTGGCCTCCCAGGCGGCGGTGCGCAAGGCGCGTTTTGACATGAAGGCCTGGAGCCAATCCAGCGCCCCGGCCATGGCCGCCCAGGAAATACTGGTGTTCAGCAATAAAACGGACAATGACGACTGCGACTTCCACGCACGTCTTTTGGGGCCCAGTATTGGCGTTCACGAAGACCCCCCCATTGGCTCCGCCATGCCCTGCTTTACCGGCTACCTCGGCTCCCACGATGCCATTCGCGAAGGCACCTACACTTTTGTAATTGATCGCGGCACCACTGAAACCCGGCGCAGTGTACTGTCTATCGAAATGGACAATCACGCCGATAAAGCCACGGCCCTACGGGTCGGCGGCAATGTGGTACTGGTTAGCAAGAACACGCTACTGTCCTGATTCCGCGATATTCAGCGCAACGATGACCGGGATGGATTGAGGGTCTACACTCTCAATTGCCCGGCACGTTTTTAAGCCTTATTCCAACACACCGTAGTGGCACTGCTCGCCCCTTCGCTTCACTTTAGATTGATAGGTCAATGTCATGCTCTTTGGTCGCAATACAAAAAACCCCATCGCCATGGTCGACAAGAAGATCACCGAGTGGACCTATGCCACCTGTGGCTATTGTTCGGTGGGCTGCGCCATGGAAATTGGCAAAAATGCCGAGGGCAAAATCGTTGGCTCCCGCGGTGTCGGTAGCGCCGATGTCAATCGCGGCAAGCTCTGCGTCAAGGGTATCTTCGAACACGAGTTATTTGACTCCGCGGGTCGCGGTGACAAACCGATTATTCGCGAGCAAATTGGTGAAAGCTACCAAGAGACCAGCTGGGATAATGCCCTCGACACGATGGCGGATAAAATCCGCGACATTCAGCAAAAACATGGCCGCGACTCGTTTGCCATTGTCTCTACCGGACAATTACTAACGGAAGAGTTTTACACCCTGGGCAAACTCACTCGCGGCGTGATTGGCACTAATAACTACGATGGCAATACGACGCTGTGTATGGCCTCGGCGGTATCGGGCTATAAGCGCTCTTTCGGTTCCGATGGCCCACCCGGTAGTTACGAAGATTTTGACCACACCGATGTCTTGATGGCCTGGGGTTCTAACCTGCCCGAGCAGCACCCTATTATTTACTGGCGTATGAAAGAGGCCCAGGAGAAACGCCGCTTTCCCCTTATCGTCATCGACCCCCGCGTCACCATGCTGGCGCAAAATGCCGACATCCACCTCGCGGTCACCCCCGGCACCGACGTGGTGTTACAGAATGCACTGATTCATGTCATCCTCGATGAAGGCCTGGAAGATCGCGCCTATATTGAAGCCAATACCACAGGGCTTGAACAACTCGAGCGCGAAGTCGCCAAGTTTGATCCCGACAGCGCCTCGAAAATTTGCGGCATCGACGCCGATACCATTCGCAACGTGGCGCGCCTGTACGCCAAGGCCGATCGCGGCATGAGCATCTGGACCATGGGCATCAATCAGAGCATGCATGGCTCCGATGGCTGTGTCGGCATTAACAATATCAATCTGGTGACCGGCAATATCGGCAAGCCCGGCGCCACTAGCCTGTCGATTACCGGCCAGTGCAATGCCATGGGTACCCGCGAGTGGTCATCCTGCTCCGGCCTGCCCGGCTATCGCGCACTTGAGAACCCCCAGGACAGAGACGACATCGCCAAGTACTGGAATGTCGACCCGGAGTTTTTCCCGAAAAAACGCGGCCTCGCCGAAACGGATATTTTCCCCGCCATCGAGCTGGGTGAAATTAAAGGCCTGTGGTTGGTCGCGACCAACCCGATGACCTCCCTGCCCAATACGGCGCGCATTCGCAAAACGCTGGAAAAACTCGACTTCCTCGTGGTGCAAGATTCCTACGCCGATGTTGAGACCGTGGAATACGCGCACCTGTATTTACCCGCTGCGACCTGGGCCGAAAAAGAAGGCGTATTCACCAATACCGAGCGCCGGGTCAATATCGTGCGTAAAGCGACCGATGCACCGGGCGAGTCAAAATCTGATTTGGCCATTTTCAACGAACTGGCGAAGCGCTTTGAACAGTCGGCCAAGATGAGCTTCCCTGACGCACCCTCCGATATCTTTGAAGAAATGAAGCCGCTATCCAAGGGCCGTCTGCTAGATATGACCGGCATGACTCACGACTTGATTGAAGAAAAGCGCGGTATTCAATGGCCCTACACCGCCGAAGAAGCCGAGCGCGGTGAAGCACCGGTAAAAGGTGGTAAACGCCTGTACACCGAAGATGGCACCTTTTGCTTTGCCGACGGCATGGCCAAACTCGTGCCCCTGCCCTTTATCGATAACAATGAAGTGCCCGATGAGAAATACCCCTACTGGCTGAATACCGGGCGCCTGGTTGAGCACTTTCACACCCGCACTAAAACCGGCAAACTCGGCAACAACAACAAATACAGCCCCATTCCCTTTATGGAAATTAATCCCGATGCCGCCCGCGACCTTGGCATTCAACATCAGGATTATGTGCGCTGTGTTTCCCGTCGCGGAGACGCCATCGTCATGGCGATGTGCACCCAGCGGGTGCCGAAAGATATGGTGTTTATTCCCTTTCACTTTTTCGACTGCGTTAACCGGCTAACCCTCGGCTTGCTCGACCCCTATTCGCGTCAGCCTGCCTTTAAGCAGTCCGCAGTAACCATCGAGCCGATTGCCGATCAGGAAGCGGCCGCGAAAATGAGCCGTGATCGCCGCGCCTTTTAAGCGCCCGCTCTTATTTTTATGCTGTTAATAACGACGATCAACTTCAAGGTTTCAAAGCCCCTATGCTAGACGTACGCAGTGACGAACCCGAATACAGCTTCCTTTGGGATAAAGAAACCAAGGCCCTTAACCAGCATGGCAATTTGATTGATCTGGTCAATGAAGACAGCGATCTGCACTGCCAAAGCCTGAATATCAACAACGACCCCGGCATTGGCGACAATCCCAATCGCTATAAGCAGCACGGCTTTTTTCTCAACGCCGACAACTGCATTGGCTGCCACGCCTGCGAAGCGGCCTGTAGTGAGAAAAACGATAACCCCGCCCATATCGCCTTCCGTTCCGTGGGTTTTGTCGAGGGCGGCACCTACCCCGACTACCAGCGCATCAACATCTCCATGGCCTGTAACCACTGCGATGACCCGGTGTGTTTAAAAGGTTGCCCCACCCGCGCCTATACCAAATACGCCGAATACGGTGCGGTGCTACAGGACCCCGATATTTGCTTTGGCTGCGGCTATTGCACCTGGGTTTGCCCCTATAACGCACCCCAGCTCGATCCGGTAAAAGGCGAAGTCAGCAAATGTAATATGTGTGTTGACCGCTTAGAGGTCGGACTCAAGCCGGCCTGTGTGTCCGCCTGTTTAGGTAATGCCCTGGACTTTGGTGTGGTCGAAAACATTCCCGAGAATCGCATCGAAGCGAAGACAGCGATTCCCGGCTTCCCCACTACCGACATTACCCAGCCCAATATCCGCTTTCAGCAAACCCGTTCCACGCAACTGGAAATGACCCGTACCGACTCGATGCCGCTGAAATATCAGAAAGACGACAGCGTCGGTATCTTCAAACCCAAGGTTGATAAAAAGCACGGCGAAAAGAAGGAATGGAACTGGCGCAAGCTGCTAACCTCTCACGAGAGCGCCCACGTTATTTTCACCCTCAGCACCCAGGCCGTGCTCGGTGCCTTTTTAATGATTGTCAGCGCTGGCCTGTTCTCTATCGACAGTCTGGCCGCGCTCAACGCTGCGGCGCTTAAACTGCCCCTGCTCGGTATTATGTTTGTGATGCTGACTTACGGTCTGTTCAAACTGAATATGCACCTGGGCAAACCCCACCGCTTTTATCGGGGCTTTAACAACCTGCGGCTATCGCCCTTAAGCCGAGAAATTGCCGGTGTTTCCGGGTTTTATACCTTCTTGATGGCCTATGGATTTTTCTCGATTTTCGACAACAGCCTGTTCAATATGCTGGCCAATGCCTCGGGGGTACTCGGTGCCATTAGCGGTTTGATTGGCCTCTACTACATGTATAAAATTTACCGAATTAAGGCCCGCCCCTTTTGGGATCACTGGCAAACCGGTAGTGCCTTCTTTGGTAACACCATCAGTTTTGGCGCTCTGCTAACCGGCCTTATCAGCCTGCCACTGCTCGGTAGTGAACAGGCAACACTCACGCTGGCAACGCCATTAATGGCACTCATCAGCGTCGGTCTTGTGCTTGAGCTAATCGGTCATATCGCCCATAGCCGGGCCATGGCCAAGCTCGAAAACGAAGGCGCGGCCTCCTGGTATTTGCAGACCACCCGCTACGGCAAAGCCTGGATCACCCGCAACGTGCTGCTCGGTTTAAGCCTTGCCTTTGCCCTGCTGTTGTTGGCCATTAGCCCCAGCGGTGTTCCCGCCCTTATCGGCTGGTCACTATTAGCCGTGTTGATGATTAGTGCGGGTGCCATTAGCCGCTCATTGTTCTTTGTGCTGGTGATACCCACCACCATGCCCGGGGCCTTTTTCTGGAAGAACCAGGCCTTTGAAGAACACGCCCGCGAATCGGGCCTGGTCGACATGGAACAGGTTGGCGTGGTGCGTGAATTGCACGGCAAGTTCAAGCTCGATGAATTACTTGAGACGATTCGCACCACCAGCCCGGCAACACTGCTCAAGCACATTAAGGATATTGTGGTTTGGAAAAAGATCGGCTAGTTACCTCATCAATCGCTGTCGAAATCAATGCAGAGCGCCTAAAGCCACGCCTGCTACGCCTGCTAGGCTGTATGGAAAGCGGGCTCATCGAGCGCGAGATAGCCTCACGTTTAAGTCTGCTCGGGGCCTTGAGTGGTGAACATACCCTGCTGATTGGCCCCCCCGGCACGGCAAAAAGTGTCCTCGCCCGCCGTCTGCATTTAGCCTTTGAGCCGGGCCATTATTTCGAGCGCCTGTTAACGCGCTTTTCGGTACCCGAAGAACTGTTCGGCCCCCTGTCGATCAAGGCCCTTGAGAATGACAGCTACCAGCGCCTCACCGAACGCTACCTGCCCACCGCCAACATCGCCTTTCTCGACGAAGTCTTTAAAGCCAATAGCGCCATCCTCAATACCCTGCTGACCCTGCTTAACGAGGGTGAATTTGACAATGGCGACAGCCGCGTCAAGGTGCCGCTAATCTCCGTCGTCGGCGCCAGTAATGAGCTGCCCGACGATGACGACCTGCAGGCCCTTTACGACCGTTTTATCTGTCGCTACAAGGTACAGGCCGTGGCTGACGACAATTTTGTCGCCCTGCTTGAACTCGATGAGCAGAGTGTCGAGCCCGCTGCCAATGATCGCCTAAGCCACGCCGAAGTCGATGCCATACAAAACAGTGCTCGAGCCCTGCCCCTGTCTGACGAGGCCCTGTCGCTACTTAAAGCGCTGCGCCCCTATCTGGCGGCACAAAATATTGAGGTCTCCGATCGACGCTGGCGCAAAGTAGTAAAACTCCTCAAAGTTGCCGCCTACACCAACGGCCAGCAAGCCGTTTCACTGTGGGATTGCTGCCTGCTACAGCACTGCCTGTGGAATACACCGGCCGAGCAGGACATTATTACGCCCTGGTTGAGCAGCCAAATCGGCGCTGGCAGTGGCTTCAAAACCACCCGCCTGGAAAAATTAATTACCACCTGGGAAAACACCCTGCAGGCCGATCAAAATAGCCAGAGCCAAATCACTAACGCCAATAATGAGCCCCTGTATTTGAGTCGTGACCGCCAACAAACGACCCAGGTAAGTGAACAGGAATGGGCCCGACGCGACGGTCTGGCCCTGTACTTATCCCCCCCCGACCAGACGGATCGCAGTAATGACAAGCAGGGGTATACCGAGCGCGAACTCACTGAGCACTTCTTTGACCAGCACTATCAGCAGTGCCATATCGATGGTCGCTGGCAACATATTGACCAATACCTTGCCCACCCCGCCAACCGTTTAATTCACCACTACCAAAACCTGCCCTGCATGGAGCCCACCGTGCACCCCGACAGTTTTATTCAGGGGCGGCTTAAAGAAAATAATAAACTGGCCAGCGATATTGCAGCCCTGCGCCAAAATGTAGAACAGGGCCATGCCGCGATTGATCAGGCACTGGGGCAGCACCTGTGGATCACCGCCTGCTTTGCTGCCAGCGCCAAGCAAACACTCAGTGACAACTTGCAAGAGGTGTCTGCCTTTGAGGGCCGCTTGCAAGCTGTGATTGCGGCCTACCAGCACATGGCCGATCAGCAGAAGCCACCCACGGCCCTCGCCAGTCGTAGCAACAAGATAGCCTAAGCGAGTAATACCGCGCATGAACCTGGGCCTGTTTGAAGAAGAGTTTTCCGCCCTCGACACCCTGCCCGAGACACTTTACGCGCTCATCATCACCCACACCCACGGCCCCTTGCTGTGCCGGGCGCGGGGCATTATGCAGTGGCGCGAAAAGCTCCTCGCCGGCCAATTACCGGCAATGGATGACTTGTGCTGGCCAGAGGAGAGCGTGCGTAAAACACTCTTAATGCGGGTTGAAACCCTTGAACTGCACAATTTTTGTCAGGGTCAGGAAAGCTTGACCGACAGTGTGCTGCAGGATATTTGCGAGGGTGTCAGTAGCGCCGATGACCACCTGGAAAAAACTGCCAATAAATTTAATGACACACTGGCCCAACGGCAAAACATCAAAGATAAAGACTCCTCCTTCCGCGATGAGGAGGGCATTGCCGATCATGTGAAAAGTCAGGATTCAGGCCCACAGCCCCATAAATCTGAAGCGACAGACAATCATCAACAAAGCAAAACGCCTGCTAAATCCAGCCATCAGGAATTCGATAGTCAAACAGGTGCAAGTGAAAGCTTAGCCCCCGCAGACCCTGCTCCTCACGCTGTAAATAGTGCCTCATATCAAGCGACGAACAAGTCGACGAATAAACCCATACAGAAAAACGCCCCCGGTGAGGAAACTCTCGACGAGCTTCAAGAGTACTGGCAAAGCTTGAGCGACAGCTGGCAAGAACTGAGTGATATTGATCGGCAGATAGATCGGCAAAGTAAGGCAGCAACACATGGCACCTCTCTGACCTCATCACAACAAGGTAAGAGGAAAAGCCTGCCCGGTAGAGGCTGGGATTTAAGCACCGGCCTGCTCAGCTCTCAGGGCTGGCGCGACATTATCCGCTACCGCCAGCGCATTGTAGCGCTGCCCGAATTAATTCACTTTATCGATGCTATTGGCCGTGAAAAAAATATCGTCGGTAGCGACAAGCTCGCAACTGTCGACAACAGGGCCAAAAACCTTAGCCGCTCGAAAGGGCAAGACAAGGGTCAAGGCCAGCCAAAAATCCCACGTAGAGCTCCCGAAATGGACGGCATCGAGCGGGGCGATGATATCAACCGCATGTTGCCTTCAGAGCTGGCCCTGCTCTGCCATCCCATTTTGAAAACCCTGTGGCACGCCAAACGCGCCGAGCGTTTGCTGCTGCTCTACCAACACCAGGACAAGCTTGGACGCGGACAAAAAGACCTGGGGCTTGCAGAGAGACAAGGCGCTCTGGATGAATGCGGTAGTCGAGGGAAATCAAGCCTCGGGCGCGGCCCCATTATTATCTGCCTCGACACCTCCGGCTCCATGCAGGGCGAGCCGGAGCATATCGCCAAAGCCGCCGTGCTCGAAGCACTTAAAATTGCCCACCGAGAGCAACGAGCCTGCCATCTCTTCACCTTTAGCGGCCCCCAGCAAACCACCTTTCACCCACTGGATTTGCGCCGCGGCGGTCTTATCGAGCTGTTGAAATTTTTACAGCTTTCCTTTCATGGCGGTACAGATTTCCCCCAGGTACTCAAATTAGCACTGCAACAGCAAGCGCAGGAAGGCTGGGGAAAAGCCGATATTTTACTCGTCACGGACGGACGCTTCCCCCTTGAGCAGAAGACTCTAAAAGGAATAGCGCATTATAGGAAAAACAGGGGGTTAAGGGTCTTCGGTATCTTAACCGGTAACTGGCAATTGCGGGGAATACAGGCCTTTTGTGATGACACTCTGCAGATACGTGGCTAGTAATAAAACAATCACTTAATGTTCGACGCCCCGATCCTTTGCAGCAAAGACCTTTATGGGTATGACCTCCATCGCCGTATTATACCCCTGTAAAAACAACTGCTCCTTATCGCCATCGCTAAGGTTGAACTCAACGGGTGATATGGCACCGGTATTAACGACAACGGTGTGATCCCAGAATTTATCGTTAATATACTCGCGGGAAATGGTGTTCATAAAGGTGCGGATAAGCAGGGTTAAATAGCTTTTCAGGGGGAACAAACCCTCGACAGACACATTATTGGACAACTCGACACTGCGCATGCGGAAACAGATAACGGGCGTGCCACAACCCGACCAGTCGCGATGCAAGGCATCTTCAGCGAGAATGCTGCCATCCACCAATATATGCTTATTATATTGATTAAAGGTAAACAGCAGAGGAATGGACATGGAGTAGCGCACGGCCTTCGATACTTTAAGATCAGGCGTCAGGGTTTTATTAAAAATAACCGGACTACCCGTCATCACATCCGTGGCGACAATATGTAGATTTCGCGACAGGTCTTTAAAACGACGCCCATCCAGCAAGCCCTCTACCCACTGCTCGAAAGCAGCCCCTGTGCTCAGGCCCCCGGCTTTTAACAGCTGAACAATAGAATAACCCTTAAATTTTGAGAAATTGGTTTTCAGGGCCAGCTGTTTAATTTCCGACAAAGAAAATCCAGCCGCATACAGTGCGCCAATAATACTGCCACCGGAGACACCCACCAGGTGGTCAAACTTGACGCCCAGTGTCTCCAGGGCATGGAGAATGCCTATGTGTGCCGAGAGCCGGGTGCCGCCACCGGCAAAAATAGGTACAAAATCAACACTCTGCTCTTTGTCCATCAAGCGACCCGCCCTTTTAAGTGATCCTCAGTTTATGCTGGACAGAGCGATAAGCCGACAGCCAGAGAGGCTTTACATTCATCCAGTCATATTGAGCAACGTCCTGCAATCCGCTAAGAATGAGGTTTTTTCTCAATTTATTATCTTTATATAGACGAATAATTTGTCGTGCCATTGCTTTTTCGTCATTGACGGGAATCAATAAGGCCGTTTTTTCATGCTCAACCATATAAGGCACGCCGCCAACATTGCTACTAATCACCGGCACGCCACTCGCCAAAGCCTCAAGAATTGAGTTGGGCATGTTATCAACAGTGGTGGGGTTGAGCATAATATCCGCCCCTTGATAGAACTTTTCAATTTCGCCCGGACCAAGCCGCCCAACAAAGCGCACTTTGTCGTCTACATCTAAGCGTTTGCTTAAATTTTCGAGCCTCTCTTTTTCGGGTCCCGTGCCAGCAATCAACAACTCAATGGTGGGGATCTTTTCGGCCGCCAGGGCCAGGGCCTTAATTGCCGTAGGCAGGCCGTAGATGGCTTCAAGATTACGCGTGACAATCAAGGTAAAGCGACTATCGCTCTTCGATGAAATAGCGTCGTTAGGCACAAAACGTTCGAGGTTAATAATATTGGGAATGACTTCACAGTGAAAACCATAGTCACTAAATACTTTCTCGAGATAACGAGAGGGCACGACTATTTTAACCGCCCTTTTCATGGTCGGCCGAATCCAGGGCATCGAACGACTAAAATATTGGGGGGCCTCACCACCACGGTAATTCACAATCACCGGCGTTTTTCTTATCCAGGCTAACCAGATGACAGGCGCTGAAAATAACTGCCAGGACCACCCCGAGTTTGCCATTAGGTGTATAACGTTCACCTTGCCAGCGAGTTTCCACACCTCCCTAAAATAAGGCAGTAAGCGAAACAGCGCCCGAACGCCCCTTATTTTTTTAATCCATGCTGGTGAATAAGCGGCATTAGTCTGTGCCACCTGTACAGGGAACCCCTCTGCCGATAGCAAATCAACAAGCTGACGTGTTTGAGTTGCCATTCCGCCCGCTGGTGGTGGCAACGGCCCGACAACACCAATGATCAACTCATCGTTAACTGCCTGGGCATCGGGATTCACACCGTTGGCGCCCTGCTTAACGGCCCTGGCTGATGCTGACTCAATCACCCAATTAACTTCTCATAAAGGGCTCTATAATGACTCACACTCTTGTGCCAATTTCTTTCCGTTTCCACAAAATCCCTGCCAGCCTTGCGAATTTCATTCCATTGTTTCCTATCGCCAACAAGCTTAACAACTGTTTCTGCAAGAGAATTAACGTCTCCCGCCTTAAATAAAAACCCGGTTTTTTTATCGGCAATTAACTCTTTATGACCCCCAACATCAGAAGCGACAACTATGCGCCCCTGAGCCATCGCTTCCAATGGTTTAAGAGGAGTGACCAGTTCCGTCAGACGCATGGGCAAGCGAGGATAAACAAAGACATCCACTTGATTGTAATAAGCCTGTACCTGGTCGTGAGCGACCCGACCCGTAAAGACAACCTCGTCGGTCAAACCCAGCGCCGTAATTTTTTCGCGAAGTAATACTTCCTGGGAGCCACCTCCGACTAGCAGGAGACAAAGATCCGGCGTTCGCTTGAGCATTTGAGGCAGTGCATCAAGTAATAAAGACAAGCCTTCGTAAGCATAAAATGAGCCTATAAAACCCAACACAGTCTTACCCTTCATGCCTAACTTTGTGCACAGATCAGTATCGGCCTCTTCACCAAAGGTAAAACGTTCAATATCGACGGCATTAGCAATTACCGTCACTTTATCAGCGGGAATACCGCGACTAATAATATCGTTACGTAAACCCTGGCAGATGGTTGTGACCGCATCGGCATGGCGAAATACATAGCTCTCCAAGGCTTTTGTCAGTCGATAACGCAGCCCGCCTTCATTACTGGTGCCGTGGTCAACCGCCGCATCCTCCCAAAAGGCACGACACTCATACACCACGGGAATATTATTGCGCCGCCCTGCCCTGATAGCGGCCAGCCCATTGAGCGCGGGTGAGTGAGCATGTAAGACATCGGGGTTTACTTCTTTGATCACCTGGTCAATACGCTTTTCCAGGCTGCGAACAATTGCCAACTGATTGAGTAAGGGCAGACGAGATGCAAACCCCGTTTTAGCTCGGGTACGAAAAAATTGAAAACCATCGACCTCTTCAAGATCACCCGTTGCGCCCTGATGTTTAGCCGATGTCAGATGGTAGGTTTCCCAACCCATGGCCCGCTGTTGCTCAAGAATGGCACGCGTTCGAAAGGTGTAGCCACTGTGCAGAGGAATGGAGTGATCGAGAATGTGAAGGATTTTCATTGCGATAAAGGACTCAGGGCTAAAGTTGTTTCAGGCATTCATTAAACATCAGCAGTGACCACAAAGAGGCACTGTTATCCCGTTGTCCAGATTGATGCTGATTAAAGAGTTTCTCAAGGTAGCTGTTATCAAACATACCCGTTTCAGCCAACCCGCCGTCGAACAAGCTAGCATACAGTTTATCTTTCAGGGGGCCGCGAAACCATTTCGCCAAAGGAATGGAGAAACCCATTTTTTTACGATAGAGGATATCTTTCGTCAAATGTGGCTCTAAAGCACTTTTCAAGATGTGCTTACCCTCCTGGCCCTTCAATTTCAACGTTGATGGAATACCCGAAACCCACTCGATAAACTCGTGGTCTAACAGGGGTACCCTCACCTCCAGCGAATGCGCCATACTGGCTCGATCAACCTTGGTAAGAATGTCTCCAACCAGGTAGGTTTTCATATCGATATACTGAATGAGTCCCAGAGGGTCGTCGGTGGGCGACTGTCTGGCATAGCGATCAAAAACCTCATTGACCCGGTAACCTTGCAGTTCGGTCTTCATTGCATCACTAAACAGGGCATTTCTCTGTTCAGCGGAGGTTAATGACACCCCATGCAGATAAGCCGCCACTGAGCTTCTAGCCAGGGCTTGAAAGGTTGTTTTGGCGCGCAGCACCCGCGGTGCCCAATCAGCTTTTGGATACATATGTCCGAGCATGCCAAACAAGGGTTTGCGTATACCCAGAGGCAAGGTAGAACGCAGTTTTTCTTCATTCATATGCCAGCAATAACGCCGATAACCGGCAAAATGCTCATCCCCCCCATCCCCTGAAAGCGCTACAGTGACCCGTTGTTTCGCCAACTGGCAAACCCGATAGGTAGGGAGTGCTGAACTATCCGCGTAAGGCTCGTCGTAAAGCCCGGCCAGTTGATCAATCAAATCAAAGTCATTGGGGTCGACAATCTTGACATGATGCGCAGTCTTAAATTGCTCGGCAACGTCCTGGGCGTAGACGGACTCATCATAGCCCTTAACATCGAAGCCAATGGAGCAGGTATTCACTGGTTTTTCCTGTAAACCCGCCATCATTGCCACCACGGCACTGGAGTCGACACCACCGGATAAAAAGGCTCCAAGGGGCACTTCGGCAACCATGCGTATATCCACCGCTTCTCGCAAGCGATGGATTAACTCTTCTTCTAAATCCTTTTCTGAGCTATAGGCAACGGGGGTAAAGGGGATGTCCCAGTACTCACTAGAACGTAATTCGCTCTGCCCCTGCCGAATACTGAGGGTATGCCCGGGGTCAAGTTTATACACGTTTTGGTAAATCGTCTTCGGCTCGGGGATATAACCGAGGGCGAAATAATCCTCCACCGCCTGGGGGTTCATTTTCTTCGGCAGCTCGGGATGACATTTAAGCACTTTGAGTTCAGAGCCAAAGATAAATTGCCCGTTGGGCAGCAGGGAATAAAACAGGGGCTTAATGCCGAGACGGTCGCGCGCCAGAAACAAACTACGTTGTTTTCTATCCCAAATAGCAAAGGCAAACATGCCTCTGAATTTTTCGACACAGGCTTCGCCCCAGGCGCTCCAGCCGTGGACGATAACCTCTGTGTCACAATGACTTTTAAAGACATAACCCTCGGCTTCGAGCTCTTTTCTCAAAGCGGGAAAGTTATAAATCTCACCATTGAACACCACGCAAACACTTTTATCCTGGTTAAACATCGGTTGCTGACCGGAGGACAAATCGATAATCGATAAGCGCCGATGGGCGAGACCCAGTCCCGGCTCAAAATGATGGCCGCCCTCATCGGGGCCACGATGAAACTGTGACTGGTTCATTCGCCCCAGTAGGTCCCGGTCAATATCACCTTGTCCTCGCGTGTCCAATATCCCTGCAATGCCGCACATTATTTAACTAAACGCTCCCATTAGTAGACTGTTTATCGCTCACTGTTTTAGTAATAACTTGAGCTTGTTGCGCTCGGCCCAACAACTGATCGTAGACCGTGAGATATTCCTCAACGGTGCGACTCCAATCGAAACGCTGTTGAACTTTATTTAGGCTTTTCTCACCAAAAAGACGGATGTTTTGAGGTTCTTCAAGGAGGGTTTTCAAGCTATGCGCCAAGGCCGGTGGATCAGCAACAGGCACCAGGCAGCCATTAACACCTTCTTCAATTAACTCAGGATTACCGCCCACTCGCGTCGCAACCAGCGGCAAGCCCGTCGCCATGGCTTCGAGCAGGGTATTAGAAATGCCTTCCCCCAGAGAGGGCAAGACAAAGATATCCATTACACGTAATAAACTCGGAATATCCTCTCTGTCACCAGGCATCCAGGTATATTCACTCAAACCCAGTTCCGCCACTTTATCGCACAGCACTTGATACATTGGCCCGTCGCCAACAATCAGCAAACGCAGTTGCGTATCTAGCAGTGGATCTTTAAGCAGCTGGTGAAAGGCCTGAATCAAGGTCAGTTGATCTTTCACTTCGGCAAGACGACCAACCGTACCAATAACCCGTATATCATCTGCCATAAAACCAGGCGGAACAGATACATTCACCGGGCCTGGAGAAAACTTCTGCTGATCAACGCCATTATAAATTTGCCTTACCTTTGCGCCCGGCACTTCAACAACGTCCGTCAACCACTGCGCTAAATCTTGACTAACAGCAATATAGCGATGGATAAAAAAACGCAGGGTCTTGCGCAATAAGTTGTACTTTTTGTTCGAGCCATCAATATCGTGAATATCACGGCCGTGCTCACCGTGAACACGCTTTACACCCGGCATTAAGGCGGTAATCACCTGCATCTCAAGCGCCGCTAAATTGCGGGTGTGCACAATAGCCGGGCGCAAGCTCAATAAAGTTCGCCATAGTCGCCAATAGACTGTCAGGTCATGACCGGGGCGTTTATGCAGAGAGATGACTTTAACATTTGGCGCAGTAATACGGCTTTCAAAACCTTCGGCACGGGTCAAACAAATAATCACATGACGATAGCGTTCGGGCGCCGCTCGATTAATAATATTCACCAGGCCATTTTCCAGGCCCCCCGTACCCAGAGCGTAGATCACATGGGCGACTAGCGGCGGAGCCTTCTGAACAGCTGGAACAGTTTGCTCACTCAAGCTCAGTGCCTTCTACCCCAATACCAACAACACGGTCGAATTGAGTTTCCAGGCCTGGAAGCATGGTGTTAATAAAACGCTGTAAAGTCTCGTAAGGTAGATTCGCCTCATCGATAATGGGGGTGGTGACAGTAATATAGACGCCATCGCGCCGTCCAAAAGTCAGCTTTGCCAGGCCGCCCAGCAATTTACCGATATAGGGGTTGGCGGTATATTTGTCGCCGATACGATACCAACGCAGGGCTAAGAGATCAGCTGCGCCACCTTTAATTCGCGCCTGATCAACAGCAAGGGGTTTACCCGCAAGGTTTAAACTCACATTCGATCGACCAACAATGCGCCAGTCAGGGGACTTTTGTACAACAAATACATTCTGGCTATTAATCAATTCTTTGTTTTGATTTTGCGTTAAATATTGACCCGCATAAATGCTCACCACAATGCCATCGCGGCTATAAAACTGAACCAGCTCGCCATCAGCACCTTTCACCACAGGACGCCACCGCCAGGCCTCGCTATTAATAGCACGCCAACCATCGCGGCCCTGCGGTGCTTTAAGCGACGCCACTGCCCCAGGCGTTTGTTGATTTTCAATAAAATAAGCGCTGAAAGGCCAGGCACAAGCCAGCAACAGCACGATCACGAGCGATGTATAGGGTGTAAATGTAGCCATTGGGCCTGACGTTTTATTTTCCGCAGTCGCCGCTGTCTGCTTAGCTACAGCATCAGAGTCACGCCAAATGGAACCCACTGCAAACAGCACAAACATCACCAGACCAAAGAACACCCAACCGTATATCAGATGATCAACGCCCGTAGCCAACTTCATACTGCTAAGGTGGCCGATCATCACGATCATCCAGGCCCGCAGGCCATTGGCAATAACCGGCACGATAAATGAGGCCGCAATAAAGAGCCCTCTTTTAACCAGGCTTTGATAGCTAAGATAAGCAAACAGACAACCGAGCGTCACTGAAGCAATCAAATACCGTACGCCACTACAGCCCTCAACGACCGACCAGTTGCCACTTGGCAAGGTAAAAAACAGTCCCTCTCTATAAACCGGGATACCGGTTAACTTCAGCAGGCCCACGGTAAAGTCAGCGGTAAACTCCATCAGTACGGGAATGAGCCCCTCGCCCACCGGCACGGCTAAAAACAAAAAGCCTAGTGGGAAGGCTATCGCCCATACTACCGGCGTACCCAAAATGACCCACAGCCCGCTGACCAGAATGCCAATCAGTGCAATTTGCTGCACCACTGCGGCATCCATCACTTGCCCAAAAAGCCACAGGAAGCCGAATATAAATAAAGGTATCAAGGCCAGATACTGGGGAGTTGGGCTCAATCGAGCCAACTCTTGTCGCTTTTCCCACACCAGCCAAATAACAATCGGGGCAATCAAAAAACCGTGGGTAAAGGTCTCTGAGCGCCACCAGATAGAAACCATGGACTCGACTGTAGGATAAAAAACCAGTGCGATAGCAATACAATAAGCTGCCGCAATGAACACATAGCGCTTATTAAAGGGCTCTTTTCTATTATCGATTAAATTTTTCGGATCGCTCATATCTGCCATGTCTTAAAATACTATGCTGATTATTGCTCCAGTAATTGACCAACCAGAGGTAAATTATTTTCCCAACTGAAATCCTCTATCACTCTACGTCGTGCGCAGGACCCCAGGGTTAGATGGTTATTGCCGAGTACATCATCTATATAACGGGCATAGTCACTCGTTTGACTGGCAACTAGCACATCCTGCCCGTGGGTAGCTTTAATCCCCTCGATACCCGCTTCGCTAACAATGACAGGACGGGCCATCGCCATCGCCTCAAGCACTTTATTTTGAATTCCCCGCGCGATACGCATTGGAGCAATAGCCGCAGTGGCATGGGCCAGGTAGGGACGTACATCCGCCACTCGACCCGTGACAACAAGCCCGGGTAATTCAGCCAGCTTACGTACCTGAGTAGCGGGGTTACTGCCGACAATATAAAAACGAGTTTGCGGATTACGGGCTAAAATTGCGGGAAAAACTTCTCGAGCAAACCAGCTCACCGCATCAATATTAGGCCAGTAATCCATAGCCCCAGTGAAGACAATTACCCCCTCATGCTCTTTGTAGGGCGTCGGAAAATCTCCTTGTGGACAAAAATAGTCTGTATCTACGCCATTGCTATAGCTACCAACGCGAGCGCTCATATCTGGCGCTAATTCTTTAAACTTGTCCGCTTCGGCTATTGAGACAAACAAGCTTTGATCAAAACTGCTGGCGACTTGGCGCTCAAACTGTAACAGGCATTTTGCTTCCCGTTGATAAACCCAGCTCATGGGAAAGGTTTTCTGCTGCGAATATTCACGCCATTTTTCCGAGTCGACATCGACCATATCGGCAATTTTTTTACTTGCACGGTAGTTTTCACTATCCACGTACTGCGCCATCACTGCAGAGTAAACAACCACTCTCTGAATATCCTCCTTGTGCTGCAACTGATTAACCCAGCGGCTCATCTCCCCATTCAAATAGTAGGGTAGCGATAGCGCCTGGCCATTACACAAAGCCCGTAAACTTTTTATCCGCGCAAATTTCGGATTGAGCTTAAGCAGATGGACCTCTTCACATAAGCCATCCAGTTTATCCGCATAAACCCAGTCTTGGGGGTCATCCACGAAGGCACCGAGATACACCCGATAGTGGACACTGAGATAACGCAATAAATGGTAAGAGCGAATCTTATCGCCCTTATTGGGAGGAAAGGGGATTCTATGGCACAAAAAAAGCAAGGGGGGTTTAGCCGATGTTGTTTCCGACACCGATCTTAACCCAGGCTTTTTGATAGCATGGGACCAATCAAATTAGCGACGGGTAAGGGCAGTTTTTTCCAGTTATTAACAAAAAACCGGTATTTCGGGTTTAGAGGATTAATATCGGGCATCGCCTTAGATTTCACTAAAAAATACTCATAGGACAAAGGTTCGGGCGTAAAGCCCCAGTTCTTTTTGAAGCTATAGGGCCCTGTACCTTCTTTACTGCGACCATAATCAAAAATGCGAATACCCCGCTCCCCTGACCGCCGCATCAGTTCCCAGTACATAAAGTCATTGCCTTTTAAGGCTCGAGCCTGGGCAATGCTACCTCCGTAGTAGGGCAGCACTTGATCCTTGAAATAGAAGCTCATCACTCCCGCAATATCCTGCCCCTGGTGAGTAATCATCAATACATCGCAATCTTTTTCAAAGACTTCACGCAATATTCGGAAGTAATTAGCCGAAAAAACCGGCGTTCCCAAATTGCGGACGCTCTCAGAATAAATTTTGTATAGGCGTTGCGAACCCGAATCGGCCTCACCAATCAAACCAGCCTTAATACCTTTACGAACCACCGCACGTTGCTTGCGCGGTATCGCTTTCATATTCACATCTGGGTCGGCATCAATCTCTTTTCGAAAGGTTGCATAAAGTTGCTTTGTTGGCCAACCCTGCCCCGAGGCCTGGGTGTTTCTCATCTCCAGAGCATCGACGTTTAGCTGCTGGGCAAGTTCACAGGCCGCCTCACGCAAAACAACTCTCGCCTCATCATTGTTCGCGATAATACCGCCGTAGACACAGAAGGGCAGCGATGCCAAGGTGTTACCAAATAACACACTTTTCACCTGAGCCAGAGGTAACAAGCCCTGTATTTCACCGTCCTGCTCAACATACAAATAATGTGTCCGGTGCCCAAAGGCACGTTCCAGTACCGTTTTCCAACCTGCCCGATGAAAAAATGTAGCCTCCGGACAGAGTTCTACAAACGCATCCCAGCGCGAAAAACCAGCTTCACTTAAGTGACACACCTTAAGCCCCATTTGAGCTCCTTACACAGATATTCATTGTTCTGTCCCTAAGAAAATATTATCCATCCGTCCCCAACTAAAATCATCGAGTAAGCGATCTAAACGTGGATGGGTTTTATGTAAATTAATATAATGACGGAAGCGAGTTTTATGCCCCAGGTTTTCTATTCTTGGCTGATCTTCATCTATTTCCCAGGGATGAAAATAAAAAATACAGGAGCGTTGCTCCTTCTCATTAATCTGCTTGAGTGCCCAACGAGTAAACGCATAAGGAAAAAACCGAAACCAGCCCCCACCCCCACAGTTAATATTACGACGCATAACTGACACCGTACTGATGGGGATTTCGAGAATGCGATCGCTGGCCGCCCGAAAGGCAAAACGCGGTGCATCAGGCATGCCGTAGTGGTCATGATGAATAGGCACGATACTCGAGCTGTACTCATAGCCCGCCTCTGCCAACACGTCCAGCGCCCAAAGGTTATCGGCGCCTATAGAATAGCTCGCCGCTCGATAACCTTTCACCACCTGCCCAGAAATGTCTTCCAACAGTGCTCGTGTTCTAAGCACGTCATCCTTAAAGGCCTCTGGTTTTTGTGAGGTTACACGCCGATGATCCCAGCCATGGCTGGCTAATTCATGACCGTTTTCAACTATTTTTCGCACCATTCCAGGGTGGCGTTCAGCGACCCAGCCCAGGGTGAAAAAAGTCGCCTTTACCGATTTTTTCTCAAAGAGTTGAAGAATACGCTCAACATTCGCTTCAACGCGACAATCGAACTCGGCCCATGTCGTTCTACAGATGTGTTTTTCAAAGGCCGACACCTGATAGTAATCTTCAACGTCGACTGTCATCGCATTGAGGATCGGGGCGGCATTCGCATTCAATTGACTTATCATTGCTTTACCACGAACACGAGCTACTCTTACTTTCACTTTCTATCATAAAAGCCAGCCCATCTATATTTTATGCAGCCAATTGCCAATGACTTCAGCAATGCGTTCCGCTGCCTTACCATCCCAATATTCAGGTCTACGGCCTGCCTTTCCCCCCGTTTTCATAACATCATTGAAACACGACATAATTTTTTCTGGGTCCGTCCCGACAATAGTATTGCTTCCCTCTGCAACAGTAATCGGTCGTTCAGTATTTTCACGCAGTGTTATGCAGGGCACGCCAAGTGCCGTTGTCTCTTCCTGAATACCGCCAGAATCTGTTAGCACCAGGCGGGCATCTTTCATTAAACCAAGCATATTGAGGTAGGCTTGAGGGGGAATTAAGTACAGCCGGCTAGCGGCCACCAGCTGATTTAAACCGGCACTCTCGATGCACTGCGTGGTTCTTGGATGTACCGGAAATAGTAGCGGTAAGTGCTCGGCAAGCTCGACGAGTGTACGCAACAAGCGCTCTAACACCACGGGGTCATCTACATTAGCGGGGCGATGCAAGGTCAGCAAACCGTAACCTGAACTCGTGTCGACCGTACCCCGACAACGGCTTATTGTCTCTTTCGAAGCAACCGCAATACCGAGGTTATAGAGCAGAGTGTCAATCATCACATTGCCGACGAAATGCACCTTGTCGGCACTGATACCTTCACGAAGAAGGTTTTCCTCGGCGCTACGTTCCGTGGTGAGCAGTAAGTCAGAAATTTGATCCGTGAGCACGCGATTTATTTCTTCAGGCATGCTGCGATCACCGCTGCGCAAGCCCGCCTCGACATGAATAACGGGCACGCCTTTTTTGACCGCCACTAACGCGCAAGCAATTGTTGAGTTCACATCACCGACCACTAAAATAGTGTCGGGCTTTAACTCGTCCATCACCGGCTCAAAGCGCTTCATTATCTCAGCAGTCTGTACAGCGTGAGAACCTGAACCCACGCCCAGGTCAACATCCGGTTCAGGGATATTAAGCTGATCAAAAAAGGATTGCTTCATCACCGCATCATAGTGCTGACCGGTGTGCAGTAGACGAACATTGAATGAGTGTTGAGCGTTATTGAGCGCCCTGATGACTGGCGCTATCTTCATAAAGTTTGGTCTTGCACCAACAATACAAAGTATTTTTTTTTCTGCCAATTTAGACAAACTTCACACCTCCCTGGCAGATGATTTTAAAAGTTAATTTTGTAATTTAAAATCACTCGATTCTCTTCATAACCATCATCAGGCAAGTCAGAGTCTCTATCTGTGTAGGTGTAACGTAAGCTAATATTACTTTTACTACCCAGAGGCCGACTTAAGCCCGCATTAAAGCGCCAAGTTTCGAACTCTTCATCGAGTTCATTTTCCTGATTTTCCCAGTCGACACTTGCATCAAAACTTAGCTTGCTAGTAAGGCTTCGCGATAATTCAAGGCTGGAAGAAATAAACACCACCTCTTCCCTCGAATTTTGCGGTTCTTGCACTGAATGGTCCCCACTCCAGGTTAATGTCGTGCGTTTACCTTGTCGAGACCAGGAAAAGGAAATTCTTTCATCAACGATCTGACCTTCATCCGGAAAAACAAAAGCAGGATCGCCCGTTAGCGGGTCAATGGGGTTGCCAAAAGGATCTTCATCGAAAATGCCTTGCTCGCTGCGCAGGGTACGGGCATCCGTTAGCTCTTTGAGATAACTGGCGGTAAAAACACTCCTTTTCCTGCGGTAGGAAATATCCACTGAGGGAGTACTTCCGAAGAACCTTTCACCGTAACCAATATCGATTGTTGCCCTTTTGTTCGGTGTCCAGGTCGCACCAAAATCCCACCGATTGCCATCAACATCCGAGCGCACTGAATTAAAATCATTCCATTCTCGCCCTACCGAGCCTCTGAAACGTAACTTCCGATTCACGCGGTATCCCAAACGTAGGTCGGCAGATTTTAATTCGTCATCATTGCTCAGACCATCGTCGTTATCATCAGTGTCAATCTTACTGTAATCACCTACCAGACCCCAATCGAATATCGCAAAATCGCGGCCACTATTAAGATTAAAAGAAACCGCCTGACGACTGCTGTCACTAACCTCGCTATCGGAATTCCACTGCTCGTCGTAGCTGTAGCGTAATTCCATATCGGCGAAACTATTAATCCGTCCAAGCAAATAGGGGCTCAGGGTGTAACTATAGGTAGTAGTAACATTATCAGAGCTCGAGCGAGAAACCTCATCATCTCCAGTAGAGCTAAAAGGGTCGACACGATTCTGATTAATCGTTGAACTAACATCAAAGAAGAGTATCTGCTCAACTAGCTCAGCATTGGCATTGCCATTCAACGAGGGGTTTGTTGAGTCGTTTCCATCACTGGATTCATGGTGTGAGAGGGAGGCTAGAACATCATAATCAACCCGCCCTGCGCCATGGCCAGACAGGCTAATTTCTGGCGAGACGACTGTAACAAATTGATCTTTTTTATCCGTCGCTGAGAAATTGTCGTTATCACTATAACGTTCACTAATCCCCACACCTGAATTCACACGCCATTGTGTAGCCCACGCAGTGTAGGGCAAGCCTACCAGGCAAACTGCGACAAAATACCTTATTACTTCCTTCCAATGCTTATGCATCAACAATCCCTAGCGACAGCTTAGTTTTTATCTCGGGTATTACCGTATCCGTATCCGTATCCATAGCCGTAACCATATTTACTGGTAAAGGCGTGTTTGGTTTTGTTCAAAATCATGCCCACCATCGCCTCATCGCCCAGCATACTCAGTGCTTCGCTAACAGCGCGCTGAGAAGTTTTCTCAGCGGCTATAACAAATACGACCTGCCCGACCAGGCTCGCCACGACCCGAGCTTCATTAGTCAGCAGCATTGGCGGAGAATCAAAAATCACCACGCGATCTGAATACCTTTCTGCAAGCTCGTCAGCCACTCGGTACATACTCTGGCTAGCAAGTAATTCAGTGGACCTCTCATGTACACGCCCAGCAGGTACAATCCGCAAATTGGGTATATTGGTGTGCAAAATAACATCACCGACATGCAGACTTTCATCTTCTAGTACGTCAATCAAACCCGGGCTGCTGTCAGGTACACCTAGCATCCTTGCAGCACTAGCTTTTGATATATCGGCATCGACCAGTAGAACAGTTTTATCCTGCTCCATGGCTATACTCATGGCTAGATTGATCGCTGAAAAAGTTTTCCCCTCACCTTGCAGCGCACTGGTCACCATGATCAAGTTAGGGTGGCGAATAGTAACCGCCCCCTTACCTTCAATATTGGTTAGCAAGGGCCTTTTTATTGAGCGATATTCCTCTGCGATTGGACTGCGAGGCGAATCAGGTGTCACCATGCCTCGCTCTGCAAGCTCAGCAAAACTAATCTCAACATCTATGCTTTTAGGTGCATCGCAAGCTAAAAAGGGTTTAGAGGCTTTCGGCTCAACTTTCTCAACAAGAAGCTCAGTACTTGCTGAACAACTACCGCTGACGGCTCCAGACTCTCGAGCCGCCGGCACAACGTGCCCACCCGAATCAGTAGAGTTGAGCTTTTCAACTGCTTTTTCAATTATGCTCATTGGATACCCTTGCCAAGCGCAAAAACCCTCTTCAAGTTGAGAGCAAACTTTGCCCGAGATTAACTCCGGCAAAGGTCAGAAATAAAAATAAGACCATGGATGCAAATAGCAGCTTCTCGTGCAGTGCCTTTTTCTTTTCGCCCACTGAAGCAATCATCGATACACTGCCAAGAACAGGGAAGCCAACCAAACGCTCAAGGCTTCTTCGGTTACATACAACGGGGCGCAGCAGTGATAGAAGTAAGGCAAGTCCCCCACCCACACCAATCGCGGCAATAAAAGCACCGGAATGCAGTAACAATTTATCAGGCTCAGTCGGCTCCAGCGGTACAAAAGGCGGGTCGATCACTCGGAATTTTACACCACTAGCATTTTGCTCAACATCGCCCGAAAGGCGAGCGGACTCTCTTCTTTGCAGCAGAGTGTTATGTTGCCGCGAAATAACACCGTAATCACGATTTAACTCCTTAAACTCGGCTTCTACACGGGGAATACTATCAACCATATCTTCCAGGGAAGCGACGCGATTTTTGTACTCACCGACTCGAGTTTTTAATTCAGCAGCCCGTGCTTCAGTCTCAGACAACATAGCTCGCATCTGTTGGTATACCGGGCTGGTTTGCAGGCCCATACTTGGCATGTCTTCTGCCTCTGCTTCTTCAGCTAATTCATCCAGTTCCTCTTGCTTGTCGACTTCAAGCTCGGCAATTAAAGACGTCGTTTGAATAACTGCCGGGTGACGCTCTGTATAGCGCATTAACAGATCATCGCGTTTACTTTCCAGCGATAATATCCGACTATCGTAGGAAGAGGACACTTCCGTCGAGTCAAATTCTCCGAAACCAAATTCGTCGTCTTCCTCTTCAAGATCCTCCAGCTGACGCTGCATCTCACGCCGACGATTACCTAATTCATCCAGATGTAATTGCGCTTCGCGAAGTTGTGATTTTGCAGTGCTGAGGTGCTGATAATAGCCACCCGTTTGCCCGGGCATTGCACCAGCATGCTTATGTTTAAAATCAGCCAGACGAGCTTCTGCTTCCGCCAGGCGGCTTGCATAATCCGCTATTTTCTCGTCAATAAACTCTTCTGCCCCAGCTCTGTCTTCACGTTTATCCCCCAGGGTATTTTCGACCACCACGGTAATGACTGATTGCACGACCTTCTTTGCCACATCTCTGTCTTCATGCTTAAAAGAGATCGAATAAATATCACTGCTGCCCCGACCGCCACTGGCCAGGTGGAGAGAGCTGCGCAAACGAGTCAGCAATGCCTCTTTCTCCAGATCATTGGTCACCTGCAAGTCCAAGTCCGTCATACGCATTAGCTTTTCCATATTCGGCCGACTAAAGAGCGTTTTGCTCATTAGAGCCACTTGTCGGTTAACATCCGACTGGATGGCAAGCCCTCGAAGTAATGGCCGCAGGATACTGCTGCTGTCAATATGGATACGTGCTTTCGCAACGTATTGCTCGGGCATCTGGGCCACCCAAACCCAACCAAGAACTGCCACTACCCAGGCACAGATAAGCCCGGCCCAGCGATAACGCCAAATGCCCCACAAATATTCGTAAAATTGATCCAGCAAATCCTGCATAAACTACTCTCAGCCCCAAAAAGACAAAACAAGCCTAAAACCAGGACTCGGGAATAATAACGATATCACCAGGGTACAAAGCCAAGTTGGCAGAAATATCGCCATCTTCCAGCATATCGTCTAGACGCAGGGTGTAGGACTCCTGTTTGCCGTTAAAGTAACGAATGAGAATGGCCCGATTGCCATCGGCATAGTCCGTCAAACCACCTACCTCGATCATCAAATCAAGCAAGGTCATATGCTTACTAAAGGGGATATTTAAGGGACTCGCAGCCTCACCAACCACACGAATTTGTTGCGAGGGTATACTGGTGAATTCTTGCACGATAACACTGACAACCGCGCTTCTCACAAACTCCGAATAAGCCTTTTCGATATCTCGAGCCAGCACTGTAGGCGTCTTACCACTGGCGACGATATCTTCCACCAAACGCGTGGTGATTTTACCATCAGGCCTTACATCAACAGAGGTCGTTAACTCTTCATTACCCCAGACAAAAATCTCAATTTCATCGCCAGGACCAATAATATAATCGAAATCCTGCAAGGGGTTGATTTGATCAGCCGTGAGCGGGGGGTGGGGAGTCACTCCGCAGGCAGTAAGAGTCAACATTAACCCCAGTACCAAAGTCGTTTTACTAGACAACCACGTAATTGTTTGCACCGACACATACTCCTTTATTTCTTCAGTTTTATAAGCACACCACGCGGCGGGATTTTACCACGCGGAATTTTTTAAAGACTACCGACAATCACTAATTAACCACGCCTCGTCGACTTTTAGGGCGCGATATTGCTCACACTCTTTAACACACGCTGTCTTTTCGCCAGTGAGTGTCATGGCTCTTTACCATGCCAGGTTTGTTACTCGCTCAATTAGTAGGATTTTGGCAGGCCAAGAATATATTCACCAATATAATTCAACGTCATCTCTCGATTAATCGGCGCCACCTTACCCAGACGGGCTGATATAAAGTGGCTCAACATGTCATAGCTCTCGGTGAAACCGTAACCGCCGAAACACTGCAAAGCCGCATCTGCCGCTTTGAATGCGGCATCAGTACCCACCATTTTACCCATATTGGCACAATCACCAACCACCTTCGCATGCTCACCGCTATCCTGTAACCAGGCAGCCTTTTGAATCATCAATGAAGCCGCTTCGAGCAAAGCCTTAGCCTCCGCCATAGGATGCTGCAGGCCTTGATAGGCGCCGATGGGGCCACGGAAAATCTCTCTCTCGTTGGCGTAATCGACACCCCGCTGTAGAGCGTGGCGTCCACCGCCAATAGCCCCTGCGGCAACCACCATGCGCTCTGGGTTTAAGGCGTCAAACAGCACATTGATACCGCCATCGATCTTGCCGAGGATGTTTTCCCTCGGTACTTTAACCTCGTCAAAATAAACAAAATACTGATGCTCAGCATGACTAACCATGGTATCCATCGTGTCCCAGGTAAGCCCCTCAGAATCAGTATCGACAACAAACAGCGTTAGCCCCGGTCGCTTGCCATCACCACCCGAGCTCGTTCTCGCGACTACCAAGACCTGATGAGCATCGCCGATACCACTGATAAAGAGTTTATTGCCATTGAGCACAAAATGGTCGCCCTCTTCCCTGGCAACAGTCTGTATTTTGAAGGTATTGGTCCCCGCATTGGGCTCGGTGATCGCAAAACAGCAGCGCTTCTCGCCATTTGCAATCGAGGGTAGCCAGCGCTCCTTCTGCTCCTCTGTGCCATGACGACTAATACTCGGCACCGCAATACCCTGGTTCACCACAAAAAATAATGGCGCGACACCGTGCTCCGCCAGGCGCTCCTGCAACAACACGAGCTCCAGCATCCCCAAACCCGCACCGCCGTATTCTACCGGGGTATTAATACCGAGAAAGCCAGCATCCGCCAAAGCCGCCCACTGTTCCTTCGGGAAGGTTTTTGTCTTTGCGCACTCAACATAATAGTCACGGGGGAAGTCGCGAGCGATTTTGTCGGCGCTATCCAGTAGCATTTGATGCTCTTCAGAAAAAGTGAAATCCATAACACAACCTATCATTATTAATTTTTTAGGGGGTTTGATGCCGTTAATGGGGAAATTCAGCCCTCAGGCGCAGACCAGGTCTTATGGTAACACTGGCCTCCTATAAACGCGGCAACAAACGCAGGGGGTCGACGGGCTTGCCATTCTTGCGAATTTCAAAATACAGGCGCCCACTGTTTTCTGGATCGCCGCCCACTTCTGATATTTTTTGTCCGGCCGTTACTTTCTGACCCTCTTGCACATACATTTTGCGATTGTGGGCATAGGCGCTGAGGTAGGTTTCACTGTGCTTAATAATCAACAACTGACCATAACCCCGCAGTCCTCGGCCGGCATAAACCACCACACCGGGAGCAGCTGCCCCCACCTTGCGTCCCCTGGCAGACTGGATATTCAAACCTTTAAAGACGCGATTGGTATCGTAGCGCCGCGAAATCGCCCCCTTTACCGGCCACTGCCAATGCCACTTGCCTTTCGGCAGAGCATAAACCTTTGGCTGCAGAACCCGCTTCGCTGGCTTGCTAGCGCTAGAACGCACCGTTTCGTTCCGTGCCGACTCACTCGAACTTGAGGCTTTCGAAGAGCTGTTTCGCAGCGGCTTGTCACGAATTAGAGGCGAACTGCTCATATCCAGGGTCAAGCGCTGGCCCGCATAAATGTTATAGGGTCGCGATAGGCCATTAGCCCGCGCCAGAGACTCAACACTTAATTCATAGCGCCAGGCGATAGCAAACAGGGTGTCGCCCTGAGCGACACTATGATGGTTAATTTTCTGACTGGGCGGCGGCGCGCGACTACTCACCGGCGCGGGCGTTGAACCGCAGCCCGCAAGCAGTAGACAGCACGCGAGGACCAACCACACACAAAACAGACAAGCTCGGTGCAAGGGAAAGCCCACTACAGCGGCTACCCTCTCGCCCCCAGCACCCAACGCTTCAAAAGCTTGTTCGTCTGCCGCCAGCATATTCGAGCAACAAAACAAGCATAAAACCGACTAGCATCAAGCCAAGTGCTGCAGGTAGCCGCGAATCACCAAGCACTTGCGCATATTGCACGGGGGTCAATAAATGCAAGCCAGCAGAATGCCCGTCACCTACCGCCATCGCTGACTCTCGCCAGGGCCAAACCATCACTAAAGAGCCTGTCAAAAACCCGGTTAGTACTGATAATGTGAGCCCATGAAAGCGACTTAGCAGCCAGGATAGCAGGCGTGAAAATACCATAAGACCAGCGACACAGCCGAGAGTAAAGATCGCTAGCAAAGAAAAGTCTGCAGCGCTGACCGCCCCCAGTATCACCGAATACATACCCAGTAATAAAAGAATAAAACTGCCAGAAATACCGGGCAAAATCATCGCGCAAATCGCCAGCATACCGGCGCCAAAAACAACGGGCATGGTCGGCTCAAGCTGAACAGCGGGGGAAAAAGCAGACGTTAAGGCGGCGCACAGACCCAGTAGTAAAAACACATATTCCCAAACACCCTTACGCCGCAATTGCCGCCAGATAAACAGAATAGACGCAACAATAAGACCAAAGAAAAATGACCAGAGTAATAGTGGCTGATGGTCGAGAAGATAGACGATTAAACGTGCCAGCGTGGCAACGCTAAACAGAATGCCACTGAACAATACACTTAGGAAAGTACCGTTAATACGCCGCCAAAATATCTGCGGGCCATCGCGGAATAAACTCACAAGAGCCAGGGGAGTACAGGCGCGAATGGAGCTCAGCAATTCTTCGTAAATACCGGAAATAAAGGCGATGGTACCGCCGGACACGCCGGGCACAACATCTGCGGCACCCATCGCCATACCCTTCAAAAACAGTACAAAGTAAGCGCGTAAACCTCTCATGCTATACCGTCATCAACGAGATGTGCCGCCGAGCAGCGGTACAAAACGTACGCGCTCAATCACTTCCTCTTCAAACTTCTGCGTATCGCCCAGGCGCGATATCACCCGCAGCTCCTGATGCTCGTCGGTGCCCACGGGAATCACCAGCAAGCCATCGGGTGCCAACTGATAGAGTAATTCATCCGGCACCTGCTCGGGGGCCGCTGTGGCAATGATGCCGTCGTAGGGGGCATTTTCGGGCCAACCCACCCCACCGTCGCTGTGGGCAGTGACAATATTGCGCAGCCGCAGCTGACGAAATAAATTCCGCGCCTTAATCAATAGGGGCTTAATACGCTCGACGGAATAAACCTCGTCGACCAACTGCGCCAGCACCGCTGCCTGATAACCGGAGCCGGTACCAATTTCAAGCACCCGCTTTAAAGGCCCGCGGGACAGTAAAATCTGCGTCATTAATGCCACAATATAAGGCTGGGAAATAGTCTGCGCATGGCCGATAGGCAGGGCGGTATCTTCGTAAGCTCGATGGGAAAGTGCTTCATCGAGGAATAAATGGCGGGGCGTAACGCGTATTACGTCGAGTACCTTTTGATCGCTAATCCCCTGATCCTTGAGCCGCTGAACAAGGCGTTCGCGTGTGCGCTGCGAGGTCATACCCACCCCGTCGAAATCCACTGAACCCACCGTGCTCCCCCTTCCCCTCAACAAGAACTCAATAAGAATTCAACAAAATTCAGCACAAAAAAACAGCCGGAACTATAGCACAGCGCCCGGCGGCGGCGTATTCACTTCGAGCAATTCACGCAGCACACTCGTCGCATAAGTACCGACGGGCAAAGCAAAAGACAAATGCAGATCTCGACCCTGCCAATGCCACTCAAAGCGGCTCGGTCGCAGTAGCAAATCCCGCCGTTGTTGATCGAGACCCAGGTGCTCCATCGCGTTACACCAGGGCTGAAAATCGGCCAGCGCCTGGCTTTCCAGCGCAGCCAGCTCACCCCTTGAGCGACTTCGACCACGGCCCCACAAAGGCCCCTGAGGCTCGCCTTCACCTTCCAGTACTTGCGACCAGTTTTCTTGCTTTACCCGCGCCGACAGCACGCGATTGAACAAATAGGACCTGGCTGCCGAGAGGAATATCCCCTGCCGCCCGCCCAACTTGCGCTGGCGGCCACGACGCAATAGGCGATCAGCCTCAACTAAATTTTGCCCCGCTATACCAAAGCGCTGCTCGCCAAAGTAATTGGGTACGCCATTTGCCGCTATTAGCGACAGACGCTCATCCATTTGCTTTACATCGACGGACGAACTCACATTGCGCAGGCGAATAGTAAAGTGATTGCCCCGATGACTGCCGCGCCGTAACTTGCGCTGATGCCGGGTCACCTGCAACACGTCACAATCCGGTATCGCCGATACCGGCATTCGCCACTCGTCAACATGGGCAACACTGAACCACTGAGTGGTGACAGCACGACGATCTTTCATGCCACAAAAGCCGATATCGCGCTCGGCAACACCCGCGACCTCTGCGAGTGCCGCCGCTATCCAGCGAGTGTTTTGCCCACGCTTGCGAATTTGTAGACAAACATGCTCTCCCGCCCCACTAAAACTCGCCTCATCGAAGTCTTCAACAACCACAAAGTCTTCAGGCTCTGTCTTTAGCTCAGCGGAACCCTCCAAGACTTTATAAGCATGGGCGAAATTCAGCGAGAATTCAGGATTTGCTTCTGTCATTAACGTATCTCACCAGGCAATATTTATTCATCACTTTTTTCCAGCATGTTTGCCCAACCGCCGTAACCCAGTGACGGGATTAATTCAGCAGCCGTGGTTTTCGCCTCTTCCTGGCTGACCTCAATACCGCAGCCATCGACCAAACGATTAAACAAATTGTGCAGGCCGCAAATACTCACCACATCAAAAAAGGCCTGTTCGTCCCAGCCCGCAGCGTAGATTGCCTGAGCATCGGCCTCGCTCATTCGACTGGGGTTTTCAGTCAATTTTTTAATATATTTCAGTACTGGCTTTATGCCCTCCTCGACTTCTGCGCCGTCTATATCAACTAATAACTGAGCCAGTAAATCCTCATCAAGGCCGAAGGCATCGGCCACGGCGACGTGGGAATCGGCACAGAAATTACAGGCATTGACGGCGGAGCCATAGGCAAAGAATAGCTCTCGCTGCGCTGGGCTAAAGGCGGAATCAGCGCGTAGAATATCTTCGGTCAAGCGCAAAAAAATGGCGCTGCGCCGTGGGAAAAGAGTGAACAGATCGGGCAAGCTGGCGGTATCGGGCAAGGATGGCAAGAAAGTCATAGCGAACACTCCGGCGGATAGTTTTATTATAAGGGGCGGCGATCAGGCTCTACTGGTCACTTCTAAACATTGAGTTTCAATTAGCCGATTCAAGTAGCACGGCAGCCATACAAGCGATACCTTCACCACGACCGGTAAAGCCCAGGGTTTCCGTGGTTGTCGCTTTGACATTCACCTGCTCACGCTGACAAGCCATATCTGCGGCAATATTTCCCACCATTAAATCCCGATGGGGCGCCATACGCGGTGCCTGGGCAATAATGGTCAGATCGGCATTGCCAAGTCGCCAATTATTTTTCGCGAGTAAAGCCATCACCTCGCGCAATAAATGCCGGCTGCTGATATTTTGATATTGCGGATCGGTATCGGGAAAGTGACGACCAATGTCACCCAGTCCCGCCGCACCGAGCAGAGCATCGCAGAGCGCGTGAAGCAGCACATCACCATCGGAATGAGCGATCAAGGCTCGGCTATGGGGAATGCGAACGCCGCCGAGCACAATGGTCGCAGCAGACTCAGCCCCACCACTGGAAGCTGGGGCAGCAAAAGCGTGCACATCAAAACCCTGACCGACACGAATCATCCGACTACACCTCCGCTCTATTCTGTCGTTGCTGATAAGTGAGTACAGCCTCTGCCAGGGCCAAGTCTGCCCCGTGGGTAATCTTCAAATTATCGCTGTGGCCTGCAACAATTTCTGGCTGCAAACCCAGACGTTCGATAGCACCAGCCTCATCGGTCGGGCTGACACCGGCATCGCGGCACTGCTGCAGAGCTTTCATTAATAAGCCAAAGCGAAACATTTGCGGCGTAGCCGCCGCCCATAAATTATCCCGAGATACCGTTTCAAGCACCCCACCTGCCGTCTTCATCGTTGCAGTACCAGCCTGTGATGAATTACCAACACGTTTTAAGGTGGCGCTCACAGGACTCGCCAGCAAGCCACCGACCGGGTGAGCTGACAAGGTTTCGATCAATAAACGGATGTCAGCCACCCGCACGCAGGGCCGCGCAACATCGTGAACTAGCACCCAGTCCGACTCATCGGCCTCGCTGGCGATACTCTGTAAAGCCAGATAAACCGAATCGGCGCGCTCAGCGCCACCAGCACAGCTACGAATTTTTTGATGCTGTGAAATTTTCAGGGATGGCCAATAACTGTCGTCAGGGTTGATCGCCAAAACCAATGCCTGAGCCCCTAACGCTAGTAACCTTTCGAGAGTATTTTCGATCACCGTACTGCCCGCGAGCGAGGCATATTGCTTGGGTTTTTCACTGCCAAAACGGGAGCCACTACCCGCAGCGGGGACAATAAACCAATACTTCATAGCAAGAGCTTCATAGCAAGAGCTTCATAAAGGGCAGTTCGCGCAGGGGAGAGCCACAAAGGAGAGGGTCATGATCGGGAAGTCACTGCGCACTGTCTTTTTCAAGCGACATATAAAAGGTCTCGCCCTCTTTGATCATGCCGAGGTCATGGCGGGCGCGCTCTTCAATACCTTCGAGACCATCTTTGAGATATCTGACCCTGGCTTCCAGGGCGGCGTTGCGCTCTTGCAACACACGGTTTTCCTGCCGCTGCTCGAGCACCTGTTTTTCAAGGGCCGACTGTTTCAACAAGCCACCCTCGCCCAACCAGAACCAGTATTGGAAAAGCCCCAGAATGGCAATCAGGACGAGCAGCAACCAGCGCATTCAATCACCCCCGCCGCTCATAACCCCTATCTAACGACGGAATTCAGCCAAACCCCGGTAGGCCGCCGTGCCATCGAGCTCAGCTTCAATACGCAACAAGCGGTTGTACTTCGCCACGCGGTCGGAACGGCACAAAGAACCGGTTTTGATTTGCCCGGCTGAGGTTGCCACTGCCAAATCGGCAATGGTGGTGTCTTCAGTTTCACCGGAGCGGTGGGAGATCACGACACTGTAGCCAGCATCTTTCGCCATCTGGATGGCATCCAGAGTCTCAGACAAGGTGCCGATTTGATTAAACTTGATCAAAATAGAATTGGCGATATCTTCGTCAATGCCACGCTGTAGTATCTTGGTATTGGTAACAAACAAATCATCGCCAACCAGTTGTACGGTGCTGCCCGTTTTGCGGGTCAAATCGGCCCAGCCTTCCCAGTCACTCTCGTCCATGCCATCTTCAATCGACAAAATGGGGTAGCGCTTAGCCAGGTCAGCCAGATAATTGGCAAACTCAACGGCAGAAAATTCTTTGCCCTCACCCGAGAGTTGGTACTGGCCGTCGCGATAAAACTCAGAAGACGCACAATCCAGCGCCAGCATAATATCTTCACCCAGCGTATAACCGGCATTGGCAACGGCCTCGGCAATCACCTCAATGGCCGCTTCATTCGATGGCAGATTGGGGGCAAAACCACCCTCATCACCGACCGCTGTATTCAAGCCACGGGCTGAAAGTACTTTTTTCAGGCTGTGAAAAATCTCGGCGCCCTGGCGCAGGGCCTCGCTAAAAGACGTTGCCAACACCGGCAAAATCATAAATTCCTGAATATCGACATTGTTGTCGGCGTGCTCGCCACCATTGATGATATTCATCATCGGCACCGGCATGGTGTACTTCAAGGGCGTACCGTTAATATCGGCAATGTGCTGATAGAGGGGGATGTTTTTCGCCTGAGCCGCCGCTTTCGCCGCCGCCAGGGAAACCGCCAATATGGCATTGGCGCCGTATTTAGCTTTATTGTCCGTGCCATCGGCTTCAATCATCAGGCGATCAAGTTCACGTTGATCGCAGGCATCTTTACCTAAGAGCAACTCTCGAAGGGGACGATTAACATTGCTGACGGCGGTCAAAACACCCTTGCCCAGGTAACGGCTCTGATCACCGTCGCGCAACTCCAGAGCTTCACGTGTGCCGGTGGAAGCGCCCGAGGGCGCACAGGCACTGCCCACGGCGCCACACTCTAGAATCACATCGGCATTAATGGTTGGGTTACCCCGTGAATCCAGCACTTCATAGGCTCTGATATCAGCAATTTTGGTCATTGTATTTCCTTGTCTGTCCTTACTTTTGAGCCACTAAATCTTAGCTCTTAAATTGTTGGGGCTTTATTTGTAAACAGTCGTTGATAAGCGAGGTTTCAAGCGAAACGCCCTGCTATCAAGCCGTATCAAGTGGCGGCATCTGTTTAATCAGTTCATCAACCGCCTTTACCTGCTGTAAAAAGGGTTCGAGTAAAGATAACTTGAGAGCACTGGGGCCGTCGCACAAAGCTTTGTCCGGGTCGGGGTGGGTTTCTAAAAACAAACCAGCCAATCCCGTGGCCATACCGGCTCGCGCCAATTCGGGCAGTTGTGCACGACGTCCACCAGAAGCCGCACCGCCAGTGTCTCGACATTGCAGAGAATGGGTCACGTCAAAAATGATGGGCACATTGTCACTGACTTGCTTCATTACACTGAAGCCGAGCATATCCACCACCAGATTGTCGTAGCCGAAGCTGCTGCCGCGCTCGCACAACATCACATCTGACTTGCCGCACTCACGGAACTTATCGACCAAATTGCCGACCTGCGAGGGGCTCATAAATTGTGGCTTTTTAATATTCACCGCGGCATCGGTTGCCGCCATCGCCGCTACCAGATCAGTCTGGCGCGCCAGAAAAGCCGGCAACTGAATCACATCACAAACGTCGGCCACGACACTGGCCTGTTCGATTTCATGGACATCGGTAATGAGCGGCACATTAAATGTCGCTTTAACCTCGGCGAGGATTTTCAAACCTTCCTCTAAACCCGGGCCACGAAAGGAGTGAATAGAGCTTCGATTAGCCTTGTCAAAAGAGGCTTTGAAGATATAGGGGATGCCCAGTCGTTCGGCCACCTCGGCACAATGCTCGGCGACCTGCAGGGCAAAGTCTCGCGACTCCAGCACGTTAACCCCAGCAAACAGCACAAAGGGCTGGTCGTTGCCGACTTTTATATCACCAATGGTGACGATCTTTGCGCTCATGGCTCAGGACTCCTGACTGTAATCCAGGGCCGCTTTAACAAAGCCGGTAAACAGCGGATGGCCACTGCGGGGCGTGGAGGTAAATTCGGGGTGAAACTGACAGGCAAAAAACCAGCGATGCCCGGGCAACTCAACCGTCTCGACCAGAGAGTCGTCCCCCGACCAGCCACCTATTTTCAAACCGGCCTCCTGAATCTGGCCAATCAGGTTATTGTTGACCTCATAACGGTGGCGGTGGCGTTCGCAAATCACCTTTGCACCGTAAATTTCCCGCGCCATTGAATCATCAGCCAAACGACTTTCCTGGGCACCGAGGCGCATGGTGCCACCGCGGTCAGAATCTTCGGAGCGAACCTCGCGTTTACCGCTGCTGTCGAGCCACTCAGTAATCAAACCGATCACCGGGTAGGGCGTATTCACATCAAATTCGGTGCTATTGGCATTTTCAAGCCCGGCCACATTGCGCGCATATTCAATCACTGCGACCTGCATACCCAGGCAAATACCCAGATAGGGAATATTGTTTTCGCGAGCAAATTTCACCGCTTTAATCTTGCCCTCGACACCACGCTCACCAAAACCACCGGGCACCAGGATGCCGTGGCAATCGTCGAGCAAGGCCATGTTGTCGCACAGGTCTTCAGAATCAATGTAGCGAATATTGACCTTGGACAAATTCTGAATGCCGGCGTGAGACAGCGCCTCATTGAGAGACTTATAGGCGTCGAGCAGCTCCATGTACTTGCCGACCATGGCGATGGTCACCGGCGTGGTCGACAAGCATTGATTCTCGACCACCTGATCCCATTCACTGAGATCCGCAGGCGGACAGTCGAGCAGGAAGCGCTCGACAACAAACTGGTCGAGTTTCCAGTCGGAGAGATAACGCGGGATTTTGTAAATACTGTCGGCATCCATCAGCGGTACCACGGCACGCTCTTCAACACTGGTGAACAGCGCAATTTTTCGCCGTGAACCCGCGTCGATAGCCACCTCTGAGCGACAGATCAGCACGTCGGGCTGCAGACCGATGGAGCGTAACTCTTTAACCGAATGCTGCGTGGGCTTGGTTTTGGTTTCACCCGCGGTGGCGATATAGGGCACCAATGTCAGATGAAGCAATAAAGCCTGAGCACTGCCAAGCTCTACTTTTAACTGGCGAATCGCTTCGAGGAAGGGCTGGGATTCAATATCACCCACGGTGCCGCCGATCTCGACGAGGGCAATATCAGAGCCCTCACCACCTTTAATAATCCGCCGCTTAATTTCGTCAGTGACGTGGGGAATCACCTGCACGGTGCCGCCCAGATACTCACCTCGGCGTTCGCGGCGCAGAATAGTTTCGTACACCTGGCCGGTGGTAAAGTTGTTATTGCGAGTCATTCGCGAATTGAGAAAGCGCTCGTAGTGACCCAGGTCGAGGTCGGTTTCGGCACCGTCCTCGGTAACGAAAACCTCACCGTGCTGAAACGGACTCATGGTGCCCGGGTCGACATTGAGATAGGGGTCGAGTTTAAGCAGGGTGACTTTTAGCCCTCGCGCCTCGAGTAATGCGCCTAAAGAGGCGGCGGCAATGCCTTTACCAAGCGACGAAACAACGCCACCTGTCACAAAAATAAATCGCGTCATGCTTACCCTGTAAGGTAATGATTGTGGATGATTACATTGCTGGCCCGGTGGATTTATCGATTTTGAGGCGACACTTCCATGGGCTTTAGAAGGGGTGTCAGATTAGCAGAAAAGAGCCCTCGTCACAATCCGGACAAGGTGCAATTAACGTCTTTCTTCGCCGACAAATCACCCTTTTATGCCATGAGGATAACGCTTGCTTTAACGCGACAAATCCCAGCACAAAGCGTAGGCACAATCGCCGCCCTCAGCGGTAAAGCCCTGGCAAACCCAGAGATCACCGACAGCAATCAGCTCCGCGCCCTTTTCTCCCGTCGTCGAAGGCTTATAAATCAAGGGGATTCTATCCCGCAACCAGGGCTCCAGCTGATATTCCTGCAGCAGCTTTTTCAAACTGCTGCTACCCACCCTGCCCGCCGGACGGCAGCGTTCACCGCCGCGACGAAATTTGATCAGCAATGGCTCGCCCGGCAATAGTTTCAAACCCAATCCGCTAGTCGACGAGGCGCTCAGGGTGCTACCGTCCGCTAGCTGTAAAGGCGATTGAGACTGCCACTCACACGCCTCTGGCACTTGCTTATTCCAGCCACCGGGCAGTAAAAACAGGCGGCCATTAAAGCGCCGCCACTCACCACCGGGCCAGCTCACCAGCGGCGTTCTGTCCTGTCCCGCAGGCAATACGCTGTCGAGCACCGCCATCACACTGTGATAACCCGGCGGCGATTGGCAGTGCTGCCCCGCCCAGTAGCGCAAGACATTGGCCTGACGCAAAATGGAGAGTGCGGCAAAACCGGAGAGATCAATACTCCAGCCCAGCCTTTCACGCTTTTCTGTCAGTGTATTGAGGTCAATCTCCGCCAAGTCATTATTCAGGACATCGGCCTGCTGGCAAAGGCTGGCACTGGCGGCAATGCGGGCCGCGAAATCGGGCCAACGCTGGGCTAGCGCCGGCGTGACCTGATGACGCAAATAGTTGCGGTCATGTAGCAAGTCAGCATTGGAGGGATCTTCAATCCAGCTGAGCTGATGCTCACTGGCATAACTTGCCAGCTCACTGCGCGGCAATTGCAGTAAAGGACGACGTAAGCTTCCCAGGCCCACCGTTCGGGTCACGGGAATACCGGCCAAACCTCGGGGACCGGAGTTGCGCAGCAAACGATAGAGTACGGTTTCGGCCTGATCGTCCTGATGGTGGGCCAGCAAGAGGATATCGCCCTCCCCGAGCAGCCGCTCGAACACTTGATAGCGCGCCTCGCGGGCGGTATTTTCAGTACTCGATATTTGCTGACAAACGTCGACGACATGCACTTGCAGGTCGACATTCAGCGAGCCACACACCTCGGCACAGTGCTCAGCCCAATCGCCGGCCTGCTCACTCAACTGGTGGTTAATATGCAGGGCAACAACCCGCTCTTCGCCCAGAGTAGCTACCGCGCTGTGCAACAGAACGTGGGAATCAAGGCCGCCGCTATAGGCAACATAGACCTGGCTCGCTCCTTCAAGCTCGAGGCAATGCGCCTGCAGCTGCAGCAAGACGCGAGACATCAGCAGCTCGGCATCATGAAATGAAACACGGGGAGTTCAGCCCAAGGACGGATAAAACTTAGGCGCCCACTTTAGCGACAATCAGCGTATTGCCGGAGAAGTCTTTGATAAACACCTTATCCCCCTCAAGCACTCCCTCCTCACAAATAAAATCCCATTCATTCTCGCCCAGTACGGGCATGGTAAAACGCACCACTCCGCGACCCTCACCGTGGGGCGCTTTAACCACCTGCCCCGCCTCGCCGAGGGCGGCATCGCGTGAAATACCGGCTTTGGTTTTATCCACCATGTTCGGCTTGAAGACCTTAAACCAGAGCAGCACAAACAAGCCGGAGGCAAGCACCCAGACAAACACCGCCCACGAGACATCCATTTGTGGAAAGAGCCAAACAATCAAGCCGACAATAATGGCCCCCAAACCAAACCAGAGAGCAATAAAACTCGGTAAAAACATCTCCAGTATCATCAAGCCCATGCCCAACAATACCCACTGCCACCAAAGCATTTCTATAGCCATTTTTCACCCCTTTATTTGAGCCACAAAATCTATACAGCAATTGTCAGCCAGCCTTCACACCGCCATAACCCTGTGTTCTACAGGGTTATAAATATTTTGACCCAGCGGTCATGCCGGTTAAACTATCGCGCCGAAATTACAAACTGGAGTCATCAAACCCTCCTTCGCGCGTACAACTTCCACAAGAAAACAGGAACTAAACATGACAGACAAGCAACAACTTGCCGATGCAATCGCCATCGCAAATATACCCACCTTGCTTATGGTACTGGTACAACTCACCGGCGACAAACGCTGGATTGCCGACCCCTACCGCCCCAAACGCGGCAGTGGCACCGGCGACAACGATAGCGGCGGTTTTGACGAAGCCGTTCAAAAAGAAATTCGCGATGCCTCACTGGCGGCCATCCTCGCCTGGAAAGCGGGCGAGCCCGTTGCTCTGGAAGCACCCAGCGATGAAGACCTGGTTGAAATGCTCACCTCCTCCATGGGCGAAAAAGTACCGACTGAATACGGTGAAATGACCAATGCTCAGCTCGGTCAAACCCCTATGAAGTGGGAAAACAAGATTGACGCACCCGAAGGCTTTAACGTTATCGTGATTGGCGCCGGTGTTTCTGGCCTCGCGACAGCTGTTAGCTTGCAAGGTGCCGGCGTGCCTTTCACCGTACTCGAGCGCCGCTCCAACGTGGCCGGTGTTTGGCAGGACAATCGCTACCCCGGTGCCGGTGTTGATACCCCCAGCCACCTCTATTCTTTCTCGTTTGCGCCCTACGACTGGTCGGCTTATTTTGCACTGCGTGGTGAATTAGGCGACTACTTTGAAAGCGTTGCCGAAGATTTTGACCTGAAAAAGTCAATCAACTTCGAAACCAATGTTATCAGCACGGAATATCAGGCTGACACCCAGAGCTGGAAAGTTCAGGTTGCCTACGCCGATGGTAGTGAAGAAACGCTGGAAGCCAATGTTGTTATTAGCTGTGCCGGTATCTTCAACCCACCCGCCTTCCCAAATATTCAAGGTCTCGATAGCTTCACTGGCGAAAGCTGGCACACCGCCGAATGGCCCGAAGGCAAGTCACTCGATGGCAAGAAAGTCGTAATGATCGGTAATGGCGCGACTGCGATGCAGCTCGGGCCAGAGATTCAAAACCAGGTCGAGTCACTGACCATCTTCCAGCGCGGCCCCCACTGGGTTTCGCCCTTTGAGCAATTCCGTGTTGATGTACCCGAAGCAATTCGCTACCTCTTCAAGGAAGTCCCCCTCTACCGCATGTGGTACCGCATGCGTCTGGGCTGGATCTACAACGACCGCGTTTATGATTCCCTGCACAAAGACCCAAGCTGGGAGCACCCCGAGCGCTCGCTGAATGCCACCAATGACAATCACCGCGCCTACTTCACCAGCTACATGAAGAAAGAACTGGGTGATCGCGCCGATGAACTGATGGACAAAGTACTGCCTGACTTCCCCCCTTTCGGCAAGCGTATGCTGATGGATAACGGTTGGTACCGCATGCTGCGCAACCCCAAGGTTGAGTTAGTTGATAACGGCATTGATCGTATCGAGGGCAATAAGGTCATCACCAAAGACGGCAACGAATACGAAGCCGACATCATCCTTATTTCTACCGGCTTCGACGTCTTGAAGTTTTTGTCGACCTACGAAATCATCGGTCGCGAGGGCAAGAACTTGCGTGATGTTTGGGGTGATGACAATGCCTCCGCCCACCTCGGCACCAACGTACCGGGCTTCCCTAATTTCTTCACCTTGTATGGTCCCAATTTACAACCGGGCCACGGCGGCAGCTTTGTCTTCGTTTGTGAAATGCAGGTGCGCTACGTCATGCAAATGATCGACAACATGGCGAATGACAATATCGGCGCGGTTGAGTGCAAGCAAGAAGTGCACGATAACTACATCGACAAGGTCAACAGCATCCATGAAAATATGGTCTGGACTCACCCCGGTGTGAGCAGCTATTACCGCAACTCAACGGGCCGCGTCGTGGTCAATTCACCCTATCGCAATGTCGACTTCTTCAAGTTGACGCGTCATGTCGATATGGATGATTTTGTTACCGAGCCCAAAAAAGGGTAGGCACCTCACCTGAAATCGCTAATCCGCTCTATCATATACCGCTAGAGCGGATTAGCTTTTCACTAAATATCAACAAATACCCGACTACAGACAACTTTCAACCCGTATACAGCCCTAGTACGTCCCCTCGTAAACACCCCCGTCCAGCAAAATATTCTGTCCCGTCATATAGCCATTCATGGCACTGCACAAAAACGCACAGGTCGCGCCAAACTCATCGGGATCACCCATGCGCCCCGCCGGGCTGGATGCATAAAATTGCTGTTCAAAGGCTTCTGCACTGACACCTTCCTGAGCCGCTCGATAAGCCAGATAGCCTCGCCCCCTATCGGTGGCAAACAAGCCCGGCAACAAATTATTAATGGTGACATTGTCGCCAACCTTCTCCCGGGCAACGCCGGCGACAAAACCACTCAAACCCGCCCGTGCACCATTCGACAGACCGAGGCCCGGCATCGGTGACTTAACGGACGTACTGGTGATATTGACGATGCGCCCAAAGCCCCGCTCAGCCATTCCATCGAGAGTGCGGCGAATCATGTCGATGGCCGAATACATATTGCTATTCACTGCATCGAACCACTCTTTCTGGCGCCAGTCGCGAAAGTCGCCCGGCGGTGGCCCCCCGGCATTATTAATTAATATATCCGGTGCCGGGCAGGCCTTGAGCACTGCATCGCGCCCTTCGTCAGTCGTAATATCGCCCACTACCGCCTGTATTTTCCCTGTACCCAACTGAGCTAAACGCTCAACAGCGGCCTGCAAGGGTTCGGGACTACGAGCAATCAGGGTGAGATTGACACCCTCTCGCGCCAACGCACGCGCACAGGCCAAACCCAAACCCTGACTGGCACCACAAACGATGCCCTGCTTCCCACTAATCCCCAGATCCATAATTCCTCCCCCTTTAAAGATCACTACTACTATCAAAACGGCTGAAATCAAAACAGTTAAAGCCAAAACGCCTTGTGCATTATTGTTAGTGTGCAATACAGACAGACACAGCACTCGCCCCGCCACTATAACGCCAATGGCCGTTGGACAAACGAAGGAGTCATGATTGATCGCCGGAGAAGGCAGGAGAAAACTGAATTAATGCAGCACCAGATAAAACGGCAGAAATAAAAACACCCCCTTACTGGAGAGGTAAGGGGGTGTCAAAGTAGTACTAGCAAAGTGCATCCAGCCTTGGAGCAATCTAAGTCTTATATCCTTATAAGCCTCGGATCCTATTCCCTATAGCAAATGGTCATCCTGACCTCTTCCTTGAATACGGGCATCTTGCCCTTTCCCTAATTGCTCATCCTGAGCTGGTCATCCTGACCTCTTCCATGCCTGCAACATCCTTGTCCAACACATCCATGTGGAAAGCATAATGCACTTTTGGAGACAAACTGACTATTCAGTAATATCTGCAATGCATGTAGGATATATCCTACCCAGCGCATTCTCTCCGCCTTCCCCTACCACGACGATATTGACCTCTACCGCACTACTCAGTTAGGGTAAGCCCCGTTTTATTAATGACGATTACTGGTATGGCCACAAGAAAACGCGCAATCAATTTTGAGCAAAGTCTCAAGCAACTCGAAACCCTGGTTGAGTCCCTGGAAACGGGCAACCTCAACCTTGACGAATCGCTAAAATCCTTTGAAAAAGGCATTAAAATCACCCGCGACTGCCAGACTGCGCTCAGCGAAGCCGAACAGCGAGTACGTATTTTAACCAGCGATACGAGTGACGACGCTAAAACCGTCGATTTTATCGACGAGACTGGCGAGTGAAGCAAAGCTTTGACAGCTTTCTCAGCGCCTGCCGCGAGCGCGTAGAACAGCAGCTCGAACACTGCCTGCCCCCCAGCCAGCACGACTTGCCATTACTTGCCGCGTTGCGCTATACCACCCTCGATCAGGGCAAGCGCATTCGCCCCTGTCTGGTCTACGCCGCTGCCCACAGCCTTGGGCCCATCAACAGCGACACCGACCTCATCGCCAGCGCTCTGGAACTGATCCACTGCTATTCATTGATCCACGATGACCTGCCAGCCATGGATGACGACGACTTGCGCCGTGGACAAGCCACCTGCCATATCGCCTACGATGAGGCCACCGCCATTCTCGCCGGCGATGGCCTTCAAGCTCTGGCCTTCGAACAGCTCACTCAGCTCATCCATGTCAGCCCAGCAACAGCATTGAAACTGGTTAGCGAACTCGCTCAGGCCGCCGGCGCTGCGGGCATGGTCAAGGGCCAGGCAATGGATTTATTCGCAACCGATACCCCGGTCGATCTCGCCTACCTGGAAACCATGCACGCCCATAAAACTGGCGATCTAATCGTCGCCAGTATTACCATGGGCGCACAAAGTAGCAGCTGTGCCGACGCGCAAACACTGGAAAAGCTGCGCGCCTACGGCCGAGCCATTGGCCTCGCCTTTCAGGTGCAGGATGACATTCTCGATAGTGAAGGCAATACCGCACTGCTCGGTAAACAGGCGGGGGCCGACCAGCTACATAACAAGTCGACCTACACCTCCCTGCTAGGCCACGCAGGTGCCAAAGCGAAGCTAAGCCAACTTCACCAACAGGCCATCGACGCCCTCAAGCCCTTTGATGAACGCGCCGACCACCTGCGCAGTATCGCCGACTTTATCGTCAGCCGGGATCACTGAGGCGCCCCATTAGCACGGATATCGTGTAAGATTGCCGCCTCAAAATTAGCCCCTTGATTGCCCACATATAGCCGCTTACATGACTGCTACTTATTCCGAAATCCCGCTGACTCGGCCCGCAACACCGCTGTTGGATCGCCTTGATTCGCCGGCACAATTACGCGAGCTAGCGGAAAGTGAACTGGAACAGGTGGCCGATGAACTACGCGCTTATTTACTCTATTCCGTCGGTCAATCTGGCGGCCACTTCGGCGCAGGGCTTGGCGTCGTCGAACTCACCGTCGCCCTGCACTATGCCTTTAACACCCCGAATGACAGGCTGGTATGGGATGTCGGCCACCAAACCTACCCCCACAAAATTCTCACCGGGCGACGCGAAGAGCTACTCACCATTCGCCACCGCGATGGCCTTGCGGGCTTCCCCAATCGCGCAGAGAGCGAGTACGACCCCTTCGGTGTCGGTCACTCCAGCACCTCTTTAAGTGCCGCCCTGGGCATGGCCATTGGCTCTGCCCTTGAGCAGCCGCAAGATGCACTACCTGCGCGCCGCTGCGTCGCGGTGATTGGCGATGGCGCGATGACAGCCGGCATGGCTTTCGAAGCCCTCAATCACATCGCCCATGTCGATCTCAATATGCTGGTGGTACTCAACGACAACAACATGTCGATCTCAAAAAGTGTCGGCGGTCTGGCCACCTACTTTTCCAAACTGTGGTCGAGCAAGTTTTACAATCTGTTTCGCGAAAGCACCAAAACCCTGTTAAAAGCCTTCCCCTCGACCTCCGGCATTGTGCGTAAAACCGAAGAGTTGATGAAGGCACTGGTTGCCCCCGGCATCGTTTTTGAAGAACTTGGCTTTACCTATATTGGCCCCATCGACGGCCACAATATTCCGCTGTTGGTGCACACGCTGGAAAACCTCAAGCAGGTCACCGGCCCCGTATTGCTTCACGTCGCCACTCAGAAAGGCAAGGGCTTTTCGCCCGCCGAAGAAGACCCCATTGGCTACCACGCGCTGAACAAAATCCCCACCCCCGGTGGCGAGACATCGGCCTCAGCGTCAAAGCCCGCGCCCAAGCTCCCCAAGTACCAGCAAATTTTCGGTGACTGGCTGTGCGATATGGCCAGTGAGCACCCCGAATTAGTGGCGATTACACCCGCCATGAGTGAAGGCTCAGGCATGGTTGAATTTGCCGAGCGCTTCCCCCAACAATTTCATGATGTCGCCATTGCCGAGCAGCACGCCGTGACCCTAGCCGCCGGCATAGCCTGCGAGGGCAAAAAGCCGGTGGTGGCAATTTATTCGACCTTTTTACAGCGCGCCTACGATCAGTTAATTCACGACGTCGCCCTGCAAAACCTCGACGTCTTATTTGCCATCGACCGTGCCGGCCTGGTCGGCGAAGACGGGGCTACCCACGCGGGCAGCTTCGATATCAGCTTTATGCGCTGTATTCCCAACATGGTGATTATGGCCCCGGCCGATGAGAATGAAGCCCGACAAATGCTCTACACCGGCTATATACACCAGGGCCCCGCCGCCGTGCGCTACCCGCGCGGCACCGGGCCGGGCACGAACATAGAACACACCATGACAGCCCTGCCCATCGGCAAGGGCAGGTTGAGTCGCAAAGGTCAGCAGGTTGCCATTCTCAATTTTGGCGCCCTGCTGCCGACGGCGCTTAGCGTTGCCGATGAGCTCGATGCCAGTGTCGCCGATATGCGCTTTATCAAACCACTCGACACCGCGCTGCTCGACCAGCTTGCCGCTAATCACGCGCTGATTGTTACTCTGGAAGAAAATGCCATCGCCGGTGGCGCCGGGGCTGGCGTCAGTGAATATTTTGCCCAGCAGGGCATCGTCGTTGCCGTATTACACCTCGGCTTGCCCGATGTGTTTATCGATCACGACAGCCACGGCGCACAAATCACCACCGCAGGGCTGGATGTGGACGGCATCAGCGCAGCCATCAAAACTCGGCTGGCAAAGATTAAAGCGGCGAATTAAGCCCTTTCAATAACTTGTTTAAAAGGCGGCAGTGAAGCCAGCAACTGACGACCATAGCTTTTCGTCACCAGCCGCCGATCGAGAATCGTCACCCGCCCCCGGTCACTTTCATGGCGCAATAAGCGCCCACAGGCCTGTATTAAACGCAGCGCAGCATCGGGCAGAGTAATCTCTCGAAAGGCATTGCCGCCCTTGCTTTCCACCCATTCTGCCAGCGCAGCCTGCATTGGATCGTCCGGCACGGCGAAGGGTAGCTTGGCGATAATCACGTGCTCGCAGTAGGCACCAGGTAAATCCATTCCCTCGGCGAAGCTGGCAAGGCCAAAAATCACACTGCGCTCACCGCCATCAATCGTTGCCCGATGGCGACTAACAATTTCAGCGGTACTTAACTCACCCTGTACCAGCAGCTGCCAGGGCAAGTCATCGGCAAGGGCATCGACCAGCTCCTCCATTTGGCGGCGCGAGGCAAAAAGCACTAGCACCCCGCCGTTAGAGGATTCCTCATTCTGCTCCGCCACTTCCGCTCCCAATTGCGTTAATGAATCGGGATACAGTAAACCGGGTAAATGTTCGATCAGCGCCTGGGTGTGAGCGCGGGCATCACCGGCTTCGGCACCAATATCGGGCACCACTAATAAGCCCGCATTGGCGTAATCGAAAGCCCCCGCCACCACTTCACATTGGGTTTGGGGGGCCATGCCACTATCACTTTTAAAGCGCTCAAAATCACCCAGCACCCGCAGGGTGGCCGAGGTGGTAATCGCCCCATAGCAACGTTGCCAGAGTAAGTCATTGAGGCGCAGTCCGGCAGAAATTGGGCTCACCGATAGACGAATATCACCGTTATCTTCGTGGCTTAGCCAGCGCGCCATCGGCGGCTGGCCTTCGGGGTCGGGATAGGACATCGCCGACCACAATTCGGTCGCCCCACTGGCCCGGCCCAGCCACTGCCCGGCAACCTGAAAATACTGCTCAATATCCACTCGTGGCACGGGTTGATGGGTATTTTCCAGCGCCTCTTCCAGCACGCCATGGAGGTTTTCCATACGACCACTCAAGCGCACAAAGACCGCCGTCAGGTCTTCACTCAACGAGCGACAAGCCTCATCAACTTGGCCCCCGGGGTAGCGATACTGCACCTGACTATTGCCGAAATTTTGGCCAAAACCCTGCTTGCTTTCACTGTTTTCCAGCGTGCTTTGAAACAGCGGAGTCGCCTGGTGCAGGAGCTGGCGAGCCAGCAGCGCAATTTCATTCAGCTCGGTACCCCGGTGAATAATATCGGGCATTTCCGCAAAAGGTGTCGCCATCGCTTTTAAGGTTTTTTGCATTTGCTCCAGCCATTGGACGGTCGCATTTAAACGACACTGGCTGGCAAAATGATTGAGCGCCGTACTGCCTAGCCGATGGGCTTCGTCAAAAATATAAATCGTCTCCTCCGGTGCCGAGAGTATCGCCCCGCCCCCCAGCGCCAGATCGGCCATCACTAAATCGTGATTGGCAACAATACAGTCAGCCCCCTCTAGAGACTCCCGCGCCTTGAAAAAACAACACTCTGAAATCAGGCGACAGCGCCGACCGGCACATTGATTGCGATCGACCGTTAAGGCCTGCCAGGTTTGAGCGGGCACCGCGTCGGGCCAGGCATCTCGATCACCATCCCAAGTTCCCACCTGCAGGGCATCATCCATGGCCTGCAGGGTTTCAGCACTTTGTCGATCGGGCTGAAAGGCAAGCTCATCTTCAAACAGGAAAAGCCCGGCATCCTGGGCTTTGGCCGTTTCAGTGCACTGCTGTAAACGCAGCGGACAGAGGTAGCGACCCCGCCCCTTGGCCAGCGCCAATTTATAATCCCAGCCGGTCGCCGCCATCACATCGGGAATATCTCGATCTAAGAGCTGACCCTGCAGGGCCACGGTGCCGGTGGCAACCACCACCTTTTTACCGGCCGACTTCGCCAGCGATAACACTGACAGTAAATAGGCCACGGTCTTGCCCGTACCGGTGCCCGCTTCAATGGCGATGACATTATTATCAGACACACGCAGGCCTTCATCATCACGTTCGATAGCGCCGAGAAAGGAGGCGATATGACCAATCATCTGTCGCTGACCCAAGCGAGGGCGCAGTGAACGCGCCGCCAGAAAGTCGCGATAGGCGGTTTGAATGGTGGCCTTGTCTTGCTCAGATAATGAAATGGGGGCTTATCTCGCTACGATTATTGACGACTGACTGACTGGAAATGAACGGCGAAAGAGCTGGCTGCTAGGCACTGAGCTGTAAGAATTGCACCACCGGATTGGCGTAAGCCGCGAGTAGTGTCTCTCTGTGTTCCTCGGGAATCATTGCCAGCCTTTCATCAAAAGCCTCAGCAACTGCCTGCCAATCGGCATCGAGTCCTTGCCTCACTTGCTCAGCCAGTGCGGACAAACCGTGCAGGCGCTCATAGGCAATCCAGTGACTCGCCTGCAGGCGGAAGTTAGCGATAATCTGGCGGTCAATTTCAGTCGCCATGCTCGCCGCATCGGCAAAGGGCTCGCTCAGCAAGTCACCAAAGGTGACGTAAATATGGCCTTTATTACCGACTATGCCCTGGTAAATGCTGGCGATATCTTCGTGCTCACCTTTTTCATAGCCGCCGTCGTGTTGGCGGGCGTAGAGCTCTTTGGCCTTTGCCCCATCGCAGGGGTCCCACTCATAGGACAGTGACACCGGCACCACATTCAGACCTTGTATCAGCTCGCCGAAACTTTGGCCTTTACTTTTACACAGCGCGAGCATTTTCAATAAGGCGGTTTCGGTGCCGTCGAGGCCATCTTTGGCGCGGCCTTCACGCTGGGCAATCCACACCGACTGATGCTCTTCCTGTAGTGAAAAGCGAATATAAGCCGACAGGTGTTTTAGCGCGGCCAGCTTCTCGCGACGACCGGCGACGGAACGGCGCACAATAAAGCTTTTATTCAAGCGCATTAAATCGCTGACAAAGGGCTTAGTTAGCAAGTTATCGCCGATGGCAATGCGCAGCGAATCCATGCCCTTTTGATGCAGAGCGAGAATGGTCAGCGCCGGGTCCATAGCAATGTCGCGGTGATTGCTGATAAAGAGGTAGGACTGCTTTGGGTCGAGTTTTTCCAGCCCCCTGACCGTCAGTTGGCTGCCATCCTTATCCAGCAACTTGTGCATCTGTGCACCGATAATTTCCTGGAAGGTGTCGACATTATTCACCTCGGCAAACGAGCGTTTCATGGTGTTGCGAATCAGCGGGCGCAATAGCCAGGGCACCCAGCGAAACAGGCGAGAAAACTTCATGCTCGCCAGGGTGTCGACAAACTCCCTCTCCTTTAAGAGACGGGCAAAGATTGCCGGGAATTCATCAGCGCTATAGGGGCGAATGTCATCGAAATGCGCAGCCGTCAACGGCGTGGTCGCGGCGGCCGGTGCTTTGTGCTCAGCTGCCACGGATAATTCTTGCTCCGTCATTTTGCCAAATCTCGCGAGTTGAACCAGTGAACATCTTTGGCGTGGCGGTCGACCAGGTGGGCAACGTCGAGCACCAGGGCAAACAGCGCCATACGCACCAGCAAACCGTTATCGGCCTGGCGAAAAATAGCCAGATTAGGATTGGCATCGAGATCGGTATCGAGCTCATTGGCCTCGACCCGCGAGTCCCGTGGCAAGGGATGCATAATCACCGTATTGGGCTCGCAGTGTTCCGTGTAGATCGCCTGGTTGAGCCGAAAGCGGCCTCGGTATAAATCCGCCTGGGCGCGCTCGCTAAAGCGCTCTTCCTGAATACGTGTGGAGTAGACGATATCGACATGGGAAATACTCGCCTCCAACTGATCGGTGACGCTGACCTGATGGCCGGCCTGACGCAGGCTTTCGACATACTGTTCGGGCATCGCCAGTTCGGCGGGCGAAACCAGGGTGACCTGAATATTGTTATAGAGGGATAAGAGTTTGCACAGGGAGTGTACGGTGCGGCCATATTTAAGGTCGCCGACCATCGCAATACGAAGGCCATCGATACTACGCCCCTGCCCCTGCAATTCCTTGGCAATGGTATACAGATCGAGCAGGGCCTGACTGGGGTGTTCATTACTACCGTCGCCGCCGTTCATCACCGGCACCCGGCTCGCCGCTGCAAACTGAGCCACCGAGCCGGCTTCGGGGTGGCGCATGCAAATCACATCGCTAAAACCGGAGAGCACGCGGGCGGTATCCTGCAGGGACTCACCCTTAATTAGCGAGGAGCTGTCCATGCCGACGGACTCACGCACATCACCTCCCAGTAAATTAAAGGCCGAGCCAAAACTAATGCGCGTGCGGGTGCTGGCCTCAAAAAACATATTGCCGAGAATGGCGCCCTCCAGCACACGGGTAATGCGCCGACGCTGGGCATAGGGCTCCATATTGTCCGCCGTACCAAACAGCACCTCGATATCGGCCCGCTCAAACTGTTCAATAGAGAGGATGTGTGCACCGGTAAAATTCACGCTTTCGCCTTTCCTGTGTAAAAGTAGCCTGTGTAAAAATTGATTGTCTCTCAAGGGCGCATTTAGTACGCCGCTATGATCTAAGGAGACTCTAATTATCTATCGCTATGATTTCGCCAACTCGACCACCAGATGTTTGCCCCAGGCTCGTAGCGCCTTGAGCACGGCGGCCTTGTCCGGTGCAAGATCGGGCGCTTTCTCTAAACTATCAAGTTCTTCAAAATAGGCGGCCGTGCTCAAATAGCCATCGGCACCATCAATCAAACGGCTTTGTTTAAGCACCTTCCAGGCCTTGCGTTCGGCACCTGTCAGCGTGCCATTGGCATGTCGGGCACGATAATGAAAGAGCAGGCCATTATAGCGCTCATCGCGGAACAACAGGGATTCATCGCCAAGACTTTCAATGGGCGTACGGCGAATATGTGTCAGCAGGGCTTTATCATCATTGGGCAGAAAGCCCTGGTATAAAGCCTGTTCCGGGTCTTCTCTTTCAGGGTAATCGGGCGCGGCAAAAATGGCGGCGATTTTGTCACCGAGATCAGCAGCACCGAGTGTTTGCCAGTGCCGATAGCAACGATCGAGATCAATACCCAGGCGCTCGGCGGCAGTTTTATCGAGCAACTTGGGGGTGGCGATAACCGGGCAGCGATTCAGGTGAATGCCTTTTAAGGCCACGCGCTCGACACCCTCGGGCAAATCCGCCGTCGCCGTAAACAGGTGCTCACCAATTTGCTCGGCGGTAAGGTTTAACAAGGGCTCGGGATCGGCCATTAAGTTAACGCAGATCACCGCATTTTTATTCGTCGGATGTGCAGCCAACGGCATCATCATTGCCGTATAACCATTCTCTCGAGGCAGGCGCGACGACACATGTAGAAAGGGTTTGCGTGACACCATATCCACCAGACCCGCCGCCTTATGTTTAAGGCGATGACTGTAAACATAGTCATAAAGGCGTGGCTGTTTTTCTTTCACCAGGCGCGCCATGGCGATGGTCGCGGTGACATCCGACAGCGCGTCGTGGGCGGCCGCGTGTTCAATATTGTTGGCGGCGGTCAACTCTTCGAGACGAAAGCTGGGGGCGCCGTCGGGCTTATTGGGCCAGACAATGCCCTCGGGGCGCAACGCGCGGGTCAGGCGCAGCATATCGATAATGTCCCAGCGGGAATTGCCCTGTTTCCACTCCCGTTCGTAGGGATCATAAAAATTGCGATAAAGCGTGAAACGCGTGACTTCATCATCGAAACGCAGGCTGTTATAGCCGACACCGCAGGTGCCCGGCTGGGATAATTCACGGTGAATCGCCGCAATAAACTGTGGCTCGGGGACGCCTTCGTCCCGCGCCTTTTGCGGTGTAATACCGGTAATTAAACAGGCCTGGGGATGGGGCAAACAATCGTCGGCGAGCTGACAATATTGCACCAGGGGCTCACCAATAATATTGAGATCTTCATCGGTGCGCAAACCGGCAAACTGCACCGGACGATCCCGCGCGGGATCGACGCCAGTGGTTTCGTAATCGTGCCAATAAAGTGTTGCTTTCATCTTACGGGGGTATCATCACAAATTATTAGGGTTAAAAAATAGCGGACACACTTGATAAAGACCCACTGAGGTGGCCACACTAGCACAGATAAAATGAGCAGGTGAAAAACGGCGGGCAAAAAAATAGCGCCCCAGGGCGCTATTTTCTACCTGAAATCACAATCAGTCGCCGAACACTTCCGTGTAGGAAAGCTCACCAATCACGCGACGGTTTCGTGCCCGTCCCTCGTCGGTGCTGTTGTCGGCGATAGGTCGTGCTTCACCGTAACCCACTGTGGAAACGCGTGCCGGATCGAGCCCGTACATCTCGGCCAATTTAGCTTCAACCGCAATGACACGGCGCTCAGAGAGGCCCTGATTATAGTCGTCAGTACCGATGGAATCCGTATGCCCCTCAAGGACCAGATCAATATCTTCATGCGCCTTCATGGCATTGGCGATCGCTTCGAGCTCATCACCGTAAATAGCGCGAACCACGGCCTTGTCAAATTCAAATTCAACATTCAGGCGTACGGTAATGGTGCGAACCTCGGGCTCTGGCTCTGGGGCGGGTGGAGGCGGAGGTGCAACAACAGGCGCTGCCACGACGGGTTCAGCCACAACAAGCGCTGCCGGCTTTGGAGGACTAAAGTAGTAGTTCAACGCGAGATTCAGCGCCGCATCATCGACACCATCCTGAGAATCACTGACTTTGTGTAGAACGCGCACATCGGAGCGAAACTCCCAGTGGGCGTCAAACATTTTAGACAGGCCCATACCGAGGGAAACTTGCTCGGTATATTCCTGGTTCACTTCGCTAAAATTATAATCGCTGTCATTTAATTCGTAGTGAGCGACGCCACCGACGATATAGGGGCGCCAACCTTTGGTATTTTCAGTAAACCAGTAAAGCGCATCAACGCGGATTGTATCGATGGCATTGCCACCAATTTCTGTGCCGTAACCCGCTTCCAACGCCCAGTTATCGGCAAAGCGATAGCCGAGGTTAATGCCCGCGACATAGGCTTCTTCACCGCCGCCAACAAAACGCTCACTGTCCAGATAATACCCGGTGACAGAGCCACCCAAATACAAGCCTTCACTCGCACTGACATTGACGCTTAATGTGGCAGCGAGTAACGCTGCTCCCGCTATCCCTATCGTATTTAATTTAGCCATTACCATTCCCTTTTCCATTAAATAGTTATTCAACAGTACAAACGAAACCAGAAGACCTGAATCACAGATCATCCTATTATTATGCATTATTCCACTAACAGTTGGCACCACAGACCAAAACTAATTGACCGGGGTCAAGATATATCAAGCGTGCGCTTTTCAATAATGGCCTGCCATTGCGCTGGGCCACTGCGATGCACCGAGTCTCCCTGACTGTCGACAGCAACAGTGACCGGCATATCGACCACTTCAAACTCGTAAATCGCCTCCATACCCAGCTCGGGAAATGCCACCACCTTGGCTGCCGTAATCGCCTTCGACACCAGATAAGCGGCACCGCCAACGGCCATTAAATACACCGCCTTGTTATCGCGAATCGCATCGATGGCCAGGTCACCGCGCTCGGCCTTACCGACCATGCCAATCAGCCCGGTTTCTTCAAGCATGGTGCGAGTGAATTTATCCATGCGTGTCGCCGTAGTCGGGCCTGCGGGGCCCACCACTTCGTCATCGACGGGGTCAACCGGACCAACGTAGTAAATAAAACGATTGGTAAAGTCGACGGGCAAGCTTTCACCGTTAGCTAGCATGTCGGTGATTTTCTTATGGGCGGCATCGCGGCCGGTCAACAATTTACCCGAGAGCAGTACCGTCTCACCACTTTGCCAGTCCTGAATCGTCGCGGGGGTGAGTTCGTCAAGATTTACCCGGCGCACACTGTCGCCGACTTCCCAGGCGATATCGGGCCAGTCATCAAGGCTGGGCGGCGTCAACACGGCGGGGCCACTGCCATCCAGGGTAAAGTGGGTGTGTCGCGTGGCCGCACAATTGGGAATCATCGCCACGGCTTTGTTGGCCGCATGGGTCGGATAATCCTTCACTTTGACATCGAGCACGGTGGTCAGGCCGCCGAGGCCCTGAGCACCAATACCCAGCGCATTGACCTTGGTCATCAATTCCAGGCGCAGTTCTTCGCTACGACTTTCGGCACCGCGAGCTTCCAGCTCGTGAATATCAATCGGGTCGAGCAGCACCTCTTTGGCCAGCAGCATGGCCTTTTCAGCCGTGCCGCCAATGCCGATACCGAGCATACCGGGCGGACACCAGCCAGCACCCATCTTCGGCACTTGTTCCAGCACCCAGTCGACAACAGAATCCGAAGGGTTGAGCATGGCAAACTTGGCCTTGGCTTCCGAGCCACCGCCCTTGGCCGCGACATGAATTTCAACCTGGTCACCGGCAACAATTTCGTAGTGCACAACCGCCGGCGTATTGTCGCCGGTATTCTTGCGGGCACCATCGGGGTCATCGAGAATCGAGGCACGCAGTATATTGTCCGGGTCCATATAGGCCTGGCGCACGCCCTCGTTGACCATGTCGGTGACATTCATTTCACCCTGCCACTGCACATTCATGCCGACTTTCAAAAAGACGGTGACGATGCCGGTATCCTGACAAATCGGCCGATGGCCCATGGCACACATGCGCGAATTAACCAGGATTTGCGCCATCGCATCTTTCGCCGCCTGGGACTCCTCGCGCTGGTAGGCCTCGTCCACAGCCTTAATAAAGTCGACGGGGTGGTAGTAGGAAATAAACTGCAGCGCATCGGCCACACCTTGAATTACATCTTGCTGACGGATGACGGTCATAACATCTCGCTTATTGGCTGAATAAAAAAGTATTGCTCAACAACACCTGACAAAGGGCGGTTAAAGTGCTGTTGGCATAGATTGTAGTCGACTGAATTTTTCGTTGGTTTGCTTTCTAAAAGCATCCATAGATTTAATGGCTTGCTCAAGCTCTTCCAGGCGTCGGCTTTGCCCCTGGCGGTTTTTCTCAATCAGTTTTTGCAGGCTCGCGGCCTCACTATCGAAAGCCTTAAGCTGGCTTTCAAGGCTTTGTAACTGGCGGTGGAAGTCATCCGTTTGCGCACTGGCGACCAATGAAGCGCTGCTTACCTTTTTCACCTCGGCCTGGGCCGTTTTCAAGCGCGTGCGCACGCTGCTTAAATCGCCCTGCAAAGAGGCCAGAGATTGCCGCGTTTTTTTCAGCCCCTTTTGAGCTTCACCACCGGCAAGCTGCAAGGCTTTAATGGCCTTTTTATTGCGGTCATTGGCAACGCCCCAAAGCTTTTTAATCTCAGCCCAGTGGGTGGCCAGGGTTTCTTCCTGCTCACTCAGCTTGAGCGCCAGGGTCGCGCCCGACTGGGCGACGGACTCATCACTGGATTCCAGACGATGGGCGAGATCATCAAAACGCTGCTGTAAATACTGCTGAGACTGGCTCTGCTTCCAGGAAAAAACAGACAGGGCCCCAAGGCTAATCAGCAGTAAGCCAACAACAAAGCAAAGGGCGATAAAGCCTGTTTTTTTGGGCTCAGCAAGGGCCTGAGGGCTGACGGGCCGCGGCCTTTTTTTCTGTGTCGCTAAGTCAGGCCTCAGGACAGCGGGCTCGTCGCGTCGGGCGATAAAGGGTTCTCGGCGACTGGGCTTATCTTTTGTCATTCTTTTATCACTGTATTAGCAGGTAGCGAAACTGCAGAAATTATACACCCTGGATCAACTCGCCCATAAAAAAACCGGCCAATTACGGCCGGTTTTTTTATGCCTTTAAGCTTTAAACATATTGAAAAATCAAAGCCATGACCACGGTCAGACCGAGACTCGAATGAATCACGCCTTTAACGGTTGTCATTGGACCCTGTTTACCAATAATGGCATTCACTTCAAGTGCCGCAATTAAAGCCAGCACTGCATACAGGGCTGTACCACCGCCATTGACGCTGAGCAGGCTGTCTGCACCGTAACCAATGTGTGGAGAGGCCAGCATGCAATAAGCCATGGGCGCAGAGAATAAAGTATTGGTACGCGAGGCCAACAGCGCTTTACCAGCGGCAGTAGGACCATCGCCTTCAACCATACCCAGGGCAATTTTCTGGTTGGGCCAGATAATCAACCAGACATTGAGGAACATCAAGGTACCGAACAATGCACCGGCAACGATGTATTCATTCATCACGCCCTGCTTTTGTACACCCATCAACAAAAATACACCGGTGATGAAGGTAAACATGGCGCCCCAACGGAACCACCACAGTGCACTGGGTGCCAGCTTGGCCTTCGCATCGGACAAGGCTTCGGGTGTGGCCTGCTTAAAATAGCCGCCCTGAATAAAGTTGAAATAGTACAAAAGACCTATCCAGGTAATACCGAAGAGCAAGTGCCCCCAGCGAAACAGGAAGTTGATAAATTCCATCGTTGAAAGATTTTCCATAGTCGTAACCTCAGCTCTGTCAGTTTTAGTGTCGTTTTATAATCACGGCTGCCTGTCTCTTGCACACGTACAAAGACCGCAGGCAGGCAACTATGAATTTATCAGGCGCTATTCTAGTCATAACGGGGTGTGAATAAAACCATTGATCTAAATTAAGCAGACATAAAAAAACCCCGCAAATAGCGGGGTTTTTTACAGGGGGGAGCTTGGCTTACATCATGCCGCCCATACCACCCATACCACCCATACCGCCCATGCCACCCATATCGGGCATAGCAGGCATAGCGCCACCAGCATCATCGCCAGCCGCATCGGTGATCATTGCTTCGGTAGTAATCATCAAACCAGCAATAGACGCCGCGCCCTGCAGAGCAGTACGTGTGACTTTTGCGGGATCGAGAATACCCAGAGCAATCATATCGCCGTATTCGCCGTTGGCAGCGTTGTAGCCGTTGCTGCCTTCGAGGTTCTTCACTTTGTCGAGAACAACAGAGCCTTCTTCACCAGCGTTTTCAACGATCTGGCGCAGAGGTGCTTCCATAGCGCGACGTGCAATGCGAATACCAACCGTTTGCTCGTTGTTGTCGCCTTCAAGACCTTCGAGAGCGGCCTGAGCGCGAACCAGTGCAACACCACCACCGGCAACAACGCCTTCTTCAACAGCAGCGCGAGTTGAGTGCAGAGCATCTTCAACGCGAGCTTTCTTCTCTTTCATTTCAACTTCAGTCGCAGCGCCAACCTTGATCACAGCAACACCACCGGCCAACTTGGCCAGACGCTCTTGCAGTTTTTCACGATCGTAATCAGAAGAAGTATCTTCGATTTCGGCGCGGATCTGGTTAACACGACCTTTGATGTCTTCAACAGTGCCGGCACCGTCAACAATCACGGTATTTTCTTTGCTCAGGCTAACGCGCTTGGCCTGACCGAGATGCTCAAGAGTGGCAGACTCAAGATCGAGACCGACTTCTTCAGAGATCACAGTAGCGCCGGTCAAAATAGCGATATCCTGCAACATGGCTTTGCGACGATCGCCGAAGCCAGGTGCTTTACAAGCCGCAACTTTAACGATGCCACGCAGGTTGTTAACAACCAGAGTTGCCAGCGCTTCGCCGTCAACGTCTTCAGCAATGATCAACAGTGGCTTGCCAGACTTGGCAACGCCTTCGAGCAGACCGAGTAGCTCGCGGATGTTGGAGATCTTTTTGTCAGCAACCAGAATGTAAGGTGCTTCTAACTCAGCACTCATGCTTTCCTGGTTATTGATGAAGTAGGGCGAGAGGTAACCGCGGTCAAACTGCATACCTTCAACCAGGTCCAGTTCGTTTTCGAGACCAGAACCTTCTTCAACGGTGATAACACCTTCTTTACCAACCTTATCCATGGCTTCAGCGATGATTGCGCCGACCTGGGTATCGCTGTTGGCAGAGATAGTACCGACCTGAGCAATTTCTTTGTTGTCGGTGCAAGGCTTGGCGAAACCTTCGATCGCGTCAACAGCAGCAACAACCGCCTTGTCGATACCGCGTTTCAGATCCATCGGGTTCATGCCAGCGGCAACCGCTTTCAGGCCTTCGCTAACAATCGCCTGAGCCAGTACAGTAGCAGTGGTGGTGCCGTCGCCCGCTTCGTCAGAAGACTTGCTGGCCACTTCTTTGAGCATTTGCGCGCCCATGTTTTCAAACTTGTCCGTCAACTCGATTTCTTTGGCAACCGAAACACCATCTTTTGTGACAGTGGGAGCACCAAAGGCTTTGTCGAGGACCACGTTACGACCCTTGGGGCCGAGGGTGACTTTAACGGCATCTGCCAGAACGTTAACGCCTGCTAACATTCTTTGGCGAGCGTTGTCGCCGAATTTCACGTCTTTTCCAGCCATGATTTCTTTCCTTTAATCTGTATCTAAATTTCTAGTGGAATATCGGGGAACTGATATTAGTCTTCAATGACACCGAAGATTTCAGCTTCGCTCATAATAACGAGCTCATCGTCGCCATCTTTAATGATGTTGTTATTGCCGGGAAAACCACCAAAAATAACCTGATCGCCAACTTTTACGCTGAGTGGGCTGATTTCGCCGCTATTCAACAGACGGCCTTGACCAACGGCGACAACTTCACCTTCATTGGATTTTTCTTTTGCAGAACCTGACAGAATAATACCGCCAGCCGTTGTTGCTTCTTCTTCCTTGCGGCGCACGACAACACGGTCGTGCAGGGGACGAATTTTCATCTAACTCCACCTCTTCTATGCGTTAAGTAACTGTGTTCGGACACAAGAGAGTCCGACGCTGACAACTATCTGGAGGCAGCCAAACGGAAATCAAGGGCTGAACCGTAAAATTATCCATTTCATTCACTGCCCGTAGCAAACAGCCAATCGGCGAAGCCAATCAAGGCTCATCTTTGCGCTGCCCGTCTTCATTCCAGTATTCACCTTCAAGAGTATTGCCCTTAGTTTCCTGTCGGAAGCTGGCCCCACCGACAACACCGCCCTGAAACACATTCACGCGCCCGACTAAACGACGCACCAACCACTGGCGTAACAGCGGGGTCAAACCGACAAAGCCGATGGCATCGGTGAAAAAGCCAGGGGTCAGAAGGAGCGCCCCGGAGACTGCCAAGATGATGCCCTCGAGCATTTCCTCGGCGGGCAACTCACCGCTTGCCATGCGCTGGTTGACGCGCAACAAAGTGCTCAGGCCCTGGCGTCGCAGCAGGGCCAAACCGATCACGGCGGTCATCAACACTGCGGCAATGGTTGGCACGGCACCAATAACACCGCCCACCTGAATCAGCAGCCACATCTCAACGATGGGCACGATAATAAAAATCAGTAAGAGAAAACGCACGACAACTCCTGTAACAGTAACTTGTCAGTAGACCATTGGGTTTATACACGTAAATTCAAGCACCAGCGCAAGGCAAATAAAACTCATCGCCACGCTAGGCGGCAAGCCCCTATTTGTTTTAAGGTAGCGCCTGACATGCACCCAGGCACACCATGACCAGCTCGACTCTGCGCGACATTCTGTTTAACCGACGCATGCTGATCTGTGTTTTTACCGGCTTCGCCTCCGGGCTACCACTCTATATTCTTATTTCACTGGTGCCAGCCTGGCTGCGCACGGAAGGCGTTGGGCTTAAAGAGATCGGCCTGTTCACCTTAATAGGGCTGCCCTACACCTGGAAGTTTTTCTGGTCACCACTGCTGGAACGCTACCCTTTACCCCTGCTCGGCCGCCGCCGGGGCTGGATGCTACTCACCCAGCTCGGCCTGCTGTTCAGTGTCGCCGCCCTACCACAGTTCGACACGGCAACCGAACTCTGGCCCCTCGCCGCACTCTGCGGTTTTATCGCCTTTTTGGGGGCAAGCCAGGATATTGTGATCGACGCCTATCGTCGCGAATTGCTACCCGATATTGAGCTCGGCCTCGGTAATTCTATTCATGTTAATGCCTATCGCATTGCCGGATTGGTGCCCGGCTCGCTGTCGCTGATTCTCGCCGACCACCTACCCTGGGATACGGTATTTTTAATCACTGCGGCATTCATGTTAATCGCTATTGCGCTGACACTTTCGATCAAAGAACCCGGCCACCCTGCTCCCGCCCCGGCAACATTACAGGCTGCCATCGTTGAGCCCTTTCGCGAGTTTTTTCAACGCCTCGGCCTTTCTCAGGCACTGCTAGTGCTGAGCTTTATGTTTCTCTACAAACTCGGGGACAATCTGGCCACCGCACTGGCGACACCCTTTTATATCGACATGGGCTTTGAGCTATCGCAAATTGGCGTGGTCGCCAAACACGCTGCCCTGTGGCCAATGATTGTTGGCGGCCTGCTCGGCGGCTTGATGATGGTGAAAATCGGCATTAACCGCGCCCTGTGGATTTTCGGCGTGGTACAGCTCATCTCTATTTTCGGTTTTGCGCTGATGGCCCATATCGGCGAGGGCCTATGGCTGCTGGCACTGGTGATCGGCTTTGAATATCTCGGTGTCGGTCTCGGCGCTGCGGCCTTTATCGCCTTTATCGCCCGCACCACCAGTCGCATCCATAGCGCAACTCAGTTTGCACTATTTACCGCACTGACCGCCGTGCCCCGCACCGTCGCCAATGCAGGTACCGGCTATTTGGTGGAGGCCGTGGGCTGGGAGCAGTTCTTCTATATTTGCGCCCTGCTCGCCCTGCCCGGCATGCTACTACTGGTCAAAGTAGCACCGTGGAACGGCCCCCATGAGAACCAGGCTTCACCTGAATAAAACGGCTACCTGAATAAGCCGCTAGCTGAGTAAGCACCACTCCAGCTCAGCCTCCACCCAGGCACGTCTAAAGTCAGCACCTATAAAACCAGTGCCAGTGCCAATAGGCAGAGCCAGATAATCAGCACGCGCTGGAAGAGCTGGGCAATTTGCCCACAGCTGGCGGCAATGTTGGCGGTAGAGGTGATTTCAATGCCGCCCACCACAACTATCTTTTCAGCATCCAGAGCATCATCCACAAAGTCCTGTAGCACCTCGACGCTGGGGCGACCACTCAACCAGCGTGTCAGCCACTGGGAAAGACCCGCGCCAAAACGGCCAACCAGACTCAGGGTAAAGCCCGCCAGGCCCAGTGGCAGCCACTCCAGCAAAGCTAGACAGCCGTTCGCTTCGCGCAATTGTAAATAACCATCGAAACTAGACTCTCCCGCTTCGGACTGCGCGACTTGCTGCACTAAAGACGAGCGATAAAGTACGGATAAACGATAGAGTAAAGCGCCGGCGACACCGCCCAGTAAACTCCAGAAAATCACCGCCAGATAGCGTTCAAGATAGGCATAGGCGACACGTCGGTGTAGCGCCTGTGCCAGCGAGGGCAGGTCAAAGGCCACTATTTTGCGCTTATCGGCACTCAGGGCTTCACCGATATGGAAAGCCGCCTGACTATCACCGCGCTGCAGATCGCTGCGTAGAGTGTTTAATTCCGCCTGTAAATCACCGCGGCCAAAGCTGTAAAGCAAGACCCAGAGCTGAAGTGCCAGTAGTAATAAAACCGAAATGCCCTCGAGTAAATCCAGTAACAAGCACAAACCGATGACGGGCAGGGACAAAGAGAGCAACAGTTGACCGGCAGGCATTTTTGTCACCACAGCCCAGCCAGACACCCTTTGTAACCAGGCAAAAAACCAGCGGTCACTTTGCAACGAGCTTAGCGGCGCCCGGTAATAAACGATCGCCAATGCCAAAATAATGCTCAGTAAAATCATCCTTCATTACGTCCTTGTGTCGACTCAGTATGGTTAAGCATGGCAAAAAAACGCGGCCAGTCAAAGGCTGCCCCGGGGTCTGTTTTGCGTCCCGGCGAAATATCGCTGTGGCCGACGATGCGCTCGGCACTCAAGGCGGGATAGGCCGCCAACAACTGACGACTCACCTGCACCAGGCTTTGGTACTGCTGATCGCTATAGGCTTCGGTATCGGTGCCTTCAAGCTCGATACCGATGGAGTAGTCGTTACAATTGCCACAGCCGGCAAAGCTCGAATCTCCGGCGTGCCAGGCGCGCCGACCCAGCGGCACAAACTGCACCACCTCGCCCTGGCGATCAATTAAGAGATGGGCGGAGACTTGCAGGTCGGCAATTTCCGCAAAGTAATCGTGTTCATCCGCGTTCAGAGTATTGCTGAAAAACTGCTCGATATAGCCGCCGCCAAACTGACCCGGCGGCAGGCTGATATTGTGAATCACCAGCAGTGATACCTCGCTATCCACGGGGCGCTCACTCTGATTCGGCGAGGGACATTGACGCGCATCGGCCAATCTGCCCTGCTCACCAATCATCGGGCGAGCCACTTCAAAGCACTGCCACAGACATCAACACACCCACTATCCATCCCCTTTACCTCACTGTTATTCCCGCAGCTTAACTGCATTGCTATAATCGCCGCAAAATTTATCGAGGATACTCCGTGGAAATAAATTCGGCACTGGCCGCAAATATCGTCGCCAGCGTACAACTGGCTCTGGCCGAAGATATTGGCAGCGGTGACATCACCGCCCAGCTAATCCCCGCAGACAAACAGTCCAGCGCCACCATTATCACCCGTGAAGACGCCGTGGTTTGTGGCATTGCCTGGGTTAATGAGGTCTTCCAGCAACTCGACCCGAGCCTGAAAATCAACTGGTCGGTGCAAGACGGCGATGCCATTAGCGCCGACCAAAGCCTCTGCACCTTACAGGGCAATGCCCGCGCACTGCTAACCGGCGAGCGAGCGGCCTTGAATTTCCTGCAAACCTTATCGGGCACCGCCACCAGCTCGCGCCACTACGCACATTTGATGGCCAATGCCGGAGGGGGCACGCAAAAGATACGGGTACTCGACACGCGCAAAACGCTGCCTGGCTTACGTCTGGCACAAAAATATGCGGTGAAAGTGGGGGGCTGCGACAACCACCGCATGGGCCTCTACGATGCTTTTTTAATCAAAGAAAATCATATCGCCGCCTGCGGGGGCATCGCCAAAGCGGTCGCTCAGGCGCGTATTATCGCCCCGCAAAAGCCGGTGGAGGTGGAAGTAGAAAGCCTCGACGAATATCAACAGGCCCTCAGTGCCGGTGCCGACCGCATTATGCTCGATAATTTCTCCCATCAGGATCTTCAGCAGGCGCGGCAAATCAGCCTTGCTCACGATAAAGCCTCGACAGTGGAGTTAGAGGTGTCGGGCAATATCGCCGCCGACAATATCGAACAATACCAGGACCTCGATATTGATTTTGTCTCAACCGGGGCGCTGACCAAGCATTGTCAGGCAGTGGATTATTCCATGCGTATTCAGTAAGCCTGCCTTCAGGGCACTGAACAGCAGACACTAAAAAGCCCGGTACGTTTAAAAACGTCCGGGCTTTTTAGTGTGTGACGGCGCTTTAAATAAGAAGCTACTTGCCACCGCCCATAATGCCTCTCACCGCTGCGGGAATATCCGCCGGCAAGACCAGCAGCTTACTGTTTTCAGACTTCGCCATATCCCTGACGGCATCAACATAGCGCTCACCCAAGAGATACATTACCGGCAGGTCGTTCGAACCCACCGCCGTGGTGACCTTTTCGATGGCCTCTTTGGTGGCTTCGGCGATCACAATTTTCGCTTCCGCATCACGACGCGAGGCTTCCAGTCGACCATCGGCCTGTAATATCGCCGCTGACTTTTCACCGTCGGCACGGGTAACGGTGGCGCGCCGCTCACGCTCGGCGGCGGCTTGCTCTTCCATCGCCGACTGCATGGTTGAAGAAGGGTTGATATCCTGAATCTCAACCGTTTTCAGGGTAATACCCCAGTCGGCAATGTCATCAGAAATAGAGGCCTTTAAGGCAACCTTAATTTTATCCCGCGACGATAGCGCATCATCCAGCTTCATTTCACCGACGATGGAGCGCAGTGATGTTTGCACCAAAGTGCGAATTGCAATTTCGTAATCTTCAACACCGTAAACCGCCTTTTCCGGCGACAGAATATTAATGTAGGCCACGGCATTGGCAATGATCACCACGTTATCTAGAGTAATCACCTCCTGAGAGGGAATGTCGAGAACGATGTCTTTGGTTGTTACCTTATAAGCCACATTATCCATATAGGGAATAATAAACTGCAGGCCAGGCGGTAAAGTGCGATGGTACTTACCGAGACGCTGAATCACCCACTTACTGCCCTGGGGTACCTGTTTGACACCCTTGAATAAAGTGACAATGGCGAGGGCCAATAAGCCCCAAATAACGATCGAGCCATTCAATAACATGTGTACGTCCTCCAAAAGTTGTTTTCGCTGGAGCGACAAGTATCGCAAACCAGGCAGTGCCAAGGGTAGCAGTTACACGAGAGGAGTATCTACACTTGTCTTCAGCAATTAAGCGCCCAGACTTTAGTCACTATCTAGCAATAATTAGAGACTAAAGCCGGGAAAGAACTTAACCACGGGTAACACTATTTTTTCAAAAAATCTCGGTATTTTTTTTCTTTTTTTTAGGTATTTTAGTTGACAGTACTTACCCACAAAAACTGTGGATAAGTCTGTGGACTTCCCCCTCACAACTAACAGCAAGCCCCGCAATCGTTGACACCACCACAAAATGGTTACTTTTTAGTCATAATATAATAACGCTATAAATCAATGACTTACGATTACATCAATATTAAATCAATGACTTACGGCGGTATTGGAAAAGCAACTTTAAGTAAAACAACTAACTGTGGAAAACACCTGCCTCTGGTCACAATAAATTCTTGAAAATGCCCTAATCGAAGCTAAGGCCGAGTCGACGGCCAACAAGCTCGTAAGATTCAACAACGTCGCCCAAACCCTGCCTAAACCTGTCTTTATCCAGCTTTTCCCGGGTATCGACATCCCATAGACGACAGCCGTCTGGGGTGAATTCGTCACCCAGAACCACCTCGCCACTCGTCGCCACACCGAACTCAAGCTTGTAGTCAACCAGCAGAATGTTACTGTCGAGAAACAAGGCTTTCAGCACGTCGTTGACGGCAAAGGTTAGGGCCTTCATTTTTTCCACATGCTCGGGCTCTGCCCAACCAAAAGAACTGATGTGGTAGTCATTGATCATCGGGTCACCGAGATCATCATTTTTGAGGAAAAACTCAAAGGTCGGCGGATTCAGCTCCAGCCCTTCCTCCACACCCAGACGGCGACAGATGCTGCCAGCGGAAATATTGCGCACCACACACTCAACTGGAATCATATCCAGCCGCGCCACCAGGGATTCCTGGTCGCTGAGCAGTGATTTGAAATGGGTGGCAATACCCGCTGCTTCTAGCTTTTCCATAATAAAGGCATTGAACTTATTGTTGACCATGCCTTTACGATCCAGCTGTTCGATTTTCTTACCATCGAAAGCAGAGGTGTCATTGCGATAAAACAGGATTAATGACTCGGGGTCATCCGTGGTAAAAACCGATTTAGCCTTACCTTGATATAACTCTTCACGTCTTTCCATTGTCAGATAGTCTCCTCGACCGGTGTTCTGAGCATCAGCTTCAACATGGCGCCGTGTAACGCTGGGTAACAGCGTGTTAACGCGACATGTCAGTGTATTACTTTTCCATTATTTGCGGTTGGCCCTATTCCAGGGCCAACCAATCCACACAGTCATCCTGACTGGCGTAGTTTATTTGTGGCACCAAAGCGGCTACCGGCGCCATCACTTCCTGCACCACATGCAGGGCATTATTCTGCTGGCTGATGTGGCCGACCACCAGGGCCTGCAGTGAGCGCGGTTCCAGACTACCTAACAAAGCTGCCGTCTGGCCATTATTTAAGTGGCCCCAGTCACCCCCCACTCGCTGCTTTAAGCTATAGGGGTAGGCCCCATCGGCCAGCATCGCCTGATCGTGATTGGCCTCAACCAGCAAGCCGTCACACTGCTGATAACACGCCTGTACATGGGCGCTAATATGCCCTAGATCAGTGAGCACGCCCAGCTTTAGCCCCGCGTGATTAAAAACAAATTGTACCGGCTCTCGGGCGTCGTGGGGAACCGAGACCGGCAAGATATCAATGGCACCCACCTGGAAGCCCTGCTGCGGCGTAATCAGCTGTAGATTGATGTCACCGGGGGCTGCAGCAACCTTTGCCGTACCCCCCGTCATATACACCGGCAGCTTATAGCGCCGCGCCAGTGTCCAGACACCTTTGATGTGATCCCCGTGTTCGTGGGTCACCAGAATGCCCGTAAGCCGACTGCCTTCAAGTTGCACCATCGCCAGGCGTCGCTCCAGCTCCCGCGCGGAAAAACCACAGTCGACCAGCAGACAGGTATCATCGGCTTCCACCAGCGTGGCGTTACCCTTGCTGCCACTACCGAGGGAGGCAAAGCGCATCACCGCGAACGCCGCCCGCAGGTAGCGTACAAGATCGGTGGCGCTACAACGGCCGACAAAGCCGCGGGGGGCCCTACTAGCACCACAGGCTTAAGAAAGGTTGGCGCGAATTTTTTTCAACAAACGCAGTGTTTCTGTGCGCTCCAGCGTCTGCTGCTGGGCATCGACCAGGCTTACTGTTACGCCCTCCTCGGTACTCGCAAGACGAATTAAATAGGTCACCGATAGACGCTGCTCATCTTCGTCGCCATTAAACATATCTTCAAAGAAGCCCGGCTGTTCTTCATCGGGGTCGCCGAAATGTACGTAGAACACACCTTCGCTGCGATCCTGGTCGACCAGCACAAAACCATCACGCCCGGTGGCATAACCCACCGACGCCCAGGAGCGATCGTAATCAAGCTTCAACAGGATGTAGGGTTCGGCCTCTTTCGGGGTGATGATTTCAACTTTAGAAGCGCCGCCAATCGACTGTGCCAATAGCGAGACCGTGCCGCTGGATTCGTCACCCGCCAGGGCGCTAGCCAGCATATTGGCCATGGCTTTTTCACGTTCATCGTCATCTGATTGCAGCACCCAGGCACCGGGCACGTCACCTTTCTTAACACGCATATGCACTATCGCCACTTCGGTGCTGTCGACCTGCACGCCCGGCTCGATGCGAAACTGGAAGCGATGCTTGTAAGCATCATCACCTTTTAACTCCAGCCATACCGTTTCCAAGACCCCTGCGGAAGCATCGGCATAAGCGGTTGGCAGCCCATTGCGATTCAAAATACTGCGAATTCGCGGCCACACTTCACTCGGTGCGCGGTTGGTCAAGACCCAGCGCTTACCACCCAGGGTTTGAATTTTGACCTCTTCATCGAGCAGGTTGCCACTGAGGGGCTGGGGCCGAGGGGCGCCAACTGTCTCTTCAAGCAAGAGGCTGGTATCGGGGATTTCAGCAATCACATAAAGTTCGCCCAGGGCGTCGTGATCTGCATCATCGGGTACCACCATCACCGGCATTTCACGCGCCAGCTGGTAGTCATTCTTACGATCACGGAGCATGCCGTCATCGTCCATCATCCAGCAGCCCGACAGCGCGGTTAAGCCGAGCACGACTGACAGCGGTCGAGTGAATGGCATCAATCGCTTATAAACATTAACCGGCGAAACTTGTTTCATTGAATTTCCAGAGGGTACAGCGCTAAGGCGCAAACGAATATCCGATAGCCTACCAACAAAGTACTACAGTAGTGCAGCATTCTGCATGGCGGCTTTTAGCTCGGCCCGACAAGCCGTAGTAAGCGGTGTTAAGGGCAAGCGAATGGTGTCCTGCGCCATTAAACCCAACTCGGCGACGGCCCATTTAACGGGTATCGGGTTGGACTCAACAAACAGTACTTCATGCAAAGTTGCCATCTGACTATTTAGAGCCCGCGCCTGATCGCTATTGCCGGCCAAAGCAGCGGCGCAGAGTTCGTGCATTTGTTGCGGGGCAATATTGGCGGTGACCGAAATATTGCCCTTGCCACCGAGTAAAATTAGCTCAGCAGCGGTGGCGTCATCACCGGAGTAAACCGCGAAATCATCGGGCGTGCCGGCGATAATGTCCCGGGCGCGGTCTAGATCGCCGGTCGCTTCTTTAATACCAACAATATTATCCAGCTGCGCCAGTCGACACACCGTCTCGGTCAACATATCGCAGGCCGTACGACCGGGTACGTTGTAGAGGATTTGCGGTATTGCCACCGCTGCTGCGATGGCCTTGTAATGTAAATACAGGCCTTCCTGGGTCGGCTTATTGTAATAGGGCGTGACCAGTAAACAGGCATCGGCGCCACACTCTTTGGCGGCGGCGGTAAGCTCGATCGCTTCACTGGTGCTGTTAGCACCGGTACCGGCAATAATGGCAATGCGGCCCGCGGCCTGCTGCACACAAACCTTAACCACTTCAAGGTGCTCATCGACATTCAGGGTCGCCGATTCGCCCGTGGTGCCAACGGCGACAATCGCATCGGTACCGGCGTCAATATGCCAGTCCACCAGTTTTTTCAGGGCAGGCCAATCCACCGCCAAAGTTTGCGGGACCATCGGGGTCACCATCGCCACAATACTGCCGGTGATCATAGCCTTGCTCCAAAAAAAGGCGTCATGTTACTGAGCTAGTCGGGCAGGCACAAGCACCACTCGGCGATTCGCACTCAGACAGCATTTTTAAGGGCAGCCAGGCGCCGACCAAAAGGTCTCAGCCTATTGACCAGAACAGGCTGTTGCCAAGGCTTAACGACGTAAAAAGGCATCGAGATGCTCGACCATCTCCGTCCAGTCGGAGTCTTCCGCCTTCGCCTCCATCAGGAAGGAGCGCTGCCCCGGATTCCAGAAAGACGCTTGCTCCAGGGTCAACTGGGGATCGAGGGGGCTGTGCTGGTCGATAAACTCATTAATCGCCGACTCCGATGACGGCAGGCCGAGCTGTTCAAACAGGGTGCCTAAAGTATGGGCTGAGAGATCCATTTTTTATTCTCCTTTGCGGGGCCGATTGCCCAGCACTGTTAAAATACCTTATCCGCAAAGCACCCAGCATTCCTGGTCAAACTCGTCATTGCTCGACGTCCGTTTGGTCTTGCCGTCGCGCTCCAGTTTGAGCAAGTGGGCCCACAGAGAAAAGCGCGCGTAGTAATAGACTTTCTTGTCGACATCATCGTAAATCGTAGACAGCATACCCAGCACACTCGACTCACCGAGCTTTTTCATTCCAGCGATCACTTTTTGCTCGCGCATCATGCGATGGCGATAAAGGGTATCGATAACTTTTTGCGGCTCGGCCATTAAGTTACCGTGGCCCGGTGCGATATGTTGCAGGGGTAGCTCTTTCAAGATATCGAGAGAGTCCAGATAGTCCTTCATATCACCACTGGGCGGAATGATGACCACCGTGGAGCCATCCATAATATGGTCGCCGGCAAACAGCAGGCCGTCCTCGTGTAAGAAGAAGCAGAAGTGGTTGCCGACATGGCCGGGGGTATGGAGGGCTTCAAGGGTAAACTCATCGGTCTTGAACAGTTCGCCGTGGCGAATATTCTCTGCCACCGTAAAAGTCTCATCCTGAAAACTGTCCGGATCTTCCATCACACAACCGATCAATTGGGCACCGGTTTTCTCGGCGAGAATTTTCGCCGCCGGGGAGTGATCTTTGTGGGTGTGAGTAACAATAATCCAGCGAATTTTATCGCCGCCCGCCTCAAGAATCGCGTCGATGTGGCTGTCGTAAATGGGGCCCGGGTCGAGCACCGCAATTTCTTCTTTGCCAATTAAGTAGGCATTGGTACCCGGCCCTGTCATCGCGCTGCCATTGGGTGCGCTAATGCGCCGTACTAAGGGGGTAAATTGATCCACTGTACTCATAAGACTTTCACCTTAAGTTCTCACCTTCAATCATCACTTTATTACTTTGTCGCCGCGCTGATTTCAGACACGGCGAACAAGCACTTTTTATTATCGTTTTATTCAACGCTACCCTTGAGCTTAAAGATCAACCAGGGGGCTGGTATCCGCCTCATAATCGACACCGTCGATGCCGAAACCAAAGAGGCGCAAAAACTCCTGATGGTAGCCCTTAAAGTCGGTCAGCTCGCCGATGTTGTCAGTATTGACGCTATCCCATAAGCCTGCCACTTGCGCCTGCACGCTGTCTTTTAACTCTTCGCCGTCCATGCGCCAGCGGCCATCCTCATCAATATCGGCCTGCCCGGCGGTGTAAATCTGGCGCTCGAACAAACCCTGTATCTGCTCGATACACCCCTCGTGGGTGCCTTCCGCCTTCATTACTTTATAAAGGATGGAGATATACAGCGGCATAATGGGGATCGCCGAGCTCGCCTGGGTCACCAGTGCCTTTAACACCGAAACCCGAGACTCACCGCTAATAGATTCCAACTTTGCATTGATCGCCGTACTGGCGCGGTCGAGATCTTTCTTCGCCATGCCGATGCTGGCGTGGCCATAGAGCGGCCAGGTCAACTCTTTACCAATATAGGTATACGCGGTGGTCTTGCAGCCCTCGGCCAGCAAGCCCGCATCGTTCAGAGCATCTATCCACCACTCCCAGTCTTCACCACCCATCACTTTAATGGTGTTGTTAATTTCGTCCTCGGTGGCGGGCTCTACAGTGACTTCGTCAACAGCCAGAGTATCGGTATTCACGCCTTTCATGGTGAAGGCTTCACCGATGGGCTTGAGGGATGAGATATAGGTTGCGCCGGTCTTCGGGTCGGTACGACGGGGGGAAGCCAGGGAATAAACCACCAGATCAACCGGGCCCATATCCCGTTTCAGCGTTGCAATCACCTCTTCTTTAATTTCATCGGAAAAAGCATCACCGTTAATGCTTTCCGCGTAGAGACCTTCGGCACGGGCCGCCGCCTGCATCGCCGCGGAGTTGTAATAGCCCGCCGAACCGGTGCGGCGCTCTGTCGGTGGTTTTTCAAAGAACACACCCAGCGTGTCAGCACCACAACCAAAGGCAGCCGTAATGCGCGACGCCATGCCGTAGCCCGTGGACGAACCAATCACCAATACTCTTTTCGGCCCGCCGGCAATCGGCCCCTTGGCTTTAACGTAGTCAATTTGTTGATTGATCGATGCCGCACAGCCCTGCGGGTGGGCATTGGTACAAATAAATCCACGAACCTTTGGTTTTATAATCATTTAACTCTCTCAATTGACTGGACTAAAATTCCCCGACGCGGGCGTTTCATCTGCGATAATCGCCCATAATAACCCGAAGCCCTATGTGACTCCACGATGTTTAAACTGCGCTACCAAACCCCCCTAGACTGGGCAAAAACCGTACTCGGCGATTTTGACGCCTTTCTTATCGACCACGCCGGTGCCGAAAAGAAAGCCTCCGGCATGGCCATGTCGATGGCGCTGCACTACGCCGACAAGCCCGATATTGTCAGCGCGATGATCGATCTGAGCATCGAAGAGCTCGAACACTTTCGCGAAGTGGTCAAGCTAATGACCGCTCGGCAATTACAGCTACAAAAGGATGAGAAGGATCCCTACGTCAACCAGCTGCGCAAGCAGGTACGCAATGGTCGCGACGACTATTTTCTCGACCGGCTACTGTTGGGCGGTGTAATTGAAGCGCGCGGTGCCGAGCGCTTTGGTCTGGTTGCCACGGCACTGCCCGCTGGCGAGTCCACAGAAGGGGACGAATTAAAGCGCTTTTACGAGGCCATTACCCGCTCGGAAGACCGTCATCAAAACCTGTTTATCAAACTGGCTGAAAATTATTTTCCCAGCGACATCATTAATACTCGTCTCGACCAGCTACTCGATTTTGAGGCCCAACTGGTTGGCAGCCTGCCCTTTCGACCCGCCCTGCATTAAGCCGCGTTAGCCGCAAACAATGAAAAGCACCCACAAATACCTGGCCCGCTATGCCGAACCCGAGGCTGCCCTGGCACTGGAGCACTGTCGCGCCACGGCAGACAATAGCTGGCAATACTGCCTGGTGATTCCCGCTTACAAAGAGAGTCATGCTTTTTATCAGCGCCTCAGCACCACCCTACTCAAGCAACACGCCACACTGTTGATACTCGCTGTCAATCAACCGGACAACCTTGCCAGCCCCCACCGCGACAACAGTAATTTATGGCAATGCCTGGTCGATGCTACCGATGAGAGACAAACGTGCGACAAGCTACAGCTGCGTAGCATCCCCTCTACCAATAGCGCCTTGTTGCTAGTCGATCGCTTTAGTCCCGAGCAACAAATACCGGAGAAACAGGGCGTCGGACTGGCCAGAAAAATCGGTGCCGATATTGCCCTCGCCCTGATCGACGGCGGGTATATTGAGCAGCCCTGGATATACACCAGCGATGCCGATGCCCACTTGCCCAGCGACTATTTTCTCGCACTGGATGGCAACAAGGGTAAAGCTCAATCTGCAGCGGCCATCTACCCCTTCAAACACCACTGCGACGACAACCCGGTAGGCCAGGCAACCCGGCTCTACGAACAGCGCATGCAACACTATGTCGACGGCTTGAGCAGCGCCGGCTCGCCCTATGCTTTCCAGACCATTGGCAGCGCCATCGCCGTTTCGGCCTCGCACTACGCCCAGGTTCGCGGCTTTCCGAAACGCAGTGGCGGTGAAGATTTTTATTTATTAAATAAACTCGCAAAAACCGGGCCCATCCACTGTTTACAAAAGCCCGAAATCATTATTGAGGCCAGACAGTCAGACCGCGCACCCTTTGGCACTGGCCCGGCAATCACTCAATTACTGCGCGAACAAAAACTCGACGCTGCAGAAATTTTCTACCACCCACAAATCTTTGTTGAGTTGGAAGCATGGTTAAAAGTGATGCCATTGACTCAAACACAGGACCTCGACGACCTGACTCTCTCAATCCTCACCCTGCAAGCTCTACAGACTTTAGGCACAGCCCAGGCTATCGCGGCCGCACGTAAAATCAGCACCTCAGCGCCTAGCTATAGCAAACAACTCCACACCTGGTTTGACGCCTTTAAAACGCTGAAATTTGTCCATTATCTACGCGATAACAAGCACCCCAACGTCTGTATTCGCACGCTTGAAAGCGCGGGTAATCACTAAATCCAGGTACAGCCCGCAGCGCCTGGTTAGCGCATTTATTGTCCAGCCCTCGCCATTTTGTTAAACTCAAGCTCAAGTTGTCGCTAGTCAGTATCGCTCCTCGCCCAGGTTGTTAAGCCTGCCAAGTCGTTCACCGCCTGTACCAGCTCGCATTAATCCAAGACCTTCAGCCGCAATATCGTCGCACCAAGACGACCTGCTGACCTATGAGCAAAAATTCTAACGTCGAGAAATAAGTATTTTCTCGGCAAACGTTTATTCACCCGTTACCCACCCTACTTTCAGGAATTTTCTATGGAAATTAACAACGTAAAATATGCCGCCAGTGATGGCCTTGTCAGCCGTGGCGATGCCTACGGCGATCCCGCTCACCCACCCATTATCTTTTTGCACGGCGGCGGACAAACCCGACACTCCTGGGGCGACACGGCGCGCAAAGTTGCCGACGAGGGCTGGCACGTCATCAATATCGACTCGCGGGGCCACGGTGATTCCGACTGGTGCCCAGAGGGCGACTACACCACCGATGGTTTTGTGCGGGATCTCAGCGCCATTGCCGAGCAACTCGAACAAAGGCCCGTCGTGGTCGGTGCCTCCAAGGGCGGCATTACCGCGCTCGCCGCCGAGGGCGAAAACCCCGGCCTACTGCGCTCCCTTATTTTGGTCGATGTCACTCCCAAGGTTGAACAAAAGGGCGTATCTCGCATCGTTAATTTCATGACCGCCAAGCCCGAAGGCTACGACACCCTGGAAGAAATTGCCGAGGCCATTGCCGCCTATACCGGGCGCAAGCGCACCACCAATCTCGAGGGTATTCGCAAAAATGTGCGCAAAAATGACAGCGGCCGTTATATCTGGCACTGGGACCCTAAAATGGTCGAAAGCGCACTGGGGGAAGGTTTAGAGCAACGCTCCGTGCGACTACTCGATGCCGCGCGCAATTTAACGGTGCCCACGCTGTTGGTACGCGGTGAAAAGTCAGATGTGGTGAGCACAGAGGGTGTCGAACAATTTCGCGAGGCGGTGGGCCACGCCGAATATATCGACGTCAAAGAGGCCTCCCACATGGTGGCCGGCGATCAAAACACGGTTTTTTCTGACGCGGTGATCGACTTTATTAATCGCCTCGATTAATAAAGTCGACACGGGGTTTATGCAAAAAGGTCTTATAACAAAGGCCCGATGCATAAACCCCGCTATTCAGAGCAGTGCATTTTCCGAATAGCCCTGCTTTAAATAAACCTAGTAATCGTGGTAAACCGCCAGTCCCTTTTCTACCAGCTCGTCGTTAATACACACATCGCCTATCAAAACATCCGCCAGCCAACGTCCGTATTTACCTTTTTTATCTTTATAAGTTCTGAGAACAATCTCTTTGTCTAAAACCCGCTCTCGCAGCCAGTCTCTAGAAATAAGCCCTTGTTCTCTTTCCGGGCCGCGCACCTCCGGGGTATTAATACGAAAAAGCCGGATCTTTTCACTTTTCAAACCGACATGAAAACCCAAATCAATATCGACCGTGATGGTATCGCCATCGTAAACTTTGGTCACGCGCGCACGATAATAATATAAATTATCCATTGTTCTTTTCCCTCAGAAAAACCTATCCATTATTAAAGCTGAACCCAACTAATTAAACCGGCTGCTATCTCTCTTATAAACCCAGCTCACTTAAACTGGGGTGATCATCGGGACGACGACCCTCGGCCCAGCGGAACAGGCGATCCGCCTCGGTGATGGACAGGTCATTAATACTGGCGTGGCGATATTCCATTAATCCCGCGCTACTAAACTGCCAGTTTTCATTGCCGTATGAACGAAACCAGTTATTGTCGCCATCGTGCCACTCGTAGGCAAAGCGCACGGCAATGCGGTTGCCGTCAAAGGACCAGAGTTCTTTAATTAAGCGATATTCTAACTCTCGCGCCCACTTGCCCTGTAGAAACGCGACGATTTGCTGGCGACCCTCGACAAATTCATTGCGGTTACGCCAGCGGCTATTTTCGGTATAGGCCAGGGCGATTTTCTCTGGACTGCGCGAGTTCCAGGCGTCCTCCGCCATTCTCACCTTTTGCTCTGCCTCCTCGCGGCTAAACGGAGGCACCGGTTTTTTTATTTGCTGATGATTACTCATTCTTAATTTCCTTCAGTGTTATGGCTATATTTAAGATCAAACTATTGATTCACCCTGTAGTAAAAGGCGGTCTTAAAATCATTAGCCCTGCCCCAGTAAGCTATAGTTTTAGCGCCAGCTTCACCACATCCTCGCCCGCAACGGCGGCGGGCACGGCGCAGCACAGCAGCACCTCGTTGTCGGCAACCGCCGCCAAGGGCTCACTTTGATAAGTCACACTGCCGGCAAGTAATGGCACCTTACAGGCACCGCACTGGCCGCTGCGACAGCCAAATTCGGGGCTCAGGCCGTGGGCTTCGGCAAAGTCTAACAAGCTACCATCGCCTGTCGACCAGGCCTGCTCGACTTGCGCATCGACAAACTCAACAATGGCTTCACTCGCGGCTGCCTGGGGCGTGAAGACGCTTGTCACGGTGTCGCCCGCGCGCACCAGTGAGGCGGGCCCAAAGGCCTCGGTAAAGATGCGCCCATCTTGCACCCCCAGTGCGCGCAGCTGGTCATACAGGCTTTGCATAAACGCGCCGGGGCCACAGAGATAAAAATCATAATCGTCCAACGGCAGTACGGCCTGCAATAGCTCGGCGTTCACACGGCCGCGATGATGATAGTCACGCCCCGGCTGTGAGGCTTTAGCAGGCTGCGTTAGGGCCCAGTAATTGCGAATCTGCCCCTTTGACTGCTCGGCAATATCTTCGAGTTCGGCAAAGAAACCGCGCTGGTCTTGATCCCGTGCCGTAGTGATGAGGGTCAACTGGCGCATGCTGCGGGTGCGAACACCTTCGCTCAGTGTATGTCGGGCCATCGACAACATCGGCGTGATACCAATGCCTGCCGACAGCAACACCGCCGGTCGTGGCTCGCTGGCAGCAAAACAAAAATCGCCTCGCGGTGACTTCGCCTCCAGCACATCGCCAACCGCCAAATGCGTGTGCAGATAATTCGACATCAAGCCCTCGGGCCAGTCGCTGCTGCCCGCTTCGCGCTTTACGCTGATGCGATAGTACGCATCCCCCGGCGCACTCGACAGGGTATAGGTACGAATAAGAGGCTTACCCTCCACCATCGCCCGCAGGGTTAAAAACTGCCCGGGTTTGAAGGTCAGTTTATGATGACCCTGGGCCTGTAAATAGAAGGAGCGAATATCGCGACTTTCATCCACCACTCGCTGCACTTTATAGGGCAGCCACTGGTCGCGCTGTTGCTCTGCCTGGGCCAGGGCCTGCGCCTCGGACCAGGTGCCCGTGAGCAAGGTATTGGGGGAGTAGTCACCCAGACGCCAGCGCAGTGGCAGAACATTTTTCTGATAAAAACCGTGGTCGAGGTGGAATTTCCACAGGCGCTCGGCACCGGCAAAATGTTGGGTTTCGTCGCTGTCCCACAGCAACTCTACCCTGCCGGTCAAGCTTAATAAATGGCCGCGCTCGAAGTCGACAAAGAGCAGACCCGCCTTCGGCGTCTCGTGAAAATTACCCAGGGTATTAAAATGATGATTACCGAGATAATCGGGAATAATTAAGGTATTGCCATCGACACGAATAAAGCCCGGCTTGCCACCGCGATGCGACACGTCGGCACCATCACTACTTTGGCCACTATCCGCTGCCTTATAGCTAGCGACAAAAAAGGTGTCGCTATTTTCTATCAGTGCACGGGCCTCGGCGGACAGGCTATGAATACCTTCAATGTCAGGAGGCGGTAGAGCCTGCGCATCTAGCACCTGCAACTCGCGGTGTTGAATATACTGGGGGCAATTGCCAAAGGCCTGGTCAACAGCGAGCTCAATGCCCCCCTGCGTGACCTCGGTAATGTGTGCCGCCAGACGGTTGCGACGACGCGTCGTTAATTCTATCCCCAACAACCCGAGCCGTGTGCCCGCTTGCCAGGCGGCAGCCAGCGGGTCCCCCACCACCGGCGCGGTATTAATTTTCAGCTTACGGGTATCATTGCTGGCAATAAAACCTGGCTCATTAAACAGGATGGAAGCCCAGGGCCAGCCCTCGCTATCGGCATGGCCGGCAAAAACAAAGGGTAGCTGTGCGTAAAAGTCACGATGCTGATCCGGCAGTTGATCGCGAATGACCTGGCGACCAAAGCGCTCCATTTGCTCCCGCACACCGAGGCGTTGCTGCAGAATTTGTTCCCCGCGATGAAAGGGTGAATCGGCAATTATCTCAGTCATTGTTTAGCCTCCAACTATCGACAGCTTTCCATTCAGTCTAAACAATTGATCACGCCGCTAAACCCACCGCTGTGTCTTGCATGGGTATAAAGCCGGGTAAATTTTCAATGCGATGCAACCAGGCCTGTACATGGGGGTAGGCATCCAGTGCAACATTGCCCTCGGGTGCGTGGGCAATATAAGTATAGTTCGCGACATCGGCCAGGGTGGGGCGCTCACCGACGAGCCAGTCTCTACCGTCTAGCTCGGCATCGAGCACCGCTAGTAATCCATGGGCCATGGCGATGGCTTTTTTCGTATCGACAGCGGCCCCAAACACAGTGGCGAGGCGTGCCGTGGCCGGGCCAAAGGCGACTAAACCGGCGGCTATGGAAAGATAGCGTTGCACCTGCGCAGCGGCCAGACCATCGACGGGCAGCCAGCGGCGGGCGCCATCATAACGACTGGCCAGATAGCTAATAATGGCATTGGAGTCTGACAAGGTGATATCGCCATCCTCAAGTACCGGCACTTGGCCGAAACGATTTAGTTGTAAAAACGCTGGCGTTTTGTGGGCACCATTGGCCAGGTCGACGGTAATGATCTCAGCCTCAAGACCGAGCAAGGACAAAAATAACTCGACGCGATGTGAATGGCCGGAGAGGGGAAAACGATGCAGTTTGATAGTAGACATAGTGAATTTCCTTTTACAGTGTTGAAGGCTTTTACAAGCCGGGTTTAAAGTGGGATTTAATGGTTTTGTCACGGCGCTGTTTTAAGCGTGTTAATGAGGTGTTTAAGCCCCAGGCTTTTTCAGCCGCGTTGTGTAAGGCTCAAGCCTGTCGTTAACTGGCAAACGGTTTTCTTTTTCCAGCGCCAGCAATTCTTCAAAGCCACCCACAGACAGGTCATTAATAAATACCTGCGGATAGGTGCGCCTGTCAGTACGTTCCCATAGGGCATAAACCTGCTGTGGGTTTTGATAGACATCGTATTCAACAAAGGGCAAACCTTTACTCTGCAATAAGTGTCTGGCGTGGCTGCAGTAGCCACAGCCGGGGCGGGTATACATTTCTATCGTAGCCATGCTTCTCTCCTTTGCCGCCAGAGCCTTTCGCTGCCCGGTGCGGTCTGTGTTGTCGATGGAGTGAAGTATGGGAGTGCGCAGGATATTGATAAACAGGGCTACTGTTGAATCATTGTCAATGCTATATTGACAATCAATGGATACACTCGATGGCATGAAAACCGTAGTCGCCGTGGTAGAGACAGGCTCTTTTACTGCGGCCAGCGAGCGCCTGAATATCTCTAAAGCACTGGTCAGCAAATATATCGGCGAAGTTGAAAAAGACTTGAATACCCGCCTCTTTCACCGCTCCACGCGCAAACTGGCGATGACAGAAGCCGGCAAAACCTACTACCAGCGCGTACTGCCCCTGCTGGAAGAATTTACAGAATTGGTCGACACCGTCAGCGGTGGCAAGTCCTCACCCCAGGGGCTACTGCGCATTAGCGTGCCCGTCGCCTTTGGCGAAATGAAACTGGCCCCGCTGATCCCCGAGTTTCTACAACGCTACCCCGATATTCGCCTCGAACTGATCTTGCGCAACAGCGTGATCGACATGGTTGAAGAGGGTATCGACGTACGGCTGCTGATAGGCGGTGTCGACGACTCCAGCCTGGTGGCGCGCCACATCAAAACCCTGCCCTTAATCCTCTGCGCCTCACCCGACTATTTACGCCAACAGGGCGAACCGCAGTGCCCCGCAGACATCGCCACGCACGCCTGCATTATCGACAGCAACTTTCGCATCGGCAAACAATGGCCAATGATTTCGCCCGCCGGTAAAACAGAATCAATTAAGGTTAACTCCCGCATCGCCGCCAGCAGCCCCAGCGCGGTCAAGGAAATCGCCATCGCCGGTGGCGGCATCGGCATGGTGCCACGCTTTATTGTCGAACCGGCGCTGGAACAAGGCTTATTAAAAGAAGTGCTACCCTGTTACACCACCCTCGAATTTGGTTTATTTGCCCTCTACCCCCACCGCCGCTACCTACCCAAAAAAGTGCGCTGCTTTATTGACTTTATGCTTGCCGAGTTTGCTGATACATAGCTTGAAGCAGACATATTTTGCAGCCCTGTCAGAGACACCACATAGCTGTACATACGAGCAGTGTATTGACCTTGCGCCGGGAATTTTGCGTGTTATCATTCTCGGAATTGCGCGATATCATTCCGCTGTTCTTTGGAAAGACCTTAATAATCAATGACCTATGGTTTCACGAGGGTGGATACTGCGCAAAGGAAAGTGGAATATGGCGCATGCGCGTTTAGCGCGGGAGGGAGTTATGTATGCCTAAAAATAGTACTTTAAATCAAAGGCTTGAAGGTAAGCGACGGATATTGAATTCGACAAAGCGCGCATGCGCGATATACAAATATTAGCTGTCAAAGAGATCGAGAAACTACGATATGGAAGTTAAGAACATACCAACAGACAATCTCTATAAATTCATTACGATATTCTCAATTGCTCTGATGTTATCTTGCGCTTACGCGTTTACAAGTATTTACGACTCACATCTTCGTGAGTACCAAACTGTAAAGCTAAAAGCAATTGAACTTGAGGTAATTGAAAAGCCAACGTCAACCCAAGAATTGACTCTTAAATACTACAGAGACCAGATCGTACGAATTGAATCAGATAAAAAAACGTTAATGTCTTTCACTGCATGGGGCTTTGTCATTTCCATCGGTGGTGCTGTTTGGGGGTTTTGGGCTTGGCGCAGAAATCTTCAGGTTTACTTAGATCGCCAAATAAAATATGAAACCATTTCCCTCCGTAGGGAAGTACGTGCAGCTAACAAGTCAAGTAACTCGGACGCTGCAAGCAGCGCCGGTTCTTGAAGCGTTATAGCTCCAAGTTAGCCATGAAAAGTAGACACCTCACTACTACCTAATGAGGGTCTGATAATGAAAATGACGATGACGATGACGATGACGATGAACAAATATAATCACTATACTGAGGGTTTTCGACGAGGGCAGTGCGCCGTTCTGATGACCCCAACACGAGCGCAACGGAAGTTACCAAAGAGCTAGGTATTCGTTCGGCTCAGATACAACTGGCGTCGACAATATAAACGCCTCTCAGACAAGCAATTCAATAGCCTTATCGGAGTAGATTATTCCATGGAAGAGAACGAGGTAATTCGAAAATTGTAAATCGAGGGTCAGATCTTTCCATGCCACAACGTTGACACAATCAACAACCGGACTGGCGATTATTTTCTGATTTACTATTAAATCATCAATCGCACGGTTAGCCATGAAGCTCATCCAATATTGTACTGATAGATCTGAGCTTCTCCCATAATTTCTCTTGTCCTCTACTGTAACAATGCATGCGCAAACCGATAAAAGAACAGGGCCGACAAGTTTTGATCAAATTAGAAGGAGACAAAAAGACAGACCTGGCGAATATCGATAAAATGAAAGCCAAAATTGATAGCGACCAGGGTCGACGCATGGAAGCAGTGGAACCCGTTTTTTCAACATCAACACAAAAAAACGGCTAAGTAGATTTAGTTTGCGCGGAAAAATTAAAATCAATACGCAATGGCTAATGTACTGCATGGCGCATAATATTGAGAAGATACAGCGCCACGGTAAGATGGCTAAAATGCGCGAATAGGAGTCCATGATGGCTTTACTAAAAGACAGGGGCATTATTAATCGTCCTTAGAAAAAAGGAGTGGGAAAGCTGCTATTGACTTAGGCTGTTCCTAAAACCATCTGGATATCTGGATCAATCTACAGCCTCGTCAAGTAATCAATCACAAACAACAAGGAAGTAGTATGAAAATTGAATTAACTTACGATGGTCAGTTTGTTAAATGGATTGAAAAAGGGTATGTTTTCAAAGCATCATCTGGAATGCCGGGACATCAAATTCCCGGCAAGCAGTGCGCTCCAGATGCAGGGCCTGTGCCAGAAGGGCTCTATAAAGTCTTTATTTCGGATCACGGGGTAGCAAAAGATGACAGGAGAGGCATATGCGCACTGAAACCATCCTGGGGTATACAGGAAATACCTAGGGGTATAAAAGCTGGTGTGTGTGAGCCATACTGGATTAACTGGGGAAGTAATAGAGCACGAATGGAGCCAGCAGATACGGAAACGAAGACGAAATGCATTCCAATCTCCCGAGGAGGATTCTACCTACATGATTCTATAAAGGGTTATAGCCATGGCTGTATTGAAGTTGAAAGTTCAATATTTAAACACCTTCGGGCGATTAATAAATCAGCTAACAAGCTGTCAGTTTTAATGAAGGTCAAGTACGTTTCAGGGAGGTCTACTAATGGTGGCACTAAGAAGTAGCTTGTTTTTACTAATAACTATTTTATCTGCTGCTTGCTCAGCAACGAATAATAACTTTTATTTTAGCTATAAAACAGCTGGATGCTTTAATCTTAGCGACACTTCCAAAGAGATAATAGGCGAGACCATATTTCTAATTGCGAAAATCTCTCATAAAAAAGAGTGCGGCTGCAAATCAGCACTCTTTAAATACAGATCTTATCAAAGCCTTGATAATATTGAATCAGAATTAATACAAGGGTATTTTACTACTCTTTCGAGAGAGTCTCTTTCTCTTCCGGTTTCAGCACAAAAAAATAGTGTTTATGCCAACAACTCTATTCGAGTTAGCTTTTCTTGTGCTGCTCAGTAAACCGGGAATTAGGTCTTCCCATGCCACAATGTTGGCATAATCAATAACCGGACTGATGATTATTTTTAGATTTACCATCCAACTATGAGCCATACCATCAGTTATCAAATCCGCTGCCGTCACCATGAATAAATTTCTGTGCCTATTTGTCTATTTCTTAACATTCAGTGCCGTGGCTGAGGTCCGCCTTGCCCTACCCAATGGGTGGTCTATTTCAGGCACAGTTTTATATTCATCTGGTGCTAAGGTTGGTGAGTTAACATCTGCAAAAGCATGGCCTTACGCGTCGGGAAAAAAGTTTACATCATCCTTTAAACTTGGCTTTGAGGATGATCCAGATACAACACGTTTTATCTCCAGCGGTAATGACGCTGGCATATATTGGATTTGTCGCAGTGCTGTGTATGAGGGCGCAGCGGGGGAATATGGTACCTGGTATGTCAGACGTTTCTGGGTAAATGGCCCAATACTTACCCTGTACTCCTATAAGTCATGCACAGAAGATTGGGGCAGCGCTATTCAATTAGCATCTACCCTTTCAGAGTCAACACCTTAAAAAGCCCGATATTCAGAGCTGTTAAGCGCCAATAAATAACAAACTTTGGCACGAAGATACCCTCTCGCGATAAGCCCTTCGTTTCAAGAAAGTCGATGGTCAGGTCTTTCAATGCCACAATCCAAGCATAATCACCAGCCCAGACTGATTATTATTTGTGGATTTACTATTCAATTATCAGTCCGGCAGTTTGCTCGTTAGCAGACAAGTAAACTCTACTCCACACACTCAGAGTGATAGCATAGCGTCACTTTATGAAAACTGAACTGGTTACCACATTAAAACGGCAAGCGACTAAAATCTTGGCTGAGCTACATAAATCGAAAGAACCTATCCTCATTACCGAGCATGGCCAGCCTTCGGCCTATCTTGTTGATGTCGACGATGATGAGTTAATGCAGGCAAGAATGCGCTTGCTTGAGGGCTTATCCCGAGGGGAACGTGCAATTTACGAAGGCCGGACGTTGAGCCAAAGCGATGCCAAAAAGGCAATGGCTCGCTGGCTTAACAACTAAGTGGCTTAAATATGTAGCTCAAACAATATGGACAGAGCCAGCGCTATCAGACCTCAACAAATGGCTGAATATATCGCGCTCGATAATTTTGACGCTGCAGCGCGCCTGGTCCAGGAAGTCTTTTCAGCGGTAGAGCGTTTGGAAAAGCACCCAAAATCGGGGCGCATTCCCCCGGAGCTTGAGAAGAAAGCACGTTACCGGGAAATCAGCATCGGACCCTGCCGGGTTTTCTATCGCCTAGACAGCGATAAAGTCTGTATTCTGTATGCGAGGCGAGGCGAGCGGGAGCTACGCGTGTTTCTGCTTAAGGGTCGCACTAATTAGTAAAGTTAACAAATTGCTATTCAATTCCTCGCTCCATGTGTAAGCGCCTAAATAAAAAAACAACAATAACGAGACCAAAGCTATGAGCAACTTTACCTTAACGCCCTTTATTGACGATTTTGTTTTTCTGGAAGGCCCCCGTTGGCGCAACGGCCTGCTGTGGGTTTCCGACGTTAACGACAAAAAGGTCTACACCATTACCCCCGAAGGTGAACGCAAGGTCATCGCGGAAGTTAGCATGCGCCCCTCGGGTATCGGTTTTCTGCCCGACGGCACACCGCTGGTGGTGTCGATGCGCGACAACACCCTGCGCCGCATCGAGGGCGACGAGCTACCCATTCACGGCGATGTCAGTGCGCTGGTGAAAGGCGAAATCAACGATATGGTGGTCGACAAAAAGGGCAATGCCTATGTCGGCAGCATGGGCTACGATTTATTTCGCGGCGAAAAGTTTGCCCCCGGTACCATCGTGCTGGTGAAGCCCGACGGCTCGGTGCGTGAAGTTGCCGATGGTTTGCACTTCCCCAATGGCCCGGTGGTTTCACCTGACGGAAAAATGCTGGTGGTGGCCGAAAGCTGGGGCAAGCGCCTCAGCGCCTTTACCATTGAAGACGACGGCTCACTCAGTGATCGCCGCGTGTTCGCCGACCTGGGCGACTACACCCCCGATGGAATTACCCTGGATAAAGAAGGCGGCATTTGGCTGGCAGCCTTTGCCAACGACGCCTACGTGCGTGTTAAAGACGGCGGCGAAATCACCGATGTTATCGAAGTGCCCGACCGCCGTGCGGTGGCCTGTACCCTGGGTGGTGAAGACATGAAGACCCTCTACTGCCTGACCTTCGACGGGCAGATGAGTGATATTGGCAAGGGCAAGCGGGCCTCGCGTATCGAGACAGTGAAAGTTGATGTTGCGGGCAGTGGCTCGCCCTAATTCAATCTCAACCGGCTAACACTATTTAAGGAAAAGAACGCTCTTTGCTCATGACCGTAGGAGGCACAACTGCATGGCCAGGAGTAGGCGCTTTGAGGCGATGCAGGAGGTAGAGCGCCAAGCGTACCCAAAACACTCGCTACGCTCATGGGGCAGGCTCTAGATGCTTTAGGCAACGCATGATGCCAAAGCCGAGCTTACAGGGAGGTATTCACAGCGAGTCATGAGCAGAGGGGGTTCTTTGTACTCCACACAAGCGAGCAAGTCAGCCCGATAGCGATAGACCATTCATACTACAATGGTCTATCGTGCCGCTCGGAGTTTTACAGTGAACACCTCCATCACCACTAACATCAAAATCATGGACAGCCCCTTTGATCCGGGCGAACTGACCCGTCAACTGAGTGAATCGACCACCACCTGTGGCGCGCTGGTGAGTTTTACCGGTCTGGTGCGCGATCAGATCGATGATCCCGTCAACACACTATTTCTCGAGCACTACCCGGGCATGACGGAAAAAGCCCTGGAAGATATCGTCGTCGAAGCCCGCGATCGCTGGAGCCTCGGCCCGCTGATTATTGTCCACCGCGTCGGTGCCCTGCAGCCCGGCGAGCCCATTGTCTTTGTCGGTGTCACCGCCGCCCACCGGGGCGAGGCTTTTCAGGCCTGCGAATTTTTAATGGATTATTTAAAAATAAAAGCCCCGCTGTGGAAAAAGGAAAGTACCCCCGATGGCGAGCGCTGGGTAGCATCGCGCTGTAGTGACGAGCAAGCGGCCGAGCGCTGGCAGGACAAGCGTTGAGTACAGCCAACAAGCCCATGATTGGTGTTCTGCTCGCCGGCGGCCAGTCATCGCGCATGGGGCAGGACAAAGCCAGCCTGACCATCGCCGATACGACCCTGCTCGAGTTTATGCGCGCCAAATTGCAGCAAGCCGGTATCGATGAGATTGTTATTTGCCGCAATGCACCGGGCTATTTAAATGACAGCATTCCCCAGCTCGGCCCCCTGGGCGCCCTCTACACCTTGAGCCGGCACTACCCCGAACGGCGAGCGCTGATTATTCCCGTCGACATGCCCCTGCTGCGTGTCGCCAGCTTAAAAGCCTTTGCAGCAGTAACTGCGGACTCACCCTTACCGGCAAGCCCCAAGCAACAGATGTTTCCGCTGTATTTAGCATTTACGCCTGCCGTTAACGCGGCGCTAACTCGGCGCGTTAACAAGGCCGAGGACCTGTCCATCGCCGCTTTTCTGCGTGAAAGCGATGGCCGACAGCTGAGCGACGTTGAATATAGCGATGACGAGTTCCTCAACGCCAACACCCCCCAGCAATGGCAAGCGATTTTAAGCAAGGTGACAACCCAGCTCAGCGAGTGATTAACTGCTTAGCCCGTCGATAAAACCCGGCAGCGCATGCAGAAGTCTCTATAATCGCCACCCATGAATAACGATGCCCAAACCGTACTTGAAAAAACCTTTGGTTACGCCCAGTTTCGCGGCGACCAGCAAGCCATTATTGGCGAAATTGTCGAGGGCCGCGATGCCCTGGTGTTAATGCCGACCGGGGGCGGTAAGTCCCTGTGCTATCAACTACCCGCGCTGTTGCGGCCCGGTGTCGCCATTGTGATTTCACCCCTTATTGCGCTGATGCAGGATCAGGTCGACGCCCTGACCCAGCTCGGCGTGCGCGCGGGCTTTCTCAACTCCACCCTTGCCTACCAGCGCCAGCAAGAGATTGAACAACAACTCCTCAATGGTGAGTTAGATTTACTCTATGTCGCCCCCGAGCGCTTGATTCAACCCGCGACTCTCGCGCTGTTTGAACGCATAGAGCTGGCCCTGTTTGCCATCGACGAGGCCCACTGTGTATCCCAGTGGGGTCACGATTTTCGCTCCGACTATTTACAACTCAGCCTGCTGCACGAGCGTTTCCCCCAGATACCGCGCATCGCCCTCACCGCGACCGCCGACCAGCGCACCCGTGAAGAAATCATCACCCGCCTGCAGCTCACCGAGGCCCGGCATTTTATTAGCCGTTTTGATCGGCCCAATATTCAGTACCGTATTGCCACCAAGCAAAACCCCCGTCAGCAGTTATTGCGCTTTTTACGACGCGAGCACGAACACGACAGCGGCATTGTTTACTGCCTGTCACGAAAGAAGGTCGAGGCCATCGCCGAGTGGTTGTGTGACGAGGGCTTTAAGGCCCTGCCCTATCACGCCGGTATTGCCGCCGAAAAACGTCAGGAAAATCAGCGACGCTTTTTGCGGGAAGAAAAAGTCATTATCGTCGCCACCATCGCCTTTGGCATGGGCATCGACAAGCCCGACGTGCGCTTTATCGCCCACCTCGATCTGCCGAAAAGCCTCGAGGCCTATTATCAGGAAACCGGCCGCGCCGGGCGCGATGGAGACCCTGCCACCGCGTGGATGGTCTACGGCCTGCAAGATGTGATTAAGCTGCGGCAAATGCTCGACGACTCCAATGGCAACGATGAGCACAAGCGCATCGAGCGCCATCGCCTCGACGCCATGCTCGGCCTGTGTGAAATCACCAGCTGTCGCCGCCATGCCCTGCTACATTACTTTGGCGACGATGCTCCCGAGCGCTGTGGCAATTGCGACACCTGTTTAACGCCACCCGAGTTGTGGGATGGCACCGTCGCCGCACAAAAGGCCCTGTCCACGGTGTACCGCACCGAGCAGCGCTTTGGCGTTAATCATCTGGTCGATGTGCTGCTCGGTAAAGACAACGACAGAATGAAGCAGTTCGGCCACCACAATGTGTCCACCTATGGCATTGGTAAAGAGCTCGACGCCAACCAGTGGCGCTCGGTGTTTCGTCAGTTGGTTGCCCGTGGTTTTCTCAGTGTTGATGTCAGCGGCTTCGGCGGCCTCAAGCTGGCCGAAAAAGCCCGGTCCCTGCTGCGTGGCGAAGAGACTATCTCCCTGCGCCGAGAAGCCAAAGAAAGCACCACGCAAGCCAGTGGCACCCGCAAAGCCCGCAACAAACACAATATTGCCGAAGAAGATAAGGCCCTGTGGGATGCCCTGCGCCAGTGCCGCAAAGCACTGGCCGATGAACAGTCTGTGCCACCCTATGTGATTTTCCACGACGCGACACTGATGGAAATGCTGTGCTATCGCCCCCTCGACGGCACCCAAATGCTCGCCATTAGCGGTGTCGGTGCCGCCAAAATGGAGCGCTACGGCGATGCCTTTATCGAGGTGATTCGCCAGCAGGAAGAGGGTGACAGCGCCTCCCCGGCGCAAACGGCAGAAAATGAACAATTCGAGATTCTCGCCCTCTGTCGTGCCGGCATGAGTGGCGCGCAAATCGCCCAGCAACGGGGCCTGACGGAACAACAGCTCTACCACCATCTCGCCGAGTTAATTGAAGCGGGCAGCATTGAAGCCGACGAAGTACTCAGCGGCCTGGCCGAACTGAGTGCTGCCGACATCGCCACTATTGAAGATGCTTTACTGGCTCAGGATGATCTCGCGGAACAGCGTTTCTCCTACCGAGCCAGCAGTGACTTATTGGACGGCGCCTATGCCAAGGGCCTGTTGCAGTGTGTCAGAGCGGCGATTTTAGTCAGCTCCTAAGTCGGCACTTTTGTTCAGCGCCTTAGCCCAGCACCTTAGCTCAGCACCCCCTACAAGCCGCTCCGACAGTTGCCTGCCGACCCCAGCCCTCACCGCAGTAGGGCCGTCAGCGGGCAGGGCCTGCAACTCGCGGTGCTCAGGCTTTCTCAAACTCCATGCGGCATCGCCCTCGACGCGCAATCATGGCGTGAATACCATTAACACTGCCCCCTCGAAAAATCTCCTTATTTATTTTCTTTATTTTCGGTTTTTTTATTGACAGCACTTACCCACAAACACAGTGGATAAATCTGTGGATTGACTGCCAACAACTGCCAGCAAGCCCCGTATTCCTTAACTCCGCCACAAATGGTTACTTTTTAAGCATAAAATAATAGCCTTAAAAATCAGCAAGTTACAATCACTGCCACTTTAAAGCAAAGATTAGCGCAATACTGCCAATAAGACTTTAAGTAAAAAACGACCTGTGGAAAAGGCCCGCAGTAAGACAGTAGAAATTTGCTCAAATGGGCAAAGTAAAACACCCCGCCTGCACCTATAGAAAGCAATAACAGCGCTCCTGGCCTGTCTGTATCGGGCTTTATGGCGTGCGGCAGGGCCGTCCACGACACGCACATCAGAGCCGTCTGAGGGGCTTCGCCACTCAATCACCCCACTGACAATGACAATCACCTGTCTACCATTGAGCCCTCGTCTTGCAGCCCGAAATAGTCTTGTGGAATATCGGTCATGGCTGAGCTTTATAGCATGAGTCACTACAGCGGATCGACCCTGGCTTGACTCTCTGTCTTGCTGGGAAGCCCGGGTATTATCGAGAAAAATCTGTTTATTTATTTTCTTTATTTTTCGGTTTTTTTATTGACAGCACTTACTCACAAATACTGTGGGTAAGTCTGTGGGCATAGCGTCAACAACTACCATTGAGCCCCGCAATCCCGGGTGCTGCCACAAATTGCTCGCTTTTCGACCAGAAAATAAGGATCAATGACTTGCCGAAACAGACGTATAAAATCCAGGGGCTATCGCGATGTCGCCACAGCACAAATAAAAAAGGCGAGCCCGAAAGCTCGCCTTTTAAACATTCTATATCAAGCCCTTCAAACAGGGCCGGCCGAACTCAAGCCGTTTTAGGCTCTGGCGCGCAGTGCACGGCCCAGGGTTTGAGTCCCGAGAGCGGCCGTATAGTTACTGGCATTTTCCCAGGCACGAACTCCCTTGATGTAAACCTGTTCAACCACACCGTCGGTGCGGTTAACCAGTACATCCTGACCAAACAGCTCGTGGTAGATCTTCTGGCGGCTGTCGTTCATATCGTGCTTCTTCAGCTCTTCCGGATTGATCAAGACAATATCGGCCTGATCGCCCGGCTCAATGCGGCCAACATCCAGATTAAAGAACTCAGCAGCTTCGCGCGTTAAGCGATGCACCGCATGGGCAACACGCATATCGCCACGCTTTTGCGCAATGCGCAGAGTGCCGAGGTTACCGTCGTAGAAAGACAGGTTGGTCAGGTGAGCACCGGAGTCATTGAAACCGGGCATGGCATTGGGATCAAAGAGGATTTCCTCAACAATATCCTCGTCGAGATTGGCAATATCAAACCACCAGCGAAAGCCCATGTCGTAGAGGCGCATGCTCTGCAACCAGAACTCTTTGGGCTCATCGGTCCCGGGGGGAAACTTGGCAAACTCCTCGGCTTCGGCCGCGTCCTTCGCACCCTCTTTACCGCCGGTGGCGTGGAACTTGGCCAAACGGCGCATCACGGTCGCCAGTGAATCGCCATCCCAGCTGGGTACGGCACAGTCGGAGAAGTGCATTCTTTCAAAATCCATTTGAAAGGTTGCCGCATCTTTGTTGCCACCGAGCTTGGTCAGATTGACATCGGTCGCTGTCATGCGCTTCCAGTCGGCATCAAAACGCGCCAGCCAACCCGGATCGTTAAACAGCTTTTGACGTGCCTCGGGCTGATCGACCTCACAGGCAATAATTTCACGGGTGGACTCCAGCTCTTCAAATACCGGTGAGACCATGCCGTCGGAAAACATACGGAAGCTGCCGCCGAGGGCCTGGAAGTGAATATTGCCGCCCAGTAACTTGGAGTTGATGACCTTGGCCAGTTTCAACATTTTTTTCCAGACACCGGGAATGGAGACAAAGTCGATGGCCGTCAGGGCAGAGACCTTCAGGGGCTTGCCACGGAAGCGCGCGCAAGACCAGAAGAAGCGCTTCAAGGTGCGCGCCATTTTTTCGCCATCGGGATTGGTCTGCCAGATACCACCGCGCTGGCGCACGATTTCCAGCATCGGCCGCAGCTCGTCATCTTCGGCAAAGTGCGTGGGAATGCGCTTGTTCTTATTGGGATCATTGGCCATATAGTGGAAAACGATCTGATCTGTCGACAAACCCATGTAACCCTGACTCATGCAGTCAGACATAATGGTCTGCATTTGCTTCTTTTCAGTAGCGGTAGAGGGCCGACTGATGGAGTCATTGGTACCCATCACCTCTATGCGCAGCATGGAGTTGGGTACAAAGGCGGCGACGTTAGGGCCGAGGGGCATGTCTTCGAAGTGGTCGAGGTAGCCAGCCGTGGTGTCCCAGGTGATTTTTTCAATGCACTGGCGCAGTACATTTTTTGGCATGTTTTCGACGCGGGTAAAGCAGTCGACGATGGGGCTCTCACCCTCCTTTTCCTGGGAGCCAAAGGCCACACCCAGAGAACAATTGCCCACCAGGACAGTCGTGGTGCCGTGCCTGACGGCTTCACCCAGACCGGGGTTAACCTCAACCTCTAAATCCAGGTGAGTGTGAATATCCAGAAAGCCGGGCGTTAGCCACTTACCTGCTGCATCCACTGTTTCTCCCACGCTTTCGAACTGCAAGTTGGCACCGCGCTTGAGAACCTTGCCATCGAGGATGGCCAGATCTTCAGTTACCGGTGCATTACCACTTCCGTCAAAAACGAGGGCATTTTGTATCAAAACATCGCATTGATTCTGTTGTGACATGGTATTTTCAGCCGCCGTTAATAAAAGAGTAATTTTGCCGCAATACCTTGACATAAATCAACACTTCAATGGCCTCAACCATAGATTTATTGCCAATAAGTGCTCGTAGAAGTGGACAACATAAACGACAGCAACTCGTTGAAAGTCAGTGTAAGCCTATAATAAATAGTTACTTATTGTTTTTTCAGCGAGGGGGCGATAGCCGTAAAATCTATACTGGCTAGCCTGCATAATTAATCGTGACCAGTGTAAGGAAAGTAATAAGACACGCTAAATTAGGGGGAAATTTAGCTTTAAACGCCAACTAGAAGGGAAGACTTTAGAGCGAGGCATTGCCTTAGAGCGACAGTGATTACCCGAGCATACAGGCTCGAGCAATCACTCACCGGCGAGCAAACATGGCTACGATAGCCAGAGAGTTACCTTAGGAAAAGCGCACCACGGCATGACCTGGGATGGTCACTTCGCCTTCGCCATTTTGCAGGTAGAGGCTGACTTTCAGCTCTTTGCTTTGCTCATTTTTTTCTTCAACCACACCACCAGCCGTCATGGTTTCACCCAGCATAGCGGCGCGGCGGTTGGTATAACCAAAGGAGACCAGCGTGGCGTCTTCGCCAATCCAGTCGGTCACCACCTGGCCAATCCAGTCACCCTGCAGGGGGCCGTCGAGAACGATGCCCGGATAACCCTCTTCTTCCGTGGCATAGGCGTGGTCAAAGTGAATGCGATGGGGATTCCAGATCGCCGCGTTGTACATAAATAATTGCACAATGTTTGCCGTGTGCTCACGGCTGGGCAGTGCGTCGCCCACCTTTATAGCGTCAAAATTCAACATGGCTCACCTCGCAATCAAAGATGTGGTTTCGTTTAGTACCGGCTCACCGGCTTGCGTTTCAACCACCACTTCGGTGACCACAAAAATCAGCGGCCCGGTGCGGCCCTCTTTTTCATAGAGGTCTTTGAGACTACGGGTGACCACCAATTTATCACCGGCACAGATGGGGCGGTGATAAACCGTGTCTGAACTGCCGGCCATCAATCGTTTGAGGGGCAGTTCGGGGATGAGTTTGTCTTCGGCAATACCGTCTTTACGCAATTCATCAAGGGGCAGTATTTCCATCGCGTAACCAAAGTGAAACAGCGGCGGCGCAACATCACCATCGAGATATTTTTTTGCCTTTTGGCCGGTGGATACCGCGTATTTACGCAGATCCCGGCGCGTCACTTCGACGTGAATGGAGGGGCTAGCCTGGCCAATACACGCTTTAATTTCCGGGGTTAATAATTCAGCCATCATGCTTTCCTGTATTGCAAATAAATTCGAACAAGCGATGGCACCGACATTGTCGAACCGATACCACCACTAGCGACTTACAGTGTTTTAGTTAACACCCTGTAAAATCTGAATACCCGGTGCAGCGGCGAGGAATTCACCCAGTCGGCCACCCAACTCCTGGAAGTGTGGTGTTTGACCATGGGCATCGAAAGCCGCCTGATCGGTGTACTGCTCCATCATGACGTAAACGGTGGCATCGTCAGTTTTGTGCAATTCATAAAAAGTACAGTCAGCTTCTTTGGCTTTAACCTGAGCTGCCAGGTCACGCATCAGCGCTTCAAAACCTTCCTGCTTACCATCCTGAATCGTTAAGGTTGCGATAACTCCCAACATATTAATCTCCTCTTATAAGTGTTTTCGTGGCCGCTCACTATACGACAAGCCAGAGCCCCTGAGTATCATCGCTATAAAAATAAGCATGACCCCAGGGGTCACCCCGGCGTAAAAAATTGGCTAAAAACTTGGCAGCACCGAACAAGCTGGTTAATCTGTCGATAATAAAAAATTAAAAATGAGGACGGGACGATGCCCATATTCGACTCTCAGGGTGTAGAAATTTCTTACGAACGCTGGGGCACCGGCGACCCAGTGATACTCGCCCACGGCTTTGCCGCCAACCGCCGCCAGGCCTGGTTGGCGGCCGACTGGCAGGGCACCTTAATGCAGGCCGGGCGTGAAGCAATATTGTTTGACCAGCGCGGTCACGGCGAAAGCCAGAAATGCTACGACCCAGAAGACTACGCCATTGAGACCATGGCCGCTGATTTACTGCGTTTAATGGATCACCTCGAAATTGCCAGTGCCCCCATCATCAGCCACTCCATGGGGGCGCGCATTACTCTGCATTTAATTTTGCACCACAGCGACAGGGTTTCAGCGGCGGTACTCATCGGCGTTGGCGAAAATCTATTGCTGGAGCGAATGGATCCTGAAATCATGTCCCAGGCCCTGCTCAGCGATGAGCCCTGGGCTATTGAAAACCAGGCTGCCGCCTCCTTTCGCGCCTTCGTCGATTCCACTCGCAGTGACCACAAAGCCCTGGCGGCCTGCACTCACGGTATCGGCCAGGAATTAGAAAAAGACTTGCTGGCTAGCGTTACCGTGCCGACGCTGGTACTCGGCGCCCAGCACGATGAATTCAGCGGCCCAGTAGAACCCCTGGCTGAAGCTATTAGCGGTGCCATATGCGCCACCCTGCCGCGCACCACCCACCACTCAATACTGGCCGACCCCGCCGCCAAGGATATTGCCTTTGAGTTTTTGAGCCTGCCACCACCGGTGCATTATGAACACTCCTGGTAGCCTGAATTTTGATGCGCCAGTTACACCTTAAGCTCGTAATTCAGTTTAATTTCATCACCGTGCATCCCCCGAAAGCCCCAGTTACACGCTGGGCTCTCAGAAATGCAGATTTCTAAATCCATAAATTCAATGCCTAATTGCGTCTGAATTTCATCAAACAAAAGACGAATTAACTTTTTCCGCGCCGCTACCGTTCGACCTTCTATCATCGAAATTTCTAAAATGGTATAGGCATCCGTCCTGCCATCGGGCATTAAAAAATTCTCTTTTTCTAAAGGAAAAAAACGATGGGCCCGTTTATCGTCGGGCAGGCCCAGTGCATCCATAATGCAGGCATGTATGACTGTTGATAGCTGCTCTCTTATGGGCAGTAAATGTTTATCGATGCCATAAATTTTAACCTGAGCCATTGCCTCCCCCAATACCTACAATAAGATCAGCTAGCTTTTTAACAGCGGAACAACCTCTTTGGCAAAGCGCTCAACCTGCTCGTTACGCTCACCCGGAGGGCTAACCGCATCGAGAATAATATGGCGCACACCCGCTTCACGAAAGGCATTAATCTTTTCAGCCAAATCTTCGGCACACCCGAGGGCGCAGTATTTCTTCGCCGGGCCACGGAAGTCACTGGCGTAGCGTTCACTTAAATGTTCGGTGGCGATATCCCAGGCCTGCTCGAAAGTATCGTCGATGCGGAAAAACAATAAATGCGCCGTGTCAAAACGCTCTACCTGGCGATTAATCGCTTCAGCGGCGGCAGACATCACGTCGAGGGATTCCTTATACATTTCGGGTGTAACGACATAAGACACGTAACCATCGGCCATCCGTCCGGTTCGGGTTAAAGCGGCTTTTGAACGGCCGCCACACCAAATGGGCGGCCCACCTTTTTGTATCGGCGCAGGCAACATCTGCACATCGTTAAACGGATAGAAGCGGCCGTCGTGGGACACCGAGTCACCGCTCCACAATTTGCGCAGCACCTCCATGCCCTCGGTCAAACGTGCGCCCCGCTCTTTAACCGGCACACCGCAAGCCGCATATTCATTGGGGAACTCACCGCCGATACCAACACCAAAAGTCAGGCGACCATCGCAAAGTCTATCCAGAGTCGCGACCTGCTTGGCTACCGGCGTGGGGTGGCGCAGGGGTAATAAATACACCGAGGTGCCAAAGCTAAGGCGATCGCTGATCGCTGCCGCCTGAGCCAGTTGCAGTAAAGGGTCCATTATCGGCACCGCAAAAGAGACGTGGTCGCCAACCCACAATGAATCAAGACCAATGCGATCGGCTAGCAGCGTGTTCTCGCGCACGGCGGCGGAGCTATCCATTGAGGTCATCCAGCCGAATTGCATTTTTGTATCGAGGGGTAAAGACATGCTCTCTCCTTTATAAAATCATGATTGCCGGCAAATTAATTGCCGGAAAAACCGCTAAATTTAACGGGGATGCGCTGTATATCCTGCACCAGTCCCGGCGGAAAATCCGCCGGCACAGCGGTGGCAACACTGGCAAATATTGCATCCGAACCATTGCCAAAGCGTTGCTCAATAACAGCGGCAATTTCATCGTGGCGGCCAATGGCGGCAAACAAATGCACCATCTCATCGGGAATTTCGGCAGCCAGTTTGTCCCATTCGCCCGCTTTGGTCATGGTATTGAGTTTTTGACCGAGATCTTCCAGCCCGTGCTGGGCCAGCACTGGCCAGTAGGCGGGGGTTGAGGCATAAAAAGCCAGGCGATAACGCACCCACTCAACCATTTTATCGACCGCCTCTTGGTCGGCACCGGAGGCAATAAAGCCACCCCCGGCAATTTCGAAATTATCTCGCACACGACCGGAGCGGGCCATGCCCTCCTCCAGTTTTGGCATCACCACATTGTCGAGGTAGGCACGGGTACAGAAGGGGTGCAGCCGCACGCCATCGCACACCTCGCCGGCAACGCGCAGCATCGCTGGGCCGACGGCCGCAATAGTCACCGCAGGCGCAGGTGCCGCGTAATTTTCCGGAATAAAGTTCGGCGTCATCAGGGTGAACTGATAGTGCTCACCGCGAAAATCCAGCTTGCCATCACCCTTCCAGCAAGCCCAAATAGCGCGCAGGGCTTGCACATATTCACGCATACGCGGCGCCGGGGGCGACCAGGGCACGCTGAAACGGCGCAGATTATGGGCTTTAATTTGACTGCCCAAACCCATCACAAAGCGCCCACCGGAGGCGGCCTGTAGATCCCATCCGATATTCGCTGCCGCCATGGGGCTGCGCGCAAAAGCGATGGCGATGCCGGTAATCAGCTCAACTTTCTCCGTTACCGTCGCCGCCACAGCCAGGGGCATAAAGGGGTCGTGGGCGTTTTCCATGGTCATAATACCGTCGTAACCATCGGCCTCAATGGCACGAGCAGCGGCGGGTACTTTGGCCAAATTATCCTGGGGAATGGTGGTAAATACTTTCATAAAATAGTGCCGAATTATTTTTCCTTATCGAATCAACCTTGCCTTAGCTCAGCGGGAAAGTCCAAACAACTTTTGCCAGCAAGGCCCGATAATCAGCCATAAAAAAACCGGAGCCTAAACTCCGGTTTTTTTATGGGCTTGTAAAAAGCTATTTAAACTAAGCCACTTTAGCCGCTTCTTTAGCTTGGCCATGGCGCAGTAATTGCCCCGGCGTAGCACCGGTACACTCGCCGTCGATAAAGATCGGCTCACCATTAACAATAACGTAGCGATAACCTTCAGCGTGGTTAACATAGCGCCACTCGTTGCCCGGCAGGTCGTGAACAATCTCACAGGGAAGCACTTTGAGGTTTTCGTAATCGTAGATCACGATATCGGCTGCACGACCCACTTCCAGCGTGCCCCGGTCAAAGAAACCAGCCGCTTTAGCCGGTACCGCCGCGAGACGATAATGCGCCTCTTCCAATGTGTAAGAGCCACGCTCACGCACAATAGTCTCAATCATATTGGTCGGATAGCGACCATAGTTGAGGAACTTGGTGTGGGCGCCACCGTCGGAAAGACCCGGCACTGTCCATTCGTTCTCAAGAATTTCATTCAGCAGGCCTTCGTCGTAGTTAAAGGGCACCACGTAGAAGACAGTTTTGAGTTTCTCACTGATCGCCAAATCGAGCATGGCATCGGCCGGGTGTATACCCATTGAAGCGCCGAGTTCATGGATTGTCATGCCGACATACATCTGGTTTTCTTCGTTGACCACAGAGTCAATCAGTAGCTCGGAGACCGGGCCACTGACAAAGGGCGCACTACCGTGATCGTAGTCTTCACGTACTGCGGCACGCAGCTCGGGGTCCTGCATTTTCTCCATACGGGTTTCAACATCACCGATGGTGACATTGCGCCAGGCGCCGTTACCGTCGAAGAGGTTAAAGTCGTCGAGCATAAAACGTAGCTCATTGGGCGTAGTGATGGCCTGCATCCAGATCTCATGGCCTTTTTCACGCTGCTCATTGACCCAGCGCAGCATGCGACGATGCTGGTGCGGGTGGCGTTCGTTAACCTGAACGGCGTTCCACAATATTGGGCAGCCACTGGCTTCGGCCAAATCGGCACCGAAATCGAGATCGGAAACCACATCATCTTTAGCCTGAGTCAGCTGAATAATACCTTCGCCGCGACCTTTCAGTACTTTGGCAAACTCCAGTACCAACTCGTCAGACATGGTGTCTGTGGGCATTGGCGTACCATCGTAATCGCGCTGTACCGAAGTGAAACCGTCACCCAGGCGCTGCATGGTGTAACCGACACCGCCGGCGTCGAGAGACTCTTCCATCAGACGCAGCATTTCGGCCAGCTCTTCTTTAGTCGGCTCGCGAGTTTTCGCGCCTTCCATACCCATGACGTAAACCATCAGTGGGTTGAGGGGCACAAAGCTCATCACGTTGACGCCTTTGGGGCGACGCTCGAGGGAATCGAGCCATTCGGGGAAGGTTTCCCAATCCCAGTCCATACCGGCCTTCATGGTCGCCAGTGGAATCGCTTCAACGCGCTCCATCGACAGCATCAAACGCTCTTGCTCGTGGGGGTGGGCCGGGGCAAAACCAAAACCACAGTTGCCAATGGCCATGGAAGTCACACCGTGCCAGCTAGAGCAGCTCAGGTAGGGATCCCACAGCAGCTGACCATCGTAGTGGGTATGCAGATCAACGTAGCCCGGCACCACATTCATGCCCGCAGCCTCAATCACCTTGTCGGCACGGCCAGCATCGAGACCATCAACAGCGATCTCCGCAATTAAGCCATCTTTAATGCCGATATCACCGACAAACCTTTCGCGATGGCGGGTGCCATCAATAATAGTACCGCCTTTAATTATCGTATCGAAGTCAGACATAAGTCCTCCGTTGCCTTCATTTATTTCGTTTTAAAAAGCTAATTCATAAATTTTGTTCATCGAGTATATAGCTTTTAGCGATGATAAATAGGCACAAAGGGAACCAAACCCTAGCAAATCGTTCTGGAAGGATCGATCAAAAACGTTTTTGTCAAGTTAAAACAATGACTAATTTTGACCTGCTCACACTCACCACCAACTAATAATCCGCCGCTGGTGAGGTGACTAAAAAGAACTTACAGGGACACTCTACGCAGCCCGAGAGACACCCTGTGCATTACCATGGCGTAACAACTTACCGGGATAAGCACCCGTCACTTCATTGTCGACGCGAATCGTTTCACCGTTAACAATGGTGTAACGATAGCCTTCGGCACCCTCCACATAGCGCCACTCGTCGCCGGGCAGATCGAACACCACCTCGGCGGGTAGCAACTTCAGGTTCTCATAATCGTAAATCACGATATCGGCAGCGCGGCCCACTTCTAAAGTACCCCGGTCATCAAAACCCGCCGCAATAGCCGGCATGGCGGCGAGACGATAATGGGCCTCTTCAAGGGTATACGAGCCCCGCTCACGCACCATGTCGATAAGCAAATCGGAGGGGTAGCGACCAAAATTGAGGAATTTGGTGTGGGCACCGCCATCGGATACACCGGGCACCGTCCACTCATTTTCCAGAATTTCGTTCATGTAACTTTCTTCGTAGTTAAAGGGCGTTACGTAGAAGACCGTTTTCAGTCCTTCATCTATGGCCAGATCGAGCATCGCATCGGAGGGGTGCTTGTCGGTGGAGGCACCGAGCTCGGCAATCGTCATGCCGACAAAGACCTGGTTTCTTTCATGAACCACGGAATCGATAACAATGTCGGCAATCGGTCCACTGACGAAGGGCGCACTACCGGTATCGTAATCTTCTCGCACCGCCGCCCGTAGCGCCGGATCCTTCATTTTTTCAATACGCGTGGCGATGTCGCCAAGCGTCACATCGCGCCAGGCACCGTTGCCATCGAAGAGGTTGAAGTCGTCGAGCATAAAGCGCATATCGTTGGGTGTGGTGATGGCCTGCATCCAGATTTTATGGCCCTTTTCGCGCTGCTCATCGACCCAGCGCAGCATGCGTCGATGCTGGTGAGGGTGGCGCTCGTTGACCATCACCGCATTCCACAGCACCACCGCATCGGAGGCCTCGGCCAGATCGGCACCGAAGTCGAGATCGGCGACCACGTCATTCTTCGCCTGAGTGAGCTGAATAAAGCCCTTGCCGCGCTCTTTCAGTACATTGGCAAAAGCCATGCAGAGAGAGTCGGACATGGTATCCGTGGGCATCGGCGTGCCGTCGTAATCACGCTGCACCGAGGTAAAGCCATCGCCCAGACGCTGCATGGAAAAACCGATGCCGCCGGCGTCGAGTGACACCTTCATGATGTCTAACATTTCGGCGAGTTCTTTCTCGGTAGGGTCGCGGGTCTTCGCCGCATCGATGCCCATCACATAGACCATCAGTGGGTTGAGGGGCACAAAGCTCATCACGTTAATGCCCTTGGGGCGACGGTCGAGGGAATCCAGCCACTCGGGAAAGCTCTCCCAATCCCAGTCCATACCGGCTTTCATGGTCGCCAGAGGAATCGCTTCAACGCGTTCCATCGACAACATCAGCCGCTCCCGCTGATCGGGGTGGGCCGGTGCGAAACCAAAGCCGCAGTTGCCGATGGCCACCGATGTCACACCGTGCCAACTGGAACAACTCAGGTAGGGGTCCCACAGTAACTGACCGTCGTAGTGGGTATGCAGATCAATAAAACCCGGCACCACGTTGAGCCCTGTGGCGTCAATGACCTCCTCGCCACTGGCGGCATCAATGCCATCACCCTCGCAAATTTCAGCAATCAGACCGTCTTTAATGGCAATATCACCGACAAATCGCGCCCGCGTACGGGTGCCGTCGATAATAGTGCCGCCTTTAATCACTTTGTCGTATTTATACACAGCTCTCTCCCTATTTCTTAATAGTAATGAGAGACCCTTTTGAGAAAGTAATACCGTGCTCTATAACTGCGTAAGTTGTGCGTTCAAAATCTTATTGGCTTATTTTTTTGAACCCACCTGTCTACTTGACTGAAAAAAACCTTACTGAAAAGTACCTTACTTAAAAGCAAAACCCTCCATCACGCGGGGCCTCAATAATTAAACAAGACATAAATTTTGTTCATTCAGTATATAGCCTTGAGAAATATTCGGTAGGGGTAATAAATACGGATAAGGGCTGTACAGGTATTGGTATTAGATAGAGTTGAATCTAAAACGTTTTAGATTCTCACCCTTTGATCTAAGCAGCCCAGCCAATACAACGGCACACCAGCGCCCGAGTCTAGAAAAATAATTGCACCGCGCAGGCCGCACGGGTAGCATCGGCGTTCACTTTTTAACCGGGGTGTAGCGCTGGCCAGTTTATAAAGCAGCTCGCGAGGCGGCGGTAAATAGAGAAAGAAAGAACGCCTTTCGCTAATCATGCTACTAAATCATAAAAAACTAGCCACCAACAGCACCCCTAAATAAACCCATTGTTTACGACTTCGCTTCACCAATTTTTCGCATTAAAAACTAAAAACAGGAATTATCCCCATGACAAGAAAACACGTACTCGACGGCATTAAAGTCCTCGATTTTACCCACGTTCTCGCCGGCCCCACCTGCACCCGTTTAATGGTAGAAACCGGTGCCGAGGTCATTAAAGTAGAAGCCGCCCCCGCTGGCGACATGGTACGCGGCATGCCCGCCCTGAAAGAGGGTCGCAGTGGCTACTATATTCAGCAAAACCGTGGCAAGCAGTCGATCTGCCTGGATTTGCGTGATCCCCGCGCCCAGGAAATCATCCACAAGCTGGTGGCCGATGTTGACGTGGTGGTCGAGAACTTCACCCCCGGCGTCATGAAGCGTCTGGGAATCGACTACGACACCCTCAGCGCCATTAACCCCAAGCTGGTGATGTGCTCGATCTCCGCCTTTGGCCAGACCGGTGAGTTGTCTCACCTGCCCGGCTTTGACTACATCGCCCAGGCCTACGCCGGTGTGATCGACATGATCGGCGAAGAGCACGGCTCACCCTATTTTGCCGGCCTCGGCCTCGGCGACGTTTCCACCGGCGCCCACGCCTACGGTGCCATTACCGCCGCCCTGTTCCACCGCGAGCGCGGCGGCAACGGCCAGCACCTCGACATCACCCTGCTCGACTGTCTCTTCCACTGCCACGAAATCAATGTCCAAGGTTACGACGGCACCGACGGCGCACTGGTCCCCCACCGCTCCGGCGCCCACCACTTTGCCGTCGCGCCCCTGGGCATGTTTAAAGGCAAGGAAAAGTACCTGGTAATCATTGCCATCGGCAACCAGTGGGACAACCTACTGAAAGTCATCGGCAAGGAAGAGTTTAACGACGACCCCCGCTTTGTCGATAACGCCGGCCGCACCGAGCACAAACAGGTGCTGGTCGACGCCATTGAAGCCTGGCTCGCCACCACCGAAAGCGACGACGAAGCCGTGCGTATTCTGCAGGAACACCACGTCCCCGTAGCGCCTGTACTGAGCGTGCCCGAGGCCATGGCCCACCCCCACCTTATCGCCCGCCAGACCGTGCGCACCGTTACTGACCGCGCCTTCGGCGATATTAAAGTGCCGGGCATGCCGCTGCGCTTTTCGGCCTTTCCCGAGTTCCCCGACCTGCAAGCGGCCTTTCTCGGCGAGCACAACAGCTCTGTACTCAGCAGTCTCGGTTATGCCGACAGCGATATACAGACCCTACGCGACGAGGGCGTACTCGCCGACGAGCCCGTGGTTAACGGCTAACCAGAACACTCGACACCTCCCCGGCCAAACGAAAACTGGCTGGGGATTTACCAAATACTGTTATCGCGTCTTCTCTTCCCAAAAAGCCGCGACCCACGGAGTAAAAGCATGTCCTCCCAACCCATTCTCGATGGCTATAAAATCATCGACTTCACCCAGTACCTCGCCGGGCCGACCGCTACACGGCTGATGGCCGAGCTGGGTGCCGAAATCATTAAAGTTGAAATGTCGCCCTTCGGTGACCCCAGCCGCTCCTTTCCCTACCGCAGTAAGGAAAAGCGCAGCGCCTATTTCGTACAGCAAAATCGCGGTAAGAAAAGCCTCTGCATCGACATCAAAAATGAAAAGAGCAAACAGGTGCTCGCCGATCTGATTAAAGAGTGCGACGTGCTGATCGAAAACTTTGCCCCCGGCGTTATCGGCCGCATCGGCTTTAGCTGGGAAGAAGTCCACAAACTCAACCCCAAATTGGTGATGTGTTCGATCTCCGCCTTCGGCCAAACCGGCCCCCTCAGCCACCTGCCCGGCTTTGACTATATCGCCCAGGCCTACGCCGGCGTGACCTCGGTGATTGGTGAACCCGACTCCCCGCCCAGCCTGCCCATGCTCGGTATTGGCGATGTCACCACCGGCGTACACGCTGCGGGCGCACTGAGCTTCGCCCTGCTCGATGCCCATCGCACCGGCACTGGCCAGCATCTGGATATCTCTTTGCTCGACTGCTACTTCCACCAGCACGAAGTGAATGTGCAGGCCTACTCCGCCAGCAAGGGCAAAATCGTGCCGCGCCGTGCCGGCTCCCACCACTATGCCGTGGCACCCACCGGTATTTTCCAGGGACCCCAGGGCTACATTATGATTCTCGCCCTGCTGCACCAATGGCCGGTGCTATGCAAGGCCATGGGCCGTGAAGATCTGATTGACGATCCCCTGTTTGGCACCAACGAAGCGCGCCTCGAAAACCTTAAGCAACTGATCGTCGTGATTGAAGGCTGGCTGCAGAGCTTTGCCACCGACGAAGAGGCCATCGCCGCCCTGCAGGCCGTGCGCGTGCCGGTCGCCCCGGTGCTTACCGTACCCCAGGCCATCGACCACCCCCACCACCGCGCGCGCGGCACGGTGCGTACCGTGAAAGATCGTCTGCTCGGTGAATTCGACATGCCCGGCATGCCGCTGAAATTCTCCAATCATCCCGATCTACTGCCCCTTGAGGCGCCCTTTCTCGGCGAGCAAAACCGCGAAATTCTCAGTGAATGGCTGTCCTATACCGATGCGCAAATTGGCGAGCTTGAAGACGCGGGTATATTGACCAGCAAGCCCCACTAAAGGCTTAGCCCGGCACCCCAACAAGCGCTGAGTTTTTAGCGAAAGTATTTCACCAAATATGAAGAGAACACCATGAAACCTACACATGTAATGGACGGCTACCGGGTACTGGATTTATCCCAATACCTGGCTGGCCCCGCCGCCACCAACCTGATGGTACAAATGGGCGCGGAAGTGATTAAAGTCGAGGGCGGCCCCTACGGCGACCCCGTACGCACCTTTCCTTTTTCCAATAAAGAGCGCCGCAGCGCCTATTTTATTCAGCAAAATCGCGGTAAAAAAAGTATTTGCCTGGATTTAAAAAGTCCCGAAGGCATTGAAATCGTCAAAGAGCTGATCAAAGAGTGCGATGTCTTAATTCAGAACTTCGCCCCCGGTGTGATCGAGCGCATGGGCCTCGGCTGGGACGTGGTCAAAGAACTCAATCCCAATATTATTATGTGTGCCATCTCCGCCTTTGGGCAGGAAGGCCCACTCGCCGCCCACCCCGGCTTTGACTACATTGCCCAGGCCTACGCCGCCGTAACCGACCTGATCGGCGAGCCAGACAAGGCACCCTCAATGACCATGCTCGCCTTTGGCGATGTCGGCACTGGCGTACATGCCCTGACGGCTATTGGCTACGCCCTACTCGAGCGAGAGCGCCGCAACAACGGTGGCCAGTACCTCGATATCTCATTACTCGATACCTATTTCCACCACCACGAAGTGAGCATTCAGGCCTACTCCGCCAGTAAGGGTAAAATCGTACCGCGCCGTAACGGCCCCCAGCACTACGCCGTGGCACCGACCGGCATCTTCAAATCGAAAGACAGCCACCTGGTGATTCTCGCTCTCCTCCATCAATGGCCGGTACTGTGCCGGGCGATGGATAGGGAAGACATGATCGAGGACCCACGCTTTAAAGAGAACGAAGATCGCATCGATAACTTGCCCGCCATGGTCGCCGAAATTGAAAAGTGGTTGCAGGCTCAGGACAGTGATGCCGCCGCACTCGCCAAGCTGGAAAAGGCGCGCATCCCAGTCGCACCACTGCTCACCGTGCCCCAGGCCATGGAGCATCCCCACATGATCGAGCGGGAGGTGATTCGCACCATTGAAGACCCCATTCTCGGCGAGTTTCAAATCCCCGGCATGCCACTGCGTTTTTCGAAATATGAGGTGCCGAAAGATATCGTCGCCCCGACACTGGGCCAGCACAACGAAGAACTGCTCACCACCTTTCTTAAATACGATGCGGCTAAAATCGCTGAATTAAAAGAAAAGAAGGTACTGTTTCAAAAAGCCGTATAGTGGGATGAAAACCTGAGCGAGTTGCCTTGTGCGCTCGCTCAATATCGACACTTAATAATAATGTGGGAGAAAAGGCCACTCTTCACTCATGACACGCTGTGAATACATCCCTGTACGCTCGGTGTCGGCATCCATGCCTCCGACGGTCATGAGTAAAAAGTCGCCTTTTCCTTTACCCCAGCAATTTTTTGAAACAAATATTTGGGCCTCTGACAAAACAAAGACCAAAAGTAATACCCCAGAGTCCTTACTCATACCAATAATAATCAAATCAGGGGCTTATCCATGGCACAGAATGACGCACCAAAACACATCCTCGACGGCTATCGCATCCTCGACTTCACCCAGTTTCTCGCCGGACCGACCACCACTCGCCTGATGGCCGAAATGGGTGCCGAAGTCATCAAGGTTGAACTGATGCCCGAGGGCGACCCCGTGCGCCTCCTGCCCTATCGCCGCAAGGGCCGCAGTGGCTATTTTATTCAGCAAAGCCGGGGCAAGAAAAGCATTTGCGTCGACATCCGCCACCCCAAGGGTTTAGCGCTGATTAAAGACCTCATTAAAGACTGCGATATCGTCCTCGAGAACTTCTCCCCCGGTGCCATTTCGCGCATGGGCCTGGGCTACGACGTCATTAAAGACATTAAGCCCGACATTATTATGTGCTCGATTTCCGCCTTCGGCCAAAGCGGGCCCCTATCTGGCTTACCGGGCTTTGACTACATTGCCATGGCCGTCTCCGGCGTCATGGACATGATCGGCGACCCCGACCAGCCACCCTACTTCCCCATGCTCGGCATTGGCGATGTCAGTGCCGGTGTCCACGCCCTCGCCGCCATCAACGGCGCACTGCTGTACCGCTATAAAACCGGCAAGGGCCAGTACATCGATATCTCCCTGCTCGACTCCTACTTCCACGCCCACGAAATTAATGTCCAGGCCTACTCCGGCAGCAAGGGCAAAATCGTCCCCAAACGCGCTGGCCACCACCACTACGCCGCCGCCCCCCTGGGTTTATTTAAATGCAAAGACGGCTATTTATTTATGGTGGTCATGGCGCGGCAATGGAAACCCCTGTGCCAGGTGATGGGCCGCGAAGACATGGCCGAAAACCCCGACTACGCCACCAACGCCAAGCGGGTGGAAAACAAAGACGAAATTGTCGGCATTATTGAAAACTGGCTGAAAGACTACAATCGCGACGACGCGCTGAAAATACTCGAAGACATGCACGTGCCCGTCGCCCCTGTACTCAGCGTCCCCGAAGCGATGGAGCACCCCCACTTAATCGAGCGCCAGGTGATTCGCAAAATCCACGACCGTGGCTATGGTGAACTCGATATTCCCGGTATTCCCCTGCGCTTTTCCGAATTCCCCGATGCCCTCGACCTGCAGGCGCCCTTCCTTGGCGAGCACAATAAAGAAGTGTTTGGCGAGCATGGTGGACTGAGTAGTGCCGAGGTTGATGCGCTGGAGAAGGAAGGGGTGTTGAAGTCGGAGCCGTTGCCAGAAGGGGTGACGAGTATTGCCTCTGCTTAGCTATAATGATAGGAACACATTGTCTTACTAAGCAGCCAAATAAAATGTATTTGGCTGCTTAGTTTTTAATTCTGATTCCCCAATTATCAAATTTCTGCGAACTAAAACCCTTCATATGCCTAATCCATTATCTGAAAAACAAAAAAACACTCTTTCTATATTGGAGCCAGAATTAAGACGATGCGTAATCTCGGCTGATTTTGAACGAGCTAAAAATATTGCCGGGAAAATTCAGAAATTGCTTAGACCAACTGGTCACGAAACCAGGCTTCTACAAGCCAAAAACTGGCTTTATGAAACAGCTTTGGAAGCTAATAATTTAACTTATGCAAAAATGGGGTTTGAAGGAACCATCAACAAAAGCTCCCCACGAACCCGCTTACACCTAGAGGCCTTATCTTTATTAGCCATCTGCTATTTACGTGAAAATAACATTAACAAAGCACGCGAACTAATCATCAAATCAGTCGAAAATATAAATAATATAAAATCTAATGAGAGAAGAAAACAGTTCCACAGAAGGCTCATCACCAGACTAGAGGAAGAGAGTATATTAGTTGGATTAATTGATCCAAAAAAACAAAAGCTTGACCTCACTGAAATTGACGCCCAAGCAGTTAAGCTTGTAATGAGCAAATCCGAAGATCAAATATTGTTAGAAATGGGTAAGGTAGTGCCCAAACAGGCCATCGATCTCTTAGCCGAGGTTAGAAACGCATACCAGCTAAGACTCCCTGCACCAGATAGAAAGTATTTACCTCCGCCATTAAATGAAAAAACCAAGAAAGAACTAGGTGTCAGGGCTAATTCAGCCTTAAAAAGAGTAGCTTGGAGAGCGATCTGTAGCCCTGACAGCGACATATATAAAGCCTGGAGCCAAGGGCTTACAGTAGTCTATGATAAAAAATATATTGCTGGTGCTATTGTGGCCACATTCAATTCATGGAGTATCACAACGGCCATGCTAGCTGCTAGCGCCGCTGCTTTAGCAATTAAATTTGGAGCAGAAGTTTTTTGTGAAACATTTGCGCCAGAATCAATGATGATTGGTCGCAACGATAAAAAATAACAAGAGCTCTACACACATCATCTGACATACTCATTTGATTAAGATACCAATAGTGATACTATCTCTCTATGGCGAACATTCAGGATATCCTCACTCAAATGAGGGCCAACCCCAAAAGCATACGCTTTAATGATTTATGTAAGGTGTGTGATTTCTATTTTGGTAATGCCAGACAATCGGGGTCTAGCCATCGGGTTTACAAGACGCCCTGGCAGGGCGACCCTCGGGTGAATATTCAGAATAGTAAGGGCAAAGCCAAACCTTATCAGGTAAGGCAGGTACTGCAGGCAGTAGAGCGTTTGGAGGCAGAAAATGACTAAAGAAATAGACCGTTATACCTATCGTGTTACATGGTCTGAGGAAGATCAGGAACATGTGGGTTTGTGTGCTGAGTTCTCCAGCCTAAGCTGGCTAGCAAAAACACCTGAAAAGGCCCTGGCGGGTATCCGCAAGCTGGTGCATGAGTGTATCGCCGACATGCAGGCACAAAATGAAGCGGTGCCAGAACCAATGGCCACCAAGAGTTACAGTGGCAAATTTATGGTGCGCATACCCCCTGAGACCCACCGCATGCTGGCTATTCAGGCAACAGAGTCAGGTATCAGCTTGAACCGTCTGGTTTCCAGTAAATTGCATTAAAAATATAACAACACGGTTCAATCTGCAGTAATCTATTCGGAAAATAGTTTCTGGAGCAGCAGTGAGCCAAAGCGATTTTATCCCCCGTCACCTCGGCCCTAACGGTCAACAATGTGCCGCGATGCTCGACGAGCTTGATCTTAGCAGCCTCGATGAGCTAATCACTCGTGCCGTACCCCAAAGTATTCTCAGTTCTACACCTCTGAATTTACCGGCCGGTCTCTCTGAGCAGGCCGCTTTAAGCGATCTCAAAACCCTCGCCGCGCAAAATAGCTGTTTCGAATCACTCATCGGCATGGGCTATCACGACACGGTGGTGCCCGGTGTTATTCAGCGCAATGTGCTGGAGAACCCCAGTTGGTACACGGCCTATACGCCCTACCAGCCGGAGATTGCCCAGGGGCGTTTGGAGGGGCTGTTAAATTTCCAGCAAATGCTAATTGATTTAACGGGCATGGCGATGGCCAATGCCTCGGTACTGGATGAGGCCACAGCCGCTGCAGAAGCGATGGCCATGGCGAAACGCCTGCAGAAAAAAAACAAAAGCACGACTTTTTTTGTCGATAAAAACTGCCATCCACAAACCCTGGCAGTGGTTAAAACCCGTGCCGCTTATTTTGGCTTTACTGTGTTTGAAGGTGAGCCGGCAACCGAGCTGGCAACGACGGATTACTTTTCCGCTCTGTTGCAATATCCCGGCTCATCGGGCGAGGTCGTTGAACTAACACCCTTGATTGATGCGGTACACAACAAAAAGGCGCTGGCCATTGTCGCCGCCGATTTAATGAGTTTAGTGTTGCTGCGCTCACCCGGAGAACAGGGGGCTGACATTGTCATTGGCAGCAGTCAGCGCTTTGGTGTGCCGCTAGGCTACGGCGGCCCCCATGCGGGCTACATGGCCTTTCGTGAGCAATACAAGCGCTCGGCACCGGGGCGCATTATCGGTGTCTCTGTCGACCAGCGAGGCAAGCCTGCCCTGCGCATGGCTCTGCAAACCCGCGAACAGCATATTCGCCGCGAGAAGGCCAATTCGAATATCTGTACAGCTCAGGTATTGCTGGCATTGTTGAGTGCCTTTTACGCGGTTTATCACGGCCCCGAAGGTCTCAAATGTATTGCCACAAAGATTCATCAACTCACTAACAGGCTGGCCGCTCAACTGACGCAGGCTGGCTTTAAATTACGTCACCAACACTGGTTTGACACCCTGTGCATAGAGGTCGACGAGCAGCAGCAAAGTATTTATCAACGCGCACAGGCAGCGCAGATCAACCTTCGGAAATTCGGTAACGATGCTCTGTGCTTAAGTCTTAATGAAACCAGCACGACGGAATTAATTGCAAAAATTGCCGCTATTTTTGGCGCAGATGAACTAGAAAAAGATGGGGCAAATTTAACACTCTCGGGCATCCACGATGCCTACCGTCGGCAAGACGCAATACTCACTCACCCGGTGTTTAATCGCTATCACAGTGAAACCGAGATGCTGCGCTATTTAAAGCGCCTCGAAGTAAAGGACATATCCCTCACCGACAGCATGATTGCCCTCGGCTCGTGCACCATGAAGCTCAATGCCACGGCCGAAATGCAGCCCCTTAGCTGGCCCGAGCTTGCCAATATTCACCCCTTTGCCCCACTTGAGCAAACCGGCGGTTATCAGCAATTATTTGCCGAGCTGGAACAGATGCTCGCCGCCTGCACCGGCTATGACGCGGTGTCACTGCAACCCAATGCCGGTTCTCAGGGTGAGTATGCTGGACTGTTAGCTATTAGCGAATACCATCGTCAGCGGGGCGAGGGCCAGCGCAATATTTGCCTGATACCCGCCTCCGCCCACGGCACCAATCCGGCCAGCGCCCAGATGGCGGGCATGGATGTGGTCGTTGTTCAATGCGACGAACAGGGCAATATCGACTTCGATGATTTACAGGACAAAACCGTAAAGCACAGCCCACAGCTGGCCGCGTTAATGCTCACCTATCCCTCAACTCACGGTGTGTACGAGGCCCATATGCGTGACATTTGCCAGCTTATTCATCAACACGGTGGGCAGGTGTATATTGATGGCGCCAACCTCAATGCCCTGGTTGGCATTGCCGCCCTCGGCGACATTGGCGGCGATGTGTCCCACATTAATCTGCATAAAACCTTTGCCATCCCCCACGGCGGCGGTGGCCCGGGCATGGGGCCGATAGCGGTGGGCAAGCACCTGCAGCCCTTTTTGCCCACACACCCCTTATTGATGGACGCTAAGCAATCAAAAGAATCTGGCTACACCGTATCCGCCGCCCCCTGGGGCTCGGCCTCCATTCTGCCCATTTCGTGGATGTACATTAAAATGCTCGGTGCAAACGGGCTGAAACAGGCCAGCCAAATCGCCATTCTCAGCGCCAACTACATCGCCAAAAAATTGCAACCCCACTACCCCGTGCTCTACACCGGGCAGAATGGCCTGGTCGCCCACGAGTGCATTATTGATATTCGCCCCCTCAAGGCCAGCAGCGGCATTAGTGAAGAAGATATTGCCAAACGGCTCATGGACTACGGCTTCCACGCCCCGACCATGTCCTTTCCCGTTGCGGGCACGCTGATGATCGAACCTACGGAGAGCGAGTCAAAAGCAGAAATTGATCGTTTTATTAGCGCCATGATTAGCATTCGAAAAGAAATCGCCAAGGTCGAAAGCGGCGAGTGGCCTCTCACCGACAACCCATTGGTGAACGCGCCGCACACCCTCGACGATATTCTGGAAGAGCAGTGGGAAAGAGCCTACAGCCGCGAACAGGCCACTCGCCCGGCCCCCTGGTTAAAAGAACATAAGTACTGGCCGCCGCTGAATCGCATCGATAATGTCTATGGCGATAAAAACCTGATTTGTTCCTGTCCGCCACTGTCAGCCTATGAATCAAACGACAAAATCAATTAGTATCAGAACCACGATTTATTCAATTTTAGGAAGAGATATTGATGATTAACAAAGCACTGACTCGACTTGCTCTATCGGCAGGCACCACACTTTTACTCAGCGCCTGTGCGCCAGAAGTGGGCAGCGAAGCCTGGTGCAAGAAACAGGCGGAAAAGCCCAAAGGGGACTGGACCAGCAATGAAGCTGCAGACTACACCAAGCATTGCTTATTTAAATAAACACTCTCAATACAGGCGCCATTGCTTTGTTTAATGTTTATCGCTCGCCGGTGGCGACGCTAACAGGCTGACAACATCCTCTTCCACAAGTGTCTCGTGCTCCAATAAAGCGGTGGCGAGACGCTTCAGGTCGGCGAGGTTTTCCTGCAATAAAGTCGCCGTTATCGCTTCGCACTTTTTAACCAGCGCCACCACTTCTCTGTCAATCCGTTTCAAGGTGTCTTCGCTAAAGTTCCTTGGCTGGGCAATATCCCGACCTAAAAACGGATGCTCTTCCGACTGGGGGAAACTCACCGAACCCAGCGCTTCGCTCATGCCCCACTGAGACACCATTCTTCGTGCCAGCAGGGTCGCCTGCTTGAGATCATCTGCAGCCCCCGTACTCACGTCACCATAAATAAGCTGCTCGGCCAGTCGTCCGCCGAGCAGAATCGATATTCTTTCCTCCAGATATTCCTGGGTGAAGTTGTGCCTGTCCTCCTCGGGCATTTGCTCTGTAATGCCAAGCGCTCGACCACGGGGAATGATGGAGATCTTACGCAAGGGGTCACTGTGCTGCATGCGAAAAGCGCTAATGCCGTGGCCTGCCTCGTGATAGGCAATACGTGTTTTTTCCGCTTCGCCGAGCACCTCCTCGCGCTCGGAGCCCAGCACCACCCTGTCACGGGCGTATTCGAAATCTTCGGGGCTTACCTGTTCGCGATTATCCCTCGCCGCTCTCAGGGCAGCTTCGTTGACCAGGTTTTCAAGGTCGGCTCCCGACATACCCACCGTGCGCGCGGCAATGTCTTTTAAACAGCGCTCATCGGTGAGAGGTACCTTGCGGGTGTGAACCTTGAGGATGGTTTGCCGAGCAGCCATTTCCGGCAATTCGAGCACCAACTTTCTGTCGAAGCGACCGGGGCGCAGTAATGCGGGATCGAGCACATCGGGGCGATTAGTGGCCGCGAGCACCAGCACCGCTTCGTCCGCTTCAAAGCCGTCCATTTCGGCAAGAATTTGATTCAGGGTTTGTTCCTGTTCGTCATTGCCGCCACCCATGCCGGTGCCGCGCACCCTGCCCACAGAGTCTATTTCGTCGATGAAAATAATTGATGGCGCTTCCTTGCGAGCCTGTTCAAACATATCCCGCACCCGCGAGGCACCCACCCCCACAAACATTTCGATAAACTCGGAACCGCTAATACTAAAGAATGGCACCCCGGCTTCCCCTGCGGTCGCTTTGGCGAGCAGGGTTTTACCCGTACCCGGTGCGCCCATCAGCAATAAACCCCGGGGCATTTTTGCGCCGATGCTGTGGTATTTATCTGGGTTTTTTAGAAAATCGACAATTTCACGCAAATCCTGTTTTGCATGGTCGAGACCGGCAACATCATCAAAGCCGATGTGAATACTCTCCTGGGCATGACGTCGTGCTTTAGAGCGCGAAAAACTAAACATGCCACCGGCACCGCCACCCATTCTTTTTTGCATCATGCGGCTGCTATAAACAAAGAAAGCCAGTAATAACAGCCACGGCACAATGCCAATCAGCAATTGCATAACCACTGACATTTCCGTGGGCTCGGCCTCAATTTCAACCTCGTACTCTTCCAGCAGGGGCATAAAACCGGGATCGTCTACGGGCGGCAGTATCACTTTAAAGGTGGCGACTTGATCGCTCGTACCCGCTGCGGGGGAGGAGAACTCACCCTTAATAGTTTCGTTTTTTATGCTAATTTTCTTAATCTGCCCCGTGGCCACCTGCTCTTTAAAAGCCGTATAGCTAAGGCTTTGCGGTTGCACAGAATAAAAATGCTGCACGGCTAAATAAATAACAAGAAACAGGAAGGTCAGGCGAGTGGCGTGCCTGTACTGATCATTGTCAGTGACTTTTTTTTCATCCGGCATAATTAGCTGCAACGTGTAAAAATCTCTCTGATTATCCTATCAGCAATCGGAGAAGCCCAGCGCTATTTATTCTTCCAGGTACAGCCCTGTTAAGCTCAACATCTACGTTCAACGACGCTTTCTACCACAGCCCGTCACACCTGCCTCCCACCCTTTTACTATCGATTAAGGCCCGCCACAATCAAAACCCAACGCTACTCCCCGGCACTAAGAAGACAGGCCCAATTTACCGCCAGTGATAGTCGGCATCAGGTGTAGCCTCGGAAATATGATCCCTTAAGCACAAGCAGAAAATCACGTCTATGCTGTAAAAGTAAGCGTGACTTGCGCCAGAAATCGCTACTTTTCATACCTGAAAGAGTATCAGCACAGCGCTTGAATTTCGCCCGACACACACCGGCCTGAATTTAACGCCGTCACACAAGGGGACTCCCATGCATCCAGATCACCAGAAGTTTGGCCTTACCACTCTCGACCCGGCACTCCTCAAACAAATCGATGCCATGGCCATTGACGACATCAACGTCGCCGACCCCGCGCTGTTTAAAAACGATACCGTTTGGCCTTATTTTGCCCGCCTGCGCCGCGATGATCCCATACACTTCTGTAAAGACAGCCTGTATGGCCCCTACTGGTCGATTACGCGCTACGAAGACATTATGGCGATTGAGAAAAATCATAAGGTCTTTTCCTCCGACACGTCTAACGGCGGCATTACCATTGAGGACGGCAACCTTGGGCTCGGGGTGGAAATGTTTATCGCCATGGATCCCCCCAAACACGACGAGCAGCGCAAAGCGGTCAGCCCCATCGTCTCACCGCAAAACCTGGCCCGTCTCGAAGAGACCATTCGCACCCGCTCGAAAAAAATTCTCAGTGAACTCCCCATTGGCGAAACCTTCGATGTCGTCGATCGGGTGTCGATTGAATTGACCACGCAAATGCTCGCCACCCTGTTCGACTTCCCCTGGGAGGACAGGCGCAAGCTCACCCACTGGTCCGATGTCGCCACCAGTGCCCCCGGTGCCGAAGACTATGTCTCCGAGGAATATCGAAGAGCCGAGCTGGGTGAGTGCCTGGCCTACTTTACCCGACTGTGGAATGAACGCGTCAACGCCGAGCCCGGTCCGGATTTGATATCGATGCTGGCCCATGCCGACGCCACCCGCCATATGACGCCCAACCAGTTCCTCGGCAACCTAATACTGCTCATCGTCGGTGGTAACGACACCACGCGCAACACCATGTCTGGAAGCATTCTCGCCCTCAACCAAAACCCCGAGCAATATCAACGCCTCTGTGACAACCCCGAACTGGTCAGCTCCATGGTGCCCGAACTGATTCGCTGGCAAACCCCACTCGCCTCCATGCGCCGCACCGCCATTGAAGACTTTGAAATTGGCGGCAAGATGATCCATAAAGGTGACAAGGTGGTGCTGTGGTACGCCTCGGCCAATCTCGACCCCGATAGCATTGATCATCCCGAGCAATTTATTATCGACCGCCGCCGCCCGCGCCAGCATATTTCCTTCGGCTTTGGCATCCACCGCTGTGTCGGTAACCGCTTAGCTGAAATGCAATTGCGCGTGGTCTGGGAAGAGGCCTTGAAGAAGTGGCCCCAGCCCTGTATTGAGGTGATGGGTGAACCCGACCGCAGCCATTCTGTCATTTTACGCGGTTATAACTCACTGCCCATTCGTATCAACACCCCACCGGTCGATGCCGGTAGCCACTGAATGGAAACATAGCGATGAACGAAACCGTGGTCATTATTGGCGGCGGCCAGGCGGGCGCGCAAACCGCTGTGAGTTTGCGTAAGGAGGGTTTCAGCGGCGCCATCACCATGGTCTGTGAAGAGCCCGATCTGCCCTACCAGCGGCCTCCCCTGTCGAAGACCTACCTCGCTGGTGAATTAGCGAAAGAGCGGCTGTTTATTAAACCGGCCACCTTCTACGAAAAAGCCAAAATTACCTTATTGCTCGGTGTGCGCGTTATCGCCATCGACACCGCGCAACAATCTCTCAGTCTCGACAACCAGCAAAGCCTGCCCTACAGCCACCTGGTATTTGCCACCGGTGGCCGAGTGCGGCCCCTGCATTGCCCGGGCATCGAGCACCACCACGTACACTATTTACGTACCCTGGCCGATGTCGATGCGATGCGGGATAAATTCCAGCCCGGCAAACGCCTGGTGATCATCGGCGGTGGCTACGTTGGCCTCGAAACAGCGGCGGTGGCGGTGAAACACGGGCTTGAGGTCAGTGTGCTAGTGGCGCGGCCCACCGCCCTGGGGCGTGTTACCAGCAAGGTTGTCGGCCAGTTTTTTGAACACGCACACCGCACAGCGGGGGTCAATTTACAGTCCAATACCGATGTCGAATGCCTGGAGGGGGATAACGAAGAGGTGGTGCTAACCACGCGGGGTGCCCTGCTCTCCGCCGATCTCGTGGTCGTCGGCATTGGTCTACTACCCAATATCGAGTTGGCTGAAAGCGCCGGTATTCTCTGTGAAGATGGCATTAACACCGATCAGTTCGGTCGTACCTCAATCGCCAATATCTTCGCCGCAGGGGACTGTGCCAACCACCCCAACGCTATTTACAAACGCCGTATGCGCCTGCAGTCGGTGCAAAATGCCATCGACCAGGCAAAAACCGTAGCGGCAAGTATTTGCGGCAAAAACAAACCCTATACCCAGATCCCCTGGTTCTGGTCCGATCAGTACGAACTGAAACTACAGACGGCGGGGGTAAATACCGGCTACGACGAAATCGTGCTGCGCGGCGACCCCGAGACCCGTTCCTTTGCCGCCTTTTATTTGCGTGCCGGGCGACTACTGGCGGTCGATGCCATTAATCGTCCCGCCGAATTTGTCGCCGCGCGCAATATCATCAGCAAACACCTCAGCGTATCGGCGGCGCGTCTGAGTGATGAAAGTATTCCCGCCAAGGCCCTGGCCAAGCCCCCAGAAACGACGACCAGCTAGTACCCAACCCATGTAGAAGAGGAAATAGCGATGATAAAAGTGACCTATATCGATGTTGAAGGTACTGCTCGCAAAATTGAAGCCGAAGAAGGCACCGACCTGATGGATGTTGCCGTCGACAATTTGGTGCCGGGCATTGATGGTGACTGTGGCGGTGTTGCCGCCTGTGCCACCTGTCACGTCCACGTCGACCCCGCCTGGCTGGACAAACTGCCGCCTATGGAAGAGGAGGAAGATGCCATGCTGGAACTCGCCGATGACCGCAACGAGAGTTCCCGTCTCGCCTGCCAGATTAAAGCCAGCCCCGAACTCGATGGTTTAATACTCTACACACCCGTTGGCCAGCACTAAGCTTTAAAGCAGTGCACGGTAGTGGCATAAGCGCAGACTCGTGCAGTAGTTGTGCGGGCGTAATGCTGCGCTAAGTTGCCAGGCAGACTCACCCTGTACCCCTCTAAACGTTAATCAGCGCCATCAATCCCTTTTCTCTTCCGGCTGCTGCGGCTTCACCTTCCAGTCTTTGCGCCTTTCTTTTAAACCAATGCGCTCCTGCATTTGCACCCGCCGCTCGCGAAAGCGATAGCGCTGACGCCGCATCATTTCGCGGGCGTGAAACAGCGTCGCCACGTTGTAGTGATTTTTATTCAGGGTAAAGGTAATAAACACCTCTTCCAGTGCCACCCAGATATGGAAAAAAATCACACCGCGAAAGAACAAAGAAGTATCCAGCAACACTAGTGAAAAATAGGCGGGAGCCATCAATATGGCCGCGAGTTTTGCCGACCAGGTGTGGTAGCGGGGTAGCTCATGAAACTTCAGTAAACAGGTCAGCGTTGGCACAAAATAGGTGCATAAACCCAGCAGAAAAAACCATTTTTCATGCTGAAAAATTGCCGGCCAAAGCAATATTAAACCGAACAACATGGCACCGTAGGTAAATAAATCCCCCCAGCTATCCAGCTTTACACCCAGCTCGCTACACTGATCCCAACGTCGCGCCAAATACCCGTCAAGGCCATCGGTGAGCAGTGAGGCCGCCAATAAAATAAGGAAAATATCGCCGTGACCGTAATAGGCCAGATAGAGCAGTACCGGCGCTAACACCAGCCGGGAGGCACTCAAACAGTTGGGAATGTTAAACAGCGATTTCGCCATAAACTCGGTATCAATTATTATAAGAACGGCTAACTATTGCTGGCGCTGTCTCACTACTTCAAATAAACAAACACCCGCGGCGACGGAGACATTCAAGCTACTCACCGTGCCCGCCATCGGCAACTTGACCAGACTGTCACAGGTCTCTTTGGTCAAACGGCGCAAGCCCTTACCCTCTGCGCCCATCACCAGCGCCACCGCAATGGTGAAGTCGGTTTGATAAACACCGTCCTGGGCATCACCGTCGGTGCCAATAATCCACAAGCCCTCTTGCTTGAGCTTATTCAGCGTGCGCGACAGATTAGTGACAACGACTAAAGGCACGGAATCCGCCGCGCCCGATGCCACTTTGCGCACCACCGGGGTAATACCCACGGAGCGATCTTTGGTGGTGACAATAGCATGCACGCCTGCGGCATCGGCGGTGCGCAGACAGGCACCCAGATTATGGGGATCGGTGACTTCATCGAGCACCAGTAGCAGTGCGGGCCCTTCAAGCTCACTCAGAAGATTCAGCAGATAGGCTTCATCCTGAATCGCGCCTGCCGTACAGCGGGCAGCAACGCCCTGATGGTTAAGCTCTTCGCCCTCTGAGGCTTCATCGGCTAGCAGGGCATCGAGTTCTTTGCGCGTCGCCCACAACCAGGGGATATCTTCCCGATCGGCCAGGGCCTGTATTTTCTGTTGGCGCTGATCTTTGCGGCCCCGTTGCAGGCGCAGTTCTTTGACCCGCTCGGCATCGGTTTTTAACAGGGCCTGTACCGCGTGAAGGCCATAGACCCACTGCATTTCACTTGTACTACTCATCTCGAACCATTCACTCCCAATACGCCCAAGGGCAACCTGCCACTCAACAGGCGCTAGTTTACCCGGTTCTGGCGAGCCGTAGGGAATACTCTGGAACGAGGTACTGGCTGTGCAAAGGCCACCGCTACCGGGAGGCCTGAGTTGAGAAGAACGAAAACTAGACGGGCTCGGGCACCGGTATTCTGGCGATGTAATCCGACATTAAGCTGCCCAAATACAAATGACCCTCGTGTTCGAGCACGCTAGTGACCATGCCGATAGAACTGTCTTTGGCGTCCATAAAGTGGGTGATATTACCGTCCATATCGACACCGACCAGCAGGCCGAAGGTCGGTAAATTCAGACCGTTAAAAAACTCCGGCACTAGCGCCAGAAAACGCGGAAAGCGCATCATCAACTTCTTTTTAAAGGGCTGGGAGGCCAGCGCTTCGAGCCGGGGGAAGCGCGGATAGGCCAGCGCCACCCAGTAAGTGTCTTTGCCATTGTAGGTAATATTGTCAGGCCCACCGGGCAGGCTCGGCACGAAAGGTTCGCTTTGCCCCGCCTTCGGCCCCTTTAGCCATAAACGAGTGACGCAAAAACCGAGGGTTTGATTGACTAGCACGTAGTCACCCTCCGGCCCCATCGCCACGCCATTAGCCAAGTGCAGTTTATCGAGCACCACGCTGCTGCTTTTTGTCGCCGGGTCATAGCAAATCAACTCACCGAGGGGGTTGTCCTCCATCATTGCGTAGTCGGCCTGAGCCATGGTGTATTTACTGGATATGTCGCTGAAATAAATTTTGCCGTCGGGGGCAATATCGAGATCATCCGCCACGTTGTACAAACGACCATCGACCTCGTCGCTGAGTACACTGACCTCGCCTTCGGGGGTGACACAAACCAGGCCCTTGTCGGCATCGCAAATAATCAAATTGCCAGCCGCATCAAATTTCATACCCAGCGGGTGACCGCCGGTATTGGCCAGCACTTCGGGGTCGGCCGAACCATCGATGGGCACACGCATCACATTGCCGTCGGTTAAACCGGTGTAAAGATAGCCGTCTTTAATGGCCGTTGCCTCTGGCCCGGCCAATTGACCGCGCCAGAGCTTTTCGGCTTTACGCAAAGAATTTTTAAAGGCAAAGCGCCCCTCGTAGGGAGGGGCTTGGGGAGGATGCCAGGCCACGGGCTCTATCGCCACCGGCCAAAAGAAAATATAAAGTATCGATAAAAAAATAAAAACCAGTACTAATCCGAACATAGTTTGCTCCCTTTATTTATTATTTTTAACGCCTCACTTCCTCAGTAATACTTTATAAAGTCCTCTGCCTAAAACAGGCTAAAACCAAACCGCCCCTGTTAACAGGGGCTTAGTCTGCCGTGCCCGCCCTGCGCTTGGCATTCGACTTTGCTTTACCTTTTGTTTTTGGCCTGGATTTCTTTTGACCTTTAACAGGGCTCTTGCCTTTAACGGGGTTCTTTGCACTTTTATTAGCCGTCGTTTTCTTCGCTTTCTTTTTCGGCTTTGCTTTGGCTTTAAGGTCAGATTCGGTTTTTGTAGCAGACTCGGCTTTACGCCCAAGCGTTGACCCTGAACCACCCGACCGCTTCCTCGGCTTTTTACTCGACTTGCCCGCCGGCTTTTTATCGCCTCGCTTACCGCGCTTTGCCCCCTCTGGCGATGATTCACCGGCAGATTTAGCCGCTGGTTTGCCACGCCGTTTCTTTACCGAACCCGTATCACCAGAGCCATCGACCAAATCAAAATCAATTTTTCGCTCGTCGACATCAACGCGGGTGACAATCACACTGAGCCTGTCGCCGAGGCGGAACACCCGCCGCGTGCGTTCACCCACTAAACGATGGTGAGCCGCTTCGAAATTATAATAATCACGGGGCAGGCCGGTAATGTGTACCAGCCCTTCAATAAATAAGTCATCGAGCTGCACGAATAAACCGAAGCCCGTTACCGCTGTCACCACGCCGCTAAATTCATTGCCCACCTGGTCGACCAGGTACTGGCACTTCAACCAGCTATCGACGCTGCGCGTGGCATCATCGGCGCGGCGCTCGGTCATTGAACAGTGGCTGCCCGCCTCGCCAATTTGTTCGGCGTTATAGGGATAACTACTCGTTAAAGGCCAAAACTCTGCACCCTCAACCCGGTTGAGGTGGGCAACGCGCTTCTTACTGCGCAGCAAGCCGCGAATGGCACGGTGCACCAGCAAGTCGGCATAGCGGCGAATCGGTGAAGTAAAGTGGGAATAAGCCTCGTAATTAAGGCCAAAGTGGCCCTTGTTTTCATCCTGATACACCGCCTGGCGCATGGAGCGCAGCATCACGGATTGAATAACCGAGGCATCGGGCCGCTCGGCTACCTGACTCAGCACCGCCTGATAATCGAGGGGCGAAGGCGAATCGCCACCGGGTAAAGTCAAACCGATCTCGCCGAGAAACTCGCGCAAGTTATCGAGCTTTTCTTCCTTCGGCACTTCGTGCACACGGTACAGGGCCGGCAGCTTGCTCTTCTCTAACAGGGTCGCCGCACAGACATTGGCGCTGAGCATGCACTCTTCAATTAGCCGGTGAGCTTCGGTGCGGTCGGTGGGAATAATTTTTTCAATCTTGCGCTCGGCATCAAACAGGATGCGCGTTTCTGTGGTTTCAAAATCAATGGCACCGCGCACATCGCGGCGTTCACGCAAGGCCTGATACAAATCGTGAAGGTGGTCGACATGATCCACAATGTGGGCAAACTGCTGGCGTACACCGCTGTCGGTATCGCCGCGCTGCTCAATCATGCTCGCCACCTGGGTATAGGTCAGCCGCGCCCGTGAGTGCATCACCGCTTCGTAAAAACGAAAGCGCATCACCTTGCCCGAGGCATCGATGCGCATTTCACACACCATGCACAGGCGATCAACCGCTGGCTGGAGTGAGCACAAACCGTTCGACAATTTCTCCGGCAGCATCGGCACCACCTGCCCGGGGAAGTACACCGAATTACCCCGTTGGTAAGCCTCTAGATCCAGCTCGCTACCCGGCTTCACATAATGGGAAACATCGGCGATGGCGACATACAGCGTCCAGCCATTGCGGCTGGCAGGCTGGCAATACACCGCATCGTCAAAGTCTCGGGCATCTTCGCCATCGATGGTGACCAGGGGGAGATCGCGCAAATCGACACGCAGGTTTTTATCATCCTCCAGCACCTCGCTGGAGATACGCTCCACTTCCTGTTCAAGCGCCGCCGACCAGGCATTGGGAATGCCAAAATTATGAATCGCAATATCGATCTCAAGCCCCGGCGCCAGATGCTCACCGAGTACGCTCGACACCCGCCCCGCTGCCTGATGCCGCCGATCCGGCTGCTGGGTAATTGTCGCCACCACAATCTGTCCCGGCTCGGCACCAGCGGTGCCATCGGCAACGAGTAAGACATCCTGGCTGATACGGGGGTTATCGGGGCGCACAAAGTGAATGCCATTCTCGGTAAAGTAGCGCCCCACCAATTGCTGGGTACGGCGCTCAACCACCTCGACAATCGCGCCCTCCGAGCGACCCTTGCGATCGGTGCCGGTAATACGCACCACCACCTCATCGCCATCGAATACGCGGCGCATTTGCCGACTGGAGAGGAATACATCCCCGTCCTTGGTGGGCGAGATCACAAAGCCAAAGCCCTCGGGGTGGCCAGACACTCGTCCCTTAATCAAATTCATCTTATCGAGGGGGCCGTAGCCACCACGGCGATTGCGCACCGCCTGTCCATCCCTTTCCATCGCCCCCAGGCGACGTCGCAGTGCCTCTATGGCTGCGTCATTATCCAGCTCAAATACGGCACAAAGCTCTTCATGGGTGAGTGGGCCAACACTGGCCTCGAGGTGTTTGAGAATAAACTCTCGACTGGGAATGGGGTTTTCATATTTATCCGCTTCGCGGGAGGCAAAGGGGTCTGCTTGAACGTTTTTGTTCTTCATAAATTCGCAATAATTACCGGGGTATCGGCAGGCCGAAAAAGCCGCCTCTGAGAATTGACAATAGTGGGCCTAATCAGTAAAGTGCGCAACCCCGAACGAGTGCTAACTCGTACGTTGTTAAACGGCTCTTCAGCCTATGTAATGCCCAGGTGGTGAAATTGGTAGACACGCTAGCTTCAGGTGCTAGTGATCGCAAGGTCGTGGAGGTTCAAGTCCTCTCCTGGGCACCATTACAAACAACTCTGTAAGAAAACATATCTCGTACCGACGTTAATCGCTCTTTTATAGAAGAGGACTATTCACGGCCAGCGCTTGTTTTTATAAAGATGGGCTGGCGTTCGAGCGCTGCTCGAACCCTCTCCTGGGCACCACCATTCTAAACAACTTCGCAAGACACACTCAGTAGAACCCCCGATAATCGTTCTTTTATAGAAGAGGACTATTCACAGCCAGCGCTTGTTTTTATAAAAGTGGGCTGGCCTTCTCCAGAGATATATTTCCCTGTGCTACCATGTGTACATCTGAGCACAGTGAGATATCAACATGTCCACAACTATGACTATTCGTCTGGAGCCCGAGCTCAAACAGCGTCTTGATCGGCTAGCCAAAGCAACACACCGCTCAAAATCATTTCTAGCCGCTGAAGCACTTCGTGACTTTGTTGAGCTCAATGAATGGCAGGTTGAGGAAATTAAATCTGCACTGCAGGAAGCTGATAACGGCGACTTTGCCTCTCAACAAGCTGTTAATAAGACCCTGGATAAGTGGGGTGTCGATGCAGGTTAAATGGCTAAACAAAGCCCTGCAGAACCTTGACGACGAAGCTGAATATATTGCCAAAGACGACCCGGCCGCAGCTCGCCAGCTTGTCCAGCGCATTGTCGCTACTGTTAGACTATTACCCGCAAACCCTGCGCTTGGCTACTCCGGCCGCATTCACGGTACCCGTGAACTGCTAGTACCAAAAACCCGTTACATTGTGCCTTACCGAGTCAGGCCTCGCCTGCAACGCATAGAAATCCTGCGTGTCTTTCATACTTCACGACGCCTTCCCAAGCACTGGTAATCTTTAGTAAAGGAGCAGCCATGCCCGCCTGCGCCAATGGTCCACATTCACGCAATAATAAATCTGGATCGCGCGGTCTATGGGGTAGAAGAAATATATTGTTATCGGTGTTCTGATAAGGTTCTCCCTAGGCCTGCAACACCCTTTCGGCCTATGGTGCCCCGTATTTTTCAGCGGCCACAAAGCACCGCTGGGCACCGGCCGTTTAAACGCGCCAATAATTGGCTTGATCAGAGCCTCTCCAGAAACGCGACATTTTGTTGCTCGCCCCAATACCAGGCCTGGGGATGACGCTGCATGAAACTGACGTGCCCACCGTAGCGCGTGTACTGCAACTGCAGCAGGGGATTATTAATGGCGGCTGCAGAGGGGTAGCAACTGGCCGTGAGAAAGGGATCGTCAAAAGATGAGAGCAATAAAGTGGGGTAGGCAATGGTGGCGAGGAATTGTCCGGCGCTGGACTGGCGATAATAATCCTCGGCACTGGCAAAGCCATTTAAGGGCGCGACAAAGCGCTCATCAAACTCCCTGATACTGCGACAGGAAATATCGCCAAGGGCGCCGAGCTCCCCCTCAAACAAGGCCCTTTTCACCTTAACCTTGGCCTGTAAACTGCGCAGAAAACGCGCCCTGTACAGGTAGTTTTCGCGATGCTCGAGGCGGTCGCTGCACGCGGAAAGATCACAGGGTGGCGAGATGGCCGTGCCACCGCACAACGCTGCCGGTCGGTCATCACGGTGCTCGCCAAGGTATTTCAAGACCTGGTTAGCACCGAGACTAAAGCCGGTGAGCGCCAATTTCTGATAAGACCCCGCGGCCAGCGTGTGGGCGATAACAAAAGCCAGATCATCGGTCGAGCCACTGTGATAACTGCTGGCCCGCCGGTTGGCTTCGCCGCTGCAACCGCGAAAGTTATAGGCCACCACATCCCACCCGGCTTTGGCGCAGGCGCGCGCCATGCCCTTCATGTAGTGGGTATCGCTGCAACCCTCCAGACCATGGCAAAGCACCAGCACGCGCGGACAGCCATTCGCGAACCAATCAAGATCAATGAAATCCCCATCCCCGGTGGCGACTCTCTCCCGCTGCCACACCACCCCCTTCACCGCGCGAAAAAGGGTCGGGCCTATCGTTTGAAGATGCCCAGATCGCCCCCAGGGCGAAGGCCGATAGGAATTAGCGCTCATCATAAAAATGAGTATGACGGGGGAGCAAAAGCAATGACAGAAAATTTTCTTTTTATAAAAGGGTATCACCAGCGGAGTAACAACAGCATGGGAATCCGACTCGCAGGACATGGGCCAGGGCATCTGCACCCCACCCTTTTGAGCTAACGACTAGCCAATGATATTGAGGCGGATAAGGCCTTTTGAGAAACCTGGATCGCGGGCCTGTGGGGTAGAACAAATATATTGGTATGGGTGTCCTGACTGGGCACTGACTGGGCACGAACTACCGACATCAGGAGAAGCGTTCTCACTATCACCTTGAAATGCTATAAGTCTTTGAAATTTAAAGGATAGAAATATATGATCACGCGAAAGGATTTTCCTGGCCAGTGCCGCTGTTCTCACTATCTTTTTTCCAAGCGGATTCGAAGCTCAGTTAACCCTTTGAATAATAAGCTGAAGCGGCCCTCCGCTTACCGCAAAGCCATTGTGATAGTGAGAAAGGTGATAGTCGGAAGGGTTCCGTTGAATAAACTGTTAGATTTACTACAGAATTAGGTAACTATGAAGAAAACTGAAATAGGGACATTCGAGGAATTTCATGAGTTGATAACTTCTTTTTCTTCGACATCTATATATCGTGGAGTATGTGACCACAAATATACGCTTAAAACTTCCTTGGGAAGAAAGCGTAATGTAGAGACTAAAGATCTATACGCTCTGGAAAAGAAGATGATGAGACTATTCAAGACTCATTCAACTGCACACTTAGATACTAAGCCAAGTAATGAGTGGGAGTGGCTAGCATTAGCGCAGCATCATGGGCTTCCTACACGTCTACTAGATTGGTCTAGAAACCCTTTGGTGGCTTTGTTCTTTGCAACTAATTCACATCGTTTAAACGGCGCTGTCTATGTCCTAAAGGATGTTATGGATATAGTAGATCCAGATACAAATCCCTATGAGATGAAACAAGTTGGAGTTTATTATCCTAGCCATATTACAAATAGGATTACTGGTCAATCTGGGCTGTTCACATCTCATCCAAACCCTGACGATGAGTTTCAATCTGACAGAGTTGAAAAAATAATAATTAAATACGATAAAAAGTCCCAGCTAGTTACAGAGTTAAGAAAGTATGGAATCCATAGGGAATCTTTATTTCCTGATTTAGATGGTTTATGTGAAGACATAAAATGGAGTAATGATTATCCGGGCTAAAAATCTAACAAGCGCATGTTGTCGGACTGGTTTTCCGCTGCGCTACAAACCAGCCACAAATGCGGGCGTTATGTGTGTCTATAAAATTAAAATGGAAATAAACAATGGCGTGTACTCAAGAATATGTTGATTATGTTGTAGAGCAAATAAACAATGCTGGACTAATTGAAGGGAAAAAAATGTTTGGGGGGTATTCAATGTATTCGGATGGAATATTATTTGCCCTAATTTGTGATAATAAACTTTTCGTAAAGCCTACAGAGGGAGGAAGGGAGTTCATCAAAGATGTTGTAGAGGCTCCTGCTTTTAAAGGGGCAAAGCTAAGTTTTCTTATTGGGGATAAGGTAGAAGATCGAGAATGGATTAGTACCCTTGTAAGAATCACTAGGGAAGAACTTCCAATACCCAAGCCTAAAGCAAAAAAGAAACCTAAAAAGTAGTGTCAAAAAACACACATAACAAGGCAAGCCAGTCGGATTCCGCATACTGTCGCGGTTTTTGCAAAAAGCTGCAAAAACAACGCGCCAGCATGCTCCACCGCTGCTTGCGGCGTTAGTGCTCTACGGAGATATAAATGAGGAATGAAAAAAGTTGGATATAAGTGAATTTATAAACCAGATACTTCTTCCATTTGGTGGAGCATCTGCCGTATTAATAGCTTTGGCGGCTTTTCTTGGTCATATAAGCACCAAGAGAATTGTTAATGGTGATCTTGCAAACCATAGGAGGGATCTTGAGAGCTTGAAATCGGAGCATTCTTTGAAACTCGAAGGGTTAAGGCAAGAGTACACTCAGAAGATCGAGTCCCAAAAAATTGAAAACTCGAGGCGACTATCAGGACACCCACCCTAATCCCTCCACTTCACGGGCGGGCGCATCCCAATGCGTTTTGGCCGCACTCGTCAACTAGCATGCTTTATCAGAAAGCGAGTCATAAGATTAAACGTGTTTTGTCGATGTGATTTCGACTTAAAACAACAGGCATCACGAGCTAGAGGACACCCACCTAAGTCTACGAGTCAAGTAACAGCAACCACTCACCAAAACTGGCAACTATCAATCACCAAACGATGAATGTCACAACTATCACTTGATCCCTTTAGACAATACTAAAGCGCTCAAGACAAACCTACATCTTGGGAAGGGGACTCAACAGTGCTGCCTTTTGCGCCGAACACACCAGATCACTCGTCGCCCCCAGCGCATCAACCCCACGTTCACCCATACAATTCAAAACCACCACCATCCCTGGTAATCAAGCTCATCAATTTAGGATTGATAAAAAGCCTCTCCCTACCCTCGCGCTGCTCAAGTAACACACCAATACCGACCTGGACTACTAGGACACTCACCCCAATCTACCGCATCAAGCATATACAGCAGCCTGGATTCCCAATCCTGTTCACGGGTCACGGCTAGCAAGCCACTGTAGTACTGGCTTTTATGGGTGATGATATAACGGCAAGGTGTTAATTAGCATTACCTGATTGGGGATGAGTTCAGCCGCCTGCTTAAGCTCAGCAAGGGCCGCTCTGGCACCGATGCAACCCTTTAATACAGCTTTGGTTTCCAGCTCAACGGCTGGAGGCAGCAGAGATAAATAATTATAGGGCTTTTCGGAGTGCCAGCTCATATAGCTATAAATTCTAGTTTTATCGACATGTTGTGGGCTTATATCGATGGCATCGACACGTCAAGAAACCCTGTCGATATTTTTAAGAAATATCGACCTATAAATAGAAAGATTCTCAATAATTACTTTTCCGAGGATATGAATCTCTCACACGGCAAAGGTAAATAGGCACGTATGCTTACCAAAACAAGTGAATGTAGTAGCCACTGCGCTCAATATTGAACGAAACCCACAGTTGGTATCTGAAGACGTTTTTATGCTTTGGTTCGAGTATTACGGTAATTCAACAAGCAGCTGAAGCTGGCGATAATTGAGTGCATAAGGATTGAAAAAATGGGGAGGCTTACTTTTTGTACTTTAGCTTATTGATTTTATTGGTGCCCGGAGCCGGA
>ERZ1027208.12-NODE-12-length-203278-cov-111.623763_pt1 | contig 203278 bp, 187 predicted proteins | sample MGYA00520867_ERZ1027208 | MGnify/ENA primary metagenome ERZ1027208 (study PRJEB33311, sample SAMEA4378413) | marine metagenome | biome: Marine biome; feature: Fjord; material: Water | collected 2014-07-20T08:00:00Z/2014-07-... | depth 75 m ... | reverse complement strand
GGCGCGTATTGTGATAGCGCGTGCGTCCCTTGTCAATTGCTGGTGTGAGAATATTCTCGCTGTTGAGACTTCAACGTTGGGGGCGAGGACCAGATACCAGCGCTCGGGCATGTCGACGGGGCGAAGAATTTCGCCAATACCCTCGGCCCAGGCCGTGCGTCCGTGGATGAATACCGGCACGTCGGCACCCAGTTTAAGGCCTATGATGGCAAGTTGTTCGCGGCTGAAACCCAGTTGCCATAACTGATTGAGACCAATTAAGGCCGTTGCGGCATCGCTGCTACCTCCCCCCAGGCCACCACCGAGGGGGAGGCATTTACGCAAATCAATGGCGGCGCCGTAATGCCCCTTCGGATTTTGTCGCAGAGCCTCTTGTCGCAAAGCTATGGCCGCGCGATAAATCAGATTATCTTTTTCGGCAATGGCCGGATGAGCGGGACTGAGAGTGATGACAGCATCTTTACGCCGCTCAAAGCTGAGCCGGTCGCCGTAGTCGAGTAATTGAAACAGGGTTTGTAACTCGTGATAGCCGTCGGCACGGCGTCCGGTAATGTGCAGGAAGAGGTTTATTTTCGCCGGTGCAGGCAGGCTGAGTCGATCTTGAGTCACGGCGAGTTTATTTATCCAGAGAGTGGTTTGGGTTTGGGTTTGGGGAGCTGTGCTGTGGTTTGCTTGCTGGGAAAGACCAGTCCTTTAAGAGCAGCGTAAAACTCAGTTGGTCACTACGACCTTTGATTTTGCCGGGCAATTGGCCGCGAGGCCCGTCCTGATAGCGGCTGATAGCCAGTTGCCAGCCATCTTCTTGCAGGGTGTTGAGCAAGCCTTGTTGATTGAAGGTTTTTATGCCCCCAGCTGATGAGCTGGCCGGTAGTCCTCTAACCCAGGCACGCATTTGCTCCACGGGAAGTTGCCAGCCAAAGAGGCGCTGGGTTAAGGCGCTGGAAGAATGGGAGTTTATATCGGCTTCCCCCGGTTGACTGAGGGTAATGGTCTGGGCGTTGCCGTTGATTTGCACCGTGCCGACGCCGAAGGGGCCACTCAAATAAATCGTAAAATCGTCACCCTGTTGGCGCCAGTCAAACCAGGCGCTACCGGAGTCTGCTTGATTGCGATAGGCGAGTTTGCCTTTCAGTTGCCAGCTATCAATCGCTTGCATGGCTGTTTGGTGTGCAGGCCATGATGGGGGGGGGAGGTGGGCAGTGGAGTCAGGCTGCCTGGGTAGCGGCGCACACGCATTGAGTAGCAGCCCCAGTAGGGCAACGAAAGCCAGGGCTGGCAAAGCGGGCCGTTTGATGAGAGCTGGTTGGGTATCGGTTGGCAAGTTGGACATCGATCGTGGGTGCTGACAATTCAGAGCGGCTTATTCTAAAGCATGTTCCCTAAAGTTGAACGTTAAGTCGCTTCAAGGTGTTGAGCAGAAATTCGCTACTGGGGTTGTCGTTGATGGCGTCCTGCCAGATGGTGCGGGCTTCGTCCTCTTCACCGGTGGCCCACAGTACTTCGCCTAGATGGGCGGCGACTTCGGGGTCGGGCATGGTGTTCATTGCCGCACGCAGATGGCCCAGTGCCGCGTCGTAGTCACCGCGTTTATAGAGCACCCAGCCGAGACTGTCGCGGATGGCGGGGTCGTTGGGCTTGATTGCCAGCGCCCGCTGAATCAATTCAAGGGCTTCATCGTAGCGCTCGGTGCGATTGGCCAGCGTGTAGCCGAGGGCGTTGAGTGCCGAGGCATTATTGGTGTCGCGTTCAATAATGGCGCGCAGATCTTTTTCGGTAGCGGCGAGGTTGCCAAGTTTTTCGTGAATCAGTGAGCGGCTGTACAGCAGGTCGATATTATCCGGATCCTCGGCGAGCCCTTCGTCGAGCAGTGCCTGAGCACTGAGGTGGCCGCGCTGCTCAATCAAGAGCTGACTTTCGAGTTGGTAGAAAGTGCTGGCGTGATCGGGGTAGTCGTGACGCAATTTGTGCAAGTACAGTCGCGCATCGTTGAGCTGGTCGCGGTTCGCAAGTATCTGCGTAATGCGTACCGTCGCCGGTAAAAACAGATCGTTGCTGCTGACCTTGCGAAAGTGTTGTAGGGCCTCGTCAAGCGCCTGGTCCTGCTCGGCCATAATGGCGAGCTGAAAATGGGCCTGTGATGTCATATTACCGTTGCCGATAAGACCGGTATAGATCTTTCGGGCCGGCTCGGGGTCGAGATTTTCACGGTGGAGCAGGGCGAGTGCCAGCTTAAATTTATCGTTGGCGGCCTCTTGTTCGGCCAGTGCGGTCATTTTTTTGATGGCCAGAGGCAGGTCGCCAGCGGCCACGAAGCGGACTAATTGCAGTTGCAACTGCTGACTTTTGGGTGCGATGGCAAGGCCTTCTTCGAGCTCGGCAATGGCTGCCTCGTGTTGCTTATCTTTATGCAGAATTTGTGCGGCGACAAGCCGAGCAGGTTGATCATCAGGGTGTGCGGCAAGCAGGGTATGCACAGTGCTCAGAGCTTCGTCGTTGCGAGCAAGTTGGGCCAGTAGCAGGGTTTTACCCAGTAGCAGGTCGCGATTGCCTGGGTGGTTTTTCTCACCGGCAATATATTGCTCGAGCAGGAGCAGTCGGTGTGCCTCATCAAGCTCGGTGGTATAGCTGGGCAGCAGCACCATGTATTTGCCATTTCCATGGCTGAGTAGATATTGTGCGTGCTTAAAGGCGAAGTCGAAATGCGCCTGTTGGGCCTGGGCATAAAAGGCCATATTGCGGGCCTGTAAGTTGTCCGGTTCTATTTCAGCCCACAAAACGCCCAACTCCTGTAAGGCCTCATTGTTTTTTTGGAAAGAGGCCGTATTGACGGCTCTGGCGATAACCCCTGGGTCACGAGTGATACGGGCCTGCTTGCGGTAGTTTTCGAGAGCCAGGCCAAGTTCGCCTCGGGTGCCGGCGACTTCTGCGACCAGCAGGTCGTAAAAAGTTTGTGTTGAGAAGGGTCGAACGGGATAATCGCGGCTGATTGATGGCGCGTCGGTTTTAGTGTCGCCGATATCGGCTGGGCTGACGCTGCTTTGACTGCGCTGCGGCGAGGCACAGGCTGCTAGCAGCAACAGGGTGGCGGTCGACAATAACGCTTTCAGGCGTCGCCTTGCGAGTTGTGATTTACCAGTCAGTTGAGGCTTGTCGACCATAGTTGCGTTATTCCGGGCTGTTGCCGTAGAGAGTAGTCAGTATAATTGTGACAGCGATAAGACGCTTAGTTCATCGCTGTGACTGTGAAATATATCCACATTGGTCCTTTATGCCCCTGATTGCCCTAGGAATCAACCATCGTACAGCAAGCCTCGAGGTCCGCGAGCGGGTTGCTTTTGCCCCCGATCAAATGATTTTGAGCCTGCAGCAGGGTCGCGATGCCAGCGGTGCGGACAATTTGGCGATACTCTCCACCTGCAATCGTACGGAGCTTTACGCTACAGGTAGTGTAGACCATAGGGCCCTGTTAGCCTGGCTGGTGACGCACCACAACTTAGCGGAGCAGGCGCTGGATGCGAGTTACTATGCCCATGAAAATGCCGCTGCCGTACAGCATATGATGAAGGTCGCCAGTGGGTTGGACTCCATGGTGCTGGGTGAGCCGCAGATTTTGGGGCAAATGAAGTCGAGCTATGCCGTCGCGCAAAAAGCTGGCACTGCAGACGGGCTCTTGTCTCAGGTGTTTCAGGGGGTGTTTGCCACCGCCAAGCGGGTGCGCAGTGAAACGGCGATTGGCCAGAATCCGGTATCGGTGGCCTATGCGGCGGTCAGTTTGGCGCAGCGTATTTTTAGCTCGATGAAAGAAGTCACTGCGCTGTTGATTGGCGCCGGTGAAACGGTCGAATTATTAGCTCGTCATCTACGCGAACAGGGCGTTGGCGATATTATTGTTGCCAATCGCACCCTGGCTCGCGCCCAGGAAATGGCAGAAATATTCTCCGCCGAGGCCATTTTGCTATCGGAGATTCCCGAACATTTACACCGCGCCGATATCGTTATTTCATCCACCGCCAGCCAGTTGCCGATTTTGGGCAAGGGCGCGGTGGAATCGGCTTTAAAACAGCGTAAGCACCGACCAATATTTATGGTCGATATCGCCGTACCTCGGGATATCGAGCCCCAGGTCGCCCAGCTTGACGATGTTTATTTATATACGGTGGATGATCTGAAAGAGGTGATCGAGGCCAACCTGCGCCACCGTGAAGACGCGGCCGGACAGGCCGAGGTGATCATCGAACAGGGCGTTAGCAACTGGAAGAATCAATTGCGCGGCCAGCAAGCCGTGGGTACGATTCGCGCCTTTCGCGATAATCTCGGTGCGCTGCGCGATGCTGAACTCGATAAAGCGCTGGCCGCTATCGCCCAGGGCCAGTCAGCCGAGCAGGTGCTGCGCCAGCTGGCCCATGGCCTTACCAATAAGTTTTTACATGTGCCGACCACACGTTTGAAAAAGGCCGGTGAGCAGGGTGACAGTGACTATGTGCGCTGGGCCCACGATTTATTCGATTTGCCGGGAGCGGGCGAAATAGTACCTGACATTCAGCCGTCAGCGAATGATCAGCAAGGGGGCGACGCCCGTGCCGATGATGTTAATTCAGATGCCAACGCCGGTGTCAAAAAAAGGGACGAGCCATGAAAGCCTCGCTATTAGAAAAACTGGATCGTCTTGCCGAGCGTTATGACGAGGTTGGACACCTGCTTAGCGATGCCGAGGTCATTGCCGATCAAAATCGCTTTCGCGGTCTATCGATGGAATATGCTGAACTAGAGCCGGTGACGAAAACCTATCAGCAGTTTGTACAAGTGACTGAGAATACGGAAGAAGCGCGATCCATGCTCAAAGACAGCGACCCCGACATGCGCGAGTTGGCGCAAGAGGAGTTGCGTGAGGGTGAAGCTGAGCTGACAGGTTTGGAGAAGGAGCTACAAACTCTCTTGCTGCCGAAAGACCCGAATGACAAACACAATGTGTTTCTTGAAATTCGTGCCGGCACCGGTGGTGATGAGGCGGCAATATTTTCCGGCGATTTATACCGTATGTACTCGCGCTATGCGGAGTCCCGAGGCTGGAAGGTGGAGATTGTCAGCGAGCGACAGGGCGATCACGGTGGCTATAAAGAAATCATCCTGCGCATTGTTGGTAAAGATGTGTTTTCACTGTTTAAGTTCGAATCGGGCGCACACCGTGTACAGCGTGTGCCCGAGACCGAATCTCAGGGCCGGGTGCACACCTCGGCCTGTACCGTGGCGATTCTACCGGAATCCGATGAAATTGAAGCCGTGGAAATTAATAAGGCCGACCTGCGCGTCGATACCTTTCGCGCCTCGGGTGCGGGTGGGCAGCATGTTAACAAAACCGATTCGGCGATTCGCTTAACCCACCTGCCGACCGGCATCGTGGTGGAATGTCAGGATGAGCGCTCCCAGCACAAGAACAAGGCGCGGGCGATGTCCTTACTACAGGCGCGTATTCTCGACGGCCTGCAGCAAAAGCAGTCTCAGGAAGAGTCAGATTTGCGCCGCAGCCTGGTGGGCAGCGGTGATCGTTCCGAGCGTATCCGTACCTATAATTTCCCCCAGGGGCGAGTGACCGACCACCGTATTAATCTCACCCTGTATAAAATCGATGAGGTTATGCAGGGCGATTTGGGGCAGGTTATTCAGCCTTTAATTACTGAATACCAGACGGAACAATTGGCCGCGTTGGCTGAATAACAAGTATTTTAAAAATGCCGCTAGAAAGTTCCAGTATTGCCGAATTGCTGCGCCTTACTTCCGCTCTCGATGGTGTCAGTGATAACCCTCGTCTCGATCTCGAAGTGCTGCTCTGCCACGTGCTCGACAAGCCGCGCAGCTATCTATTTACCTGGCCGGAAAAAACACTCGATCAAAAGCGGCTTGTTCATTTCAATGATCTATTAAAACGCCGTTCCCACGGTGAACCCATTGCTTATTTAACTGGACAAAAAGAGTTTTGGTCTCTGTCTTTAGACGTTAATTCCACGACCTTAATTCCTCGGCCCGATACTGAACTGCTGGTTGAAACGGCTCTATATTTGATCGATAAGCCCGATGCAAGGGTTCTAGACCTTGGTACCGGCACGGGAGCCATTGCCCTGGCGCTGGCGAGTGAGCGTATGAACTGGCAAATAATCGCAGTTGACGCTGTGCCTGAAGCGGTGGCGCTCGCCGAAAAAAACCGTCAATCCCTCGGCTTTGATAATGTTCGAGTGGTGCGTAGTAACTGGTTTGCAGATCTAGTGGCGCAGCAATTTGACCTTATTGTCACTAATCCGCCGTATATCGACGCCGATGACCATCATTTGAAAGAGGGTGATGTGCGCTTTGAACCGGGCTCTGCTCTGGTGTCAGGCAATGGTGGTTTGGCCGATATTGAGCTTATTATTTGCGGCGCGAAAAAATATTTATGTGCTGGGGGTTATTTATTGATCGAGCACGGTTATCAACAGGCCCGCTCAGTACGTGATTTATTCCACACCGAAGGCTATCGCCAGCTTGTTACTCAAAATGATCTGGCGGGCCATGAGCGCCTGACCCTTGGGCGTGTTTGAATACTGCTAGGCGGGATTAGTGTGGACGACACAATTACCGCCCTGTTTTTTTGCTTTGCGCAGTGACTGATAACTAGAGGCCAGGGCGGCGGAGAAATCGCCATGTTCTATTTCGCAAGCTCCCGCACTGATAGTAATATCAATTTTATTGCCGTCATAATTTATCGCCTGGGTGCTGATAAAATCTCGAAAGTCATCGGTCAGCCGGGCAGCTTTTTCCGCGGTTAGCTTGGGCATTAGCAGGGCAAACTCGCCGCCACCATAGCGTGAGGCCACAAACATGCCGATATTGCTTGATAATGACTTGGAAAATTCTATTAAGAGATGATCGCCGCAGTCGTGGCCCAAGCTGTCGTTGATGTCGTTGAAATTGTCGACACCCATCATGCATAGCGACATGACAGCGCCAATTTTTTCGTTTTCAACAATCATTTCCTCCGCTTTTTTATTGAAGCAACGGCGGTTGAAGAGGTCGGTTAAATGATCTCTGTCGGCATAGTCACGGACTTGTTCCAGGAGTTCTCTCTCTTCGAGATTGTGCATAATGCGACAGTAAAACTCTTCATGGATAAAGGGTTTTTTAAGGAAATCGCTAGCGCCATTTTTAATAAAGCGTGCCGATAAATAGCGATCACTCTCTGAAGAAAGGGCAATAATAATTAGCTGGTCATTGCCCATCTTGCGGCGTACGTGCTTAGTAAGTTCAATGCCATCCATGACGGGCATATTGAAATCGGTAATCAGCAGTTTTATATCGGGGTTTTTTTCGAGCATGGCAATGGCTTCTTTGCCATCTTTCGCTTCGCTGACATTGAACAGGTGGGTTTTTAATAACTTGCGCAGGTGGGCTCTGGCCGTAACCGAATCGTCGGTGATGAGGACGTGAGTCTCTTCATTTTTACTGAGCCGGACCAATAGTTTGACAGCGTACTCATAGGCGAAGCGGCTTTCTTTTACCACGTAGTCAACAACGCCTCTGGCGATCAATGATTTCCTGTTTTCTTCGTTGTAACTACCGGTTAGTACAATGGTCGGGATTTTTTTGGCGAGGCAAAATTCGACGATCTCACCGTTGGGGGCGTCGGGTAAACCTAGATCGGCAAGGCAGGCAAAAAAGGGTGTCGTGGCGCGGGCGATAAGCTCTGTTGCCTGGCCCAGGGTTTCGGCAAATTGCGGTTTTAAGTCGTCGTATTGCGAAATAAATTGCTTGAGAACCTTTAACACCATGGGGCTGTCTTCGACGACAAGGATATGTTTCATGAGAATTTTTTGCCCGTGCTTTTTATCAGAGTTAGCGCCCGACTATAAGTTGTGCGTGATTTTTGGGCAATTTGTCGCGAGTGAAATTGACGATTACTTCTCAAATTGTTGTGCGGGCATAACGGGCAAAAAGAAAGGGCAGCTGGTGGGCTGCCCTTTGTAGTTTATTTTCTACTTAAGTGAGGGGTGTTTAACAGCCCTTTTTGGGGTGACACTTACCGCCGCCATCGCCACCGGTTGAGCCACCACCACCGCCGCCACTGCCGCCAATAGATATTGAAATACTGGCGGTGCTTTGTTTGTCGCCATCGCTCACGGTATAGGTCACCGTGTCATTGCCACGTTTCTTGCCTGCGGTGTAGATAACACTGGAGCCACTGATGCTGACGCTACCCTTATTGGCGGAGCCAACGCTGACAAGTGATAGGGGGGAGCCCTCTTTATCGCTGTCATTGAGTAGCACATTAATGGTGACAGTGCCGTTGGTGCCGACCGATTCTGAGTCGTTGACGGCTGTTGGCGCGTCATTGACAGGGTTGACGACAATACTGACTGTAGCGGTCGCGCTGCCACCGGCACCGTCACTGACGGTGTAGCTAAAGCTATCGCTGCCACTGAAATCAGCATTCGGTGTATAGGTCACCGTAGAGCCGTCAGTACTGGTGCTGCCATTGGCTGCAGAGCCGACAGTGGTGATGCTGAGGCTTTGGCCCTCGGGATCGCTGTCATTGGCCAAGGTATTCAGGGTGACAGCGTTGTCCTCATTCGTGCTGGCGCTATCATTGCCGGCACTGGGTGGATTGTTTGCCGCCGTGGTGGCCATTGCAATGGCACTGGCTGTGGTCAGGTTATTGTAGAGGTCTCTGGCCACCACCTGGTAGCTATAACTGGTATTTGCACTTAGGCCTGCCGCGATATAGGAGGTACCCGTTTGCCAGGCGCTGCTGGTACAACCGTTACCCCCGGCGACACAGCTGAATTGATATTCCACCAGACCAGAATCATCACTGGCGGTGAGTGCTGTCATCGAGATCGAACTACTGCCAGCGGTATAGGGTGCGACAGACCAGCCCATGGGGTTGGGATTTGGCGGGGTGGTGTCGCCCGTTTCGCCGGATGGCGGCACGTTGCCGGTCAGAAAGTATTGCCCGAGGCTACCGTAGTCGGAGTAGGGTGAGGCGCTATTGCCGACACCGCGCACCTCAAGGTAGTAACGCCCTGCTGCCAGGGTTTGGACAATGTGGGCACTGGTATCGTCGCTCGGATCGCTGGTGGCGATAACACCGCTATCATCCAGGAGGGTGAGCTCGATATCGAGGTTGGCACCGCGTCGGCTGCTGCGATAAAAGGCATCCCAGGCGGGAAAGGCTGAGATGTCCAGGGTGCCGCTACCGGAAATAAAGGTGAACATATCACTGTCGCTGCGGGTTTCAATAATGCCCTTGTTGCCAGTAAGTGTATTGGCCGAGTCGGTTTGTGGATTGGATACACTGACACTGCCATCACTGCCGATGAGGAGTTCGGTGGCAGAGCTGGTGTTCGCCGCGTGATCATCGCTGCGGTAGGCGAGCTGACTGGCAATAATGGCCATATCATCCTGTGTTTGTGTGGCACCGCTGTACTCGCCTTTGCTCCACTGGGTGACGTTGTTGTAATAGCCGACACCCATCACCGGGGCCCAGGAAACATAGCCCGCGCCGTGGCCGCCGTAGTAGGTGGTTGTACCCTGACCATCGTGAGAAAGGTTGAGGTTGTGGCCGGCCTCATGGGAGGCCGCTTCGGAGATATAGGGCGCATGAGAGGCAAGGTTATTGTAGTAAACGAGGGCTGGTGAGTAATAAGAGGGGAAGTCTGATCGTCCCCAAACACCAACATAGGCGACACCACCGCTGGTGCTATAGGGCATGGTTTTGCCGTTGAGGTCGCTGTTTCTCGTAATAAGCAGGCGACCCGTGGTGCTGGTCAGGGTCGCGGGCTCTTCAGTGGTAATGTCAATATCAAAGGGTGCGAAGTCTTCGGCAATGCGATGCCAAATTTCATGAATGGCGGCCCGCTCTGCGTCGCTGACATTGTTGAAGTTGCCATCGGTATCGAAAGGTGTTGCTGAATAGCTCGACTCCGAGCCATTCCAGGCGGTGCCGCTAATCACATGGCCGTCAAAATCGAGGATAAACACTCTGCTGGCGCCGGGCTTGCTGTGCAGGGCAAAAACATTGGTCGCGGCCTCCAGGCTTGGTGAGCCGCTGTCACCACCAGTGCCATCGGCCAGTTCAGGAGTGGCATTGGGGGTAAATGTATCCTGATAAAAAACGCCCCCCTCATTATCCACTTTAATAAAGGGCAGGTCGCTTTTGTGAAAGGAGAAGCTATTAAGCCATCCAATCGCACGCTCTTGTGCACTTAGCGGAAGGGATTCTATTTTGCTTCTGGTTAGACCCGGGGGTAAGTCCTCCAAACCAAAGGGTGTGTCAGGACGAAAGTTGCCATCGGCGGGGGGGGCAGAAATGGCAGTGCCGGGTAGGGAGATAACCGCCAGTCCGGCGGTGAGCTTGAGCAAGTTTGAGAATGAACGCATATCAATGGCCTCGTTGTTCGCTAGTTGGATAAAGTTCATTAGCCGTTGTGAATCCCAACTGACGGCTGCAGTACTAATTTCGTAGACGCGAGGATAGACCTGCATTGCTTGGTAAAAGTTGCATTAGTTGGCAGTTTTTTCTTGGTTGTCATAGACGGTTATGATGGCTGATGAACGACAGAAAACCATTCTGAATAGTTATAAAAATAATGCTAGTTAATGATTAAATATTATTCAGAGCACAAAAAAACCGGGTGAATCCCGGCTTTTTTGTGCTGAGGTCTTACTTGTAGTGTTAGTCAATAATGGAGCGCTTTGAAATTTCCTCCAGCATCACCTCGGTGGCACCGCCGCCAATACTCTGTACGCGGGCATCTCGCACCATGCGTTCAATGGCGCTCTCGCGAATGTAACCAAAGCCGCCGTGGAACTGCTGACAGGTGTACATGGTTTCATTAACGAGTTCGCAGCAGAAGGCTTTCGCCATCGACACTTCTTTAACGCAATCCTGGCCCATGGAATCGAGCCAGGCGGCGTGATAAGTGAGCTGACGACCGGCTTCGACCTTGGCCTGTAGCATCGCTAAACGCTGGCGAATGGTTTGTTTGTCCCACAGGGTCTCGCCAAAGGCCTTGCGCTCCTGCACGTATTGCAGGGTGATTTCCAGCGCCTTGGCTGCTTCACCAATCGACTGGGCAGCCAGTACCGTGCGCTCGTTCTGGAAGTTGCGCATGATCGAATAGAAGCCTTTGTTGAGCTCGCCGAGGATATTCGCTTTCGGCACACGGCAGTTGTCGAACACCAGCTCGGCGGTGTCGGAACTGCGCCAGCCCTGCTTGTCGAGAGCGCGGCTAACGGTGAAGCCGGGCGTGCCCTTATCGACGATGAAGATGGTCACTCCACGTGAGGCTTTAACCGTGGTATCGGTTTTCGCCGCGACAAAATAAACGTCACCTTTCACACCGTTGGTGATAAACATTTTCGTGCCGTTGAGCACATAGTCGTCGCCATCTTCGACGGCGGTGGTGCGCATGCCGGCCACGTCGGAACCGGCATCGGGCTCGGTGACACCCACGGCGCAGATTTTCTTGCCGCTGATCAGGTCGGGCATGTACTTGTCTTTCTGGGCCTTGCTGCCAAAGTTCTCGAGGTGGGGCGAGGCCATGTCGGTGTGCACCATCACGGTAACCGCAAAGCCGCCAAAGCTGGAGCGGCCCAACTCTTCGGCCAGAATCACGCTGCTCAGGGTGTTCATATTGCTGCCGCCGTACTCCTCGCCATAGCGAATGCCGAGAAAGCCGAGGTCGCCCATCTTGCGCAGTACATCGCGGGGCACAAAGCCGTCCTCTTCCCAGGCTTCACCGTTGGGCACGATCTCCTGCTCGACAAAGCGGCGGATCTGCTCGCGCAGCATGTTTTGTTCTTCAGAAAAATACAGTTGGTTCATGGTTGTCCTCGGCGTGTCTGGGGTTGTGGGGTTAGTGTGTAGATCAAATAGGGTTCGTTATTCGGCGGGCTCGAGCTCAATCAATACGGCGCCGCCTTCAACGCTGTCGCCGACCGAGCAGAAAATTTCACCCACCACACCATCAGTGGCAGCGGTGAGATTATGCAGGAGTTTCATTGAGTCGAGTACCACCAGGGTGTCGCCACTGTTGACCGCGTCACCGGTGGCCACCTTAATTTCGACCACCTGTCCGGGCAGGCTGGCAGTGACGCTACTATCACCGCCGCTGGCATCATGCCCTTTGCCTAGCGCAAGGTCTTGTTCGCTTAGGCAGCGATAGCGATGACTGCGGCCTTTTGTCGTGAGGGTAATGGCAGCGTCGTTATTATCGACGGTAAAGCTTTGGCTATAGCCGTCAATTTCAACTTGCAGGGTGTGTTCGCCAATCCAGCCCGCGAGTATCTTGTGCTCATTTTGATTGTCGCTGTCATCGAGTCTTTGACTATTTAGCTGGTAGCATCCCTGTGTGCCGCTAATGGTGACCAGCTGAATAGTGCCGTCGTCATTTAGTGCGTCTTGCAAAATGACGCGACTCTTACCCGCCTGTCCTGCTCGCTCGAGTACGCGAAAGGCGCCGAGGGTTTGAAAGGGCGAGTGGTGAATCTGCGAATCACGTTTTTCAATGAGCATGATACGAGCGACAGCAGCGCAAACCGCAGTTTTGTCATCGGCGCTTTGGGCTTGCCAGCCACCCGTGAACGCCTCTTCGAGAAACCGTGTGGTCAGGGCTTTTTCGACAAAGCTGGGGTGGCGCAGGATGTCGCCTAAAAAGTCGAGGTTATTGCCGAGGCCGCTGAGGCTAAAGTTCTCAAGCCCCCGTAGCAGTGCACTGCGGGCCTGCTCTCGGTTGTCGCCAATGCCAATCACCTTGGCGAGCATCGGGTCGTAATAGGGGCCGAGGACGGTGCCGGCCTGCACGCCACTATCGACGCGAACATCACTGTATTGCGGCTCGTTGTAGAGGGCAATCGTGCCGGTTTGCGGGCGATAATGATTGGCGGGGTCTTCGGCGTTAACCCGCGCTTCAATCGCCCAGCCTTCACAACGAATGTCACTCTGTGTGCTGGGCAGCGGCTCACCGGCCGCAATACGGATTTGCCACTCGACCAAATCAAAGCCGGTAATGGCTTCGGTCACCGGATGCTCAACCTGCAGGCGGGTATTCATTTCGAGGAAGTAAACTTCGCCATTACTTTGGTCGAGTAAAAACTCGACGGTGCCGAGGGAGTCGTAGCTCACCGCCTGGCCGAGAGTGATGGCGCTGCTGAAAAGCAGCTCGCGTTGTGCCTCACTCAAAAAGCCAGCGGGGGCTTCTTCAATCACCTTTTGATGGTTGCGCTGAATGGAGCACTCGCGCTCGAATAAATGCACGGTATTGCCGTGGTGGTCGGCGGCCAGTTGCACTTCAATATGGCGGGGTTCTTCAATCAGTTTTTCGAGCAGCACCTTGTCATCGCCAAAACCGGCCAATGCCTCTTGCCGGGCCTGGGGCAGTTCAGCGGCCAGCTGCTCGCTATTGTCGACCCGGCGCATGCCTTTGCCGCCACCGCCGGCGCTGGCTTTGATCATCAGCGGATAGCCGACTTTATCGCCTTCACTTAAGAGGGTGGCTTCCGACTGGTCGGCACCGTGATAGCCGGGAATGGTCGGTACGCCGGCATTTTGCGCCAGTGCTTTGGATTCGATCTTGGAGCCCATCACCCGAATGGCTTCGCGGTTGGGGCCGACAAAAATAATGCCTTCGCTTTCGCACAGGCTGATCAGGGCTTCGCTCTCAGAGAGAAAGCCATAGCCGGGATGAATGGCGTCGGCGCCGGTTTGTTTGGCTGCCGCGATAATGTTCTCAGCTTTCAGATAAGACTGGGCGCTTTCGGCGGGGCCGATTAATACGGCCTCATCGGCTTGTGCCACATGGCGTGCATAGCGGTCGGCTTCTGAATAAACGGCAATGGCACGGATGCCGAGTTTTTGGCAGGTACGCATAATGCGGACGGCAATTTCGCCACGGTTGGCGACGAGTAAGGATTTAATCATAGTGACTGACACACCTTTAATAGGGTCGTGAGAGAGGCGTTGCTATTACGTGGGTGCGGTCCCATCACATGCGGTAAACCGGAGATGGCCCGGTATCCGGTTCTTTGGCCGCAGCCAGTGCCAGGCACAAACCCATTACATCGCGGGTGTCGGCGGGCTCAATAATGCCGTCATCCCAAAGGCGCGAGGTCGCGTAGTAGGGGTCACTTTGCTCGCCGTACTGGGCGCGTACGCCGTCTTCAATTTCCTGTAGTTCTTCAGCGGTAGCTTCCCCGCCTTTAATACTGGAGCGGCGTAACTCGGTCATCACATTACTGGCGATATCGGCGCTCATCGTCGCGCAATTGGCCGATGGCCAGGTGAAGAGGAAGTTCGGCCAGAAGCCGCGACCGGCCATGCCGTAGTTGCCCGCACCGTAAGAGCCGCCGACGATAACGGAGAACTTGGCCACCCGTGATGTGGCCTGTGCGTAAACCAGCTTGGCGCTGTTTTTGGCAATGCCACCGCGCTCGGCTTCGCTGCCCACCATAAAGCCGGTGATGTTGTGCAGAAACAACAGCGGTGTATTGCGTTGATTACACAGCTCAATAAAGTGTGCGCCCTTTAAAGACGATTCTGAAAACAGCGCGCCATTATTACCAATTAGGCCCACCGGATAACCGTGAATATAGGCAGTGCCGCAAATCAGCGTGTCGCCGTAAAGGGGTTTGTATTCGTGGAAATCACTGTCGTCCACCAGCCGAGCGATGATTTCCCGTACATCGTAGGGCATCTTCGGGTTGGCGCTAACCACGCCGGGTAGTTCTTCCGGGCTGTAGCGCGGCGGTAGTACGGGGCGGGTGGCGGCGTGGCATTTGGTGGGCCAGTTGAGCTTGGCCATGATTTCGCGAATCCGCGCCAGGGCCTCGTCTTCATCTTCGGCTAAATAGTCGCTGACCCCAGAGACCTTGCTGTGCATTTCGGCACCACCGAGGGTTTCGCCATCGATCTCTTCATTAATAGCCACCTTGACGATGGATGGCCCGCCGAGGTGAATACGGGCATTGCCGCGCACCATAATATTTTCATCCGACAGGGCGGGAATATAGGCACCGCCCGCCGTACAGCCACCAAACACCGCCGAGATTTGCGGCAGGCCCTGGGCCGACATCTGGCACTGGCGATAAAAGGTATTGCCGAAGTGTTCTTTGTCGGGGAAGACGCGATCCTGCTCCGGCAAGTAAGCGCCGCCGCAATCGACTAAGTAGATGCAGGGCAATTTATTTTGCTCGGCAATTTCCTGAGCGCGGACGTGTTTCTTCACCGTTTCGTGGAAGAAAGAGCCGCCTTTTACCGTCGCGTCATTGGCGATAATCATGCAGGTAATGCCGCAAATCTGACCGATGCCGGTGACGATGCCCGCCGATGGCACCTCGTTTTTGTACTGCCCATAGGCTGCCAGAGGTGATAGCTCAAGAAAGGCGGTGTGGCTGTCGACCAGTTGATCGATACGCTCGCGGGCGAGCATTTTTCCGCGCTCCCGGTGACGCACAATCAGCTTCTCGCGGATGCCCGTTGCCGCTTCACTGTGGCGTTCTCGCAGTTGCTCGAGGAGTTTTGAGTAGTGCTCAAAATTCTCTTTATAGGCAGCAGATTGGGGGTTGATCGTTGATTGAATGCGGCTCATAGGGCTTCTCTTTGAAGGGCTTTTTATGCCCCGGAAATCTAGCAAATAGGTGCTGGTAATTCAATTTGGTGCCATTTCGTTAACGTTAACGTTAACTTAAGTGTTGAAATCTATCAAATGAACTGTGCCAACTCAATTTAATGTCAATGTGTTGATATTGATTCCGAGCCGGTGACGAGTGCCCCACTGCTTATGCTGCTCGTTATAATCGCAAAAGGTATAAAGTTTAAAGGCATATTTTACGTCACCGCTCAGCACCACCGGCTGGAAAATAATCGAGCTGGATCAGGGCTTAACTGACTTAAGCCCTTTTTCGCCCAGAAACTGTAAATTTGTAGCGAGTGGGCGTTAAAAAATGATGCCGAAGGCAGCACTAATTAGCAGTAGTACGTTGGCGATAAAGCCCATCATCATGCCGGTGCTACGGGTACTGGGTTCGGCAATATAGCCTTTGCGATAGAGCACGCGGCCGGCGAAAAATACCAGCCCCATAATGCCTGCAAAACTGCTGCTGAAATAGTGGGCGCAAAGCCACATTGCCGGCAGTGTCACCATCAGCTGTTCCAGGGTGTTGAGCTGCACGCGTAGAATGCGCTCGAAGACCTCATCCCCGGTGGTGGCGGGTGCCTTAATGCCCAGCTCATCACGGGCTTTGCCGACCATGGCCATAAAATAGAGATATTGAAAAACTAACAGCAGGGTGACAAAGGCGACAAAATCCATGGTATTTTTCCTTGTTTAAAGTGGTGGTAAAAGAGTGCGATGAAATGGGGCAAGCCAGCATCCGCTCACTTGCCCGCAGCTTTATATTGCCACACAACCGCCATCAACGGGCATCGCGTGACCGGTGACGAAGGAGGCATCGTCGGAGCATAAAAAGGCCACCACTTTGCCCACTTCCGCCGGATCACCGAGGCGGCCGATGGGTTGTAACTTGAGCAGCTGTTTTTCCACCCAGGGCTTTTCATCGAGGGCGCGTTGCAGCATTTCGGTGCGAATACCGCCGGGACACACGGCGTTCACGCGGATGCCTTTTTTGGCAAATTCAATGGCCGCTGTTTTGGTCAGTCCAACAACGCCATGCTTGGCGGCGACATAGGCCGGTACACCTTTGGCGGCCACCAGTCCGGCAACCGAGGCGGTGTTGACGATGGCGCCACCGCCACCCTGGGCGAGGAACTGGTTGATCTGGTATTTCATGCACATGAACACGCCCTTCAAGTTGACGTCGATATTGAGGTCGAAATTTTCGATGCTGCAATTAGGCGTGGTCGCCGCCTCGCCTTCAATACCGGCATTATTAAAGGCGATGTCGAGTCGCCCGTAGGTGTCGACGGCTTTTTTCACCAGGGCTATTACATCTTCCTCGCTGGCAACATTACAGCGCTGAAAAACAGCTTCACCACCAGCGCCAGTAATCCGCTCGACAGTTGCCTGTCCGCCCTCTGCATTAATATCGGAGACCACAACTTTGGCGCCTCTCTCGGCCAGTATTTCCGCCGCCGCTGCACCGATACCGCTGGCTGCACCGGTGACCAGAGCGATTTTCCCCTCAATACTTCCTGACATGTTTGTTTCCTCTAAGGTTAATTAAAATTGAATAGCTAAAGTGAATATTTGGGCGCCAATTCAACACCAAAAAATTGTCTAGCTCAAATAAATGTTGTCCCGCATTGCCTGTCCCCTACTGAATTTTGTCGTGCTAAGATGGCGCTTTATTTTTCTGAGTAATGATTCATGTCTGACAAATATACGACGGTTGAAGAACAAGTAAGTTACGGCATTGGCCGCCAGATGGGTGATCAGTTGGCGGGAAGCCCCTTTGATGAATTGGTGCTGCAAGCGGTACTCGATGGTGTTAGCGATGCCTATACGGGCCAACCGCCGCAGATCGAAACCGAAGTCATGAAGGCTGCGTTTGAGGCCGTGAATACTCGCGTGCAGGCAAAGCAGGCCGAAATGGCAGGTGCTCTGTCCGCAGAGGGCGAAAAATTCCTCGCCGAAAATGCCAAGCGCGACGGTATTACCGTCACCGCATCGGGTCTGCAATATGAAGTGTTAAGCGCTGGCGATGGTGCTATTCCCAGTGGCGATGCCAAGGTTCGCACCCACTATCACGGTACCTTGATTGATGGCACTGTGTTTGACAGTTCCTACGATCGTGGTGAGCCAGCAGAATTCCCCGTCAACGGTGTTATTGCCGGTTGGACTGAAGCCCTGCAATTGATGAAAGAAGGCTCCAAGTGGCGCTTGTACGTGCCCTCGGCCTTGGCCTATGGCGAAAAAGGTGCTGGCGGCGCAATTGGCCCCCACGCAACATTGGTTTTTGATGTTGAATTGCTGGCTATCATCAGCTAGTTATTTTGCTTTTCACGCCTGCTTGTCGATTTAAAGTCGGCGTGAAAAGCGCACTGTTCTGCTGAACAGGTAAGTGCATAAGTCTTTGTGATAATAAATATAACTATAGATACGTTTCAATAGCCAGCGATCTCCACGGCTATATTCGACAAATTACTGTAGGTTTCGGTCGTTGTTACCAGCCGGTAGGGCTGCTATGATCAAACGATAAATATTAATTGTTGAAACAATTCGCAGTTTGGCGCGGGTATATTTGGTAGGCGCCTTCCCCCGCAGAAGGTTTACATGGATGGTAAACGGGTCTCGCCCGTGCTCATGGAGGAGTGTCAGTGATGAATAAATTTTCTTTTCCTTTCTTTTTTACAGTTTTCCTTGCTGTGCCCATTTTTGCCGATTCTGAAGAAGATGAGATGGCTGCCATGCAGCGCCAGCTCAATAGCGAGGTCATGGCTCAAGGTTTTGATCCGGGCGACCAGGTAAAGCTCGATGCCTATATGGCCGAGGCATTAAAAAAAGATATTAAGCCGGCGGGGAATCGCCCTAGCTATTGGCGCCCCGGATATACCTGCAATAATATTTACAGCTATGGTTATCGAACCTGGCGCAATTGTAATTATTATCACCGGTATTACGGGCGGTATTGGTAAAACCTTATTTCACGGATAGAGAGCAATTTTTAGATTTTCAATGATGGAGAGAACGAATGAGCAGGGATATGACGCAAGGATGCAAGTTAATAATTCTTACCACACTGATTGTGGTGCTAAATGCTTGTACTGCGACCCAGGTGGCTGTTGGTAAGAAAGATTTAGTGGTTCAGACCAAGACAAGTACCGCTGTTTTTGTTGAGCCGGTATCGAAAAAGAAGAGAACCATCTATCTTGATATTAAAAGTGGGGTGATGGAGTTCGATCGAAGAGAGTTTAAGAAATTCGTTAAACAGCAATTTGTCGAGAATGATTCGGGTTATACCTTAGTTGATGATCCAGAGCGGGCGCAATTCCAAATGGTTGCCTATGTGTTGAATCTTGAGATCGCCAGTCCCACGGCTGCCGAAGCAGCTTTACACCAGGGTTATATGGGTAGCTCTGTGGCGGCGGGTGCGGCGGCGGGTGCAGTGCTAAATAGCGGCAACCGTTGGGCGGGGGCGGCGGCGGGAGGGCTTGTTGGTGGCGCTTTTGATACGCTGGCGAGTGCCTTGGTAAAGGATGTGACATACATGCTGGTATGTGATGTGCAAATTCGCGAAAAGGCGGCAAAAGGTGTTTATGTCCGCAAAGATACGGCAATAACCACCAAGGTGTCAGATGCTGGAACCAGCAAGCAACGGGTTTCTGAAGTGGGGAAATATAAAGATTACCGCACTCGCATCGTCACCACGGCAAATAAGGCGAATCTAAAATTACCTGAGGCACAGGATCTGATGTTTAAGAAGACAGCCTATGCGATGAGCGGCTTTTTCTAGACGCTGCAATTTCGGTTTGTATTAAAAAAGGCGCTCCATGGAGCGCCTTTTTTAATACAAACTAATCGTGAGCATTATGTGTTATTCAAGCCCAAGGCCCTGTTCTGCCGATTGCTCGGCGGGTTCTGAGCTGCTGCTTAAACTCTCGACAAAGGCCGCCAGTTTGTCTTGTACTAACTGATAGGTTGCGTCGATATTGCTGGCGATATCGCCGTTGAGTACCTGCAGTCCATCGAGTATTTCTCGCGCCTCGGCAAAACCCTGATCAATACCGCCGCTAATGACATCGACGAATTGATTGAGGGCGGTATCGAAATCCAGATCGGGGTTAGCATCCTGATAGGCGGAAAAGAAACTGGTGCTTAGGGAGACGATGCGCTCGGCTGTTGCCTCCGGGCTGACATCAATGCCATTGTCGACGGCCGTTTGAATCGCGTTGGCGCCAAGCGTTGGCGCCAGTTCGGCATTAATACCTTCAATCGCCGTTTTCAAAACCAGGTTTAAGGACTGGTCGCCATCGCCGGTTTTGAGGGATAAGTTAGTGCTGACGATGGCCGCGTCGAGGCTGGCATCGGGGCTAATTTTTTTGTCGTGGGCCAGCTCCGACACAGTTTGTCCGAAGGGGGCGGATCGTTTATCGGTAGTCTGCGCCAGGTTGGAAATATTGGAGCCAAAGTTTGCAGTTTCCATGGTCGTTACCTGTGAATGTATCTGCGGGTGATTTCCTGTGAAAGTGGCTGTAGATGTTTCTGTTACTACCGTATCGGTGCAATTGGACGAAACTTAAGGGTAATTTGGCGTAAAAATTATAACGATTCGTGCCAATGGTTTAGTTGTATATAGCGCTTAAAGCTAAGGCCTAAAAGCCGCTGAGACTGGCAAAGCGTTGGCGATGATATGTGGCGTCGCCAAGGGTAAGTTCGGCGACGCGGGCACGCTTCATGAACAGGCCGATATCTTCTTCGTCTGTCATGCCAATGCCGCCAAACATCTGCACCGATTCACGGCCGATCAAATTGGCGACGTCGGCGGTGCGCGCTTTGGCTGCGCTGACCAGTAGGGCGGCATCGTCACGCTGCTCGTCGATGGCACGCAGGGCTTCCAGGGTTAATGAAATGGCGTGTTCGCGTTCACAGAACATATCGGCGGCACGGTGTTTCAGGGCCTGAAAGGAGCCGATCAGTGCGCCAAATTGTTTGCGGGTTTTTAAATACTCAAGGGTGCGTTCAAAGGCTTCCGACAGGGTGCCGAGTAATTCGGCATTGAGTCCGGCGCTGGCACCATCAAACACGGGTTCGAGAACCGTTGCCGCCTGATCGAGTTTGCCGACAAGTTGGTTGGCTTGCACCTGAACATTGTCAAAGGTGATTAAAGCGGTATTGCGACTGTCGAGCAGGCTTAGGGGGGTGATATTGACGCCCGGTGTGTCCGGTGTCAGCAGGAACAGACTGAGGCCTTCTTTGTCGCCAGGCGCACCCGACGTGCGCGCCAGCACCAGCAACTGATCGGTACCGTAGCCGTCTAGCACAAAGCGTTTTTCGCCACTGATACAAAAGCCATCGCCGTTCACCTGTGCACGGGTTTCAACCTGCCAGGGCGAAAAGCGGCCGGTTTCCTGAAAGGCCATAGCGAGGGTGGCCTTACCGCTGCAGATTTGCGGCAGCCACTGCTGTTTTTGCGCTTCGCTGCCACCGAGCAAGAGAGTGTTGCCGGCCAGTAGTACGGTGGATAAAAAGGGTTGGGCGGCCAGTGAGCGCCCCAGTTCTTCGAGCACCACGCCCAGCTCGGCATAGCCCAGGCCGAGGCCGCCGTATTCTTCGGGGAAAATAATGCCGGCCCAGCCCAGTTCGGCCATTTCCTGCCACAGTTCGCGGGAGTAACGCAGTGCATTGCTGTCATCGCTATTACAAGCAGTGTCGCGCAATTGACGCACCTGATCGACGGGAAAGTGGGCCTTCACAAATTCGCGGGCGGAGTTTTTCAGCAGTTCCTGCTCTTCACTCAGTATTAATGCCATGGCTTGTTGTCCTCTTATTCGGGTAGTTCAAGCACCCGCTTGGCGATCACATTGCGCTGAATTTCGTTGCTGCCACCCTCGATGGAATTGCCCTTGGCGCGCAGCCACTGGCGAGTGGTGCGCAGGGCGGCCGGTGTAAATCCGGGGCCCTCCCAGCCGATGCCGTCGGCACCGCGCATCGAGATCATCAGCTCGTGGCGGCGATTGGTTAACTCACTGCCGTAGAGTTTCAGGGTCGAGGCGATATGGGCGCTGCCCCGGCCCGCTCTGGCTTCATCGGCACTACGGCTCATGGTCAGACGCAGGGCCAGGCTATCGAGTTCGCACTGGGCGACCTGGTCGCGCAGTACCGGGTCATCGATTTGTCCTGCGGCGTTGACGCCGATTTCCTGAGTAGCTAATTCGGGCAGAGTCAGGGCGCGGCGAGCATCGCCCCGACCAATAGAACCCAGGGCCTGGCGCTCGTGTTGCAGCAGCTGCTTGGCGAGCGTCCAGCCCTGACCCAACTGGCCCATGATGTTGTCTTTGGGGACGCGGACATCGTCAAAGAAGGTTTGGCAGAAGGCCGAGGGCCCGCTGATCAAACGAATCGGCGAGACGGAAATGCCCGGTGTTGTCATGTCGATCAATAGAAAGCTGATGCCCTCGTGCTGGGGCGCGTCGCGATCGGTGCGCACCAGGCAGAACATCCAGTCGGCGGCGTCAGCGTGGGAGGTCCATATCTTTTGCCCATTGACGACAAATTCTTCGCCCACTAAGTCGGCGCGGGTGCTGAGGCTGGCGAGGTCGGAACCGGAACCCGGTTCGCTGTAACCCTGACACCAGAAGCTTTCATTGCGGGCAATTTTCGGCAGGTGCTGAGCTTTTTGTGCGGGGGTGCCGTGTTCCAGTAGTACCGGCCCCAGCAGAGACAGGCCGGCACTGATGGGCGGCGAGCGCACCTGCGCTTTGCGCAGCTCCTGATTGAGCACGCGAACCTGTTCGTCGCTAAGACCCGCGCCGCCGTATTCCTCGGGCCAACTGGGTGCCAGATAACCTTGTTCGGCCAACAGGGCCAACCAGCTCTGCTCGTGGATTTTTAATTGCCGAGGGTCTTCCCCCGAGGCGCCGGGTATTTGGCGCAGCTGCGAGGGGTAGTGTTGGTCTATCCAGTCAGCCGTTTGCCGGCGGAATTGTTCGAGGGTAGCGGGGGCATTCATATTATTGTTGTTCTTTTATTAAAAGACGGCTTAAACCGTTTCTAGCAGCCGAGAGAGTTCGGAAGCCGCGAGAAAACCGACGCCGCCGATTAAGTTCATCATCGCGTCGAGGTGAGTCTTTTTTGCGTGGGCGATGCGCAGGCTAGTGCAAGAGATGGAGGTCATCTTGTAATAGGTGAAAATGTCGTACCACTTGAGTCGTTCCATATCGACCGTGAAGCCGGTATAGGCTTCGTACTTTTCGACGAATTCGTCAAAGTAGAGCAGGCCGCTACAGCGAAAGCCGCCTTTGTCATCGGGGGTGCCGAGCATTTTGCAGCGGTTGTAGGCGAGGTCTTCGTGAAAGTCGCCGATGTGGCACAGCTCCCAGTCGAGAATGGCATTGATCTGCCCATTGTCGTCGTACATGAAATTGCCGCTGCGATAATCGCCGTGCTGAATCACCGGGTTTTCGACCACCGGCATGTTTTCTTTCAGCCAGATGGCGGCCTGTTCCATGATGGGGTGGGCCTCCATGGTGTCCTCCTGCCAGATGCGCTCCCAGGCCCCGACCGACCATTCATTGGCCTGGGTGGTGCCGGCTTCGGGGGCGTCGAAGGCGCTGAGGTCTTTATTGCGCCAGTCGACGGTGTGGATGGTGGCGAGGTGACGCACGAATTGATCGCGCAGGGTGGCCCGCAGTTCGGGTTCGAAAGACATGCCCAGCCCGGTGACCTTGCCGCCGTCCTCGGGTTGTACGGTGCCAACCACAAAGCCGGCGATTAAAAAGGGATGGCCGAGAAACTCATCGGAATGCTCAACCCAGAAAACCTCCGGCACCGGCACCTCGCCCCACATCGCGCGCAGGACCTGGGCCTCGCGCAGGCGATGGGTTTCTACTACAGATTCCGAAGGGTCCATGCGCAGCATCAGCTTGCGGGTGGTGCGTTCTCCGGAATTCTGATTCCAGGTCAGCATAAAGGTGAATTGCTCTTTCGATGCCCCGCCGGTGAGCCGTTGCAGCTCACTAAGCTGCAGATCATTTTGCCCGGTGGTGTTCTTCAGATAAGTGAGCAGATGGGACTCGAGATCCGCAAAGTTAGTCTGATGGGCTACCGTTTGCGTGCGATTGCGCAGCTTGCGGGTCAGCACATTGTCGATGGCCGCCTCGACGGGATAGCGCGCTCTAATATTTGCTATCCACTCGGCGGTGGGCTGGTCACGCAGTCGTAAGGTTTCTGTATTGATCATGGTTTTTATTTTTTATTGAATTTTATTATTCGCACAACCGGCCAAACGGGCCAGCTCTTCTGGCTGGCCGCGTTGGCTGATGTGGGGGCTCTTTGGTGTAAAGAGTGCTACATGCTGACGTCTTGCACCTCGCCCCAACCGGTAACACCGTCGAGATCCCAGCGCAGAAAGGACTGAGTGCAGTAGACGAAGGGCCAGGGTTGCCAGGGGTTGGAGGTAAAGGCCGAGCCGCTAAAGTTGTGCACCTTGCCGCGTTTATCTTCCACTTGCAGCTCCATAAACTGGTGCAGTCGACCGTCGCGGCGCAGCTTGCCCGAGCCTTTCACCAGCCCGTAAACCTGATCGCCCTCGCGCACATAGCCGTGGGCAATGGCCTGGTAATCGTTGGGGTCGTCGGGGTTGATGGCCCACAGGCAGTGAATGCTAACGTCGTTGTCGAAATTGGCGTTGAGCCAGCAGAAGTTAACGAACTGGTCTTCTTTGCGCTCGCCCCAGCTGTGATCCATGCTCGACACGCAGTTAACATCGTAGGTTTTGCCGTCGATGGTGAATTTGCCGGTGACACGACCGCTTTGGTCCCAGTGTCCGGCGTAGGCGGTGGCAGAAACCAGGTCATCGGCGGATGCCGCCAGCGGATCCTGATCGGGGTCGTGAATATCGTAGGGCGCCATCAGCGCTTTATATTGCACGTCTATTTTCACGCCGCGCTGGTCGTCGAATTTAATATCGTAATCCATCACCGGCTTGGTGCATTTAATCGATAAACCATTGCCCAGTTCGTAGTCGTCAAAATCAGATTTTGGAAAGGGCAGATGCACCTGATTATTACTGTAGCGCACCAGGTGGGGCGAGTTGGAAAAGCCATCGGTCACGGTAATGCTCGATAACACCACACCGGCGTTCTGGCGCGTCAACACATAGACGTTAACGTGTATCGCTTCCTCGGGGATATAAAAGCCGAAGTAATTAGTTTCCGCCCAGTAATGGTCGTCGGAAGTGGGCGTGTGAAAGTACATGTCTTTTTCGGTAATCATTATTATTCCTTAGTGGGAAAATCGGCTTAATAGGGAGGTTGGTATTTTCTTCAAATAGAAAACTCCCTTCTTATATTTATTTTGTTGGCTATAAATTACTGTATAAACTTGGCCTTGAGAAGGGTTTAGTGGGTATTTATTTTTACTCCTGTGACTGTGCTGAGGAGAACGTATCTGTTATTTGGAGTGTGAGAACTTGATTATTAAAGACCAAAGAAGACTGCAATGGCTTGTAGGGCCGGAAAGCCCAATGCAAGGAATTGTCGTCGCCCGAGAAAAAGTGGGCCTGATGGTGGGGCTGGCATTTTTTGTATTGTTGACGGCTTGTTCGCAACCAATAGAGACCCAGTTTATTCATGACAGCTGTTTATCGTCTAGACAGATCAGTCTATTGGTGCAGCGCAAGCGGGGTGTGACGACAACGACACCGGGACCACACCCCTCTCATAAAACCCAGTGGCGTCAATTTTCGCTTTACACGCTAAGCTATGATTTAAGCCCCAGTAATTTACGATCCACAGAAGGGGAGGCAAGTCAGGCAAGCGTAGAGTTACTGAGCGAGAGTACTGCTCCCGTAGAGCTCGATCAGCGGCCGACGTTTAGCGGCCGGAAATTGCCCTGTGAATTTAGCCGAAAAGACCACTTCGATAATGTTTTACGGATGATTTATTTTTCCGATAAAAATTATGACATCACTGGGTTTAGCGGCAAAAAAACCACGGTATGGGCCTTTGAAGATGAACAGGGGCAATGTTTTTTGAAAAAAAGTCGGCCACCGGCTAGCAATTTTGTCGTTAGTTGTCCCTCTTCGGGGTTGATGGTCGAGCGTCCGATACACGGTGACAATACTTTTTTTATTGACTCCGCTCACCAGCGAATTTTCATTGTCGAGGCCGATACGGCTGCCGGTCACCTGATACCTGCTACCGACAAAGGTCTGTCCATTTGGCGTTATCGCCGTGACGAATCACTGGACTATGTTCTGGCTGGGGTAAAAAAACTTTAGGTTTCTAGCCTTAGTCAACACGGCCAAATTGCGCGTCCGCCAGTTTGGCGTAGAGTTCACTTTCTTTAAGTAGCTGCTGGTGAGTACCACTGGCGACCTGTTTGCCGTGGTCCATGACCACAATGTGGTCGGCGTGAAGAATGGTCGACAAACGATGGGCGATAATTAAGGTGGTGCGGTTTTCCATCAGCTTATCCAGCGCCAGTTGCACCTGCTGTTCGCTGTGGGTATCCAGCGCGCTGGTGGCTTCGTCGAGTAATAATAAGCGCGGGTTTTTGAGAATGGCGCGGGCGATGGCGATGCGTTGCTTCTGCCCGCCCGACAGTCGCACGCCCTGTTCGCCGAGAAAGCTGGCATAGCCCTCGGGCAATTGTTCGATAAAGTCGTGGGCATAGGCGGCCTGTGCGGCGGCTTGCACCTCTTCGTCACTGGCCTCGGGTTTGCCGTAGCGAATATTGTGGCTGACATCGGCGCTAAACAGGGCGGGGTGCTGGGAGACCACGCCCAATTGCTGGCGCAGGTCGGCCGGTGTCAGTTCGCGAATGTCGGTATTGCCAAGTAATACACTGCCGGCTTGTGGGTCGTAAAAGCGCTGTATCAACTCGAACACGGTGGACTTGCCTGCGCCCGAAGGGCCGACTAAGGCGACTACCTTACCCTCGGGAATATGGATGGAGAAGTCTTCCAGGGCCTTTTGCCCTGGACGGGAGGGATAGCTAAAATTGACCTGCTTGAAACTGACCTCGGCGGCGAGTGCGCTGGCGGCAGCTGCTATGGAATCCGGGGCAAGAATAGTGGCTTCGGCGGTCATCAAATCGACCAGTCGGTCGGTGGCCCCCACGGCGCGCTGCAAGTCGCCGTAAACCTCGGATAGGGTCGCCACGCCCATCGCCACCAGCATGGCGTAAAACACAAAGGCCCCGAGATCGCCGGCGCTCATGGTGCCATTTAAGACATCGTTGCCGCCGACCCAGAGCATGCCGCTCAACGCACCGAATACCAGCACGATCACGGCTGCCATCAGCACCGCCCGCTGTTTGACTCGGCGGCGGGCGATGGCGAAGGCGCTCTCGACCTCTTCATTAAAGGCGCCGCGCTCGTAATCTTCGCGGGTGTAACTTTGTACGGTCTTCAACTGGGTAATGATTTCGCCGGCATAGGTGCCGACATTGGCGATGGAATCCTGGCTTTGGCGGGACAGGGCGCGCACCCGCCGGCCGAAGATCAAAATAGGCAATAGCACCAGGGGGATGCAGCCGAGAATCACCATGGTTAGCTTGAGGTTGGTGATGATGAGAATAATCAGCGCACCGGTGGTCGAAATGGCGCTGCGCAGGGCGAGGGAAAAGGAGCTGCCGACAATGCTTTGTAGCAGGGTGGTGTCGGCGGTGAGGCGAGACATGATTTCGCCACTGCGGTTGTTATCAAAGTAGCCGGGGCTGAGAGAGACAATATTGTCGAACACCGCGCTGCGCATATCGGCGCTGACTCGCTCGCCGAGCCACGACACCAGATAAAAGCGTACAAAGGTACCGGCGGCCATTAATACCGATAAGACTAGTAGTAGATAAATACCTTGCTGCAGCTGGCTAGCGGAACCGGCGACAAAACCGTCGTCAATCACCATCCGCACACCCTGGCCGATGGTCAGGGTAATGCCCGCCGTAAACAGCAGGGCAATAATGGCGCACACCCAGCGCCAGCGATAGGGTGCTATCAGACGAATAAGTTGCCTGATAGAGGACATTTTAGTGGCGGCGGAGTGTTGGGTATTTGCGGACATGGCGTTGGGGTTATCCGGTGAAAAAGCGGTGGGGAAATTAGCAGTCAGTAGGGGCAGGCAGTTTACGGCACTGGGCGGCAAAGGGGCATGTCGATATTGCAGGGTGCCATTTGTGACAACAGGGGGACATAAAGTGACAGTGAAGATGGGTTTGGGCGTGTCTAAAAGGCTGATCCGGCTTGCTCAAGAAAGGCCAATTCTTCATCGGTCGAAACCCGGCCCAGTATTTTATTGCGATGGGGATAACGCCCGAAGCGTTCGATAATGTCGCGGTGACGCCGGGCGGATGAAAGATGGGCGTCGAGGCCGTCCTGGCCAAATAGCGCCACCGATTGATTTTGCATGACTCGCGACTCGCTGTGCATAAAAGGCATGTAGAGAAAGCCCCGCTGTTTGGCATTCAGTCGCGGGGCTATACCGGCGGCGATGGTCTGCTGAGCCAGCGCCAGCGCTAGGCTGTCGTGGGCAAAGGCCTCGGGCTGATCGCGGTAGAGATTGCGAGAAAATTGATCGAGAACAATGATTTCTGCCAGCCGTCCAAGGGGGCGACGGCGCCAGGCAAAGTGTTCACAGCGGCTTGCCGAGCGGTGAACTTCGGCAAAGCGGGTACCGATCAGGGCGTCAAATTCAGCACTTTTTTGCCACCATTGGGCGGGCCTTGTTTCCTCAAACCAGAACTGGATCACGGACATAAAGGGCATCTTCAAACCTGTTTTTTGGGAGCCTGTTTTGATTGTAGTGCATGGCGCTGGTGTCGACTGTCAGTTTTGAGGGCTGTAAATTAGGCCTTGATTACATAAAAATAAATTAATATATTGCTCCTTCGTCGTATAGCGCCAGCCAATTTGCCAGTGATAGGCATTAGAGCTGAGTGCTGATTTTGCGACAAAATATAGCCAAGGGGCGCATCAGTAAGTTCCACATGGATTTATTGAGTCTCGCAAATAGCGGTCACTTAACACCGGTTTTTTGCGAAGTGCTTTTGTGTGGCTTTTGAATAAGTTGATAGATAACGATTTTTACAGGGGTAGTTGTAGATGAAGAGCTGGATAGTAACGCCGTTAGTTGTGGTTTTGATCGCTGCAGGGTCCTACTTTTTTTACATCTCCACCTTGCCTCCCGTCCTCGAGGACGGCTTTCTCTACGGCAATGGTCACGTTGAGGGGACTGAGGTGAATATCAGTGCCGAGGTGTCGGGGCGTGTACTGGTCTCCAATTTACTGGAGGGCTCGACGGTAGAGAAAGACTCCCTGCTAGTGGAGCTCGACAGCGGTGAGCAGACAGCGATACTGGCGGTGGCAGGTGCGCAACGAACCGCCCGGGAGTACGAGCAGAAACATCTGGTTGAGCAATTACAAACCTGGCAAGACAACCTGGCCACGGCAGATCGGGATCTGGTGCGCTACACGGCGCTGCGTAAAAGAGCCATCGTCACTGTTCAAAAGCTTGATCAAATTACTCGGGTGCGAACCGAGGCCCTGGGCCGGGTGCGCGCCTTAAAAGCTCAGTTGGAGCAGGCCAAGGCCAATACCATGGTGGCGGCGAAAAGTGTCGAGCTACAGCAAATTGAAGTCGATAAATCGAAAATCTACACGCCAATGGATGCCACGATTCTGGCCAAGTCCATTGAGTTGGGTGAGCTGGCATCGTCCGAACGCCTGATAGCGGTGCTAGTCGATATGCAAGATCTGGAGCTCAAGGCCTACTTGCCCGAGGCGGTGATCGGCAAAATCAAGCTCGATGCCCCGGCGAAAGTGCGGGTTAGCGCTTTCTCAGATCGCTACTTTGATGCGCGAGTAAAGCGCGTTGACCAGCGCGCGCAGTTCACGCCGCGCGATATCAATATGCCCGAAGAGCGGGTGCGCATGGTCTTCGGTGTGGTGCTGGCCCTCGATAATCAAGAGGGCTTCCTCAAGCCCGGCATGCCCGCCGACGCCTGGATTCGTTGGAATGAAGGCAAGGACTGGCCGCAAACTCTCGTTGTTCCCCATTAATCTGGCTTTGCCGGGCAACAGGCAGCAGGGCAGGACGATATGAATAGCGTAACGAATATTGAGCGGGCCGTAGAAGGTGCGCAGAACAATGGCGTGAGCCCAACCGGTGCAGCGCGTAAAGCAATTATTGAGGCGCATAATCTCGGTCGTGCCTTTAATAAACAGCTGGTACTGAAAGAAGTCGATCTGACCATTTACGAGGCCGAGATCTTTGGTTTGCTCGGGCCAGATGGCGCGGGTAAAACCACCTTAATGCAGCTGATGGCGGCCATCCTCGACCCCAGCGAAGGCCACTGCACGGTAATGGGCCACGATACGGTAAAGGACGATTACTGGATCAATTCCCACATCGGCTATATGTTTCAGGGCTTTACCCTCTACGATAAATTGAGCATTGCGGAAAACATGGAGTTTTCGGCAGACATTCGCGGGCTGCCCAAAGAGCTCTACCTCGAGCGTCAGGAGCGCCTGCTAAAAATGGCCGGCCTGTATCGCTTTCTCGATCGCGCGGCGGGCAATTTGTCGGGTGGTATGCGCAAAAAGCTATCGCTGTGTACCAATCTGATGCACGAGCCCCGCCTGCTATTGCTGGATGAGCTCAGCCTGGGTGTTGACCCGGCTTCGCGGCACGAGCTGTGGGCGATGCTCAAGGCCTTCCGCGATGACGGTGTGACGGTGGTGATGAGCACCCCTTATATGGACGAGGCCGAACACTGCGACCGCATTGCCTTTTTGCATGAGGGGCAAATCATTGGTGTCGACAAGGTTGAAAACCTCCATACCCGCTGTGCAGGCCATGTTTACGAGCTGCACACCAAAGATCGGGGCGGGGCCCATAACCGCCTGGTCGAGCACCCCGATGTCCTGAGTATTCGCCATTTGGCAGAGAGCGTGCACTTTCAATTGCATACCGCCAATCACATTGACGCTGATTTGGCGGCTGAGCTAACAGAAAATGGCGCGCGCATTGAGCCGGTCGAGCCCACTCTGGATGATGCCTACACCATGCTCAGTGGTGGCGAAAAAAGCAGTGCTTATGCGGAGTCACCACCGAAAATCGACCTGCCCGAACGCTTGCCCGAAGGCGGCTTGATTCGCACCAAAGATATGCGCGTGGAATTTGGTGACTTCGTCGCCAATGACGATGTCACCCTGGAGATTAAAGCCGGCGAAGTGTTTGGTTTTCTCGGTGCCAATGGCGCGGGTAAAACCACCTTTATTCGCGCCCTGTGTGGGCTGCAAAAATTAACCAGCGGCGATGCCTGGATTGGTGGCGTCAGTATTATCGACGACCCCAAGCGTTTGCGGAATCACATTGGCTATATGTCTCAGCGCTTTTCTCTTTACCCCGATCTCACCGTGGCGGAGAACCTGTCCTTTTTTGCCGGCGTTTACGGCCTGAAAAAAGGCGATAAGCAAAAGGCGATGGACTGGGCGATCAGCGTCACCGATCTCAGCGGTGTGATGAATCATCTGGTGGCGGATATGTCGGGTGCCTTGAGTCAGCGTTTGGCCCTGGCCTGCGCAATTATGCATGAGCCTGCGGTGGTGTTTCTCGATGAGCCCACGTCGGGAGTGAGCCCGGCGGCGCGCTATAAATTCTGGCAGTTAATTCAAACGCTGGCAGAAAGTGGCACCACGATTTTTGTCACCACTCACTATATGGAAGAGGCCAATTACTGCCATCGTCTGGGTCTGATGCATCAGGGGCGCTTAATTGGCATTGGCCCGGCCGATGAACTGATCGCCGCGCTACCCGACGAGCTTGAGGCGGACACCATTGAAGATATGTTTCTGGCCTATATTAAAATTGAAGACGCACGGCTGGAGCAAGAACGCCAGAAACGAGAAGCAGGCAATGCGGGGTCATCAACATGAAGCTGCATCGCCTCTACGCGGTTATGCGTAAAGAGACCCGCGAAATTACCCGCGATCAAGTCACCTTGTCGACGGCATTTCTATTTCCAATAGTGATGCTGTTTATGTTCGGTTACGCGATTTCTCTGGAAGTGGAAAATGTCAGCTTTGGTGTCCTCGACCAGGATCAAACGCCATCCAGCGCCCATTTAATTGATGAGTTTAAAGAGAGCGCCTACTTTAAGCTGGTGAGAAATTACGACTCCGAAGTGCAAATTCACAAGTCGATGGAAATCAATGAAGTGAAGTTGGTGCTGGTGATTCCACCCGGCTTTAATTCGCTTATGGGCCGGGAAGAAAACCCCGAGGTGCAATTGCTAATTGATGGCACCTACTCTGCGACAGCCCTGGTCGCCCTAAATTACGGCATGACCATTGTGTCTAAATTTAAAGAGGTGGAAGACAATTCGCTGATCGATGTGCAAACCCGCATTTGGTACAACCCTAGTTTGCGCAGCATGATCTATGTGGTCTCTGGCCTTTACGCAGTGATTATCGCCGCCTTTCCCCCGCTATTAACCACACTGGCGATTGTGCGCGAAAAAGAAAGCGGCTCCATTCAGCAAATTTACGCGTCGCCCTTAACCGTGCCGGAGTTTTTACTCGGTAAGCTAATCCCCTACGGCGTGATTTCTTCACTGCAACTCGTCTCTATTGTGGCTTTTGGTTATTACTGGTTTGGGGTGCCTTTCAATGGCAGCCTTGGTTACTTGGCAATCGCCGGTTTAATTTATGTCTTTTGTAATGTTGGTATTGGGCTGTTGATATCGACCATTACCAATAGCCAGTTATTGGCGGTGCTGTTGGCGCTGGTGGTGACGATGATGCCATCGATATTATTTTCGGGCTTTGTCTTTCCCATCTACGCCATGGCGGAACCGGTACAGGCCTATACGCATCTTTTCCCCGGGCGTTATTTCGTCGATGTGTCGCGGGGCATTATTTTGAAAGGGGCCGGGCCATCGGAAATGGTACGCCCCTTGAGTTTTTTACTGGTGTATACCCTCGGTGTCTTTTTTGCCGCCGTCGTTATCTTTAAGAAAAAAGTCGCATAACGATGTGCTTGTGCACGCCGAAGGTTTAGGAGAGCAGCTATGTGGACCCGTCTAAAAAGTTTAATGTTGAAAGATGTTATTCAGTTTTCCCGAGATAAAACCATTCTCGGTGTGGTGTTCTGGCTCTATACCATGGAGGTGTTGATTTGCGGCTACGCCATGACCTTTGAAGTGAAGGATCTACCCATCGCCGTGATCGATCACAATCAAACGGTTATCAGCCGTAACCTGATCGATAAATTTACGCTGTCGGAGGCCTTTGATGTCGCCGGTTATCCCGACAATCAGGAGCAGGCCGAAAGCTGGATGCGCAGCGGTAAAGTGAAATACGTAATGGTTATCCCCAATAATTTTGGCGAAGATTTACGCCGTGGTGAGTCGCCCGGTTTACAGATACTACTCGACGGCACCAATTCGAATGCGGCTTCGTTAGCGAAAGATTACACAGCGGCCATCGTGCGTAATTTTGAGATGGAGTTTACCGACAATCCGGTAGCGCTGGGCAGCACGGTGCGCCCGGTGGTGCAAATTTGGTACAACCGCGCCCAGACCCTGGAGTCCTTCGTAGTGTTGTCGATGATTGTTGCCGCCATTATGATGGTCGGCACCATTCACTCGGCGGCATCCATTACCCGTGAAAAAGAAGTGGGCACGGTTGACCAGTTAATGGTAACACCGACCCAGGTCTGGGAGATTTTCCTCGCCAAAACCATTCCCACTCTGGCGGTGGGTATTCTCGCCTTCTTCCCCAGTCTGTTTATTATCTGGTGGTTTGGTGTGCCCATTAAAGGCAGCATGCTGCTGTTTGTTTTCCTGATGGCTATTTTTCTGGTCAGCGCCATTGCCATCGGCGTGTTGATTGCCTCGATTACCAAAACCTTACAGCAGACCCTGTTGCTGTGCTTTTTCGGCCTTTTTCCCATCTTGTTTCTGTCCGGCACCATGACCCCAACGGAATCGATGCCGGCATTTTTACAGCCGATTACCTATCTCAGCCCGGTGAAATATTTTATGGATATTTGCATGGGTGTGTTTTTAAAAGGTGTGGGTATGGCCGAGTTGTGGCCTGCGGCCTTGAATATGGCGATTATCGGCGCGGTGCTCTACATCATCGCCGCGTGGAGATTTAAGCACAACCTCTCATCGTGATGGGTTCTTAGTGAGCAGTTGTTTCGGGAAAGGGCGTGGCGTAAGGCTCGCCCTTTTTTATTGCTCGAGCCACTCGCTAATTGAATCGACCATTTTATCGGGCCGTATTTCCCAGTTATAGGAATCAAGCAGTCGGTCGTCAGGGCTCATCAGGTAGAGCACTGAGCTATGGCTCATGGAATAATCTTCCTCCGTTGCCTCGCCTTTTTCGGTGGCTATTTTTGCTCGGCTCGCCTTCCAGGCTTTGAGTACTTTGGCGATTTCATCGGGTGATCCCGTTAAATAAATAATGCGTGGATCAAAGGCTTTGGCGTATTCTTTAAGGCGAGCCGGTGAGTCACGCTCGGGGTCGACAGTGATGAAAAGAGGGTAGAGCTGATCGTTCAGCGGCCCTAGTTGGCTCAATGCCTGAGTCATACGACTGAGGGTAGTGGGGCAGACATCGGGGCAGTTGGTAAAGCCGAAGAAAATCAGTTTATGGCGGTCGGCATAACTTTCATTATTAACGGGTTCGTTGAACTGATTAACCAGTGAAAACACCCCGCCAATTTGCGCCTCTGTACCCGGCGGTACCGTGCCCTCGCTATTACCCAGCTGTACAAGATAGTCGATGAGGGCAATGCCACCGATAATGGCGGCGGACAAGACAACGGTGAGTAGCCCGCGTTTGAGTGTTTGGCTTTTCATAGAGTGTCTTTATATTCGTAGGGAAGTTGGTGTGAATATTATGATTGTAATGCGACATATTAGGGCTTGATAATACGCTGATGAAGCAAGATCGACAAAATAAATTCCGCTGGCTGATCTTCGTACTTTTGTTACTGCTAACAATGGGCGCAGGTTACTTCCACTATCGCCAGCAAATTTTTGAGGTCTTTGCCGCCGGTACCCAATGGGTCTTAGTGACCTGTGGTTTTCAGCCGGAAGAAGAGGCCGAGCGCAGTGAAACCTTGCAAAGCGACCAGTTGCGAAAGCTGTTTTACGCGGCACGTATGTTCAACAGCCCACCACCGGAAGAGCTGTCTGAAGAAGATGCCAGGGCCGATCAGTTATATCCCGGTGTGGGCTTCGGTTTGCTGCATACGTTTAGCATTAAACCCGTGCCGGTGGTGATTGGCGGTTGGCTCTTCAGCATCCCCTGCACCTATTTTGCCGATGCACGAGACTGCCAAAAAAGCGGTGGCTCGGTCGCCCGTCTTAAAGTCAGCGCCGCTGGCTTGAGCGCCATGCGTGTGGAAACTATCGACGCATTTCTGGCGGCCTCCTCCCCCGATATTATTGGCATTACCCTTGCCGGATTAGAGGGGCGGCCTCAGCGTTGGTGGCAGCAAGAAGCCTCGCCAGTGGGTTACAGTCCTTACCAGCCAGTCGGATTTACTGGTGGCGCTGGCGGGCTGCTTTGTACAGAAGCACAGGTAGGGCGCGGTGTAATGGCCCACTGCTTGCTGCGCTTTATGCATGGCAGGGACGTTTATGCGGAGCTGAAGTTCGCCTCGCAAGGTCGTGATAACTGGGCTGGCATTGAGCAACAGGCACGCGCCTTGATAAGGGGCTTTCAGGTAAAGCGCTAGTGACATTAAGCCTTAAACCTTAAACAATGGGGCTTAGGCTGTTACATTAGAAGAGCAAAGTTAAACGTCTATAATTGTCTATTCAAAACAATAGTGAAAAAATAACGGAGAATAAAAATGATTAGTTACGTCACCATTGGCACCAATGATCTCGAACGAGCCGCCGTGTTTTACGATGCCGTGCTCGCTCCCCTTGGCGGCAAGCGCGGCCCCGAAACAGAACGCTATAAATCCTGGATTGGCCCCACCCGTGGCCCCATGTTAATGGTCATGAAGCCCTTCGATGAAAAGCCCGCAACGGTGGGTAACGGCGTAATGATCGCCCTCGGTGCCGAGTCACCCGAAGTGGTTGATGCTGTTTACAAAGCGGCCATCGCTGCCGGTGGCACTTGTGAAGGCGAGCCCGGTGAACGACGCCCTGGGCTTTATGTGGGTTACTTCCGTGATTTAGATGGCAATAAGCTGGATGCGATTAGTATGTAAAGGATGGGGCGGGACATATCGTCAATACTCGGCTGATATGACAGTGTTGCTTGCGTCGCTAGAAGCTAGAGTTTTCTTGTAAAAAGGATAGTACTGGAGATTGCTTTATGGAACTTAATGATAATGAGTTTAGTGCGATGCAAGGTGGTATCAAGGAGTTTTTTCATGAGCACCTTGATATGAGAGCCTTGAAAAAACTAGGCTTAACTATCAGAGATAAACGTGTCTTAGAAATTGGTTGTGGCTCTGGTTATGGTGCTGAGCTGTTAATGAAACACGCGCCAAAATCCTATGTAGGCATCGATATTATGGAGGATCAGATAGGCTTGGCTAATGATCGCCACTTATTTGGTGCGGATTTTAAGCTTATGGACGCAACCGAAATAGGGAGTCTCGGCGTTGGCGAAATTGATGAGGTGATCGACTTTCGTATTTTGCACCATATTCCGGAATGGAAGAGCGTACTTTCAGAATGCTATAAATTGCTATCCCCCGGCGGGGCCATGTATGTTGTTGAACCCTACCGTGCGATGTCGAAACTGGCCGATACCTTTTTAGATTGGCAGCACCCGAGTGAAGCTCTGTTTAAAGTTGATGAGCTGGAAAAAGAAATGCAACGTATTGGTTTTACTACCCAAAAAAAATCGATTGGTTATGGCTTTGTTATGGTTGGGCTTAGAAGGTCATAGAGGAGGTATGAGCTAACCTTAGCTTGGATCTAGCCATGCTGCCGATACGGAATAATGCGGTGTAGGTAGCCTGGCTGTAAGTGGCAGCACTCTTTCGATATGCCGCTAAAGTGCTAAAGCCTGCGAACTAATAAACTCACAAACCTTAGCAATAAGCGGCTCAGATTTTTCCAAATGGGGATAGTGAGCAGCCTCCTCCATTTTAAACACCTCCAAGGTGCTGCTTATTCGCTCAGTCATCAATGCCAGGTTGGGTTCGTAACCATAGTTATCCCGCTCACCAAAGATACCGAGTACCGGGCAGGTAATCTCTTCTAGTGAGATTGCGTAGGGCTTTTCAGGCACGGTTTTTTTCAATGCCATGCTGGCCCAGTTCTTAAACAGCGTATCCGTTTTATCGCCGTGAAAGGGCAGTAGTTTTTCACGCAGACGACCTTTATAAAAAGCCTCTTCCGCTAATTGCAGTCCTTCCATGGCATCGGCGTGCATAATTAATTGCGGCACGATAGAAATAATGCCGCAGATATTTCCCGGGTGTTTACTCCCTGCAATTAAAGCCACAGCGCCGCCAAAGCTATGGCCGACGAGAATGACTTTGTTTAAAGCAAAGTGTTGAATAATGTCGCTGATGGGCTGGCCAGCTTCGTCCTCCCTCGGATCGCCGGGGCGGGGCAGTATAAGGGGGTCAGATTTACCGTGTCCCCAGCGATCGTAAACAATACCGGCAAGCCCGCTGGCCGCACACAGCTGCTGGGGAAATTGGCGCCACATGCCGATACAGTCGAGACCACCGTGCAGGAAGATGAGGGTGGGTTTGTCAGCCGATGGCTCACCCAGCAGCAGGGTGTTAATGCGGTGGCCCGCTGCTGTTATTCCTTGTTCCTGTGATTTCATAGGGTGATTGCCTGAGTTAGAAGACGGGGTCCATGGCTTGGCCGCCCAGTAGTTCGAGTCCTGCTGATTATTGGAAGCCTGCGCGTGTATCTTTGGCGCAGAGCCGGAGTAGGGCTACGTTACCTGCAGTTTCCACAACGACGGGGTGGGTACTCATATGTCATATCCAGATCGTTATTTTTAGGATTTATTATATTGATGTATTTTGATGCTATCATCTTTGCCGCTGCTGGTTAAGGTGTTTTGTGCTTTGCTCTAAGCGTTTTATACATCGCTGCCAAATCGTTGTGGCAGTCAGGATCGTAGGGCGAGTCAGTTCAGGGACAGGTTGTTTACTCCCAGCGGTACTTTTAAATAAACCACTCAATAAAAATAATTACGTGCAATTCCAACGTCTTATGCTTAATTATCGGAGAACCCTATGAGATTTTTATTCCTGCTGCTCGTGGCCGCACTACTGAGCCCTGTCACTGTCGTGGCGAGGGAAGAGGCTACGCTTGCCGTACTGGTACCCGGTTCTGGTACTTATAGTCGCCCTATTTCCACCGACTCGGAACAGGCTCAGGCCTTTTTTGATCAGGGCCTGCGACTGGCCTGGAGCTTTTATTTCCCCGAAGCCATGGCTTCCTACCAGGAGGCCTCCCGCCTCGACCCCAAAAGCCCGATGCCGTATTTTGGTCTCGCCCATGCTGCCGGACCCAACCCGAATAGTCGTTATATGAAGATGCCGGATGACCCCAAGGGCACGGGTCTTACGGCTATTCTCAAGGCTCGAGAACTGGGGACTAACGGCACACCGCGCGAGCGCGAGATGATTGAGGCCCTGTATGTTCTCTACAACAAGACGGCAAACCCCGACAGCGTTAAGCGCGACTTTGCCTTTTTAGAGGCCATGGGCCGGCTGCACAAGCAATATCCCGATGATGCCGATATTGCCACACTGTTCGGTGAGGCCTATATGAACACCACGCGCTGGGATTACTGGCAGGCAGACGGCTCGGCCAAGCCCGGCACCGCTGTGGCCAAAGCCGCCTTTGAAGCGGCGATGGCCGCGGAGCACGATCACCCCGGTGCCAATCATTTGTATATTCATTTAATGGAGGCTTCGACGCAGCCCGAACTGGCTCTGCCCTCGGCGCAAAAACTCGAGGCCATCGCGCCCATTGCCGGGCACATGGTGCACATGCCTGGACATATCTACCTGCGCGTGGGTGAGTACGAAAAGGCGGCGCGCAGCAATGTGCGCTCACAGATTGTCGACCAGCAATTTGCCGAAATCTGGGGGGATACTAATTTCCCGCTGATCGGCACTTACCCGCTTTCCCATAAGATTCACAAACCCCACGCCCTCGACTTTGTGCGCTTCGCCAATACCTTACAGGGCAATTACGCGGCGGCGTCGGAGGCTGCCCGCGAGGGTGCTGCCAGTACAGGCTCTGACCCAGCGATGATCAATCGGGGACAAAAGCGTATTGTCCACAATTGGATGGTCGAGAAAATATTTGGCAAATGGGATGTCATTTTGAACATTCAAAAGCCCCACAGTGAAACGCCTTATCTCAAAGGCATGTGGAGTTATGTCAAAGGCAGCGCTCTGGTTGCTACGGGCAAGCTGAGCGAGGCTGAAGCGGAGCTGAAGAACTTGGAGCAACAAATTATTGCCAAGGGTGTCGATGATGCTGGCGTCGGCCCGACATCGGCATCCCACCTGCTGAGTCTGGCCTTCAATGGGCTGTTGGGAGAACTCCGTGAAGCGCAGGGCGATCTCGACGGGGCTATTGCGGCCTTTAGCAAAGCCGTGCAGCTGGAAGACAATAATAGCTACATAGAGCCACCCGACTGGCCCCAGTCGATGCGTCTGTATTTGGGTGCCGCACTATTGGCGGCAGAGCGGGCGGAGGATGCCGAGGCGGTTTATTTACAAGATCTGGAGTGGAATCAGCAAAGCGGCTGGGCAACTTTCGGGCTGTATCAGGCGATACGGGCTCAGGGCCGAGCGGAAGAGGCCGCACTCGTCGAGCGCCGCTTTAAGGCCTATTGGCGCAATGCCGATACCGAGTTACAGCGCTCCCATCGGTAACGATTAACGACAAGCAATGATGTTCATTTAAACCACAGCAGAGAGTAATTCGATGAAAACAAATTTGGCGTCTTTACTATTATCGTCGACACTGGCCGCCAGCCTACTATTGTCGAGCCAGATTGCGAGCGCAGAGGCGGATCTCGGAGAAAACAACTGGGCCTGGGGCAAGGATGATGTGCGCGGTGCCGCTAACTTGATGACCGCCAACAGTATTAAAGCGGCCCTGGCTGCCGTTGAAAGCGGCGAAATTATCGAGCTCTCCCACGACGTGGCGGTGGGTGCCCCCTATATTAATCCGATTCAAACGCCCTACGTTATCACCCTGGCGCGCACCTCAAAAAACATGGAAAACTTTTTACGCGACAATGCCGGTGCCACTAATAAGGTGGGCTTTTATCTCGAGCGCATTGAAATGACTACCCATGTCAGCACCCATATCGACGCACTGGGTCATGTCACCATCGCCGCAGAACTGTACAACGGTCTTGACCGAGAAGACGCGGCCTCCGATATTGGTCTCAATCATAATGGCATCGACAAGTCGCCGCCTTTTATTGCCAGCGGTATTCTTATCGATGTCGCCGCCTATAAGGGGGTTGAGAATCTTGAAGCGGGTTATGCCATTAGCGCTGCAGATTTGCAGGGCGCGTTGAAAAAGCAGGGGACGAAAATCCCCAAGGGTAGCATTGTCTTTGTTCACACCGGCTGGGGTAAAAACTTCACGGCCAAGCCCCAGCACTATGCCCACACTGGCCCGGGTATTGGTATAGAGGCCTCAAAGTGGTTGGCCTCGAAGCAGGTTGTCGCTATTGGCGCTGACAATATGGCGCTGGAAGTGACGCCCGGTGAAGACCCCAAGGTGGTATTTCCGGTACACCAGCACCTATTGGTTAAGCAGGGCATCTACATTATCGAAAATGTGAAAAGCGATGAACTGGCTGCAAAAAAGCGCTATGAGAGCACGGTGATTATGCTGCCGACTAAATTTAAAGGGGCGACGGGAACGCCGCTAAGAATTATTGCCCTGCACTAAAACAGCTATTGCTGACAGGGCTAAATAGCCTGGTTTGCTATATCGCCGCTCAAATAATTGATGCACACTGTAAAGCTATGCACCGTAAGTGGGGCATAGCTTTTTTAATTTATGATACTGATAAACAGGGAATAGTTATGTCGATAATAAACAATAAAATACTGCGAGTAATCAGTGCCAGCCTGCTTTGGGCTGTTATAGCGATTCCAGCGGCCTGGGCAGCAGCCGGCGAATACGATGGTATCGTGGTGTTTGGCGCTAGCTTCAGTGATAGTGGCAATGGTTTTGTTTTGCTATCGCAGCCCGAGCAGTTTGGCCTTGATGAAAGCTGTGAGTTGCCGGTGAGTGCGAATGTGCCGCCCTTTGAAAACGTCGATGAATTTTTTGTTCCAGCGTCTGCCTATGCCATGGGTGGGCATCACTTCACCAATGGCGCGACCTGGGTAGAGGCGCTGGCCAAAGGTACGGGCTTATCGGGTTCAGTCAAACCAGCCTTGAGAAATACTGGCGGCAATGCCAGAAATTATGCTGTTGGCGGTGCTCGAGCCCTTGACTTCCCCTGCCGCTTTAATCTTTCCGATCAACTACTTGCCTATCTGAATGACTTTGCTGAGTCTTCCGCCAATACCTTATTTATTATCGATATGGGGGGCAATGACCTGCGCGATATTATGGCCGGTGCCGTGGCGCCCGATCAGCTTCCGATAATTCTTGGAAATATTGCGGGCACTATTACCACTCTATATCAGCACGGTGCCCGAAACTTCTTACTGGTGAATGTTGCCGATTTTGGCCAGGTGCCCTCCGTGCAAATTCTTGACCAAATCTTGCCTCAGTATAATTTTCCTGTCATTGCCAATCAGTTAGCCAATGGCTTTAATCAGGGTTTATTACAACTGCAGGCAAATTTGAATAATTTTCCCGGCATGGATATCCGCATCTTTGATTTATATTCACTACTTGAGGCAATACTTGACGACCCCGCGGCTTATGCTTTGACAGAAACGGCCGTGCCCTGCATTACGCCAGGTTCACCGCCTTTTGTTTGTAAGAAAGCCAATGATTATTTGTTTTGGGACGGCCTGCATGTCACCAAAGTGGTTCACAAAGTGATGGCCGAGGAGGCAACAGAAGTATTGATGGCGCCATAGCGGCAGGCTAGCGTTCTATTGCTGTTAGACAGTTTTCAATAAACACGGGCCTGCGTTGCCATACTGGCTGCGCAGGCCCGATGCGTTCGACGCTATATTGATAGCCAGCGATTATTTTATAGAAAGGCTAATCACCAAGGCCTTTGACAGCGCCACTCTGGTGTAAGTCTGCAATTTCTTCGGGTGAATAAGCCCACTCCCTAAGAAGCTCGTCGGTGTGTTCTCCCCGCTGTGCCGGTGGGCGAGAAACCTCACCCGGTGTGGCACTAAAGCGCGGGGCGGGTGCCGGTTGTAGCACGCCGTCAACTTCAACAAAGGCCTTGCGTGCTTTACTGTGAGGATTCTCTGGTGCTTCGGCGAAACGTAATACCGGCGCAAAACAAATATCACTTTGTTGCAATAATTCAAACCAGGCATCGCGGCTTTTACTGTGGAAAATGGCGGCGAGTTTGGTTTTTTGTTCGGGCCATCGTTGCGGGTTCATTTGTTCGCCAAACTCCTCCTCACTTAAATTGAGGAGCTGTTTTAGCTCGGCGTAAAACTGGGGCTCGGCTGAGGCGATGGAGATGAATTCGCCATCGGCACATTCGTAAACATCGTAATAATGGCTGGCGCCATTGAGGGGATGGCGGCCCCGGCCCTCTTTAAAATGCCCCTGGGCTAATTGGCCAAAAAAGGCGGTACTTAACAGTGATGCGCCATCGACCATCGCCGCATCGACCACTTGTCCCGCGCCCGATAATTTGGCTTTGAGAATGGCGCTCACCATGCCGAAGGCGAGCAGCATACCGCCGCCACCGAAGTCACCGACCAGATTTAAAGGCGGTGAGGGCGGGCCACCTTTCGTACCAAAGTTAAACAAGGCACCTGACAGGGCAATGTAATTAATATCATGACCGGCAATGGATGACAGTGGGCCTTCCTGTCCCCAGCCCGTCATGCGACCCACGACCAGGGCCGGGTTGCGCGCCAGTAATTGCTCGGGGCCTATGCCGAGGCGTTCGATCACACCGGGGCGGAAGCCCTCAATCAGGCCATCGGACTTTTCGACCATGCGCATTAATATCTCGATACCCTCAGGGCTTTTTAAATTGAGGCGTATCGAGCGACGACCGCGGGCCAGCAGATCAAAGCGCTCGGCGCGGGGCAGGCCGCCTGCGGCACCGGTTCGGTCGATGCGAATCACCTCTGCGCCCATATCGGCCAGCATCATGGCGCAGAAGGGGCCGGGGCCTATGCCCTGAAGTTCAATAATGCGTAAGCCTTCCAGTGGTCCCATTATCATCTCTCTGTTTCTGTTGGTTATTAGCCGTCTGTTTTGTCAGTAACCCGGTTTGTTTAAGTGTTAGCTGAGGCATCTTTCATGCGTTGTAACTCTTCCCAGCCCAGATAGCTGGTGAGGCCATCGTCGTTATAAAACACAATGTGGCCGTCACTGATAAAGAGGTATTCGCTATCTTCCAGGGCAGTGGTGGCGTCATGCAGCACGCCATTGGGTTCGTAATCATAATCACCGGCTTCCAGTGTGCCACCTCTGACCTGTAGTTTGCCCTTTAGTATATAGGTGTGGGCGGCGGCGAGATGTTTGTGGGCCGGCGCGACATAGCCTTTTTTCCAGCGAAACAGGGCGGCCCATCGGCCAGATTCTGGGCCGGTCCAGAGCACTTTAATCCAGGCCTTGCCGGGTTCTGATTCGACCCAGGGATCATTTGCGCGAACGATAATATCGGCGAGTTGGTCATTGATGGGGCTGATATCTTGTAGTGCCATGGGTATCTCCTGGGCTTTTTATAATTATGTGGTCTTCAGTATTTAAGCCGTAGCGCGTTAATAAACGGCTATATAGCTATTTGTGCTTTGATGTCTGCACCAGTTGTTGTCATCGCGAGCTGGCAAGCACTGCTGCTACGGCATCTTCTACCACGGTACCTTTATAAAAATCTGCGTTCATTCCCCCGTGCAGGGTTGCGGCATTGGTGAAGGTAAAAGCGCGGAAGTCATCGGCGGACAGCAGGCCGTTTTCTACCAGCTCATAGGCTTCGCCCAGGACTGTCGACATATCGGGTACATCCCAGTGGCCGATGTCCGAGCCGAACATGGCTTTCAGGGTGACTTGCAGGGGGTTGAGCCTGCGGTCGAAAGCGAGTGCTGTTTGTGGATCGTCGGCCTCACAGCCGAAGTAGAAGTTAGGCTGAAATTGATCGCGAATATCTTCAATAGATTCGAAACCACAGGCGGCAAACTCATCGAGCATGGCCGGATCTTCGGGGTTTTTGGTGAGGAAGTCCTGGGTGAAATCTTCGGCGGTCACTTTTTTTGTGGTGATGTCCTGACCATATTCGGCAAACAGTTCAGCCAATTGCTGATAATTGAGAGCGGCAGGGTTGTAGGCTTGCAGCGCCTGGCGATTGCGCTTTTCCCAGTGGCCGATAAGGCCCGAGTACAGAGCCGAGGCCCAGCCGACACCCCCCTCGAGAAAGGCAAATTTCAAGTCGGGAAAGCGTCGGGTGACACCGCCCATAATCAGTGCGCGGCTAAAGCCCTCGCCCGCTGCGGCGAAATTGCCAATGTGGTTGTACATGTAGTTGTTGACGGAGTTTCGGGTGCCCCAACCGGAACCCCCGGAGTGCACGGTAACGGCGACCTTAAGCTCCCGGCATTTAGCCCAGAAGGGGTCGTAGTCGTAATCGGATTCGAAAGCCAGGGTGTCAATGCGTGTCGCGTATTGGCTGGCTTTTGGGGAAATACGAGCGGCCTCCGCGATGGGTCTGCGGATGAGGCTGGGTGTCATAATCGCCTTTAAACCCAGCACATTAACGGCGAATTCCAGCTCTTCGATACCTTCTTCAGGCGTGGTGAGGGGAATCACCGCCACCGGCGTCATGCGGCTGCTGTAGCTGCTAAACAGTTCCGCATGGTAGGTATTGAGCGCGCGGCAACAGGCGCGGCGCACATCGTCGGCGGGGTCGCCGGGGAATATCAAACCGAGGGTGGGGTAGGCAATGGCGTAGTCGATACCCATTTCATCGAGTCGCGAATTGAGCAGGCGTGGCAGCATGGCGGTGGCGCGGTCGAGGGTATTGGCACTGGGCAGGGCCCACCAGGGGGTGCGGGTGCGTTGCTTGTCGAACCTCTCCTGGCCACTCATTTTGTACCAGTTGACCTGGCGTTTGGCGAAACGCTCAGCAATGTCTGGGCCGCCCACATCCTTCAGATAATCGAGAAACACCGGGGTGAATTCAATGACGTGGCAATCGGCATCAATAACCGGGTGGTCGAGTTGTTGTTTTATTGGCTCGATGCGAGGGGGCTTGGCCATGGCATGCTCACTATTATTTTTATGAGTGGCATTGTACAAATATTGGAATCAGAAAAAAGGCCTGTGTTGCCACGGTCTACGACGCCCTGAAAATATCGGCGTCGTAGACCGTGGCTTAAAAACTTCGAATCTTTACAGGCAAGTTTTTATTTTGAAAAACTAAAGTGCTTTTCCAGATCCTTTTCAATAGCGTCCATTTCCGCCATATATTTCACAAAGCCACCGTTGTAGGTGCCATCCTGTCGGCGATTATCGGCGCCCTCAAAATTGTAATAGCCGGGTGTGCATTGTTTATTGCGGTCGGTTTTACCGCGGAATTTAATCACTTCCTGCACCCAGAATTCTTCGGATTCTTGGCTAACATCCAGTGACTGAAAATCATTTTTCCGCGCATAGTCGATGCAGGCGGCGATATGCCCGCCCTGGCTTTGCATCATGTCGGTGAGGTTGAATTGAAAGGAAGCCTGATAGCCATTCATAATAAAGAGGTTGGGATAACCCTTGGAGTGAATGCCCAGTAGGGTGCGAATGCCGTCGCTATATTTGTCGTTCAACTCGACGCCGTTCTCACCAATAATCTCGTTATAAATACCGGTTTTTTGGATTTCAAAACCGGTGGCATAAATCAGCAAATCGAGTTCGTATTCCTTACCGTCGACGATCACGCCCTTTTCGGTAATTTCGGTGACACCCTTGCCCTTGGTGTCGATCAAGCTGACGTTGGGCAGGTTGAAGGTCGGTAGGTAATCTTCGTGAAAACAGGGACGTTTACACATCATCATGTACCAGGGCTTTAACGCTTCTGCGGTGTCTTTATCGTTGACGATTTCTTCGATGCGTTTGTGGATGCGCATCATGGCATCCATGTTGGCATTTTCCTGGCGACGTAGTTTTTCATCCCGAGGCATGGCTTTTATTTTTTCCAGGCCCTCGGCGCTTAATTGCGGCGGACGTAGGGAAATTTCTCGGCGCTGTGCCTGCCAGTCGGCGGGTAAACTTTTAGCCCACTGAGTGTCGGTTTTCCAGTCGTCGCGCACATCGATGGACGAGGGGGTGCGCTGGAAAACAAATAATTGTTTGGCATTGGCGCCGAGGCCGGGCACGGCCTGTACCGCTGTGGCACCGGTGCCGATAATGCCCACGCGCTTATCTTTTAGTTTGCTCAGATCGTCGCCGGTATAGTCGTAATCCCAACGGGAGGTGTGAAAGGAGTGGCCCTTGAAGGAGGTCATGCCCTTAATTTTGGTGAGCTTGGGTTTCGATAAAATACCGTTGGCGCAAATTACAAAGCGCGCCTTCATGTGGTCGCCGCGATTGGTACTGATGTGCCAAAGTTGTTCCTCTTTATTCCACACGGTGGCGGTGACGGTGGTTTGAAATACCGCCAATTTGTATAGCTCATATTTCTTGGCGATGGCCTGGCAGTGCTGGTAAATTTCTTCGCCCCGGGCATAGCGATGCTTGGGCACGTAATCCATTTCATCGAGCAGGGGCAGGTAATCGTAGGAGGGTACATCACAGGCGATGCCGGGGTAGCGGTTCCAGTACCAGGTGCCGCCGACATCGGCGCCGCGTTCGACAATACGAATACTCTCTACGCCGATTTCGCGCAATCGTGCCGAGGTTAATAATGCAGAAAAGCCGCCGCCAATAAACAGGCATTCAACGGTGTCGGTGAGTGGCTCGCGGGCAATAATTTCACCGCCGTGGGGGTCATCATCGTATTTTTCAAGTTCACCCTGCAGCTCGGTGTCGTATTGTGCGGCACCCTCGGGGCGGTAATTTAACCGGACCTCTCTCTCCTCGGCAAAACGCTTTTTTATGGCGTCGTAATAGGCCTGGGGGTTGGTGTCCTCCGATAGTGGATCCATTACGCCAAACTGGGGGGAGTCCAGCCGAATGGCGCCGTGCATAATTATGTCTTCCAGGGTCTTGTCGCTCATCGTCTCTGTTCCTAATTTTAATAATTTTATTGTGGATATTTTGATCGAGCATCATACGTGCAGGAGACGATTGTACAAAATACCCAAGTCCTTAAAAAATTAAGGAAATGCAGGTTTGTAGGGGCATAAAAAAACCGGAGACCGCATAGCGACCCCCGGTAAACCATCGGCTGGATGGGTTTAGTTTAGAAAATTTTGGCCAAAGGTTTTGCCAGTAACATGCCAATGATCATGGTTGGTACAAAGATTAGCGTTGCCAAATAGCCATAGCTGATGCCGGCAATGGCGGGGCCGGGGCAATAGCCCACCAGACCCCAGCCGGCACCAAAGAGTACGGCACCGATTAGCAGGGGTTTGTCGATATCGGTTTTGGTGGGGAGGTGGAAGGCGTCGGCAAACAGTGGCGCGGGATTTTTTAAAATGAATTGATAGCCAATAAAGGTGACCGCCATGCCGCCGGCCATTACAAAGGCGAGGGTGGGGTCCCAAGCGCCAGCGAGGTCGAGGAAGCCCTGTACCCTTTCGGTATTGGTCATGCCTGAAATTGCCATGCCGAGGCCAAAGACGATGCCCGAGGCGAGTGATGCGAGGAGTCCATATTTCTTCTGTAAGGGCATGAGCTTAACCTCCAAATACGTGCTTGAGTAAAAAGACGCAAATAAAGCCTGCGGCCATAAAGGTGCCGGTGGCGACCATCGAGCGGGGTGACAGACGGGAAATACCGCAAATGCCGTGGCCACTGGTACAACCGCTACCCAGCCCAGTGCCGACACCAACGGCAAGGCCACCGATGATAACGAGCAGGGTGCTGGTGTCGGGAGCGGGGGGGATGAAGTTGTCTGACAGCAGGGCGGGAATAGCACCACCAATGGCGATGCCGACGATGAATAGAATGCGCCAGAGACGGTCATCACTGTCTGAAAAAGCGCCCGAGAGTATGCCGCTGACGCCGGCGATGCGGCCCTTGAGGCCCATCATCATCACGGCAGCCAGGCCAACGAGCCCGCCGCCAATGAGTGCTAATACGAATGGATGCATATTACTTGTCCTGTCTCTCGTTTGTTGAGGGTGTTGAGTTAAGACTACTTATCGATCTGATTGAGCGGTATTTTCAGGTAGGCGACGCCGTTATCTTCTGCTGCTGGCAGCTGGCCGGCGCGGATATTAACTTGAATGGCGGGCAAAATCAGTACTGGCATTTCCAGCCTGGCGTCGCGCTCTTGGCGCAGTTTAATAAAGCCTTCGGCACCCGAACCCTGCAGATGAATATTCTTGCGCTGCTCGGCAACGGTACAGAGGTGCTGTGGGTCGTTGCCCGCTTCCGGGTAGTCATGGCAGAGGTAGAGGCGGGTCTCGTCGGGGAAAGAGAGAATACGCTCTAGCGATTGATACAAAGTGCTGGCATCGCCGCCGGGGAAGTCAGCGCGAGCCGTACCATAGCTGGGTGCGAGGAAAGTGTCGCCGATGAAAATAGCGTCGCCAATTTGGTACGACAGGCAGGCGGGGGTGTGCCCGGGAGTCTCCAGTACCTTGATGCTCAATTCGCCAAACTCAAGGCTGTCGCCTTCACTCAAGAGTAAATCGAACTGGCTACCATCGGTGGCGAGGTCGCTCATGTTAAAGACGCCTTTGAAAGCCTCCTGCACGATCGGCACCTTGGCACCAATGCCGGTCTGTCCGCCACACTGCTCTTTGATGTAGGGCGCCGAACTTAAGTGGTCAGCATGGGCATGGGTTTCCAGAATATATTTGAGGCTAAGGCCAAGCTGTTTGAGGTCAGCGATAACAGCATCGGCAGAGCTGGTGCCGGTTTTACCCGAGCGATGATTGTAGTCGAGTACGGGGTCAATAATGGCAGCCTGCCTGGAGTTGTCATCCCAAACCAGGTGGGTGAAGGTTGCGGTGTCCTGATCGAAATACGTTTTAACTTCCATTGTGTTGACCTTGTGTTGATTGAGGCTCAATTATATTAGAAGCCAATATATTAGCAATAGTTAAAGTATATTATTCTAATATATTAAAATGCCTTTATAGATACTTTAAGAAGTCAGAAAAAAGCCCACCAAAGAGGTGGGCTTTCCTGGGTGCTTTATCGGGCGCTTATGCCTTGACCAGAGCGTCTTGTTTCAGGTGCTCGCTGGCTTCCTCCCGGCTGAGGAGTAGTTGCCATTTTTAATCGACAATACCTTCGGGTATATCCTGAGACTTGCTCCAGGCGTCAAAGCCGCCTTCGAGGCTGTAGATATTTGAGTAGCCCATATCCTGCAGCGTTGCGGCGGCGAGGGCCGAGCGGCCACCGGACTTGCAGTAGACGAGGATAGCCGCGCCCTTGTCTTTAAAGACTGGGTTGTTATCGATGCGCATTTCGAGCACACCGCGAGAAATATGTTCCGAGCCTTCGATATGCCCAGCGTCATTTTCAACTTTTTCACGGACGTCGAGCAGGGCGATATTGCCTGCCTTGATGAGTGCTTTGGCTTCGGCGAGTTCAATACAACGGACTTTCTTTTTAGCTTGCTGAACAAGATGCATGGCACTTGTCATAGTGATTTCCTCTTAATATCCTGGGCTTTATAGTTGCTAATACTGCAATTAATTTTTGTTGATGGCTACTTAAAAACTATAGCGCAGCCGGGCAAAAAAGCTGCTGTTTTCTTCAAACTGGCCGAAGAAGGTGTAGTCATCTGTACCGCCAAAGAGGTGCATGCCGATTTCGCTCGACCAGGTATCGGAGAGGCGATAAGTCACCTTCGGCATGGCGAAATAATCATCGTCCGTGGGTGAGTAAAAGACAAACAGGGAGAGCGTTAGCTTGTCCTGATAGGCGCGGTAATTAAGGCGGGTGGTGATTAGATGGCGATACTCTTCGGGCTCTTTATCCGGCAGTGGTGAATACTTTTTCAGGGCGCGGTAATTCTGCGTCCACTCCAAATAGTACTGCAAACTAAGGGTTAGTCGGGTGATGAGATCACGCTCGAAGCCGCTTAAAAAGCGTAGCTGGCTGTTGGGGATAAAAGGGTCGCTACCGTCGCTGTCATCTTCGGATTGATACCAGACCACTTCCATATTGCCGATGCCACCCTGCACCGTGCCGCGCACACTGGCACCAAGGGAGGAGAGTTTGGGGAAATAATTCAAACCATTTTTAGGATTAAAGGCGACCGGGGTTTTGAAATAACCGTGGTAGCCATACAGCGCCCACTCGTTGCCATTAATGTTTTTATACACGCGTACAGACAGCTCGCCTTCATCGAGCTTACTGCCGGGCTCCTCAGTCGATAGCCGAGGTGGGGCGGCGACAATATCGTTGGCAAGCGGTGAGAAATAGCTGAAGCGCTCGCCGCGAATAAAGGTATCGCTATCAAATTTCGGTGTCCAGACCAGGTCGATATTGGCCAGCGGATTAAAGTAGCTGAATTTAAGGGCGTCGGAGGGGGCTTTGAGATATTCCATTTCCCGCCCGGCGAAAAACGATACCCAGTCTTTGGGGAAGAGGTCGTTAAGAAAAAGCAGGTCGCCGGTGCCCCAGGTCAGTACCTGACGACCGAGGTAGAGATCACTGTTTTCACTGGGTGAAAAGCGCAGCAGAGCTTCACGGGTTTTGCTTTCAATAAAGGGGCCGTCCCAGGTGAGATCGTCAATGGTAAAGTCACCTTTATAGCCAAAATAGAACTGACCAAAATAATCTGAGTATTCGAGGCGCAGGCGGGCTTCGTTAAGGGTGTCGTTGCGGTCAAGCCAGGGGTTGCTCTTTGTGCGGGTGCCGTAGGCGATTTCGATAAAGCCACTGAAGGGTGACTGTTTGTCTTCCTCTTCATCACCCCAATCGTCATCCCCCCATTCATCGGTGTTTACCGAGGTGTCTGCTGCCGTTATTAAATTGTCGGCGAAGGCGGGTGGAAGGGCCAGAACCAGCAGGGAAGTCAGGAGCAGGGAGGTGAGCCGTGGCAAGGCCATGGTTTGCGCTACTTCCTTTTAAACCACTGCTGGGGCGGGTTGCGCAGTGAGCGTTCGGAAAACACCTCGTCGGGCAGGCCAATGTCGTAGCTGATGTAGCGCATTTCGGTGAGGGTAGCGCCCCCGGAGCGCAGGTCGGACGCTTTCATACGGGTGGCGGTGGCAAAGCCGTTGATATCTTTAACTTCCAGTGCTTCGATGCGACGGTAAATCTTACCCGCGTTATCGGTGTACTCGGTTTTTGTCGGCATCCAGTTTTGCTTGTCTATCCACACGGTGTAGAAGGCAAATTCAACGCTGGTTGGGTCGATGGGGGTATTTTTAACGACGTAGTACTGATCGGTATTTTCTAAGAGTTCGTGCTGGTCGGCACTGAGGCTGCGACCGGAGATATCTTCATAAAAAAAGTGGGAGCCGACAAAGCTGGTTCTTTTATCACCGGAGGAGATACGTTTCACCAGATCGAGACCGGGCAGGTAGAGCCAGCGGTCATCGCTTTTACCGATGTGCTTAATAACGCGAAACATGGTGTTGCGCACATCGGAGGGGCGGCTAAAGAGGACGAGGAAATCCTGGTCGGCATCGTCCGAGCCGCTGTGGTCTTTGCGCAGAATAGTAAATTGCCGCACCTGTTTATTGCCGCCGCCGTCGGTAATCAGCATGCGGGATTCTGCGCGCCCATCGTTACCTTGATAAAAGGCGATATGGTTTGCCTTGCTGACAATGAGTTCCACATCGCTTTCTTCGGCGCTAGTTGCGGCTGTTGTACCCAGTAGCGCGATTAGTGCGAGCAGTTTTGAAAAGCCTTTCATTGGGTGTTCTCCTGAGCTTTGTTAAACAGAAAGCCCTTAAGGTAGGTCATTAGAATAGGCAGGATGACCAGGGTTGTCAGGCAGGAAATAATCATGATTGCCGCGAGGAACATACCCACGGTGTTGTAGGGCACCAGCGGTGATAGCAGCAGGGGCAGGAAGCCGATGGCGATAACAATGGCATTTCTCGAAATGGCCCGCGCCGGTTGTTCAAACATCAGTGGGATGGCTTTTTCAAAGCTGCCCTGCTTGTCGACCATTTCCCGCAGGCGTTGCACAAAGTGGATGGCAAAGTCGACCGATAAACCCAGTGACAGGGCCGAAAGTATAGCCACGGGCATATCGTAATCCTTGCCTGCCCAGCCCACGATGCCGTAAATAAAGAGGATGGTTGCGGAGAGAGGAATCATCGCCAGCAGGCCAAAGAGAATGGAGCGGAAGAGGACGATCATCATCAGAGAGACCACAAAAAAGGCGCCCAGCAGGCTGGTGACCATGCCCTTGACCATGGCTTCCTGCCAGACCACGTTAATGTAGGTCAGCCCGGCCCAACGCATTTCGACACCGGCGGGCAGGGGATGGCTGGCGATGTAGTCGTCGACGTGGGCGATGACCTGGCTCATATCGACGTTGTCGCCACTTTTCAGTTGCAGCCAGATTGAAGCGGAGCGCTGATTCGGTGTCACCAGTCGCCACAAATCCTGGGGGCGGTGGGAGGACTGGTAGCTGAGCAGGGTTTGTGCCACTGCGGCGGACGAATCGGGTATGCGGTAGAAGTCGGGCGTGCCCTCGTTGAGTTCTCGGTACACGGTTTTTACGACATCGGTAACGGCGTTACTTTTGCCGACAATGCCAGTGGTTAACAGCGATTCTTGCAGCGCTTCGATATAGGCCAGGGCCTCTGGCTGCTGGAAATACTTGCTGGTGTTCAGTACTTCTTCAGTGCTTGTGAGTAAGGCTTCAAGGTATTCGACGTGCTCATCATCGGCGGCGAAGAGCTGGTCATCGATTTTGAGGACTAAATTCTGCAGGAATTGGGGGTAGATACTGGCGCTGTATTCACTCAATACGATCTCGTCGGCACTTTGCAGGAGTTGCTGCCAGAGGGCTGTTAGATCAACAGATTGAGATTGGGCTTGCTCAAGAATGGCGGTGGTCTTTTCTTCAAACGCGGCTTGTAGTTCGGGATCGTTGCGCTGCTCGAGAACAATAAAGGCGTTGTAAGTACCGGCAAAGTGCTGATTGAGAATTTTATCGGCAACACGCAGGCGGTGAGATTCCTGGAACCACTGGAAGGGGTTGTCGTTGATGATGATTTTACTGACGCCCATAATGCTGGCCACAGTAATTAGCAGAAAGGCGCTAATAAGAATTTTAGGTCGCGCCAGACTGCCCTTGCCCAGTGCCTTTAAGCGCTTGGCCAGCAGGCTGTTGTTGTCATCTTGTGGCGTGGTTTCGGCGAGTTTTTGCAGGCGCTCGGGTGACAGGGAGATGACGTAGGCGGGAATAAAGGTAATGGTCAGGAAAAATGCCAGCATTACCCCGAAGGCGATGAACAGACCGAAAACCTGCACCGGGGGAATGGGGGTCAACGCCAGCGCCGCAAAACCGATGGCCGAGGTCAGTGAGGTGTAGAGCATGGGCTTGTAGAGGTGATCAATTACCTCGCGCATGGCGGCTTCTGGTGAGGTGCCTTTGTGGTAGCGGTCGGAAAATTCCGAGAGTAGATGCACCGAGTCCACCACGGCGATGGGCATCAGAAAAATCATGATCATCGAGCTCATGATATGCACGGTGTAGCCCATGCCGATTAGCAGCCCCATGGTGCAAATAATCGTCACCATGGCGAGAATCATCGGCGAGGCAATCAGCGACAGGCTGCGGAAGAAGTACCACATCATCAGAAAGACCAGCAGCCCGGCGACCGGTGCCGAGGTGGCCATTTGCATAAACATTTCTACGCCAAAAGTGTCTTCGGCGACGGGCAGGCCGGTAATGTAAAAGCTGTCGTCACTATCGAGGCTGTCGATAATGTCTTCAACCTCGGCGACGATGCGATAGGACTGATCTTTGTGCAGAATGGGGATGTAAATGGCGGTGGCGATGCCGTCCGGTGAAACAATGGTGTTATTGAGGAAGGGCAGGTTTTCTACCGCGCTACGAATCTCGCCAGCGGCGGCGTCATTAGTGGGGGGCCGATTCATCATCCACTGAAAGCGGATGGTGCCGGGGCCGTCCTGGGAAATATTGTCGACGGTGGCGAGGGAGAGTACATCTTGAGGAACGATGCCTTCGATATTTAATATTTGTTGGGAGAGCTGGTGCAATACGCCCAGCGAGCGGGTGTTATAAATGCCCTGTACCCCCTCATTAATCATACCGACGACGATGAGGTCGTTAATGCCAAACTTGTGCTTTACCACCTCGTGAAAGACCCGGTCTTCCTGATCTGAGGGCAGCATATTCTCGGGGTCGGTATCGATAATGATTTTCGGCATCATGGCGGCGAAAATAATGACAGCGACGAGCATTAGCAGGAATACGCGTTTGGGCTGCTGGAAGGCGAAGTTAATCAGGTGTTGTTTGATCATGGGTTTGGCCTCTTTTTATTATTGCCTTATACAGGGATAGTCTCTTTTTTTGCGGCCCGCCCTGGCTCTGCTTAGTACTAAATCATAGTTCAATGTACATATAGCAATATTGTATTAGCACAATATACTTTAGCAATCCATAATGTAGTGGCGTTTAATTTTGGTGCGTATGGGCTTGGTAGGTCTGTTGAGAGGTGTTTGGTAATGGTGACTGGTGTGGAATTCGCAAATTTGGCAGATCATGCCCAGGAAGCGGAGAGTTTACTGAAGGGGCTTTCAAACAGTAATCGTTTGATGATTCTCTGCTCGTTGAGCGAAGGTGAGCTGTCGGTCACCGAGCTCAATGAACGGGTTCCCCTCAGTCAGTCGGCGCTGTCACAGCACCTGGCGACCTTGCGTCGTGGTGGCATGGTGGCGACGCGGCGCGAATCACAGACGATTTACTACCGCCTCGACGATCCAAAGGTAAGTGTGATTATTGAAGCGCTACACGGTATGTTTTGTGGAGTGCCTGCTTAGCCTAGGTTTATTTAAAACCGTGTTCCGCCTGGGGAAAGTCGCCGCTGCGCACGGCATCGGCGTAGGCCTGCAGCGCCAGTTGTACGCTATTGGTCTCGGCGAGAAAGTTTCTGGTGAATTTGGGGATGCGCGGTGAAAAGCCGAGCATGTCGTAGAGCACCAGCACCTGAGCATCGGTATTGGGGCCAGCGCCAATACCAATTACCGGGATATCCAGAGCCTCGGTAATTGTGGTCGCCAGGTCAGTCGGCACACATTCCAGCACCAGCATATCGGCACCCGCGTCTTGCAAAATTTTGGCGTCACGCAGGATTAACTCGGCGCCTTCGTCATCGCGTCCCTGCACCTTATAGCCCCCCAGTTTATTAAAGGACTGGGGTGTCAGGCCTAGGTGGCCGCAGACGGGTACACCGCGCTGGCTGAGGCTAAACACAGATTCTTCCAGCCAGGCTCCACCTTCGACCTTCACCATTTGCGCACCGGCCTGCATTAGCAGCGCGGCGTTGGCGAGGGTGTCCTCTTCGGTGGCGTAGGACATATAGGGCATGTCGGCAATAATCAGCGACTTACTGTTACCGCGACTCACGGCCCCGGTGTGATGGAGCATGTCGTCCATGGTCACGGGCACGGTGCTGGTGTAGCCGAGAATGACATTGCCCAGGGAGTCGCCAACCAGAATTACCTCGATACCGGCGAGTTCAATCTGCCGGGCAAAAGCGCTGTCGTAGGCGGTGATAACGGGGAATTTGTCGCCGGCAGCTTTGTGGTTGTTGAGGGTATTGATCGTGACAGATTTCATCGGCTGGTCTCTGGTTAATGCCTAATACGTGACTGCTTTAATGCCTTACAAGTGGGGCTGGGGGTTGTAGTAGTGCCGCCCGCTTTTAATACTGAGCAGGTAGTCCAGCAGATGCTTGTAGTCGTCTTCATTATTAATCGGGTCAATATCCGCGGCGTTAATGATCAGCAGCGGCGCGGCCTCATAGTAATGGAAAAATTCCATATAGGCTTCATTGAGCTGGGTCAGATAGGCTAAATCGATATTGCGCTCGCTGGCAACGCCACGGGCGTTGATGCGTTCCATCAGTACATCGGCGGGCGCCTGCAGATAAATCACCAGGTCGGGTAGAGGTTTGTTCAAAGTGAGCTGTTGATACACCGCGCGATAAATTTTTAACTCGTCAGCGTCGAGGGTGACCTGGGCGAAGAGGGGGTCCTTGTCCATTAGAAAGTCGGCAATGCGCAGTGGCTGGAACATATCGCCCTGGCGCAGCTCTTCAATTTGCTGAGCTCGTTGTAATAAAAAGTGTAGCTGGGTGGGGAGTGCGGCGGCCTGCCTGTCCTGATAAAAGCGCGTCAGGAAAGGGTTGTCGGCGGTTTTTTCCAGCAAGGTCTGGTAATTGAAGGTTTCGGCCAGGCGTTTGGCGAGGGAGGTCTTACCGACCCCAACGGGGCCTTCCACGGCAATAAAGCGGGGCGGCGTACCGATGTTGAGGTCGAGATTAATAGTCTTGGCCAGTACGTCCACCACTTCCTCCAGCGTTGAGGCGGACAATACCTTCTGGGGAACAGTTTGCCAATAGTTTTGCCAGGGTCGTGCCGTCGGGCAAGCTTAATTCGGGGGCGATATCGGCCAGTGGGTAGAGCACAAAGTTGCGCTCGCAAAGGCGCGGGTGGGGGATTTGTAGCTGTCGGGTATTCATCGTTTGCTTGGCGTAGAGCAAAATGTCTATATCGAGGGTGCGTGGCCCCCAGCGCACAATGCGCTTCCTGCCCTGTTGTATCTCTATGCCCTGTAAAGCCTTGAGCAGGGCGCGGGGTTTGAGCACGGTATCTATTTCAACCACTGTGTTGATATAGCGGGGCTGGCTACCGGGGCCAATGGCGATGCTTTGATACCAGGGCGCACAGCACGTTAGCTGAGTGCCCGGTAGTTTGGCGATGGCCTTGAGGGCGGCTTTGATCTGCCGGGGTGGCGAGTTGAGGTTGCTACCCAGGCCGAGATAGATTCTAGCTGGCATGGTCCGCTTTGGGTTTGCGGCGAGAGCGGCGGCGCTTATTACCCGATTTGTGTTTCGGCAGGGCGGCGACCATGGCCTCGCGCTCGTCTTCGTCGACCTCTTGATAAAGGGTCCACCACGCACCCAGGTCCTGGGTTTGCTCACCGGCCTGCTCGCGCAGCAAGAGAAAATCATAGGCGGCACGAAAGCGGGGGTGGCTAAACACGCGCGCCGCGTTTTGACCATTGCGCTTGTTAAGGCGCGCCTGTAATTCCCAGATTTCCTTCATCATGGTGGTGAAGCGGCGGGGAATAGCGGTGCGCTTGACCTGCTGCTGGATAACGTCACTACCGGCCTGCTGCAGGGCGTAAAGAGGAGAGTCGCCTTTGTCGGTGTAGCGTTTTCGCTGCTCGACAAGGGGCGGCCACAGTAGTGCGGCATAGATAAAGGCGGGCGTTACGCGCTGGTGATTATTGATGCGGGCATCGGTGTTGCGCATCGCCTGGCTGATCAGGTTTTGATTAAAGTCATTATCGAGCAGGCGTTTTGTCTGTGGGAACAGTTGAGCAAAGAGCTCTAACTGACACAGTTGTTCATAGGTCGCCAAAGCTGAGCCGCTCATCAGTAGCTTTAAGCTTTCGTCGAACAGGCGGGCTGATGAGATGTCGCCAAGTAGGGATGCGCACTCGGCGATGGGTGAGAAAGTATTATCGTCGAGTTCAAAGTCCAGCTTGGCGGCAAAGCGCGCAGCGCGCAGCATACGCACCGGGTCTTCCCGGTAACGGGTGGCGGCATCACCAATAATGCGCAAGGTCTTTTGCTCGAGATCCTGCAGCCCATCGGCATAGTCGTAAATGGTGTTGTCGGTGGGGTGGTAGTACATGGCGTTGATGCTGAAATCGCGTCGACTGGCATCTTCGTCAATCGAGCCAAAGACATTGTCGCGCAGCAGCATGCCCTCTTTCGACTGGCGGGAGAGGTCTTTGTCTTTACCTGGGTTGCTGGTGTGGTGGGCGCGGAAGGTGGTGACTTCAATCACTTCGCGGCCAAAGCGCACATGGACGATACGAAAACGTCGACCAATGATACGCGCGCGCCGGAAAACAACTTTGACCTCTTCCGGTGTGGCATCGGTGGCGACATCAAAGTCTTTGGGCTTGAGGCCAAGCATCAGGTCTCGCACACAGCCGCCCACGACATAAGCTTTATAGCCGGCCTCTTCCAGGCCGCTGACAACCTCAGAGGCGGCACGGCTGATATCTCTGGGTTCGATGGGGTGGGAGCCCGGCGGCACGATATGCGGCCCAGAAGTCTTACGTTTCTTTTTGAAGCCTAATGTTTTGGCGATGCGTTTTAGCATAGAGTGGGCTTGGAAACCTTGGCGTGTGAAGAAATAGGGGCGTGATTCTAGCATACAGCCGGTGATGGGTGCTGATAGGAGGGAGATCTGCCTGGGCTCAGAAGCCTTGTCGTAAAGCGATGGTGAAAGCTTATTGGGTGCTTTGCTATGAAGAGGGTTTTTCAGGGAGGATAATACTTGGAAGGGGCGAATTGTACTGGGGAGCGGTGTGCGCTAAGGCGCCAATGAGAGTGCTAGGCAAAAGAAGGAGATAGTAAAAAGGGAAGCCCTGGGGCCTCCCTTTTAAAAATGCCATGTGTTTCTGGATCTAACCCACCCTAAAACGTATAGCAACTCAGTTTATTCTTATTATTTATTGTTATTCTTTTCAGTCATTGTTTAGATGACTTGAAATCATAATAATCAGACTGCTGGGATTATGCAAAGGTTTTTTTAATTTTTTTTCATCTGGCTTTATCGGTGTTTTGGTTGGCCGATAGAGGTGGTAGTTGCATCTGCACATTGCGTCATCTGGCATTAATGGTAAAAAACTCAGACAGTAAAAAGGGAAGCCCTAGGGCTTCCCTTTTTTAAAAATGCCACGTATTTACGGATCTAACCCACCCTTAAAACGTATAGCAACTCATCACATATTATTATTATTTTCTATTGTTATTATTATATTTTTAATATTCTGCACATTCATTATTGTTATAAGTGGAAATTATATTACTCAGAAAGTGTGAACTGTGCAAAGCTTTTCTTAGAAAAAAATACGCTTAAAGAGGGGTGTTGTTATAGCTAAATATGTTTGATTGTGACAGCTTCTAGCACTTGTCACTTTCTGTCGTTTTGTCGAGGCGCGGAATAGCACGGAGTTGCCAGTGGCCGATGGCCCAGTCGAGGACACGGCGTATTGATACCTTCTGCAATTCCAGAGGCGTACTGAAACCCAGTAGTCCCAGGCAATCAATGAGGCTGGTGAGCGCCCTGTTCGAATCGAGCTCGGGAGCGTGGTTTTGCTTGCTCAGTTTTTGCCCCTGAGCATTAATGAGCACCGGGATATGCCCGTACTGCGGGGTTTTCAGGCCCAGACAGTGGAGCAGGTGCATCTGCCGAGGTGTTGAATCGAGCAAGTCGCTACCGCGAATAACATGGCTGATCCCTTGATAGCCGTCATCCAGACTGCAGGCCAGTTGATAGGCGGGCAGTTGATCGCGACGCCAGAGAATAAAGTCCCCGCCCTTGCCCAGATCAAAAAAATGCTGGCCCTGAATTAAGTCGTCTAGAGTGATGCCGCTGGGTTCGGGTAGTCGTATACGAATCGAGTGGGGCTTGTCGGGCAGGCGTGTGCAGGCATTGAGTGAGTGACTTCGACAGGCGCCATCGTAGCAGCCGCCAAGGGTACGCAGTCGCGCTCGGTTGCAGTAACAGGCATATAGCCGGTTGGTCTGGCTTAACTGCTGTAGTGCCTCTTTATAGGCGGGTAGGCGTGTACTTTGATAGAGCACGGGGCCATCCCAATGCAAACCGTGCTCATCCAGTTGTCGGAGTATGCGGTCGGCGGCACCGGGGACTTCCCGGGGCGGGTCGAGGTCATCAATGCGCAGCAGCCACTGGCCGCCGTTAGCGCGGGCATCGAGAAAACTGGCCAGGGCGGCGAGTAGTGAACCTTTGTGGAGAGGGCCGGTGGGCGAGGGTGCAAACCGGCCAATATAAGAGCTGACAGCCATCAATTGGCGGTCGGGGAGGTTTTAGTTGCCGCTAACCTGCTTCTCTTTAATTTCATCGAGGGTTTTACAGTCGACACAAAGCGTCGCCGTGGGACGGGCCTCAAGCCGGCGAATGCCGATATCGACGCCACACTGATCACAGTAGCCGTAGTCGTCGGCATCGAGCAGCTCCATCGTGGAGTCGATTTTCTTGATCAACTTGCGCTCTCTATCACGGGTGCGCAGTTCGAGGCTGAACTCTTCTTCCTGGGTGGCTCGGTCTGCCGGGTCGGGAAAGTTCGCCGCTTCGTCTTTCATATGGCTGACCGTACGGTCGACCTCTTCCATCAATTCTTGCTTCCACCCCAGCAGCAGCGCTTTAAAGTGCTCCTGCTGATTTTCATTCATGTACTCTTCGCCCTTTTTCTCCTTGTAGGGAGCCTGGCCGTGAAGGGTTAGGGTGGACGCTTTGGCCGCTTTTTTCTTGGGCATGAATGTCTTCCGTTTTAATGCTGTCGCGAGGCAGGACGTTATAGTGCCACTGGGCGAATTTTTCAAGTCTATTTTGTATTATAGGCGCTGATTGATGGCCTACAATGGCTTATTTTTCAGAATTTAACTGGGAACGCGCTATGGCGAGTGGAATTCAGCGTCAATATGCCTCAAGAATTGAGGGTATGACATCGTTTAAAGTGGTCGATTTTCTTGAGGCTGCGGTGAAAATGGAGGCTCAGGGGCGCGATATCGTGCGCATGGAGGCCGGTGAGCCCGCTTTTCCCACGGCTCCAGCGATAATAGAAGCCGCGAGTGCCGCGCTGCGGGATGAGAAAACCTTCTATACCCCCTCTTTGGGCATTATCGAACTGCGCGAAGCCATCGCTGGCTTTTACCAAACACGCTACGGACTCAATATTCCTGCAAAACGTATTGTCGTGACCACGGGCAGCAGTGCGGCTCTCGGTTTAATCTGCGACCTTATTATTAATCCGGGCGATGGCCTGCAGCTGACCGACCCTGGCTACCCCTGCAATGCCAATTTCGTGCGCCGTGCCGGTGGCGAGCCCCAGCTGATCCCCGTTGATGCCGACAATGCCTATCAATTAACACCCGAGGCCGTTGCCGCACACTGGCAGGACAACACGGTGGGGGTGTTGGTGGCATCGCCGAGTAATCCCACCGGTGAGATGCTTTCCCGGGATAATCAGCGGGGCATCAATGAGGTGGTGGCGAGCCACAATGGCGTGTTGATTATGGATGAGCTCTATCACGGCCTGGTTTATGACCAGAAAGAGAGCTCTGTTCTTGAAATCAATAATGACGCCATGGTGATTAACAGCTTCTCGAAGTACTTCGGCATGACCGGTTGGCGTCTTGGCTGGATGGTGGTGCCGGAAGATGCCCTGGAGGCCGTCAATATTATGGCGCAGAATTTCTATATTTCGCCGCCCAGTATTGCCCAATATGCCGCTCTTGGGGCTTTTGAACCGGCGACCATTGAAATTATGGAGGCCCGTCGCGCCGAGTTTCGCCAGCGCCGTGACTACCTGGTGCCGGCCCTCCGCGAACTTGGTTTCAGTATTCCCAATATGCCGGCAGGCGCGTTTTATATTTATGCGGGTATTGAGAACTTGGCCGCTGATAGCGAGGCCTTTTGCTGGGATATGCTCGAGCGGGCGGAAGTGGCGTTTACGCCGGGCACCGATTTTGGCGAGCATCTGGCGCGCCAGCATGTGCGCTTCTCCTATACCCAGCCCATGGACAGGCTTGAACTGGCCGTCGAACGGCTGGGCAAAGCACTGGCGAGCTAATGCTTTCGCACAGAATAATTCGCGTCAAATAAAAACATGAGCAGTCGATGAAAATAAGCCCCGCTTTTGAAGAGGCGATCTTTATTAAGCGCTATAAACGCTTTTTTGCCGATATTGAACTGAGTGATGGCAGCACGCTGACGATTCATTGCGCCAACACCGGCTCGATGAAAAACTGCCTGACACCGGGCCAGCCCTGCTGGTTCTCCCGCTCGGATAACCCCAAACGTAAATTGCCGGGCACTCTGGAGTTTATTACCACCACGGGTGGACGACTGGCAGGCGTTAACACCGCACGGCCCAATAAGCTGGTCCTTGAGGCCATTGAAAGTGGCGTGATTGGTGAATTGCAGGGTTACGATAGTTTGCGCACCGAGGTGCGCTACGGTGAGGAAAATAGCCGCATCGATATTCTGCTCGAACAGGACGAGGCTCAGTGTTTTGTCGAAGTGAAGAGTGTCACTCTGGAAGCGGAGGACAGGCAGGCGCGCTTTCCCGATGCGGTCACGACGCGGGGCGCCAAGCACTTACGTGAGTTGATGCACGTTGTTGAGCAGGGGCAGCGTGGGGTGCTGGTTTTTTGCGTGCAGTTGACTGATATTGACGAGGTGGCTGCCGCTCAGGAGCTTGATCCGGCGTATGCGCAGACATTGGCGGAGGCTATCGGGGCAGGTGTTGAAGTGCTGGTTTATGGCTGTAGCCTGAGTCCCGATGAAATTGTGGTCGATAGAAAGCTGAGATTTATAGCGCCGGTGAGTTAAAACACCACTCATAAAAAAGCCCCCGCCTCTTTATCGAAAGAGGCGGGGGCTTGATTGAGCGGTTTAAACTCGCAGGGCTAATTAGCTCTTGTCGTCAATATCAACGACACGCTGCTTGAATTTCCACTGGCCGTTAACCTTAACCACGGCGTCGATATAGCGGCCTGAATTAATAACACTGACTTTATCGCCACAGTCCACCAGAATCAGATAGGCATCGTGGGTGCCCGTGTCGCCGTCAACTTCAACGATGGCATCGGTGGTGCAATGCTTCACTTTCATGGTGGGGATCATTTTTTGTGCGAAGGCGAGCAGGTCGGTGTGGCCCGCAGCCAGTTTCTTGCTACCCATTTCAAAGCTGCCATCTTCGGTAAAGCACTCAACCCAGGCTTCGGGATTACCATAGTCGAAAGCGCGATTGTAGCGGGCGGCCAGTTCACGAATGGCGAGATGATCTTCTACTTTACTCATGGTGATATTCCTTTGTTTATAGGGAGGGTGGAGATTTGTTAGCGAGGGAATTGTATGGCATGGAGCCCCGCTGGAACAGCCAAACTCTGGCGCTATTGCTGATTGTTGCGGGGATCTGCGCTCAGGTACAGCTGGCCATCGATAACTGTGTGGGCGACGGGACTGAGGCGGGTGCCGGGGCAGGGGCCGGAAATACAGTCGCCACTATCAATTTCAAACAGGGCCCCGTGGGCGGCACATAAGATGTAGTCGCGATTTCTGTCGAGAAAACGGTCGGGCATCCAGTTCAGTTCGAGGCGGGCGTGGGGGCAGCGATTGCGATAGAGGTAGAGTTCACCGCCTTTGCGCACGGCGAAAATACTGTTGAACTTATCCAGCTGAAAACCCTTTGCGCCGTCGACGGGAATGTCATCGATGGCGCAAAGCCGCTGGGGGTAGGCGTTTTTCGGTTTGAGGTCTGACGACAAATTAAACGCCCCGGCGCAGGGCTTCGATGCGTTCTTCCAGTGGCGGGTGTGACATAAACAGCTTGCTGGCGTGCTCCTTCCAGCCAGCGGAAATGGCCAGCGCTGTCATCGTGTCGGGCATTTCGCTGGGCACATGGGCCTGGGTTTCGGCCTGCAGTTTTTGTAGTGCGGCTATCATCGCACCCCGTGTCGCTAAGTGTGCACCAGCGGCATCGGCGCGGTACTCACGCCAGCGTGAAAAGGCCATCACAATGGTGGAGGCGAGAATGCCGAGTACGACCTGCAGCACCATCACAGTGACAAAATAGCCGATACCGGGGCGATCATTTTTAAACACCGCCTTGTCGATAAACGAACCGATAATGCGGGCAAAAAACATCACAAAGGTATTTACCACGCCCTGAATCAGCGTCAGGGTGATCATGTCGCCGTTGGCGACGTGGCCGATTTCATGGGCCAGTACGGCCTTGATTTCGTCTTTACTAAAGCGGCTGAAGAGCCCGGTACTAACGGCGACCAGGGCATTGTTTTTGTTCCAGCCGGTGGCGAAGGCATTGGACTGCTGAGCCTGAAAAATACCCACTTCGGGCATGCCGATATCGGCTTTACGCGCCAGCTCGGCGACCGTTTCGAGCAGCCAGCGCTCGTCGGCGTTAGAGGCTTCGGTGATAATTTGCGTGCCGGTACTGCGTTTGGCCATCCACTTCGACATTAATAGTGAAATCAATGAGCCGGCAAAGCCGAACACGGCACACATAATGAGCAGCCCGCTGATATTGGCGTTCACACCTTGCGTGGCGAGATACTGTTCGAGGCCGAAAATTTGAAAAATGGCGCTGACCAGCACGAGTATGGCGATATTGGTCGCGAGAAATAAACCGATGCGTAACACGTAAAACTCCTTTTGATGATGGCGTGACAAGCCTTGAGTCTATTAAGATGCGCCCTGTTGTCAAAAATTCAATGGTTAATGAAAATATGTCTCAGGGTGCCGATCCGTTAAAAAGTATTTTCTATGCCCTCTTTGCCAATGGTGCCATCGCGATAGCCAAGGGCTTCGCGGCGTGGATTACCGGCTCCGGGGCGATGCTGGCGGAAGCCATTCACTCTGTGGCCGATTGTAGCAATCAGCTGCTGCTTTTACTCGGTATAAAAAGAGCCAAGCGTCCACCCTCACCTGACTATCCCCTGGGCTACGGTAAAGAAATTTATTTTTGGTCGTTTTTGGTGGCCCTGATGTTGTTTACGCTGGGTGGTGTGTTTTCAATTTACGAGGGCTGGCACAAGCTGCATCAGCCAGAGGCCCTGAAATCACCCTGGCTCGCCGTCGGTGTGCTGGTCTTTGCCATGGTGGCTGAGGGCCTGTCACTGCTGGGTTGTATGCGGGAGATCAATAAAGTTCGTCCCGCGAACCAGAGCTATTGGCGCTGGTTTCGCGAGACCCGCCAGAGTGAGCTGATGGTGGTATTTGGTGAAGATCTGGCGGCTCTGCTGGGGCTTAGTTTGGCAACGGCAGCACTGTTGGCAGCCATCGTGACGGGTAATCCGATTTACGATGCCTGGGGTAGTATCGCTATTGGCTTATTACTAATAGTCGTTGCGGTACTAATCGGCATAGAAATCAAGGCCCTATTGGTGGGTCAGGGCGTTGAAGCCCATATTCGAACGGAGATGATTACCTTCCTTGAAAATGAATCGAGCGTCGATAAAGTCTTTAACCTGCTGACTCTGCAGATGGGCAATGATGTGATGGTGGCGGTAAAGGCGAAAATGACAGCGATGGATGGCGCGCAAGCGTTGGTGGCCGATATCAACCGTACCGAGGCCCTGTTTCGACAGCGCTTTCCCCAGGTGCAATGGCTTTTCTTTGAGCCCGATGTGGCGGATTAGCCGGGTGGTGAGCTTTGACGGCGCTTTTCGCAGGAGCAGCGTTCAGTTAAGTGTGGTGGCATTGTTGACGCTGCTGCTGTCGTCCTGCGCCTTGTTCGGCCCCGCCTATGAAAAGCCCTCGGTGCATTTAGTGAAGATAGAACCCTTGTCCTCTCGAGGCCTGGAGCAGCGCTTTCGCGTCGATCTTAAAATCATCAATCCCAATAGCGCGGGGCTGAGTGTTTCCGGTATGTCCTATACCCTGAAGCTCAATGGTGAAAAGGTCGTCAAGGGTGTGGCGGGGCAAATCTCAGAGATTCCCCCCTACTCTGAAACCCGGGTGCAAGTTGAGGCATCGACCAACATTCTGGCAGGCCTGCGCCTGATTTCCTCTTTGCTCAATAAGCCCGGCCGCGAGCTGCACTACGAGCTGGAGACCAAACTCCGTGCTGGCTGGTGGCCTGTGCCTATTAGTATTATTGAAAGTGGCGACATTACACTGCCGTAGTAAAGCCCCTTTTCTTATGAATAATTTTTAAGCAACCGTCTTTATCAACACATAAACGCCGAATGAGTAAGTTATGAGCGATCAACGCTGTACTGAGCTGGAAATTAAACTCGCCTATCAGGAGGATAGCGTCAAAGCCCTCAACGATGTGGTGTGTCGCCAGCAAGAGAGGATCGACAGGCTTGAGCAGACTTGCCGCTATTTAATGCAGCGACTGCAGGAGGTCTCGCAAAGCCCTCTCGCCGAAAGCTCCGATCAGGAAAAGCCGCCCCATTATTGATTAAGACCGGCAGATGCTACGCGTCTGCGAGCACTTCCTGAGCCCCCTGTTCTCCTCGAAAATAAGTACCGCAGGCATAGGCGACACCATCCCTGATGTGACTGTGAACTAGTGCACTGATATCAGAGGGGTTTGCTACTAGTCTAGGCGACTGAGAGAGAGGGGCAGACTGGGATGATGTTGCCGCCTGATACTAATAAGAAGGGACATAGCGTTTGTTCAAATAGATGACTTGAATGTCTTCGGAGTGTAAATGTCAAATAATGTAGAGGCAATCTTAAGCCAGTTACGTGGGGTGATTGCCAGTGGTGATGGTAAGGGTGTTGGTGTCTGGTTAACGGACCTGGTCGGCGAGTCAAATCAGGACGCCGTCAATGATGCGATTCGTGAATTGGGCCGGATTGATGCCAATTTAATTGTTTTTCTGGCGCGCTTTATTGCCCAGAACAGAGATGCGGCTACCACATACCCCTTACTCGAAGACCTGCTATTTGAACAAGTACTTGCCAGCCCCGATATGCTGGTAGAAATATTGTCTAGTACCGATGATGTCACCGAAATTGCCTATTATATTCACTGTATTGAAGCTCTAGCCCTGGAGTCTGCGACCTTGGGCCTGGAGACAAAACTAGCCGGGGTGTCGGACGAGGGCCTGCTGATCAGTATGCTCGGTGCAATCGGTAAAATTGGCTTTTGCCATAATCCACAAAATCTTGCCGACTATCTCTATGCCTCCAACCGCGAGATTATTGCCGCTGCCATTACTGCCCTGGGTAGCATCGGCTCCCATGATGCGGTGCAGTTGTTGAGTGACAGAATGGGCACGGACAGTGACTTTGACCGTTTGATTCTGGATCAGTTTGCTGAAATTCAGGACCAGTTTTGTATTGAAAAGCTCAGCGAAACGCTGGCTTCGCACATTACTCATGTTAGGAATTACGGTAAAGCAAAGCTTGCCGAAATGGGTGAAAAGGCGATTCCGGTTATTATTGAAAATTTGAACAGTGATGATGTCGATCTGGTGGTTCACACCTTGAACGTGCTCGGCGACATCTTTGATGAAAGTGCAGTCAAGCCAATAAAAAACCTGCTTCATAATCACCCCGCCGATGCCAATATTCGCTTTGCGGCCTATGAAACGCTGGGTAGGTTACCCAGTCAGAAAATCGCCCTTGCCCTTGCTGATGGCCTGAATGATAAGGACGATAATGTTCGGCTGGCGGCCGCACGAGCCATTAATAACAACTATTCACGGATGCTGGGGGTGGGTGTGAAAAACCTGCTTCACTCTTCAGTGTTTGATAGTGGCAAAATTATTGCCGCTATCGTTGAGTCGGAGTCGGATAATATTTTTCTCGATTTGCTGAGTGAAGAGGCAATACGAGATGCCCTGTTTACCTATATTCGAGAGCAGGCACACAGTGATGTGGTTAAATTTTTCAATGTTATTTTAGCGAAGAATGACAGAGGTGATTTGCTGAGCTTCATCCAACCTGAACAGCAGCTCGAACCGAAAACTAAAACCCTGGTGTATGCGGTTGATGATTCGCGAATGATTTTGAATATTTATCGCAGTGCCTTACATAAACTGGGTTACGAGTTTAAATTGTTTGAATTTCCTGAAACGGCCTTGAAAAATATTGATGAGGATAAGCCTGAATTTGTGTTCACGGATTTGAATATGCCACTTATTTCCGGCATTGACCTGACCCGGAAAATACGTGAAACCCATTCTGCCGACGAGCTGCCCATTGTGATGGTGACGACTCAGAGTGAAGATGATTCCAAAGACGATGCTATCGCCGCAGGTGTTAGCGAAGTGATTGGTAAACCCTTCAGTGCGGATGCGTTAAAGCAAGCAATAGAGAGAAATTACAAGCCGAAGTAAAGCCGTTTTTAGGCGACTCAAGGTCGCCTGTATTTTCAAAACGTATGATTAAAAAAGGATGACCTGAAAGTATTCGGGTTCGGTGTCATCCGCTAATTCAACGACTGCGTAGTGAGTGCGAACCTCATCTTGATCGAGGCGAGTTATACCCCCTTGTCCAGCTTTGCTACTTAGTTCAGACATGCCGACCTGTACGCCGTTGCGATCAAATAAAATAACTTTTAATGCGGGCTGTAAAGCGGCGTCATTATTTTCCAGTACCACCTTGTATTCATATAAGTGGGAGCCACTTTTGCCCGTGCGTGTGAAAACGATGTTCTTCACGTACTGCTTGTTAATCTTAAGAACCTCATCGAAATTTAGGCCAATAAGACCGGGTAGTCGCTTCAGCGTGAGCTCCGCTATTTCGCTTTTGAGGATTTTTATCTGCTTTGCATTGTTCTCAAACTGCTCGGTGATACCCGTTAATTGCAGTCGTAAACTGCTGCTGACACCCGATAAAAGGCTTGCTTTGCGGGCGTAGCTAGCAAGGGCAATAGCCATCAACAAATTGATTAACAGGGATAGAGCGAGCGCGATACCCAGTATTTGAATTAGGCGGGTTCTACTGTGATGGGATCCGCTAACTCGTGAAGAGGATCTGCGTCGGGAAGAGCGTCGAGGTTCGGAAGTTGAGTTTATTTTCATCTTTATCGATCAGTTTTATTTGCGTCGGTGTTTAGCAGGCGTATTTCTCGCTGTGGCAAGGGTATTTCAATGCCGGCAAGGGGGAGTGCTTTACAGAGTCGGTTGTTGACGTTGTAGCGAAGCTGGTGGTATTTGTCGGTTGGCACCCAATAGCGCAAGCCGAAATTAATACTGCTGTCAGCAAACTTATCAATACCAACTTGTGGTGGTCGATTACTATCGACGCCAAGCTCGTGCAGCACCGCTTTAATGGTAGCGGTGACCTGATCGATGTCGCTGTTATAGGCGACAGCCAGTGTGCTTTCGACAAGTTTAAAATCGTTTGAATTGTGAATAATCTCGCCGACAATATGGCGGTTAGGAATCAAAATGGTGACGTCATCTTCATCGCTAAGGATGGTGTGAGCCAGGCGCACCTCTTTAACGATACCCGTCACGCCTTGTACGGTAATCGTGTCGCCAACGATAAAGGGTCGGGCGAGAATAATATTAAAACCGGCACCGTAGTTCGATAGCAGGCCCTGTAATGCCAGGCCTGCACCCAAAGAAAGTGCGCCGATAGCGGCGACAAACGGGGTGATGCTAATACCGATTTTACCCAGGCAAATAACGGCGACAGCAAAAATAAGGATGATTTTGGTACAGCTGGCGAGAAAGCGACTCAGCGTAACGTCGAGTCCGTGTTGCTCACAGGTTCGGGCAACCAGTCGAGCAACGCGGTTGGAAAGTAGCAGCCCGATCAACAAAATGATCAGCGCCCCAATGAGCTGAAAACTGTAGGTAACGAAAAAAGTGACGATAAGATCGTATACGGCTTTGAACTGGTCGATTTCTTCTTTCATAAGGTTTTAGTGGGCTGCTGGCTTTTCGCTTCCAGTATAAAGCTAATCGTCCGTTAAGGCCCGCATTGCTTATTGGCACTGTTAGCCAGCGTTGGTTGGCCTGCCGCTGATTTGCGATTGGCCTGGTGAGCGCCGTGTGGAGGATTGCGTTATTCTCTGTTTAATTGCCAGACAGTTGTGAGTATTAATGAAGCCCGCCTCACCCAAACCCACGCCGCTAAACATCGCGCAATTAAGCGGCCAGTCGCAAAGTCATCTGCAGGAAGTGTTCCCCGGCCATTTTTTGCATCGCGATGTGGTGCAGGCTTATCTTGCCTTAGTTGAACGGGCGGCTGAAGAGGGCATCGCACTGCGCCTGGCCAGTGGTTTTCGCGCCTTCGACCGACAGCTCGCTATCTGGAATGCCAAAGCCCGTGGTGAGCGGCCAGTTGTCGATAGTCGCGGTGCGCCCGTCGTAATGAGTGAACTGGATGAACGTGAGCAGGTGTTCGCCCTATTGCGCTGGTCGGCCTTGCCGGGGGCATCTCGCCACCACTGGGGCAGCGATATGGATATTTGGGACAGCGCCGCAGTGCGTGGGGATTATCAGCTGCAATTGACCGCGGATGAATACGCTGCGGGTGGGCCTTTTGAGCACTGTTCTCGCTGGCTTGATGAGTTAATAAGTAGCGGTAATACGGAGTTTTTTCGCCCCTACGACGGTTCACAAGTAAATGGCGTGGCTGCTGAACCCTGGCACTTAAGTTTTCGCCCACTGGCCACTGTTTGCGAAGCGGCTTTGAGTCCGGAGGTGCTGCGCCCGCTGATCGCAAATACCCGTGTCTGCCTACAGGGGGCGATCCTCGAAAATCTCGACGAGATATATTCACGCTTTATACGCTTGTAGTGTTGAATCTGTCGCGCCTTTCGGCCATATTTCGCAGCTGATAACGATGGGCGCTGACGCCCCCGAGTGGTACCTTTTCTATGACGCCCCAGCCCGAAAACTTATGGCAGGAAATCCTCGCTGAAGCTCGTGATTTTTCACAGGACGAGCCGGTGCTAGCGAGTTTCTTTCATGCCGCGATATTGAGCCACGACTCTCTTGAAACAGCCCTTGGTTACAATCTGGCGGAAATGCTCGGCAATATGGCACTGTCGAAATTGGCGATTCGCCAGGTGTTTGCCGAGGCGTTTGAAAACGATGCCCGTATCGGCGAAAAAATGCAGCGTGACCTGGTCGCCTACCGCGAGCGCGATCCGGCCTGTGACAAATATGCCATGCCACTGTTGTACTTCAAGGGTTTTCACGCCCTGCAGGTGCACCGCGTCGCCCACTACCTGTGGCTCAACGATCGCCAGGCACTGGCCCTGCATCTACAAAGTCTCTGTGCAGAGGTGTTTTGTGTCGACATTCACCCCGGCGCACAAATTGGCGGCGGGGTGATGATCGATCACGCCACGGGCCTGGTGATCGGCGAAACCGCTGTGGTTAAAGACAATGTGTCGATGCTGCATGGGGTTACCCTCGGTGGTATCGGCAATGAAAGTGGTGACCGCCACCCAAAAATTCGCAGCGGTGTGCTGATTGCTGCGGGGGCAAAAATTCTCGGTAACATTGAAGTGGGTGAGGGCGCGAAAGTCGGCGCCGGTACCCTGGTGCTTGAGTCGGTAAATCCCCACACCACGGTGGCGGGGGTGCCGGCGCGAGTGGTCGGCAAACCGCGAGAGGCCGCGCCTGCGCTGGAGATGGACCAGCGCATTAATTCGGCACCCTAGCTCGTTATTGGGTTTTCAGGGCTTTAACTCAACACGCGAGTCAATCTTTATGCATCACAGCGAAGGTGGGTTTATGTCCTTGTTATACCGACGATTGGTTGGTGCAACGGGGTTTTCTATACAGGGCTTAAAGTCCTGTTTTCACCATGAAGAAGCCTTTCGGGTTGAGGTGTTTTTAGTTGTTGTGCTGAGCCCCCTGGGCTTTTATATCGCCGACTCGGCGCAAGACCTGGCTCTGTTGTTTGGCGCCATGTTCATGGTGCTGATAACAGAGCTACTGAACTCGGCCATTGAGGCGGTGGTGGATCTGGCATCGCCCGAAAAGGCCGAGTTGGCGGGGCGCGCAAAAGATCAGGCATCGGCGGCGGTGATGCTCAGCATGTTGTTGTTTGTGGGGGTTTGGGCTGTGCTCGCCTGGCAAAATTTTGCCGGTGTGGCCGGGAAGTGAGAACCCCGTGGCTGAAATGCCACCTGAGCTAATCAATAATGCGAGGATGATTGGCGTGGTGGGGAGTGCTAAAAGTGAGTGAGCAACAGTTTGATGTTTTTTTTCGCGGTGACATTGTTGCCGGGCAGGCCATCGTCGACGTTAAAGCACGCCTGGGGGGCTTATTTAAGCTCGAGGCGGCACAGGTCGATCAGTTGTTTTCGGGTCGCCCGACGGCCATTCGTCGCAATCTGGATGAGGCCAGTGCAAAAAAATACCAACAGGCGCTGTTAAAGATTGGCGCGCTTGCCGAGCTGCGCCCAGCCAGGGTCGATGAGACGCCAGTTACTCAAGCAGCAGAAACTTCTCCAGCGGCTCCAGTCGCCGAGCAGGCCAGTAGCGACGACGCTTTGTCGTTGGCTCCAGCGGGTAGTGATGTGCTGCGCCCCGATGAGCGTTCAAGTATTGAGGCCACAGAGGTCGATGTCAGTGCCTTGGCTCTGGAACCTGGTGGCGGTGAAATTTTGCGCGCCGATGAAAAACGCTCCGTCGAGGAAAAACAGGTCGATACCTCGCATCTCGAGGTGCTGCCGCCTCGTTAGTCCCCTCTACGATTATCCTTTCCCGCTTACTCTGCTCGGTTCCGATAGAGAGGCCTTAGCCGCTTAGCAGAGCATTTCTCACCACAGCAATCGCTCTACTATGTAAGCCGCTTGCTATACTTCCGCTTTTTACCCTTTAATCAATTGCCAGTTATTGAGCGCCTGGGCTTACACTTCGGGTTGTAAGTATCTGCTGACGAGAAAGTAATAGGAGAGTGTGACCTTGCCTGTAGCGCTAGATGACAAATATACCTGCACCACGGGCAGGGCTTACCTGACCGGCATTGAAGCATTGGTGCGCTTGCCAATATTGCAAAGTCAGCGAGACAAGGCCAAAGGTCTGGCAACGGCGGGCTTTATTTCCGGTTATCGCGGCTCGCCGATTGGCGGTTATGACAATGCGCTATGGCGCGCCGATAGCTTTCTCAAAGCGCACAATATCCATTTTCAGCCCGGCGTTAACGAAGAGTTGGCCGCCACGGCGTTGATGGGCAGTCAGCAGGTTAATCTCTTCCCCGAGGCGAAATACGACGGTGTATTCGGCCTTTGGTACGGCAAGGGGCCGGGCCTCGACCGGGCGATGGATGCCATTAAACACGCGAATAATACCGGCGCTAGTCAATTTGGTGGCGTGCTGGCGGTGGTGGGCGACGACCACATGGCCAAGTCGTCGACCCTGGCCTATCAGAGTGAACCGATGTTTATCGGCGCCTCCATGCCGGTCTTGAACCCGGCGGGGGTGCAGGATGTGCTCGACTTCGGGCTGATTGGCTGGGCCATGTCCCGTTACAGCGGCTGCTGGGTGGGCATGAAGGTCACCGCCGAAAATATGGACGCGGCGATAGCCGCCGATATGAACCCCGAGCGTTTGCAGCTGGTTGAGCCGGACGACTTTGCGATGCCCGAAAGCGGTGTGCACAGCCGCTGGCCAGACCCCTTTCTGGCGCAGGAAGAACGCCTGCAGCAACACAAAATTCACGCAGCTGTGGCTTTTGCCCGTGCTAATCGCATCGACAAAGTGGCCCTCGATTGCGCTCAGCCACGCTTTGGTATCGTCGCCACCGGCAAGGCCTATTTTGAAGTGCTTCATGCCCTGGCTGACCTTGGCATTGATGAGGCAAAACGCGAGGCTATTGGCCTGCAAGTCTACAAAGTCGCCATGAGCTGGCCCCTCGAACCCCAGGGTATGACGGAGTTTGCCAGCGGTTTGGAACAAATTTTGGTGGTCGAGGAAAAGCGGCCGCTGGTTGAAGATCAGCTGAAAAGCCTGCTCTATTCACTGGCCGATAATCAGCGCCCTCGTGTGGTGGGTAAGCAGGATGAGGCCGGTGCCGCACTGCTCAGTACTATCGCCGAGCTGAGTGCCCGTGATGTCGCCGCAGCGATTGCTTCGCGAGTGGAAAAGCTATCGTCACCGACAGCATTGGTACTATCCGCCCCAACGGCGACAAGTGCTGGTTCATCAGTGGTGCCCACTGCCAGCCTACCCCAGCGCAAACCCTGGTTTTGCGCCGGCTGTCCCCACAATACCTCGACCAAAGTCCCCGAAGGCAGTCGCGCACTGGCCGGTATCGGTTGTCACTTTATGGTCACCTGGATGGACCGCGATACCGAGACCTTCACCCAAATGGGTGGCGAGGGTGCATCGTGGATAGGTCAGGCACCCTTCACCAACACCCGGCACGTATTTCAGAACATTGGCGACGGCACTTATTTCCATTCGGGTATTCTCGCCATTCGCGCGGCCATCGCCTCCGGTGCCAATATCACCTATAAAATCCTCTACAACGATGCCGTGGCAATGACCGGCGGCCAGCATATCGACGGCAGTTTGACCGTTGAACAGATGGTCTACCAGCTCAAGGGTGAGGGCGTTAAGCGCATCGCCGTGGTCAGTGATCTACCGGAAAAATACAGTAGTGACTTCCCCAAATTTGCGGGGCTGAGTGTCGACCATCGCGACAATTTTACGGCTATACAAAAAACCCTGCGTGAGCTGGATGGCACCAGCGTGATTATTTACGAGCAAACCTGTGCCACCGAAAAGCGCCGCCGTCGCAAGCGCGGCCTGTTGGAAGACCCCGATAAACGGGTGTTTATTAATTCGGCTGTGTGCGAGGGTTGTGGCGATTGCGGTGTGCAGTCGAACTGTCTTGCGGTGGCACCGAAAGAAACGGAGCTAGGCCGCAAGCGAGTCATTGATCAAAATGCCTGCAATAAGGATTACTCCTGTTTGAAGGGCTTTTGCCCGAGCTTTGTCACCGTCACGGGTGCGACCTTACACAAAGCGCTGGCCGTATCGAGCGAGCAAAGCTTCCCCGAGCTACCCGCGCCGCAAAATACTTTCGATGAATTGAAAGAGCCTTACAACATACTCCTCACCGGCGTTGGCGGCATGGGGGTGTTAACCATCGGTTCCATCATTGGCATGGCGGCCCATATCGAAGGCAAGGGTGTTGCGGTGTTGACTCAGACCGGGCTGGCACAAAAATTCGGTGCTGTGAGTAGTCATGTGCGCATCGCCAACAAGCAGTCTGATATTCACGGCGTGAGGGTGCCTGCCGGCAAGGGGCAGTTAATGCTCGGGGCCGATATGGTGGTGTCGTCTGCGCAGGCCTCTTTGAGCTGCCTCGACAGTTCGACGGCGGTGGCGATTGTTAATAATCACGGCTCGCCGACGGCGGATTTTACCCAGGATCCCGAGGCCCCCTTTCCCGAGCAGGCCATGGAGCAAGTGATTGGTGGCGCAACCAAGGCCGCCCACTTTTTTGATGCCTCGGTACTGGGTACGGCCTTGCTGGGCGATGCCATGACCAGCAACCTGATTCTACTGGGCTTTGCCTGGCAGAAAGGCTTATTGCCCCTGGGTCAGGATGCACTGGAGCAGGCGATCACTTTGAATGGCGTGGCCGTTGCGGCCAATTTACAGGCCTTTCTCTGGGGCCGACGTTTGGCGGAACAGCCCGCTAAGGTGAAAGATCTTGCCGGCCTGGATGAGACCACCACTGCCGAGCTAAACACCGAAGCTGAAAGCCTGGAAGATATCATCGCCTATCGCGCTATCGAGTTGCGTAAGTATCAAAGCCGAGCCTATGCCCGGCGCTATCGGGCTTTGGTCGACAAGGTAAAGGCGGTAGAGCAAACGCTCGGTACGGATGAGTTGGCGCTGAGCAAAAATGTGGCGCGCAATTACCACAAGTTGCTGGCCTACAAAGATGAGTACGAAGTGGCGCGCCTCTACACCGATGGCGAATTTGCCGAATCCTTAAAACAGCAGTTTGACGGTGACTATAAGCTCACCTTTCATCTGGCACCGCCCCTGCTCTCAAAGCGCGACCCCGAGACCGGGCAGCTGATCAAAAGAGAGTTTGGCCCGTGGATGTTGCCGGCCTTTCGTGTGCTGGCTAAACTCAAATTTTTGCGCGGCACGGCGCTGGATGTCTTTGGCCGTAGCGAGGAACGTCAGCTGGAGCGTTCGCTAATTAGCGATTACGAGGGGCAAGTCAACCAGCTATTGTCGGGGCTGGCAGGGCCTAACTCGTCGCCAGAGAAGTTGGCACTGGCGGCTGAAATAGCGGATCTCCCTTATTTTATGCGCGGCTTTGGCCATGTTAAAGAGGGCAATATCGCCACTACCCAGCGTCGCGGAATGGCGTTAATGCAGCGGTTCAATGGCGAGCCAGTGAGTGATGAGCCGCTTGGTCATGAGGGGATAGCCGTGGTGAATATTCAGGAGCCAGAGCTGCTTGATAAGTAGTTCCTCAAAGGCTCGTTGTGGCAATAGCCATGAATAACAGTGTGGAAACTCTATCATTGGCTAGCCTGTCACTGGCCTTTATCCCCGTCGTGGTGGTGCTAGTGATGATGTTCAAGTGGTCGCTGGGGCCGGGCAATGCCCTCTATGCCCTTATCCGCATGCTCGGGCAACTGCTGTTAGTGGGTTATTTTCTCAGCTTTATTTTTGAATCTGATAGCAGCGCGGTTGTGTTGGCGGTACTGGCGGTGATGGTCTTCGCCGCCAGCTGGATAGGCCTGGGTAGTATAAAAGAGCACCGGCACTTGCTCTATCGGCGGGCACTGCTAGCGATTGGCCTGGGTGGCGGGCTGGTGCTGATACTCATCACTCAGGGGGTGCTGCGGCTCGAACCCTGGTACAGCGCGCGTTATCTGATTCCCCTGGCGGGGATGATTTTTGCCAGTGCCATGAATGCCGTCAGTCTGGCGGCTGAACGTTTGTACGCCGAGACCGGGCGCGGTGTGCCATGGCTGGAGGCGCGCAATATCGCCTGTCGTGCGGCGTTTATCCCCATTATTAATTCCCTCTTCGCCGTCGGCCTGGTATCCCTGCCGGGGATGATGACCGGGCAAATCCTCTCGGGCGTTTCACCGCTGGTGGCGGCGCGCTATCAAATACTGGTGATGTGTATGATCTTTGGTGCCTCGGGGATATCCACCCTATGTTTTATCGCCTGGTCACGGCCGGTACTGGGAAAAAACCTAGCGGATAAGGGCTGACTTTCCCTTCATTGCCGGTGGTATTGGTCTGCATGATTGTCGGATATGGAGGGTGTTGCTACACTGGCCCACTGTTTCTTTCACTATGTTAGAGCATTGTCATGCTGGCAAGGTGCGCAGTACTGCGCTTTTTATCAGCTAACTATTTTCATTATTTCAATAAGCAAATTGATAGGAGGATACGTATGCAAAACTTTTTAACCCTGGGTAAATATCTCACACTGGGTTTTTGGGCCCTGCCCCTGTTGGCCTTATTTGGCGCGCTGCCCGGACCCTGGAATGACTATATGCTGTGGGCCGGTGTCTTTGTTTTCTTCGCCCATCTCGGTGAGCTCTTATTGGTGCAGGGTAAGTTACGCACTCACGGCAAGGCGGGAATCATGGATGCGGTAATGGTGATTCTGGTGGGTTTTTTCTACTGGCTGCCCATCTTCAAACAAGAAAAAAACTAGCGGCTGTATATGCCGGGGCCAGTAGGCAACCTCGGCATATTTACACTAGAGTTAGTGCAGGACTCCACTCTGCAGGATGCGCAATAATCATAAGCAAGGCGCATATGAAATGAAAATAAATAGCAAGGAATTGGCCCGCGCGATTGAAGAAATCAAAACGCAGGGCTACTCGGTTATAAAAGGGTTTTTACAGCCCAAACAGCTGCTAGCAGTTAAAGAGTTGTTGTTGCGTATCGATGGTAAGTATTTGGGCCGCAATAATTTTGAGGGTGGTAAAACGGAGCGTATTTACGCTTTGCTTGCCTACGGCAAGGTGATACAGGATATTGTTGAAGACCCTCGTATTATGGGCCTGTGTGACGAGTTTTTTGAGGCCAATTATTTACTCACCTCCAGTCAGTCGATTTGTATACACCCGGGAGAAACCCCTCAACCCTGGCATGCCGATGATATTTTTTACAGTATTCCTCGTCCACGGCCGATGGTGGGTTTGTCGACGATTGTTGCTATCGATGATTTTAGCCGTGAAAATGGCGGTACCGAAATCGTCCCCAGTAGTCATCTCTGGAGTGATGAAGAGATTGGTGGCGATTATCGTGAAGGTGGCAGTGAGCGTGATGCGACGTTCTCCGAGCGCATGAAGAGTCAGTCTGTTGCCCTGGAAATGCGCGCAGGTGACTGCGTGGTTTTTGCAGGCAACACTTTACACCGTGGTGGTGGGAACAATAGCACCGGGCCACGTCAGGCCCTTACAAATCAGTACTGCCAACCCTGGGCGCGGACCATAGAAAATTTCTTTTTGTCGGTGCCTCGCGAGCTGGTGCGTGAAATGAGCCCCAAGTTGCAATCTCTTCTGGGTTACTCTGTGCTCTCGCCCTTTATGGGTCAGGTTTCAGGCTCGCACCCACTAAAGGCGCTGGCCCCTGATTATTTACCACCGGTGTCGCGGCTGGGTCAGAATTAATAATAATTTAACCAAGGTATTACACCCCGCTCCAAGATTTTCCGGTGCCAAGGTGGGTAATAATAAAAAATACGATGATCAAAAACAGGCCGTTGTTGGGGCGGGATTTAGCCCTGTGTCTGACGCTATTACTTGCTAGCGTGTGTTTGCCACTCTCCGCTGATTTATACACGGGTGATAGGCTTAATGTTGACGGTGATGCACGCCTGAAATTGATTGCCATTGACGAACTGCCCCTGGATACGGGTACCAAGCTGCCGGAATTAATTTATGCCGAAACCATTTTGGGCCTTTGGGGAACCTGGCAGCAGTCCGAAAATATTCGCTACAAAGCCTGGCTGAAAACGGAGTTTCGCAATTTCGCGACCAGTGATGATGCCAATCGCTACCGCTTTGTCGACGAATTTATTTTTCATGAACTGTCGGTGGAGTACAGTAATTTATTCGATGGTTTTGTCGATGTCACGGTGGGCCGCTTCCCCCTTTATTACGGTCATGGTTTGTTAATTCTGGAAAGTAGCCCGCTGGATGCGGAGCGCAGTTACGGCTTTAATGGTATTAAAACGCGCCTTAAGTTCGATGACTTTAATCTTGATTTAATCGGTATTTATTCGCCCGATGATGATCCGCTGCTTATTAATAATAAACATAAAAAGTTGAAGCTGCTCGAGAGTGACGAAGAAGGTTTTGTCGCCTACCTGAGCAATCAATCACAGGCCTGGTTACCGAAAGATGTGTACTACATGTACAAGCACGAAGAGCCGCGTTTTGGCAAAGGGGATGTTTACTTTCACACCCTCGGTTTTATTGTTGAAGAGGCCCTCAGCGATTCTTTTACCGCCTATTGGGAACTGGCGGGGCAGAGGGGCCATCGCAGTGGCGGGGGTGATACCAAGGGCTGGTTGAGTGATATGAACCTTACCTACGCCTGGAAAGATCTAGCCTGGCGGCCAGAAGTGTTTGCCGCCAATTATTATTTGTCCGGCGATGACCCCTCGACCCAGACGGAGGAGGGCTGGCATGGGCTGTGGTCGCGCTGGCCGCAATATTCCTATCTGCTGGTGTGGTCATTTATCCCCAAAATTGGCGAGTGGAGTAACCTTAACTGGTCGCGCGTGGGGGCGCGTTTTTATCCCGATGCGGCGAGTAGCTTTGAAATTAGCTTTGGCCCGGTTAAGGCGCCGGAGAAAGGCCCCGGTGGCGGCAATGACAGGGGTGACTTGTTGATTATGGTGTACCAGCACCAGTTTGACGAAAAGCTGTCGGTGACGGTGCGCAGCGAGTTTCTGGAGTCTGGGGACTACTACCCTCAGGCCGACAATCTTTCCTGGGAGAATCGGGTCGATTTCAAATACCGCTTTTAAGACCTTTGGCTCGAATTGACGAGGGCTAGATCAACGGCACTGCTTATTCTCTGCGCGGCTGTTAAAATGCCGCTTTGAACCACTAGTCCTTTTGCCATGCCTGCGGTTACGCCTCTCTTTTCCTACTCCAAATACTGGGCCGAATGTTTCGGCACCGCCCCCTTTCTACCCACTAGTCGTGAGGAGATGGATCAGCTCGGCTGGGATAGCTGCGACGTGATCGTCGTCACCGGCGATGCCTATGTCGACCACCCGAGCTTTGGTATGGCGGTGATCGGTCGCCTGCTTGAAGCCCAGGGCTTTCGCGTTGGCATTATCGACCAGCCCGACTGGCGCAATAAGCAGGACTTTATGCGTCTCGGCAAGCCCAATCTGTTCTTTGGTGTCGCCGCCGGCAATATGGATTCGATGATCAATCGCTACACCGCCGATAAGCGGGTGCGCAGTGACGACGCCTACTCCCCCGATGACGAGGGTGGCAAGCGCCCCGACCGGACGGTGATTGTCTACAGTCAGCGCTGCCGTGAAGCCTGGAAAGACGTGCCCATCGTGCTCGGTAGCATCGAGGCCAGCCTGCGCCGCATCGCCCACTACGACTACTGGTCGGACGAAGTACGGCGCTCCATTCTTGTCGATGCCCAGGCCGATATCCTGCTTTACGGTAATGCCGAGCGAGCTATTGCCGAGGTCGCTCAGCGCCTGTCTCGTGGCCAGGAGATTACTCAGGTGACGGATATTCGCGGCACGGCGGTGCTGCGCCAAGACCTGCCCGAGGGCTGGACGCTAATCGACTCCACCCGCGTCGATACCCCCGGTAGAGTCGATACCCTGCTCAACCCCTACGACAATGTTGAAGAGCAGGCTGCGGCGACGGGGGGCAAGTGTGCGGTGGGTCGCGATGAAGACAGCGGTGAACAGGTGCTGCATTTTGTACCCCACCGAGAGAAGGTCGACCGCGCTAAATCGGTGATTCGTCTGCCGGCCTACCACAAGGTCAAGACTGACTCGGTGCTCTATGCCCACGCCTCGCGGGTACTGCATCTGGAGACCAACCCCGGCAATGCCCGGGCGCTGGTGCAGCGCCATGAAGATGTCGAGGTGTGGCTCAACCCACCGCCGATACCCCTGAGCACCGATGAGATCGACGAGGTCTTTGCGCTGCCCTTTGCGCGAGTGCCCCACCCGAAGTACGAGGGGCGACGCATACCCGCCTACGAAATGATCCGTTTTTCGGTGAATATTATGCGCGGCTGTTTTGGCGGCTGTACCTTTTGTTCGATCACCGAGCACGAGGGGCGCATTATTCAAAGCCGCTCGGAAGATTCGATTATTGCCGAGATTGAAAACATCCGCGACATGACTCCAGGCTTTACCGGGGTGATTTCCGACCTCGGTGGGCCAACGGCGAATATGTATCGTCTCGCCTGTAAGACCCAGGAAATTGAGTCCGCCTGCCGCCGCCTGTCCTGTGTCTACCCCGGTATTTGTTCCAACCTCAATACCGACCACAATCCGCTGATCAACTTATATCGCCGCGCTCGGGATTTACCCGGTATCAAAAAGGTCTTGATTGCCTCCGGCCTGCGCTACGACCTGGCGGTGGAGTCGCCGGAATATGTCGAGGAGCTAGTGACTCATCACGTCGGTGGTTATTTGAAAATCGCCCCGGAGCATACCGAGGAGGGGCCGCTGTCGAAGATGATGAAACCCGGCATCGGCACTTATGAGCGCTTCAGCGCGATGTTCGAAAAGTACACCAAAAAGGCGGGTAAAAAGCAGTACTTGATCCCCTACTTTATTGCCGCCCACCCCGGTACCACCGAGAACGATATGGTGGAACTGGCACTGTGGCTGAAGCGCCATCGCTTCCGTGCCGACCAGGTGCAAACCTACTATCCCTCGCCGATGGCCACCGCTACCGCGATGTATCACTCCGGGCGCAACCCCTTGCGTCGTATCAGCTATAAGCGCGGTGAGAAAATTAGCCCGGTGCGGGATCTCAATAAGCGTCGTTTGCACAAGGCGTTATTACGCTATCACGATCCGGCCAATTGGCCCTTGATTCGCGAATATTTGAAAACGGCGGGGCGAGCGGAGCTGATTGGTGAGGGCGAGGCTTGTTTAATCCCCTATGAGGATGTGCAAAAGGCCAGTACGGGTCGGGAGAAGTTCAAGAAATTTGCCACTAAGCACAACAGGAAGCCGCAGCGCAAAACCCGGCGGCGCTAGGCAGTAGCATGTGTTTATGGGGCGCTAGCGTTTGGTCTTGAGTCGGCGATTGCCGGCTTTTTCTGGGTGGGATTCAAAAAACCAGTTTTCCAGGGCTTTTTCTTTGTCTACGATATGTTGTTCCTGCACCAGCTTTTCTGTTTCGGTGCATAAATTCAGAGCGATCTCTTTGATTCTAGCTTGCTCCGTTGGTTTTTGGTGCACAAGGTTTTCTGCGTTCATCTGTTGAATGAAGAGGTTTGTTACCTGCTCACATTGGGCGTCGATACTAGCGATAACGCCAGTTGAAAACAGCAGGCCAAGAAGACAGGCAAGGGTGGGAATAGTGTTTTGACAGGCTTTGTTGAGATGCATTAATTGACCATTAGGTGTTGGTGGGAATGTTGAGGCCTATTGTAGCAGTCAATATTTATTGGCTGCTGCTTCTTAGCCTGACTTTTCATCCAGAGGCTAAATAGTGCCTGTGTTGGTCTGACCTTATAGGCGCGCCCCAAAAAAGAGCGCTAATAATAAGCCTGAAAATAAACGCACCAAGATAGAGCGTGCAGTTTTATTTTACCGTTCGAAATTGCCAGCTAGCGTGGCGTTTCAGCGGTATATTTTTAGATAAAGCTATTTTTTTAGGACTTGGTACGCTTTCTGCTTATGACTGAGCTAAGCCAGTAAAATGGATTTGTGCTGCTTTATTCGTTTGTTACAGTAATGTTACAATCTAAATTCTCATGATATAGGTGGAACTGTATGAAAAACCTTAAGAAAAATATTCTATTGACCGCCGTTGTTGCGGCATCACCCCTTGCAGCCATTGCTGCAGAGGTTAGCGGAAATGTCAGCATGACTTCCGACTACCGTTTTCGCGGTATTTCCCAAACTGATACCCAGTTAGCTGTTCAGGGTGGTTTCGACTTTGCCTTTGATAATGGCATTTATGTTGGCACCTGGGGTTCAAATGTTGATTTTGCTAATAGTTTAGAGCTGGATTACTACGTTGGTTATGCGGGTGATTTGAGTGAGACTGTAAGTTTCGACGTGGGTTATATCTACTATGATTATCCCGGCACTGACGATACTGTTCGCACGCTGAGTGGCGATGCGGAAGATGATTATGCTGAAATTTATGCCAGCGTTTCAGTCAGTGATTTTACTTTTGGTGTTGCTTATTCAGATGATTACTACCTGGAAACAGGGGAGTTCTACTATATCTACGGTGATTACTCTTTTGCTTTGCCCCACGATGTAAGTCTTGATTTGCACTACGGTTACAACGATTTTGAATTTAGCTCTACAGATTCCAATGCCAAGGATGCCGAGCAGGCATTTTTGTCCGATGGCGAGGATAGCTATTCCGATTACTCCATTGGTGTTAGTAAAGAGTTCGCGGGTGTTGGTGTTAGTTTGACCTGGGTTGACACTGACCTGGATAAGTCAGAGTGCTTTGGCACTAACTGGTGCGATAGCACCGTTGTTTTTGCCATCAGCAAAGACCTGTAATTATCGCTGTTGGGCTGGCTCTATGGTTTAGAGGCGGCTTATAAGAGCGTTAAATAAAAAAACACCGGCCTTTGTGTCGGTGTTTTTTTTGAGCTTGTTTTATTGAATGTCGTTCACGCTACTTAGGTTTAGCTGGTTGCCGCTTTAAGCAGGTCGTCGAGCATCCTTTCAAGGTGGTCGAGGGTATTGCAGGTTTTGGCCATGTGGCAGTAGGGTCTGTATTTATACATCACCGAATCGCCGGCATTCCAGAAAGTGGTCGGTTCGGGATTGAGCCAGATAACGCGCTTGGCGCGCAGGTGCAGGGTTTGCATCACTTCTGTGCGCGGGGCGAGGAAGTTGTTACGGGCATCGCCGAGGATTAGCACAGTCGTTTTATTGTCGATGTCATCCATGCACTGATCGTCGAGATCGAGCAGGGTGGTGCCGTAGTCGGAGCCGCCCATGCCGTGATCGGCCATGATTTTGTCAATTGCCTGCTCAACCGGATACTTCTCAAAAATATCTTTCACCGGAATGAGATTGCCGGTAAACACATAACTGTCGATGCGCTGCATTACGTCGTTAAGGCTGTGTAAAAACAGCAGTAGAAAGCGCGCATAGGCCTGCACCGAGCCGCTGATGTCACACATCACCAGCAGGCGGGGTTTGTCGATGTACTTGGTCTTCCAGTAGGTTTCAAACATCACGCCGTCGTAGGCGACATTGCGGCGCAGGGTTTTGCGAAAGTCGAGCTGGCCGCGCTTGTCCTGTTTCTTCTTTTTCGAATACTGGGTGCTCAGGCGTTTCGCCATTTTGCGCACCAGATCGTGCATGACGTGAAAGTCGCGCTGTTCGATATTCGAGAGCTTGCTGCTTTTCAGGTGGTCTTCACGCAGATTGCGGGTGGCATTGCGCCCGTACATGGAAAGCTGCTGTTCGACGAAGTCTTTGACGCTTTCGGCGAGATACTCTTTGGCATTTCTTAGTTCACCCGCCTGGGCGATGCTGGAGGGGCAGTCGCCCTTACCCATGGCGGCGATATCATTTTGCAGATCGCGCAGACCCATCTTCTGCATGATTTTCTGCGCGTAGAGGCTCTTCTGGGTAAAGAACCAGATATCCGTAAGGCCGACTTCTCGTGCCGCTTTCTTCATTTCAGTGGCGAGGCTGGCGGTGTCGCCCTCCATCAGCATTTTGGCGAGCTCTGATTGCGCCTCTGGTGCTTCGTTTTGCTCGCTCTTAATGGGCTGCTGGTCGTCAGCTTCATCGCTACCGGCGGTGGTGTTGCTGTGAGGGTCATTGGCGGCGCTGAAGGTGTCAAAGCTGAAAAACTGCTCGAAACATTCGGCTACCAGCTCTTGCTCGGTCTCCGATTTTGCCAGGCTGACCTGAAAGGCATTCTTCAAAATATTGCGATCGGTGTAGCCGACGAGGGCGACGGTGCGGCTGGTCTCAATGGTATCCGACGGCGATACATTGATACCCGCCGCACGGATCACCTTGTAGAAATCTTCGAGAGTCTGCTGCATGGCTATTCCGCCTTATGGGTCTAGCGCCCTGAGCGCTTGTGAGCTTTGTTAATAAAGGTACGCATGTGGTCGCCCATGGCGTCGATGTCAGTCTCAAATTTGAGTAGGACATTGAGCGTCTGCTTGACCATGCCCGGCTCGAGCTGCTCGCTGTGGAGCAGGAGCAGGGTCTTCGCCCAGTCGATGGTTTCAGATATCGATGGTACCTTCTTAAGATCGAGTTCACGCACCTGTTGTACGAAGCTCACCACCTCTTTACGCAGGGTGTCGGAGAGCTCGGGCACGCGGCTGGACAGAATGCGGCTTTCGAGCTTTTCGTCGGGGTAGGGTACATATAAATGCAGGCAGCGACGTTTGAGGGCATCACTTAGCTCGCGACTATTATTGCTGGTGAGGAAAACCAGAGGTTTGATTTTCGCCTTGATGGTGCCGAGTTCGGGGATCGTCACCTGAAACTCGGACAAGACTTCGAGCAGGAAGGCTTCAAACTCCGGATCGGACTTGTCGACTTCATCAATCAGCAGCACGCAGCCGAGTTCTTCGTGCAGCGCCTTATAAAGAGGGCGTGGCTCGAGGAAGGTTTCGGAGAAGAACAGGTCGTCGTGGCTGTGGATGCGCTCCATCGACTGTTCGAGGCCGGTGGAGCCTTCCAGTAGCTCGCTGAGCTTGTCCTTTAAAAGCTGGGTATAAAGCAGCTGCTTGGCGTATTTCCACTCGTACAGTGCCTTGGATTCATCCAGCCCTTCGTAGCACTGTAGGCGCACCAAAGGTACGTCGAGAATTTGCGCCGTGGTTTTGGCCAGCTCAGTCTTGCCGACGCCTGCGGGGCCTTCGACCATGACCGGTTTTTGCAGATTGTGGGCAATGTAAACGCAGGTGGCGATCTGCTCGCTGCAAATATATTTAGCTGATTCAAAGCGTTGCTGAATATCGTCTACCGAGGTGAATTTGTCTTTATAAAGTTCTTTCATGCGGACTTTGTACCTGTCATTTAAAACTGTTGTTGGTAAGCGGTCGTCCGCTTAATCTTTTTTTCGTTGTTCGGCAAAAAAACGATCTGCCAAAGAAGCGGTGCGCGCGGCGCTGGCCTGTCGTCCAATATTGCTGAGTGTTTGAATGTCGGCGGCAAGTTCGCGGAGGCCGGGATACTCGTCATGAAATTCAAACAGCGCTGTTTGTACCTGTTGAACCAGTGAGCGGAAGCCGATAATCAAAGGCGTCAGGTCGGGTATGTCGTCATGCTGATCAAGTTTACTGGCGGCAATTATACCTAATTCTTTAGCCGATTCTGTGAGGCTGAGTAACTCGCCCATTATTTGCAGGTCAAAGGGTTCGTTGTGAGAGGCGTCGGGTTGTGCCAGATAGTCGAGTTGGGCCTGCATCGCACCGGCAATGGGTGCCAACATTAAGCTGTCTTCGAGGGTGCGCATGGGCAGGGATATTTCCGCAAAGGCCTGCCCGGCCGTGCCTATTAATGCCGCAGCGGGGATTTGGCAGTCGGTAAAGACGATATTGCAGTGACTACTGGGCTGCAAGCCTTTGACGAGTTGTGGTGGCAGGCGCTGCAAGCCCGTGCTGTCGGCGGGCACCAGGAAGGCGGAGAAGTACTTACGGCCCTGAGTGTGCTCGGTAATGGCGAGCACGATAAAGCGGTCGGCATAGGGGCCGTGACTGACAAAGGCTTTTTCGCCATTAATGATATAGCTGTCGCCACTTTTGAGCGCTCGACAACTCAGGTGTTTAGGGTGGGCGCCGACACCGGGTTCGGAGATGGCGAGGGCGGAGAGTGAGTCGCCATCGAGGATGGCTTCGATGTAAGCGGGGTCGTCACAGCCCAGTGTGCGCAGAAAATGAACCTTGAGCAGTTGCCCTACCCAGGTCATCGTCAGTCCTAGTGACTGGTGGTGACGCGTCATCCAATAACCCGTGAGTGCTATGTCTTTGCAGGGAAGGTCTGGTGTGGACGTAGAGGGCGTGCAAAGACGGGGCGCAAAGCGGTGCAGCAAGTTATGAGAGGCAAGAATTTGCCATTCTTTAAAGGGGAAGTGTGGGCCTTTTGAAGAACATTCATTGGCTACTCTGTGGAGCTCGTTCTTGATGTCGCTAGCTTGTAGCGCGTGTTCAACAAAGGGCTCTAGCGCTGCGTTGTTTGGGGGTGTCATTTTAAAGACTCGTGGATGCAAGGCATTAGTGCCCAAAAATTAAATTTACTGGCTGGTTCGGTATTTGCGGGAGGAAAACCTGTAAAAACAGTATTCCCGGTGATTATACCTTAAATTACAGGGGGTTATGCGCTGTGGTTGGTTGGCATCCAATAGCTGGCTGTGGTTTTTGGTGAGTAAAGTGAGGTCAACGTCCTCGCGTTTGTCACTTTCTGCACTGTGGTTGTCATCTTTGGCTCTGCGTTTGCCTCCTTTATCTGCGTATATTTCAATCCAAGCATTTAGATAAGGCGTTGTGTAGGTGAGATGTTTTCGTCGACACAGCAATAAGTTTAATACAAAAAGACAGGGGTAGATCAGTATGGCAAGAGAAAATACACAAACCGTTGCATTAGATGACGGTGCTGAAAGTAAGGCTGCCGGCCACTTTAGGCGCAATCGCTTCGCCTATTTTTTTGGGGCAATTGTAGTTGCGGCAGGTACCGCGATTCGCATTTATCTGGATACCATGGGCTTCAGCGTTGGCACCGATTACTATTCTGAAGAATTTCAAAAGTACTGGATGCCGGTTCTCTACGGTGAGTTGATCCTGTTGAGTTCATTTACCGTCATTCTGTCTGTCTATTGCTGGATGACTCGCGAAACCGATGCGAGCAGCATTAGTAAAGAGCTTGAGCTGAGCCGCTACTGGAAATTGCTCGGCATCTTTACGGTGATGGGTATCTGGGCCGGTTGTGTTGCCTCTAACGCTGTTGAGTCCGATGCCGCCTGGCACCAGGTGACGATACGCGACACCGACTTCACGCCAACGCACATTGTGATCTTCTACTTTGCCCTGCCATTCTTGACGGCAATGCTGATTCCTGCCTTTATCTGGACTCACACACGCATCCCCGCCTATATGAACAAAATCTCCCTGCCTTTCCTGGCGGTTGTCTGCGGGATTTTGATGATTATGCCTAACTACGGCTTTAACGAGTGGGGCCACACCTTCTTCTACGCTGAAGAGTTGTTTGCAGCGCCGATTCACTGGGGTTTTGTCTTCCTGGGTTGGTCACTGTTCTTCCTCGTGCCCTTGGCTATGCAGTTGATTGGTCAGATGGCTCGTCTTATCGCAGAAACGACTGCTGACGATTACCAGCCTTCCGCGTAAAGCTCTTGGTTCTTCCGAAACACCCAATTATCCCCGCAAGCCTTCAGTTTGCGGGGATAATTTTTCTCCAAAACCCATTCCATTGCTTTGAAACTATTCTTTGCACAAGAGAGGTATCGTTATGAGTGAAGCAAACGCCAGCGGGCTAACAGAGACTGAGGTCAAAGCCAGAGCGCTAGACCTTAAGTCCCTTGATAATCCCAGGGCAATGAAGTTGTACCGCCGTTTTGATGGCATTATTATTCTCGTCCTGTTCACCTTCCTGGTGCTCGGTATTCAAATTCAGTTTACCTTGACGGCGGGAGACTGGGATTACTGGATCGACTGGCGCGATCGTCGCTGGTGGCCTCTGGTGGCGCCCTTTTCATTGTTGTTGTTTATTGCGCCCTTCACCTACGGCATTTGGGAGCGCGTGCGTCTACCCATTATGGCAACGGCTGTCACCACCCTGCTGTGTCTTGTTTCCTGGTTGAGCCGCTACCTGAATTTTTACGAGTTCACCCACTTCCCGCTGTCGTTCACCTTTCCATCGACGTATATCGGCTTAGGTATCTTGCTCGATTGCGCGCTGGCGATAAGTCGTAGCCTGATCGTTTCGACCTTGATTGGTGGTGGTTTGTTTGGCGCCCTGGTCTACCCCATTAACTGGTCATTCATGGCGCCCTATAAAGTGCCGGTTGAGTTTAATGGCATGTTGATGTCGGTGGCCGATATGATGGGCTATCAGTACATCAGAACAACGACCCCAGAATATTTGCGGATTATCGAGGAATCGACTCTGCGTACCTTTGGTGGCTCTGTGACGCCATTGACTGCGGTATTCTCCGCCTTGTGTGGCATGGTGATTTATGCGCTCTTCCTTTGGGTTGGCTCATGGATTAACGGGTTAGACAAATATACTAAGCGCATTATTTAGACTGACGTCGGAGTAAGCAGTTAATGAATAAATTATTAGCAAGAAAAACAGGCTTGGGCGCTTTGCTGACTGGCCTTATATTGATCCTATTGGCGGGTGACGTCATGGCTCACGGGGAGCGGGCTCAGTTGGCGAGTATGCGAATGCGTACTGTCCATTGGTTTGATACCAAAGTTGAACCCCTGAACGTAAAAGTTGGTGACATTATTACCGTAACAGGCAAGCTGGTGACCTCCGAATGGTGGCCCAAGCACATGCCGAGTATTGAAGATACGGTCTTCCTGAATATCGGTGTGCCGGGCCCAACCTTCCTGCGTCTGCACTCTGAAGTGAATGGTGTGCCGATGATGCGTTCTACGGCCTTCCCTCTGGGTAAGGTCTACGAGTATAAAACCGTAATGCGCGCTCGTGTTGCTGGTCGTTATCACGTGCACCCCATCTTGAATGTGAAGGATGCGGGCTCATTGGTCGACAAGGGTACCTGGCTTGAAGTTGCAGAAGCTGATGGTGATGCACCCTTTGTCAATGAAATCACTACCTTGACGGGTGAAACCATTAACCTGGAAACCTATGGTCTGAAAGGTGTTTTTACCTGGCACCTGATCTGGATTGCCATGGGTGTTGCCTATCTGTTGTATTGGTTGGTGCGCAGAGAACTCTTCATTCCGCGCTTTATCCGCATCCGTGAAATGGGTTCCGATCGTGCCAATGAGTTGATGACCAAAAAAGACTTTGTAGTTAGTAGTCTATTTTTCACAGTGGCTCTAGCCTTGATTCTGGGTGGCTACCTTTGGGCGGAACACAAGTATCCGATTACTATTCCCCTGCAGACTGGCCTGGTTGAAGTTGAGCCGATTGAGATACCGACCGGTGGCCTCGAAGTCGAGGTTGATCACGCCACGTACGATCTGGCAGGTCGTAGCTTGAGCATGCAGCTGAAGCTGACGAACAATAGCGAAGGCCCACTGCGCATTGGCGAGTTCTTGACCGCGAATATTCGTTTCCTCAATCCCGATGTTAATGAGGGGGAGATTTACGAAGGTGAAGAGATGATCTCCAAAGATGGTCTGACGGTTTCGGTGGATACTATCCAGCCTGGCCAGACTGTTGATGTGGAGCTGGTTGCCTCCGACGCCTTGTGGGAGCAATATCGTATGACGGGTTTGATTCATGATCCCGATAGCCGTTTCGCTGGTATGATCTTTTACTACGATGAAAATGGTGAGCGTTACTTCCAGGAAGTCGGCGGTGCGGTATTACCCAACTTCTTTTAATTGAAGTTGCTCACATAAAATAATTAGAGAGGGTTGTTGGATGTTGGTGAAGCAGGTTGCAGTATTAGTTAAACCCGTAATCGCGTGTTTGATTTGGGTTTGGGCGGCCTGCGGAGTGTCCACCGTGTTAGCCCACGGTGGGGTCTCGGTTGAAGACGATGTTTGTCTCATCAAGATCGACAGGTATAAGGCGCACTTTACCGGCTACCTGCCTCGAGAGAGGGCAACCCAGGAATTTTGTGAAGATATTCCCATCGCCACGGAGAGCATCTTTGTTATCGACTTTATCAGCGATGAGCTCCGCGCCATGGAGTTGGATTTTCGTGTGGTGCGCGATGTTAATCAAATTGGCGTTACCGCAACGCTGGCTGATTTAGGCGGAGAGCAGGCGATAGCAGATGCCACCGTGTACTACGCGGAACCCAAGCTTTACCACAAAGGGGTGATGAATGTGCGTCACAACTTTACCCAGGATGGTGGCTATATTGGCATCGTCAATGCACACCATATTGAAACGGGCTTGAAATACACTTCGGTGTTTCCCTTTTCCGTAGGGCAGGTGAGCTACGCCAAATATGTTAAGTATTTCCTGGCCTTGTTTGCGGCTTGTGGCGTGTTTATTTATGCCGGCGGCCGTGGTCACGTGTTTTCAGTCAGGCCACCTCGCAGCGCTCGGCGCAATTGAGTTAGCGCTGGCATGAATCGCGTCTACCGTGGATTTATTCTTTTTTTCCTCTTGCTTGTTTTCGCGGCGCTGACACCCTGGCAGTGGTATCCGCGAGAATGGCGCGTCTGGTACGCCGATAACTTCGGCGCCTCAGGTTTCCAGCAACAGGCTGCAACGATTCCTGCAACACCCGGTGACAATGCCGAAGAGGCTTGTCCCCCTGATATCAGAGGCTGGCGCAAGCCCCAAACCATTGCCGGTATTGAAGTGGCCGCCTCGCCAAACTGCCTGGCCGATAATCCCCACGCCGTAGCGGCCTTCGTTAAAGGCACCAATAACGTTGGTCATATGACCCTAATGGATGCGCGCCTGTCACCCGATGCGGTGGTCAAGGGCCGTGATCTCGATGGTGATGGCGATCCCGATGAGATCCATATTCGCCTCGAAGTTTTTGAGCTCAATGGCGGTTCACCCGATCTCGATGTGCCGGTAACGCAGTTCTCAATCGCCCCCGGTATCACCCCGGGGCTTTGGGTGTTTGCGCCAAAATCTGCGGGTATGTCGACAGAAAATTTTGAGTCATTAATTGCCCAGCCGGGCTTGCGATTGCCCTCTCCGGCGATTCGCGTCGAGCAGGGCGACAAGGTGATTGTCACCCTCGAAAATACCCATTACATGCCTCACACCATACATTTTCACGGTGTCGATCACCCCTTCCAGACGGCGGCGGGCGAGGGCAATGATGGTGTGCCGGTGGCCAGTGAAAAGCCGGTGATGCCGGGCAAGCAGCGCAGCTATGAAATGCAGCCCCGCCAGGCCGGCACCATGTTTTATCACTGCCATGTCGAGGTTCAGGCGCATGTGCTGATGGGCCTCAATGGCATGTTTATTATTGAGGAGAACCGCCCCAATAACTGGGTGCAGACCTTTAATATTGGCGATGGTTTTGTGCGCCATAGTTCGGTGGCTGTGCAAGAAAAATACGACCGCGAGTACGACCTCCACTATCTGGATCTCGATAAAGAGCTGGGTGAGAAAGTTCAGCAAAGCAATGATCCGCGCATTGTCACGCAGTTGATCAATCGTGAATATGATATTAGCCAGGCCGACTTTGAATACTACACCCTCAACGGACGTTCCTTTCCCTACACGGCGCGGGACTCGTTGATTGTTGTCGCACCCGATGAAAAAATTAAATTGCGGGTGGTCAACGGGGGTAGTGAGGGTGTGGCGATACATACCCACGGTCATAAAGTGACGCTGACCCACTACGATGGTGTTGAGCACCCCGAGCCCGCCCGCATCACTCGCGATGTGGTGTGGATAGCCTCGGCACAGCGCGTCGACCTTGAGTTGTCGACGGAAGATGACGGCTTGCACAGTTATGGCGAGGGCGTCTGGTTGATGCACGACCATCAGGAAAGGGGTGTGACGACCAACGGCTTTGGCCCCGGTGGCAATGTCAGTGCCATCGTTTATGAGCGCTATTTACAGGATGACGGTTGGCCGATGACCTTTGGCATGGGCTGGAAGAATTTTTTGACACCGGGCTTTTATCAGCGCCAGGAAGATGGTTCTGGAGCGACCCCTTTGCTGCCGGGTGTTGAGGCGAGCGGTCCCTCGACGTTCAGGCTCGTCATGTTGGCCGCTATTGCTGGATTGTTTGCCGGGCTACTGGCGAGTTGGGCTATGCGGGGGCGGCAGCGTGACTAGGTCTTATCTGCGAGTACTTGTATTTCTGGCTTCGTTGATTGTCGCTGGTTTTGTGCATGGTGCCAATGAGCATCATCACCACCAGATGCCGGGCATGAGTATGGATGCCACTGGCATGGTGATGGGCAATAACAAAGATAAGTTGCCCGATGACTGTGAAGAAATCACTGGTGAGTATGAAATTAACGTGATCGCGGGGACCAGCTTTGCTGAGCCCTACGCGAGTACGATGTTTGGCTTCAATGAACATGAGTGGCAAGTTAAGCCCTGTAGTCGCATAACGGTCAATTTTAAGAATGAAGATGACGTGCGCCACCAGTGGATGCTCCACGGTTTGCCGAAGTATCTCTATGACCGGGGGATGTTCCATATGGAGGCCTCCGGTGGCCATAGTCAGACCGGTGTTTTTATTGTGCCCAGTGACGACAAAACGTATCTGGTGCACTGTGATATCGCGCAGCACATGGAAAAAGGTATGAAGGCTCAGTTGGTCGTTGGCCGCGGTGGTGATGATCTATGGAGTATTCCTGGCGTAAGTGCTGATTTTGAACGGCCCGGTGGCATTCTCAGTACCCGGCCCAACTTTGCGGTGCTGTTGGCAGGCTTTATTTTCATTATAGTTTTTATTATTGGATTAAAGTTTTTCCGGTTATAAGAAACCCCTGTTTAGCATCAGCTTCAAGCCTCACAGTCTTCTCCTAGCGCACTTTACGACAACTGTACCGAAGTGACTCGAATTTCCCGGTAGCTACTGGCGGCGTATTTATTTTAATCGCCCATAAACACGCTTTTTATTATTTTTGTGTCAATAAGCTGACATTTATTGATAGTTTTTTTGATTCAGAAGCTATTGAAATAGCAAGGCTTTTAGAGTGCCTATAAGCTGTATTCATGTAGAAGCCATCACATAATCATGATAAGGTTCGCCGTCGAATTTTACTGCATTAAAAGTTATACCTAAGGGGAATGGAATTGGAGACTGCACGCTACCGTCTGTCGAGATATGTCATACAAAATCGCTGGGCGTCATTGCTGGTTTTTTTAGCGCTGACTATTTTCTTTGCTGTGGGTATTCAGAAGGTGGAGCTGAAAACCATCTTTTCTGATCTGCTGCCCAGTACCCACCCTTTTGTACAGACCTACAAAGACCATCCGAACTTTGGTAACCCGCTGACCGTTACGGTGATGATCAAGCGCACCGATGGTGGGTCCATTTATAATCCTGAAACCTTGCAGAAAGTTTGGGATATGACGCGGAATATCGATTTGATTGCCGGTGTCGATCACGATCAAATCCTTTCGATCACCACAGAAAAAGCGCGTTACGCCCAGGCAACCCCCTTTGGTATCGATAGTCAGCCTTTAATGGGTGATCATGCGCCGAAAACTGAGGCGGAAATGGCCGAGTTTTTAGAGCGGGTTAAAAAATCACCGGGTAGCCGTGCCTTCCTTATCTCCCATGATGAAAAAGCGACGATTATTCAAGCGACCTTTATTGAGCGCCTGCTTGATTACGGAGTGATTTTTCAAGAAGTTCAGGAGAAAATTGTTAAGGCTGAGGCTGATGATGCTCATGAAATACATGTTGCTGGTCAGCCGATACTGACGGGTTGGGTTTATTTTTATGAAAAGCAAATGCTGGAGATTTTTGCCATAACGGGTGCGGCATTGTTACTTTCATTATTCCTGTATATGCGCAATGTGGTTGGCATCGTAGTGCCGCTTGTAACCAGTGTCGTCGCTGCGGTATGGGGCTTCGGTTTTGTGGGCTGGCTTGGCGATCCCATTGAGCCACTGATTATGGTCGTTCCGATATTGCTGGTCGCGCGTTCGTTTAGTCACGCGGTGCAGTTTATCGAGCGCTATTACGAGATTTACTACCACGTCCAGGATAAGAAAAAGTCGGCAGAGATTTGCATGAGCGTGATGATGGCGCCGGGCATACTAGGCATTGTTACCGATGCCATCGGCCTGTTCTTGATCGCTATTGCACCGATACCGACAATGGAGCGTTTTGCCGTCTTTTGCGGGTTCTGGGCTTTGATGCTCGTCCCTACGGGCGTATTCCTGACGCCGATATTGTTGTCGATGATGCCGAAGCCGAAAAACGTCAACCAGATCATTGGTCTTGATGGCGAGCATGCAATGATTCATGCGGGCATCAAGCACCTGCTGCAAAAAGTCAGCAAGGTAAGCTTTGGCCCCCCCGCAAAAATAACCACCGTCGTTGTTATTGTGCTGTCGGTGTTTGGTTTGTCTAAAATGCTCGAGATAAAAATCGGTAACCCGGTAGCTGGTAGTAATTTGTTGTGGAGTGACTCTGAATACAATGTCGCCATTGCTGAAATCAATGGCCACTTCCCCGGATTGAATACCCTCGAAATTATTTTTGAGGTGAAAGAGCAAAAACAGGAGCGTTTGCTGAAGCAGGCTCATCCCATCTTTAAAATGACGGAGCTACAGCGAATTGTCGAAAGTGGTGAAAACCCACCGGTAGCAACATTGTCGTTTGCCGACTACTTGCCTGAGGCCAACCGCCTGTTCAGTGGCGGCAACCCAAAATGGGCGCCGCTGGATCAAACCGACATGGCAGTACAGGCGGCTTCCGGTGCAGTGTTGTTCGGTACTAGCCCCAAAGCCTTCTCCCACGTAACCGACTTTGTCCAGCAAAACGGCACGGTTTCACTGTGGTACAAAGATAACAAGCAAGAAACGGTTGATGATGCTCTTGAGTCGGTGAGAGCGGCCCTTGAAGAAATCGGTATCGATCACGAGACTTATCGCGTACGCCTGGGCTCGGGTACGATTGCCTTGCAGCAGTCCATCAACGATACGGTTGATCTCTACCAGTGGTACATACTGGGGGCGCTTAACCTGGTTATCCTGATCAGTTGTTCCTGGGCCTACCGCTCGGTCGTGGCGGGGTTTTTGTTGCTGCTACCGGTCAATATGTCCAATATCTTCCTGGCGATGTCGATGGTTTATATGGGTATCGGCCTCGATGTAAATACCTTGCCGATTGCCGCGATCGGTATCGGTGTGGGCATTGACTACGGTATTTACCTGCTGAGTCGTATCTGTGAGGAATATCAGGGCTTTAAGGATTATGGCAAGGCTATTTATGCCGCCGTTGCCACCACGGGTAAGGCGATCTTCTTTACCGCGACCATTGTATTGATCGGTGTTCTGCCCTGGTACTTCCTGTCGGAGCTGAAATTCCTCGCCGACATGGGTTTGCTACTGGTTTTAGTGATGTTGATCAATATGGTCATCGCGCTGATCGTCGTGCCCCTGCTGGTGTGGTTGATCAAGCCAAAATTTGTTAGCTCCGAAGACCTTCTGGTCGGCGAGGGTGTTGATTTGTCTGAGTACGCAGGCGGTGAAGAATCCTTGAAATAGGGTGTTTTTGTAAATGTTATACAGGGTTAGTTAGTCATTAGAAACAGTGGTCCCATTTGGTGTTTGAGATGGGCGAAAACTAGTATTAGGAGTATGGTTAATGCACATTAAGAAGTACGATTTTGATTACAGCCGTCGGTTCTTTATGGACAAGATGGCGAAAGGAGCCATGGGTGCCGGTGTTCTCACCTCGATGATGCCGCTAGTCGGTAACACGGGTGATATCAGCAAGGCCTACCCGGAAGAGCTGACAAATATTGAAGTGTTGACCAAGGGTAAAATTAAAACCGGCGATATTGTCGACGCCAACAACGTCGAGCACGTCAAAGACATCCTCGATCCCGTTATCTACATCCAGATCACTCAGCAGGGCCGCCGCATTCGCATTGCGCCAACCACCACTGACGTGACAGAGCTGTATCCTCGCGATTACCTCGAAGCCACTCTGCGCAATCAGGGCAAGGGTGCTTTTGATGCCAATGGTAACGTCGTCGTTAAAGGCACGGGCAAACCCTGGATCGGTGGTTCACCTTTCCCCGATCCCAAAACTGGCCTCGAAGCCTTCGCCAACGTCACCATGAGCTGGGGTCGCCACGACACCTCTGTTTACGGCGTGGAAGATAACGACATCGGCCCCGACGGTGACATTGAATACTCTTACAACCTCGGTTGGTGTGAAAAGAACACTGTGGGTCTGGTTAGTAATCCCGACGGTCCCTACTGGGAAGGCCATGAAGACAAGCTGCGTTATCAGGCGGTGTGGTTTACCTCGCCCAATGACGTTAAAGGCACCAGCTTCCTCAACATCTGGAAATACGACCAGCGCGAATTCCCCGATCTTTTCGGTTATTTGCCCGCGTTCAAACGTGTACGTCGTTTCCCCACCAATCAGCGCTTTGAGCCACTGGTACCAGGAATTACCTTCTTCCTGTCCGACGCCTGGGCCGCTGGCGATCCCATGCTTACCTGGGGCAACTACAAAATCATCGGCCGTGGCCCCTTCCTGGGCTCACAGTCGGGTACCTGGCACGGCGATCAGGACAACTGGTCGAAAGACAAAACCCTGCACGGCGGTAAAAAAGGCCTCAACTTCTACGAAGTTGACTTCCAGCTCTGCCCCGAGGTTATCGTTGTCGAAGCCGAGCCCATTGGCTTCCCGCGGGCACCCGTTAGCAAGAAACGTGTTTGGCTCGACGTGCGCAACATGGCCGCCATTGGCTATGTCACCTACGACCGTCGCGGTGAACTGTGGCGCTCCTTTGAAATTGGCTTCAGCCAGCAGAAGAAGGGCGATATTATTAATCCGGATTCCCACGGCAACCCCGAGTGGTCCTGGTCCTACGTGCACGCACAGGACGTACAGACCAATCGCTTTACGCGCTTCAACCACGCGCAGAGCATTAAGGGTGGCTTGAAGACGGAATTCAACACAGAAGATGCCTACGACAAGTACCTGACCATTCAGGCCATTCGTCGTCTCGGTAGCTAATCAATAAACTAGACTGGAGTGCATGTGTTTAATTTAAAGGTATTACGACAATCAATGTTAAGCGCTGCACTGTGCACCGGCTTTTTGGCAGCGGGTGCCCAGGCTAGTGAGGCGGTTGCCGAAGGTATTTTGAACGTCGTGCATCAGGGTATCGTTCACGATGCCCTTTACGATGTCTGTTTAGACGGCCAGTCCGGTCTCGCTGTTGGCCTCGCCGGTACGGTGCTGGCGACGGCTGATGCCGGCGTGACCTGGCAAGAGGGTTCGGCGGGTGTGAGTACTGCCCTGCTCGGTGTCAATTGTGGCAAGGACGTTTCCTTGGTCGTCGGTCAGACCGGTCTTATTATGCGTAAGGCGGGTGATGGTGACTGGACTAAAGTCGACTCGGGCACCGATCAGCGACTTTTATCGGTCAGTGCCAATGAGAGCGGTCTCGCCGTTGTCGTGGGTGGTTTTGGTTCGGTACTAAAATCCACCGACGGAGGCCTTACCTGGGCGCCCCTGGGTTTTGATTGGGAAGCGATTCTCAATGATTTCTACGAGCCCCATGTCTATGACGTCAATGTCTCGGCTGAGGGCATTATTACTCTCGTCGGTGAGTTTGACCTGGTGTTGCGCTCGGCCGATCAGGGTGAAACCTGGGAGACGGTCAACAAGGGTGACACTTCTCTCTTTGCCGTGGATTTTCGCGACGACACCACGGGTTTCGCCGTGGGTCAGGACGGTAAGGTCGTTAAGACTGTCGACGGTGGTCTAACCTGGACTGTGATGCCGGTACCCACCAAAGAGAACCTGCTCGATGTCTGGTCTTCGGGTAATCAGGTGCTGCTAACGGGTATTCGAACCCTGATGCGTAGCCGTGATGACGGCCTTAACTGGGAAGTGATTACTGAGGGCGATGTCGCTGTACAGTGGTACCAGGCGCTTAAAGGTACCGCCAGTGGTGGCGCCGATAGCGTGGTAATGGTCGGTCACTCGGGTCGCATTATCAATATCAAATAGTTTTTCCTGTCTAAAAAATTCTAATGAGGTGCTAGCGCGGCTCCATGCCGTGCGATGCCCAACCGGTAGTTAATTATAACGCCATATTTGTAGCCCTTCTGGGGCTGCCGCGAGGTCTTTGGGCGCGTTTTTCGTGCCTACTCGTTTTTGAAAATATTAATTCTAATTATATTTAGGGGTTGGGTATGAAGTTTTCTATGAGGGCTGCCGGCTTGCCGGTGTTGGCATTGGCGATGACGCCATTGGTGACACCCGTGGCATCGGCATTTGATTACACGGTTTCGGGTTTTATTCGTCAGGAAATGGCTTATAAGCTCAATGACGAAGAGAACCCCGGTAACCCCGGTGGTAACCGCTTTGGCGGTAGTGATTATGAGACTCGGGGTAATTTATTACCCCAGGGTCAGGTGATCAACAGTCGACGTGATCGCTCGACACATAATGACTGGAATGTGTTTGCTACCAAGGCCGAGATTGACGTCAGCTTTAACTTGACCAATAACTTGAGTGGCTTTGCTAAATTCCGCGGTTACTACCAGCCCGACGTATTTGATGCGGTGGATAAGAGTGGCTTCGTCGATGGCGATGCTGGCAAACCCGATCAATTCGGTGTGCCCAACCACGGCAATGAGGCAACTTATCTGTCGATTAGTGATAGTGACTACATGCTCGATATGCCCTCCCTGTATCTGGATTATGCCAAGGGGCCACTGTGGGTGCGTATCGGTCAGCAGCAAATAGCCTGGGGTGAGGCGCTGTTCTTCCGGGTTGCGGATGTTGCGAATGGTCTCGATTACCGTCGCCACGTTATTTTTGATTACGGCCCCGAAGAATACGCTGACGAAAGGGTGTCAGCACCCGGTGTTCGTGCTAGTTATCAGCTGGATCAAAACTGGGAAGTGGAAGTTTTTGCCCAGATGTTTCAGCCTTCGATTCTGCCGACCAATTACTCGCCCTATAATATGATTCAGACCGGTTTTAACATGAATCAGGGCTATAAGGAGGGTTTTGACAAGGTCGACGACCAGATCAGTGGTGGTATTCGTATTCAGGGTCAAAACCTGGGTGAAGATGGCAGCTGGGGCGTGCAGTTTTTTGCCGTGGCGCGACATAATCCTGATCCGCTATTCACTCTTTATGAGTCAGGCGTTGAAAATCTGGCTTTTCCTTCGCTTCCCGATCAGGCCACAGGTGAAATACTCGACTTCAGTAACCAGCCCTTTATTTATGAGCCCGGTGGGCAAGCTGGTACGGCCAGCCCCACGGAGTGGTTTCACAATGCTGCTATCGCCGGTTCCGATGGTCTGGATACTATCAATGGTTTGATCAATGATTTCCCCTGGATTAAGAGCTTTGCCGAGTTGGGTCTGGGCATGTCCCCCGACGCCAATGGCGATTACCTGACCAGTATTGCGGGTGCTGGCCCGAACGGTATTAACGGCATCGATTTTCTCGAGCTGTTTTGGCAGGCGGGCCTTCCCGGAGCTGTTACGCCAGAGGGTGGTGAAGATGCGCTTAACCTTGCCCTGGGTGGCAATGCCTTGAGTGGGAACATGCGTGTCAGTTACGCCTCTGAGAATATCTTTGGTTTTGGTGTTAATCATATTTTCTATGCCGAGCAAGAGTCCTGGCTCGATCAGTTGGTGGTGCGATTTGAGGCCAGCTATACACCCGACAAAAAGTTTACCAATAACCTGCGCCGTGAGTTTATTGAAGAAGACGAATTGTTGGCCAGCCTGGTCTTCGAGAAGTATCACCGTTTTAGTAATTCCTTCCCGGCCACCTTCCTGATTTTCGAATATATGTACCGTAAAGAGAGTGATTTACTCGGTCGTCACCTCAGTGGTATGGGTGCCAGTACCTTTAAACGTCCCGGTGGCGGTGAGCAGGATCGCGGTTGGCACGGTGTCGTACTGGCCTTTCAGCAGCCCTTCCCGGGCTTAAAGTGGCGCATTGATGGTTCTATTCTGTACGAGATGGAAGGTGGTTATTCCATCCAGCCCTCGGTCAGATATAAGCCGAACGGCGCTTGGACTGTCGAAGCCTTCGCCAACTTTATCGACGGCAGCAATGATGATGCGCTGGGACCCTTCGATTGGTCCGATGACTTTACGATGCGTATTACCTACCAGTTTTAATACCTGCGTGCCTACGGTAAGGTTTTACGTTTAGACCGCAGGTGTCTGCGGTCTGATAAAAAAATACCCACGTCGCGAGGCGTGGGTATTTTTTTGTTTGAAGCTTGCCGGATGATATGGGTTGTACGGAGCTTAGCGGTCGGTTCTACGAGCCCTTGCGCAATAGATTAGAGAGCTTGGGGTTGGGTCTGTCGGCTCTGCGATAGAGTACAATGACGTGACCAATGGTTTGCACCAGCTCGGCTTTCAGACCTTGGCAGGCCTGCTCAATGGTGGTCTTTTTTACCTCGCGGTCGCTGAGGCTAAGTTTCACCTTGATGAGCTCGTGGTCATTGAGGGCACGATTTAGCTCAGCCAACACGTTGTCGGTCAAACCCTTGTCGGCGATGGTGACCACGGGCTTGAGTTTGTGCGCGATGCCGCGTAAGTGTTTTTTGTCGTCGTTGGAAAGTGTCATAGAATGGGTCTTCTCTTCGGTAGTGAATTGTAACGGAATTGCGTAATCTTCCCTATGGCTAAATCGAAAACCAGCAAAGCCTGGCTCAAAGAACACGAGAGCGATGAGTATGTACAGCGCTCGCGCAAGGATGGCTACCGCTCGCGGGCGAGCTATAAATTGCTCGAAATAGACAAGGCTGCGGGTCTGTTGAAGCGGGGCATGACGGTGGTTGACCTCGGTGCCGCGCCGGGAGGCTGGTCGCAAATTGCCATCGCCAAGGTCGGTGACAATGGGCGCGTCGTGGCTTCAGACATTCTCAATATGGATGCCATTGCCGGTGTCGATTTCGTACAGGGCGATTTTACCGATGATGACGTCTTTGAGGCCATCCTGAAAACCCTGGCTGATCGCCCCGTTGACCTTGTAATTTCCGATATGGCACCCAATATGAGTGGTATGAAAGCGGTTGATCAACCGAAGGCGATGTATCTAGTCGAGTTGGCAGTGGATTTTGCGCGCCAGGTTTTGAGTCCTGACGGGGCTTTTTTGGCCAAAGTCTTTCAGGGTGAGGGCTTTGATGCCCTGGTGCGAGATCTTCGTGTCGACTTTACCAGCGTCGCCATTAAGAAGCCCGATGCTTCGCGAGCGCGCTCCAGTGAGGTCTATTGTCTGGCGCGAGGTTTTCGAGGTGGGGCTTGAGTGCTTGCGGCGCATTGCCGCAAAGCGGGTTATACTCAGCTGACGTAGATACAGTGATACATTTAAATAGTGCTAAAAATCGGCAGTGTGTCGATGCGAGGGTAGTTGCTTGAACGAGATGGCTAAGAATCTTATCTTATGGGTGATCATTGCGGCAATTTTGCTGTCGATTTTCCAGAATTTTAAAGAGGGTCCGACACCGGAGACCATCAGCTATACCAACTTTGTTGACGAGGTGCAGACCGATCGTGTCCGCAGCGTCATTATTGAAGGTTTGGTCATTGAGGGTGAGCACCACGACGGCACGAGCTTTCGTACGATTCGCCCCGATGTTTACGACAGTGGCATGATGAACGATCTGCTCAATCACAACGTCAATGTTGAGGGTCGCGAGCCACAGCGGCAGAGCGTTTGGATGCAGCTACTTATGGCCGCCTTCCCAATTCTGTTGATTGTGCTTATCTTTATGTTCTTTATGCGCCAGATGCAGGGTGGTGCTGGCGGTGGTGGTCGTGGTGGGCCGATGTCCTTTGGCAAGAGCAAGGCCAAGCTGCTCAGTGAAGATCAGATTAAAACCACCTTTGCCGATGTCGCCGGTGTCGACGAGGCGAAGGAAGAGGTCGGTGAGCTGGTTGAATTCCTCCGTGACCCCTCAAAGTTCCAAAGCCTGGGTGGGCGCATTCCCCGTGGTGTGCTGATGTCCGGCCCTCCCGGTACCGGTAAAACCCTGCTTGCCAAGGCGATTGCCGGTGAAGCCAAGGTGCCTTTCTTTTCTATCTCCGGTTCCGACTTTGTCGAGATGTTCGTTGGTGTCGGAGCTTCCCGTGTGCGGGATATGTTCGAGCAGGCCAAGAAGCAGGCGCCGTGCATTATTTTCATCGATGAAATCGATGCCGTCGGTCGCACCCGTGGTGGTGGTATGGGTGGTGGTGGTAATGATGAGCGCGAGCAAACACTCAATCAGTTGTTGGTTGAGATGGACGGCTTTGAAGCCAACGACGGCGTGATTGTTATCGCCGCGTCTAACCGCCCGGATGTGCTCGATAAGGCGCTGCTGCGCCCCGGACGTTTTGACCGTCAGGTTTATGTCGGTCTGCCCGATATTCGTGGTCGTGAACAGATTCTGAAAGTGCATGTCCGCAAAGTACCTCTCGATGACAAGATTGATCTGGGTATTCTCGCTCGCGGTACGCCGGGTTTTTCCGGTGCTGATTTAGCCAATCTGATTAACGAGGCGGCCCTCTTTGCTGCTCGAGCTAATCGCCGTTTGGTGACCATGGAAGAATTTGAGCACGCCCGTGACAAAATCCTTATGGGTGCCGAGCGACGCTCGATGGTGATGTCGGAAGAAGAAAAGGCCAATACGGCCTATCACGAAGCGGGTCACGCCATTGTCGGACGGCTGGTGCCCGAGCATGACCCGGTGCATAAGGTCAGTATTATTCCCCGTGGTCGCGCGCTGGGTGTTACCCAGTTTCTGCCCCAGGAAGATCAGTACAGCTACAGCAAGCGCAAGCTGGAAGGGCAGTTGTGCAGCCTCTATGGTGGGCGCATCGCGGAGGAATTGATCCACGGCCTGGACGGTGTGACGACGGGTGCTTCGAATGATATTGAGCGGGCCAGTCAGTTGGCGCGCAGCATGGTGACGCGCTGGGGGCTGACCGAAAAGCTGGGGCCCATCCTCTACGGTGATGAGGAGTCGGCGATGCCGGGGCAGGGCGGCAAAAACTTCTCCGGTTCAACCTCGCAGCAAATTGACGAGGAAGTGCGCCTTATCGTCGACAGCAATTATGCGAAAGCAGAAACTTTGCTGAAGGATAATATCGATATTCTTCATGCCATGAAGGCAGCGTTGATGGAATACGAGACCCTCGACGCGGAACAGGTCGATGATTTAATGGCGCGCCGCAAAGTGCGTCCGCCCCGCGACTGGCATGATTTCGACCACCCTGCCGGTGATGCCGAAGCGAGTGGTGATGCCGATTCGGCAGATAAGCCCAGCACCAATATTGGTGGCCCTGTCGAAGGCAGTTAACAACCTTTTTTACTGACAAGCCACCGGGCATGTACAGCCCGGTGGCTTTTTTGATGGTGTGGCTTATATAGTCCTATGACAAGTTTGATGGACAGTATCACCCTGCGGGATCGACCTCTGGTGATGGCGATTCTCAACCTGACCCCAGACTCCTTTTCTGATGGTGGCGAGTTATACCGTGGCGATAAGCTTGATCTCGACACGGTTTTATATCGTGCTCAGCATTTAATTGATGCGGGTGCCGACCTGCTCGATATTGGCGGTGAGTCCACTCGTCCGGGTGCCGACAGGGTCGAGCTGGCTGCAGAGCTGGCGAGAGTATTGCCTGTTCTTGATGCGCTGCGCAGCCGTTTTGATATTCCTCTGTCCGTCGATACCAGCAGCCCTGAATTGATGGCTGAAGCGGCCAGCTGTGGTGCGGCAATGCTCAACGATGTGCGGGCGTTGCGCCGTACAGGCGCTTTAGAGGCCGCAGCGGCGAGCAATCTGCCCCTATGTTTGATGCATAGCCTGGGTGAGCCGCAGGTGATGCAGGTTAATCCGCAGTATGGCGATGTCGTTACTGAGGTCGTGGCGTTTTTACGGCAGCGAATTGAGGCCTGTGAAAAGGCGGGTATTAGCCGCTCGCGTTTAGTGCTTGACCCGGGTTTTGGTTTTGGCAAAACTCTTGGGCAAAATTTATCTTTATTTAGGGCGTTGCCGGCCCTGGTTGCAGAGGGTCTGCCGGTGATGGTCGGCGTCTCGCGCAAGTCAATGATTGGCGCAATACTGAATAAGCCCGTTGAGCAGCGTGTTTTTGGCAGTGCTGCCCTGGCCGTTTTGGCCGCCCAGGCGGGCGTGGCAATTGTTCGTGTCCACGATGTGGCTGCGACGGTGGATAGTTTGAAAATGTTGGAGGCTGTACAGTCACGGTGATGGGCGGGGTTTTTTTGACGCCGAGCAAACGCGGACTGCAAATGGAGAAGTCAGTATTATGAAAAAACAGTTTTTTGGCACCGATGGTATTCGCGGTTGTGTCGGCGAGCATCCGATTACGGTCGACTTTGTGCTCAAACTGGGCTGGGCCGCAGGCAAGGTGTTTGCCAAGTCGAAAAAGGGGCGCAACCTGATCCTCGTGGGTAAAGATACCCGTGTCTCCGGCTACATGTTTGAGTCGGCGCTGGAGGCGGGCATTATTGCCGCTGGTGTCGATGTCGGCTTGCTGGGGCCAATGCCGACTCCGGCCATTGCCTATTTAAGTCGCACCTTCCGCGCCCAGGCGGGCATTGTGATTAGCGCCTCTCACAATGCCTATCAGGATAACGGCATTAAGTTTTTTGGCAGCGACGGGTTTAAGTTGCCCGACGAAATAGAACTGGAAATAGAGAGTTATTTGCAGCAGGGCATCGTCACCTCGGGCTCTAATGAGTTGGGTCGGGCATCGCGTATCCGCGATGCAGCGGGTCGTTATATCGAATTCTGTAAAGGCACTTTGCCGACAGGTATTAGCTTTGCTGGGCTCAGAGTGGTTGTCGATTGTGCCAATGGCGCAACCTACCACGTTGCCCCGGACGTATTTCGTGAGCTTGGTGCGGAGGTGATAGAAATAGGCACCGAGCCCGATGGCCTGAATATCAACTATCAGTGTGGTTCTACGCACCCTGAATCACTACGTCAGAAAGTATTGGAGACGCGGGCTGATATTGGCATCGCCCTGGACGGTGATGGGGACAGGGTGCTGTTTGTCGATGCCAGTGGCGGCATTGTCGATGGTGATGGGCTGCTTTACGTTATTGCCATGTTCCGTCGTGCTAAGGGCCTGCCTTGTTCGGGGGTGGCCGGTACTCTAATGAGTAATTTCGGTCTTGAAAAGGCGTTGGCTGAACTGGATATCCCCTTTGCTCGCGCCAAGGTGGGTGATCGCTATGTCATTGAAACGATGAAAAAGAACCGGTGGGAACTGGGTGGTGAGAACTCGGGGCATATCGTCTGTGGCGATATTACCACCACCGGCGATGGTGTCGTTGCAGCCTTGCAGGTGGTGCGCGCGATGGTCGATGGTGAAAAGACTTTGTCTGAGCTCTGCAATGGTTATCACAAGTTGCCGCAGACAATGATCAATGTGGCAATTAAAGGTTCGGTCGATCTCGATGAAAATGTGGCCGTTCAGCAAGTGATTGCAAGTGCCGAGAAAAAACTGGAGGGCAATGGGCGGGTGCTGCTGCGCCCCTCCGGTACAGAGCCAGTGATAAGAGTTATGGTTGAAGGTGAAGATGCCAGTCTGGTTGGCGAGCTGGTTCAGCAAATCGCCGACACGGTGGCTGAGCAAGTCGGTTGAGCACTTAAAATACAATGCGTCGAGAGATCTTGTATAAGTGCCGTAACTTGGTTAACATGGCCGCCGTTTTCAGAGGGACACAATGGATGATCGAGGTGTGCGGAGAGTGATGCGTAAGCCTTTGGTTGTCGGTAATTGGAAGATGAATGGCTCGCGGCGCAGCTCCATTGAGCTGGCTGAGAATATTGCCAATAGCTTCGGTACCGGTGGTGGGCGCGTTGAATGCGCGGTCTGTCCGCCCGATGTTTTCCTAGCTGATGTGGGCTTGGTTCTTGAGACAGGTGGTGTTGGTCTCGGCGCACAAAATGTTAGTCAGTATGAGAAAGGTGCATACACAGGTGATGTTTCGGCCAGCATGTTGGCCGAGTTTGGCTGTTCCTATGTGCTGGTTGGTCACTCCGAGCGTCGCGCCTGTTTTGGTGAGACCTCAAGCCAGGTAGCAGCAAAGTTTGTCGCGGCACAGGGCAAGGGGCTTATCCCAATACTGTGTGTTGGTGAAACGCTGGCTGAGAGAAAGGCTGAAAGAGCCTTTGAAGTGATAGCGGAACAATTAGATGCAGTGGTTGAAGCGGCAGGTTTAAATGCCCTGGTTTCCGCTGTTGTTGCCTACGAGCCCGTATGGGCTATCGGTACCGGAGAGGTGGCTAGCCCTGTACAAGCGCAGGAGGTACTGGCTTTTATTCGGCGCCGGCTAGGTGCAAAGGCTGACACGACGCGCTTGCTTTATGGCGGCAGTGTTAACGCAGAAAACGCAGCTCAGTTATTTGAGCAGCAAGATATTGATGGTGCTTTGGTGGGCGGCGCAGCGCTGCAGGCAGAGCAATTTATGGCAATTTGTCAAATGGCGGAGACGTAATGGAAAAGGTAATACTCGTTGTCCACTTGCTGACAGCTTTTGCCATTATCGGCATGATTTTATTACAACAGGGCAAGGGTGCTGACGCAGGCGCTTCCTTTGGCTCGGGTGCTTCGCAAACCTTGTTTGGCAGTGCGGGTACCTGGAACTTTTTTAGTAAGGCAACGGCTATTCTGGCGACCCTGTTTTTTGCTACCAGCTTTGGTTTGGCGGTGATTGCAAAAAACTCAGTGGGTATTGATGAAGAGGTTTTGCCGGCTATTCAATTATTAGAGGCGCAGGTGCCCGCTGTTGAAGGCGACAGCGCCATTCCTGTGCTTGAAAGTCAGTCTGGAGATGTCGAAGTTTTTGAGTTGCCAGTACTGGAAGAGTCTTCGGGCGATTTGATCTTGCCCGCCGAGCCTGTTGTAGAATAGGCGCGGCATTAAAGCCTGGTAATAATAGAGACGTAGCTTTCCTCGGCTGTGTTTTTAATGGCTTTTTGAAGTTTAGTTAGACGTTTTTGCCCAAGTGGTGGAATTGGTAGACACGCTATCTTGAGGGGGTAGTGGCGTAAGCCGTGCCGGTTCAAGTCCGGCCTTGGGCACCATTTTGAGTCCTTGATGCGCTCAGTGTATTGAGGGTTTTGTATTTTAAGTGCGATGTTTATTTATAGTCTGAAAAAGCCTTGACGCTTGTATGCTAGAGCCATATAATTCGCGGCCCCTGAAACGGACGATTTTACCAGGATCGAAAGTTGGGGCATCGAAGGGGCTAGCAGTGTTAGTGCTGATGTAAAAGTTTTTGTTGCGGGGTGGAGCAGCCTGGTAGCTCGTCGGGCTCATAACCCGAAGGTCGTAGGTTCGAATCCTGCCCCCGCTACCAAATTCTACGCCTTCGCGGCGTAGCGCGCGAAGCCCCTGTTTACAGGGGCTTTTTGTTATTGGAATTGTTATAAGTCAAAGTCGGGCAACTGGCTCGCTAATTAAAGGTAAGGTAAATGGCCCTGGGGCAAGACGCTTTACAAGCGCTAATTGAGCCTGTGGTACAAGCTCTTGATTGCGAGCTTTGGGGTATCGAATACTTTCGGGCTGGCCAGCGCAGTGTATTACGAGTCTATATTGATAAGGCTAATGGCATCGATATCGAAGACTGCCAGCGTGTTAGCCGCCAGCTCGGTAGCGTGTTTGACGTCGAAGACCCGATAGGTGATGAATATACCCTCGAGGTATCTTCCCCCGGTCTCGCCCGTCCCCTGTACACGTTTGCCCAGTATGAAAAATTAGCGGGTGAGCATATCGACTTGCAGTTGCGTTTTCCCTTTGAGGGGCAGCGGAAGTTTAAAGGCTTGCTAAAAGGTGTGGAAGCTGAAGATGTGGTTCTTGTGGTGGGTGAGCAAGAATACCTGTTTCCGTTTGAGAGTATCGAGAAAGCGAAGGTTGTGCCCCAATTCTAAACAGGGCAGGAGAGGCTTATCAGATGAACAAAGAAATATTTCTAGTCGCTGAAGCGGTATCAAATGAAAAGGGCGTATCGAAAGAAGTTATCTTCGAAGCGATGGAAGAAGCCTTGGCGATGGCGACCAAAAAACGCTACGACGAAGAGTCGCATGTTCGTGTGGTCATCGATCGCGAAACGGGTGACTACGAAACCTTTCGCTGGTGGGGCGTGGTTGACGATGAAACCCTGGCCGAACTCGGCACTCAGTTCACCCTGGAAGAAGCCCACGAAAAAGACAGCAGTCTTGTTGCTGGCGATACCTTTGAAGAACAGGTAGAAAATGTAAAGTTTGGTCGCATCGCGGCGCAGGCAGCAAAGCAGGTCATCGTGCAGAAAGTGCGGGATGCCGAACGCGAATTAGTCGCGGCGCGCTATGAAGGTCGGGTGGGTGAACTCGTCAGCGGCACTGTGAAGAAAGTGACTCGCGAGCACATTATTGTCGACCTGGGTAATAATGCTGAAGCGCTGTTGTCCCGTGAAGAATTGGTGGGCCGCGAAGTTTTCCGCATTAATGATCGGGTTCGCGCCATTCTGTTTGCCATCCGCTCCGAGGGCCGTGGTCCGCAGTTGTTACTCAGTCGCTCCTGCACTGAAATGCTGATTAAACTCTTTCAAATTGAAGTGCCGGAGATCTCTGAGCAAGTTATTGAGATTCGTGCGGCCTCTCGTGATACCAACGGTGCCCGCGCTAAAATAGCGGTGAAAACCAATGACGGTCGCATGGACCCTATTGGTGCCTGTGTTGGTATGCGCGGTGCGCGCGTGCAGGCGGTCTCCAATGAGCTTGGTGGTGAGCGCGTTGACATCGTTCTCTGGGACGACAACCCTGCCCAGCTGGTTATCAATGCCATGGCGCCGGCCGAAGTTGAGTCCATCATCGTCTACGAAGAAACCAATACCATGGACGTCGCCGTTGCCGCAGATAATCTGGCACAGGCCATTGGTCGCGGTGGTCAAAACGTACGCCTAGCCTCCGAACTGACGGGTTGGGACATTAACGTCATGACCACCGAAGAGATCGAGGCCAAGCAGCACGACGAGGCGGGTGACTTTATTGAAAACTTTATGGCGAAGCTGGATGTTGAGGAAGACGTCGCTGCCATTTTAGTGGAAGAGGGCTTTACCTCTGTTGAAGAGGTGGCCTATGTGCCACTGGAGGAATTGCTGACAATTGACGGCTTTGATGAAGAAATTGCCGAAGAATTGCGGGCGCGAGCCAAAGATGCACTGTTGACTAGTGCCCTGGTTCACGAAGAAGAGCTGGCCACGGCGGCACCGGCGGAAGATCTACTGACGATGGAAGGCATGGATCAAACCCTGGCCTGCACCCTGGCGGCAAATGGCATTATCACCATGGAAGATCTGGCCGAACAAGCGATTGATGAGCTGCTGGATTTGGGCGTTGATGCCGAGCGCGCTGGTGAATTAATTATGACGGCCCGAGCGCCATGGTTTGAGGAAGACGCAGGTTGATTCAAAGACCGGCAATGGCTCAAGACAAAACACTGAGGAAAGGCAATGGCTGATGTTACTGTAAGTGAACTCGCCGGTGTAGTAGGCGCATCCGTTGAACGACTGTTAACACAGATGAAAGAGGCGGGACTGCCGCAAACGGCGCCTGATGCTGCGGTTTCGGACGCAGAAAAGCAGACCCTGTTGGTGTATTTGAAAGGCCTGCACGGTGAGAAGGGCAATGCCCCGAAGAAAATCACTCTGCGTAGGAAAAGTATTGGCACGCTGAAAGCCGGTGCCGGTCGCAAATCGGTCAATGTTGAAGTGCGTAAAAAACGTACTTATATCAAGAAAGAAGCCGAAGAGGCTGTCGCAGAACCGGAAGCAGTGGTTGAAGCACCCCTGGCAGCTGAACTTGAAGCAGAAGTAGAAGTAGAAACTGTCGAGACTCCAGCGGCTGAAGTTGTTGCAGCGGAACCTGAAGTGCTTGCGGAAGCTGTGCCCGAGGTTGTCGAGCCCGAGCCCGAGCCCGAAATTGAACCCGAACCCGAACCCGAGCCCGAGCCCGAGATTGAGCCCGAAGCAGAAGTCGTTGCCGAGCCCAAAGAAGCGGCTGAGGTAGCTGTAGAGCCTGAGGCCGGCGTCGAAGTCGTGGCGAAACCTAAAGCCCCGACACGCCCCGTGCACACGCCCTCACGTTTAGTTGACGATGTCGAAGCGAAACGTATCGCCTCTATTCTGGCGCGTAAAGAGCGCGAAAAAATTGCCAAGCAAGAACTCGAGCAGCGCAAGCTTGAGAAAGCTCAGGAAGAAGAGGCGACCAAAGCGCGCCTCGCGGCGGAGCGAGCGGCAAAAGCCAAACCAGCCGATAGCGCTAAACCGGAAAGCCCTCTGGCTCGCCTCGGTCGCGTACGTGAAAAGCCAGCGGCTGAAGAAGAGCAAAAAACCCGGCGTAAAAAGGGCGCCAAGGGTTCGCGCAAGCAGCGCCCCGAAGATCTAATCAAAGAAGCCGGTCTCGATCGCGCGGAAAGTCGCAAGAAGGGTCCACTGCGTTCGGGTGGTCCCGTTGTAAAAGTTAAGAATGTTCATACTTTCCAGAAGCCGACGGAGAAAATTTTCCACGAAGTGGAAATTGGCGAGACGATTGTTGTCTCCGAGTTGGCCTCTAAAATGGCCCTCAAAGCCAACGTCGTTATCAAAGCCTTGATGAAGATGGGCACCATGGCCACCATCAATGACAGTATTGATTACGATACGGCGGCACTAATTACGGAAGAGCTGGGACACAAGCCGGTTGTTATGTCTGACGGTGTTGAAGACGAACTGCGGGAAATGATGCGTGCAGTGGAGGCCTCGGATGAAGAGGCCCGCGCTCCTGTAGTGACAGTGATGGGCCATGTCGATCACGGTAAAACGTCACTGCTCGATTATATTCGTGAGTCCCGCGTTGCCTCTGGTGAAGCGGGTGGTATTACCCAGCACATTGGTGCCTACCACGTCGACACGCCACACGGCATGGTGACCTTCCTCGATACTCCCGGACACGCCGCGTTTACCGCCATGCGTGCCCGTGGTGCAAAATCGACGGATGTCGTGATTTTGATCGTCGCAGCGGATGACGGCGTGATGCCGCAAACCGAAGAGGCGATACTGCACGCTAAAGCGGCGGGTGTACCGATTATCGTCGCGATTAACAAAATGGATAAAGACGGTGCGGACCCCGAGCGCGTCACTAGCGAGCTGGCGGCCAAAGACGTGATTCCCGAAGAGTGGGGTGGCGATACGCAGTTTGTTAAAGTGTCTGCTCACACGGGTGATGGCATTGAGACCTTGCTGGAAGCCGTTTTATTGCAGGCTGAACTCCTTGAATTGAGTGCACCCACTGACGGTGTTGCCCGGGGTGTGATTGTTGAAGCTCGCATTGAAAAAGGTCGTGGTGTGGTTGCCACGGCCCTAGTTCAGGCCGGTACTCTGCGCAAGGGTGACTACCTGTTGGCCGGTGGCAGTGTCGGTAAGATTCGCGCCATGAGTGACGAAGCAGGTAAGGCGATTCTTGAGGCTGGGCCATCGATTCCGGTTGAAATTCTCGGCCTCGATTCACCACCCGATGCGGGCGATGATTTCGCTGTGGTGAGCGATGAGCGCAAGGCGAAAGAAGTGGCCCAGGCGCGGCAGCAAAAAGAACGCGATGATCGCGTCGCTCGCCAAAAAGCCAATAAGCTCGAAAACATGTTTGCCGGTTTTGAGGGCGTAGAAAAGAAAATCCTTCCCGTACTGGTTAAGGCCGATGTGCGTGGTTCCCTCGAAGCGATTCTCGCCTCACTAGGCGATATCGGTAACGAAGAAGTTGCCGTTAATGTGATTAGCTCTGGTGTCGGTGGTTTGACGGAATCCGATATCAACCTGGCGGCCACATCTGGGGCTGTGGTGATGGGCTTTAATGTCCGAGCCGAAGCATCGGGTCGTCGACTCGCCGAAGCTGAAGGTGTTGATATTCGCTATTACAGCGTCATCTACAACCTGCTCGATGATGTTAAAGATGCCTTGTCAGGCATGCTCGATCCTGAGATCCGCGAAGAGATTGTCGGTATTGCCGAAGTTAAAGAAGTCTTCAGTTCGCCGAAGTTTGGCCAAATTGCCGGCTCTATGGTTACCGAAGGAACGGTTTATCGCAATAAGCCCATTCGCGTGCTGCGTGAGAATGTGGTGATTTACGAAGGTGAACTCGAATCTCTGCGTCGCTTTAAAGACGATGTTAATGAAGTGCGTAGCGGTACCGAATGTGGCATCGGTGTTAAGGACTACACTGACGTCAAGCCGGGTGATCAGATCGAAGTCTTCGATGTGAAGGAAATTGAGCGCAGCCTGTAATTGTTGACCCCGTTAATTAATAGTCTTGTTAATACTAGAGGTCGCTAAGTAGTGCCGAGAGAATTTACCCGTGCCGAACGCGTTGCCGATGCCCTGCAGCGCGAGTTAGCCGTCTTGATTCGCGAAGAGATGGGTGACCCCCGTGTCAATTTCATCAACATTACCGGTGTCGATGTTAGTCGAGACCTCGCGGCGGCAAAGGTTCACGTCAACTATGTTGACGAGCGCGAAGCCAAAGAGCGCAATGCCGGTGTTAAGGTGCTCAATGGTGCTTCCGGCTTCCTGCGCACCAAGCTGGCCAAGCGTATGCAGTTGCGCATTGTCCCCAGTTTAAAATTTATTTACGACGACACGGGTCGTCGTGGCCAGGAATTGTCAGCCTTGATTGATTCCGCACTGGCTGCCGACAAGCACAACGTCAAGCCCTCGGAGAACGAGTAGTGGCCCGGCGTCGCCAGCGCCCCCGTGGCCGCCCCGTCGATGGCATATTAATCCTCAATAAGCCCCAGGGCATTACCTCCAACGATGCTCTGCAGCAGGTTAAGTACCTGTACTATGCCGCCAAAGCGGGGCACACCGGCAGTCTCGATCCGCTGGCGACAGGCGTGTTGCCTATCTGCCTGGGTGAGGCGACCAAGTTTACTCAGTTCCTGCTGGAGGCTGACAAAACCTACCAAAGTACATTTTGCCTCGGCATGGCCACAGAAACCGGCGATTCCGATGGTGAAACGGTGAGTACCACCGATGCCTCTGCCTTAACGCAAGAGCAGCTGGAGCAGGCTATTGAAGCCTTCCGTGGTGAGATCCAACAGATTCCCTCGATGTATTCGGCTCTTAAACACAATGGTCAGCCGCTCTATAAATTGGCGCGTCAGGGCATAACAGTTGAGCGTGAAGCGCGAGCGGCGACCATTTATAGCTACGAAATTCTGGCCTTTCGTCCCGGCGAAAAAGCCGAGCTCGATGTTGAAATCAGCTGCAGTAAAGGCACCTATATTCGCACCCTGGCTGAAGATCTGGGCAAAGCCGTCGGTTGCGGTGCCCATGTGACGCGACTGCATCGCACAGTGGCCGGGCCCTTTCGCGAGGAAGAGTCGATCACCTTGCCGCAGCTCGAAAGTTTACGAGAGGGCAAGCGCGGTGAAGACCTCGATTTTCTCCTCAAACCCCTCGACGCGGCGGTCAGTGATGCCATTGCCGTGGAGCTGACTGAAAGCATGGCGTGGTATTTCCGCCAGGGCCAGGCAGTGATGAGTCCGGAGGTCTATCGCCAGTCAGAAGAAGGCGATATAGTGCGCATCTTTCATACTGACGGCGGTTTTATGGGCGTTGGTGAAGTATTGGATGACGGGCGTGTTAAGCCGCGTCGTTTGGTGGCAAGCGCGCAATAGCACACACCCGTCGGTTAACGACAGGGTGGTTTGCTATTAGCGGGTTTGTAATTGGTCGCTGGAATGGTCCAGCGACACTAGGCTATCTATAAATATGCGTGGATAGGCCTGAATAATGTGCATATTGGAGAAAGTAACATGGCATTAAGTGCAGAAGATAAAGCAGCAATTGTTAAAGATAATGCGCAGGCAGAAGGGGACACCGGTTCTCCCGAAGTACAGGTGGCATTGTTGACCGCGAATATCAATAAACTACAGAGTCACTTCACGGGCAACAAGAAAGATCACCACTCACGTCGTGGTTTGATCCGCATGGTTAATCAGCGTCGTAAATTGCTGGATTACCTGAAAAGCAAAGATGGTGAGCGCTATAGCAAGCTCATTGCGAAGCTCGGATTGCGTCGATAACTCATTCCTCTAACGGCCCCTTCAGGGGCCGTTAGTATTTAACTATAGGTGAAATATAGTGAATCCCGTCAGTAAATCATTTCAATATGGCAAGCACACGATAACGCTGGAAACCGGCCGTATCGCCCGTCAGGCCACTGGTGCAGTGATGTGCAGCATGGACGACACCATGGTGCTGTGTACCGTTGTCGCCCGCAAAGAAGCCAAACCCGGTCAGGACTTTTTTCCGCTGACCGTTAACTATCAAGAGAAAGCCTATGCGGCTGGCAAAATCCCCGGCGGATTTTTCAAGCGCGAAGGTCGCCCCAATGAGAAAGAAACACTGACCTGCCGTTTAATCGACAGGCCGATTCGTCCTTTATTCCCCGCTGGCTTCAAAAATGAAGTGCAGGTTGTATTGACCGTGATGTCGGCCAATAAAAATGTCGATCCCGATATTGCCGCATTAATTGGTGCCTCTGCGGCACTGGCTATTTCCGGTGTGCCTTTTAACGGTCCCATCGGTGCTGCGCGTGTTGGCTACAGTGATGATGAAGGTTATATCCTCAACCCAACCTACTCTGAGTTAGCCGATTCTGACCTCGATATGGTCGTTGCCGGTACCAAAGACGCCGTGCTGATGGTTGAATCTGAAGCCAAAGAATTGTCTGAAGACCTGATGTTGGGCGGCGTACTCTACGCTCACCAGGAAATGCAGGCGGTTATTCAGGCCATCGAAGAGTTGGCTAGCGAAGCGGGTAAGCCTTCCTGGGATTGGCAGGCCGCTCCTGAAAATGTTGAATTAACGGCTGCACTTAACACTGCCGTTGGCGCCGATCTTGAAGCGGCTTATCAAATTACCGATAAGCAAGAGCGTACCGCTCGTCTCGCCGAAATTCGTGACAGTGCCATCGCTCAGCTAGTTAACGAAGAAGGTGATGTCGCCGCAGAAGATGTGCGCGAAACTTTCAAAAAGTGCGAAAAGAAAATCGTTCGCGGCCGCATCATTCGTGGTGAAGCACGTATCGATGGCCGTAACAGCACGACTGTTCGCCCCATCGCTGTTGATGTTGGCATCTTGCCGAAAGTACACGGTTCTTCACTGTTTACTCGTGGCGAAACTCAGGCCATCGTGACAGCGACTCTGGGTTCACTGCGTGACGCACAGAATATTGATGCCCTCGAAGGCATGAAGCGCGATGCCTTTATGCTGCACTACAACTTCCCTCCCTACTCGGTGGGTGAAGCGGGTCGTATGGGTGGCACTAACCGTCGTGAGACCGGTCACGGCCGTTTAGCGCGCCGTGGTATTGCTGCCGTCCTGCCTAACGGCGACGACTTCCCCTACACCATTCGTGTGGTTTCAGAGATTACTGAATCTAACGGTTCAAGTTCTATGGCTTCGGTTTGTGGTTCCAGCCTCGCGCTGATGGATGCCGGTGTGCCCCTCAAGGCTCCCGTTGCTGGTATCGCGATGGGCCTGGTGAAAGAAGAAGCTGGCTTTGCCGTACTGACCGATATCCTCGGTGATGAAGATCATCTCGGCGATATGGACTTTAAAGTGGCGGGTAGTGCCGCTGGTATCACCGCTCTGCAAATGGATATCAAGATCGAAGGTATCACCGAAGAAATCATGCAGGAAGCGCTGACTCAGGCCCTGGCCGCGCGTTTGCACATTCTTGGTGAAATGAACAAGACGCTGGAAGTGAGTCGTGACGATGTTGCTGAATCAGCGCCGCGTTACCACACGCTGAAAATCGACCCCGACAAGATTCGTGACGTTATCGGTAAGGGCGGTGCCACTATCCGCATGCTTACCGAAGAAACGGGCGCCACCATCGACATTGAAGACGATGGCAGCATTCGTATTTACAGTGATGACCGCGATGGCCTGAAAGACGCTATCTTCCGCATTGAAGAGATTACCGCCGAAGCCGAAGTCGGTCGTATTTACGACGGTAAGGTTGCTCGCGTTGTCGACTTTGGTGCTTTCGTGACGATCATGCCCGGTACCGATGGTCTGGTGCATATCTCACAAATTGCCCAGGAACGTGTCGAGAAGGTTACTGATTACTTGTCGGAAGGCCAGGAAATCAAGGTTAAGGTTCTCGATGTCGATGCCCGTGGTCGTATTAAACTGTCGATGAAAGAAGTGTCGGAAGCTGAAGGTGGTTTGCCATCTAAAGCGCCAGCACAGGACAGTGAGTCAGCGGCTGAGTAATTCGTTGAACTCGTTCAGCGCTAAAAAAACGGGGCTTAACGGCCTCGTTTTTTTTGCCTGCCTATTTTTGTACACTGTACGATTAGGGAAGAGGTGAATATGGAAGTTCAGGGCCTATATCGCGGTAAAGTGCAAACCCTTCTTCCATCTGGTGAAAACACCGGTATTTATAAGCAGCCCGTTAGCCACGTTGATGTGGATGAGCTGGGTATTAAAGGCGATGTGCAGGTCGATAAGCGCTATCACGGCGGCCCCGATAAAGCCCTGCATCAATACTCCCTGTCCAGCTATCGACGAATTGTAGAAGCCCATGCTGAGCTTGAGAATATTGCGGTGCCGGGTTCCATTGCTGAAAACATCACTATTGCCGAGATGGACGAGGCGACGGTGTGCATTGGTGATAAATACCGCTTTGGCAGTGTACTGGTACAGGTATCGGAACCTCGGCGGCCCTGCTGGAAGATCAATGCCGTCTTTAAGCAGAGTGACTTAAGCGAGTTTATTGCGCGCGAGGGCATCACCGGTTGGTATTATCGTGTGCTCGAGGCCGGCGAGATTAGTTTGGGTGATACGGCTGAATTAGTCGAGCAGCCCAATCCACGGATCACGATTGCTTATTTCAACAGTATTTTGAATGGTACTGGGTCTAGTCCTGGCGAATTGACGAGCTTGATTGAGTGCGTGGGCCTGGCCGCTTATTTACGACAGCGGCTGGAAAAGCGCAGAGAAGAATTACAGGCATAAGCTGTAGGGCTTGCCCATATTATCGAGACAAATAATGACAGTAGACCAAGACCTATCAATAGCTGAAAGTGACGTAAGATCCACAGCCATCAATCAATATCTTCAGCCCGGTATCTTTATCGACTCCGATCATCCCGCTGTTGAGGCTTTTACTGAAAAGGCACTCGAGGGCGCAGGTCCAACGCCGATAGCGCGGGCCATAGCCCTGTATTACGCGGTGCGCGACGGCCTGCGCTACGATCCCTATTCCATGGATATGGCCGGGGTAAATTTCACCGCCAGCACTATCGCGAAACAACAAGCCGCCTTTTGCATTCCCAAGGCGATTCTGCTGACAGCCTGTGCTCGAGCGGCGGCTATTCCCGCGCGCATTGGTTATGCCGATGTCAGAAACCACCTTTGCTCGCCGAAATTAAAAGCGGCGATGGCGGGTAACGATCTGTTTATGTACCACGGTTATGTCGAGATGCATTTAGAGGGCAAGTGGGTGAAGTCGACGCCAGCTTTTAATCTTGAGCTGTGTGAGAAAGTGGGTATTGAAGCTCTGGGTTTTAATGGTCGCGATGACTCGATGATGCACCCCTTCGACAAGGCAGGGCGTCAGCATATGGAATATGTACAGGATCACGGACACTTTTTTGATCACCCTCATGAGCGTATTCAAACGACCTTTAAAGAAGTCTACGGTGATCTTGATATCGTGCTCGGGGATATGAAAGGCGACTTCTCCGCTGAAGTGAGTGCTAGCTAGAAGGTATTTAATTGAGCACCCGATAGCCCCGGCCTCTCAGGCAGTTTCTGACTACCCGCTGTTTTTCTCTGCTAGCCTGGCTCGAACCTTTGACCGCACCGAGCAAGCCGCCAACCCCGGCTGCTCGTTTGGCGGTGCCACTGTCCCCTGTAATTGCTCCAAGCGCGCCACCGATCACCGCCCCGCTGATGGTTTTCCCTGCGACCCTACTGCCGGTGTTGACCTGTGACGCGTAGTTTCGACATTCATGAAGATCTTGATAATAGGCTGACATATCGACGCCCTTAGTGTCGATAATAATTCCGCCTGGGGGATCCGAATGACTAGCACAGGCGCTGAGTAAAACCAGGGTGCACAGTAGGCATAGGCGATAGATCGTCTTCAAAATAAAAACCTCAAAGCCATTGGCCTTAGTCGATTGCGATCATGTTCATTAATAATTTAACGAATCAGTCACCAATGGGTTGACGGCGAAATAAGACTAATTTGTCAATAATAGTACTGTTTTCCTTAGCTGTGCCCGGGCCTGTTTTGGTGCTTTAGGTCATGGTATTTTATCCGGGCTGGAATAAACTTCAATTAGACGCTGTAGTCTAGGCAGGAGGCCGTGATGAGAGTTGGCGTGGTAAAAGAAACCAAGGTGCGTGAGTTCCGCGTGTCTCTGACACCCTCCGGAGCACAGGCTTTAGTAGCACATAATCACCAGGTGTTTATCGAGCAGAGTGCAGGTATTGGCTCTGGTTTCAGCGATCGGGATTATCAACGGGCAGGGGCGCAGATAGTCACTACGGCTGAGGCCTGGCTCTGTGATTTGGTTTTGAAAGTGAAAGAACCCCAGGCCTCGGAATACCACTATTTTAAGCGGCAAATAGTCTTTGCTTACTTCCATTTGGCAGGTGCTCCACGGGGGCTTACCGAAGCCCTGCTCGCCAATAGCACCACTGCCATTGCCTATGAGGCGGTTGAAGATGTTGCTGGCGGCCTGCCCCTGCTGGCACCGATGAGTGCGGTCGCCGGCAGCATGGCGGTGACCATCGGCAATTACTACCTTGCCCGCTTTAACCATGGCAAAGGGATGCTACTTTCCCGGTTGTTTGATGAGCGTTTTGGCAAAGTAGTGGTGGTGGGTGATGGTGTGGTGGCTCAGCACGCTGCTCGGGTTGCCGATGGTCTCGGTGCCCAGGTTTACCTGTGTGGGCGCTATCCAGAGCGGCAAGCTGAGCTGCAAGCCTTTGTTTCGCCTGCTCTCAATTTTGTGGTGTCGACACCTGAAAACATTGCCGCAGAGTTAGTGGATGCCGACCTGCTAATCGGTGCGGTGCTGCAGCGCGGGGGGCGGGCGCCGCATTTGGTGACGGAGGCCATGGTTAAAGAAATGCCGCCGGGCTCGGTCATTGTCGATGTCAGTATTGACCAGGGGGGGTGTATCGAGACTATGCGCGCCACCACACACGATGACCCGGTCTATGAAAAGTATGGGGTTATTCACTACGGGGTGACGAATATGCCGGGTGCTTATCCGCGTCTATCAACCATGGCCTTGACCCGGGCGACACTGCCCTATGTGCTGAAATTGGCGGATAATGGAATTGCTGCTTTAAATGAGGATCCGGGTTTTGCGCGGGGTTTGAATACCCATGAAGGAGAAATTACCTGCGAGGCAGTGGCTCAAGCCTTTGCCCCGACAGGAGATGCTAGTTAGCTAACGAGTTTGTCAGCGGGTGTGCCGTTAGCGGGTTTTGCGTCGGAGGCGAGGTCGTCGCGGATAGCTTCAACACCGCGTTGTACAAGCTCTTCAGTCTCATCGATATTAGAGCGAACTTCGTCCACGCGAGCACTTATATTGGAGAGAATATCTCGGGTTTCAGCAAAGCCATTACTCAAACCCTGAGCGGCCTCGTTCAAAAAATCGACTTGCTCGTCACCGCCGGTCGTGTCGCCAATGTCAGCCAGGCCGCGTTGAATGGTACTCAGGGTTTGACCGGCAACCTGGCTGGGAGAGCCGCTATTGGTATCGAGGGTGTTAAGTGGTGAAGGGTTCGCCGTTTCCTGTACTTTGCTCAGTGCAGACTGCAGTTGTTGATTGAGGATTCTTTGTGCGTCACCCGGACTGGTGGTGCTTAGCGTCACCTGATTGTCGCTACCAGCGTTGTTGTTGGGTGTAGGCTTGTGATCGGCGCTGATAGCCCCTTCTACGCTGGTTGACCCTTGTTGGACGCCTCTGTTTAAGGCGCCGCCAATATTCTGAACGTCCAAGACTTGTGCTCCCGGCCAGCAAGTGACCTATGTCTGTCTATACGGATGAAACACCGCAAGTCGTTGTACCCTTTAAAAAGTACAATTCAACGCTATTACTGTAGTTCAGTTTTAGGCACAGGGCAATTTCCCCCGCTTAGTAAACAGTGCTTATGTGCTTTGGGTCTCAGCAAAAAAGCGCCACTTACCGTTCGTCCTAATTACGCTACCGCTGGCCCTTGAGTCCTTTTGCAAAGGCTAGTTTAGCAAGCCAGAAAAGAAGGCGCGTAAGCTGTCTTCACCGCCGTCTTCCCAGGCTTTTAATGCCGCAGTACCGATAATGGCGATATCGGCCTTGCCGCGCAGGAAGTCAAGATCGCTCTTCTGGCTGACACCAAAACCTACCGCAATGGGCAGATTAGTGTGCTGGCGGCAGTGAGCGATAAAGGTTTTCAGGTCATCGCCCATTTCAGTTTGCCCGCCGGTGACGCCTTTACGGGCCACGGCGTAAATAAAGCCCTCAGCGGCGGCACCGAGAATTTTCAGGCGGGCATCGGTATTGGTGGGTGTCATCAGTACGATGGGGGCCAGTTCTTCGGGCTTTGATAAGTCGTGCAGTTCACCGGCTTCTTCAACGGGCAGGTCGGGCAGGATATAACCACAGCCACCAGCGGCGCTGAGCTTAGTGATGAATGTCTCGTGTCCCATTTTGAAGGCGGTGTTGTAGTAACCCATCATCAGCACTTTAAAGGGGAAGTGCTCGCTGACTTTGCGCATAAACTCAAAGCAGTCGGCCGGGCGCACACCATCGGCGACGGCTTGCTGATTGGCTTTAACAAACAGCGGGCCATCGGCTGAGGGCTCCGAAAAGGGGAATTGTAGCTCCACCATATCAACGCCAAACTCGGCCATGATTTCGAGTTCACGCCAGTTGTCGTCAAATGAGGGGTAGCCACAGACCACATGGGTCATCAGCAACAGATCTTTCTGCTGCAGGCGGTCGCGTAGATATTGTTCAAGCACCATATTCTACCGCCTTGTCTTTAATAAATTCTTTCCAGTGATCGTCTTCAATGGTGTCGGCAACGGTGAAAATATCTTTGTCACCACGCCCCGATTGATTGATAAGAATGACTTCGTCTTTGCCCATCTTCGGTGCCTCGGCCACAGCCAGGGCGAAGGCGTGGGTGCTTTCCAGGGCGGGAATCAGCCCTTCGGTGCGCATCACCAGTTTCAGTGTATCGCGCACCATTTCGTCGGTGGCGGCTTCAAAGCGCACGCGATCTTTTTCCCAGAGATCACTAAGAATGGGGTTGATACCAATGTAGTCGAGGCCGGCGGCGATGGAGTGGGTCTCCAGCATATTACCGTCATCGTTTTGCAGGAAGTAGGTTTTAAAGCCCTGGGCCACACCCACGGATGCGTCTTTATAGGCAAGGCGTGCAGCATGCAGGCCCGAACCGGGGCCGTGGCCACCGGCTTCAACGCCGATGAGTTCGACATTGTCATCCATAAAGCCCTGAAAAATGCCGATGGCATTGGAGCCGCCGCCAACACAGGCGTAGACGCGGTCGGGTAACTTACCGGCTTCCTGAAGTATTTGCTGACGTGCCTCTTTGCCGATAATGGCCTGAAAGAAGCTAACCATCTCCGGAAAGGGATGGGGGCCGCAGGCGGTGCCCAACACGTAGTGGGTGTCGCCCATGTTGGTGACCCAGTCGCGCAGGCACTCGTTGATGGCATCTTTCAGCGTGCGCTGGCCATCCTGTACGGCGATGACTTCGGCACCGAGGTTTTCCATCCAGAAGACATTGGGGCGCTGGCGGGCCACGTCGACCGCGCCCATGTAAATTTTGCAGTCAAAGCCAAAGCGCGCCGCCATGGTCGCAGTGGCAAAGCCGTGTTGACCGGCACCGGTTTCGGCGATCACGCGCTTTTTGCCGAGGCGCTTGCAGATCAGGCCCTGGCCCATGACATTGTTAATCTTGTGGGAGCCGGTGTGGTTGAGGTCTTCGCGCTTGACATAAATGCGCGCGCCGCCGAGCTTGTTCGACAGGTTCTCGAGATACGAGACCGGCGTCGGGCGGCCGGAATAGGTGCGCATGAGTTCGACAAATTCGGCCCAGAAAGTCGGGTCTTCTTTACACTTGCGAAAGCAAAGGCGCAATTCTTCAACCGTGGTGGCGAGAATTTCCGGTAAAAAGGTACCGCCGTAATCGCCGTAGTAACCCTCGCGGCCATCGGCGAAATCAAATAGAGACATAAAGCGACCAGACTGGATAGTAGACAGGGGCGCGTATAGTAGCCAAGTCGCTGAATATCAACAAGTAAGGCGCTTGAAATTCAGTGCTTAAAGTGGCTCTTGAAGGCTTTTCCGTCAATTAAGTTTGGTGGGCTTAGAGGCGTATGTTGAGTATTACCTGCGGTCCATCGGTGTGGGTGCCGGCCTCAATATTGTGGATGTGGAAATAGGCAAGGATCAGCGTCAAGCGCTTGCCAACGGGGATCACGGAGCCAAGGGTGTATAGCGATAGGCTATGGGTATGCTTTTTGAAATCATAAAAGGGTTCGTACTCAACAAAGGGCCTGATCTGTTTATCGGCAATCGTGAGTGGGTGGGAGAGGTTGAAGGTCGGCCGATAGCGGTAGCCCGAGGGGATGTCGCCGTGGCGGTATTCAAGGCGTGAGCGGTGGAAAAAACGCCAGTCGTTAACATCGTGTTTGTAGGTCAGGGCCCCGCGTAGACGGTTGTCGTAGCGCCGTCTGTCGCCTTTGACATTGGGGCTGTAGGCGAAATAGGCGACGCGCCAGGTAACATCGGGGTTGATTTTGCCGAGTACACCAATCACACCGAGATCACCTTTGAAGTTCTCCACCAATGTACCGCCGCCAAGAAACAGTGTGTGGGTGTCACTAATCTGCTTGGTTGCCGAAAGCATGCCCATCGATAGATTGCCATCGGCAGCACCGTGGCTGATTAAGGGGTAGAGAGCGAAGCTGATAAGCAGGAGGCTGAGTTGGGCAATGCGTTTGCATGAAGGGAGGGAGACTGTGGCAGTGCTCAAAATCACCATGTGTACTTAGTTACCTGAAGGGGTTGATAGAGACAGGCATTATAACTAAAAATTATGGCTTTTTTACTTTCGAGCGATCGCTGTTTGCGCTTTTCCGACCAGAGGCGACAAAGAGTTGATACCGTGGCTCTACAGTCTGCATTTTGATAAATGCATAAGCCAATTTTCAACTTGTTTTTGTGCTTTCAACGATCAGCTGTTGAGCCCGAAGAGCCGTTACTTTTTGGTGAAATATTTGTCATTGTGCTGGCCATGAACAGGCGCCTCGTTGCGCACACCGGGCCGCTGGCCATTAAAGCGTAGAGCCGGGAGCACCGTCGGCAAGTCAGCGCTGGTATCGACCATTCCCGTGGCCTGAGTTTGCGCGTGCTGGAGAACCTCGGCGGCATTTTGAATGGGCGAACAGGGCACGCCGGCTTTACGTAATAGCGCAACCCATTCATCGCGACCGCGCGTCAGTAACGCCTCTTGCACAATATCGTTGACCCGATCACTGAACTTGCCTCGGGCGCGAGCTTTCGATAGCTCGGGGTTCTGCTTCCACTCCGGGTGCCCAAGCACATCGGCGAGGGCGAAAAATAACTTGTTATTCAGCGCGGTAATCATAATTTGACCATCGGCCGTCTCGAAGGCTTTGTTGGGTGCGATACCGCTGATCCCCGAGCCAGCGCGTTTTGGAATAGTGCCCGTCGCGCTGTGTAAACCGAGAGGAATGGTCATCCACGCCAGCGCGGTTTCGAACAGTGAGACATCGACCACACCACCCTTGCCGCTTTGATGTCGCTGATTCAGCGCCGACAAGATGCCGATGCACAGCCACATACCCGTGCCCAGGTCGACCAGTGGCACGCCGACCCGCGAGGGCGCTCGATCCGCCTCGCCAGTGACACTCATAATGCCGCTAAAGGCCTGAATCATCGGGTCGTAGCCGGGCATTTTGTTAAGCGGCCCGCTGCTGCCGTACGCGCCGATATTGCCGTAAATTAAATGCGGTGCCAGTGCCAGCAGGTCCTCGGCACCCAGCCCCAGTTCATCGGCCTTGCCGGGGCGCAGGCTTTGTATGCAGACATCGGCGTTTTCGACAATAAAGTCTTTCAGCCACTGCCGTTCGGATGCCTTGGATAAGTCGAGGCTAATGGCTTCTTTATTGCGATTAAAAGCCTCGAAAACAATGGAAGAATGCTCGCCTACTTTTGCCCCGTAGAGTCGTGCATCGTCACCACATAATGATTCAACTTTTACCACACTGGCGCCGAAGTCCGCGAGAATCATGGCGCCAAAAGGGGCGGCGACATTCTGGCCAATTTCGACGATTTTTATACCGGCAAGGGGTAGGGACGCTGACATGTTTTTCTCCGTAGCTCTTGGGTGGCCACTCTGGTCAATATGAAAAGCGGGTTTTCGCAGTTAGTGCAAACAGCATTTTTTATATTTCTTGCCGCTGCCACAGGGGCAGGGATCATTTCTGCCTACCCTCTCTGGATCGCGAATAATAGGCCGTGTATCTGCCTGGCGCTGCGCAAGAAAATGTGAAAATAGCTTGTGCACGGCGGGCTCTATCAATTGCTGGCGTTGTTCAATGTCATCGTCGGGGAGTTCTGCCAGCTCGCCAAAGCCACTCTCGGTGGCAAAGAGTCGCACCGGCTCGAGAGCCGCTTCCAGGGCCATGGTGTCCGTTGGCGAGAGTGGCCCCCATAAATTGACGCCGCGCATAAAGCCGTCGCACCAGTCATCGACGATGGTGTAGTGCCTGCCTTTCACCTCGCCCACCAGGTACATGGCCTGGTATTTGTCGGCATTCATGTCTTCCATCACATAGTTATAAAAGCTTATGACGAGTTCATTGAATTCCTGGGCGTCTTCGATCTTCTCCCAGTGGGGGCTGTGTGCTTCGCCACCCCACAGGGCGGGCATCCATAGTGAGGGGGCAATCAACTGCGGGGCGCAGGCGATGGCGGCGAAATAGCCGTCCAGTTCGGAGGCGCCGAGTATCGCTGCATCGCCACCGTGGTGGTCGAGGTAGTAGTCGACCAGTTCAACCACGTCGTCGCTTTCGGGGCGAACTCGTGGGCCAGTGTCGGGGCTGTCGGCATCGAAGTCTTCAATAAAAACAGGTTTCGGTGTCGAGCGCTCAAGCCGTAAGCCGAGGGCCATTTCAACGTCTTCTATATCGCCGGCACAGGTGATATCAACACACTGGCGGTTGAATAAATCGCGCACATCTTCAATCAGTTCCTTGGCGTCGATGTCGAGCAGATAGGAGACCAGCAAACCATTGATGGTCGATGCCGAGTTGTCCGCCTGCTGAATGTAATACCGGTAGTGTTCCAGTACTTCACGGCGCAGGGTCGGGTGCTGTTTAACAATTTCGCTGAGCCCGGCCATTGCCGTCGCCCGGGCGAATTCATCGTGAGTTGCCTGCGTGATGTAGTCGCCCAGTGGTGCAATGGCCACTTCGCCAATCATGCCCATTACCGTGGGCAGTTCGTGCAGGGCCCAGTCGTCCTCGACCAGCACCTCGAAGAGTTCGATCAGGGGCAATACCGCTTTTTTACTGCGCAATTGCCCCAGGGTGCGCCAGGCGTGGAGGGGTACCCACACATCCAGGCTGTCGCCCGCCGCGCCGTGCAGGGATTTATCGCCAAGCAGTGCAATCAGCGCCGGCTCGTCACTGGACTCAAAGCCATACTGCAAGTAGTCGGGCCAGTCGCGGGAGCCTTGCTGCGCCGCGCCGAGGGTGAAGAGAATGCTGGTTTTTGCTGTGTTCATGGTTTCCTTGTTGGCTCGTTCGTCCTGTTGTTCAGTGTAAACCGAAGACGCCCGTTAAGGGGCCATTGAATGGCGGGTTGGCCGATTATTTAGATGCCCTATGAAGCACATCAAGCTTTGCGGTTAAACGCTGTCATTAATCGCTGCCGTTAAAAATATTGCCATCAATATAGCGCCACTGCTGGTCTTCCCGTGCGAAGCGACTGCGCTCGTGCAGGCGTTCGGCGCGACCGTTGATTTTATAGATGGCGATAAACTCCACCTCGCCGTTATCATCAGCGGCTTGCCCCGTAGCGGTGTCGATGATTTTTAAGCGCAGCCAGTTTTGCGGGTCATTGTGCAGATCCAGTTGTGTCGGGCGGGTAGAGCTGTGCCAGGTGTGCAGCAGATAATCTTCATCCCCCAGGGTATAGGCAGTATAGCGACTGCGCATCAGGGCGACGGCGGTTGTTGCCTGCTGTTCATGGTTTAACAGGGGCTGACAGCACAGGTTGAGAGGCAGGCCGCTACCACAGGGGCAGGGGCTCGTTTTCTTTTGTTTTGCCATGATAAAAACCAGAGACTAAAGGTTGTTGATATTATATTTCAATAATCTAATATAAGGCGTAGCGCGTAGATACCTGCGGCTATCTGTCACTTGCTTTCATGCTGCTAGCTAGCTATGTTGCGGCGCTTACACCAGCTTTTTGTTTTGAGGTTTTGCCTCGAGGAGTTCGGCGATTTTACCCTCCGCTCGTCTTGTTGTCCTGCTCACAGCGCTATTGCTGATGTCCTGCACCCTGGGGCCGGATTATCAGCGGCCATCGACGCTAGCGACTGACTCTTTCGATTCCGGTTCTGATTCCACTGGCGCGACCTATCGCGGTGCCGCCAGTCAGCATTCTCAGCTAGCACCATCAGCACCGCTCGACTGGTGGCGAGCCTACAATGACCCGCTGCTCGACCAGTGGGTGGGCCATTTGCTGGCGGAAAACCTCGATTTACGCAGTGCCGCCGAGCGCATCGTGCAGGCCCGCGAACGTAGTGTCATCGTTGGGGGTGAGCGCTGGCCCGCCGTTGGCCTGGGGCTTGATGGCAGCCGTAGTTTTACCCCCGATTTCCTCCAGCCCAGCGAACGCAGTTATCGCACGGACATCAGTGTCGGTCTCGGCATCTCCTGGCAGGCCGACTTATTCGGCAAGGTGAGACGCTCGGTGGAAGCGGCGCAATACCAGAGTTTGGCCAACGAGGCGGACTACCAGGCCCTGCAGCACAGTCTGGTGGCGGAGTTGGTGCGCTTACGGGCCTCGGTGGCCGTATCCCAGCGCGAGCTTGCGGTGCAAAGCGATATTGTCGCCAGTCGCCAGCGCACCCTCGACACCGTGCAGCGGCGCTATCAACTGGGGGTGAAAAACACCACGGCGCTCAGTGTTTACACGGCAGAGGAAAATATCGCCTCGGCGCAAGCGCAGCTGGTGGTCTTGAAGCGACAGTTAAGAGAAAACTTACTGGTACTCGATACGCTGCTCAACCAGCGGCCGGGCACGCTCGCTAAAGTTGAGACGGCCTTCCCCCTGTTACCGCTGAGTGGCGCGGTGACCGTCGGTATTCCCGCTGCCCTGCTCGATCAGCGGCCGGATATTCGCGGCAATGAATTTCGTCTTATGGCCAGCAATGCCCAGGTGGGTGTGGCGATGGCCGATTTATATCCCGATTTAACGCTGTCCCTGAATGGCGGTTTTGCCAGTGATCAGTGGGGTGGCCTGTTCGATAATAACAACGCTCTTGGCTCGCTGACCGGGCAAATCACTACGCGCCTATTTGAAGGCGGCCGCTTGCGGGCGCAGATTCGCCTGCGGGAATCGGAGCTGCGTGAGCAGGCGGCGCAGTATGCGAAGCTGGTGCTCAATGCCCTCGCCGAAGTCGAAACGGCATTGCTGCAGGAGCGCTATCTGGCCGAGCAAGTGGCGCTGTTGCAGCGCGGCACGACGGCGGCGCGCAAAGCGGAGACTCTGGCGGAACAGCGTTACCAGCAGGGTATTAGCCCCTTGCTGGTGCTGCTCGAAGCCCAGCGGCGGCGACAGAATAGCGAACGCTCTTTACTGGCCTCGCAACGGGCGAGCTGGCGGGCAAGGGTTGATCTTCACCTGGCTTTGGGTGGTGACTGGATTAAAAAGACATAGCAGCGGTGTGTTGTGTGGGTCGTCGCCAAGGAGCCTTTGCGCAATAAGGGTCATCTCAAGTAGACACGTGAAAGGAAAGACTGAGTGAATCGAATCATTAAATTACTGAAATCGGAAAACCGTCAGTTGCTGCTGGTGTTCTTTATTATCGTCGGCGCGATCATGCTGTCCCGGGTTTTCAGCAATAGTCGGCAGGTGCTGCACATTAGTGAGGAGGAGTCGCGTTTGCCGGTGAGTGTGGTTGCGGTTAGCACGGGCGAACATGCGGTGGCGATTACCACCACCGGGCGGGTCGCGCCGCGCAATACCGTGGGCCTCACGCCGCAGGTGTCCGGGCGGGTGCTGTGGGTTGACGATAGTCTGTACTCCGGTGGCTACTTCAAAGCGGACGCCGTGCTGTTTCGTATCGAGAAGAGTGATTATCTCAACGAGCTGGCCAAAGAGCAGGCGGCGGTGGCGAAGGCCGAGACCAGCCTGGCGCTGGAGCAGGCCGAGGCCGATGCCTCCCTCGCCGAGTGGCGAGGTTTGAATGCCGAGCTGGCCGCGCCACCTCTGGTGAGCCGGGCACCGCAAATTGCCCAGGTGCAAGCGGAGTTAGCAGCGGCGCGGGCACGCCTGGCCCAGGCGGAACTGAACCTGTCGCGCACCGAATTCCGTCTGCCCTTCGACGGCAGAGTAATCAGTAGTTCGTTGGAGCTGGGCGGTTATTTGCAGGCCGGGCAAAGCTACGGCCAGCTCTATAATCAGCAGGCACTGGAGATAGTTCTTTCCCTGCCGAAAAATGATTTGCCGTGGATTAGTCAACCCGGTCAGGTCGATATTACGATTACCTTTGATGCGCTAAATACCAATCGCCAGCAAAGCATTAAAGGCAAGATTTTGCGTATTGGTGCCAGTCTCGATGAGGCGACGCGCTTTCAGCAGGTGGTGATTAAACCCATCGCCGACGGTGACTTACTGCCGGGCATGTTGACCCGCGTGGTGTTGCAAAGTGCACCGGTGCCCGATACCTGGGCGCTGCCGCTGGCGGCCCTGCAGGCCGGGGGCGCTATCTGGCTGGTGGATGAGGACAATCGCCTGCGCCGTGTAGAGCCACAAATTATTGCCACCATGGCCGAGAGTCTGATCGTCGTCGCGCCCATGACCAGCGCCAAGGTGGTCGATAGTAGTTTGGGGGGTGCCATTGAGGGTGCAGAGGTGGTGATCGTCGGCGGGACCACGGCAGTGCTTAGAGACAAGGCCAGCCCGGTAGCGAATCAATGAGCGACGATAAAACCAAAGCTGAGACAGTGTCTGAATCCACTGGGCCTGAATCCACTGAGACGAAAATAGCATCGTCGTCCGGGCATGTTGATGTGCCTTCCGACTCAACCCTGGTGGGCTGGTTTGCCTCTAATCCGGTGGCCGCGAATATCGTCATGCTGTTTTTAATGGTGGCCGGTTTTTTTGCCGCCCAGGACATGATCACCGAAACCTTCCCCTCCATCGACCCGAAAACCATCACCATCGTCACGCCCTATCCCGGCGCTACGCCCTACGATATTGAAGAGAGTATTACCCGCCGCGTGGAAGAGGGCATGATCGGCATCGATGGCGTGAAGCGGGTTAGCTCCAGTGCCACCGAGGGTGTCGGCAGGGTGACGGTGGAGATGGAACACTTCGCCGATCCCGCCCAGGTGCTCGACGATGTCGAGACCGAGGTCGACAGCCTCAGCGATTTCCCGCCCCAGGAGGCAGAGGAAACCTCCATCGTGAAAACCAAGCTCACCTCGAGCATGATGTCGCTGGCGGTCTACGGCGCGGTCGATGAAAAGACCCTGCATTATTGGGCGGAGCGCATAGAAGGGGATCTACTGAGTTTGCCCCAGGTTAGCCTGGTGGATGTGGCGGGTGGCCGCCGCTACGAAATTGCCATTGAGGTCAGCGAGGCCACCTTGCGCGATTACGGCCTGACCCTGGATGACGTGGCCCGTCGCGTGGCTGAATTTTCCATCGACATTCCCGGTGGCAACCTGCGCACCGACGCCGGGGATATTCTGATCCGCGTCAAAGACAAGCGCTACACCGGGCTGGAGTTTGAAGATATTACGATACGCAGTCGCAGTGACGGTGCCCAGCTGCGTTTGGGGGATATTGCCACCATTCGCGATGGCTTCGAAGATACCCGTCTGATCAACCGTTACAACGGTAAGTCGGCGCTGTTTGTGCGGGTGTCGCGCAGTGACAGCCAGGACACACTGAAAATGGAAGAGGCCATCAAGGCCTATTTAACCACCCTGAGCTTGCCCCAGGGTTTGTCGATAGAAATCTGGCGCAACCGCACCGATATTCTGCGTGACAGAATTAGCCTGATGCTGCGCAATGCCATTCTCGGCTATTTATTGGTGTTTATGTGTCTGCTGTTTTTTCTCGATTTAAAGCTGGCCTTCTGGACCAGCCTCGGCATCCCCATCTCCTTTCTCGGCGGTTTATTACTGGTGTCTTTTACCGGCATCAGCATGAATATGATCACCCTGTTTGCGCTGATTGTGGTGATCGGCATCGTCGTCGATGACGCCATTGTCACCGGCGAAAGTATTTTTCACGAGCAGCAAATGCATCCCGGTGATCCGACCGCCGTGCTGCGGGGGGTGCATCTGGTCAAGGCCCCGGTCACCATTGGCGTACTCACCACCATCGCCGCCTTTGCGCCGCTGCTGATGTCCACCGGCACGCTGGCCCAGGTGATGCGCCCGGTGCCACTGGTGGTGATTGCCATTCTCAGCATTTCGCTGATCGAGGCCTTTTACATCTTGCCGGCCCACCTGGCCAATACCTCCACCTGGAGTCGCGGCATACTGGCCAAGGTGCGCGACCGTACTCAGGCGGGGCTCGATCGTTTTGTACAGCGGGGCATTATTCCCGCGATCAAGCTGGGTCTGCAATATCGTTATGCGACTCTCGCCCTGGCCTGCGCCTCGATAATTATCAGTGTCGGCATTTTTCAGGGTGGCTTTGTGCGCTTTGTGTTCTTCCCGCAAATCGATAGTGACCATATTACTGTCAGCCTGAAAATGCCCACCGGCACACCCTTTGACACCACCTACAACTACGCCGAACAAATATTGCAGGCGGGCGAAGCTGTTATCGCTGAGGTGAATGCCAAATATGAAGAGGATGGTCAATCGCCCCCGCTGATGGAGGCGGTGTCATTTACCGTCGGCAGCCTGTCTTCGGACCGCACCGGGCCGGGTGCCTCCAATGCCGGCAATAACTCAGAAAATCTGGCGCAAATTCGTATGGAACTGGTGCCGGGTGATCAGCGCCCGTTGTCATCGGGTGAGCTAGGGCGGCGTTGGCGCGAGCGCGCACCGGCCATACCCGGCGTAGAGAGTCTGGTGTTCCGCAGTAATCTGGTGCACATGGGTGACGACATCGGTCTGGAATTGATTCACCGCGACGAAAAAACCCTGGAAGCGGCGGCGCAGCAATTAAAGCGCGGCCTGGCGACGATTGAAGGCGTCAGCGAAGTGGAAGATAGCTTTGAGCTGGGTAAGCGCGAGTATGTCTTCGAGCTGACCCGCGCCGGGCTGGCGGCGGGCCTGACCCCCGTCGACATCGGCCGGCAGTTGCGCCGGGCTTTTTATGGTGCCGAGATTCACCGCATTCAGCGCGCCCGCAACGAACTCAAAGTTATGGTGCGTTACCCTCATGCCGAGCGGCGCAATTTGAGTGACCTCTACAACGCCCGCCTGCGTTTGGCGAATGGCGAAGAAATGGATCTGCGCACCGCAGTGGTGATCCGCGAAGAGCGCGGTTACTCGCGCATTGAAAGGGTCGATGGCCGCCGCATTGTCACCGTCACCGCCAATGTCGAAGAAAATATCACCACACCCGACGATGTCATGGCCACCCTGCAAAGAGATGTGCTGCCGCAATTGCAGATCGTCTTTCCCGAGTTGAACTACGGTTACTCCGGCGCCAGCCGCGACCAGCGCGATGACATGGCCTCGTTAAAGGGTAATCTCTTTATCGCGCTAATGGTGATGTTCGTGATGCTCGCCTCGCTGCTGCGCAGTTATATACAACCCTTGATTATTCTCAGCGCCATTCCCTTTGGTTTTGTCGGCTCCCTGTTGGGGCATTTATTGCTGGGTTTTGATATTTCCTTTGTTTCATTATTCGGCATGGTCGCCCTGTCGGGGGTGGTGGTAAATGACTCCGTGGTGCTAGTCGACTACTACAACCACCTGCGCAAAAGTGGGCGGGATAATATTCCCGCCGCCCTGGTGGAAGCTGTGGCGCGGCGCTTTCGCCCCATTCTATTAACCACCATGACCACCAGCTTCGGTCTGCTGCCGATGTTGATGGAGACCAGCCTGCAAGCGCGGTTTTTAATCCCCATGGCGGTGAGTATTGCCTTCGGTATTCTCTATGCCAGTATCGTGATTATATTTTTAGTCCCCGCCTTGATTGTGATTGCCGATGACTTTTCACGGCTGGGGCGTGGGGTGAAGCATAGAATAAGGGCGCGGGCTGAGGGGCTTTGATAGGGGCTGGGGGAAAGTGTGAGGGCTGTGTGTTTATTAAATGGGTGTATATTCATATGGCTCCCAGCTTTGTTGACCGAAAGTATTCTCGGTCCCCGGTTTGCCCTTGATTCCTGTTAGTCACAAGTTAGGCCTCAAAACGTAATGTCAGGGAAAGAAATGGAAAAAAATAAAAATACCATCAGACAACGCGCCGACGAAATAAAAGATTATCGGTGCAAAAATCTGATAACTATTATTGAAGAGCCCAATGATATTAAAAATATAGGTACGATAATTCGAAATGTGAATGCCCTTGGCGTCGAAAAGACATATATAGTTGATAGCCGAAAAGCGTTGCCTGATGATTGGCAGGAGATGAGGGAACGAAAGTCATTAAGTAAAACATCCGTTTCAGCAATAAAATGGAGTTTTGTAAAACGCTTCGATAGTACTGAAGAGTGTCTTGACCATCTGGAGAAGAATCGATTTATCTCTATCGTCACTTCGCCTCATGTTAAAGGAAAAGAAAACGTCATCCTTCACGAAGCAGATTACACTAGCCCGCCACGGTTGGCTGTTTGGTTTGGCAATGAATCGCGGGGTATCAGTGATATTGCTGTTGAAAGGAGTGAGTTTTGTGTGTCAATCCCTATGTTTGGGATGATTGAAAGTCTTAATTTGGGCACAACAAGCGGAATAGTTCTTTATGAAATCACAAAGCAAAGGCGTGAATATCAAAGAAAATACAAGCGGGCAAACAGAGGGCCTAGTATCAAGTTATAACTGCGACAGTAGCGCTTAAATTCCATAGTACATGTAAATAACTGGGTCCAAATAGCGAGGTCTGGTCTTGCAGGAATACATTTGATGTAGCTCTATCCATAGCCGTGTTTCTGTTGGTGAATTATTCAGTGGTGAAATGATAATAATACTGGAGAAGCGAAATGTTAAAGAGGTTTGTAATACTGAGTCTAATCCTTGCTGCCCTGGCGACAAGCTCCTACATTTTCACTCTACCCTTTGATGCCGTTAATAACCCCGCCCGTAGTCTAGCGGATCGGGAGCGGGACAAAACCAGCAAGCCCAATGCGGTATTAAATTTTATCGACCTTAAGCCCGGCATGAGAGTGCTCGATCTGTTTGCGGGGAGTGGCTACTACTCTGAGCTACTTTCCTACGGCGTTGGCCCCGATGGGCGAGTTGTTTCACACACCAATACGCTTTATGAGAGTTCCACGGGAGAGGAGGCTGCGCGTCGCTTCAAAGACAAGCGTCTGCCGAATGTCAGTCGTTTCATTCGCGATATTAATAATCTGGGACTTGAAAAATCCTCATTCGACAGAGTGGTCTTGGTATTGGTCTATCACGATATTTATTTTACGGCCGATTACTGGCCGCCGGTCGATAGAGGTGACTTCTTCCGCCTCATTCATCGTAGCTTAAAGCCCGGTGGTGTTCTCGTTGTCATTGACCACTCAGCACTGGCTGGCACAGGTAAGAGTGCTGCGCAGACTTTGCATCGAATCGATGAGGTCTTTGCCAAGCAGGATATTGAAAGTGCTGGCTTTGTCTTTGGCGGCGCCTTAGATGTACTGCGCAACCCGGATGACACGCGAACACTGAGTGTGTTCGATGAATCGATTCGTCGAAATACAGATCGCTTTGTTTTTCGCTTTATTAAAAATTAATGTCAAGCGAGTCGCGGTAGCAAGGCAAGTAGAGGGGTTTTATTTCTGTAGGGGTGAATGTTCAATGTCTGTCCATTCAATGCCGGCGGCACGACACAGGGTTAATGTTTCATGCAAGGCCTGTCGAACTTCAAGGTTGTTGGGTGCCTGACAGTGAGCCATGCCACGGTAGTCAATGGTTTTATTGCAGGCATGGGTTTTATCACCCTGGCTGGAAAGGATTTGTTGTTGATAATGATTAGACCAGCTCATCAGGCTTGTGGTGGTGTTAACGCTTGGGAATAGCTGACACTCGACTAAGGGTTTCAAGCTTGTCTGCGGCAACTCCTGGTATTCTTTTTTGGCAGTGGCCTCAATGTTTTTGATTTCTTCAGGTCCAAGTGGCGAGGTGTTGCCATTTTCACTGGGTGAAAGATCTTTGGGTGCTGTCATTGGGGGCGACAGCCTGCTGGTCGCTTCTTCTGTGGCAGGGCTTTGAGCGTTTATCGCTATGTAAAGCCCGGTCATGGCTGTAATGACGGCGGCAATTCCCGTCAATATGCCGGGAATTGATGACCAGAACCCCTTGGCTTCATCCGCCATTTATGTACCTCTTATTGTAAATTTAATGGTTTTTCATTTGCTCGCCGTGCTTGGCGGACTAGCGTTTTTAATTAACTTGCCGCGCCATAGCGAACCCTTGTGCCCTTGTCGACACTCATGGTGATTTCAGCGGGGGAGAGATTTTTCGGGAAGTAACAGCCAGAAATCTTTGCGCCAGCAAAACTACAGCCTTCAAGATTAGTTTGTCGGAAGTCGATACCGCGCAAGTCTGTATTGCGGAAGTGGCTGTCGCTAAGGTCAAGGTCTTCAGCGTCAAGATTTCTCAGGTCGAGACCCTGGTAGCGTTTGCCCGCTAGCTTTGATAAATCAAGATTCTTCTTTTTGAGATTAAAACCATCAATGCGCTCGCTAAGCAGGAACTGATAGGCGGGATCATTGCTAAGGGTTGGCTGGGCCATGGGCTTATCTCCGTTTTGAATTATTATCCGATTCACTGTACTGACTATGGCATGCTGTTTCAAATTTTCAAAATTAACCAACTATAAAAATAAGTAGAGAGGATCTTATGAGCGACGATATTGAAATACACGGCACTTGCGCACCCGCCTTTTCAGCGGTGGGGGAGGCCTTTGCGGCCAACTTTAGCGAGGGTAAGGAGGTCGGTGCATCATTTGTACTGGTGCAGGCCGGTGAGGTGGTGGTCGATCTGTGGGCCGGCTTTGCCGATGCTGCCCGCACCAAACCCTGGCAGGCCGACACCTTAATCAACACCTACTCGACCACCAAAGGCATGGCGGCGACGGTGGTGGGCGTGCTGGCGGATGAGGGTTTGATTGACTACGCCGCTAAAGTGGCCGACTACTGGCCGGAGTTCGCGGCGGCCGGTAAAGCTGAGGTGACGGTGGCGCAGTTGCTCTCTCACCAGGCGGGAATTTGCGGCCCCCGCGAGCGCCTTGAAATGGCTGAGTTGTATGACTGGGATGGTCTGTGTGCAACGCTCGCGGCACAGTGGCCCTTTTGGGAACCGGGTACGGCCAATGGTTATCATGCCATCGTCTTTGGCCATATCGCCGGGGAAGTGGCCCGCCGCGCTTATGCAATGAAGCATGGCGTGACGAAAAGCCTGGGCCAGTTGTTTGCCGAAAAAGTTGCCGGGCCTATCGGTGCCGATAGCGACTATTACATTGGCCTGCCCGAGGCGGAAGATCACCGCGTGGCGGAAATGATTCCCGTCGCCGGTGCCGATCAGCTGGGCAGTGGCATGGGTGGCGGCAAACGCATGAATGATGCGGCGTATTCGGCCATGGCTCATCCACCTCTTACCGCTCACATCGCCAATGACAGAGCCTGGCGTGCGGCTGAGGTGCCGGGTGCTAATGGACAGGGCAACGCGCGGGGCATCGCCAAGGTATACGGCGCCTTGGCCAATGGCGGCGAGCTCGGTGGGCAGGCTATCATCAGCCAGCAGGGCATTGCGGCAATGACCACAGAGGAGTGCTTCCGCAAAGATCAGGTGATCGGCGTGCGCATGCGCTGGAGCCGTGGCTTTATCCTCAATAAAGCCGAACTTTACGGCACTAACCCCGATGCCTTTGGCCACAGTGGCTGGGGTGGCTCCTTTGGTTTTGCCGATAGCAAGGCAAAATTGGGCGTGGGTTACGCCATGAACCAGATGGACACCAATATATTTGGCGATCCTCGGGGCGTGCGTTTGATTAATGCGGTGTATGAAAGCCTGTAGCGCGTTTGCCCGCCGATTCCTGGGGTGGGGCTTTAAATCCTGCCCTGGGTCAGCAGTTGCTCAACCAGCTTTTCCAGCGAACGGTCAGTCAGATCATCACTGTTGGACAATGAGCTGCACAAATTTGCCCCGGCCAGTGGCTGAGGTGATTTGTCGCGGAACAGCGTTAAGGCTGGGCCGCCACCGGTGAGGATATCGTTAATCACCCAGGGGCTGAGCATGCCGGCGTTTTCCTGCACCGGGCATTGCACCACATTGTGTAGGGCTGTGAGCAGCTTGGGGCCGATAAACTGGGGTGGCATGGAGACCTGCCCGTCGTTTAAAGCCCCGCCGTTTTGAGCCCCGCTAATTTGTTTCAGCAGGCGTTCGGCATGGGCGTGGTAAAAGTCGAGAAAGCTATTGTGCTGCCCAAATTGAGCGTCAAATAATAAAAAGGCATTGTGTACTTTTTTGTAGGCCTTAAATTTTAGCGCTTTATTGTTGGCGGGCTTTTGTTCGGTGGCTTTGGGCTGCACCCAAACCTCTCTGCCCAGGGCGTAGCCCTCGGGCAGTGCGTGGTGTTCGGGCAACTGAAAGTCATCGGGTGCAAAAATTAGAAAGTCGGCATCGAGCCAGATCACCCGTCGATAGCCGGCGGATAAAAAATGCTGCAAACACTTTAAACGCGCCAAATCGGTGGCGATGACTTTTTGTGTCTGGGTTTTTTCTAATACCCAGGCGGGCAGGGTGTCGAAAAGCTCATCGCCGATAAAGCGGTAATCGTAAGCTTGTTGTTGCGCCCAATTTTTTACCGAGGCTATGCAGCGTGCTAACCAGGTGTAGGGCAATGGCTGGCGATGGGACTGAATAACAAGGGTCTGTGAGCTGGGCGGTGGGGGTTTTAACATGGTGTATTTAAGCCATTAAATATCAATAATCTTGCCCGGATTGAGAATATTGTTGGGGTCAAAGTTTCTTTTCAACAGTCGCATAGTGGCGATTTCTTCGGGGTTACGGCTGTAGTGTAAATAACGCTTTTTCTCCAGCCCGATGCCGTGTTCGGCCGAAATACTGCCACCCAGTACTTGTAGTGGTGCGTAGAGGATTTCTTCAACCCGGTGATAAACCGCGAGGTCTTCGCTTTCGGTGCCGACCACAATATGTAAATTGCTGTCGCCGAGGTGGCCGAAGACGGCAATTTTACTCAGTCCGAGTTGGCTCTTTAATTTAGCTTCAATGTGTTTGAGGTAAGCCTCCATTGCACTGATGGGCAGGCCGACGTCAAAAATAATGACCGGGGCGATGGCGGCAAGGGAATCAATATTGTCGCGTATCGCCCACAGGGCGTCCTGTTCCTTTGCTGACTTGGCGAGTACGGCGTCCTGAATGAGGTCGGCATTAAGGGCGCTTTCCAGGGCGGCGAGAAAGACTTTTGCCTCTCCCTCGGCATCGCTGCCACTAGATTCAATCAGGGCGTAGTAGGGGTGGCGCTGCTCAAGGGGCGGCGCGCCGAGGTGCGGGCCTTGGGTGGCAAGCTGATAGTAGTTGTCCCAAATCGCTTCAAAAGCGCTGAGTTTACCGCCGAGGGCACTTTCGATATGACTCAGCAGGCGCGGCAGCTTGTCGAACTGGTCGGTGGCGACCAATGCGGTGTTGCGTGCGGGCATGGCCGGGCGCAGGCGCAGCACGGCTTTGGTGACGATGCCGAGGGTGCCCTCGGAGCCAATAAATAATTGCTTGAGATCGTAGCCCGCATTGTTTTTTAGCAGGTGATTCATCGACGAGAGAATCGTGCCGTCGGCCAGTACCACCTCCAGGCCCAGTACTTGTTCGCGCGCCATGCCGTAGCGAATCACCTGATTGCCCCCGGCATTGGTGGCGATATTGCCGCCAATGGTGGCGGAGCCTCGGGCACCGAGGTCGAGGGCGAAAAACAGCTCTTCGGCAGCTGCGGCCTCCTGCACTTCCTGCAGGCGCACACCGCTTTCGACGGTCATGGTGCGGCCGAGTGTGTCGATGGCTTCAATTTTGTGCATGCGCTCAAGGCTGATGCATATTTCATCGCCAACGCTGCTGGTGCCACCGACCATACCGCTGAGACCGCCGTGTACTACAACGGCCTGCTGGTGCTGATTGCAGAGGCGGAGAATGGCCGCGACTTGTTGCGTTGTTTGCGGGCGCAGTAATAGTGGGCTGGCGTAGGGGTGGCCGCGCCAGTTGCCGACGGCAGAAATACTCGGCGACTCGACCACGCCACTGGGGCCGAGTAGGGCTTTTAATTGTTCGCGTATTTCTTTCATATTCTTGTGGGGGGCTACTTTTCAGTCAATCTTGTCGGGGTCGATGTCGCGTTTTTCGATAAAGGCCCCCATGATTTCCCGTGGCGCCTCGGTTTTTAGCAGGCGCGAGAATATATTCAGCTCGGCGTAAATGCGATCACCAATGGCTTCGCCGGGGCGCTTCATCAGGGCCTTGGTGTGGCGCAGGGCGGTGCGCGATTTTGCGGCCAGTCGCTCGGCGGTGGCCAGCGCCTGAGCCAGAGCTTCGCCGGGGGCGCAGACCTTATTGACCAGACCCATGGCCTCGGCACTGGGGGCGTCAAAAGCTTCGCCCAGCATCAGTAATTCGGCCGCTTTGTGGTAACCGGCCAACTGTACCAGGGTTTGCGATGAGCCGGCTTCGGGTACTAGTGCCAGGTTAATAAAGGGCAGGCTGAATTTGGCGGCGGGGTCGGCGTAGACAAAGTCGCAGTGGGCGAGCAGGGTGGTGCCCACGCCGATGGCCAGTCCGTCGACAGCGGCGACTATCGGCACGGTGGTTTCGGCCAGGGTTAACAGGAAGTCGGCGGTGGCCGAGTCGCTGCCGGTATCGGGGTTGTCGAGGAAGTCATTGAGGTCGTTGCCGGCGGTGAAATCGCCACCCGCGCCGGTAATCACAAGTACCCGCAGTTCGGGATCGGTATCGGCCTGGCGGATGAGGTCGCTAATGGCGGCGTACATATCCCGCGTCAGGGCATTTTTCTTATCGGGCCGATTCAGGGTAATGGTGCCAATGCCACGCTTGCGGCTGATCAGTGTCGCGCTGCTGTTATCCATTTTGGCTGTCCGCTTATTTTTTATCGTTAGAGGGCAATTATTGAGGCGGGTTTGCGGGCCTCAAGGCTATTGCTCGAGAATGGCCAGGCGCAAATATTTGAACAGTTTACGGCTTGCCGCTGGGCCCTTGTTTTGTTCCCGCTCTTTACTCGCCTGGCGAATCAGTTGGCGCAAATGCTGGCGCTCGAGCTCGGGGTGTTGTTCGAGAATATTCGTTAAGGCCTCGTTGTTGCCGTCGATCAGTTCGTCGCGGAGTTTTTCCAGGCGTTGAAACTGCAGGCGAAAGGTGCGGCTGTTTTCATCGAAAGAAGCTAACACTTCGGCAATTTTTTCGTGGTCTTCGCTGCGCATCAGTTTGCCGACGTACTGCATTTGCCGCCGCTTGCCCTCGCGGTTTTTCAGGGTGGCGGCCAACTCGAGGGCTTCGCGCAGTATGGGGCTGATGGGCACTTTGGCAAACTGTTTGGCGGGCAGGGCGAGCATCGCCTCGCCGGTTTTTTGCAGGGCGGTCATCTCCCGTTTGCGGGAAGACTTGCTGATAAATTCCGGTTCATTACCTTCACTATCAGTGTCGGCTGTGGTGCTTTCAGCATCGTTGGGACGAGGGCCTTTGTGGGGTTTTTTCGACATAGTAGGGCTGCTTAAGGAGAAACGTTTAAAAGGTCAAAATCGCTTTATAAGTAGAACTTTCTATAAATAGAACAGGGTCGCCAGTCCGAGAAAAGACAGAAAGCCGATCACATCGGTCACGGTGGTCAGCATAACACTGCCGGCGAGGGCGGGATCGATGCGAATCGATTTTAAAAATACCGGTAACAGCGCGCCAGCGAGTGCGGCGGTGAGTAGATTAATCACCATCGCGGCGCCAATAATCACGCCTATCATCGGCGCTTCGAACCACCAGGCGGCAAAGCTGCCAATCACCGCCGCCCAGAGCATGGCGTTGAGGGCCCCGGTGAGCACCTCTTTATTGACTAGCCAGCGTAAATTGTTGCGGTTGATTTGGCCGAGGGCCATGCCTCGTATCACCACGGTCAAGGTCTGGCTGCCGGCGACACCACCCATGCTGGCGACGATGGGCATCAATATGGCCAGCGCCACGACCTGTTCGATGGTGCCCTGAAATAAACTGATGACCGCCGAGGCGAGGACGGCGGTAAAGAGATTAATACCCAGCCATACGGCGCGGCGGGGGGCGGAGCGACGCACCGAGGAAAAGGTTTCCTCCTCGTCGCTGAGGCCGGCGAGGCTCAACAGCGAGTGTTCGGCATCATCGATAATCACGTCGACCACATCATCGATGGTAATACGGCCGAGCAGTTGGCCCTCTGCGTTTACCACCGGGGCCGACACCCAGTCGTGGCGCTCAAACAGGTGGGCAACGTGGGAGGCGTCCATGGCTGCTGGGATGCCTTGAATGTTGGTGTTCATAATCTCGCGCACGGTGGTGCTGGGGCTGGAGGTGAGTAATTTGCTCAGGGTCAGGGTGCCGAGAAACATATCGCGACGATTGACCACGAAAATACTGTCGGTGATTTCGGGTAGCTCGTCGTGGCGGCGCAAATAGCGCAATACGGCATCGATGGTCAGATCCGGGCGCACGGTAATGGTGTCGGTGTTCATCAAACCACCGGCACTGTCCTCGTCGTAGGTGAGGACGGTCTCGACCCGCTGTCTATCCTGCTCGCCCATGGTTTGCAGCACTTTGGGGATCAGATGGTCGGGCAGTTGCTGCAGAATATCGGCGACATCGTCGGGGTCGAGGCCGGCGACCAGGGCGGCCATTTGCTCGCTGTTCATGCGCAGCAGGAATTCTTGCTGCAGGTCTTCGCTCAGCTCGCCGAGCACCTCGCCCTCAACCTCATCATCCACCAGTTCCCAGAGCAGGCGGCGCACCCGGCTGGGGGCGGACTCGATGTAGTGTGAGATGTCCGCCGGCATCATATTGTTGATCATATGACGCATTTGGTGGAGGCTGGTGGGGTCGACGATGTCCTCGGACAGCAGCGCGAGCAGGGAGAGCCGCTCGGTATTGTGATTGGCTTGCATGCGGGCTGGACTCCGGTCGAGGGGAGGGCGAAGTGGTTTTTTAATCAGCCGCTAGTGTACGCAGAGGGCGTCGGGATTTACAGGGAAAGGCGCTCACTTTGAGCGCGATGGTGTGAAAGGAGGGGGCTTCAACGGCCTTGCTACTGCCCCTCGCCAAAATAATCGGCGAGTAAGTCTTTGACCTGCACGTGGGCCTTCATTTCGTCGTGGCCGTCGAATTCAAAATTGAGCACCGTACCCTGGCCGGCTGCCAATAACATCAGGGACATCACGCTTTTTGAATCGATTAACTTGCCGTTGTGGCCGGTTTTGATGGTGCAGGCGAAATGATTGCAGGTGGTGGCCAGTTTAGCGGCGGCCCGCGCGTGCAGGCCGAGGCGATTGATAATTTCAAGTTCGTCTTTAATCATGGGCTAATAAATGCCATGGCGATGCCCGGCCTGTCAAGTTTGGCGGTTAATTTTCTGGTGCGGCTTGTGGCCGTGACAGGAATCCTTAATTGTCCTGTTCGCGGTGCTGAACGTGAATATTGCCAAACTGGGGGCGGAATTGAGCGGCGAGCTGGTTGCAGATGTAGACCGAGCGATGCTGGCCGCCGGTGCAGCCAATGGCGATGGTCAGATAACTGCGATTAGTGGCCAGAAAGCGCGGAATCCAGCGTGTCAGAAAGCCGTTGAGGTCGGCGAGCATGGCGGCGACGTCAACCTGGGAGTCGAGAAATTCAATCACCGGCTGATCGCCACCATTGAAGGGACGCAGCTCGGTTTTCCAGTAGGGGTTGGGCAGGCAGCGCACGTCGAAGACGAAATCGGCATCGCTGGGCACGCCGCGCTTAAAGGCAAAGGACTGGAACACCACCGCCATATCGGCGCCCTTTTCCGGCGCGATCTGCTTTTTGATCAGATCGCGCAGCTGGTGCAGGGTCATGTTGCTGGTGTCGATATGACGACTGGCGATGGAGGCGATGGGGTCGAGTAGCTCGCGCTCGAGGGCAATGGCCTGCTTCAGATCAACCGTCGGTGAACTCAGCGGGTGGCGGCGGCGGGTCTCGCTGAAGCGCCGGATCAGGCTCGGTGTGCGTGCATCGAGAAACAGCACTTCGCAATTAATGCCGGACTGGCTCAATTTGTCGAGAATGTCGGGCAGTTGTTCGAGCTTGCCGAGCAGGTTGCGGGCGTCGATGCCGACGGCAATTTTCAGCGCCTCCTGTTCGCGGTGTTCACGTATCTGCTCCAGTAAATTGACCAGCATGCTGGCGGGCAAATTGTCGATGCAGGTATAACCGACATCTTCGAGAACGTGCAGCGCGGTGCTCTTACCGGAGCCCGAGCGGCCACTGATGACAATCAGGCGAGTGTCGCTCTGGCTTGCCGTTGGCACTTTGGGCTGGCTCATCTTAGTGGCTGCTGGTGGCTATTTGGTAGAGGCTGTCGCTATTGGAGCAACTGCGCAGTTGTTGGCGTACGTCGCTGGACTGCAGTAATTCGGCGATGCTGGAGAGGGTCTGCAGGTGTTCGTCATTTTGTTCGTCGGGCACCACCAGGGCGAAAATTAAATCGACGGGGGCGCTATCAATGGCGTCGAAATCCACAGACTTGTCGAGCTTCAGCAGGATGCCGGTGATGCGTGGGCAACCGCTGAGACGGCAGTGGGGCACGGCGATACCCTCGCCAATGCCCGTGCTGCCCAGTCGCTCCCGGCTTATCAGCTCATGATAGAGCTGGTTGGCATCGACAAAATCCGTGTGTTCGGAAAAAAAATCTGCAATAAACTCCAGCACCCGTTTCTTGCTGTCACCGGGTGCGTCACAGCAGGTTCTGTCGAGCGAAAGAACGTCTGTAATCTTCATGAAAAACAGTTCATAGGAAATAATTCACTGGGTATGATTGATGGACAGCGATTAACGCCCCCTGAGTTTCTCTTTGCGCTTGATCAACTGGCGGTCGAGCTTGTCGGCGAGACCGTCGATGGCGGCGTAGAGGTCTTCGTTCTCACAGTGGGCGAAGAGTTCGCTGCCGCTGGCGTGGATGGTGGCCTCGGCTTTTTGTACCAGTTTTTCGACCGACAGGATGACCGAGACACTGGTGATTTTGTCATTGTGGTGCTCAAGCCGAGTGAGCTTGCTGGTGACGTAGTCGTGAATAGCGTCGGTAATTTCGAGATGGTGTCCGCTAATGTTGAGTTGCATACTCTGCTCCTTCTGCAGGGATTAGTGACGACAAACTAGAGACTCTGTTTGAAGCGTTTGCGGTCACTGGATGAGGGAATGTTAAGACTTTCCCGGTATTTGGCAACGGTGCGACGGGCCACTTGAATGCCTTCGTCCTGCAGCAGGGTGGCCAGCTTACTGTCGCTTAAAGGTTTACTGGTGGGCTCGTCGGCTATCATGCGTTTGAGCATAGCGCGAATCGCCGTCGATGAGCACTCCCCGCCGGCCGCGGTGCTGACGTGGCTGGAAAAGAAGTACTTTAATTCGAAAATGCCGCGCGGCGTGTCGAGATATTTTTGTGTGGTGACGCGGGAGATGGTCGATTCGTGCAATTCGAGTTGCTCGGCGACATCGGCCAGCACCAGAGGTTTCATCGCCTCGGGGCCCCTCTCGAGAAACTCCTGCTGCATCTCGACAATACAGCGGCTGACGCGCAGCAGGGTGTCGTTGCGGCTTTCGAGGCTGCGTAAAAACCAGCGCGCCTCCTGCAGATTATCGCGCAGGAAGGTGTTGTCCTTGCTGTTATCGGCGCGCTGTACCAGGCCGGCGTATTCTTTATTGATGCACAGGCGCGGGGCGATATCGCCATTCAGCGTCACCAGCCAGAGGCCGTGGATTTTTTGCACGCTGGCGTCGGGCACCACATAGTCGGCATCACCACTGTCAATGCATTCCCCGGGGCGCGGAGAGAGGCTTTGAATCAGTTGAATGGCCGCTTCGATGGCCGCCTGATCGAGACCGCTCTTGCGGCACAGTAGTGGAAAATTGCGTTCGGCGACCAGGCCGAGGTAGTGCGTGCTGAGCAGTTTGGCATCATCGAGGGAGGGTGTTTCCGGGCTCAGCTGATTGAGCTGAATTAACAGGCAATCGCTGAGATCGATGGCGGCAACACCGGGGGGGTCGAATTGCTGAATACGGTGCAGTACGGCGAACACCTCTTCGAGAGCCAGGCCCTCTGCAGTGTTTTGGGTCAGCGTGTCGTCGTCGCTTTGCGCATCGTCTTCGCCGTTAGCAAGCGGAGTGTTGGCAGTCGGGGTGTCAACATCATCAGCAGGTGCATCTACCAAGGATTGCGCGAGGGGCTGCCAGATGTCTTCGACCGCTGTTTCGAGGAAGCCGTTGTCATCAATATTGTCGATCAGGGTGGTGGCAATCAGGCGGTCGAGATCCGACATGGGCGTCAGATTGAGCTGCCATAGCAGGTGATCCTGTAGCGATTCGGTAACGCTGTGATAGCTCTCAAAGTCCCGGTTGTCACCACTCGGCGCTGCGGCGCTGGCGGTGGGCGCCGCCGGGTAGATGTCGTCCCACTGGGCGTCGACCGGTAGTTCGTTGGGGATCTCTTTGCTCCACTCGCCGGGGGTGTCACCGTTGTCGGCTATTTCATTGGCGAGTTGTTCGTTGGAGACTTCCTCCGGCTCGGCTTCGATTTCCTCGGCCAGTTCGAGCAGCGGGTTAGAGTACAGGGTTTGCTGAATTTCGAGGTGCAAATCGAGGGATGAAAGCTGGAGTAACTTGATGGCCTGCTGGAGTTGCGGGGTCATCGACAGCTGTTGACCCATTCGTAGTTGCAGGCTTTGCTTCATGTAATTGTTATGCCGTTTTTTTATTGAGAGATGACTAGAGTGTAGACCGAGTTAGAGCGGGGATCAATTGGCTAGCAAGTAATGTGCCGTTGTCTTGACGAACGTCACTGATCAGGCCAATTTATGCCCTGACTGCGGGGCTGGTAACAGCTCGTTTAGAGGGAAAAATCCTCACCTAAATAGACGCGACGCACATCGGGGTTAGAGAGAATGTCATCGGCATTGCCCTCGGCCATGACATGGCCATCGTTAACGATGTAGGCATGCTCGCAGATGTCGAGGGTTTCTCTGACATTATGATCGGTAATTAGTACGCCAATGCCGCGTTCTTTGAGGTGGCAAATAATACTTTTAATATCATTCACCGAAATGGGGTCGACGCCGGCAAAGGGTTCGTCGAGCAGTACAAAGGCCGGTTCCATCGCCAGTGCCCGGGCGATTTCCACACGCCGCCGCTCACCGCCGGACAAACTCATGCCCTGGCTGCTACGGATATGGGTGATGTGGAATTCCTGCAATAACTCCTCCAGCTTGTCCCGACGATGCTCGGCGGTGAGCTGGGGGCGGGTTTCGAGGATGGCCATAATGTTTTTTTCCACCGTCAGGCGGCGAAATACCGAGGCTTCCTGGGGTAGATAGCCGATGCCCCGGCGCGCGCGCTGATGCATGGGCAGGTGGGTGATGTCTTCGTCGTCAATTAAAATGCGCCCGGCATCCTGTTTCACCAGGCCGACAATCATGTAGAAGCAGGTGGTTTTACCGGCGCCGTTGGGGCCGAGCAGGCCGACGATCTGGCCACTGGCAACACTCAGGGAGACATCGCTAACTACGGCGCGTTTTTTGTAACTCTTGGCCAGATTCAGGGCTTGTAACTGGGCCATTAATCGTTGTCCTTTTGTGGGTCAGTCACAGCCTGATTAGAACTTTGTTGGTTAGCGCTTGGCTGGTTTACAGCCTGAGGGCCGGGCCCTGGTTTGTCTGAGTCTGGCTGCCCGCTGGCTTGTGGCTCTGGCACGGCTGCATCGCGCGGCTGCTCGTCTGGGGTCAGCTCACTGGCAGCCTGGTCGTCTGCCAGTGGCTCACTCGCCGGTATCACCATATGCACCCGCTGTTGGCTGTTGTCGCTACCGCGGGCCACAACCAGTTCCGCCTTCAGGTCGTAATTAATATGATCACCTTTCAGCGTCGAGCCCTGCTGCTCAAGGCTGGCGTTTTTGATCAGCGTGATGGTGTCGCGGTCGAGATAGTATTCAATGGTATCGGCGTGGGCATTGACCAGGCCATCCTCGATATTGGGCTGTTGCTGATAGTGGGCCGGCTTGCCGAGACAGATGATTTTATGGGCCTGGCCGTCGGTGGAGTAGATGGTGACCTGTTCGGCCTCAATCAGCAGGCTGCCCTGTTTGATAATGACCGCGCCCTGATAGTCAGTAATGCCGGTTTTTTCGTTGATTTGCGCGCGGTCGGCTTCGACGGTAATGGTAGCCTGTCGATCGGCGGGTAGCGCGAGGGCGGGTGTTGCACTGACAAGCGCGCCGAGCAGGCAAAGCAGGCCTGACAGCGGCGGGAAAAATTTAATCGTTGGCATTGTGTCGGCCCTTGACCCGGGAGAGTATTTGATAGGTTTGTGCGGCAAAATCACCTTTAAAACCGGTGCCGTCTATCTTATGCCCCGGCGTTTTAAAGGTGATGTGCTGGTCGGTATCGGCTTGCTCGCGGTCGGGATAATAACTGAGAATGGCGGTGGTGATTTCAGTTTTTTTGTCCGACTTTACGGGCCCCACCTGTTGCCAGGCATAGACCTCGCCGCGCATATCGATGCGCTGGCCGTTGTTGAGGATAACGCTTTGGGCGGCGCTCAGGTGCCAGGGCTGCTTGCCCTCTTCAGTGGCGTGGGCGAGCACCTGGGGTGCCGCCATCACAAAGCGGTTCTGGGCCTGAAAGTACTCACCCTCTGTCGAGGTCAGTAAAAATGCCGGGCGGCCCTGTTCGTTGTACTTGCGGGTGATGGTGTTCTTCATATAGCTATCGGCGCTGGACAGTGCCGATACGGGAGCTTGTTTTTTGCCCATGAAGATTTCGGGTTTGGCATCCCAGAAAATTACGAAGGCCGCCAGTGCAACGACGAGGAGACCGGCCAACAGGGCATTTTTTATCGATAGCACGGCTTAAAGACCCGGCATTAGAGAATCGTTGGTGCGCATCTTAAAGGAAGGGTTCAATGGCGGCTGCAAATTTGTCCTGAGCCTTGAGAATAAACTCGGCGGCTTCGCGCACCGCACCACGGCCACCATCGCGGCTTGACTGCCAGCGGGCGTGTTCGGCCACGGTGGCGCTGGCATTGGCGACGGTCATGCCCAGACCGACGCGGCGAATCACCGCCAAATCGGGCAAATCATCGCCCATATAGGCAATTTCATCGAGTTCGTAGGGGTTGGCAGTAAGGAGTTCCTCAAGGGCTGTGAGCTTGTCTTCCCGCCCCTGGATAACCTGGCTGATACCCAGTTCGTTGGTGCGCCGGGATAAGAGGTTCGAGCTGCGCCCGGTAATAATCGCCACTTCAATGTCGGCCCCCTGCAGCAATTTGATGCCCAGGCCGTCCTGAATATTGAAGGCCTTCAGTTCGTCGCCACTGTTGCTGTAGTAAATGCTGCCATCGGTGAGCACGCCATCGACGTCGAGCACCAGCAGGCGAATTTTTTTGGCGGCGAGTTGGCTGTCGGCAAGATTCATCGTGGGCTTCCGTTTGTGGTCATGGAATTAGATAACGCCAGCACGCAGTATATCGTGCATATGCAGCACGCCGAGGGGGTGGTGGGCTTCATCTTCGACCACCAGGGCGGTTATTTTTTTGCTTTCCATAATATTCAGCGCCTGGGCGGCGAGGATGTTGGCGTCAATGGCATTGCCGCCCCGGGTCATTACCTCGGCGATAGTGGCGCTATTAATGTCGACCTGATTGTCGACCACGCGGCGCAAGTCGCCGTCGGTAAAGACGCCAATCAAAGTGTTTTGTGCATCGACAATGGTGGTTAAGCCAAAACCCTTGGCGGTCATTTCCAGCAGGGCATCTTTAAGCAGAGTGCTTTCATTGACACGGGGCACCTCGTCGCCGCTGTGCATAATGTCGCAGACCCGCAACAACAGCTTGCGGCCCAGCGCACCACCGGGGTGGGAGAAGGCAAAGTCTTCCGCGGTAAAGCCTCGGGCCTCGAGTAGAGCAATTGCCAGGGCATCGCCCATCACCAAAGTTACCGTGGTGCTGGTGGTGGGCGCGAGATTGAGCGGGCAGGCTTCTTCTGCAACGCCGACATCGAGGTTGACGTTGGCGGCTTCGGCTAACAGGGATTGTCGGTCGCCGGTCATGCTGATCATGGGAATATCGAGGCGTTTGATCAGTGGTAACAGTGTGACAATTTCGGCGCTGTTGCCCGAGTTGGAAATAGCGATGACCACATCGTCGCGGGTGATCATGCCCAGATCACCGTGACTGGCCTCACCGGGGTGGACAAAGAAGGCGGGGGTGCCGGTGCTGGCCAGTGTCGAGGCAATCTTATTGCCAATATGGCCCGACTTGCCCATGCCGGTGACGATGATGCGGCCCTTGCAGCCCAGCATTAATTGACAGGCCTGAGTGAAGTCGCCATCAATACGCGCTGCCAGTGCTACAACGGCCTCGGCTTCACGCTGAATAGTGCGCTGGGCGGAGGCCTTAAAGTCGAATTCACTCATCGAGCCAGTATCCTGATTGTGTCCTGTGGGCGGGAGTATAGCGGTCGATTACGCTAAGGTCAGCTGGTCGGCAGTAGAACGACGAAATACAGAACATAGAGTACTAGCATGACGCCGCCAAACTTGCGCGAGAGGTGGACGGTTGCCGCTTTATTCTCGCCTTTTCTTTGCCTGAAATAATGCAGGGCGATAGAGCCGAGCAATAATAGTGTCAGCGCGGTGACGGCCAGGTAGTCGCGATAAAATACGGCGCTGTCCAGTTGCAGGGGCGAAATGACGCCGGCAATGGGCATCACCGCGAGAAAGTTGAAAAGGTTGGAGCCAAAGACATTGCCGATGGCGATATCGTGATGGCCGCGCAGAGCGCTGGTCACCGAGGCGGCGAGTTCGGGCAGGCTGGTGCCGATGGCGACCACGGTCAGGCCGATGACCAGCTCGCTGATACCCATTTCGGTGGCTGTGGTGATCGCCCCCCAGACCAGGATTTTAGAGCTTAGTAGCATTACCAGCAGGCCGAGGATAAACCACGTTGCCGCAGCGGCATTGGAGGTGCTGGCGATGCCCTCCACCTCCGCTACCTCGGCGGCCTCTTCGGGGTCGGGGTGCTGCGCCTTGTACTTTACCGTTACCCAGAGCAGCAGCGGGATTAAGGCCAGCATCACCAGGCTCTCGCTGCGACCCAGGGTTTGATCGTAGAGGCAGTAGCCCACCAGCGCGGTGACAAACAGCAATACCGGGCCCTCCTGAAAAACCAGATGGCGCTGGGCGGGCAGGGGGGCAATTAATGCGGTGACGCCGAGCACCAGGCCGATATTGGCCAGATTACTGCCCAGAGCATTACCGATGGCGAGAGTGCCTGAACCCTCCAGCGCGGCGTTGATGGAAACAATGATCTCCGGAGCGGAGGTGCCGATGGAGACGATGGTGAGGCCAATCACCATCGGTGAAATGCCAAAGTTTTTGGCGGCGCTGGCGGCGCCAATGACAAAGCGGTCGGCGCCCCATACCAGGCCAATAAGGCCGGCAATGATTGCCATGTAGGCTGGCAGAAGCTCATTCATCGCTGCTGGGGTCCCTTTTTTACAGTGGTTCAAGGTGGTTTTGCGGTGTTAAAACCCGTGGTGTGTGCCGTTGTTCTAGCGCTGGACGCAAGTCGCAAAAGCAGGTCGGGGATGGTATAGTGCGCGGCCGAAAAAGTCAGTCAGTTTGCGACTTTTTGAGGCCAAAGTAGGGCACTTGTGTTGACGCAAGGGGTCTCTACTTTAATGCGGCACAATGAGTGCGTAGACAAACAGGACGGGATGATGACGGTAACGAGATTATTGACGGCTAAATTTGCGGTGTTGGCGCTGTGTTGGACGGGTTTGCTCTTTGCGGCCCAGGTGCAGGCGGAGTGTCAGGGGCTAGATGATGCAGTCGAGCCGGCGGCTCTTTCGCCCTATCAGCGTATAGAGGTGGTGACGAGCGATATTCTGACGCAGATCGATCACCATCGAAAGGCGCTTGAAGGTAGTACCGAGGAGTCGGTAAAGCAACAGCAGTTTGTCTGTTTTATCACTCAGGTCAATAGCATTCTGGGTGATGTGGTCGACTTCGACTGGATTGCCCTCAAGGTTATGGGCGGCTACGGTAAGGTCGCCACTGACGAGCAAAGACAGCAATTTGCCGAGGCTTTTCGCTCGGGACTGGTCGATACCTATGGTCGCGGGTTGTTGGGTTACAGCAGCCAGAAAATCGTCCTGCTGCCCGGCGATGATGTCGGTGACAAGCGTAAGGTCACCGTGCGCCAGCAGATCGAGGCTGACGATGGCGTCTATCCCCTCTCCTATACCATGGGTTTGAAGGACGGGGAGTGGAAGGTGATCAATGTCGTTATCAATGGCATTAATTTGGGCAAAATTTTTAGAAAGCAGTTTGCCCAGGCCTCGGAAAAAAGTGAGGGTGACATCGATGAGGTGATCGCCGGTTGGGACAGTGGGATAAATAACGGGTAAAGCATGGATATTGAAGAAATAAAGCGTTTACTGCAGGCCGCCCTGCTCGATTGTGACATCACGGTTGAGAGCGAGGGTTCGCACCTGAATGTCAGTGTTGTCGGTGAAGTGTTTGCGGGCAAGCGTGCCGTGGCGCGCCAGCAGCTGGTTTACGGTGCCCTGAATGAGCAAATTGCCTCCGGTGCCGTACATGCGGTGAATATGAAGCTTTACACACCCGCCGAATGGCAGGCTGTTTGATCTCTAAAGCGCTGGTCACAGCTAAGCTGAACACTGACCGATCAATCTCAAGTATTAGCAACATTAGGCCTAGGGCTAGCAGTGTAGACGCTGCTGTTCCCCTGGCTGGTATTGGCGGACATAACTATGGATAAACTGCTTATTTCCGGGGGCACGCCGCTCGCGGGTGAAATCCGAATATCCGGGGCGAAGAACTCAGCGCTACCCATTCTGGCGGCAACCTTGCTGGCCGATGAGCCGGTGACGGTGTCGAACCTGCCCCACCTGCATGACATTACCACCATGATCGAGCTACTCGGTTGCATGGGAGTGGGTGTTGTGCTGGATGAAAAGATGCGCGTCGAAGTCGATGCCAGCAGTTTGCACACTCGCACCGCGCCCTACGAGCTGGTGAAAACCATGCGTGCCTCGATACTGGTACTGGGGCCACTGTTGAGCCGTTTTGGTGAGGCTGAAGTGTCCTTTCCCGGTGGTTGTGCCATCGGTAGTCGACCGGTTGACCTGCATTTACACGGCCTCGAATTAATGGGTGCCGATATCACTATTGATGGCGGCTATATCAAGGCCAAAGTCGATGGGCGACTGAAAGGTGCTCATATCTTTATGGACACTGTTTCGGTGGGTGCGACGGAAAATCTGATGATGGCGGCAAGCCTGGCCGATGGCAAAACGGTGATTGAAAATGCCGCCCGCGAACCGGAAATTGTCGACTTGGCCAACTGCCTTAATGCTCTGGGTGCCGATGTACAGGGAGCTGGTAGCGATAGTCTTACCATTAATGGCGTGCCCCGTTTGTCCGGTGGCACTTACAACATCATGCCCGATAGAATTGAAACCGGTACTTATCTGGCCGCCGCTGCGGCCACGCGGGGCAAGGTTAAGCTGCGCGACACCGACCCTCATATTCTCGAATCCGTCTTGCTCAAGCTGGAAGAGGCGGGCGCCAAAATCACTACGGGTGATGACTGGATTGAACTCGATATGGAAGGTCGTCGACCCAAACCCATACAGTTGCGCACGGCCCCCTACCCCGGTTTCCCCACCGATATGCAGGCCCAGCTGACGGCTGTTAATGCGGTTGCCGACGGCGTTGGTACGGTCACCGAAACGATCTTTGAAAATCGCCTGATTCAAACCCACGAGCTTAACCGCATGGGCGCGCAGATTGTCCTCGAGGGCAATACGGCGATTGTCACCGGCGTTGAAAAGCTGGCCGGCGCGCCGGTGATGGCTTCGGACTTAAGAGCCTCGGCGAGTTTGGTGATTGCCGGTCTGGTGGCCGAGGGCGAAACGGTGGTTGATCGCATCTACCACATCGACCGTGGTTACGAATGCATCGAGGAAAAACTCCAGCTGCTGGGTGCCAATATTCGTCGCGTGCCGAATTAAGGCCGGCTTGCCCCGCTTGTCGCCTACCAATTGAAGTGCTTGAGCTGTCTTGAAGCACTTGAGCTGTTTAGAAGCGCTTGATCTTTTTAGAAGTGCTTGAACTACCTTAAAGTGATTGAACTATGAGTCAATTGACGATCGCGCTCACCAAGGGGCGCATTCTTAAAGAAACCCTGCCACTGCTGGCCGAGGTGGGCATTGTGCCCAGTGAAGACATTGCCAGCAGCCGCAAATTGATGTTTGCCACCAATCGGGACGATATTCGCCTGCTGGTTCTGCGTGGCACCGACGTGCCGACCTACGTGCAGTTTGGTGCCGCCGATCTCGGCATCGCCGGTAAAGACACCCTGCTTGAAAATGGCGACGATGGTTATTACGAGCCCATCGACCTGGGCATTTCCCGCTGCCGTTTGATGACGGCGGGCATGGTGGGTGCTGCCCCGGTGACGGGGCGCATTCGCGTCGCCACCAAATACGTCAACGTGGCGCGACGTTACTACGCTGAAAAAGGCCTGCAGGCCGATATCATCAAGCTTTATGGCGCGATGGAACTGGCACCACTGATTGAGCTCTGTGATGAAATTGTCGACATCGTCGACACCGGCAATACTCTCAAAGCCAATGGCCTTGAGCCTCGTGAGTTGATTGATGTTGTTAGCTCGCGGCTGATCGTCAATAAGGGTGCGCTGAAAATCAAGCACAAGCTGATTCAGCCTTTACTTGAAGGCTTTAGCACCCTGGTTGCCGCTCGGGCACAAAGAGAAAATGAAACTGTGAACGAGAGTGCCAGCGCGTGAGTGAGCTAAAGCCGCTAATGCTGGACGCCGCTGATACTGATTTCAGCACGCGTCTCGACAAACTACTTGCCTGGCAGCCAGAGCTTGCCGGTGATGTGGTTGCGGTTGTCGCTGACATCATCGCCGCCGTGCGCAGCGAGGGTGATAAGGCGGTACTCGAATACACGCGTCGCTTTGATCGACGTGAGGTTGCCAGCATTGCTGAGCTGGAGATTGGCAGCGACGCATTACAGGAGGCGCTGGTGAGTTTGCCGGCAGAACAGCGGGAGGCTTTGGAAATAGCCGCCGAACGTATTCGTACTTATCACGAGCACCAGAAGCAGGAATCTTGGCAGTACAGTGAGGCCGACGGTACCGTACTGGGGCAGAAAATCACCTCTTTGCAGCGCGTCGGTATTTATGTGCCGGGTGGCAAGGCGAGTTACCCCTCCTCGGTACTGATGAATGCCCTGCCAGCGAAAGTCGCCGGGGTCGATGAAATTATTATGGTGGTGCCGGCCCCCGGTGGCGATTTGAATCCGGCGGTATTGGCCGCAGCGGCGATTGCCGGTGTCGATAGAGTCTTTACCGTCGGTGGTGCTCAGGCCGTCGCCGCGCTGGCCTACGGTACATCATCCATTCCCAAGGTCGATAAGGTGGTTGGCCCCGGCAATATTTATGTCGCCACCGCGAAAAAAGCCGTATTTGGCGAGGTCGGCCTGGACATGGTTGCTGGGCCCTCGGAAATCCTGGTGATCTGCGATGGACAGACATCCCCCGACTGGATCGCCATGGATCTGTTTTCCCAGGCCGAGCACGACGAACAGGCCCAGTCGATTCTCATCAGCCCCGATGCTGATTTTTTGCAGGCGGTACAGGCCAGCATGGACAAGCTGTTGGCTGAGATGCCGAGGCGCGACATTATCAAGGCCTCAATTAATGGCCGTGGTGCCCTGATTAAAGTCGCCGATCTCGATGAGGCCGTGCGCATCTCCAATCGCATTGCCCCGGAGCATCTGGAACTATCGGTGGCCGACCCCGAGGCGATGCTGGTGGATACTCGCCATGCCGGTGCGGTTTTTCTGGGCCGTCACACACCCGAAGCATTGGGAGATTACTGTGCCGGTCCCAACCACGTGTTGCCGACCTCGACCACGGCGCGCTTCTCATCGCCCCTGGGTGTTTACGATTTCCAAAAGCGCACCTCATTAATTGCCTGCTCCCCAGAGGGGGCGGCAAAGTTGGCCGACACGGCTGCCGTGCTGGCGCGCTGTGAATCCCTCGAGGCCCATGCGCGCTCCGCTGACTATCGACGTTAATTACCCGAGCCTGCTCGGCGTGTTTAACCTATCAAATAATTCTATTAAGTGGTGAAACGATGACCCGACGTCTGTGGAGCGATTTTGTTAGCGAGCTCGAACCCTATGTGCCGGGTGAGCAGCCCCGTGTCGACAACCTGGTCAAGCTCAATACTAATGAGAATCCCTATGGCCCCTCGCCACGGGTAGCCGAGGCCATTAAGGCCGAGCTGGGTGATGAGCTGCGCCTCTATCCGCCACCCAATGCGGATGCACTAAAGCAGGCGATTGCCGATTATCACCGTGTTGATATCGGGCAGGTCTTTGTCGGCAATGGTTCCGATGAGGTGCTGGCCCACGCCTTTAATGGCCTGTTTCGCCACGGCAAGCCACTGCTGTTTCCCGATATTACCTACAGTTTTTATCCGGTTTATTGCGGTTTGTACGAGATTGAAGAGCGCAAGATTCCGCTCACCGATAGCTTTGAAATCGCTGTGGATGACTATCTTGTGCCCAATGGCGGGATTATTTTCCCCAATCCCAATGCGCCGACCGGGCGCCTGTTGTCCCTCGACAGCATCGCCTCGCTACTGCGTCGCAACCCGGATTCTGTGGTCTGTGTCGACGAGGCCTATATTGATTTTGGTGGCGATAGCGCCATTGCCCTGGTCGCAGAATTTGATAATTTGCTGGTGATTCAAACCCTGTCGAAGTCGCGCTCGCTGGCGGGGCTAAGGCTGGGTTTTGCGATAGGCCACCCGGAGCTGATTGAAGCCCTGGAGCGCATTAAAAATAGCTTTAACTCTTATCCGGTGAGCCGTTTGGCTATCGCCGGGGGTGTCGCCGCTTTTGCCGACGAGGCCTATTTTCAACAGACCTGCGAGAGTGTGATCGCCAGTCGCGTGACGCTGGTCGAAGCGCTGGAAAGGCTTGGTTTTGAGGTAATTCCCTCCGCCGCAAACTTTGCGCTGGCACGCCACCCCGACTATAGAGGTGAGCAACTCATGGCTGCTTTGCGTGAACGCAAGATTATTGTGCGCCACTTTGGCGCTGCACGTATCGAGCAGTTTTTACGTATCACTGTCGGTACGCCCCAGCAAATCACCTTGTTACTCGCGGCGCTGGAAGAAATTATTGCCTGAAATGGCTTGTGCAGATTGTGCCTTAGCTTTCTGGGCGAATGCCGGCGATGGCCTTAATCGTCATCCAGATATCCTTGCGGATAATCCGTAGCTCGATGGGGTCGCCCGGTGTTAGGTCGGCAATCAGGTTGATTTCGCTGGAACCATCACTGACCGCCTGGCCGTTAATGTGGGTAATGATGTCGCCGGGTTGCAGGCCGCTGTTATAGGCCGGTCCATGGATGGGTACGGCGGTGATCATTAGTGCCGAGGGGCTTGCCAGTTCCAGTTGGGCGGCGATTCGCGGGGCCAGTGGCTGCACTTCGACACCCAGCCAGCCGCGAATGACGCGGCCATGAGTGATGATGTCATTGAGTACTTTAATCGCCATCTGTGCGGGAATAGCAAAGCCGATGCCGACAAACGAGGTTTCGTTCAGGGTTGCGGAATTGATGCCCACCAGGTTGCCGTAGGCGTCGATCAAGGCACCACCGGAATTGCCGGGGTTGATGGCGGCATCCGTCTGTAGAAAGTTTTCATAGCGATTGAGATTTAGGCTGCTGCGCCCGGTGGCGCTAATAATGCCCTGAGAAACCGACTGGCCAATACCAAAGGGGTTGCCGATGGCTAGCACAATATCGCCAACTTCGGTTTTACTCTGGTTGTCCTGATTGGCACGAGGGATGGCAGTAAGTTGCTCGAGGTCTATTTTTAGTACCGCGAGGTCGGAATCTTTGTCGGTGCCGTAAATACTTGCCTGGGCCTCGCGGCCATCGTAAAGCAGGGCGACGATCTTTTCAGCACCTGCAATCACATGGTTGTTGGTGAGAATAAAGCCGCGCTCGTCGACAATCACCCCGGAGCCGAGAGAGGATTCCATGCGCTGTTTTTGTGGCATATTACTGCCGCCGATAAAGCGCTGAAAAACCGGGTCGTTGGCCAGGGGGTGATTGAAGCGGGTGCGGGTATAAATATTGACCACCGAGGGTGCAGCCTTGCGCACTGCTGCGGCGTAGGAGGTCACCAGGTTCGCCGTGGGTCGCGGAATGATGGTTTGTGCAACGCTATTTTGTGGTGCTGAGGCGTCGTTGCCAATAAATTGCGGAAACAAAACAGTGACGACAGCCGCGATGATGAGGCCAAACAGGGCTGGCCAGCCGAAATATCGTAATAGTCGCAAGGTCTAAGATCCGCTGATAGTTTCTTAATTGTTGGTGGTATTATGGCACACCTCGGAAGGCCCCTGTCGCGATCATTGGCAGTCGGTACGAAACAGTTTTGAGGCCCCGGTGCAGCGTACAATGGGGCCCGATAAATTCAGTCATTAGCAACTAGGAGAGTGAAAATATGAGTGGTCTTGTTAAACCCCATGGCAGTGATGTCTTACTACCGCTATTGTTGGCAGGCGAAGCCCTGACAGCGGCGCAGGCGCGGGCTAAAACCCTGCCCAAAGTAATCTTGGCCTCCCGCGAAGTGGGCGACCTGATTATGCTCGGCATCGGCGGTTTTACCCCACTCGACGGTTTTATGGGAAAGGCAGACTGGCAGGGCGTTTGCGACAATATGCACATGGCCAGCGGTTTGTTCTGGCCGATTCCCATTACTTTATCGGTTGATCAGGCCCAGGCCGATGAGCTGGAGCTGGGCACCGAAGTGGCGCTGGTTGACGGCGAGACAGACGAAGTGATGGGTGTGTTGACCCTCTCTGAAAAGTACAGCATTGATAAAGCTCACGAGTGTCAGCAGGTGTTTACCACCACTGACCCCGAGCACCCCGGTGTTGCCATGGTGATGAGCCAGGGCGAGGTGAATCTGGCGGGTAAGGTTGCGGTCTTCTCTCAGGGCGATTTCCCCACTAAGTACGATGGGGTCTATATGACGCCGACGCAAACGCGCGAGCTGTTTGACGCTAAAGGCTGGTCGACCATTGCCGCCTTTCAAACCCGCAACCCAATGCATCGCTCTCACGAATATCTGGCGAAAATTGCCATCGAGATTTGCGATGGCGTGATGGTTCACTCGCTGCTGGGTAAGTTGAAGCCGGGGGATATTCCCGCCGAAGTGCGCCAGGAAGCGATCGGCACCTTGCTCGATGAGTACTTTGTTGACAATACCGTGGTGCAGTCGGGCTATCCTCTGGACATGCGCTACGCTGGCCCGCGCGAAGCGCTATTGCATGCTTTGTTCCGTCAAAACTACGGTTGCAGCCACTTGATTGTCGGTCGTGACCACGCCGGTGTTGGCGATTACTACGGGCCCTTCGATGCCCACCATATCTTTGATGACATTCCCAAAGATGCCATGGAAACCGTGCCGCTGAAAATCGACTGGACCTTCTGGTGCAATCGCTGTGACACCATGGCCTCAATGCGCACCTGCCCCCACGGTGCCGACGATCGCGTGTTGGTGTCAGGCACTAAACTGCGCAAGGCTCTGTCGGAAGGTGGTGAGGTTGAGGCGAACTTTTCGCGACCCGAAGTGCTGGAAGTTTTGCGTCAGTACTACGCCAGTTTGAGCGATGAGGACAATGTCGAGGTTAAGTTGTCGGGTCACTCCGCGACGTAGCGCATTATTGAGACATTAAAAAAGCCGGGTCATTAGCCCGGCTTTTTTAATGTCGCGAATTTGATCGCTCGCTATTTTAGGCGACCTTCGTTGTGGGGTCGTCTTCTTCGCTATTGTTGCTCTCGGCGGGCTCATCGGCAGGTTGAGCTTCCGTTGCCTGGGCTTTATCTTTCTCCAGACCATAGCTTTCGTCGAGTACGCCGTTAATATCGGGGGTGTAGTCTTTCGGTGGTTGTGGGCTATCGATGGTGCTGTTATCGACGGCGTGAGCAATGCCCAGGTTGCCGGAGCCGGCTTCGAGCAGTTTGTTGCTGATTTCGGGGTTGGTGAGTGTCATGGCGCTGGCAGCGAGATGCTGGTGCACCTCTTTATAGCTGTGAGTCAAATTATTGACCAGCTCGGAGGTGGTGATGAAATGCTCGGTCACCTGATGCTGATAGGTTTTTAGCTCATCGTCTTTCTTGCGCAATTCATCGGTCAGTGTGCGGCGTTGCTTGGTGGCACCGGAGAGCGTGCGACCGACAATGGTGCCGATGACGAGGCCGACAGCAAGGCTGGCCAATGCAATGGTGAGGGGATCTGTGGGCACGTGGGTACTTCCTTATGTGGATTTCAATGGGTGGGGATTCTATCTTGAACCGAGTCGAGGTTGAATAGCTGGGAGATGAATATTTATTATCCCTCGGTGAGAATCGATCTCTGATACTTTAATGACATAACTACAGCTTACTGGGGGCAAAAAAATGGGTCAAAAAACACAACTCACTCTGACGGGCACGGTGGGTCAAATTGAGGCTCTACTTGAAGAGGGTCAGGTCGATGGGCCATTCAGTGGCCAGGGCTATGTGGCGGTGATTTGCCACCCACACCCGCTGTACGGCGGCACTATGGATAATAAAGTGGTGTCGACACTGGCGCGGATTTATCGCGAGCTGGGCATCACCTCGCTGCGCTTTAACTTTCGCGGCGTGGGCACCAGTGAGGGCGAGCACGATGAGGCGCGGGGCGAAGTGGATGATTTATGCCTTGTCAGTGAGTGGCTGTTGCAGCAATACCCGGGGAGCCGCTTATTACTGGCGGGCTTTTCTTTTGGAACGGCGGTTGTTGCGGCTGCCAGCGAGCGCATGACAGTGGCGCAAATGATTTTGATTGCCCCGCCGGTCATGCGCTATCCCTATGCACCGCGCGGCGAGTTTGCCTGCCCGGTAGCACTGGTGCTCGGCGGGCAGGATGAAAAGGTGGAGAAAGACGCGGTGCTCACCTGGCTGGAATCCCTCGAATCCCCTGTGGCGACGATAGTGATCCCCGAGGCGAGTCACTTCTTCCATGGCCAGCTGAACAGTCTGCGAGAAAAGCTCGCGGCGCAATTGAGTGCCTTCTTAACGCAGGCCTAGCAGGTTGTTGAAATTCGCTGAGCCTAGCCAGATACAAGGCAAAACCAGGCGAAAAAGCGGAGTTTACTCGTGTAAATGAGCACTTTGAGCTTGGTTTTAACGCCGTAGTTGGCCGGGTCAGTAGAATTTCAACAGCCTGCTAGGGTGGTGGCGCGGCGCTTGCGCACGGTGTGCGGCGCGAGTAGAGTGGCCGCCCTGAATAGCCAGGCCCCGTGCTCATGCCCCCATTAATTACAATTAGTGCTTAATCGATGTCTTCTCCCCTACAGCGCTATGAGAAAGATTTACTGCAGGACGGTTTTGTTGCCGACGCGGCGCAGCGTCTCGCCGTGGAAAAACTGCAGTCTGTTTACGAGCAGTTAATAGCGGCAAGCGAGGTAAAGCTCGGGCTGTTTGATCGCTTGCGGGGGCGGCAGCCGCATTCTTATGCCCCCGTTAAGGGTCTGTATTTCTGGGGTGGTGTAGGTCGGGGTAAAACCTACCTGATGGACAATTTTTACGAGAGCCTGCCCTTCGAGCAAAAAATGCGCGTGCACTTCCACCGTTTTATGCGCCGCGTGCACCGCGATCTGACGAAGTACGGTGGCGTGAAGAACCCGCTGGAGAAGGTGGCGGCAGGTATCGCCAAAGATGCACGGGTGATTTGCTTTGATGAGTTTTTTGTTTCCGACATTACCGATGCGATGATTTTGGGTGGTTTGATGGAGCTGCTCTTTGCCCGAGGCGTGACGCTGATAGCCACCTCGAATATCGTTCCCGACAAGCTCTACACCAATGGTCTACAGCGTCAGCGCTTTTTACCGGCCATTGCCCTGGTCAAGCAGCACTGCGAAGTGGTGAATGTCGATAGCGGCACGGATTACCGCCTGCGCGCCCTGGAGCAGGCTGAACTCTACCACTCGCCGCTGGATGAGCAGGCGGAGGTCTCGTTGCACACGACCTTCGACAGCCTGGTGCCGGCGCGGGATGAATTGCGTGAAAATGTCGCCCTGGAAGTGGAGGGGCGAGACATCCCCTGTCGCTTTGTCGCCGAGGATGTGGCCTGGTTTGACTTCATGGCTCTGTGCGATGGGCCGCGCAGTCAGAATGATTACATTGAATTGGCGCGCGAGTTTCATGCCGTGCTGATCAGTGATATGCCGCAGCTGGGTCGCGATAGCGAGGATCAGGCGCGCCGCTTTATTAGCCTGGTGGATGAGTTTTACGATCGCAATGTAAAGCTGGCGATGTCGGTTGCGGTGCCCCTTGAGGCTTTATACAGTGGCGGTAATTTGGCCTTCGAATTTGAGCGTACCCTGAGCCGTTTGCTGGAAATGCAATCCCACGATTACCTGGCGCGAGCCCACCAGCCCTGAGGGCGGTAAAAACAAAGTGGGGTTTCTCGCTTAAACGCGCAATCTCTGCTTGAACTTCCTCTCCCGCATCGGTAGAATTCGCGCTCTTTTCTGGGAGCCACCTGATTTCAGGTAACGATTCAATGAAAACATTTAGCGCCAAGCCCGAAACAGTTCAGCACGATTGGTATGTCGTCGACGCCGCCGATAAAACGCTGGGCCGACTAGCCAGTGACATTGCGACGCGCCTGCGCGGCAAGCATAAGCCTGAATATACCCCCCATGTTGATACAGGCGATTACATCGTCGTGGTCAATGCCGAAAAGGTCCGTGTTACGGGTAAAAAAGCCACTGACAAGATGTATTACCACCACACAGGTTTCCCCGGTGGCATCAAGTCAATTAGCTTCGAAAAGCTGGTCGACAAGGCGCCGACGCGTGCACTTGAGAAGGCGGTAAAGGGCATGTTGCCCAAGGGTCCGCTGGGTCGGGCTATGTACAGCAAGTTGAAAGTGTACGCCGGGGATGCCCATCCTCACGCTGCACAACAACCGCAAGCACTGAATATTTAACGGGACGCATGACAATGGCTGAAACTTATTACGGTACAGGTCGGCGCAAAACGTCGGCGGCTCGAGTTTTTATCACTAGCGGTAGCGGTGATGTAACGGTAAATAACCGCACCTTAGAGCAGTATTTTGGTCGCGAAGTGGCACGTATGATCGTACGTCAGCCGCTGGAGCTGGTCGAAGCGGTCGATAAATTCGATTTAAAAATCACCGTTAGCGGTGGTGGAAGCTTTGGTCAGGCCGGTGCGATTCGCCACGGTTTGTCACGCGCACTGCTGGCATACGACGAAACACTGCGCGCGCCACTGCGTCAGGCCGGGTTTTTGACCCGAGATGCCAGAGCGGTAGAGCGTAAGAAAGTCGGTCTGCACAAAGCACGTAAGCGTCCGCAGTTCTCGAAGCGTTAATTACTGGTCGTTTTATAAAAAAGCCCAACTTTATGTTGGGTTTTTTTTGTTTTAAAACATGGGCTTGGCTGATTTGTTGACGGGCTCAGCTTGTAAACCCCCATGCTTTTCATTACTATTACTCGCCATTTTTACCTGTGCGCGGGTACAGGTTTCATCAGCTGCAATGAATGCGGCCAATCTTTATTATTCTGCCTTTTAAGGGGAGCTCATATGAGCAATGAGGGTGTCAATCAGGGGCGTCGCCGCTTTTTGACTGCAACGACCTGCGCTGTTGGCGCGGTAGGTGCAGCAGGAGCAGTGGTGCCATTTGTCGGTTCCTGGTTTCCAAGTGCAAAAGCGAAAGCGGCCGGTGCGCCGGTGCGCATCAATATTAGTCGTATCGAGCCGGGCCAAATGGTCGTTGAAGAATGGCGCGGGCAGCCGGTTTATATTATTCGCCGCACCCAGGAAGCGCTCGACTCCCTGGCTAAATTGACCGATCAATTGCGCGACCCCGAATCTGAGCAGTCGGATCAACCGAGCTATGTCGATCCGGTGAACCGCGCTTCAAACTCTGAATACCTGATTATGGTGGGTCTGTGTACTCACCTCGGTTGTGCCCCGATGTATCGTCCCGATGTGGGCGCTACCGACCTCGGCGGTGCCGAATGGTTGGGTGGCTTTTTCTGTCCCTGCCACGGTTCCAAGTTCGATCTTGCGGGACGTGTTTACAAGGGCGTACCCGCACCCCTCAACCTTAAAGTGCCGCCCTATAACTATGAGAGTGAAAAGGTGGTGGTGATCGGTATTGGCGAGGAGAGCGCATAATGAAATTGATCCTGTTTTTGTGGAGCTGGCTTGATGAGCGTCTGCCGGTACAGCGTGCCTGGGACACCCATATGGGTAAGTACTACGCACCGAAGAACTTTAACTTCTGGTACTTTTTTGGGGTTCTGTCTCTGCTGGTGCTAGTCAATCAGCTGCTCACCGGTATTTGGTTGACGATGAGTTTTGAACCCTCGTCCGAAGGCGCTTTTGCCTCGGTTGAATACATTATGCGCGATGTCGATTACGGCTGGATTCTGCGCTATATGCATTCTACGGGTGCCTCGGCCTTCTTTATCGTTATCTACCTGCATATGTTTCGCGGCTTGCTCTATGGCTCTTATAAGGCCCCCCGCGAGCTGGTGTGGCTATTTGGCATGGCGATTTATCTGGCGCTAATGGCCGAGGCCTTTTTGGGCTACGTACTACCCTGGGGACAGATGTCCTATTGGGGAGCGCAGGTCATTATTTCCCTGTTTGGTGCCATTCCCTATATTGGTGATGCCATTGTGGAGTGGGTGCGCGGCGATTATCTGATCTCCGGTATTACCCTCAACCGCTTCTTCGCCTTGCACGTGGTGGCTGTACCCATCGTGCTGCTCGGTCTGGTGGTCTTGCACCTCCTGGCTTTGCACGAAGTGGGTTCTAACAACCCCGACGGTATTGAAATCAAGAAAAACAAAGATGAGAATGGCATACCTCTCGATGGTATTCCCTTCCACCCCTACTACACGGTGCACGATCTGGTGCCGATCGTAGTGTTCATCTTTATTTTCTGCTTCATTCTGTTCTTTATGCCAGAAATGGGCGGTTACTTTATTGAGCACGCCAACTTTGAGATCGCCAATCAGCTGAAAACCCCTGAGCATATTGCACCGGTCTGGTATTTCACGCCTTACTATTCCATGTTGCGTGCGGTTCCCGATAAGTTTTTGGGCTTCCTGGTGATGGCAGCAGCCGTCGCTATTCTCTTCGTACTGCCCTGGCTCGATCGCAGTCCGGTGAAGTCGATTCGCTACAAGGGTAATGCCAGTCGCGTCGCGGTGGTATTGTTCGCGGCAGTCTTTATTATCCTCGGCATACTGGGTATGAAGGCACCGACACCTGCGCGCACCGCGCTGGCTCAGGTCTGTACGGTAATCTATTTCCTTTACTTCCTGGCGATGCCGATTTGGACCAAGCTGGAAAAAACCAAACCCGAACCTGTCAGAGTGACGATGGATGGCGGCATGGGTTTCTGGCGCGCACTGGGTGTCTTGTTTATTGTCATCGGCCTGGTCATTGTGCCACTCAAAGCGGTGGGGGCATCGTCAAATTTTGATTGTGGCACTATTGCCTGCGATCAGTTCGAAGCGGACCCTGAGAATAAGGCCTCATTGCAAAATGGCGCTCAGCTTTTTGTTAACTACTGCATGGGTTGCCACTCAGCCAAATATCAGCGCTGGGAGCGTGCCGCGGATGATCTGGGTATTCCCCACGGCATGATGATGGAAAACCTTGTCTTTAGCGGTCAGAAAATTGGCGGTTTGATGGGCATTTCGATGTCAGAGGACTCGGCCAAAGCCTGGTTTGGTGCTGTGCCCCCGGACTTGACCCTGGTCACCCGAGCGCGCTCAGCGAAATGGGTTTATACCTACCTACGTAATTTTTATGCCGATAGCAGCCGCCCGGTTGGCATCAATAACAAAGTTTTTAAAGATGTGGGTATGCCCCACGCCCTGATGGACTTGCAGGGCCTGCAGGCTTGTGCCGACGGCCCGATGCTGGCTCACAACGGTGGTATTAAGGTTGACCCGCTGACCAGCGAGCCTCTACTCGACGACCCCTGTGGTTCCTATGAGTTGCTCAGTGAAGGTAGCATGTCGCCAGAAGAATTTGATGGTGCGGTCTATGATCTAGTGAATTTCATGGCCTATATGGCCAACCCTGTAGAGACAGAGAGCAAGCGAATTGGCGTTTATGTGCTTTTATTTCTTGCCTTTTTGCTGATCTGGGTATGGTTGTTGAATCGTGAATATTGGAAAGATATTCATTGATAACTGGGCTGTGTAAGCAGGTTTTTTCCTATCCTATGAGGTCCTTGTAATGGGTGTAGTTTCAAAGCGAACGTCGATGACATTTTTTTCTGATCCGGCAAGTCATTATTGCCATCGAATCAGGATTGTCCTCGCCGAAAAAGGCGTTACCGTCGACATAGAAGAAGTCGACCCGAATGCTATTCCCGAGGAGTTGGCTGAGCTCAACCCCTACGGCTCAGTACCTACACTCGTCGACAGGGATTTGTCACTGTACGAATCCAAGGTGATGATGGAATACCTCGATGAGCGTTTTCCCCATCCACCCCTGCTGCCGGTCTACCCGGTAGCGCGGGCCCTGAGTCGGCAGTACATGCACCGCATTGAGAAAGACTGGTGTGAAAAGGTCGATGTGATTCTTGCCAGCAAGGATAGCAAGGTGGTCGACCTGGCTCGCAAAGAGCTGCGTGACAGTTTGCTGGGTATTGCGCCCATCTTTGCCGACAAACCCTATTTTATGTACGAAGAGTTTACTCTGGTCGATTGCTGTCTGGCGCCGCTGTTGTGGCGACTAGAGAGCCTGGGCATCGAAATGCCCAACACCCGTCAGGCTAAACCACTGCATGACTATATGCGACGCTTGTTCGAGCGCCCGGCATTTTTGTCGAGCTTGACTGAGCCTGAGCGGGATATGAACGCTTAGTTCTGTTCAAGCAGTTTTTTCAGCCCCGAATCCGCAGGTAAGGGTAATGGCGATGACTTCCAACAAGCCCTATTTAGTTAGGGCTTTTTATGACTGGATTGTAGACAACGATTGTACGCCCCATGTCGTTGTCAATGCGCTGGCGCTGGGTGTAGAAGTACCCCAGGTGTATGTTAGTGACGGGCAGATTGTATTGAATGTTGCCCCACGCGCAGTGAGTGCCTTCAATCTAGACAATGAAGCCCTTTGTTTCACCACGCGCTTTGGTGGCGTGCCTACTGATATTTATGCCCCTATACATGCCATTATCGGCATTTATGCCCGGGAAAATGGTGAGGGCATGGCCTTTGAGTCCCAGGCACCAGAAGCGAGTGAGCTGCGCGGTATTGATGATGGGTCTGATGATGATAAGCCGCCGACGGGTTCTGGGCCCTCCGGTTCAAAACCACCGGGTTCAAGACCATCCGGGAAAAAGCCCTCAGGCCCGAAACTCAGAGTTGTTAAGTAAGCGGGCTAAATTTTAGCTCGCCAAAACAGACTAAACCGATAGAGAGGAATTGATAATGAATGATCCAATCGTGATCTGCGGATATGCGCGTACCCCAATGGGCGGCATGATGGGTGAGCTGGCCGATGTGCCATCACCACAGTTGGGCGCCACCGCCATCGCTGCGGCTATGGAGCGCGCCGGTGTCGACAATAACGATGTTGACGAAGCCCTGATTGGCTGTGTATTGCCAGCGGGTGTTGGCCAGTCTCCGGCACGCCAGGCCGCCTTAGGTGCCGGCTTGCCCGTTAGCACCGGTACTACCACCGTCAATAAGATGTGTGGTTCCGGCATGAAAACCGTGATGATGGCCTGTGACACGCTGCTTGCGGGCCAGGCCGATGTGGTCGTTGCCGGCGGCATGGAAAACATGAGTAGTGCTCCCTATATTCTGAAAAAAGCCCGTGGCGGTTACCGACTGGGTAATGGTGAGTTGCTCGACCACATGTACATCGATGGTCTGCAAGATGCCTACACCGGTGGCTTGATGGGTGTCTTTGCCGAAAGTTGTGCTGGCAAATATACCTTCACTCGTGAAGATCAGGACGCTTACGCTATTGAATCTCTGCGTCGCGCCAATGCAGCCATCGACGCGGGTAACTTCAAGCGCGAGATCGCACCGGTCACCGTTAAGACACGTAAAGGCGAGACGGTTATCGATACCGATGAGCAGCCCGGTAACGCCCGTCCCGATAAAATTCCCAATCTTAAGCCGGCGTTTAAGAAAGACGGTTCGGTGACGGCGGCTAACGCCAGCTCAATTTCTGACGGTGCCGCGGCCCTGGTGCTGATGCGTCAAAGCGAAGCCGAAAAGCGCGGTATTAAGCCTGTAGCAGTGATTCGTGGCTATACCCAGTTTGCCCAGGAGCCCGAGTGGTTTACCACCGCCCCCGTTGGCGCGATGAATAATCTTTTTGAGCGCACCGGCTGGTCGGCGGCCGATGTTGACCTGTTTGAAGTCAACGAAGCCTTTGCCGTGGTCGCCATGGCGGCGATGAAAGAGCTGGATATCCCCCACGACAAGGTCAACGTTCACGGTGGTGCCTGTGCGCTGGGTCATCCTCTGGGTGCCAGTGGTGCGCGCATTATCGTCACCCTGCTTTCTGCCCTGGAGACCCATGGCAAAACCAAGGGTGTTGCCAGTCTCTGTATTGGTGGTGGCGAGGCAACAGCGGTTGCTGTTGAGCTTCTCTAGGAGAGTTACTTGAGAAGTTGTTCATTAAAAAGCCCCGCATTGTCGGGGCTTTTTTTATGGTCTTATTTTAATCTTAGTTTAGCGGCGTTTGCTGTTGGTGCTATTTAGGCGTCGATTCTGGGTTGAGTCCTTCCCAGCGCTGTACCAGATCGGGTGCGTCAATACCCAGTGAATCGAGAGTGCGGCCCACGGTTTGATTGACAATGTCCTCAATATTAACCGGGTGTTGATAAAAAGAGGGCACCGGCGGCGCGATAATGCCGCCCATCTCGGTGACGATGGTCATATTGCGCAAATGCACCAGGTGGAGGGGGGTTTCTCTGGGCAAGAGCACCAGTGTTCTACGCTCCTTCAGTGTCACTCCAGCGGCGCGGGATATGAGGTTATTGTCCAGTCCGTGGGCGATGGAACCCAGGGTATTCATGGAACAGGGGGCGACCACCATGGAGTGAATGGGGAAGGAGCCGCTGGAAATACTGGCACCAAAATCTTTGTGGCGATGGCAGACGTCGGCCAGAACTGAAATAGCTTTTTTATCGAAACCCGTCTCGTGTTCAGCGGTGATAATGCCGGCAGGCGATAAAATCAGGTGAGTTTCTACCTCGGGCAGCTCGGCCAGCACCTGCAGCAGGCGAATGCCATAGATACACCCGGTGGCGCCGGTAATGGCGATAATGACTCGTTTGAGCATGGTTCTTCCTATGGCATCCTGTCTTAATGACATTGTAGCCCCATTGGGCCGCGTCGGGGTTTATTGCCTGTCGTGGTGATCAGGGAAGTGAATACGCTGGCTCAGGTCGCGGGGAATTGCGCTTGAAATCAGTAAAAATAAGGCAATAAAAAAGGGCAAAACTTTTCAGTCTTGCCCTTCGTCTGTTTGCGCTGAATTAGTGTTAGCTAATAGCGCAAAGCAGATAGCCTTCCTCTACATAAAGTAGAATTAGATGGCTACGATGTTCTCAGCTTGAGGACCTTTCTGGCCTTGAGTTACAGTGAACTCAACTTTTTGGCCTTCGATCAGCGTTTTGAAGCCAGAACCAGAAATTGCACTGAAGTGGGCAAAAACGTCGGGGCCAGACTCTTGCTCGATAAAACCAAAACCTTTAGCTTCGTTGAACCACTTAACAGTACCGGTAGTAGTAGACATAGTTATTTCCTAATCATTCGAGAGTAATTAAAGCCTTTAATAAGGCGGTTTTGCCGGAAGTGTTGCTATTACTTATGAAAAACAGGACGAGTGTACTACTGAGGAACATCGAAATGGTGTGCATAAATATAGGACGTACTTTCAAGCTGTGGGCAGTATATACCGCTTTATAGTCGAGTCAATGGTTAAACCCCGATAAACATAGCTTATTTACGTATTTGCAACTTCTGGCACGGGTGCTTGAGGGTGTTGGCCGTTGGGAATTGCCCCGAGCTTTGATTTTTAACCTGGGAGCGTTAATTAGCGGGCCGTGAGCGGTAAAAAACGTGCTGTATTACCCGTATGACTAGCAGGCTACTGAGCTCTATGAGCAGGGCTAGAGTAAAGCCGCAAGTAAGCCCGCTAATGATCGCCGAGGGCTTGAGGACAATGTTGTAGGTGTAGTTACGCCAAACTTCATTCTTAATCTCGGGCAGGGGTTTTAAAATAACCTGGGTATAGGCGTTGTAGGTGCTTGTGGTGAAGCTCTCCCAGGCCAGATTGAGTCTCAGGTTCCTGTTATAAATAGCCGCGATACTAGCGCCGCCGTCTTTAATCACCGGGTCTGGGTTGCTTTGGTAGTGGGCAATGAGCTGTTCCAAATTGCCATCAAAATAGCGCTGGGCATCCCTCTGGAATTCCTCAAGGCTCAGGGATGATTCGAGTAGGTGTGCTTCAAGGCTTTTGCCGTATTGATCGATAAAGCCGGGTATCTGCACCCCTAGGAGTACGCCACAGGTGAAGAGTATTAGCCGGAGGTAATCCAAAATTTTGCGCATATATCCCCGTGGTATGCCGTAGCTATCAACTATTTCGGGCGCGCCGTAGCTTTATTTTTTTGAGTTTGAGAATAATAGCGATACGGGGAGAAATAGGGAATACGCACTTGTGGGGGTAGGGTTGTTGCTTAAAGCGGATAGGGGGGTAATAGCTAAACTTGGTCTCAGTAAAAAGAGTGGTGGGCCTTCCCAGACTTGAACTGGGGACCTGCCGATTATGAGTCGGATGCTCTAACCAACTGAGCTAAAGGCCCTTCTTTTATAGTGTCTTGCGCGGTGTCTGGCTGTTCAGCCCCTGTGCCGCTCTCTCACTGAATTGATCGCGAGAGCTCGAGAGGGCGCATTATAAAAGGCTTTGCTGATATCTGCCAGACAAGATCTTACAGACTATCGAAAAGCTGTTGGTGTGAGGGCTTTCGATAGTCTGTTTCTGTTGGAAAGAAGCTACTCGTCGAGAAAGCTACGCATGTGATCGGAGCGGGTAGGGTGACGCAGTTTGCGCAGTGCCTTGGCTTCGATTTGGCGAATGCGCTCGCGAGTCACGTCAAATTGCTTGCCGACTTCTTCCAGCGTGTGGTCGGTGTTCATGTCGATGCCGAAACGCATGCGCAGTACCTTGGCTTCACGGGCGGTGAGGCCGTTGAGTACTTCGCGAGTCGCTTCGGTCAGGCTCTCAGCCGTGGCTGAGTGAATTGGCGAGTCGACGTTGACGTCTTCAATAAAGTCGCCGAGATGAGAGTCTTCATCGTCGCCAATGGGCGTTTCGAGAGAGATGGGCTCTTTGGCAATTTTCAGTACTTTGCGAATTTTGTCTTCGGGCAATTCCATGCGCTCGCCAAGTTCTTCCGGTGTTGGCTCGCGACCCATTTCCTGCAACATTTGTCGCGATACGCGATTGAGTTTGTTGATTGTTTCAATCATGTGCACGGGTATGCGGATGGTACGCGCCTGGTCGGCAATGGAGCGCGTAATCGCCTGGCGAATCCACCAGGTAGCGTAGGTCGAAAACTTGTAGCCGCGACGGTATTCAAATTTGTCGACCGCTTTCATCAGGCCGATATTGCCCTCTTGAATTAGATCGAGGAACTGCAGGCCGCGATTGGTGTATTTTTTGGCGATGGAGATAACCAGGCGCAGGTTGGCTTCAACCATTTCCTTTTTGGCGCGTCGGGCTTTTGCCTCGCCGATGGACATGCGGCGGTTGATGTCTTTAATTTGGGTGATGCTTAGGCCCGAAGCCTGCTCCAGAATCGCCAGCTTGTTTTGTACGCGCGTGATGTCGTCCAGCCTGTTTTTGATGGCGGGGGCGTAGGACTGTTTGCGTCGTGAAAGGTTGGCGGCCCACTTGTCATTGGTTTCGTTACCGGGGAAGCTTTCGACAAACTCTCTGCGCGGCATTTTTGCCTCGCGAATACACAGCGCCATAATACTGCGCTCGTGCTTCCTCACTTCGTGTAGGGCCATGCGCACGCGAGCAACGAGGGGGTCGTACTGCTTGGGTATCAGCTTTAAGTATTTGAAGAGCTCGCCTAGCTCGACAATATTCTTTTCGGCGCTTTCTGCACTGCGTCCATGGCGAGCAATTGAGCGTTTGGTTTTGTCATTTTGCTTGTGGATAGAGCCAAAGCGCTGGGCCGCTTCTTCGGGGCAAAGTCCACCTTCGTGCTGCTCTTCCTCTTCTTCCTCTTCCTTCTCGCCTGCGGCTATGGCGGCAGCATCTTTTTTACTCTGCTCGAGTGCCGAGGGTACGTGGTCGACGGGGTTGAGGTAGCCGGCGATAATTTCAACCAGGCGGCGCTCGCCTTTCTGTACAAGTTCGTACTGGGCGACGATGTCGTCGACAGTTTCGGGCCATTCGGACATGGCGAACATGACGTCGCGGATGCCCTCTTCAATGCGCTTGGCGATTTCGATTTCACCTTCGCGAGTCAGCAACTCAACCGTGCCCATCTCGCGCATGTACATGCGCACGGGGTCGGTGGTGCGATGCTTTTCAGTTTCGACGGCAGCCAGGGCTGCGGCAGCTTCGGCAGCGGCGATTTCGTCGGCACTATTATTCCCTTCGTCGTTGATCAGCAGGGTATCGGCATCGGGGGCGGTTTCGAAAACATTGATGCCCATGTCGTTGATCATCTGAATGATGTCTTCGACCTGATCGGGATCAGAAATATCTTCGGGTAGGTGGTCATTAACCTCGGCGTAGGTTAAGTAACCCTGTTCGCGGCCCTTGGCAATCAGTTCCTTGATGCGTGACTGTTGTTGGCTGACGTCGCTCATAGAGTATCCGTAGTTAGTGAGTGGCTGAAAACAAACGCGAAATTATAGCCTATAAGTGGGGTGCTGTCTTGTAATTGCAAGGCCCTCATGTCAGCTATTCGCCTGTTTCGTCTTTGCGCTCAAGTAATTGTTTTATCTTGCTAATTAATTCAGGGCTGCGCTCTTCGGCGGGTAGCTCAAGCCAGATAGCGAATGCCGTATTGCGGTCGTGGTCGTCGAGCTCGCGTTTGGCACTTAAATACGCGATGCGCTGCTCGATACTTTGCTCACTTATGACGTCGCGAAGCAGTGAATCGACAATGTCCTGGGCCAGTTTTACATAACTTTCGGCTGCCTGACTGGGAATGTTGGCCAAATCGGTAGCAGCGATCCCCGCTAACACTTCGCCCTGCTCCTGACCGTGCACACCCCGCCAATAACCAAGAATATGGTTAAGAGTATAGTCGGGATTTTTCTCCAGCAGAGAGAATAAACCGTGAAGTATGTCGATATCGGCGAGTTCAAGCTTGAGCAGGGCTTCGCTGTGCTCAAGGCTTTGTGCCAGTGATGGGTGGTTGATCAGTAGGGCGATCAAGCAGTGCAGCGGGTTGAGGTGTAACTCTTTTTGTGTGGGGGCTGGTCGTCCCTGAACTGTTTTGGCCGTGCCCTGGGCCTCGCCATCTGGCTGGGCATAATCCTCTGCGGGGGGGTAGCTGTCGTCTGCTGGGATGTGCTCGGCAGCCCCATAGCTGTCGCCGTAATCCTCATAACTACCGTTGTTTGGTGGTGCTTCATCCCATTGCGGGGTGTCTGCTTCGACGGGCGGGGCAAGTAATCCGGTTAAGGTGTCAGCGGCAAGACCGGTTTTTTTGGCCAGTTGATCGAACAGTAATTGCTGGAAAATACCCGCTGGCAGTTGGTTGATCATCGGTGCCGCGAGAGTGGTGAAGCGCGCGCAATCGTCGGCCAGTGTTAAGTCGAGGCCCTCTTCGCAGAGGGTGAAAAGAAAGGCCGAGAGCGGCGTGGCACTGCTTATTAGATTGCGAAAGCGCTCGTTGCCAATTTTTCGCACCAGTGTGTCAGGGTCTTCGCCCTCGTCGAGGAAGAGGAATTTGGCACTGCGTCCATCGGTCATTAATGGCAGGCTGGTTTCGAGCGCGCGCTTACCGGCCTTGCGCCCGGCTTTATCGCCGTCAAAACAAAAAACCACTTCACTGGTGTAGCGGAAGAGTTTTTCAAGGTGGGCGTCGGATACGGCAGTGCCGAGGGTCGCCACTGCATTTTCTATTTCGTGCTGGGCCAGAGCGACGACATCCATGTAGCCTTCGACGACTAATAAGTTGCCATTACTCTGGCGGCTGCGATTGGCTTCGTACAGGCCGTAGAGTTCGCGTCCCTTGTGGAAAACCGCAGTCTCTGGCGAGTTGAGATACTTCGGCTTGTCGTCACCGAGCACCCGCCCGCCAAAGGCGATGGTGCGGCCTCGCGTATCGCGGATGGGGAAAATAATCCTCTCGCGAAAGCGGTCGTAGCGCTTGTTATCTTCAACCCGGTTGACCAGCAGGCCGGAGTCGGTGAGCAGGGCGATGGTTTCATCTTCAATGGCGTCGCCGCTCTGCTCGTTATCACTCTGTTGCAGGCGTCTTTCGCCGATGGCCAGCAGTAAATTATCCCAGCCGGGTGGGGCGTAGCCAATCTCGAAAGTAGCCGCTATTTCGCCGCTCAGGCCTCGTTGTTTTAGGTAGTCGACGGCCTGATGTGCGGTGTTATGTTGCCGTAACTGGTGCTGATAAAAACGCTTGGCCTGGTCGAGAATGTCGTACAGCGCTTTGCGGCGCTTGTCCTGCGGATTGTTTTGCTGGGCCTCGCGGGGCACCTCCATGCTGACCAGTGCGCCGAGGGTTTCCACTGCCAGTGGAAAATCAACGTGATCGTAGTCCATTACAAAGCCAATGGCGTTGCCCCCGGCACCGCAGCCGAAACAATAGTAAAACTGTTTTTCGGGATTGACCGAAAAGGAGGGGGTTTTTTCGTCGTGAAAGGGGCAGCGAGCGGAGTGATTTTTGCCGGTTTTGCGCAGCTCGAGGCGGGCACCGATGACATCGACGATATCCACTCGGTCGAGTAGGTCGTCGATAAAGCGCTGTGGAATTAATCCGGCCATCAGGTTTTGCTCGGCAGATGAGGCGAGCAGCTAACAGCCGTCGCTACATCTGCTGCGTAGGCGCTACGACAGTCGAGCTTTGATTTGTTGGCTAACGGCACCCATATCGGCGCGGCCCTGAACCTGGGGCTTGAGAATACCCATCACCTTGCCCATGTCGGACATTGCCTGAGCGCCACTGGCTGTAACGGCCTGGTCGATAAGTTGCTGCAGTTCTTCATCGGTGAGTGCGGCGGGCAAAAATTCTGCGATAACGTCGAGTTCGGTTTGCTCCTGCTCAGCGAGATCATCGCGCCCGGCATCGTTGAACTGGCTCAATGAGTCGCGGCGCTGTTTGCTCATTTTATCGAGAATAGCCAATACGCGGGTGTCATCCAGCTCAATACGCTCGTCGACTTCTATGCGTTTAATTTCGGCCTGTATCAGGCGAATAGTGCCGAGGCGAGGCTTGTCTTTGGCGCGCATCGCGGTTTTCATTTCTGTCTTGATGCGGACCTTCAGTGTTTCCTCACTCATGGCAATATCCTGTTTTGTTATATGGTTTGGGTTCTTGGCTGTGTGGTAAAACCTGAGTGAAAAGCTTAGCCAAGATGCGCTGTGCTGCCAAGCTAGAATCAAGTGCTGACATTTCTGCCAGCAACAAAAAAAGCGTCGACAGGCGACGCTTCTTCTTAAACTAGCAGTAGATACTTCTAGAGCTAGTTAAGTAGGTACTTCGTATCGACTGTGGTTTAGCAGTTGCTGGCCACAGTCGAAGGTGTTTAGTACATACGTTGTAGCTTGCGTGACTCGCGCTGAACTTTCTTGGCGTGACGCTTAACGGCGGCAGCGGCTTTGCGCTTGCGACACCATGTTGGCTTCTCGTAAAACTCGCGACGGCGAACTTCAGCTAAAATACCGGCTTTTTCGCAAGAGCGCTTAAAGCGACGTAGAGCGATATCGAAAGGTTCGTTTTCTTTAAGGCGTACTGAAGGCATCTATCCTCTTTCCTGTTCTTTGGCTAACAATCGAAGTTCCGGGCTCAGGCTTTTTTATCAGCATAAGCCACATAAAATTTGGCTACAGCCCCTGTTGGGGTCGCGTATTCTATACACTTGTCACCTCGGGTGCAAAATGTTTTTGATCTTGTGTGGTGCCCCGGGCTGCTAAAACGGGTTGGTTTTCACCACCTTTGCGCATTATTATGCGCGCGTACGCACTAAAGTGCTTTATTCAACGCTGTTTTTAAGGAGAGGAATGCGAGTACTGGGTATAGAAACATCCTGTGATGAAACCGGTGTGGCAATTTATGACAGCGAGGCCGGCCTGCTGGCCGATGCCTTATATAGTCAGGTCGATGTGCACGCCGATTACGGTGGTGTCGTGCCAGAGCTGGCCTCGCGCGATCATGTGCGTAAACTGTTGCCGATGATCCGCCAGATTTTGGCCGATGCGTCATTGCAGCCCGGTGACATCGATGGCATTGCCTACACCGCTGGCCCCGGTCTGATCGGTGCCTTAATGGTGGGCGGCTCGGTGGGTCGTTCGCTGGGCTATGCCTGGGATGTGCCGACCATCGGCGTGCATCACATGGAAGGCCATCTATTAGCCCCGATGCTTGAAGAGCAGCCACCCGAGTACCCCTTCATTGCGCTGTTGGTTTCCGGCGGGCATACCCAGCTGGTCAATGTGCAGAAGTTGGGTGAGTACGAAATTCTTGGCGAATCTCTCGACGATGCCGCGGGCGAAGCCTTTGATAAAGCCGCAAAAATGCTCGACATGGATTACCCCGGCGGCCCCCGCATCGCTAAATTGGCGGAGCAGGGCGAGCCCGGGCGCTTTCGTTTCCCCCGGCCCATGTGCGATCGCCCCGGTCTCGACTTCAGTTTTTCCGGCTTGAAAACCTTCACCTTAAATACCGTTGCCAGAGAGCGCGGCGATGATGTGCTGCCCGACGAGCAAACCCAGGCCGATATTGCCTGGGCTTTTCAGGATGCCGTGGTCGATACCCTGATGATTAAAAGCCGGCGCGCAATAAAGGAAAGCGGTCTTAAAACCCTGGTGATCGCTGGCGGCGTGTCGGCCAATGTTTGCCTGCGAGAGCGTCTCGAAAAGGCACTGGCTAAATTCGACGCCAACGTGTTTTATGCGCGCAATGCCTTTTGTACCGATAACGGCGCGATGATTGCCTACGCCGGTTGCCAGCGATTGATGGCAGGGCAGCACGATGACCTGACGATTCGTGCAGTGCCACGCTGGCCCCTCGATACCTTGCCGCCCTTGCAGAATAATAAACAGGCTGTTGCGTCAGCCCCAGAGGAATGAGCTATGGATATTGTCTATATCCGCGATTTACAGATCGACACGATTATCGGCATCTACGACTGGGAACGGGAAGTGCGCCAAACCATTTCCCTCGACCTGGAAATGGGCGCCGATATTCGCCAGGCCGCCGCCAGCGATGACATTCAGCACACGCTCAATTACAAGGCGGTTGCCAAGCGCCTGATCATCTTTGTTGAAGAGTCGCAGTGTTTGTTAGTTGAACGTTTGGCGGAAGAAATTGCGGCCATTGTTCTCGGCGAATTTAATGTGCCGTGGTTAAAGCTGCGTCTCAGTAAGCCGGGCGCATTGCGCGGTTCGAAAGATGTCGGCATTATTATTGAGCGTGGGGAAAAGCCAGCGTGAGTGACTGTGTACAACGTCGGGTTTACCTGAGCCTGGGTAGTAATATTGATCGTGAGAAAAACATTCTTGCCTGCCTCGATGCCCTTGCCAAACACTTCGGTGAATTAATTATTTCCCCCGTTTATGAAAGTGAGTCTGTCGGTTTTGCCGGCGATAGTTTTTACAATCTGGTGGTGGGTATCGACAGCGCATTAAGTGTCGGCGAGCTCGCGGTGATAATGCGCGATATTGAGGCTGCCAATAAACGCAGCCGGGCTGGGCCAAAGTTTGGCCCGCGGACATTGGATATCGATATTCTGACCTGTGGTGAGCTAAGTGGGCTGGTCGATGGTGTCGAATTGCCGAGGGATGAGGTGACCGAAAATGCCTTTGTGCTTTTACCCCTGGTGGATATTGCCGCAGATGATAGGCATCCACTGAGTGGCAGGCTTTATCGAGATATTGCGATAAGTTTTTCAGGCAGTGAGCAAAAACTGTGGCGCATTGATTTTAGTTGGAAGGGACAGACTATATCTCGTAAAGAATAAATTTTTCCACAGATAGAAATATCAAAAAAGCCACCGAATTAGTTTTTTATTGGTGGCTTTTTTATGCCGGTGGCTTATCCGTCAATAGAAATTCTGCGCTTTTGCGGTACGTCGTCCGGTGCCTTCGGCGCTTTGAGTTTTAATACGCCGTCGGTAAAGTCGGCGCTAATATCTTCCTCGTGAATATTATTGCCCAGGGTGAAGCTGCGCAAATACTTGCCATAGCGACGTTCCTGGCGAATGACTCGACCCTTGTCTTCTTCCTTCTCTTCACTGCAGGTCTCGGCGCTGATTGATAGCACGCCATCTTCAAGAGTGACGTGAATATCATCCTTTTTTACGCCGGGTAATTCGGCAGTAATTTCATAACAATTATCGAGTTCTTTTATATCGACACGGGGCGCGAAAAATCCACTTTCGGGTGTTTCTAGCTGTTTGGCGGGTGACCAGAAGTTATCAAAGGCACGGTCAATGTCGAAAAAGTTACCTCGGGGTACAAGTGTCATGGCTAAATCTCCGATCCGTTAATATCGTTGTGCTACAAAATTAACAATGGGATTTATAGTTGGTATTTCAAGGCTGCTTTTAAAAGGAAAGCTTTTTGTTGACCTAAATCAAGTGTGTTAGTTGAGGTGTTTGCCGCCATCGACGGCGATAGTTTGCCCTGTTATATAGCTGGCGCTAGTAATAAAAAATTCAGCTAAGCGGGCAATGTCGTCACTGCTGCCCATGTGTTGCAGTGGGATGTTTTTTAATAATTCTTGTTGTTCGGCATCTTTTTGCGTGTCGTTTTCTGGCCAAAGAATAACACCGGGCGCAATGCCGTTAACTCTAACGTTTGGGGCGAGTTCTTTAGCCAGTGTTTTGGTCAGCATTTTATTGCCCGCTTTGGCGATGCAATAAATGCTGTGGTCTTTTAAAGGCTGATGGGCGTGAATGTCGGCAATATTGACGATGCTGCCGCAATGTTTTATTAGCTCTTTTGATAGCGCCCGGCAGAGAAAAAAAGGGCCTTTTAAATTACTGCCAATCAATTCATCCCATTGGCTATTCGTCGCTTTTGGCAGAGGGGTCGGATAAAAACTGGAGGCATTATTCACCAGTGCATTGATCTGCCCCCACTGAGCGATGCTGGCTTTGGCGAGTTGTTCAACGCTGGCAATATTAAGCAGGTTAGCTTGCAGGCTATGGGCGGAGTCGGCACGCATTGCATTGAGTTTCGCACCAAGCTTTTCAGCATCGACCGCTGAGTTTTGATAGTGAATAATCACCCGATAACCGCAGCCGTGGAGTCGTGTGGCAATGGCTGCACCAATGCGTCGTGCCGCGCCAGTGATTAATACCACGGGGGCTGGTTCAGCCATCGGTATGTTCATCGCTGCTTGTTGCTAGGCGTAGTTGTGCGGCCTTATAGTCGCGGATGCATTCGAGGCGCTTGTTATCCATCGCTTCGCCAATGGCGGCACCCTGTAGGCCCGCACTGATAAATTGTTCGCTGGTAATGGTGCTCACCTGGTCGGCAAGGTTTTGCAGCCATTGTGCCGAGGGATAGTCCACCGTTTCAAAGCCGGTGCGACCCCGGGCATCGGCCATGCAGGCGAGCAGAAAGCATTGTAGCTGCTGGGGCTGGCGAAATACGTCCAGGCCTTTAAGTACTTTTAATACCGTAGCAGGACGTAAAGTTTCGATTTTATGGCAGAGCAGGTGATAGCGGGTGACGACAAGGGCCAGCTTGCGAAAGCGATTGGGCACCCGCAGGCGCTGGCAAAAAGCCTCGACCAAAGGTACGCCGCCCTCTTCGTGGCCGATGTGGCGGGGCAATATATGTTCGGGGGTAATGCCCTTGCCCAGGTCGTGCATCATCACCGCAAAGCGAACCTCCGGGCCTGGGCTTAGCTTGGTGGCCTGGTCCATCGCCATCAGCAAGTGAATGCCGGTGTCGACTTCGGGATGGAAGTCGGCTCGCTGGGGTACGCCAAATAACCTATCTAATTCGGGGAATAGCACCTTGAGTGCACCGCACTCCCGCAGCACTTCTATATAGGTGCGCGGTGAGTTTTCCGACAGGGCTCTGAGTGTTTCCTGCCAGATGCGCTCGGGTGTTAGATGTTCCAGCTCGCCGCTGGCGGTAATGCTTTTCATTAATGCCAGCGTTTCATCGGCAACCGTAAAACCCAGAGGCTGAAAGCGAGCGGCGAAGCGAGCGACGCGCAGTACCCGTAACGGGTCTTCAATAAAGGCGGTGGAGACATGGCGCAGTTTGCGCTCGGCAATATCTTGTTGGCCGTCGTAGGGGTCGATCAGTTGGCCGTCGGCGCTCTCGGCAATGGCGTTAATGGTGAGGTCACGGCGGGAGAGGTCTTGCTCAAGGGTGACGCTTTGTTCGGTGTGAAAAACAAAGCCGCCATAGCCGTGGCCATTTTTACGCTCGGTGCGGGCGAGGGCGTATTCTTCGTTAGTGTCGGGGTGCAGAAAGACCGGGAAGTCGCTACCGACGGCGCGAAAGCCGAGCTGTTCCAGCTCATGGGGTTGGGCGCCAACGACGACCCAGTCGCGATCCTTAACGGCAATGCCGAGAAGTTTGTCGCGCACTGCGCCGCCCACCAGATAAATATCCATAGTCTTACTTTAGCCGCTTCAGGCTTGTTTGGCAGCAGGCTTGAGCGACTTTTGAGTGGTGAGCAGCTCTTTCAAAAAATGCCCGGTGTGCGAACCCTCGGTGTCGGCGACCTGCTCGGGTGTGCCGGTGGCGATGATCAGGCCGCCACCGCTGCCGCCCTCTGGCCCCAGGTCAATCACCCAGTCAGCGGTTTTAATCACATCGAGGTTGTGCTCAATCACTACCACCGTATTGCCGTGGTCGCGGAAGCGGTGCAGCACGGTGAGCAGTTGCTGGATGTCGTGAAAATGCAGGCCGGTGGTGGGCTCATCGAGAATATACAAGGTTTTACCGGTGTCGCGTTTTGACAGCTCCCGAGACAATTTGACTCGCTGGGCTTCACCGCCCGATAGCGTGGTCGCCGCCTGCCCCAGCTTGATATACGACAGACCAACATCGCTCAATGTTTGCAGCTTGGTGGCGATGCTGGGTACGGGGTTGAAAAAGTCGAGGGCATCTTCAATGGTCATATCCAGTACCTGGTGAATATTTTTGCCCTTGTAGCGAATTTCCAGGGTTTCGCGGTTGTAACGTGCGCCCTTGCAAGTGTCGCAGGTGACATAAACATCGGGCAAAAAATGCATTTCGACTTTTTTAACGCCGTCGCCCTGGCAGGCCTCGCAACGACCGCCTTTGACATTAAAGCTGAAACGGCCGACTTTATAGCCCCGTGAGCGAGCCTCTTGCGTACCCGCAAACAGTTCCCGCACCGGGGTGAAAATACCGGTATAGGTTGCCGGATTAGAGCGGGGTGTACGGCCGATGGGGCTCTGGTCGATATCGACACACTTGTCGAGTTGTTCCAGACCGCTAACACTGGTGTGGGGCGCCGGAGTCAGGGTCGTGGCTTTATTCAGCGCCGTCGCCGCGAGGGGGTAGAGGGTTTCGTTGATCAGTGTCGACTTGCCGGAACCGGAGACCCCGGTAATACAGGTCAGCAGGCCGATGGGAATGTCGATATCCACCGTCTGTAGATTATTACCGTCGACACCACGCAGGCTGAGCTGCTTCTCAGCATCGTTGGGCGTGCGTTCAGCGGGAATGGCGATGGCTTTTCTGCCGGACAGATAATCGCCGGTCAGCGAACGCTCCTCGGCGAGAATATCGTCGACCTGCCCACAGGCAATCACCTCACCGCCGTGCACACCTGCACCGGGGCCGATATCGACCACATAGTCGGCGGCGCGAATCGCCTCCTCATCGTGCTCGACCACAATCACCGTGTTGCCGAGGTCGCGAAGGCGCACCAGGGTGCTGAGCAGGCGGGTGTTGTCTCGCTGGTGGAGGCCGATGGAGGGCTCGTCGAGAATGTACATCACCCCAACCAAGCCCGCGCCAATCTGGCTGGCCAGGCGTATGCGCTGGGCCTCACCGCCGGAGAGGGTTTCGGCACTGCGGTCGAGGGTTAAATAATTAAGACCTACGTCGACCAGAAAATGCAGGCGGTCGCGAATTTCCTTCAAAATTTGCTCGGCAATTTGCGCCTGTTGGCCATCGAGCTCGAGCTGGTGGTAGTAGTCGGCCAGTTCACCAATCGACAGGGCTGTCACTTCGGGCAGGCTGCGGTCATCGACAAAGACATGCCGTGCTGCCTTGTTCAGGCGTTGGCCATCGCACTCGGGGCAGGACTGGGTATTTTGATATTTGGCGAGATCTTCGCGCACGGTCTGGGATTCGGTCTCCCGGTAGCGCCGCTCCATATTGGGAATAATGCCTTCAAAGCTGTGGGTGCGCTTGTAAACGCTGCCGCGATCATTGACATAACTAAAGGCGATCTCTTCGGTGCCGCTGCCAAATAAGACCTTCTGTTGTTGCGCAGAAGTCAGTTCCTCAAAGGGCGTGTCGATATCGAAGCCATAGTGGCTGGCCAGCGAGGTGAGCATATTGAAGTAAAACAGGTTGCGCCGGTCCCAGCCGCGGATGGCCCCCTCTGAAATTGTCGCCTCGGGATGTTGCACCACGCGGTCGATATCAAAAAACTGCTTGTTACCCAGGCCATCACAACCCGGGCAGGCGCCACTGGGGTTGTTAAAGGAAAAGACCCGGGGCTCAAGCTCGTTAATGCTGTAGTTACACATCGGGCAGGCAAAGCGGGCGGAGAAAATATGATCGGGCTTGTCTTTGTCCTCGTCGTCCATGTAGGCGGCGAGCACCAGGCCCTCTGACAGAAGAAGGGATGTCTCGATAGACTCCGACAAACGCAGGGCGATATCGTCGCGTACCTTAATGCGATCCACCACCACCTCAATGGTGTGCTTCTTGTTCTTCTCTAAATCCGGCAGCTCGTCGAGCTCATACACACGGCCATCGACACGGGCGCGAATAAAGCCCTGAGCGCGCAGTTGCTCAAAGACGTGTAAGTGCTCACCCTTGCGCTCGCGAATCAGCGGCGCAATGATCATCAGCTTAGTGCCTTCGCCCAGCGCCAGTATTTGGTCGACCATTTGACTAACGGTTTGCGCCGCCAGCTTCTCGTTGTGCTCCGGGCAGCGAGGCTCACCGGTGCGGGCGTAGAGCAAGCGCAGGTAATCGTAGATTTCGGTAATGGTGCCCACGGTAGAGCGCGGGTTGTGGGATGTGGATTTTTGCTCGATGGAGATAGCTGGGGACAAACCCTCAATGTGGTCAATGTCGGGCTTTTCCATCATCGACAAAAACTGCCGAGCGTAGGCCGAGAGAGACTCAACGTAGCGCCGCTGGCCCTCGGCATAGAGAGTGTCAAAGGCCAATGAAGACTTACCCGACCCCGACAAACCGGTGATGACCACCAGCTTGTCGCGGGGGATATCAATATCAATGTTCTTCAGATTGTGGGTGCGGGCACCGCGCAGTTTTATCGATTTCATAGGTTGGGAGCTGCTCACCGGGCAAACCGGGGATTATAGAGCTTTCTGTAGGCAAGCAGGTAGCGCTGAGTTGTCCGTATTGGGGATTGTGTCAATATAGGCAGGCCTATATTGTCCGTATGAATATGCTATTCTGCGCGGCTAAATTCTGAGTCAAAAACTTAGTAGCAATTGCCGTCCACGAAACTTCGATTTTATGAAATTAAAAAACAAGCTCAAATCTGATCTAGAAGATGCCCTCTATCAATGTCGACATTCTTTTATTTCTGCGGCGATCTTTAGTCTGTTTATTAACTTGCTGATGCTGGTGCCGGTGGTTTACATGCTCCAGCTCTACGATCGGGTGATCCCCAGTGGCAGCATGTCGACATTATTGATGCTAACGCTGATCACCATGTTTCTGTTCGCGACCATGGGTGGTCTGGAATGGGTGCGTTCGCAGATATTGGTCAAGGTTAGTACGCGGATTGAGTGTTTGCTCAACGAGCGACTCTACGGTATCTCCTTCAAACAGTCGCTATATAGCGGTGGGCAACAGGCTAGCTCTCAGGCTTTAGATGACTTAACGTCCCTGCGCCAGTTTATGACGGGTAACGGCTTGTTTGCCTTTTTTGATGCGCCCTGGATTCCGATTTATATAGCCGTCATGTTTATGTTTCACCCCTGGGTGGGTTTAATGGCAATAGTTACCGCCTGTATTTTAACGGCTGTCGCCATTATTAATGAAAAGGTTACCAGTGGCGCTCTCGCCGAGGCTAACGGTGTGGCGATGAGCAATCGCGCGCGACTCAATAAAAACCTGGTCAATGCCGAGGTGATTGAATCGATGGGCATGCTCGGCAATATGCGGGCGCGCTGGAAAACAGATAACCACAAGGTTTTGGATCTTCAATCTCGCGCTAGCTCCAATGCGGCCTTATTGGCGGCTATTTCCAAGGTGCTGCGCATCGCATCCCAGTCGCTGATATTGGGTCTCGGTGCCTATCTGGCGATTGAGCGAGAAATCTCGCCGGGTTCAATGATTGCGGGCTCGATATTATTGGGTCGAGCCTTGGCGCCTATCGATCAAATGATCGCTGGTTGGAAGGGCTTTATCGCCGCCCGTGGTCAATATGCCCGACTCAACGACTTGTTGAGTAAAATACCCGTCGATAAAGACAGAATGTCTCTGCCCGCACCCACTGGGGTTTTACACGCCGAGGCTGCCGTTGTGGCGCCACCAGGGGCGAAGGCGGCGGTGCTGAAGAATATTAATTTCACCATTGGTAGCGGTTCTGTGGTGGGTGTGGTCGGCCCCAGTGGTGCTGGCAAGTCGACCCTTGCGCGCGCCTTGTTGGGTATCTGGCCGGCGGCGAGCGGTAAAATACGGCTTGATGGTGCCGATGTCTTTACCTGGGATCGCGAGGAACTCGGCCCTTACATCGGCTACTTACCCCAGGACGTGGAGCTATTTGAGGGCACGATTAGCGAGAATATTGCTCGCTTTGGTGAGGTCGATTCTGAAAAAGTGGTGGCGGCCAGCCAGGCGGCCGATGTTCACGAGATGATTTTGCGTCTACCCGAGGGCTACGACACGGTAATTGGTGCCGGTGGTGGCTCTTTATCAGGGGGGCAGCGTCAGCGCATCGGTCTGGCTCGAGCGCTGTATGGCGAGCCCGTGCTGATAGTGCTCGATGAGCCAAACTCTAACCTTGATGACATTGGTGAGGCGGCACTTGCCAAGGCAATTGTTGGCCTTAAGCAAAAGCAGGTCACCGTTATTGTTATCACCCACCGCACCAATATTCTCGGTGCCATGGACTATCTCATGGTCTTGAAGGAGGGGCAGGTCGTGGCCTTTGATACCCGCGATAAAGTGCTGGCACAATTAGCCCAGGGTCAACCGGCTTCTAAGGCGGCTCGCCCAGCGCCTGCCGCTGTGGCTCCCGTCGTCTCTGCGGTGGTTGATTAATATGACATCTGACAGTCCTGTGATTGAGAATACCGCTATGCCCTTGACCCTGCCCGAGGCTACCGGTCTCGATATCGACGATGTGCGTGTGCGGCGTATTGGCCTGATCATTTTGCTCGTTACCTTTGTGGTCTTCGGTCTCTGGGCCGTACTGGCTCCGCTGGGCGGTGCGGCTTTGGCACCGGGTGTCGTGGTGGTGCAGTCCCATCGTAAAACCGTACAGCATCTCGAAGGCGGAATTGTTAAGCGCTTGCTGGTTCGCGAGGGTGATACGGTGAGCAGAGGGGATGTCCTGCTGGAGCTGGATGATACCCAGAGCGGTGCGGAAATGGGCATTGTTAGAGGCCAGTATGTTACTGCTCGGGCGCTCGAGGCGCGATTGGTTGCTGAGCGTGACGATAGCGTGATGGTGGCGTACGACAAGACCTGGAAGGATTCGGCTGACCCTCATGTGCGAGATGTCGTGCGCGGTCAAAACCAGATTTTCCGGGCGCGTAAAAATACCCACGATGGTGAACGCGCCGTACTTGAGCAGCGCATCGGCCAGCTACATTCTCAGGTCGAAGGCTTGCTGCAGCTGAAAAGCAGTAAGCAGGCCTTAATGGCTTCCTATAAAGAAGAGATTGGCGACCTTGAAGAGTTATTGAAAGACGGTTTTGCGGATAAACGTCGGCTGCGCGAATTTGAGAGAAGCCATGTGCAGAGCCTGGGCGATATTGCCGACCTCAGTGCTCGCATCGCCGCGATTAAAATTAAGGTTGGTGAAACCGAATTACAGGCCCTGCAAATCGACAAAGAATTCCAGCAGGAAGTCGCCACGGGTCTTGGCGAGGTTCAAAGCACGATCTTTGAATTGCGGGAAAAAATTCAGGTACTAAGTGACCGCGTACGTCGTGCCCAGGTTCTTGCGCCCGTCGATGGCATGGTGGTGGGTCTCTCGGTGCACACCGAGGGTGGGGTGATTGCCCCCGGTAGCCCGCTGATGGATATCGTTCCCCAGAAAGAGGGCTTGATGATTGAGGCGCAAGTGGAGCCCCTGGATATTGACCGGGTCAAGCCAAATATGCGGGCCGAGGTGCGTTTTAGTGCGTTTGCTCGCGCCAATACGCCCGTGTTTGAAGGGGAGGTTATTACCTTGTCGGCAGATCGCTTGATTGATGAGGTGACAGGTATGCCCTATTTCCTGGCGCGTATCACCCTGACACCTGAGAGCGAGGCAAGTCTGGATGCCATGGAGGGCCTGTACCTGATTCCCGGTATGCCGGCCGAAGTCTTGATCAAGACTGGCGACCGCACCTTGTTTAAGTATCTTGCCCAACCGTTTAGCAATATGTTTGCACGATCTTTTATCGAGGATTAAAGAGTAATGCTGCTGCGTTCCTATTTATTGATTGCTCTATTTTTTCTCTCGCCCTCTTTTGCCTTCAGCGATGATTTACTGTCCGTTTATCGAGCGGCGGTGGCGGGTGATCCACGTTTAAAGCTCGCAGCGTCAAAGCTGGGTATTGGCCAGGCACGGCAACAGCAGGCCGTGGGTAATATGCTTCCCCAGTTGCGCGGCAGCGGTTCGTTTTCAGAGAATCGTCAGGATCTGGAGAGCAATGCTATCAACAACGGTAGTCGCGATAGCTTTTCGGGTGAAAAGTACAACCTGATTTTGACCCAAAGCCTGTTTGATATGCCAAAGTACTACCATTGGCAGAGTCAAAAGCAGTTGAGTTCTCAGTATGCGGCAGAGCAAACGGAGGTTGCCCAGCAGCTAATACTGGATGTCGTTACAAACTATTTTGCGGTGCTCGAGGCGAAGGATTCACTGGTACTGGTGGGCCATGAAATTGCGGCCACCGAGAGTTTGCTGCAGCAGGTCGAGGGTCTCTTCGAAAAGAAACTGACTCGCATTACCGACTTATTAGAGGTTAGGGCGAGTTACGATAGCCTGTTGGCTGATCAGGTGCTGGCAGAAAGCCAGGTGGCTATTACCCGGCAAAAACTCCAGGAGTTGACCGGTAGCGAGCTGGGTCAATTAAACCGGCTTAGCGATAGTGTTGAGTTTATAGCGCTCGAAGACACACTTGAGCAGTGGATTGAAAGGGTGGTGGCGCAGAACGCTGCTCTCGCCGGCCTTAATAAAGCCGTGGTGGCCGAACAATTCGGTTTGCAGGAAAAGAAAGCGTCTCGCCTACCGACCGTTGACTTGCAGCTGAGTCACCAGAAGAGTGATATTGGCTATGAAAATTCTTCCCGCCCTAAAACGACCACCGATTATATTGGTGTTAATGTGGTGGTTCCCTTGTTTACCAGTGGTGTCACGTCCGGGCGTATTAGCGAGGCCGCTCAGCGCCTTGAAATGGCGCGTTATAATTATCAAACGGAATACCGCGCTCTGCTTAAAGAGGTGCGCGATGCCCTGCTGCAGACTAACGCCAATATCAGGCGCATTGAGGCGACAGCGAAAGCGCTAAACTCCTCACAGAGGGCGCATCAGGCGATGTTAAAGGGCTTTACGCTGGGGGCGGTGACCAGTGCTGATGTGCTGGATGCACAGCGCAATGTCTTCCGTACCCGCAAAGAATTAGATCAGGCCCGCTATGGCTATATACTCAATCGCACCCGCTTGTTAAAGGCGAGTGGAATGGTGACTCCCCATGAGCTGGAGCAAATCAATCAGTGGTTAGTAGTCGATTCGAATCGCTAAAATACTCATCGAGCACTTTCGAATGATAGCGGCCCCGAAAGGTAGGAGAGCACGGTGAATGATGGGCAGGGGCAATCACTAAAGCTACTGGTTGATGTAACATCGCTGCATGCACCGCTGACGGGTATTGGCCGCTATACCCTGGAAATACTTTTGCAGCTGGATCAATTATCTGAGCAGGTCGAGCTGCGCGGTTTTAATGACCACCGTCACTACGAGCCACAGGCTCTGCGTAGACTGCTTTCCAGTGTTGATGGGCCGCAAGAAGCTTCCACGCCATTACATTCCTCTCTTGTGCAGCGTGCTTGGCCCTTGGCGAAGAAGGTGATAAAGCATATTCCTGGGGCTCGTCAGGCCCGTGCGAGCCTGCAAAATAAACGTATTGCCAATGCCTCGGCGCAAACGGCGGGTAGCATTTATTGGCAGCCCAATTTTATTCTCGGCAAAAGCAGGGGGCCAGCCATGGTCTCTGTCTACGATTTATCCCATGTACGTCACCCTCATTTTCATCCGCCCGAGCGGCTGCGCTGGCTGGAGAGTGGTTTAGCAAATACATTGGAGAGGGCGGAGCATATTATGACGGTGTCTCAGTTCAGCAAGGCTGAAATCGTCGATGTTTACGGGGTGCCTGCGGAGCGAATTAGTGTGATTTACCCGGGTGTGGCGGATAGTTTTCAGCGCCGCTATTCGGAGGATGAATTGGCTCGGGTAAAAAAACAATACAATTTGCCACCGCAATACCTGCTGTCATTGGGGACTTTGGAGCCACGGAAAAACCTTAAAGGTTTACTACAGGCTTATGCCCGCTTATCACCCGCTTTGCGTAAACACTACCCTCTGGTTTTGGTGGGAGGGCAGGGCTGGAACCACGGTGAGACTGATGGTTTGATTGCTCAACTGGAGTCGCGAGGCGAATTGTTAAAACTCGGTTACGTGCCCCAGACCAATCTCCCCCAGCTTTATCAAAATGCCAGTGCTTTTGCTTACGTGTCACTGTATGAAGGCTTTGGTATGCCAATAGCCGAAGCGATGGCCAGTGGCGTGCCGGTGATGATCTCTAACTGTGCCAGTATGCCCGAGGTTGCGGGGGGCTTTGCCGAGGAGGTTGACCCGCTAGATATTGATAGCATCACAAGAGGGCTTAATAATCTGTTGGGCGATCTTGATACTGCCTCGCAGCGTTGTGAAGCAGCGAGGCAGCAGAGCGGTGATTTTTGCTGGCGCAAAGCTGCCGACAGTATTATTGATGTCGCTAGTGGGCTGCATAAGAGTGTTTGAAGATGGCGCGGCGATTTAATGTTGAGTTTACATTCGCTGGTATTAAAGTTGGGGGAGGAAGATAAGCGCAAGCATTTTTGGGTGTGCTTTTTTTTGCAATTTTTATTTTTGCCCTGGTTGTCGCTGCTGCAGAGTATTTCTCTGGCTCTGTTAATCGGTGTTCTTAAAGAATGCTGGGATCAATATTATGGTTCCGGGTTTTGCTGGTATGACATGCTTGCCAATACCCTGGGGATTGTGGCGGGCGTACTGGCCTTTTTAATATTACGCGGTGCCTGGTTTACGTTGTCAGGCACCTTGTCCTTGATGTGAGGTGAATAAAACATGCCTCTAATAATTATCTCGACCTTAATGAAGTAAGGGTTTTACTGCCCGCATATGAATGGAGTTAGGCAATTGAAGACAGCTATGATTACCGGTGTTACAGGCCAGGATGGCGCTTACCTTTCAGAGTTATTGCTGAATAAGGGTTATCAGGTGATTGGCACTTACCGCCGTACGAGTTCGGTAAACTTCTGGCGCCTGGAGTCTCTCGGTATTGCGGCTCACCCTAATCTGGAGTTGGTCGAGCACGACCTGACGGATCAGGGTAATAGCATTCGCTTAATACAAAAATATAAGCCTGAAGAAATTTATAATTTGGCGGCGCAAAGTTTTGTCGGCGTCTCTTTTGAACAGCCGCAAACCACCGCCGAAATTACCGGTGTCGGTGCGCTCAACTTGTTAGAGGCAATAAGAATTGTCGATAAAAACATTCGTTTTTATCAGGCGAGTACATCGGAGCTTTACGGCAAGGTACAGGCTATTCCCCAGTCTGAGGAAACACCATTTTATCCCCGCAGTCCCTATGCGGTCGCTAAACTATTTGCCCACTGGTCGGTGGTCAACTATCGCGAATCCTACGATATGTTCGCTAGCAGCGGCATTCTTTTTAATCATGAATCACCCCTGCGTGGCAGGGAATTCGTGACGCGTAAAATTACCGACAAAGTGGCGCGTATTGCCACCGGTGATAGTACGCCGCTGGAGCTTGGTAATATCGACGCCAAGCGCGATTGGGGTTTTGCCAAAGAGTACGTGGAAGGTATGTACCGCATGTTGCAGCACAGTCAGGCCGATACCTTTGTACTGGCTACCAATGAAACACACACGGTTCGCGAGTTCGTCACACTGGCTTTTAGCGCTGTTGATATACCACTGGAGTGGAGCGGTGAGGCCGAACAGGAGAAAGCCCACCACGCACAAAGTGGGCAGCTACTGGTACAGATCAATCCGAAATTTTATCGCCCCTCAGAGGTGGAATTGCTGATTGGCGATTACAGTAAGGCGGAGAAAGTATTGGGTTGGAAACCCCAGACGCGCCTCAGCGATCTCTGCGGCATGATGGTGAAAAGTGATTTGCAAAAATTAGCGGCGGGGCAGGACTTTTAAAATGACACAGACGGGAGGCTGTGTCTGGCTCATCGGTGCCGATAGTTTTACCGGTCATTATCTGTGTCCGGCTCTTGAAGAAGAGGGTTATAGGGTTGACGTAAGCGCTGTCGATATCACCAGCGCAGATGCCGTACAAAGCGCGATGCAGGATATTCAGCCCCAATACATCATCAACCTGGCGGCCATCAGTTTTGTTCCCGATGGCGCAGATGCTGCTATTTATGGTGTTAACTGCTTTGGTGCAGAGAATATACTAGCCGCGAGCCTGCAACTGAAAACGCCACCCCGACGTATTATTCTCGCCAGTAGCGCCAATATTTATGGAGCCCAACTACAAGAAGTGATCGACGAGAGTTGCCTGGCCAGCCCCATTAATCACTACGGGTGCAGCAAGTGGTCGATGGAGCAGATTGCTAGAACCTATGCTGACCGGCTTAATATCACCATCACTCGTCCCTTCAACTATACCGGTCGTGGGCAGCAGGATAAATTTTTGGTGCCGAAAATCGTTACTCACTTTAAGCAAAAGGCCGCTACCATTGAGCTGGGTAATGTTGATATCTGGCGCGATTTTTCTGACGTGCGCTGGATTAGCCGAGTTTATAGCCAGTTATTATCGCTGCCTGGAGAAGAGCTGAATACCTTCAATCTCTGCTCGGGTCAATTAATCAGTATTCGTGAAATTATTGCCACACTCGAAAATTTGAGTGGCCATAAAATGGATGTTGTGGTGAACCCCAATTTCGTCAGGCAGGCTGATATTGTGCGACAACGGGGTGACAACGGGCGGCTCTTTCAAAAAATCAGCCACCTGCAAAACCCCGTGGCTTTTGATGAGACATTGGCCTGGATGCTGGAGGCTCAATGATTCAGCACTTGTATATTGAATGCACTCATACGGCGAGTTCGGGGCTTAATACAGGTATACAGCGCGTAGTCAGAAAAGTTATTGATCAGCTGGGTGAGCACTTACCCAATGGTGCTGCGGTTAGCCTGGTGACAATAGCGGATGGTGAGTTTTACCATTTAGAGCAATTTGTAGACTTAAGAGCTGTTGTCGAGGAAGAGGTTGTCGATGATGAGATTGAAGATGTTGCAGAAATAATATCCGAAGAAATTCCTGAAGATATTGATGGCGATGCACTCAATTCGCCTGTTCAGCCAGGTCTTAAGAGGCGGTTTCTGGATTCTCTACGAGCAGTTCGTGAGGCCATTTTGGCAAAAATAAGCTGGGGACCCCTGCACCAGTTTTTATCGGCCTCTCGTTATGAATTTGGTTTGAGTGGAATTATATATACGCTTACCTTGAGAATTTTTCTCGGGCCCAAACCGCTAGAGACTACTGTGTTAGAGGTTCCCGAAGAGACCAAGCCAGGCCCCAGGCCTCTGGAGTTCGCGCCGGGCGATGTTATTTTACTGCTTGATTCCTCCTGGCATTTGCCCGCCTGGGGTGCTATCGCCAAGGCAAAGCAGAGTCAGGCGGTGATCTTTGCCGTCATTTACGATCTTATCCCTATTACCCACCCGCAATTTTGTGAGCAGGCGCTTTGTGAGGTTTTTAATAACTGGTTTCAACAAGGCTGCGCTACGGTCGATGGCTATATTGCCATTTCTAAAACCGTTCGCCATACCCTGCGCGATTATTTGGCGGACATGGGCTCACCTCTGGCGAGTGAGCGCTTTGGCTATTTTTATTTAGGAGCCGACGTCACGCAGGGGGAGGAGGGGGCCAGAGAAGAGCTGGTGCAGAGTATTTCTAAAGGGGATAGCTATTTAATTGTCAGTACGATTGAGCCAAGAAAAAATCATCAATATTTAATGGATGCCTTTAGTGAATTGTGGCGTCGGGGTTGTCGAGTTAAATTACATATTGTGGGCCGGATTGGCTGGAAGGTTGAAGAGCTTTTGATGCGTATAGAGGAGCATCCCGAGTTTAATAAGCAGCTTTTTCTCTGGCATGATCTCGATGATAGTGAATTGGTTTATTGCTATAAAAATAGTAAATCATTGGTTTTTTCTTCTTTTGTAGAGGGTTTTGGTCTGCCTATTATTGAGGCTCAGCATCATCAATTGCCGGTTTTGGCGAGCGATACGCCCATTCATCGTGAGATAGGGGGCGAAAGTATTGATTATTTTGATTTGAATTTGCCGGCTGATTTGGTGGCTAAGATTATTGCCATCGAAGCGGGACAGGGCCAGCTCAAGGATACGGGCTTGTTTGATCTTGAGCAGTTCACCTGGCAGAAAAGTAGTGAAATGTTAGTTGACGAAATGTTCCGCATTAAAGCACTTCTCTAGGAGCCTGGCCAAAACCAGCTTTTCCGCAGTAGGCTCTCTATTCTTGGACAGGCTCCTGTGCCACCTTTTACCGCAGTATCTCCAACCACTGTCCGGCAACGACCTGTGGTGAATGGTGTTCGCGGACATAGTTCTGGGCACTTTGTGCGACTGTTAGGCGATAATCGTCATCTTCGAGCATGCGCATAATCCCCTGTTTAAGTGCCTCGACCTCCCCCTCGCCGACGGCGATTTTGTGCACACTGTCATCACTCAGTTCGGCAAACCAGGCATGGTCGCTGACGATGGTGGCTTTTTTAGCGCTCATGGCCTGGACTTGTACCGCCGAGGTCTCCCCCATTGAGGGATAGCGTAGATTGATAATGAGATCGCATAGCGCCATGCTTTGATCGTAGTCGCCATCGCTGGTGTAGCCGGTCGATAGCACCAGGTGGGATAGACCCATTTCGACTACGTCGTTCTGGTAGATATCGACACCAATGATTAATAGTTTGATTTGCGCTTTAATGGCTTCAGGCAGTTCAGCCAGAGCTTGAAAAATACTTTGTCGTCGTTTGGTTTTACCGGCAAAACCAAACACACCAATAATAAATACTGCGTCCTCACACTTTTGTGTGTAGAGTTTTTTAATGGCTTTATTTTCTACGCGGTCAATTTCAAATAAGGTGGGCTGGTGGTAGTCAATCAGTGGTACTTGATGGATGAGTCCGGTATAGCCGGCATCGAGGATGCGGCTTTTTGCCAGTTGGCTGTGTACGACAACCGCTGTGGCCTGGCTTAAAATTTCATCGATGCCGGGATAGTGCTCTGGGTGGGGGTATTGGGCGATATCGTGTTGTGGGCTGCATTGATGCATGTCACTCAGCGTTTCCAGGCTGCATGCCTTTTGCTTGGCGCACAGTGCTTGCCACAACTCGCCGCCACCGTGTCCGGTGGTGAGATAAAACAATACGGTGTCGTGTAGTACCACAATGCCGGGTTGTTCGCGCAGTAATTGTAATAGCGTGAAGTGGAAGTCGGGGCTATTGCCAAAATGATAAACAAAGTGGCGGTACGGCTCGCGACATCGCTTTTCGAAGAGTAGCGTAGCCAATTCCCGAGCCTGATAGTCGTCTTGCCAATCATTGCTTTGATCAACACCATCATCGTAGACATCGATGGTGGTGTCATTGGTGCTGTTGTGCAGGGCCTTGATCAAGTGGTGACTATAGCGTGCGATGCCCGTTCGCTTCGGTGGCAGGGGTGATAGATAGGCAATCATTGGCTTGTTCATCGCTTGCTAATTTCCCGGGCCCTCGTACAGCCCCTGTTGTGTTCTGTCATGCCAGCAGAGTGCTGATGATGTGATCCCAGTTTAACTGTAGATCGACCATCGTTTGGCGTCCGGCCTGGCCCATCCGTTCAGCTTGTTTGAGATCACACTGTTTACAGGCAGCGGCGATGGCCTTGGCAGTGGGTTCGGTAATAAAGCCGTTTTCCCCCTCGCGGACAAACTCCAAAGGGCCACCCGAATCCGTGTGGGTAATGACTAGCTTGCTAGAAAACAGGGCTTCCAGAGTGATGTAACCGTAATCTTCTTCATGGGCACCGTTATAAACGGCCATGGCGTTGGCGTAGAGCTGGATCTTTTCCTGGCGCGAGACATGGCCCTTAAACTCGACACGCTTTTCCAGCCCCCATTCTTTGGCTTTTTGTTTGAGGTCAGCGCCATAGGGTGTATCGCTGTTACCGATAATCACCAGGGATAGTTCGGGCAGTTGCCTCAGGGCATCGAGCATCAATAACTGACGCTTGATCGCATCGGCCCGCCCGGGTACGAGGATGTAGGGCTGATAACTGTCGCAGCGCAGTAGTTGATAATCCTCGGGGGGGTGGTAGAGGGCTTGTGCATCAATGCCATTGTAGTGCTTGAGGCGGTGGGCTACATTTTTTGAATTGGTATATAGACGCTTGTGTTCGGGTAGCTTCTTGCTATCCAGGGCGCGTATTTTTTTACACACCCGTCGCCCCTCTCGCGTGCTGTGCAGATCGCTGTGAGGGCCGCCGAATAGCTCATAAGCCTGGCGGTGCTGATGCAGTATCCAGCCGACCTTATTGTCGTGCCGGGCAAAATACATGGGGAATTTTAAGGTAATTAAGCGCTCGATTTTCTGTCCGGCGACCTCCGTTAAATCCAGTAATTCCACGGCTTTAATATGTGCCAGTATTTGCTTTGGTGGATACCACTTATAGGGCGTACTGATAATATCGGCTTCTACACCGCGCGCCAGTAATTGTTCTTTTAACAGGCGTGCGTGAATCTCGGCGCCACCGCTTATAAAGGGAACTTGTACGGTGGCAATGCCAATTTTCATCGCTGCTCTTTGAGATTGTCGGTTAGTGACACAGGGAATTTAGCACCTGGCTCAAAAGTGCCTGCTCAATATCATTGGGGCTGTGGTGTCGGGCAATATGGCGATAAGCGTCGATCACCGCGCGTTGTCGAACAGTCTGATCATAAAGGTGTCGATGAATTAAGGCGGCACCTTCGTGGAGACCGATGCTGGGTTTTAGCTCGACTGTTGGTAAGCCCATGGCCTGGGCCTGTACCAAGCTCGGGATATAGCGGCCCTGCTGGGGCATGCTCAGCATAAGATCGACCCCCAGGCAGAGTGCCAAAAAGTTGGTGTCAGTACTACCGGTGTTACTGAGCTGTACGCAGTCCGTCAGCCCGAGCTGGTCTACCTGCTCTTCTATCTCTTCCCGGTAAACCGCGAGCCCTTCAATGGGCGCGCCGATAAAATGAAAGTGTATGGGCTTGGTGTAACGTTGCCGATAGTGGGCGAGTATTTCCAGCATCTTTATATGGCCGGTATCGGGCAGGTAGTCGCCTGCTATTAATACGCTTGATGGCCCTGGAGTGCTTTCGTTTCTTGTTGTCTGAATTTCTGTGCTTGTCTTGTCGCTGGCACACATGGCGTTGTGCTGCTCGGCATAGCTCCCGCAGTTCAGGGTCAGGTAGGGTGGAGTGGTGCCCATGCTGTTGGCGTGTTTGGCGACACCCCACTGTGCTAGTTCACTGGCTGCTGCAGGAGAGTTGGCAGACCAATAAAAGTGGGCAGCATTTTTTTGCACCCACTCACTAAGCTTCTGGCGCGCCAGTTCCAATTGGCGTACGCGAGGGGCGGCGCCGCTGTAGGCTCTGAGGTTATGCAGGGCCAGGGCCGGGTGATAGCGTACCAGCACACGCCCTTGCCAGTTCTGTTGGTACAGTTCGAGCCAGTGACTGAGCGTGGCAAAGTCTTTCTCGTGTCGGTTTGCCAGATAGGGATAAATGACTAGCCGATAGGCCTGTAATTGTTCGGGGTTGTGTAGCTGAATTGTGTCCCCGGCTGTCGTGGTGGTCGGGGTCGCGAGACTGACAAGGTCGACCTGGCAATAGACAGCTTCCAGTGCGGATTTTAAGCGTTGATCACTGTAGCTGGCGACCTCGCCAATAATAAGGGCAATCCTTGTACTTCCAGCCTTATCGCTCATCACTTGTTCAAAGGTTCCCGGGCGGTATTTATTTTTTGGCGATCAGGGCGAAGTCGACGGGGCTGCGGAACCAGTTTTCGCTGATCGCAGAGGGCTCGCCGGGTTCCTCTCTGGGGTTATAGCGGTAGATATCGACCAGGCTGAAGCCCCGCTGGCGGGCAATAAATTCGACAGAGATCGGCGGCAGGGGGTTTTTATGCGTGGGGTCGATATAAAAGCTATAGGCGCCGACCGTAATGTTTTCCGGATTCGGCGTTTCAAAAATAATTTTGCCACCGGGCTTGAGCACTCTCAGGCAGTGATCAAAGAGGCTAACCAGTTGCTCAAAGGAAAGGTGTTCAATAACATGAAAGGCGGAGATGAGATGCAGACTGTCGTCGGGCAGGCAGGCTAAATAACTTAAGGCCTCGCCCTGTTCGGTTTCGAGGTCATCGAGTCGGCAGTAGTCGACCATGGTTTGGCTCAGGTCGATACCCCTGGCTCTGTAGCCAAGGGGAGCTAACAGCCGCAACCACTCGCCGCGCCCGCAGCCAATATCGAGTATTTCCAGAGGCTCGGTAAATTCTTGAGCCAGGGCCGATAAAAAGGGCAGGTAGCGGCTCTGCTTTTCTTTTATTTCTTCGGCCGTGCCGCGAAACTGGTTTTCAAAGGCGATGTATAAATTATTTAAATCGTTGGGCAGGGCTTGCGGCACTGGCATCGCTGGCGCCTGCTCGGCAATATCCTGCTTGCGGGCCAGGGTGCGGGCCATGTTGATCTGCAGGGCCTGGTGGGTCTCGGTCAGGGTGTCGTCAAGCTGTTGATTGTGGCGTGCCTGTTGATCCTCAAAGTTCTGGTGGCCTTGCTCCAGTAGCTGGCAGTGTTGTTCAAGCTGCTCAAGCCTTTGTTCTAGCTGTAATACCTGGTGTCGTGTGCGGTTGCTGCGTGCGATGGCTTTCAGTGAGCGTAAAACCTTGCCTGCACCGCTAAATTCCATCAGCCCCTGCAAGGGTGTGTGGCGAGTTTGGCTCATGGGTGGGCAGCTCCTGGGCGGGTGGTCAAAGGCGGGCATTATAGGAGAAGTACCGTAAGAGAGCTATTAATTGGCGCCTTAGTAAGGTTTGGGGCGAGGACTAATAGTTGGCGGCATGTTATTATTTTGTCCTTAATAAGATCGCTTTGATTTTCCACGTATTGACACTTGATGGCCCTCTGTTGTGCTCTTCTTTAGTGGTTTCCAGCTAATGCCGAATGGATGAGCCTGTAGGGCAAGGGTAGTTATGAATATCAGTTTGCTCGTTGAATTTACCCGACGAGATTTTAGTGAGCGTTATTCGGGCTCCATCCTCGGTGTCGGTTGGGGCTTTGTCTCCCCGCTGGTGAATATCCTGATTTATACCCTGATCTTTTCTCAGGTAATGAATGCGCGCTTGCCGGGCTCGGTGGGGGGGTACAGCTATAGTGTGTATCTGGTCAGTGGTCTTATCCCCTGGCTGGCGTTCTCCAATACTATTCTTCGATCTAGCACGGTTTATCTCGATAAAAAACACATTATTAGCAAGGTCAACCTGTCGCTCTTTCGCCTGCCGATATTTATCGTGCTCTCTGAAACGCTGACCTTTTTGATTACCATGGCGATCTTCCTGGTTTTTTTATTGATCGTCGACGGTCAGTTTTCCTCCGCCATGTTGATTTTGCCCTTTGTCTATGTGGTACAGCAGATATTTGCTTTTGCCGTGGGATTTTTGCTGGCCCAGCTGGTGGTGTTTATTCGCGATCTTAAAGAATTTACCGGTATTATTATCCAGCTCTGGTTTTGGTTTACCCCCATTGTCTACGTTATCTCCATCGTCCCAGAGTCCCTGTCGCGTTTCATCGTCTATAACCCGGTCTACCAGTTTATTCATGTCTGGCAGAGTGTCTTCGTCCACCAGACAATTCCCGACCTCACCGGCATTATCGTCATTGCCGTGGTGGCTCATCTCATCCTTCTGTTTGCGTTCATGATGTACAAGAGTCTGGAAAAAGATATTCGGGACTTCCTATGATACTTTTATTGGCTTCTATCGCCTTGCTCAGTGCCCTGGTATTGGCATTAATCTATGCCGCTATGCGCTTTGCCGGCCAGCGAATGAAACCCTTGCTGGTCATCGGGCTGAGTGGCCTTTATTTTGTCGGCGTCTTTAGCCTCTTTGCCTACTACGCCGCTGTTTTTGTATGAGCTCCTATTCATGATCGTTGCCAATAATCTCAGCAAATGTTTCAAGCTTTACGCCTCTCCCGCCGACCGTTTAAAAGAGATTGTCTTTCGTAGCAGTCACCACAAAAGCTATCAGGCTCTCGACAATGTCAGCTTCCGGGTTGAAGCGGGACAAACCCTGGGGGTGCTGGGTCCCAATGGCGCGGGTAAGTCGACGTTACTGAAGTTGATCACCGGCATTCTTTTGCCCGACAGCGGCACTCTGCATATAGAGGGCAAGGTGACCGGGCTACTAGAACTTGGCACCGGCTTTAATCCCCAGTTGAGCGGGCGCGATAATATCGCAATGAATGGCTTGTTGCTGGGTATGAGCGCCGAAGAGATAGTGCAGAAAGAGGCGCAAATCATAGAGTTTGCCGACCTCGGCATGTTTATCGACGAAGTGCTTTCAACCTATTCCTCCGGCATGGTGATGCGCCTGGCCTTTGCTATTGCGATTAATGCCGACCCCGCCTGCTTTCTGATTGACGAAGCCCTCTCGGTGGGTGATGCCGGTTTTCAGCAAAAATGTATGCGCCGTATTAAAGAGTTTAAACGCCAGGGTGGCGCTATTATTTTTGTCTCTCATGATATGAACGCCGTTAAGCAATTGTGCGACAGCGCCATACTGCTTGACCACGGTGTGGTGACCCTGGCCGGCGAGCCCGATAGCGTCGTCAATGAATACAGTCGGCTATTATCGGCGCAAAATCATGAAAATGATGAGTTCTCCGCTCAGGGACTCGAGGGCTATGGCACCTTTGAAGCGAAGATTGAAAGCGTCACCATTGCCGGGCAGAGCGGAGCGCCCGTGGTTAATAGTGGCGACAAAATTAGTATTTGCGTCAAGATTACCGCTGAAGTCGATATGGACAAACTGGCCTGCGGCATTATTATCCGCGATAAATACGGCCAGGATATTTATGGCACCAATACCGACCTGCAAGATAAACCCCTTGCTATCAAGCGTGGCGAAGGCCTTTGTGTCAGCTTTGAAATGGCCATCAATGTTGGGGTGGGCGTCTATACGGTGGGTGCGGCAATACAGGCCATACCCACAGAACCGCCGCGCTGCCTGAACTGGGGCGATAATTTACTCGAGTTTGAAGTTATCCATCCCGTGAAGGAGGTCTTTGTCGGCCTCTGCCGCCTCGATCCTCAAGTACAAATCACGATGGCTCAAATACCACCGGCGCAAATTACCAGCGCTTAGTGTGCCTTTCGCGCAGTCCCTTGCTGTTCCCTAACATAATGTACGTTTTATGGGCTTTGCAGAGCGGGTATTACTTGCTCTTTGTCACAAAACCTCTTTTTTATGAAGAAGCTAGGGCGAAAAGCTAAAATGCACTTGACTCGCTTTAACCGGCCCAATACCATCGCGTTGAGTTTCAATTGTTGATGCTCGATATCGAGTCGGTTCGATGGGCTAAAGTGGGTGCTTTGGATGATAAAGTCCTAAATGCTTACCAGGCCTGGAGTGGCGAAAGCTGCGCGAGGGCTTTATTTGGCGGCCTCTGTCTAAGCTCGTCGAACCAAATTTAATCTAAATGGAGAAAAATAATGGCTACAGTAGCCTCTGAAAATAATGTGCAAGAGTTATATATTGCGTACTTTGGTCGCCCTGCTGATCCTGCAGGCTTGGCCTTTTACGCAGATGCTCTTGATGCGGGAACCACCACTATCGAAGATATTGCCACTAGCTTTGGCAACTCAACTGAAGCAGCCTCTATCGTTGCTTTGAGCACTGACGACTATCTGGCCGCCGTTTACCTGCAGGCTTTTGCACGTGCTTACGATACTGCGGTTGACGGCACCTTCTGGGCCGACGCCATTAATAGCGGTGCTACCACTAAAGAATTGGCCATGATCCAAATTCTTGATGGTGCTTCGGCGGGTGCTGATGCTGACTCGGTTGCCAACAAGGTAACGGTTGCGACGACTTACACCACGGCAGTCACTGCTGATGGCAAGGAATACGCAACGGCTGACATTACTGCGGCTAAAGCAGTATTGTCAGGTGTTACTTCTGATGCGGCTACTGTAACTACAGGTAATACAGCAGCGCAGACGGCGGTTGATAGCTTATCAGTCGTAGCAACAGGCATATCTACTGATCCAGTTGCTTTGACAGCTGGCGTAGACATTGTTGAATCAGGCGCTGATAACGATACGGTTACAGCAACTAATGCAACATTAGGTGCTACAGATATTATCTCTGATAGTGCAACGAATGATGCTGATACGCTTAACTTAACTCTTGGTGCGGATGCAACAGCAGCGACAACAATCACAAATGTCGAAACTATTAATGTAGATATTAACTACTTTACTGGTGATGCAACTACTTTTGATGCAACAAATGTTACAGGCGCGAACATTGTTCTAAGCTCTTCTAAGTTGGGTTACAACGGTCTTGCTGGTGTTAGCGCGGTAGCTGCAAATACAGTAACAGCAGGCTCTAGCGTAACCAACTTGACGGTTGCTGGTGTAACTACAGGTGCCATTAATCTAGGCTCGGCGACAACAGCTTCTGTAACTACTGCCGCGGCAGCGAACGAGCCAACAATTACCGTTAATGGTGATGTTGCATTGACTTTGGCTACAGCAACCACTGTAAATCTTGTGTCTACTGGTGATGCTGTGGTTACTTTGGTGCCTGGTGCGGCTACTACAATCGCTGTTACGGGTACTGGTAATGTATCTTTTGTAGGTTCTCTAGGCGGAGTTACAATTACTGGTGCTTCTGCTGTAGAGCATACGGCTACAACTGGTGATATCTCTGGTTTAGGTGATGTTGTTACAGTAAGTGGTGCTGCTACTGCATTGACTGTCGGTGATACTCAAACTGTTACATTGACTGCTGACTCAGCGGGCTTGACCGTTACTGGTCAAAGTGCAACAACGGGTGTGGCAACAATTTCTACTGGGATTTCTCTGACATCGGTTACTTTTGCAACAGCTAATGCTGCGACAATAAATGTAACTGCTGCTGCAACTTTAGCGACAGTTGTTACAGCCGGTGCTGATTTAACGCTTAATGCTGCTGCTGATACAACTGTAACAACATTGACCGCTACTGCAGATGCGGTAACCCTTACAGGTGCTGGTGATGTCACAATCACTTCGGGTGCTGTAACGTCGATTGACGCTTCTGCTTCTACAGGTGATTTTTCTTATACCTTAGTCGCTGGTGGTGTATCGCAAACAGTTACTGGTAGCGCAACGGCTGCTAACACTGTTGCAACAGCCAATTTAGCAGACATTCTTGGTTACACAGGTGGTTCAGGTGTTGATACTGTAACTGCTGCAACTATGACTACGGGTACATTAGCTGCAGAATTAGGTGGTGGTAACGATATTGTTAACTTCGGCGCTGCAATCGCTGCAGGTGGTGTTGTTGCAATAGATGGTGGTGCTGGTACAGATACTGTTAATTTAGCAACTGGTGTTGACTATAGTGCTGCTGGAACGTGGGCTGTTAACAATTTTGAAGCTTTAACAGTAACCGATGCGGCGGCAGCTGCTGTTGTAAACCAAACTGCTACAGTTACAGGCGTCCAGGCGGAAGGCTTTTCATCTTTAGCAATTACAGGGCCTGCTACAGGAACAAGTGATGATACGTTGGCATTAACTGTAACGGCTACAGCTGCAGGCACAACAGATTTATCAGGTCTGACAGTTGCAGATACAACGGCAATTACAGTTGCAATCAACGGTACAGATGGTGGCGCTCAAACAATCGTTGGTACAAATGCTAGCGACACAATTGACGCTGGTACAGGTACTGCAACAGTTGGTAATACACTAACTGGTGGTGCTGGTGATAACGTGTTTGTATTTGCTGATTCTGATTCAGTAGAAGCTTCAATGACATCAATTAGTGACTACACGGCTGCAGCTGCTGCATCTGATAATGACCAGATTACATTGGGTCAAACAACTTTAGTTGCGGATAGTACAACTGATGTTTCTAGTCTTGTAACTGGTGAAACGTCTACTGTTAATGCTGTTGTTGTTGATGGTGTGGTCTCGCTTTCAGGCTTGACGGCGGATAAAGCATTGTTCAACACTTTAGCATTGATGGTTGATGTGGTTGAGCTAGTTGTAGATGGCGATACTATTAGTGGTGCTGCAGACGTTCCTTCTATAGCTTTCGAGTTTAATGGAAATACGTATCTTGCTGAATTTACAGAAACAGGCATTGCAACTGATACTTACACAACAACAAGTGTTATTGAGTTAACAGGTACGACTGGTATTACAGCCGTTTCTGGTACTGCTGCTGCTGACACAATTCTTATCGCTTAATCTAGCCTAAACAAAGAGGGTTGCATCGAAGTAGCCCTCGACGTTTAATTAGGTTAAAGAAAGAAGTGGCAAAAGAAATAGGGCCAGACTCGATTTAATTAAGTCTTTCTCTTATCCACAAAAAAGCCCTGGCTAACGCCCGGGCTTTTTTGTTTCTCTGTAAACCTCCCCTTTTTAGTGGCGTTTTAAATTAGAGTTTTCCCGCAGTTCATGTTGGGCCAGGTATTCCCAGGGCGTAAGATCATTCAGGGAATCGTGAGGCCGTTCTTCGTTGTATTCGCGCACCCAATCTTCCGTCAGTTCTCGGACTTCGGTTAATGTTCTGAAGACGTGCATATTTAAAATCTCATTGTAAACCTCCCCTTTTTAGTGGCGTCCTAAATTAGAGTTTTCCCGCAGCTCA